>Ga0183098_10193_pt1 | contig 197842 bp, 180 predicted proteins | sample BioMet9_FD_128884 | JGI IMG/M metagenome (GOLD analysis project Ga0183098, IMG submission 128884) | Microbial communities from bioreactor (seeded with sewage sludge) at Lawrence Berkeley National Lab, California, USA - Biofuel... | ecosystem: Engineered > Bioreactor > Anaerobic > Unclassified ...
AGGCTCCTTTCGCATACGAGGTTTTCCACAAAACCGGTCTTTAGCTGCTTGCCAGCTCATGTCTCCTCCTTCGCTACCTGTAAAAAAGCGCGTTGCAAAACATTTCCGTTTTGCAACGCGCCCTTTTATATTTGCCTTATGCTCTGAAGATTTTCTCCGCCGTGATGTCGGCGAGCTTTCTTGCGCCGCACATGGTCATGGTGTCGCGGAGCTCCGCGGTTATCTTGTTCATGTAGACCTTGAAACCCTCTTCGCCCTCGGCGTAGATAAAGGGCACCACGGGGCGGCCGATGAGCACGGCGTCCGCGCCCAGCGCCAGGGCCTTGAAGATGTCGGCGCCGGAACGAATGCCGCCGTCCACGAATATCTTCACCTGTCCGCCCACGGCCTCCACTATGGAGGGCAGCACCTCTGCGGTGGAGGGGCAGTCGCCCTGCACGCGCCCGCCGTGGTTGGAAACCACGATGCCGGCGGCGCCGGAGTCAACGGCCTTCTTGGCGCCGTTCACGGTCATTATGCCCTTGATGATGAAGGGCATCTCGGCGTAATCCACGATTTCCTTCATCTCGGCGACGGACTTGCTGCCCGCGTTGGGATTATATTTTTTCAGGAAGGGTAGACCCGCGCCGTCCACGTCCATGGCCGCGGCGAAGATATGGTTGTCGTTGAGAACTTCCAGCTTCTCAAACACCAACTCCTTGTTCCATGGCTTGATGGTGGGGATGCCCATGCCGTCGGTCTTGGTCATGTCCACAACGGCGCTCTCCATTATTTTGGGATCCATGCCGTCGCCGGTGAAGGCCGCGATTCCGTAATTCGCCGCGGAGGGCACCAGAATGGAGTTGTACTGCTGGTCTGTGTATTTGTCGCCGTAATGGAGGGTCAGGCCGCCCAGAGGGGCGATGAACACGGGGAAGTCGAACTTGTGGCCGAACAGTTCCAGGGAGGTGTCCACGGGGGTGTTCTCGCACAGGGTATCCATGTTCACAAAGATCTCCTGCCACTTGGCATAGTTGCGGGCGGCGGTGTTGCCGGGGAACTTGCAGCCGGGGCCGGGCAGGGTGTTGCCGCACGCCAGACCGTTGCACACCGGGCAGGCCTTGCAGAAGGGGCCGATGCACTTGCGGCTTTCAGTGAGTATCTCGTTGTAGTCCATATTTACCTCCGTATATTTTCATTCGTAATTTTTCTGCCGTAGCTTCATTTTAACGGGAAAGCAGGGAAAGTCAATAGCTAAACTCCCGTGAGGTCGAAGGAGGGTATCATCTCGCCGGTGGCGGAGTCCGGCTCCTGCCAGAAACCGTTTTCTATGCCGCAGTCGGCCATGTAGTTTATCATGGCCTGATTTTCCTCCGGCGTCACCCTCTTCTGCAGCTCCGGGAAGGCTTCTGTGCCCGGCATGGGGGTGAACTGACACATGAGTGAGAATAGCACCGCCTCCGGCGGAAACACTCCCGACACCCAGTCGATGACGGCCTTGGTGTTCTCCGTCTCCCCGGGCATGATAAGGTGGCGGATGAGCACTCCGCTTTGCAGCATCCCGTCCTCGTCCAGAATAAAATCTCCCCTCTGGCGGTACATCTCCAGCACGGCCTCCGCCGCTCTTTCGGGGTAGTCCGGCGCGGACGAATACCGGGCGGCCAGGCGGGAGTCCATATACTTGAAGTCGGGCATGTATATCTGCACCAGCCCCTCCAGCATCTTCAGCGTCTCCGGGCTCTCGTAGCCGGAGGAGTTCCACGCCACGGGTATGCCCAGGGACACGCCGGCGAGAGCTTCCGCTATGGGGCGGGCAAAGTGGCTGGGCGTCACCAGGTTAATGTTGTGCACGCCCTCGTCCCGCAGCATTTTAAAAATATCCTGCAGACGGGCGACGGTGACGGTCTTGCCCGCGCCGCCCCGGCTGATGTCATGGTTCTGACAGAAAACGCAGCGCAGGGAGCAGCCGGTGAAGAACACGGTGCCTGAACCCCTTGTTCCGCTGATGCACGGCTCCTCGCCGAAATGGGGCGCGGCTCTCGCCGCCACCGGCAGGGAGGGGCTGGCGCATACTCCCCCGGGTTTTTCTTCTCCCCGTTCCGCCCCGCAGCGCCGGGGACAGTCATTGCAGACAAAACTCATTTATCTCTCCGTTTCCGTATGTGCAAAATGCTTATAAAAGTTCTGAAAACACTGATGATTATAGAGCATAATTGTCTAATATGCAAGAATTCGAAAAAATACAAAAATTGTACATGATTTTTGAGAAATTTGGGCTATAATCAGAACCGACAGCAGAAAATTATAACAGTTTTTTAAATCTCTTCTCTGTCGGGGTAATGCTTTAATGCTTGATATAGTGCTGGTAGAACCGGAGATACCCAACAACACCGGAGCCATTGCCCGCACCTGCGCCGCCACGGGAGCCAGGCTCCATCTGGTGAAGCCTCTGGGCTTCGACATCTCGGACAAGGCGGTGAAGCGGGCGGGGCTGGACTACTGGTGGCTGGTGGACATCTCCGTGTATGAAAACATCGGCGAATACTTTGAGAAAAACGGGGACAGCGACCTGTGGCTGACCACCACCAAGGCTCCAAAGAGCTACGAGGAGGCCGATCTTTCCACAGAGCATGTGACGCTGATGTTCGGCAGGGAGACCAGGGGCCTGCCGGAGTGGCTGCGGGAGAAGTACAGGGACCGCTGCATCCGCATACCAATGATCGCCGAAGCGAGAAGTCTCAATCTTTCCAATTCCATGGCAATAGTGACATACGAGGCCCTGCGTCAGCAGGGGTTTCCGGGACTCAAGGGTACCGGGAGCATGAAGGAAAATTTATTGTAGGAGGTTTTAAGGTGAATTACAACAAGAAATCCGTAAGAGATGTGGATGTCAAGGGCAAAAAGGTGCTGCTGCGCTGCGATTTCAACGTGCCCCAGAACAAGGAGACCGGCGAGATCACCAGCGACAAGCGCATAGTTGCCGCCCTGCCCACCATAAAGTATCTTCTTGAAAACGGCGCGGCCGTCATCGCCTGCTCCCATCTGGGCAAGCCCAAGGGGGAGTGGAAGGACAGTCTGACTCTCGCTCCGGTGGCAAAGCGCCTGTCTGAGCTTCTGGGCACCCAGGTCATCTTCGCAAAGGACATCATAGGAACCGACGCCCATGAAAAGGCCGCCGCGCTGCAGCCCGGCCAGATCATGCTGCTGGAGAATCTCCGCTTCGATATCCGGGAGGAGAAGAACGGCGCCGACTTCGCACAGGAGCTGGCTTCAATGGCAGAGATCTTTGTGTCCGACGCCTTCGGCACGGTGCACCGCGCCCACGCCTCCACGGCGGGCGTGGCGGCATATCTGCCCGCCTACGCGGGCTTCCTGGTGGAGAAGGAGCTTTCCGTCATGGGCAAGGCTCTGGACGATCCCAAGCGCCCCTTCGTCGCCGTTCTGGGCGGCGCCAAGGTTTCAGACAAGATCGGCGTAATCACCAACCTCATCGACAAGGCCGACACCATCATCGTGGGCGGCGGCATGGCGTATACGTTTATCAAGGCCATGGGCTATGGCGTTGGCACCTCCCTTCTGGAGGCCGACAAGGTGGAGGAGGCCAAGGCAATGATGGACAAGGCGCTTTCAAGGAGCGTCATGTTCCTGTTGCCGGTGGACACCGCCATCAGCGACAAGTTTGAGAACACGGACCAATTCCTTACGGTGGATGTGAAAAACATCCCCGACGGCTATATGGGCCTGGACATCGGGCCCCAGACCGTGGAACTCTTCACCAAGGCTCTCAAGGGCGCGGGCACCATCGTCTGGAACGGCCCCATGGGCGTGTTCGAGTTCCCAGCCTTCGCCCAGGGCACAAAGGCCGTTGCCAAGGCAATGGCCGAGTCCGGCGCCGTGACCATCGTGGGCGGCGGAGACTCTGCCGCGGCAGTGGAAAAGCTGGGCTACGCCGACAAGATGACCCACATCTCCACCGGCGGCGGCGCCAGCTTGGAGTTCCTAGAAGGCAAGGAGCTGCCCGGTGTGGCGTGCCTGCTGGATAAGTAAAAGCTTATACGGGCAGCTCCGCAACCTAGCGGATGCGACGGGAGCCGCGCCTGTGGCGCGTGTTTCAATCGAAGCCGCATGGCGGCTGCCCGGCACGGCGTGCCTGCTGGACAAGTGATTTCTTCAAAGGGGAAGCCGTTCTTTCCGCAGAAAAAACGGCACTCCCCTTTGTATCCTCTCCAAGAAAGGGCTAAAAGCGGTCTGTCATTCATTGCCGCCATGACCTGAAACCTCTGCGACGCCCAGAGCCGTTTATTATATAAATGAGCTCCGCCTTACGGCTTTGCCCGCCCGTGACAATAGCAGGCTTGCCGTTTACTTATCGCAAAACCGAAGCCAAGCGAAGCGGGTTCGGTTTTGGAAGGAGGATGCGCCGGAAGCCGCAGAACTGGAAGGCGAAGTCCGACGCACGGGGGCGCGATTGTTCCGTTCGGGTAAACAGAGTTGTTACATTTCTGAAAAAAATTCAGCCCTTGCGCCATTCTAGCCAAATATCAATATCAACTGGAAAAGAAATTTTTCTTCAAATAATTTAAATATAAAAATCAGGTGAAAAATATGAACAGAAAGTACAGAAAAACAATTATTGCCGGAAACTGGAAAATGAACATGACCGCCAGCGAAGTCAAGCCCTTCATGGAGGAACTGAAGTCCGGAATGCCCAAGACCAAGACCTGCGAGACCGTGCTGTGCGTACCCGCACCGCTGATTCCCTCCATGGTAAAGGCTTCCCGCGACATGCGCGTTTCCGTCGGCGCACAGGACGTTTCAAAGCATGAGAAGGGCGCCTACACCGGCGAAGCCTCCGCCGACATGCTTAAGGATCTGGGCACCAAGTACTGCATCGTCGGCCACTCCGAGCGCAGACAGTACCACTCTGAGGACGACATGCTGATAAACGCCAAGGTAAAGATGCTGCTGCAGAAGGGTGTAATACCCATCATCTGCGTAGGGGAGAGCCTTGAGCAGCGCGAGATGGGCCTCACCATGGATCTTATCACCTATCAGGTTAAGGCCGCACTTTACGGCGTGGACGACGCCGACCTGCATCGCTGCGTTGTTGCCTACGAGCCCATATGGGCCATCGGCACCGGCAAGACCGCCACGGCGGAGCAGGCCGAGGAGGTCTGCGAGAGCATCCGTGCCATAGTGCGCAGGATGTACGGCGCCCGTCCGGCCAGAGCTCTCAGCATACTCTACGGCGGCAGCATGAACGCCAAAAACTGCGCGGAACTGCTGGCCATGCCGGATATCGACGGCGGCCTTATCGGCGGCGCGTCCCTTAAGCCTCAGGACTTCGCCACCATCATCTGCGCCACCGACATGGAGTGAAGCATGGCGAAAAAGACTGTTCTCATCATCATGGACGGCTTCGGCCTGGCCCCGGCGGGACCCGGCAACGCCATTTCGCTTGCCGGTAAGCCCAACATAGACAAGCTCTTTTCCGAAAGCCCGTTCACCAGGCTCTCCGCTTCCGGGCTGGACGTGGGTCTGCCCGAGGGACAGATGGGCAACTCCGAGGTGGGCCACACCAACATCGGTGCCGGACGGGTGGTGTTTCAGGATCTGCCGAAGATCACCAGAGACATCGAGACCGGCGACTTCTTCAAAAATCCAGCCTACGTTAAAGCCATCGACGACGCAGCTAAGGGAAAGAAGGCTCTGCATATTCTGGGCCTCCTGTCAGACGGCGGCGTACACAGCCACATTAAGCACATCTTCGCCGTACTGGACATGGCAAAACAGCGGGGCGCGGAGCGCGTTTATGTCCACTGCTTTCTGGACGGGCGCGACGTGCCGCCTCAAAGCGGCGCGGGCTATGTGAAGATGCTCTCCGACAAGTGCGCCGAGCTGGGCAACGCCAGCATTGCCACCATCCAGGGCAGGTTTTACGGCATGGACCGCGACAAGCGCTGGGAGCGCGTGGAGGAGGGCTACAACGCCATCGTCTGCGGCCTGGGCGCGAGGGCGGATGACCCTGTCTCCGCCGTGGAGGAAAGCTATAAAAACGGCGTCACGGATGAATTTGTGAAGCCTGTGGTGCTGTGCCAGGAGGGCGTCATCAATCCCGGCGACAGCGTCATATTCATGAACTTCCGCCCCGACAGGGCGCGGGAGATGACATGGGCCCTCAATTTGCCGGACTTCGACGGCTTTGTGCGCAAAAAGACCGTGTACCCGCTGTCCTACGTCTGCACGGCCCAGTACGACGAGAAGCTGACCCTGCCGGTGGCGTATCCGCCGGAGGTTCTGGAGCACACGCTGGGCGACACCGTGAGCGCTCTGGGCCTGCGCCAGTTCCGCGTGGCCGAAACTGAGAAGTACGCCCACGTAACCTTCTTTTTCAACGGCGGCGTCGAGAAGGAAACGACGGGGGAGGAGCGGTGCCTTATCCCGTCCCCCAAGGAGTTTCCAACCTACGACCTCATCCCCGTGATGAGCGCCGAGAAGGTGTGCGAAAAATGCGTGGACGCCATCGCCTCCGATTCTTACGCTCTTATCGTGTGCAACTTTGCGAACTGCGACATGGTGGGCCACACGGGCGTGCTGCCCGCTGCCGTTACCGCAGTTGAGACCGTGGACAAGTGCATCGGCCGGATAATGGCCGAGGTATCCAAGCACCCGGACACCGTGCTGCTGGTGACGGCCGACCACGGCAACGCCGACTGCATCGTAAATCCGGACGGCAGTCCCAACACTGCCCACACCACCAATCCCGTGCCGTTCGCCGTTTACAACGGCGGCAATGTGGTTCTGGCATCCGGCGGTCGTCTGGCCGATATAGCGCCGACGATTCTTGATATAATGAATATACCACAGCCTAAGGAAATGACAGGCCGCAGCCTTATTAAACATTGAAACATTGAAAAGGAGAAGCGCAATGAAACAGTATTTTGAGATCGTAGACGTAATGGGCAGGGAGATCCTGGACTCCCGCGGAAATCCCACCGTTGAGGTGGAGGTCACTCTGGACGACGGCACCATAGGCAGAGCCTGCGTGCCCTCCGGCGCGTCCACCGGCATGTACGAGGCCTGCGAGCTTCGCGACGGCGACAAGAGCCGTTACAACGGCAAGGGCGTCCTGAAGGCCGTGGAGAACGTGAACGGCGAGATAGCCGAGGCCATGGTGGGACTGAACGCTCTCGACCAGACCTCCCTTGATAAGATGCTCATCGAGATAGACGGCACCCCCGCCAAGACCCGTCTTGGTGCCAACGCCATGCTGGGCGCGTCACTGGCCACTGCCCGCGCGGCCGCGGAAGCCACCGGCATGAGCCTGTACAACTATATCGGCGGCGTGAACGCCAAGACTCTGCCCGTGCCCATGATGAACGTACTGAACGGCGGCGCGCACGCCTCCGGATCCAATGTGGATATCCAGGAATTCATGATCATGCCTGTGGGCGCTCCCTCCTGGAAGGAAGCTCTGCGCATGTGCGCCGAAGTGTTCCACGCCCTGAAGACCACTCTCAAGAACATGGGCGCTCCCGCCAACGGTGTGGGCGACGAGGGCGGTTACGCCCCCAACCTGGAAAGCGACGAGGATGCTCTGAAGGCGCTGGTACAGGCCATCACCGACGCGGGCTACACCCCCGGCAAGGACTTTATGATCGCCATTGACGGCGCCGTGTCCGACTGGTACAGCGAGGACGACAAGTGCTATCATCTGCCCAAGCGCGGCACTGTGATGACCAGCGCCCAGATGGTGGAAATGTGGAAGGGCTTCTGCGACAAGTACCCCATCATCTCCCTTGAGGACGGCATGGGCGAAAACGACTGGGAGGGCTGGCAGCTCCTCACCAAGACCCTGGGCGACCACATCCAGCTCATTGGCGACGACCTTTACGTCACCAATACCGAGCGCATAAAGAAGGGCATTGAGCTCAAGGCCTCCAACGCCGTACTGATAAAGCTCAATCAGATCGGCACCCTCACCGAAACTCTGGACGCCATCCAGATGGCCCACCGCGCCGGCTGGACAGCCATCGTGTCCCACCGCTCAGGCGAGACCGAGGACACCACTATCGCAGACCTGGTCGTGGGCATGAACGCAGGCCAGATCAAGACCGGCGCTCCCTCCCGCACCGAGCGCGTGGCCAAGTACAACCAACTGCTGCGCATAGAGGACGAGCTGTTCGACGCCGCCCAGTACGCCGGCATGGACGCCTTCTTCTCCATCAAAAGATAAATGCTTATAAAAAGACTCCGCAGACCATAAAGTCTGCGGAGTCCTTTTATCATGGTGACCCGGACGAGAATCGAACTCGTGTTACCGCCGTGAAGGGGCGGTGTCTTAGCCTCTTGACCACCGGGCCATACTTTCTTCGGGAAGAAAGTACGCAAAGAAGCTTCAATACGCTTCGCGCCTCTCTTTTCGAGTGCTGGTGGGAGAAAAAAGAAACAGAAAAAAACTTCCGCCGGATGCCGTTTGACACCCGGCGGAGAAATGGTAGCGGCACCTGGATTTGAACCGGGGACACTGCGGGTATGAACCGCATGCTCTAGCCAGCTGAGCTATGCCGCCATTTCAAACGAGCAGGGGTATTGTACCAAACAATACCCCTGTTGTCAACATATTTTGCCAGTATAAGACGTGAAAATTTTTATGGGATATACTCTCCGGGTTCACGCTTTTGCCGTTCTGGCTCATGGCAAAATGCAGATGCGGTTCCTGGGCGCGCTCGCAGATGACAGTGTCGCCCACATATCCGATGACTGTGCCGGCGGAAACCGTGTCTCCCGCCTTTACCGCCGGAGTCGCCGTGAGGTTGGAATAGCTGCATGTCACGCCGTCCGACTGAGTGACCAGCACCGTGATGCCGTACAAGTCGTCTTTATAAACGCTCTTCACCGTGCCGGCATGGGCGGCTTTTACCGCCGCGCCCTTCTCGCAGGCAATGTCCACGCCCTCGTGGGTGCGCCAGTCGGCCATGGTCTCGTCGTACTGCAGCTTGTCCGCGCTGTACGCCCGCTGAATTTTGCCCTCCAGCGGACTTGCGTACACTGACGCCGCAGCGTCGTATACCTCGCCCTGCCTGAAGGTGCCTGTCTCGGCGGTCTCGGGCGGCTCCTCTATGGTCGCTGTGCTGTCGTCGTCGGCGTTCATCGCGGGCTCCGCAGGCAGACTGTCGTCATAGTCCCCGGCGGCCGCGCCTCCGTCTTCAAGTCTGATGTCCGCATCCTCGGCTTTTTTCACAGACCCTCCCGACGCCAGACTCCATGCGGATATACCGATGATGACGGCGCACAGGAAAAGGACTATGTAAAAGCCCTTTCCGGCAAGAAAACTCTCCAGCCCTTTGCCGGAGCTCTTGTTTTCCATTTCATTACCTCCGTGATAAGAATAGGTTTCTGCACCTATTCTTGACAGCGGACGTGAAATCTATACAGACAGGCAAAAAATTGCGCGGCGCCAACGCAAAAGCCGCACCTTTCGGTGCGGCTTTTGCGTTGGTGGAGAATAAAGGGCTCGAACCTTCGACCTCCCGCGTGTGAGGCGGACGCTCTAACCAGCTGAGCTAATTCTCCATAGCTTGTACATAATAGCATATGCAATTCAGCTTTTCAAGAATAAATTTCATTTTCTTTTCCTGCAATCCGCCGGAAAAATATTTTTTCGCTCACGTGACGCGGAAAATTCAGCGTATTTGCATATAACCGCATGAGAGTTTTAGATATTTTAACGGAAAGAACACGCCTTCACGGCCAAAGTCAGAGCAACTTGCACCTGAATAAATGCAAAATTTTTTCGACCGCCGCAGGATTTTACGCTTTTCAGGGAAAAAAGCTTCCGGATTTGACATTTCCGCACACGGGGTTAAAATTGTATCAAGACTGAATGGTTGACTGGCATAGTTGAAAATGTTAAAATACTAATGCTATATAGGGGCATTTTTTTGTGCAAGGAGCATAACGCAAAATGAAAAAAGTCATCGTTCTTATCGGCAACTACGGCAGCGGCAAGACGGAGCTGGCGCTGAACTTCGCGTTCAAGGCGGCGGAGAAGGGCCGCACGGAGCTGCTGGACCTTGACATGGTCAATACATATTTCCGGCTTACCGAGCGCGGAACCATGGTACACCAGAAGGAGATAAGGCTTGTATCACCCAACTATGCCTGCTCCGGCATCGAGACGCTGTCCCTGCCGGCAGAGGTGGCCTCGGCCTTCGATCAGGACTGGGATACCGTGGTGTTCGACGTGGGCGGCGATTCCGTGGGCTCCACGGCACTGGGCCGCTATCATTCGGATTTTATGGACATAGAGCCCGAAAATCTCCAGGTGCTGAACGTGGTGAACACCCGCAGGCCGCTGGCCGGCAGCGTGGAGCGCGTCATGCGCCTGCAGGAGGATATGCAGGTACACTCCAGACTGAAGATAACCGGCATGGTGAACAACACCAACCTGGCCACGATGACCGGGCCGGACGATCTGCGGGCCGGATACGAGATCATAAAGGAAGTTTCCGAAAAGACAGGCATCCCCGTGGCATATACCACCGGACGTAAGGAGATGCTGGACATCTTCATGGCGGAGGGACACGATCCCAGGTTTATCGGCACACCCATGGCAATAGATACCTATATGCACAGAGACTGGGACAGCTATATAAAGGGACTCAGCGAGAAGTAAGCGTTTCCGTTCGTAGCGTTTTCCGCGCAAGCGGGTTATCATATGCGCTAAAAGGCAAATTATAAAAGAAAAGAGGTTGCAACATGGTAAGAGTAACTATCAATGAGGCTGTCTGCAAAGGCTGCGGACTCTGCACAAGAGCCTGCCCGAAGAAAATCCTTCAGCTTTCAAAGACGAAGATCAACGCGAAGGGATATCATCCCGCGGAAGTTATCGACCCCGCATCCTGCATTGGCTGCGCATCATGCGCACGCACCTGCCCCGATGTGGCAATCCATATTGAAAAGGACTAAGGAGGAATAAAGCTATGGCATTGACTCTTATGAAGGGTAGCGAAGCTATTGCGGAGGCCGCCATCAGAGCGGGCGCTCGTTTCTTCTTCGGCTATCCTATCACCCCGCAGACCGAGATCCCCGAATACATGTCCGCACGTATGCCCGAAATCGGCGGCTGCTTCCTGCAGGCCGAGAGCGAAGTTGCGGCAATCAACATGATCTACGGCGCAGCCGGAGCCGGCGTGCGCGCGATCACTTCTTCATCCAGCCCCGGAGTTTCCCTGAAACAGGAGGGCATATCCTACTGCGCCGGCGCTCAGCTGCCCTGCGTCATCCTTAACGTCATGCGCGGCGGCCCCGGCCTCGGCAACATCCAGGCCTCCCAGGGCGATTATTTCCAGGCAGTCAAGGGCGGCGGCAACGGCGATTACCATCTGCTGACCTACGCTCCGGCCTCCGTGCAGGAAGCCATCAACATCATGATGAAGGCCTTCGACAAGGCGGAACAGTATCGAATACCGGTACTCTTCCTGGCCGACGGCATCATCGCACAGATGATGGAGCCCGTCGAGATGCCAGATATGGTGGACTTCAAGGTAGATCCCGTGAAGAAGCCCTGGGCATGCACCGGCTGGAAGCCCGGCGACGACCCCGCGAAGCGCGCCGAGATCAACTCCATATTCATAGACACCGAGTCCCTCTCCGTCCACAACGCCGAGCTGCAGAAGGTATACAGACAGGTCGAGGCCAACGAGCAGGAGTGGGAGTATTACAATCTTGAAGGCGCCGAGTTCGTCATCACCGCTTTCGGCACCGTGGCGCGTATATCCAAGTCGGCCATCGATCAGCTGAAGGCCGAGGGCATCAATGTCGGACTGGTGCGTCCCATCACCGTATGGCCGTTCCCGTACGACGCTGTCCGCAAGGCTGCCACCGCCCCCGGCGTGAAGGCAGTACTGGACGTAGAGCTCAACGAAGGCCAGATGCTGGAGGACGTGAAGCTTGCCATCAACGGCGCCAACAAGGTCGACTTCTTCGGCCATTACGGCAGCCAGATGCCCACCACCGACGAAATCGTGGCCAAGATACACAGCATGAAGGAGGGAAAGTAAATGTCCACAGTTGTATTTGAGAGAACAAAGTATCTTACCGACAAGCAGTTCCATTACTGCCCGGGCTGCAACCATGGCATTATACACCGCCTGGTCGCCGAGTGCATCGACGAGCTTCAGCAGGAGGGTATAATCGACCGCAACGTGGCCGGCGTCGCTCCTGTCGGCTGCTCCGTCTTCGCGTATCAGTATTTCAACTGCGATATGTATGAGGCCGCTCACGGCCGCGCCCCCGCTGTGGCCACCGGCTGCAAGCGCGCAAAGCCCGACACTCTGGTGTTCACCTATCAGGGCGACGGCGACCTTGCCTCCATCGGCACCGCAGAGATCGTCCACGCCGCACACCGCGGCGAGAAGATCACCACCATCTTCGTCAACAACGCCATTTACGGCATGACCGGCGGCCAGATGGCCCCCACCACCCTCATCGGCCAGAAGGCCACCACCTGCCCGCTGGGCCGCACCAGAGAGCAGGCCGGCATGCCTATCCGGATGTCGGAGATGCTGGCCACGCTGGACGGCTGCGTCTACGCGGAGCGGGTGTGCGTCACGGACATCCCCCATCTGAACAAGGCCAAGGCCGCCATCAAAAAGGCGTTCCAGAAGCAGCTGGCGGGAGAGGGCTTCACCTTTGTGGAGGTTCTGTCCACCTGCCCCACCAACTGGGGCATGACGCCGCTGAAATCCGTCCAGTGGCTCAAGGACAACATGATTCCCTACTATCCGCTGGGCTGCATCAAGGACACCGACGCGGAGCCGAAAACGGAGGCGAACTGAGATGAAAAAAGAGATCATTATTTCCGGCTTCGGCGGTCAGGGCGTCATGTCCATCGGCAAGAATCTGGTGGAGGCCGGCATGGCCGAGGGGCTGGAGGTCACCTGGGCGCCCTCCTACGGACCCGAGATGCGGGGCGGCACCGCCAACTGCCAGGTGGTTCTCTCCACCAAACCCGTGGGCTCCCCGCTGTTCACCCACCCCAGCGAGCTCATCGCCATGAACGGCCCCTCGCTGGAGAAGTTCGAGCCGCTGGTGCAGCAGAACGGACTGGTGCTCATCAACAGCTCCGTGGTGTCCGAACGGGTGGAGCGCCCCGACCTGAAGGTTGTGTACGTCCCCTGCGCGGAGATCGCCTATCGGGTGGGCAACCCCAAGGTGGGCAACATGGTCATGCTGGGCGCCTACGTGGCCGCCACCGGCGCTCTGAAGCCCGACACCATCCGCCAGATGATCCGCGAGATGTTCACCGGCCCCAAGGCCAAGCTGCAGGACCTGAACTTCAGGGCTCTGGACGAGGGCATGGCCTGCGTCGGCTGATACGCGCCGCAGGTCTGAGCAATGCTGCAAGATTCGGTTCCGCGGCGGCTTCCGCCTGCCGCGGGACTGTTTCCTCCTCCCTTTTTCATCGGCGGAGAGCCGCGGCCCCGGCGGGCCGCGGCTCGGACTGCCGAAGAACCCGCCGGCCCGCCGGGGGAGGGGCGCGATCCGCCGCCTTTTTCCGCCCTCCGGCGGCCCCGCGCCGCGGAAAAAATCCGGTAATCGCTGCGCCGGTGGCTTTTTCGGCGTTCCCGCATCGCTTTTATGTGCAATTTAACGGTTGACAAAATCGAGCCTTCTGGCGTATAAAGAAAACAGTTACCCCATAACGATGAATGCGTGGAACGGGAAATATCCAGGGAAGTGTCCTGTCAGAGAGCTGCCGGCTGGTGCGAGGCAGCGGGGAGACTCCTGCCGATCTGGCCCGCGAGCAGTCCGCCGAACGGAGTTTTCTCAGTAGGCGAGACCGGGTGCCTCCCGATACAGGGGCGCACAAGAGGCCGCTATGCGGCAATGAGAGTGGTACCACGGAAGTTTGGCTTTCGCCTCTCCTGCAAGACAGGACTGCGCGGAGGCCTTTTTTCTGTCCGCAGCACCGAAAATGACAATACTTTGTAAGGGAGCGTACGAAAATGCTGGATATCAAAATTACCCGGACCCCGAATCCCAAGGCCAAGCCCGCCGACGAAACAAAGCTGGGCTTCGGCAAGCTCTTCACCGATCATATGTTTCTGATGGACTATGACAAGGGTGAGGGCTGGCACGACGCCCGCATTGTCCCCTATGGCCCGTTTTCCCTGGACCCCGCCTGCGTCATTTTCCATTACGCGCAGGAGGTTTTCGAGGGCATGAAGGCCTACCGGACCGCCGAGGACACCATCCAGCTGTTCCGCCCCGACTGCAATGCCAGACGTTTGCAGGACTCCTCCGACCGTCTGTGCATTCCCCGGATTCCCGAGGACGATTTCGTGCAGGCCGTCAAGGCGCTGGTGGAGGTGGAGAAGGACTGGGTTCCCCACGTTGACGGCGCCTCCCTGTACATCCGTCCCTTCGTCATCGCCACGGACGTCAGCCTCGGCGTCCACGCCAGCGCGAAGTACACCTTCTGCATCATCTGCTCTCCCTCCGGCGCGTATTATGCCGAGGGCATCAACCCCGTCAAAATCTACGTGGAGGATCAGTTCATCCGCGCGGCGCCGGGCCTGACCGGCTTTACCAAGTGCGGCGGCAACTACGCCGCCTCCATCAAGGCCGGCGAGGTGGCCGAGGAGCAGGGCTTTGCGCAGGTCCTCTGGCTGGACGGCGTGGAGAAGAAGTACGTCGAGGAAGTCGGCAGCATGAACATCATGTTCAAGATCGGCGGCAAGATCTACACCGCCGCCTGCACCGGCACCGTGCTGCCCGGCGTCACCCGCCGCAGCTGCATCGAGCTGCTGAAGGACTGGGGCTATGAGGTCGTCGAGGGCAAGCTGGCCATCGCCGACGTCATGAAGGCCGCCGACGAGGGCAAGCTGGAGGAGGTCTTCGGCACCGGCACCGCCGCCGTCGTTTCCCCCGTCAAGGAGCTGGACTGGGAGAACAAGACCGCCCGCATCGGCGACGGCAAGATCGGCCCCGTCACCCAGAAGCTGTACGACACCATGACCGGCATCCAGTGGGGCAAGCTGCCCGACACCAAGGGCTGGATCGTCCCCGTCTGCAAGGGCTGATTTCCAGAACGAAGTCCGCACCATAAAAAAAGAATCCCCCTCGGGGGATTCTTTTTTTATGTCGCTGGGAAAACCCGGTTACTCGCCCTCTCCCGCGGCGGCGATCTCCTGACGCAGCCGGGCGCGGGTGTCGTCGAACAGCAGTTCCCGGTTGTGGCGGAAATAGGCCTCGCAGCCGAACTCCTCCACGAACCACGAGGTGTCCGACCCGGCGGTGAGCTCCGTGACGAACAGCACCATTTCCTGACTGTCGCCGAAGGTCTCCTCCAGAAAGCGGAAGGCGTTGGCGAACTCGCCGCCGGCGGCCTCGCCCAGCGCACTCCGGCGCTCCGGCTCCTCCCGGAACCATGTCCGCAGGGCCTCCATGGCGGCGTCGCCGGTCAGGTTCTGCTCCGTCAGGCGGCGGCGGTATTCCTCCAGCACGGCCGTCAGCTTCAGCGTCTGATCTCTGGTCTCCCGGTTCAGATGGCCCGCCTGCCGGGCCCGGTCCAGGTCGGCGCGGCGCCGGGTCAGCGTCTCCTCCAGCACGGCGGAGGCCTCCGCTCCGGCGGCCATCCGCTCCCGCAGAGCGGTCAGCTCCCCGTGGAGGGCGGCGGTCAGCGCGTCCTGCGCCCGGGCGCGGCCCGCGGCGGCGCTGAGCCGGGAAATCACCAGCCCCAGCACGCTGAGCCGCTCGTCGAAGGGGGCGGCCCGCAGCTCCGACACGGTGACGGGCCCCCATTTTCCGGTGAGAATGTCGTCCACGTGGTAGGTGTTCTGGTATTTGCGGTACAGCTCCACATAGTTGGCGAAGTCCCGCGCGATGCGGGGCAGCTGGATGTACTGCCCCACCACCTCCCGCGTCGCGGGCAGGTCCAGCGTCTCGTAGACCTTCATCAGCTCGGACAGGTCCTCCCAGCCGCGGGCGGTGGCAAACTGCACCCCGTCCGCCGTGGTCTCCACCCGGTAAAAGTTCTCCCGCCGGATGTCCAGATAGGAGATCACTGCCCCGTGGACGCCCCGGCGGCGGGCGTAGTCCTTCCACACGCCGAAGTCCTCGGTGACGTCGATGCGCTTCACCCGGTCCAGCGTCACCACGTCGAAATCCCGGACGGACTTGTTGTACTCCGGCGGGTTGCCCGCCGCGGCGATGAGCCACCCCTCCGGCAGGCTGCGGTTGCCGAAGGTCTTGCACTGGAGGAATTGCAGCATCATGGGCGCCAGCGTCTCGGAGACGCAGTTGATCTCGTCCAGAAACAGGATGCCCTCCCGGATGCCGGTGTTCTCCATCAGGTTGTACACGGAGGCCAGAATCTCGCTCATGGTGTACTCGGTGACGGTCTCCTCCTTCCCGCCGTAAGTCCGGTGGGACAGGATGGGCAGGCCGATGGCGCTCTGCCGGGTGTGGTGGGTGATGGTGTAGGACACCAGCCCCACGCCGGTCTCCGCCGCGATCTGCTCCATGATCTGGGTCTTGCCGATGCCCGGCGGGCCCATCAGCAGGATGGGCCGCTGGCGGACGGAGGGGATGCGGTAGTTGCCCAGCTCGTCCCGGGAAAGATAGGCCCGCAGAGTGTTTTTGATCTCGTTTTTTGCCTGTTGAATGTTCATATCGTCTCTCCTGTCAAAGCTCCGGCAGCTCCCGCAGCTCGGTTTCGTCCCGTTCCCCGGCGGTTTCCCGCGCCGCGCGCTCCAGCGCCGGCTCCGTCAGCGTCAGGCGGATGGCCCATAGGGGCATGGGCACCGCCGCGGGCGGCTCCTCCAGCAGCACGAAGGCCGCGTCGTAGGGCGGGCGCTTCCGGGGATAGCGCCCCATGCCGTCGGTAAAGTAGAGCAGCCCCCGCAGGTGGGTGAAGGCGCCCTCCGCCAGCAGCTGATCCACGTGCCGGAACACCGGCCGGAAATCGGTGGCGCTGCCGCCGATGAGCTCAAAATGCTCCATATAGTCCCGCAGCTCCTCCGCGCTGCGGATGGTGTGGTCGGCCCGCAGCTGGTCGTCGCACTGGAGAATGCGGATATTCACCTTCCGGGTGAAGGTCTCCGTGCTGCGCAGGACGGCGTAGGTGCAGTCCAGAAACCGCCGCACCAGCTCGCCGGAGGTGGACATGGAGGTGTCCACGGCGATGACGAAGTCCTCGATCCGCCGCTCCTCCCGCGTCTCCGGCGGCTCGATCAGGGGCAGGTTGCCATAGAGCCGCAGGCCGTAGGTGTAGAAGATGTAGTCGAAGGCGTCGCCGTCGGCGGCCATGACCTCCCGCGGGGCGGCGAACCGCCGGAGAAAGGCCCGGTAGTCCACATCCTCCCGCGCGGAGGCCCGAACCTGTTCGTAGACCGCTTCGCCTCCGGCGGCACGGCCCGCCAGCACCGTTTCCATGCCGGTCTGGGTGCGCTCCGCGGCGCTCTGCCACCGCTGATCCTGCCGCTGGCTGCGCTCCTGCCGCTCCCTGCCCTCCGGGTCCCAGAGACCGTGATCGTCCGCCAGAAACACCCGCTGGAGCTGGGCCACTTCGTATTCCGGCAGCCGCCGCCGCAGCAGCTGGCGGTAGATGCCCTCCGCCGTCAGGACCGGCATCTCGCGGCGCATCTCGCCCCAGAACTTCTCCTTTGCCGGCGGGACGGGACAGCGCAGGCAGGCGTCGTCCAGCCCGTCCAGAATGCTCTCCACCGCGGCGTCGCAGGCCAGATCCCACAGCTCGCCGGCCCGGCCCCGTTTCTTGGCCAGATGCCGCAGCATGCAGTGCAGGATCACGTGCAGATACGCCCGGTTTACCAGCGCGTCGGAGTGGAGGTACCGCTCCGCCAGCCAGTGCCCGTCGTAGTACAGTATTTCGCCGTCGGTGGCCAGAGAGAGGGTGGTTCCCGCTCCCGGCTGAAAGGCCAGACCGCTGAGAGCCGTGTCCAGATACGGCAGGCTCATGTACAGCCGGCTCCGTGCCGCGTTCAGAATGTCCGCGCCGATGCGCTGAAAATTTTTCTCCTCCGCCATGGGTCCTCCTACAGATCAAAGGTTCTGGCAGCGCCGGAGCTGAAGCGCCGGTGCTGCTCCTCCAGCAGCGGGGCCAGCGCCTCGGCGCTGCCCAGCTCGCGGGCCGCCGCGCAGGCGGCGGAAAGCTCCGCCCGGTCCGGCTCCAGCCGGCGCACCAGAGCGCCCAGTCCCTCCAGCGCCCGCTGCTCCGCCAGATAGCGGACCACCTCCGCCGTGCGGCCCCGCAGCTCCGCCAGATAGGCTGCCTCCGCCTCCGGCGTCAGCCCAACGGGGTACCGCAGCCGGCAGCAGGCCAGCCGCAGGGCACAGGCCGGGTCATGCTCCTGCCGGAGAAAGGCGGGCCAGAGGGCGTCGTATTCCGCCGGCCGCAGCCGCCTGCCCCGCAGGCAGTGGTGATAGCCGTAGCCGCCGCCGTCGATGGTGTAGTCGAAGTGATGGGCGGGGCAGTTCTCCTCGTAAATCTCCGTGTACTCCGGAAAGATCAGCCGCAGCGCGCCGCCGTCGGGGGAGAGCAGCGTCGCGTCCAGCTCCCGGCTCAGCTCGTCGGCAAAGTAGGCCAGCGTCTCCTCGCCCCGGCCGCGATCATGGATCACCAGCGTGTCCAGTCCGCTGCAGTTCATCAGCGCGCCGCCGCCCCAGAACTCCACGCCGTCCCACAGCCGCAGGGTTTTCAGGGCGCTGCAGCCGTACAGGCCGTAGTTTCCCACCCGCCGCAGCCCGGCGGGCAGCGTCAGGGCGCGCAGGGCGCGGTTGTCCCATGGGACGCCGTTATCCGGGCCGCCCATGATCGTCAGCGTTTCGCCCGCCGGATCGGGGGCGTCCGGGGCCAGCGCGTGATCGCCCAGCTCGATCACCGGCGCGCCACCCGCCTCGCCGGGCAGAGCCGCCGCCGCGTCGCAGGTGACCGCCCGCAGCACCTCCGCCCCCTCCGGCAGCAGGCGATAGGTCAGTTTCCAGTTGTGGGCGCCGCTGATCGTTTCCACGCGCATCCTCCGTTCCGGCCTCCGGGCCGCCGCTCCATGGGAGCGTTTGGGATCATCTTACCACACTTCCCTCCGGTTTTGAACGGCTTTTTCCCATTCCGGACGGGCGTCGGAAAATTTTCGCCGCCCCCTTGACAATCTGTACATACTGTATATACTGTTCATATACAGAAAGGAAGTGTCGCCTGTGGACATTCTGATCCGCAATACCGGCGAGCAGCCGATCTACGAACAGATCTGCCGCCAGATCAAGGACCAGATTCTCTCCGGCGCGCTGGCGCCGGGGGAGATGCTGCCCTCCATCCGGGCGCTGGCCAAGGACCTGCGCATCTCGGTGATTACCACCAAGCGGGCCTACGACGAGCTGGAATCGCAGGGGTTCCTGTGTACCATGGCGGGGAAGGGCAGCTTTGTGGCCCAGCGGAATCTGGAGCTGGAACGGGAGGCCCGCCTGCGGGAGATCGAGAGCCATCTGCGTCAGGCGGCGGAGCTGGCCGCGGGCTGCGGCCTTTCGGAGAGCGAGCTGACGGAGATGCTGAGGCTGCAGCTGAGAGAGGAGGAAACCCTGTGAACGGAGAAAACGCCATCGAGCTGCGGCACGTCAGCCGGAGCCTCGGCGACTTTGCCCTGCGGGACGTGAGTCTGACGCTGCCAAAGGGCTGCATTCTGGGTCTGATCGGCGAGAACGGCGCCGGAAAATCCACCACCATCCGGCTCATCATGAACGCCCTGCACCGGGACGCGGGAGAGATCACGGTGCTGGGGCAGGACAACACGGCGCCGGAATTTCTGGCGCTGAAGGAGGACATCGGCGTTGTGCTGGACGAGGCCTATTTCCCGGAGACGCTGACGATCCGGCAGGTGGGAGAGGTGCTTCGCCGCACCTACCGCAGCTGGGACAGCGCGCTGTTCGCCGGGTATCTGGAGCGGTTTCAGCTGCCGGAGAAGCGCGCCTTCAAGGACTTCTCACGGGGCATGAAAATGAAGCTGGCCATTGCGGCGGCGCTGAGCCACCGCCCCAGACTGCTGATTCTGGACGAGGCCACCTCGGGACTGGACCCCATCGCGCGGGACGAAATTCTGGACATTTTCACGGAGTTCACGCGGGACGAGGATCACTCCATCCTCATCTCCTCCCACATCCTCAGCGATCTGGAGAAGATCTGCGATTACATCGCCTTTCTCCATCAGGGCCGCCTGCTGTTCTGCGAGGAGAAGGACCGGCTGCTGGACACCTACGGTGTGGTGACCTGCACGGCGGAGCAGCTCCGGGATCTGCCGGAATCCGCCGTCGTCCGGGTGGAGCGGGGCGTCTACGGCGTCCGGGCGCTGGTGCTGCGGGGCGAGGTCGCCCCGGCCTTCGGCGCGGAGCGGGCCAGCATCGAGGACATCGTCCTGTTTTTGGTGAAGGGGGAGAAACCGGCATGAAGGGATTGCTGCTCAAGGATCTGTATGTGCTCTCGCGGCAGATGCGGGTATTTCTGGTGATCATCATGGTGTTCGCGCTGCTGCCCGGCGGCAGTATGTCCACCTTTGCCATCGTCTACGCCGCCATGCTGCCCTACACGGCCATGGCCTACGACGAACGGAGCCACTGGGATCAGCTGGCGGCCGCCATGCCATATTCCACGTGGAATCTGGTGCTGAGCAAGTACGCGCTGGGCTGGATTTTCATGACGGGCGCCGCGGTGCTGACGCTGGCCGCCGGTGCCGCGGAGAGGGCCCTCGGCGTGGGCTCGGTCTCTCCGGCGACGGTGTCCATGTCCTTCTGCGCGGGGCTTTTGATTATGGACATCACCCTGCCCCTTATGTTCCGGTTCAGCGTGGAACGGGGACGGATGTTCTTCACGCTGCTGGTGGTGGGCGCGGTGGTGGGCGCAAGCAGCGTGCTGGGAACGCTGGCCGCCGGGCCCGGCGCGGGAGTGCTGCTCTCCCGGCTGCTGTGGGAATTTCCCGCCACGGCCGCCGCGGCGACGCTGCTCTCCCTGCCGCTGTCCGTCCGGATGTACGCCAAACGCTTCGCATAAGACGCGCCCCGCCGCCCGTAAAAAGGCGGCGGGGCGTTTTTTCACGCGGAGAAGCAGAGGCGCAGCGGGCCGGAAATTCCCGAACCGGAGGCGCGGAGGCAGCGGGCGGTGCGCTGATCTGACATCATGGCGCAGCAGGCGGCGGGAGAACCGCGGACAGCCGCTGTCGCCCACGGCTCTCGGAACGGGCCGGCAGGACGGGAAAAAACAGCGCCGTTTTTGAAAAAGTCAAGCAGCTGCTGACAAACCACTGACAGATTACAGATAATGGAAATGCAAGGCAAAGGAAAAATCCTTAGAACCATTGCGGTTCTAAGGATTTTCTATGGTGGAGACTGGCAGACTCGAACTGTCGACCTCCTGCGTGTGAAGCAGGCGCTCTAACCAGCTGAGCTAAGCCTCCAAAAGGATTTTCAAACGGAAAACTCCGCTTGAAATGGTGACCCGTACGGGATTCGAACCCATGTTACAGCCGTGAAAGGGCCGTGTCTTAACCACTTGACCAACGGGCCATATGAAATTGTCATGCTCCGTGGGAGTCCTGTGAGATGCCGGTGCATCTCACAGGATTGGTAGCGGCACCTGGATTCGAACCGGGGACACTGCGGGTATGAACCGCATGCTCTAGCCAACTGAGCTATGCCGCCAAATGATGCCTCCGCAACGGGCACGGTCTACTATACCAGTTTCCGGCCCTTTTTGTCAAGTGTTTCTCTGCACTTTTTCTGAAAAAAACGGAGCGGAAGTTCTCCGGCGGCAGGCGCTGCCGGCCCGGCCGGTGGAACAGCCCGTTATCCCTTCCGCCGGCCCGGAGAAACACCGGCTTTTCCACCGAAAGACCGCGGACGGCGTTTGTCTCCGCGGATTGCGGAGCGGGCGCTCCCTTTCAGCAACCCGGAGCCCCGCGCCCTTTATCACCGGCTGGGCAAATACGCGCATCTGTGAAAAGCCCCGGTCCGTTGGGAGCAGAAACTTTGGATTTACCTCCGCGGAAACCGTCGAAGCTCGGCGGCAGATCACAAGAAAAGAAAGCGGAGGACAAGGCATACCAGCACGACGAGGGCTGCGCCGCAAGCGATCAGAACATTCCCTCGCCTGCGCTCTTCAAGGCTGGAACCCGGCGCGGCGGCATCCTTTTTTTGAAGCGGCCCATCCGATATGCACCGTACAGTCAGCACAGCAGGAACACGGCGGCGGAAATCACCGGATATACCGCAAAGGAACCGTAATATTTGCGGGGGTATATTGACATGACGATCCCCCTTCGATTTCTGCGCGGACAATATGCGGTGGCTTTACCGCCGGTATCACATGGATTGGAAGTTTCCGCAAGCACAAGATACCTCCGCTCACCATACAGCGAGCGGAGGTACTTCGCGGTTTATCTGTGTTCAGCCTGCGGCGCGCGTTTTCCGCTGGCCGCAAGAGGCTCTGCCGGGAAATGCCGACACGCGGGCGGCGTGATTTGCGCCGTGCCCAAGGCGGGAAAAATTACTCTTTCTTCTCGATCTCCGCATCCACAACATTCTTGCGGACGCTTTCGACGCCGTCGAGGCAGGAGGCCTTTCTGGCGTACCCCTCGGATGCGCCGATGGGCTCGCCGTTTTTGGCCGTTAAACGGAAACGGTACTCATCCCGCTTATCAAGATAGACTTCAAATTTTGGATGCTTCTGTACGGCATCAGTTGTCTGATCCTCAAGGGCCGCGTCGGGAGCGTTGTTTATGACGCTCTGGATGCCTTTCCGGCAGGCGGCCTCCGTCGAATAGACCTCGGAGGTTAAAATAGTCTCGCCGTTTTTGGCCTTCAGCCAGAAGGTAAAGCCTGTAGCCGTTGCGTTGATGACAAACTTGCCCATTTTTATTTCCTCCTCTGATAAATTTGTACTTAGGTATTCTTTATATATATCACAAAATAATCGGCAGTACAACTTTTAAACCAAACATGATGAAATGCCGCCGCCCCGCAGCAGGGCGCGGCGAAAAGGACCGATGCCTGTTTGAGCAGGCATCGGTCCTTTGAAACCCTATCGTGCGCTTGATTTCACGGCGCAAATGTGCGTTTCTTAACGCTGAAATCAAGCTGCGTTGGGCTTGCGGTATTGCTTAGTACATGCCGCCCATGTCGGGGGCAGCGGGCGCGGCGGGGACGGGAGGCTCGGGCTTGTCGGCCACCAGAGATTCGGTGGTCAGGACCATGGCGGCGACGGAGGCGGCGTTCTCCAGAGCGGAGCGAGTCACCTTGGCCGGATCGATGATGCCGGCGGTCACCATGTCGCAATACTCCTCCTTGTAGGCGTCGAAGCCGTAGCCGTTCTTGCCGGAGGCACGGACCTTCTCCAGAATCACGGAGCCGTCCAGTCCCGCGTTGGCGGCGATCTGACGGATGGGGGACTCCAGAGCCTTGATGACGATGCTGGCGCCGGTCTTTTCGTCGCCCTCCAGATTCTTCTTCACGGCCTCCACGGCGGGGATGACGTTGACAAAGATGGTGCCGCCGCCGGCGACCACGCCTTCCTCAACGGCAGCGCGGGTGGCGTTCAGCGCGTCCTCGATGCGGAGCTTCTTCTCCTTCATCTCGGTCTCGGTGGCAGCGCCGACCTTGACCACGGCTACGCCGCCGGCCAGCTTGGCCAGACGCTCCTGCAGCTTCTCCTTGTCGTAATCGGAGGTGGTGTTGGCGATCTGCGCGCGGATCTGAGCCACGCGATCCTTGATCTTCTTGGAATCGCCGGCGCCATCCACGATGGTGGTGTTCTCCTTGGTGACCTTGACCTGACGGGCGCGGCCCAGCATATCCACTGTGGCGCTCTTGAGATCCAGACCGACCTCCTCGGAGATCACGGTGCCGCCGGTGAGGGTGGCGATGTCCTGCAGCATTTCCTTGCGGCGGTCGCCGAAGCCGGGGGCCTTGACGCACACGACGCTCAGGGTGCCGCGCAGACGGTTGACGATCAGGGTGGACAGAGCCTCGCCCTCCACGTCCTCAGCCACGATCAGCAGCTTCTTGCCGGCCTGCACCAGCTGCTCCAGCAGGGGCAGGATGTCGGAGATCACGGAGATCTTCTTGTCGGTGATGAGGATGTAGGCGTCGTCGATGTTGGCCTCCATCTTCTCGGTGTCGGTGCACATATAGGGGGTGATATAGCCGCGGTCGAACTGCATGCCCTCGACGACCTCGCTGTAGGTCTCGGCGGTCTTGGACTCCTCGATGGTGATGACGCCGTCGGCGGAGACCTTCTCCATGGCGTCGGCGATCAGCTTGCCGATCTCCTCGTCGCCGCTGGAGACAGCGCCCACGCGGGCGATGTCCTTGGAGCCGTCCACGCTCTTGGACTGCTTCTTGACCTCGGCCACGGCGGCCTCGACGGCCTTGGCCATGCCCTTCTTCACCACGATGGGATTGGCGCCGGCGGCCAGATTGCGCAGGCCCTCGTGAATCATGGCCTGAGCCAGCAGAGTGGCGGTGGTGGTGCCGTCGCCGGCCACGTCGTTGGTCTTGGTGGAGACTTCCTTCACCAGCTGAGCGCCCATGTTCTCGAAGGGATCGGGCAGCTCAATTTCCTTGGCGATGGTCACGCCGTCGTTGGTGATGAGGGGAGCGCCGTACTTCTTGTCCAGAACCACGTTGCGGCCCTTGGGGCCCAGAGTGACCTTGACGGTATCGGCGAGGGTATCGACGCCGGTCTGCAGCGCCTTGCGGGCATCCTCGCCGCGCTTGATGAGCTTAGACATTTCGAATTACCTCCAAATATAGAAGATGTTGTTGATAAAATCGGCTCCGCCGCCGTTCCGTCCGGTGCGGGTTCCCGCGGGAGGAGGCGGCGGAAAGGGGGAATGGCTCAGTCGACGATGGCCAGAATGTCGTGCTGACGGACGACCACGTACTCCACATCGTCCAGAGTGACCTTGGTGCCGGCATACTTGTCGGTGATGACCTTGTCGCCGACCTTCACGGTCATAACGACGTCCTTGCCGTCCACAACGCCGCCGGGGCCCACGGAAACGACTTCAGCGACAGTGGGCTTCTCCTTGGCGGAGCCGGCCAGAATGATGCCGCCCTTGGTGGTTTCCTCGGTCTCGATCATCTTCAGGATGACACGGTCTGCAAGAGGGGTGAGTTTCATGGGAAAGAGCCTCCTTATAGAAAATAATTTTGTAGAAACAAACTCAGCGTTAGCACTCAACTATCAGGAGTGCTAACGCTGCTATCTTAGTACATCGAGTTTCGTTTGTAAAGGGGGTGGGGCGGATTTTCTGTGAAGAATTTGTGAATATTGCCGCGGCGGCCCGCCGGAGAAGGTCAGCGGGCGGTGCGGTTGCAGTCGCAGCCGGCAGGGCCGAAGAAGTTCAGCCGCTTGTCCGACAGCCGGAGGGAGACCTCCCGGCAGCGGAAGATTTCGCCGTCCAGACAGACGGCGATGTCCCCGTCCTGCGGCCGGATCACGATGTCGCTGCCGCGGATGACCCGCATATACCGGGGGACCTGCTCCCAGTTGCCGCTGCTGTAGGCGCCCACGTGGCGGGCGAAGGCCAGCCGCCGGGAGGCGGTGACGATGATGGTGTCCAGCCGCCGGTCGTCCATGCGGGCATCGGGAATGGGGGAGAAGCCGCCGCCGTAATAGCGTCCGTTGCACATGGCCACCAGCGTATAGTCGCCGGGATAGGGCACTCCGTCCACCACAAGGGTCCAGCGGCGGTTGATGCCCTTGATGAGAAAGTTCACGGCCAGCGCCGCGGCGTAGCTGCCCTTGCCGGTGAGGAAGGGGTAGCCGCTGTACTGGTGCACGTCCGCCGCCACCCGTGCGTCGATGCCGGCGCAGGCGATGGTGACGCAGCAGCGGCCGTTGCAGTCGATGAGATCCAGCGGGAAAACGGGGCCGTCCCACAGATTTTCCGCGTCGGCAAACCGGGCCATGTCCTCTCCGAAATTTTTCAGAAAGTCGTTGCCGGTGCCGGTGGGGATGCAGGTCATGGCGGCGTTGTCAAAGCCGGCCAGCCCGTTGGCCACCTCGTGGATCGTGCCGTCGCCTCCGCAGGCGTAGACCCGGACGGCCTCGCCGCTCTCCGCGGCCTTTCGCGCCAGAACGGTGGCGTGACCCGCGCTCTGGGTCAGCAGGCAGGCGCAGTCCAGCCCGTGGCGCTGGCGCAGCCCGTCCGCCATCTGCATGACGCGGGAGGTCTGATCCCGCTTTCCGGCCTTGGGATTGATGATGAAAAGATGTCGCAAGGGTATCGCCCCCTGTATGTAAAGTGACAAAATTCAATACGATTCGTATTTTTTAGACAAAATAATACCAAAAGGATCGTCCCGGCGGGCCCGCCGGGACGCGGCGCTCACTTCCCGTAGAGGAATGCGTCGCACTTGATCATGCCGTTGTAGAGCTTGCGCTTCTTGTCGGCGATGCGGCCGAAGCTCCGTTCGAACTCCGTGTGGGAGGAGAGGACCACGATCCTCCACTTGGGCGGCAGGCTGCGGCAGGCCGCGCCGAAAACGCGGTAGAGCGCCTCGGCCTCGCTCCGCTCCAGCAGCCGCTCGCCGTAGGGCGGGTTGGTGACCATCTGGCCGTATTCGCTGTCCCGATGGAAGGCGCCGGCGTCGGCCTCCTCAAAGCGGATGCAGTCGTCCACGCCGGCCAGCTGGGCGTTGTGCCGGGCCAGCTCCACGGCGGCGGGGTCGATGTCTCCGCCCCAGATGTCGTAGGAGCCGTGAAATTCCTTGTCCATGGCCTCGTCCGCCGCGTCCAGCCACAGGCTGGAGGGGAGGTTTTTCCACTTCTGGGCGGCAAAGCTGCGGTCCAGTCCCGGCGCGCGGTTTTTGGCGATCAGCGCGGCCTCGATGGGAATGGTGCCGGAGCCGCAGAAGGGATCGCAGAAGGGGTCCTTGCCCCGATAGCGGGACAGCGTCACCAGCGCGGCGGCCAGCGTCTCCCGCAGGGGCGCGGCCACGCCCTGCGCCCGATAGCCCCGCTTGTACAGCCCCTCGCCGGAGGTGTCCAGATAGAGGGCGGCCTCGTCCTTGATGATGGCGAACTGAATCTGATAGCGGCTGCCGGTCTCCGGCAGCGTTTCGCAGCCGTAGGCGCCGCCCAGCCGTTTGGCGGCGGCCTTCTTCACGATGGACTGGCAGGCGGGAACGGAGTGGAGCAGGGAGTTGAGGGTATAGCCCTTGACGGGGAATTCGCCGTCAAGGGGGATGTACTCCTCCCACGGGAGGGCGGCCACGCCCTCGAACAGCTCCTCAAAGGTGGCGGCGGGAAAGCGGCCCAGCTCCATCAGGACGCGGGCGCCGCAGCGCAGGTTGATATTCAGCCGGGCAATGTCGGCGGCCTGTCCCTGACAGTGGACCCGCCCGTTTTCCGCGCGGACCTCCTGCAGCCCCAGCCGCTTCATTTCGTCTGCCACCAGACTCTCCAGCCCGAACAGACACGGCACGGTCAGCGTCATGCTGCGTACCTCCTCATCATTAAAAATAGTATCCTGACGGGAGTATACCAAAAAAAAGGAAGGGATGCAATGCGTTCGGAGGCAAAGGAAAGAAAATACCATAGCTTTTGTCCGCCTGCTGTGATATACTGAGCCTGTCCCTTATGACCGTATCCCGCACAGCGGGGAAAGGAGAAATTTCATGCCCATGATCTGGATTTGGCTGGCGGCCGCCATACTGTTCGGCGTTGTCGAGGGACTGACGGTGGGGCTGGTCTCCATCTGGTTCGCCATCGGCGCCGTGGCGGCCCTGATCGGCGCGGCTCTGGGCGCGGTTTTGTGGATGCAGCTGCTGCTGTTCGCCGTGGTTTCCGCGGCGGCCGTGGCCATGGTGCGGCCCCTGACCCGCCGCTTTCGGGCAAAAAGCGTGCCCACCAACGCGGATCGCTGCGTGGGGCGGACCGCACGGGTAACAGAAACCATTGACAATCAGCTTCCTGCCGGCGCCGTCTATGTGGACGGAAAAACCTGGACGGCCCGCAGCGCGGACGGCACCGTGATCCCGGAGGGAAGCCTGGTTGAGGTGCAGCGGATCGAAGGCGTGAAGCTGCTGGTAAACATGAGTGAGAAAAAGGAGGAACATCCCGTATGAATCCAGCTTTGTTTGCAGCAATCCTCATCATCGTCCTGCTCCTGATGCTGTTTGTCGCCAACTTCAAGGTCGTGCAGCAGTCCCGCGCCTTCGTGGTGGAGCGGCTGGGCAAATTCCACACCGTCTGGAATCAGGGCCCCCACGTCAAGGTGCCGTTTGTCGACCGCGTCGTCAAGCGCGTCTCCCTGAAGGAACAGGTGGCGGATTTCGCTCCGCAGCCCGTCATCACCAAGGATAACGTCACCATGCAGATCGACACGGTGATCTACTTTGAGATCACCGATCCCAAGCTGTACACCTACGGCATCGAGCATCCCATGAACGCCATCGAAAACCTGACGGCCACCACCCTGCGCAACATCATCGGCGACATGGAGCTGGATCAGTCCCTCACCAGCCGCGACATCATCAACTCCCGGATGCGCGTCATCCTGGACGAGGCCACGGACCCGTGGGGCATCAAGGTCAACCGGGTGGAGCTGAAGAACATCATTCCGCCCAAGGAGATCCAGAACGCCATGGAGAAGCAGATGAAGGCGGAGCGGGAGCGCCGCGAGGCCATTCTGCAGGCCGAGGGCCAGAAGCAGAGCCAGATTCTGGTGGCCGAGGGCGAGAAGCAGTCCGTGATCCTGCGGGCCGACGCGGCCAAGCAGGCGGCCATCATGAAGGCCGAGGGCGAGGCGGAGGCCATCCGGCAGGTGCAGACCGCGCTGGCGGACTCCATCAAGCTGATGAACGCGGCCAACCCCAACGATCAGGTCATCAAGATCAAGGCGCTGGAGGCCATGGCCAAGGTCGCGGACGGCAAGGCCACCAAGATCATCATTCCCTCCGAGCTGCAGGGGCTGGCCGGACTGGCCGCCTCCGCCAAGGCGATTTTCGAGGACGAGAGCAGCGTCAGGGAGACCGCTCCCGCCGCCAATCCGGCGGACCGGCCTCAGGCCTGACCCCGCCCGAACAGATAGAGCAAGTCCCCCGGAGCAGCCGAACGGCCGCTCCGGGGGACTCTTTGTACGCGGACCGCGGCTTACAGCCGGGTGACCACGGGAATGACCATGGGATTGCGCTTGGTGGACTTGAACAGGAAGCCGCTGACGGCGGACTTCACCGCGCCCTTCAGCTCGCTGTCGTCGCCCTTGCGCTTGCGGGAGACGGTGCCGGCGGCCTCGGTGGCCACGCTCTGCAGCTCCTTCATGATGTCCTCGGACTCCTTCACGTAGATGAAGCCGCGGGTGATGATCTCCGGCGTGCTAATGAGCTGGCCGTCGTGAGAGGAGACGGGCAGCACCACGACCACCATGCCGTCCTCGGCCAGACGCTTGCGGTCCCGCATGACCACGGCGCCCACGTCGCCCACGCCGGAGCCGTCCACATAGATCTCGCCGGCGGGGACGGTGCCGTTGAGCTTCAGGGTCTTGGCCGTCAGCTCGATGACGTTGCCGTTTTCCGCAATGGCGATGTGGCTGCGCTCCATGCCCATCTGCTGGGCGATGCGGGAGTGGATCTGCAGCATCCGCTGCTCGCCGTGGAGGGGGATGAAGAAGCGTGGCTTGGTCAGGGCGTGGATGATCTTCAGCTCCTCCTGGCAGGCGTGGCCGGAGACGTGGAGCATATCCGCCCGGTCGTAGACCACGTTGGCTCCCTTGCGGAACAGCTCGTTGATGACCCGGCCGATCTCCACTTCGTTTCCGGGGATGGCGGAGGCGGAGATGATGACCTTGTCGCCGGCGCCGATCTCCACCTGCTTGTGGGTGGAGAACGCCATGCGGTACAGGGCGGACATCTCCTCGCCCTGGGAGCCGGTGGTGACGATCACCTGCTTGTCCTTGGGCAGGCCCTTGATCTTGGTGATGTCCATCAGGGTGTTCTTGGGCAGCTTCATATAGCCGAGGTCGGTGGAGACCTTCATGATGTTCTCCATGGACCGGCCGGTGACGGCCACCTTCCGCCCGCAGGCCGCGGCGGCGTCCAGCACCTGCTGGATGCGGTGGACGTTGGAGGCGAAGGTGGTGATGATGATGCGCTCCTTGCAGCCGGTGAACTGCCGCATGAAGGTCTGGCCCACGGTGCTCTCCGACATGGTGTAGCCCGGACGCTCCACGTTGGTGGAGTCGGCGCACAGCGCCAGAACCCCCGCCTTGCCCAGCTCGCCGAAGCGGGCCAGATCGATCACGTCCCCGTCGATGGGGGTGGAGTCGATTTTGAAGTCGCCGGTGTGGATCACCGTGCCCAGATGGGTGTGGATGGCGAAGGCCACGGAGTCGGCGATGGAGTGGTTGACGTGGATGAATTCCACCTGAAACTTGCCGGCGCGAACGGTTTCGCCGGCCTCCACGGTGGTGAGGCGGGTGCTTTTGGTCAGCCCGTGCTCCTCCAGCTTCAGCTTGATGAGGCCGGCCGTGAAGCGGGTGCAGTAGATGGGCATGTTGATCTGCTTGAGCACATAGGGGACGGCGCCGATGTGGTCCTCGTGGCCGTGGGTGATGAACAGGCCGCGGATGCGGGCCTTGTTCTTGATGAGGTAGGTCACGTCGGGGATGATGGAATCGATGCCGTACATATCGTCTCCGGGGAAGGCCATGCCGCAGTCCACCACGATGATTTCGCCGCCGCACTCGTAGACGGTCATGTTTTTGCCGATCTCGTCCAGACCGCCCAGAGGGATGATTTTCAGTTTTTCTGCCATAGATACATTGTCTCCTTTGAAATAAACAAAAATAGAGGGAAACACTCCTGCGGCTGAAGCGGGTACGCCAAAATAAGGCGCGAACCCCCTTATCCGCACGGCCCCGTTTCGCCGGCAGAAAAAGGCGGATGCACCACGCCTGCCATATGGAGTTTTCGATTATTAAACCGGGCGAAAACACGGTCCGCGCCGGTGAAATACAAATGAATGGTTCTATTAGTATAGCACAGAAAAAGCGGTTTGTATACAGCTTTTTTCGGAGGCGGGCTCCGGCGCGGCGGCTGGGAACGATTTTTTCGCGTTTTTCGGCGCTGTCTTGCACCCCGCCGGAAAACCTGCTATACTATTACAACTATTAGTATGCGCATCAGGGCACAGCCCTGTCCACATTTTTCGGGGAGGACGCCATGAACAAAAAACTCTCCCGGCTTCTGGAGCCGAACCTGAAGCTCTACTTTCTGTGTCTGCTGCTGTTTTCGCTGGCCGCGATCCCCTTTCAGCCGGTGCTGGCGGGGGTGGAGGGCTGCACCACGGTCATTTTGTACGTGGCGTTTTCCCGCAGCTATCAGAAGCGCCGCCAGGGAATCATCCAGTATATCGACAATCTGACCGGCAGCGTGGATACCGCCAGCAAATCCACCCTCATCAACTCGCCGCTGCCCATCATGGTCTTTCGCCCGGACACCGGAGAGGTGATCTGGAGCAATGAAAATTTCCTTCAGCTGGCCGGCGTGCGGGACCACCTGTTCGAGATGAAGGTGGAGGAGGCCGTGCCGGAATTTTCCTTCCAGTGGCTGCTGGAGGGGAAACAGGAGAGCCCGGAGCGGGTCAAAATGAACAGCCGCCGTTTCCGGGTCTACGGCAGTCTGGTCCGGGCCAAGGGGAAGGACGGCACCCAGAATCTGGTGGCCACCACCTACTGGGTGGACACCACGGACGCCGACGCCCTGCGGGAGCAGTACGCCGCCAGCCGCCCCGTGATCGCCATCTTGCAGGTGGACAACTACGAGGAGCTGATGAAGGCCTGCGCCGATACCCAGCGCAGCGCCGTGCTGGCCCAGATCGACGAAAAGCTGAACAAATGGGCCGAGGGCACCGGTCTGCTCCTCAAAACGGACCGCGATCACTACCTGCTCATTTTTGAGGAGAAGCACTACGAGCATTTCGTGGCGGACAAGTTCACCGTGCTGGACGCCATCCGGGACGTGAAGGCGGCCGAGGGCACCCATCCCACCCTGTCCATCGGCGTCGGCAAGGACAGCGGCGGCATGGAGGAGCTGTACAAAAGCGCCAATTTGTCGCTGGAGATGGCCCTCTCCCGGGGCGGCGATCAGGCCGTGGTGCGCAACCGTCTGGACTTCGAGTTTTACGGCGGCCGGGCCAAAACGGCGGAAAAACGGACCAAGGTGAAGTCCCGCGTCATGGCCAACGCACTGGGCGAGCTGATGCAGGACGCCAGACAGGTCTATATCATGGGCCACAACTACGGCGACATGGATTCGCTGGGCGCCGCGGCGGGCCTGATGTGCATTGCCCGCAAGCGGGGCATCCGGGCGCAGATCGTCATTGATATGGGCGCCAACGCCGCCCTGCCCATGCTGAACAAGCTGCGCGCCCTGCCGGAGTATGGGGGCGCGTTCCTCTCCGGGAGCGAGGCGTTCCTCCGGGCCCAGCCCGGCGTGCTGCTGATCGTGGTGGACACCAACCGCCCCGACTTCGTGGAGTCCCCCCAGCTGCTGGAGGCGTGCAACCGCGTGGCCGTCATCGACCACCACCGCCGTGCCGCCAGCTATATCGAAAACGCGGCGCTGAATTTCCACGAGCCCTACGCCTCCTCCACCTCCGAGCTGGTGACGGAGCTGCTGCAATATCTGGTGGAGCCCTCCGACCTGCTGTATGAGGAGGCGGAGGCCCTGCTGGCCGGCATCGTGCTGGACACCAAGCACTTCACCATGCGCACCGGCGGGCGGACCTTTGAGGCCGCGGCGTTCCTGCGCCGCGCCGGCGCCGATACGGCGGACGTGCAGCGCCTGTTCCAGAACGACCTGTCCGAGATGATCACCCGGTACGACATCATGCGCCGGGCGGAGGTCATCCGGGACAGCATCGCCGTGGTCACCATCCCGGAGGACGGGGTGGACCGGATCGCGGCCGCGCAGGCGGCGGACGAGCTGCTGACGCTCAAGGGCATCAAGGCGTCCTTCGTGATCTACCGCATGGGCAGCGACGTGATGATGTCGGCCCGCTCCCTGGGCGACATCAACGTGCAGGTGATCCTCGAGGCGCTGGGCGGCGGCGGAAACTCCACCACCGCCGGCGGCCGGGTGGAGGACGGAGACCCCGGCGCCGTGCGCGAGCTGCTGGTGGAGGCCATCGACAAATATCTGGACAAGTAAATTCCGGCGCTTGCGCCGAGACAGGAAACAAGATTAAAGGAGAATTCTCATGAAAGTTATTTTACAGCAGGACGTGAAGGGCCAGGGCAAGAAGGGCCAGATGGCCGAGGTGTCCGAGGGCTACGCCCGCAATTATCTGCTGCCCCGCAAAATGGCCGTGCCCGCCACCGCGGACGCCATCAACACCATGAACCTGAAGGAGAAGGCCCGCCGGGCCGAGGAGTCCCGCCTGCGGGCCGAGGCTCTGGAGATCTCGGAAAAGCTGAAGGGCTGCATGGTCAGGGTCTATGCAAAGGCCGGCACCGGCGGACGGCTGTTCGGCGCCGTCACCACCAAGGAAATCGCGGAGGAGCTGCTCCGGCAGTACGAAATCGACATTCCCAAGCAGAAGCTGGTGCTGGACGAGCCCATCAAGGCCTTCGGCACCTATCAGGTGAAGGCGAAGCTGGGCTTCGACGTCGTCGGCACGGTCAACGCCGTGGTCGCGGAGGAAAAATAACCCCGCGGCGCGTCCGCGCCGTGACCCCCGCGGCGAGCCGCGGGAATATCCGAGACCGGGAGGAGAGAGAACATGGCAAACGAGGATCTGCTGCTCCGCCAGATGCCCCACTCGCTGGAGGGGGAGCAGGCGGTGCTGGGCTCCATGCTCATCGATGCCGAGTGCATCAAGGATGTGATGGACAAGCTGCAGCCTGCGGACTTCTATCTGCGGCAGAACCGGGAGATTTTTGAGACCATCTACACCATGTTCACCTACGCCCGGCCCATCGACGGCATCACCGTGGCGGAGGAGATGCAGAAGAACGGCACCTACGACGAGAACACCACCCGCAGCTATCTCGCCCAGCTGATGGAGATCACCCCCACCTCCGCCAACGTGATGGAGTATGTCCGGATCGTCCGGGACAAGGCTGCTGCGGGCTCTGGCGCAGGCGTCGGGAGAGATCATCGCGCTGGTGCAGGAGGGGCTGGGCAGCGCCGGCGACATACTGGAGGCCTCTGAGCAGAAGATTTACGGCATCCGCCGGGGCCAGAGCGCACAGGACATGGTTCCCGTCCGGCAGGTGCTGCCGGATGTGCTGGACAGCCTGTCCGCCATGTCCGAGGGCGGGGGAAACGCCCTGCCGGGCCTGTCCACCGGCCTTTCTGCGGTGGACGCCAAAATCGCGGGGCTGAACAAGTCCGACCTGATCCTGCTGGCCGCCCGCCCCGGCATGGGCAAGACCTCCATGGCGCTGAACGTGGCGCTGAGCGTGGCCAAGTCCTCCCGGCAGACCGTGGCCATCTTCTCGCTGGAGATGTCCAAGGAGCAGCTGGTGACCCGGCTGCTGTCCTCGGAGGCTCTGGTGGAGAACAACAAGCTGAAAACCGGCTCCCTGCGGGAGACGGACTGGGAGAAGATCGCCTCCGCGGCCACGGTGCTCAATCAGGTGGACATCCGCATCGACGACAACCCGCTGCTGAGCGTGGCGGATATGAACGCCAAGTGCCGCCGGCTGGACAATCTGGGGCTGGTGGTCATCGACTATCTGCAGCTGATGACCTCCTCCGGCGGAAAGGGCTATTCCGGCGAAAACCGCCAGCAGGTGGTGTCGGACATCTCCCGTATGATGAAGATTATGGCCAAGGAGCTGGACGTGCCGGTGATCTGCCTGTCCCAGCTGTCCCGCGCCAATGAGAAGCGGGACGACAAGCGGCCCATGCTGTCGGACCTGCGCGAATCCGGCTCCATCGAGCAGGACGCGGACATCGTGCTGTTCCTGTACCGGGACGACTACTACAACGAGGATTCGGAGAAGCACAACGTGGCGGAGTGCATCGTGGCCAAGAACCGCCACGGCGAGACCGGCAAGGTGGAGCTGCGCTGGATGCCGGAGTACACCACCTTCGGCACGCTGGAGACCCGGTTCGACGATGAAGAATGAGTGGGAGGGCCCGCGGGAGGCGCTTCGCCGGCTGCCTTCGGGATCGCGGCTTCTGTGCGCCGTCTCCGGCGGGCTGGATTCCATGTGCCTGCTGCACTGGATGGCCGGCTGGGGCCGGGAGCAGGGCTTTTTCGTGGCGGCGGGCCATTTCAACCATCGGCTGCGGGGCGAGGCCGCCGACGGGGACGAGGCCTTCGTCCGGGAGATCTGCGGGCAGTGGGGCGTCCCCTTCGCCGCCGGCAGCGGCGACACCCGCGGGCTGATGCGGACGGAGGGCCTCTCCATGGAGGAGGCGGCCCGGCGGCTGCGGTACGATTTTCTGCGCCGGACGGCGGAGCAGCTGGAGTGTGGCTGGATTCTGACGGCGCACACCGCCGACGATCAGGCCGAAACCGTGCTGCTGAACCTGATCCGCGGCACCGGGACGAAGGGGCTGACGGGAATTCCCGCCTGCCGGGACAATCTTCTGCGTCCCTTTCTGACCGTTTCGCGGGCCGAGCTGGAGACCTACGCCGCGGCCTGCGGCGTTCCCCACCGGGAGGATGAGACCAACGCCGACCCGGAGGCCGCCTCCCGGAATTTCCTTCGCCTGCGGGTGATGCCGCTGCTGAGGGAGCTGAATCCCAGAGCGGCGGAGCACATCGGGGCCGCCGCCGGGCAGCTCTGTCTGGCGGACCGCATGATCGAGGACGAGGCTGTCCGCCGCACGGCCGGCGCGCTGTGCGGGCCGGGCCGCGTGAGCCTGAATATTTCTCCGGCGGACTGGCGCCGCGTGCCGGAGGCGGTGCATCCCCGGATGCTGCTGCGGCTGCTGGAGCAGCTGGGCACGGGCCGGAAGGACGTGGGCACCGTCCATCTGGAGGCGCTGGACGCCATGCTCTGCCGGGGCGGGGGGCGGCTGGATCTGCCTCACGGCGCCGCGGCCCGGTACGACCGGGGGCGGCTGACGCTGGAGCGAAGCCCGCTCCGGCCGGAGCGGACAGTCCTGCAGCCCGGCAGACCCCTGCGCTGGGGAAAATATATCCTGACGCTGCTGGACCATGCGGAGGGGCCGGGGCTGGCGCTGAAAAGCGATCCGGCGGAGGCCGGGGCGGAGATCGCCGCGGCTTCCTGCCGGGGCGGAGACCGGCTGACCCTGCCGGAGACCAACGGCGGGGCCCGGACGGTGAAGCGCCTGTGTCTGGACCGGCACATCTCTCCCGGGGAGCGGGACGCGCTGCCCGCCGTCTGGGTGGGGCAGCAGCTGGCCGCCGTGTGGCGGCTGGGTGTGGATGAGCACTTTTTGCCGGCGGGCGAGGGCTGCCGGTTTATTCAAATCATCAATGAGACAGAGGAGAAGGACTATGAAAAATGAGCTGGAACAGGACATTCTGAAGGTACTTCTGACGGAGGAGCAGATCAAGGCCCGCATCACCGAGCTGGGGGAGCAGCTGTCGGAGCAGTTTGCGGGGGAGACCCCCCTGTTTCTGGGCGTGCTGAAGGGCTGCTTCGTCTTTATGGCGGATCTGATCCGCGCCTGCCCCATCAAGAGCGATTTAGAATTCATCGCGGTATCCTCCTATGAAAACGCCACCGTCTCCTCCGGCCGGGTGCAGATCACCCACGACGTCCAGCAGGACATCACCGGCCGCAGCCTCATCATCGTGGAGGACATTCTGGACTCCGGCAACACGCTGGCCTTCCTGAAGGAATACCTGCTGACTAAGGGCGCGAAATCCATCACCATCGTGACGCTGCTGGACAAGCCCTCCCGCCGCACCAAGACCATCACGGCCGATCTGGCCGGCTTCGTGGTGCCCGACGAGTTCGTGGTGGGCTACGGGCTGGATTATGCGCAGCAGTACCGCAACCTGCCCTATATCGGGGTGCTGAAGCCGGAGGTCTATACCAAGTGAAAAGGCCGGAACCGCCGCGGTTCCGGGGGAACTGATGCCGGTAGTCCGCCGCCAGCGGGAGGCGAACCGGGGGATTAAAGGAGGAAACAATCCGTGAAACGAGGCAAACCGTCCAATCTGGGAATGATTTTGCTGCTGGCGGTGATCGTTCTGTGTATGGCGTGGCTCTGGCAGAACACAGACAGCACTCCGAAGCTGGATTACTCTCAGGTGGTGCAGCTGTTCAAACAGGAGAAGGTGGAGAGCTTTACCGTCTCCGACTATACGCTGACCATGAAGCTCTATACCGAGGTGAACGGCAGCAAGACCGCCACCTACAACCTGTACGATCTCCAGCTGTTCCGGGACGATCTGGGCAGCCTGATCCAGCAGCAGTCCGCCAAGGGCATCATCAAGAGCTACGACTACCACGCGGATCACTCCACCAACTGGCTGGAGGTCCTGCTGCCGTACGTCATCATCGCGGTGGTTTTCGGCATCATGTGGTATGTGCTCTTTGTCCGCACCGGCGGCGGCGCGGCCGGGCCGGACAAGATGGCGAAGTTCGGCTCCGCCAACGTGAGGCCGCTGTCGGAAAAGGATAAAACCGTTACCTTCGGGGACGTGGCCGGCGAGGACGAGGAGAAGGAGGAGCTGCGGGAAATCGTGGAATTTCTCCGCGACCCCCGGAAGTACCTCTCGCTGGGCGCCCGCATCCCCAAGGGCGTTCTGCTGGTGGGCCCTCCGGGCACCGGCAAGACGCTGCTGGCCAAGGCCGTGGCCGGCGAGGCCGGCGTGGCGTTCCTGTCCATCTCCGGCTCCGACTTTGTGGAGCTGTACGTGGGCGTCGGCGCGTCCCGCGTGCGGGATCTGTTCGAGCAGGCGAAAAAGCAGTCGCCGGCCATCATCTTCATCGATGAGATCGACGCCGTGGGCCGCCAGCGCGGCACCGGCCTCGGCGGCGGCCACGACGAGCGGGAACAGACCCTCAACCAGCTTCTGGTGGAGATGGACGGCTTCGGCCGCAACGAGGGCGTGGTGGTTCTGGCCGCCACCAACCGCGCGGACGTGCTGGACCCGGCCCTGCTGCGCCCCGGCCGCTTTGACCGGCAGGTGTACGTGGGCCTGCCCGACGTGAAGGGCCGCGAGGCCATTCTGAACGTCCACGCCAAGGACAAGCCGCTGGCCGAGGACGTCTCCCTGCAGGATACCGCCCGCGGCACGCCGGGCTTCACCGGCGCCGATCTGGAGAATCTGCTCAACGAGGCCGCCCTGCTGGCCGCCCGGAAGGATGAGAAATTCATCACCAGGGCCGATCTGCGGGAGGCGGAGCTGAAGGTCATCGCCGGCCCCGAAAAGCGCAGCCGCGTCATCCCCCAGCACGAGCGGGAGCTCACCGCCTATCATGAGGCGGGCCACGCCGTGGTGATGCACGCCCTGCCGGATCACGACCCCGTCACCCAGATCAGCATCATTCCGCGGGGACAGGCCGGCGGCATGACCATCAGTCTGCCCGAGGAGGACCGTTCCTTCCTCTCCAAACGCTATATGGAGGATCAGATCGTCGCCCTGCTGGGCGGCCGGGTGGCCGAGAAGCTGGTGCTGGGGGACGTGTCCACCGGCGCCTCCAACGACATTCAGCGGGCCACCCAGATCGCCCACAAGATGGTGGCCACCTACGGCATGAGCGACAAGATCGGCACCGTGGCCTTCGAGACCGGCCACGACGAGGTCTTTATCGGCCGCACCATGACCCAGGGCCGCAGCTATTCCGAACAGGTTGCCGCCGAGATCGACGAGGAGGTCAAGGCCGTGGTGGGACAGGCCTATGACCGCTGCCGGGACATTCTGAGCCAGAGCCGCGACAAGCTGGAGGAGGTCGCCCGGTACCTGCTGGAGCACGAGACCATGGAGCGAAAAGAGTTTCTGGCCGTGTTCGGGGAGACTCCGCCGCCGGAAAACGTTTAACTGATTTTTGACCGTACCCCGCCGCCAAAAAGCGGCGGGGTATTGTTGGAAAATCAAAAAAACAAGGGCGACCTTTCTGCCTCGTTTCGGCAAAATCACCAAAACAACTGTCCGCTGATGGCGGACAGTTTTTACTTTCCCCGTTTCCAAAATCCAGAAATGTACGCTTGCGGAGGACAAATGACCGGCGGAGAAGCAAAAATCCGGCTTTGGCGGAAAAAAGCGGCGGCTTTTTTGTGTGAACTATTTCCCTTGCATTGGCGCATGAAATTTCGTAAAATGCTAAGTACAGTTTCTGGGACAGAAACGCGGGGCCCATACGGGCCTGAACACACAGAGAGGAAGAGAAGATATGAAAAAGTTTTTTGCACTGGCCCTTGCACTGGTCATGGCACTCTCCCTGGCAGCCTGCGGCGAGACCGCCGGCGGCAGCTCCGCTTCGGCCAGCGGAACTTCCGGCGGCAAGACCCTGAAGATCGGCGTGTTTGAGCCGGCCTCCGGCGACAACGGCGCCGGCGGCAAGCAGGAGACGCTGGGCATCGAGTATGCCAACGAGGTCACTCCCTCCGTCGACATCAACGGTGAGACCTACAACATCGAGCTGGTGGAGGTGGACAACCAGTCCTCCACCGACAAGGCCGTTTCCGCGGCTCAGGAGCTGGTGAACAAGGGTGTTTCCGTGGTTCTGGGCACTTACGGCTCCGGCTGCGCCATCGCGGCGGCTCCCGTGTTCGGCCAGGCTCAGATTCCGGCCATCGGCTGCTCCTGCACCAACCCCGCCGTGACGCAGAACAACCCCTACTATTTCCGCGTGTGCTATCTGGACCCCTTCCAGGGCCCCGTCATGGCCAACTTCGCCAAGGATCAGTTCGGCGCCAAGAAGGCCTATATCCTGACCATGCTGGGCGAGGACTACGGCTCCAACCTCGGCACCTACTTCTCTCAGGAATTTGAGAAGCTGGGCGGCCAGACCAAGGCCGAGTCCTTCCCCGAGGGCACCAGCGACTTCTCCGCCTACATCCAGAACGCGGTTTCCTACGGCGCGGACGTCATCTTCGCCCCCTCCGCCACCACCTATGCGTCCCTGATCATCGGCCAGGCGGCCAAGAGCGGCCTGACGGTTCCTCTGCTGGCCGGCGACACCTGGGAGTCCTCCGTCATTCTGGTCGCCCAGAAGGGCACGGGCCTGCAGGTCTATTGCTCCACCTTCTTTGACGAGAACGACGAATCCGGCGCGGCCGCATCCTTCGTCAAGGGCTTCAAGGAGTGGCTGAACGCCGACTCCAAGCGTCTGACCAACAACGGCGGCAACGACATCGTGGCAGCCGTCTCCGCGCTGGGCTACGACGCCTACATGACCGCCGTCGAGGCGCTGAAGATCGCCCAGTCCACTGAGGGCCCGGCCATCCAGCAGGCCATGTTCAAGGTCGACTTCGACGCCGTCACCGGCCACATCACCATTGATCCCACCACCGGCGACGCCAACAAGACCATGGCCTACATCAAGCAGGCCACCGACGGCGCCTTCACCTTCATCAAGACGCAGTCTGTCGCGAAATAAGAGGCAGAAAACCAATTAAACCAGCAAGGGCGCGAAACGCAGGCGGGAAATTCCCCGCCTGCGCTTCGTGCCTGAATCAAGAGGCACGTCTGCTCCGCCTCAAGCCGGTCCGAGCCGGTTTGCGGCAGAGCAGAACTCACGTAAGAAAATCTGGAGGTGCCATATGGCTGCAAAAATTCTGCCCTATCTGCTGGGAGGCATCTCCGTGGGCGGCCAGTACGCGCTGATCGCCATCGGCTATACGATGGTGTACGGCATCCTGCGCCTGATCAACTTTGCCCACGGCGATATTTTCACAGTGGCGGGCTTTCTCATGGTTTATGCCGCCGCGACCATGCCCCTGTACGTCTCCGTTCCGCTGGTGATCGTCCTGACCATCCTGCTGGGCGTGCTGGTGGAAAAGGTGGCGTACCGGCCCCTGCGCACCGCGCCCCGCATGTCGGTCATGATCTCCGCCATCGGCATGAGCTACCTGCTGCAAAACCTGATGTGGTATGTGACGGGCGGCCTGGCCAAGCAGTATCCCACCCTGCCGTGGGTCAGCGACAAGGTCACGGTGGCGGGCTATTCCACCAGCCGCGTCACGCTCATCACGCCCATTCTGACGGTGGTGCTGGTGGTGGCGCTGGTGGCGCTCATCAAAAAGACCAAGGTCGGCATGGCCATGCGCGCCGCGTCCCGCGATTTCGAGACGGCGCAGCTGATGGGCATCAAGCTCAACAGCGTCATCAGCTTTACCTTTGTGGTGGGCTCCGGCCTGGCGGCCGTGGGCTCCATGCTGTACTTTTCCAACTACGCCACCGTCACGCCCACCGTGGGCGCCATGCCGGGCCTGAAGGCGTTCGTGGCCGCCGTGTTCGGCGGCATCGGCTCCATCCCCGGCGCCGTGATCGGCGGCTTCATCATCGGCATCTGCGAGAGCTTCATCAAGGGCACCGGCCTGACCACCTTCTCCGACGCGTTCACCTTCGCGCTGCTGATCGTGATTCTGGCTGTGAAGCCCACCGGCCTCTTCGGAGAGAATCTGACGGAGAAGGTGTGAGCGTATGAAAAAACACAACTCCCGTCAAAAAATGGTCACCGTGGTGCTGCTGGCGGCGCTGCTGGCGCTGATGCTGCTGCTGGACAATCTGCCCGGCGTGCCCTCCATGCTGCTGACGGTGCTGCGCAAGGGCGCCATCTACGCGCTGGTGGCCGTCTCCATGAACCTGCTCAACGGCTTCACCGGCCTGTTCTCTCTGGGACAGGCGGGCTTCATGCTGCTGGGCGCGTACACCTACGCCGTGCTGACCATCCCCGTGGGCAGCCAGGCCTCCATCTACCAGCAGTACAAGGGCGGCGGCGTGGGCTTCTCCATCACCGAGAGCCTGACCGGCGCCATGGGCGGCTTCGGCACCCTGCTGGGCGTGGTCATCTGCCTGATTCTGGCGGGCATCGTGGCGGGCCTGTTCGCCTACCTCATCGGCCTGCCGGTGCTGCGTCTGAAATCCGATTATCTGGCCATCGCCACGCTGGGCTTCGCGGAAATCCTCCGCGCCCTGATCCAGTATACGAAGCTGGGTCCCATCACCAACGGCTCCAACCTGCTGTACGGCTTCACCAGCTTCAGCGACTTCCATCTGGGCGCCCTGAAGCTCTCCACGGTGATGCCCTTCCTGTTCTCCGGCCTGTGCATCGCGGTGGTGGTGCTGCTCATCAACTCCACCTACGGCCGCGCGTTCAAGGCCATCCGGGACGACGAGGTGGCCGCCGAGGCCATGGGCATCAACCTTGCCAGACACAAGCGGATGAGCTTCGTCATCAGCTCCTTCTTCGCGGGCATCTCTGGCGCCCTGCTGGCCATGTATCAGGCCAGCGTGCAGGCCGTCACCTTCAAGGCGGCCATGACCTATGAGATCCTGCTGATCGTCGTCATCGGCGGCATCGGCTCCATCACCGGCTCCGTGGTGGCCTCCTTCCTGTTCGTGGGCTGCTCGGAGTGGTGGCTGCGTTTTCTGGACAACGAGACCACGCTGAAAAATTTCAACGCCAAGCTGATTTTTGCCATCGTGTTCGGCCTGATCGTGCTGGGCCTCGCCGTGGTCATCCTCCGGCGGGACTGCAAAAAGGGTCTGCCGCCTCTGCGCCGGATCACGGCGCCGGGAGGCGGGAAACGCGTCCGTGTCAACTGGTCGGCCATCGCCTCCATCGTGCTGGCGGTGGCGCTGCTGGGCTGGGACGTCTGGTTCGTCATCAGCCCGAATCTGAAGCTGCCGCTGCTGCGCTCCGGCTTCCGCATGGTGGTGTTCTCCGTCGTCATCATGATTATGGTGCTGTTCTTCCGCCGTGGCCTGTTCGGAGACAGCGAGCTTGATCCGGCGGCCCTCTGGGACTCGCTCAGAGGCAGGCGGACGCAGTCCGGCCGCTCCGCGGGAGGTGACCGCAGATGAGTAAAAATGTGCTGAAGGTGGAACACGCCACCATGCAGTTCGGCGGCGTCGTCGCCGTGGACAATATGAATCTGGAGGTCAACGAGGGCGAGATCGTCTCCCTCATCGGCCCCAACGGCGCGGGCAAGACCACGGCCTTCAACGTCATCACCGGCGTCTACGCGCCCAGCAACGGCCGCGTGGCCTTCAACGGGGAGACCATCGTCCGCAACCATCCCACCGGCAAGATGAAAAAGCTCTACAAGGGCAGCGACCCGGAGCTGTACACCGGCGCGTACCGCGCGGAGGCCGACACGCCGGAGGCCAGAGCCGCGCTGGAGCAGGCCGAGAAGGAACGGGACCCCTACGCCTTTTCCGACCATGTGATCGCGCCCACGCCGGACAAGATCACCAAGCTGGGCATGGCCCGCACCTTCCAGAACATCCGCCTGTGGAAATCCCAGACGGTGTTTGAAAACATCCTGATCGCCAAGCACTGCCGGGTGACGGCGGGGCTGGTGGCCGCCACCTTCCGCGCCAACCGCGCGGAGGAGCAGCGCCATCGGGAGGAGTGCGAGGAGCTGCTGCGGGTGATGGATCTGGAAAAGGTCCGCAACGAGCCCGCCACCTCCCTGCCCTACGGCATGCAGCGCCGGGTGGAGATCGCCCGCGCACTGGCCACGGAGCCCAGCCTGCTGCTGCTGGACGAGCCCGCGGCGGGCATGAACCCGCAGGAGACCGACGAGCTGACGTCCTTCATCGGTCGCATCCGGGACGATTTCAAGCTGACGGTCTTTCTCATCGAGCACCACATGGATCTGGTCATGGACATCTCGGACCGCATCTACGTGCTGGACTTCGGCAAGCTGATCGCCGACGGCACACCCGCGGAGATTCAGAACAATCAGCGCGTGATCGACGCGTATCTGGGGGTGAGCAACGATGCTTAAGATCGAGAATCTGCACGTCTCCTACGGCGGCATCAGGGCGCTGCGGGGCATCTCGCTGGAGGTGCCCGACGGCAAGATCGTCACCCTCATCGGCGCCAACGGCGCCGGCAAGTCCACCATGCTGCGCACCATCACCGGCCTTGTGAAGGCGGAGAGCGGCTCCATCCAGTGGAACGACACCGAGCTGCTGGGCCAGTCCATCGACCGGATCATCGGCGAGGGCATCGCCATGTCCCCGGAGGGCCGCCGGGTCTTTGCCGACCTGACCGTGCTGGAAAATCTGAGGATCGGCGCCTATCTGCGCAAGGACAAGCCGGAGATCGAAAAGGATCTGCAGTGGGTCTACGAGCTGTTCCCCCGGCTGAAGGAGCGCTCCTGGCAGCTGGCGGGCACCCTCTCCGGCGGCGAGCAGCAGATGCTGGCCGTGGGCCGGGCGCTGATGTCCCGCCCCCGGCTGATGATGCTGGACGAGCCCTCTCTGGGCCTTGCGCCGCTGGTGGTGCAGGACATTTTCTCCATCATCCGGGAGATCAACCGGCAGGGCGTCACCGTGCTGCTGATCGAGCAGAACGCCAACATGGCCCTGAAAACGGCGGATCTGGCCTACGTGCTGGAAACCGGCAACATCACCATGTCCGGTACCGGCGCGGAGCTGCTGGCCAACGAGAAGGTCAAGGAGGCCTACCTGGGCAAACACAAGAACTGAACAGACGACGGCGGACCGGCATAGCCGGTCCGCCGCTTTGCGTCCCGGCCTGCGGAAGTGGTTCCGCAGGTTTTTTTTGCGCGTTTTCAAAAAAACACGCATGAAAAGCGCCGCATCCTGAAAACCTATTCCGGAGCGCAAGCCAGTGAAGTTTTCAACAAGAGGAGTGACCAAGCGTGGAGACTGGAATTCATAACACCTCCGAGATCGGGCGGCTGCGGCGTGTTTTGCTGCACCGCCCCGGCCGGGAGCTGGAAAATCTCATGCCGGAGCATCTGGACCGCCTGCTGTTCGACGATATCCCCTTTCTGGCGGAGGCCCAGCGGGAGCATGACGCCTTTGCCGACTGCCTGCGGAGCGCCGGCGCGGAGGTGGTCTATCTGACCGATCTGGTGACGGAGAGCCTCACCTCGCCGGAGGCGCGGCGGGAGCTGCGGGACCGCTTCGTGCAGGAGGCCCGGATAGCGGACGACCGGATGCGGGAGTGTCTGGAGGAGTATCTGGACGCCCTGCCGGACCGGAAAATGGTGGAGGCCATGATGGCCGGCGTCCGGAAGGACGAGCTGCGGGGAGAGGGAGCCCGGCTGGGCGACTTTCTGGACGGCACCGGCGAAAATTATCCCTTTGCCGTGGACCCGATGCCCAATCTGTATTTCACCAGAGACCCCTTCGCCGCCATCGGCACCGGCGTCTCCCTGCACAGGATGCACACCGCCACCCGCAACCGCGAAACGCTGTTCGGCACCTTCGTGTTCGAGCATCATCCGGTGTATCGGAACGCGCCCCGCTGGTACGACCGGGGGGAGACGTCCTCACTGGAGGGCGGCGACATCCTGATCCTGTCCCCCGAGGTGCTGGCGGTGGGCATCTCCCAGCGCACGCAGGAGGATTCCATCGACCAGCTGGCCGAGACGGTTCTCTCCCGCAGCAAAACGTTCCGGAAGGTGCTGGCGTTCAACATCCCCAAGAGCCGCTCGTTCATGCATCTGGACACGGTGTTCACCATGGTGGACCGGGACAAATTCACCGTTCACCCCAACATTCTGCCGTCCATCACGGTGTTCGTCATGGAACTGGGCGAGGACGGAAAAATGCGCATCCGGCAGGAGGACGGGCGGCTGGAGGATGTTCTCAGGGAGCATCTCCATCTGGACGCCGTGACCCTGATCCCCTGCGGGCAGGGCCGCGAGATCGACGCCGCCCGGGAACAGTGGAGCGACGGCTCCAATACGCTGGCCATCGCGCCGGGCGAGGTGGTGGTGTACTCCCGCAATCAGGTCACCAACCGCTCTCTGGAGGAGGCGGGCGTCCGCCTCCACGTGATTCCCTCCGCGGAGCTGAGCCGGGGCCGGGGCGGACCCCGCTGCATGTCCATGCCGCTGGTGCGGGACGACCCCTGAGGACCCGTCCGATTTTGACGCTGAAAAGGAGAACGATGATATGGCAGTTCAACTGAAGGGCAGAAGCTTTCTGACGCTGCAGGATTTTACCCCCGGCGAGATCCGCTTTCTGCTGGATCTGAGTCACGACCTGAAAAGCAAGCGGCGCAGCGGCGTCTGCGCCCCCGTTCTGAAGGGGAAGCACATCGTGCTGCTGTTTGAAAAGACCTCCACCCGCACCCGCTGCTCCTTCGAGGTGGCGGCCGCGCAGGAGGGCACCCACGTGACCTATCTGGACGCCGGCAGCTCCCAGATGGGCAAAAAGGAGAGTCTGGAGGATTCCGCCAAGGTGCTGGGCCGCTTTTTCGACGGCATTGAGTACCGCGGATACCGGCAGTCGGTGGTGGAGGCGCTGGCCAGATGGTCCGGCGTCCCCGTGTGGAACGGCCTCACCGACGCCGACCACCCCACCCAGATTCTGGCGGACATGATGACCCTTGAGGAGCATTGCCGCAAGCCGCTGAACAAGATGAAGGTGGTGTTCCCCGGCGACGTGCGGAACAATATGTGCTATGCGTGGATGATCGGCGCGGCGAAGATGGGAATGCACTTCGTGGGTCTGGGCCCCGAAAAGCTGGCCGGCGAGATGGACGCCTCCGTGCTGGAGGCGGCCCGCCGCACCGCGGCGGATACCGGCGGCAAGGTGGAGATCACCGGCGATCCCGCCTGTCTCAGGGGCGCCGACGCCATCTACGGCGACATCTGGGCGTCCATGGGCGAGGAGGCGCTGATCCCGGAGCGGGCCGCGCTGCTGTCCCCCTTCCGGGTGACGGAGGAGACCCTGCAGGCCACCGGCAACCCGGACGTGCTGTACCTGCACTGCCTGCCGTCCTTCCATGACTTCGAGACCAAACTGGCCAGTGAGTGGAAGGAGAAGGGGGTGGACATCCGCGAGGTCACCGACGAGGTGTTCCGCGGGCCGCATTCCGTGGTGTTCGACGAGGCCGAGAACCGGATGCACTCCATCAAGGCCGTTTTGGCGGCCACCATCGGCGGCTGAGAGAGGGAGGGAGAATCCGTGGAGCGAAAACGCCTCCGGATGCCAACGGCCTACACGATTCTGTTTCTGCTGATCCTGGCGGTGGCCGCCGCCACGTGGCTGATTCCCGCCGGCTCCTACGATTACCGGGACGGAGTGCCGCTGGCCGGCACCTATCACCCGGTGGAGGCCAGTCCGGCCACGGCGGGGGACGTGCTGAAGGCCGCCTTCGAGGGCTTCTACGACGCCGTGGACGTGTGCGTGTTCATTCTGACCGTGGGCGGCTTTCTGGGCGTGGTGATGAAAACCGGAGCCATCGACGCGGGCGTGTCCGCCGTCATCCGGAAACTGCACGGCAGGGAACAGCTGCTGATCCCCATTCTCATGCTGCTGTTCGGACTGGGCGGCACCACCTACGGAATGTGGGAGGAGACCATGGCCTTCTATCCGCTGCTGATCCCCGTGTTCATGGCCGCCGGCTATGACGCGCTGACCGGCATCTCCGTGGTTCTGCTGGGCGCCGGTGCCGGGGTGCTGTGTTCCACGGTGAATCCCTTCGCCACCGGCATCGCCTCGGGCTTTGCCGGGGTTTCGCTGGGAGACGGCATCCTGCTGCGCATCCTCATGTGGATCGTCTTTGAGGGGACGGCCGTCTGGTTCGTCATGCGTCAGGCCGCCGGTTCCCGGGCGGCCGCCCGCTCCGGCGCCCTGCGGGATCCTCAGAAAACCGCGCCGCCGCTGACGGCCCGGCGGAAGTGGGTGCTTGTCATCTTCGCGGCGGTCTTTGCCGTCATGATTTACGGCGTGGTGCCCTTCGGCGAGATGGGCCTGCCCCTTCCGGCTCTGGGCTGGTGGTTCCCGGAGCTTTCGGCGCTGTTTCTGGCAGGGAGTATTCTGGTGGGCGCGGTGGACCGGATGGGCGAGGCCGGCACGGCGGATACCTTCGTGGCGGGCTGCGCCGACCTGCTGGGCGTGGCCTTCATCATCGGCATCTCGCGGGGCATCACGGTGCTGATGAACGGCGCCCGCATCACCGACACCGTTCTGCACTGGGGCGAGCAGGCGCTCTCCGGCACCGGCGCGGGGGCCTTTGCGCTGCTGGTGTTTCTGCTCTATCTGCCCCTGAGCATCCTGATCCCCTCGTCCTCGGGACTGGCGACGCTGTCCATTCCCATTCTGGCGCCCATGGGCAAATTCGCCGGCGTCGGCGGTGCGCTGGTGGTGACGGCGTTCCAGTCGGCCTCGGGGCTGGTGAATCTGATTACCCCCACGGCCGCGGTGCTGATGGGCGCCCTCGCGCTGGGACACGTGGGCTATGACCGCTGGCTCCGCTATGTGTGGAAGCTGGCCGTCTGCTTTCTGGCGCTGGCGCTGGCCTTCCTGTGGATCGCCGGCGCAGCGGCCTGAAGGGAGGACGGCGCAAAAGAACACCCGCCTGCATCGGCAGGCGGGTGTTTCCCGCAGATATGGAATTTTGTTCTCCGGCGGCGCTCAGAAGCCGAGAATCAGGCCGTTTTTCATGGAATAGTAGCTGGTCAGGCCGCGGCAGGGGAGAATGGTGACGTCCTTCACCGGCAGCTCCCGCAGGATCAGCTCCTTCAGGCGCAGGGCGCAGGCCAGGTTTTCGCAGTTGGAGAGGACGACGTCGGCCCCGGTGCAGTCCTTGCTGGTCCGCATCAGTTCCACGATGCCCTGCAGCGTTTTCTGCTCGCCGCGGGCCTTGCCCGCCACATGGATGGTGCCCTGCGGCGTGGCGTCGGCGATGACGTGGATGCCCAGCGTGTGCAGCAGACTGCCCACCAGAGGCCGCATCCGCCCGTTTTTGATGAGGTTGTCGAAGCATTCCAGCGTAAAGACCGTCCGCAGGGAGGCCTGATAGACCCGCAGCGCCTCGCAGATGGCCTCAAAATCGGGATCGTCGGAGGATTCGATCAGCTTCTGCGCCCGGCGCACCAGCAGAACCATCACGCCGGCGGTGCTTTTCGAGTCGATAACGCAGATTTTTTTCTCCGGATGCTCCTCCAGCACCATGTCGCGGGCGACGACCGCCGAGCTGTAGGTGCCCGAGAGGTTCCCGGAAATGGTGAAGCAGAGCGTGCAGTCCGCCGCCTCAAAGGCGCGGGCGAAGGACGCGGGAGAGGGGCAGGCCGTGGAGGACGCGCTTTTTTCGTTCTGCATGGCCTCCAGCAGAGCCGGGACATTGAGCGTCTCGTCATCCAGCCAGTCCGTGCCGCCCACGGAGATCCGCATGGGGATGACTTCCAGATGCAGCCAGTCCGGCTGCAGTTCGGCGGCCTTCAGGTCGCAGCTGCTGTCACATACAATATTCCAAGTCATTTCAAACTCCTTAAAATACAATATCGGATACCATATTAAAGCACAATGCAAGCCGTTTGTCAATCATAACCCAACAGGTATCCGGGGAGAGCAGACACCCTTCCTGTACTGCCTATCATAGCAAATTCCGCGCTTTCCTGCAATGGGGCGAGGGGGGGCAAAGATGTAACGAAACTGTAAAGAATTTCCGTTTTTCGGGCGGTCCGGCGGAAAACGGCCCCGGCGGTCCCTCCGGAGAGGGCCGGACGCCTCCGGAGAGCTCCTCTGCGGGAGAGGTATGACCCGTCCGGAAGGGCGCGGCGCGCCCCCCGCCGCCGAAAAAAAGTTGGCGCAGCGGCATAAATATGGCCGGAAAAGACAAAAAATTGGGGAGAATTACGATGGCGGCCGGAAATGCGGGGGCAATTTTGGTTAGTTTCCCATTGACAAAAAAACGCAAACTCGCTATTCTAACAACAACAAAAGCGTTTCCGTTGGTGCAACCGAAGCGGGAAAGAGTATATGTTGATGTTTAGCGCAGTCATTATGATGATGATTAGCCTGATTCTGATCGTAACCCTGATTGTACGACTGTCCGTACTGCTGGGTCTGGTACAGAGTCCTGATTGTCATACCGTGAACTGCCAGTCAACATTTTGGAAGCCGGAGCTGTGCGAGGGCGCACAGGGTTGATGCGGACATAGGAGCCGCAGAGACTGAACCCCGAAAATGTGTGATCATACAGGTCCTCATGGTCTGACAAAGATCATGGGGGCCTGATTTTTTTAGGAAAGGACGTTTACTGATATGATGATGAGCGGTGCAAAGGTTCTGGTGGAATGCCTGCTGGAGCAGGGCGTCGACACCGTGTTCGGCTATCCGGGAGGGACCATCCTGAACATATACGACGAGCTCGGCAATTACGAAAAACAGATCAGGCACATCCTCACCTCCCACGAGCAGGGAGCGGCCCATGCGGCGGACGGATACGCCCGCAGCACCGGGAAGGTCGGCGTTTGTTTTGCGACCTCCGGCCCCGGCGCAACCAATCTTACCACTGGCATTGCCACGGCGTACATGGATTCGTCCCCTGTGGTGTTTATTACCTGCAACGTGTCCGAGCCTCTGATCGGAAAGGATTCCTTCCAGGAGGTGGACATCACCGGCATTACCATGCCGATCACGAAATGCAACTATCTGGTCAAGAGCGTCGATCAGCTGGCCGACATCGTGCGGGAGGCCTTCGCCATCGCCCGCAGCGGGCGTCCCGGCCCGGTGCTGATCGACATCGTCAAGAACGTGACCTCGTCCCAGACGGATTACACGCCCCTGCCGCGGGAGGAGCACGCCCGCAACGGCAAGCTGGCCAAGCTGATTCAGCGGTCCTCGCAGGACTTCCGGACCCCGGAGCCGGACAGCGGGGATGTGGACCGGCTGGTGCACATGATCGCCGAATCCCACCGCCCGCTGCTGATCTGCGGCGGCGGCGTGGTGGTCGGCCGGGCGGACAAGGAGTTTCTGGAGTTCGCCACCAAAATCGACGCGCCCGTGGCAATCACGGTAATGGGCGGCGGCGGCTTCAAGGGCCGCAACCCCCTGACCACCGGCATGATCGGTATGCACGGTTCGCAGGCGTCCAACATGGCCTGCGACAACTGCGACCTGCTGATCGCCGTGGGCTGCCGCTTCTCGGACCGTGTGGCGCTGGATCCCGCCACCTTCGCCAAGCAGGCAAAAATCGTGCAGATCGACATTGACCGCGCCGAAATCGACAAGAACGTCAAAACCGATCACCACATCATCGGCGACGCCAAGCGCGTGCTGGCCGTGCTGAACGAGCGGGTGACCCCGGCCAATCATCAGTCGTGGAAGGACTACGTGTTCTCCTTCAAAACCGAGACGGAGTACGACGAGGGCGGCGACACCCTGACGCCCAAGCAGATCTCCTCCGTGATCGCAAAACTGGCCCCGGAGGACTCCATCGTGACCACGGACGTGGGCCAGCATCAGATGTGGGCCATCCAGCATTTCCACTACGACTATCCCGGCCAGCTCATCACCTCCGGCGGCTTCGGAACCATGGGCTTCGGCCTGGGCGCGGCCATCGGCGCCAAGATCGGCAACCCGGACAAGACCGTGCTGCATATCACCGGCGACGGCTGCTTCCGCATGAACTGCATCGAGCTGGCCACGGAGCAGTATTACAAGACGCCCGTGATCACCATTGTGTTCAACAATCACACCCTCGGCATGGTTCGCCAGTGGCAGACGCTGATCTACGACAAACACTACTGCGCCACCACGCTGGACCGCGGCCCCGACTTCGTCAAGCTGGCGGATGCCTACGGTCTCCGCGGCCGCCGCGTCACCAATGTGGAGGAGCTGTCCGCCGCGCTGACCGACGCGCTGCAGTGCCAGGAGGGTTACGTGATCGACTGCGCCATCGACATAGACGAGATGGTTCGGCCCATGGTGACGGGCGGCAGCGCCATCACCGATTTCATTGTGGACTGAGGAGGGGCGGTATGAGTACATTAAAGCGATATACCCTGGCCGTTCTGGTGGACAACGAGGCCGGCGTCCTCTCGCAGGTGTCCCGCCTGTTTTCCCGGAAGGGCTTCAACATTGAGTCTCTGGCGGTGGGACCCACGGACAACCTGGAGGTCTCCCGCATGACCATTGACGTGCTGGCGGATCAGGATATGGTGGAGCTGCTGTGCAATCAGCTGCGCAAGATGATTCCCGTCCACTCCGTCAATCTGCTGACGGACGCGGCCATCCGCCGGGAGCTGGTGCTCATCAAGGTGGCCTGCTCCAACAGCGAAACCCGCAGTGCGGTCATGCAGATCGCAAATATTTTCCGGGCCTCCATCATCGACGTGGCCCACGGAGGGCTCACCCTGGCGATCATCGGCGACGATGAGAAAACCGACGCCATCGAGAACCTGCTCAAAGAGTTTGGCATCCTGGAACTGGTGCGCACGGGCATCGTGGCGCTGGAACGGGGTATCACTACCATCAACGACAACACAAAAGAAAAAGGAGAGTTCAATTATGGCAAAAATGTACTATGAGAAGGATTGTGATCTGAACAAACTGGATGGCAAGAAAATCGCCATCATCGGCTACGGCTCCCAGGGCCACGCGCATGCCCTGAACCTGAAGGATTCCGGCTGTGACGTCACCGTCGGCCTGCGCAAGGGCAGCAAGCACTGGGCCGAGGCCGAGAGCCACGGTCTGAAGGTCGCCTCCGTTGAGGACGCCGCCAAGTGGGCCGACATCATCATGATTCTGGTCAACGACGAAGTGGCCGCCGACGTCTACAAGAAGTCCATCGCCCCCTATCTCAGCGAGGGCAACGCCGTCGCCTTTGCCCACGGCTTCAACATCCGCTACAAGCAGGTCGTGCCTCCCGCCAACGTGGACGTGTTCATGGCGGCTCCCAAGGGCCCCGGCCACACCGTCCGCAGCCAGTATGTCGCCGGCAAGGGCGTACCCTGCCTCGTCGCCGTGGAGCAGAACGCCACCGGCAAGGCCTATGACATCGCGCTGGCCTACATCGCCGGCATCGGCGGCGCCCGCGCCGGCATCATGGAGACCACCATGCACGACGAGACCGAGACCGACCTCTTCGGCGAGCAGTGCGTCCTGTGCGGCGGCATCGTGGATCTGATGAAGTGCGGCTTCGAGACGCTGGTGGAAGCCGGCTATGAGCCCGAGAACGCCTATTTCGAGTGCATCCACGAGATGAAGCTCATCGTCGACCTCATCAACAAGGGCGGCGTGGCAGCCATGAACTACTCCATCTCCGACACCGCCGAGTACGGCGAGTATGTCTCCGGCCCCCGCGTGCTGCCCTATGAGGAGACCAAGAAGAACATGAAGGCGGTTCTCAACGACATCCAGGACGGCACCTTCGCCGGCAGATGGATCGCCGAGAACAAGAACGGCCGCTGCTTCTTCAACTCCAAGCGCGACGCGCTGGCCAAGCATCCCATGGAGATCGTCGGCGCCAAGCTGCGCTCTCAGATGCTGTGGAAGAACGACGCGGATCTGGATACCGCGTCCAAGTAAATATGCGTTTCATGGGGCAGGCGGTCGCCTGCCCCATGCCTGCAATGGGCAGGGGAGGCGCCGGCGCGGCAAGGCGGCGCGCCCCCTGTTTACTGCAAACTGCCATATAAAACGGAGGAAAGCATTATGCGCTCTGACAATATCAAAAACGGGGTGGAGCGGGCCCCCAACCGCAGCCTGCTCTATGCGCTGGGCATGACCAAGGAGGAGATGGAGCGCCCGCTGGTAGGCGTGGTCAGCTCCTACAACGAGATCGTTCCCGGCCATATGAATCTGGACAAGATCGTGGAGGCGGTGAAGGCGGGCGTCCGTCTGGCCGGCGGCACGCCGGTGATGTTCCCCGCCATCGCCGTGTGCGACGGCATCGCCATGGGCCACATCGGCATGAAGTACTCTCTGGTCACCCGGGACCTGATCGCCGATTCCACCGAGGCCATGGCCATCGCCCACCAGTTCGACGGACTGGTGCTGGTGCCCAACTGCGACAAGAACGTGCCGGGCCTGCTGATGGCGGCGGCGCGGCTGAACATCCCGGCCATCTTCTGCTCCGGCGGCCCCATGGAGGCCGGACACCTGCAGAGCGGCAAGCGCACCTGCCTCAGCGATATGTTCGAGGCCGTAGGCGCCTACCATGCGGGCAAGCTGGATGAGGCCGGCGTGGAGGAATACGAGGAGAACGCCTGCCCCTCCTGCGGGTCCTGCTCCGGCATGTACACCGCCAACTCCATGAACTGCCTGACGGAGGCCGTGGGCATGGCCCTGCGGGGCAACGGCACCATTCCGGCGACCCAGTCCGCCCGGCTGCGGCTGGCCAAAAAGACGGGTATGCAGATCATGGAGCTGATCCGGCGGGACATCCGCCCCAGAGACATTCTGACAGAGGCGGCCTTCTCCAACGCCGAGACCGTGGACATGGCCCTGGGCTGCTCCACCAACACCATGCTGCACCTGCCCGCCATCGCCCACGAGGCCGGCGTGAGGATCGACCTGCGGCGGGTCAACGAGGTCAGCGGGCGGACGCCCAACCTGTGCCATCTGGCGCCGGCGGGCACCACCTTTATGGAGGATCTGGACCGCGCCGGCGGCGTCTACGCCGTCATGAAGGAGCTGACGAAGCGGAACCTGCTCCGCACCGATCTGATGACCTGCACCGGCAGGACGGTGGCGGAGAATCTGGAGGGCGTGGAAAACCGGGACGAGGAGCTGATCCGGCCCATCGACCGGCCGTACTCTCCCACCGGCGGCATCGCCGTGCTCAGCGGCAATCTGGCCCCCAGCGGCTGCGTGGTCAAGCAGTCCGCCGTGGCCCCCGAGATGATGACCCATCGCGGCCCGGCGCGGGTGTTCAACTCGGAGGACGAGGCCATCGAGAGCATTTACAACCGTAAAATCAATCCCGGCGACGTGGTGGTGATCCGCTACGAGGGTCCCAGGGGCGGCCCCGGCATGCGGGAGATGCTGAACCCCACCTCCGCCATCTGCGGCATGGGACTGGGGGAGAGCGTGGCGCTCATCACCGACGGGCGCTTCTCCGGCGCCACCCGGGGCGCGGCCATCGGCCACGTCAGCCCCGAGGCGGCCTCCGGCGGCCCCATCGCGCTGGTGGAGGAGGGCGACATGATCTCCATCGACATTCCCGGCCACACCATCGTGCTGGAGGTCTCCGAGGACACGCTGGCCCGGCGCCGGGCCGCATGGGTCTGCCCGGAGCCCAAGGTCACCACGGGCTATCTGGCCCGCTATGCCAAGCTGGTCTCCTCCGCCGACGAGGGAGCCATTCTGAAAATCTGACCGCGGCTGCTGCCGCGAAACCAACTGACGGGAGGAGACGTCGTGTATACACAGGTGTCCAAGCTGCTGCTGTACAGCAATCTGGGCGAAAACTCCATTCTGGTGCGCCTGTCTCAGATCTTTCGGGACTGGGAGCAGGGGGATGCGCCGAAGGAGCAGCTGACCCAGCGCATTTTCAAGGAGGTCAAGCGACTGCTGGATCTGGCCACGGAGTATGGTTTTGACGTCAATCTGTGGCACAATTACCTGACCTACCTGCTGATGACCAACGAAAATTCCTTTACCCTGACCTGCGAGCGGGCCGGGACCAGCGAGGGCAGCGTCAACCACTTCGCAAAGGGCGACCTGAAGATTTTCCGGGAGCTGTTCCGGTTCGACTTCGGCCCCATCGAAAAGGATCTGGGCATCGACTGCTTCACCACCCTGTCCCACTACCGCGCCATCCCCAAAAAGGAGCGGCGCTACAACAAAAACGCCAGCGACCAGATTCAGCGCGTCAGCGCCCTGCTGGAGCAGGCGCCGGACGAGGACGGGATGTTCGGCGTGATCACCGACTACTACCGGGCCTACGGCGTGGGCGTGTTCAGCTTCAACCGGGCCTTCCGCATCCGGCGGGACGAGGGCGGAGAGGTGACGTTCCTGCCCATCAACAACGTGGACGGCATCACCCTGTCCAATCTGGTCGGCTACGAGCTGCAAAAGCAGAAGCTGCGGGAGAACACGGAGGCCTTCCTCCGGGGCTGCCCGGCCAACAACGTCCTGCTTTACGGCGACAGCGGCACCGGCAAGTCCTCCAGCGTCAAGGCGCTCATCAACGAGTACTACGATCAGGGCCTGCGCATGATCGAAATTTACAAGCATCAGTTCCGTGATCTCTCCGACGTGATCGCGCAGGTGAAGAATCGCAACTACCGCTACATCATCTTCATCGACGACCTGTCCTTCGAGGAGGACGAGCTGGAGTACAAGTTCCTCAAGGCCGTCATCGAGGGCGGCGTGGAGACCCGGCCCGACAACATCCTCATCTACGCCACCTCCAACCGCCGCCATCTCATCAAGGAGACGTGGAAGGACAAGAACGACATGGAGTTCAACGGCGAGGTCCACCGCTCCGACACGGTGGAGGAAAAGCTGTCCCTCTCCAGCCGCTTCGGCGTGCAGATCAACTACTCCGTGCCCGACCGGGACGAGTTCCTGGAGATCGTGGAGGAGCTGGCCCGCCGGCAGGGCCTGTCCATCGGACGGGAGGAGCTGTGCCAGCAGGCCAATCGCTGGGAGATCCGCCACGGCGGCATCTCCGGGCGGACGGCGCAGCAGTTCGTCAACGATCTGGTGGGCCGGGCCAACGAACAGTCCATGGCGGACGCCTGAGGGCGCCCCCTGCAAAAAAGCACAAACAGCGCGGATGTCCGGTTCGGGCATCCGCGCTGTTCGTCACTCCTTCAGCGGGGCCATATCGAAGTAACTCAGCAGGCCCTCGTACACCGCGGCGGCGAAGCCGTAGGGATCCTCCCGGAGCAGCGCGGCGTCCTCCGCATTGGAGAGGAACGCCAGCTCCGCCAGCACCGACGGCATCTGGGTTTTGCGCAGCACGTACAGGCCGGGCCGCAGGCTCATTCCCCGATCCCGCGTCCCCATGCGGGACACGATGGCGTGGAGAATGTGCTCTCCCAGCCAGTAGGACTGGGTGTATCGGGCGTAGACGCAGACCTCCGTGCCGTTGGCGGAGGGCTGCACGGCGGCGTTGCAGTGGAGGCTGAGAAAATAGTCGGCGGGCCAGCTGTTGGCCATGTTCACCCGCTGCGTCAGACTGTCGGAGTTGGAGACGCCCACCATGGTCTCCGGCGTGCCGCGGGAGACCCGCACCTCAAAGCGGGGGTCCTGATCCAGCAGGTTCGCCAGATACGCTCCCACCAGAAAGGTGACGTCCTGCTCCCGCAGGCCGCTGCCCTCGGCGCCGGTGTTCCAGCCGGAGGGATTGTGGCCCTGATCGATAAAAATACGAATTGCCATTTCATCATCACCCTGACAGCCTATGCGCCGGAGCGCCCGCCGGTGCGGATATTCCCGGAGGAAACCGCGCAGAATAAGGAAAACGCAAGGAACGGAGGCTGATGATTTTGCGCATTTCCATTCTGCGCCGCGGAGGCGCTCTGCTGGCCGCGGGGGCGGCGGTTCTGTCCCTCTGCTCCGGCTGCGCCGGGGAGGGCGTGGCGGTGACGACGGCGGCGGATTCCGGCATTCCCGTGGAGACGGCCAGCTGGGGGCTGGCCTTTCCCGCGGAGGGACAGACCCCGGTGGGCAGCGCCGCGGCAGCGGAGCTGGCCAGATACAACGCATGGTATGTGGGGGACACCACCCGAAAGGTGATCTATCTGACGTTCGACTGCGGGTATGAGAACGGCTGCACCGGGCAGATTCTCGACGCGCTGGACAAGCACCATGCCCCCGCCGCCTTCTTCGTGGTGGGGCATATGCTGAACTCCGCGCCGGAACTGATCCGGCGGATGGCCGACAGCGGGTATCTGGTGGGGAACCACACCTTCCACCACCCGGATATGTCCGCCATTTCCGACGAAGCCGACTTCCGCAGGGAGCTGGACGACACGGCGGCGCTTTACAGGAAGATCACGGGGAAGGAGATGCCCCGCTACTACCGCCCGCCCCGCGGCGAATACAGCGAGGAAAATCTGCGGCAGGCCGCCGAGCTTGGCTACCGCACCATCTTCTGGAGCCTCGCCTACGTGGACTGGAACACCGACGACCAGCCCACGCCGGAGGAGGCCTACGCCAAGCTGCTGCCCCGCATCCACAACGGGGCCATCGTCCTGCTGCACCAGACCTCCCGCACCAACGCTCAGATTCTGGACGAGCTGCTGACCCGGTGGGAGGAGATGGGCTACACCTTTGCCTCGCTGGAGGAGCTGCCGGATGCGCAGGCGGAGTCCTGAGACCGCCCGCTCCCGCGGGACGGAAAAAGTGTGCCTGCGAGGTGTATTGAAAGCCTTGGCCGCTGTGGAGCTGTAACTCTACAGCGGCCCTCTTTTTCTCCCTTTTCATGGCTAAGTGGATTGTATCCAGAACAAGGTTCACCGTTTGCTGGCTTGAGGTCTTGTATGCCACGATGCTGCTGTCATACAGATCGCGGATTACGGACAGATAGAGCACACCTTCTATAGTGTACCGGCCTATGTCCGGTTAGTCCCAACGCATTTTTCACCTCTTTCTGCGTCATGCCTGATTCAAGCATTGCCTTAATCTGCGGCAGAGGTTCCTGACTGTGCTGATATTTCCTCGTCATATAAACACCCCCTCATGCAGTGATTGTCCTGCATGAGGGGGTGTTTTGTCTATTGTCCGTTTTTACTGGTTCGGTTCCGCCGCGGCGGAGGGGCGCTTCTGCGCTGTTTATTTCAGGTCCACGGGCCCGCGGAAACACTCCTTGGCGGCGGCCAGAGCCTCGGAGATGATGCGGATGCCCACCGAGGAGATGAGCACCAGCTGCGTTTCGTCCACGGTGACGGGCCACGCCTCGATCTCGCGGGAGGTGCCCACCATGCTGACGAACTTCGTGCCGTCGGTGGTGCGGCAGAATCCCTTGAGACGGTAGGTGAAGGGGGAGACCCTGTCCAGAAACCGGTACAGGTCCGCTGGGGGGATGGCCTCCCTGGTGCTCAGCGTATACGTGGTGGGCCGACTGTCCGGCGTGTTGGAGCTCTCCTCCGGCTGGGGCGTCTGCGCCGCGTCGTGGGCCAGAATCTCCCGCAGGGAGACGTTGGCGTAGGTGGTGGGGTAGATGGGGACGCCGGGGTGGATGCTCAGGATCGTGTCCCGGGCGTCCTGCAGGCCGGCGGCATCCACCATATCGGTCTTGTTCAGAATCACGGCGCGGCTGTAGGCCACCTGACGGCGGAGGGAGACCAGCACCTTGACGTGCTTGGTAAAGTTCAGCGCGTCGATGAGGCAGATGGCGCCCTGATACGTGTACTCCACATGGGAGAGGGTGCGGATCTGATCCAGAATCGAGACGATGCTGGAGGGGTCCGCCAGACCGGAGGCCTCCACAAACACGTAGTCCAGCCCGCGGCGGCCCATGTCGATGAGGGAGTCCACGAAGGAGTCCTTGATGCAGGCGCAGAAGATGGAGCCGTTGTTCAGCTCCTTCATGGAGACGCCGGGCACGTCCTGACGGATCAGGGCGCCGTCCACGCCGGTCTGGCTGAACTCATTGACGATCAGGCCCACGCGGGTGTCGGCGTACTCCTCCAGAATGTGGTTGAGAAACGTGGTTTTGCCGGCGCCCAGAAAGCCGGTGAGAAGAACGATCTGATTCATGGCGCGTCACCTCATCTCGGGAAATTCATGTTCATGATGTATTCCTCCATGAACTTCGGGCTGGTGGCCAGCTCCACGTGCTCCACGCCCTGAGGGAGCGTGCGGCAGCGGCTCAGCTGCTGGTGATCCAGAAGGCACAGCTGCACGCCCTGGCCGGCGCCGTTTCCGACGGAGATGATGCGGTCCCTGGGGACGGGCGGCAGCAGGCCGATGAACAGCGCGTTGTCCACGTCGATGTAGTTGCCGAAGGCGCCTGCCAGATAGAACGCGGTGACGTCCTCCGGCGTCATGCCGGCCTGCTCCAGCAGGGTGATGCAGCCGGAATAGATGGAGCTTTTCGCCAGCTGAATCTGGCGCACGTCGTGCTGGTCGAGGTAGATGGGCTGCTCGCCCTCCACAAAGAAGAAGCAGTTGCTTCCCTCCGGCGTCTTGCCGAGATGCCGGACCAGCGCGCTGTCGGGATGGAGGGAGCGGAACTCGTCGGCCGGCAGCAGCCGCCCGGTGATGTCGATGACCTCCACCCGGCGCAGCTCCGCTATGGCGTCGATGATGGCCGAGCCGCAGAGGCCCACGGGGTCGGTGTCGCCGATGATCTGAAGGTGAATCCGATCGTCCCGCAGGGAAATTTTTTCGATGGCGCCATTGGTGCCGCGCATGCCGCAGGCGATGTTGCCGCCCTCCAGCGCGGGGCCGCAGGCGGTGGAGGCCACCTGATACGAGCCCGAGCCGCCCACGGCGATCTCGCCGTTGGTGCCCAGGTCCACCATCATGCAGCGTTTGCTGTCCTGTGGGAGAGAGAGCAGCACGGAGGCGGTGTCCGCGCCCACGAAGCCGCCCAGCAGCGGAAGGAACTGCACCCGTCCGGCGGCTGGCATGTGCAGCCCCGTCTGTCCGGCAGGCAGAGACACCGGCCGGGCCGTGACGTTGACGAAGGGATCGGCGGAGAGGCCGGAGGGGTCCAGCCCCAGGAACAGGTGCTGCATGGTGCTGTTTCCGCACAGCACCATGTGGTACAGGTGGGCGCAGAAGCCGGGAATCCGGGCCTCCACCCCGTCCAGAAGGTCGTTGATGGTCTGGCAGATGCGGTCCTGCAGCTCACTGAGACCGGAGGGGTCCTGCCGGGTGTGGAGGATGCGGCTGATGACGTCCGCACCTCTGGTGATCTGTCCGTTGAGGGCGGACTCCGTGTGCAGCAGCTTGCCGGTGCGCAGGTCGTAGCCGTAAAAGACCACGGAAGTGGTGCCGATGTCCACGGCGCCGCCGTACATCTGATCGGTGGTGTCGCCGGGCTCCACGTCGATGATCTCGTTGAGATACTGAACAAAGGTGATCTGGCTGATCTCCTCGTCGGCGATCAGGCGGGAGAATTTCCGCAGCACCTGAATGTCCGGCGCGGTGAGGTAGGCGCCGCAGTGCTCCGGCAGAAGCTCCTGCCGTGTGGCGCATTTTTTGGAAATGGCAGGGGCAAGCTGAACCCGCTGAGAGGAATGGCCCTCCGTCATGATGGAGGCAGAGCGGGAGAGCTGCTCGTCCGTCAGATAGACGGACATATCGCTCTGAATGACTTCGCGGCAGGCGAGAACTTCCTCCCGCACACCGCCGCGCTCAATGACGACGCGGCACTTGCCGCAGGTTCCGCGCCCGCCGCACACCAGATTCAGAGGGAAACCCGCCTGTGCGCAGGCCTCAGAGAGAAATCCCCCGGTTGCGTCAAAGGTTACGCCCTGGTTCACAAATGAAATACTGAACATTTCCTCGTCTCCTTTTTCATGATACAATATTGGGGAAGTGACGGGGGGATCACTTCTCCGTCCGGAAAAAGCAGTCCACGTTTGGACACACGCTGCAGTCGTGCTCGACAGAGAGCTGGGGATTTTTTTCATCGGCGCCGAACAGATACAGCATGGATTTCTCCGGAACAAGCATAAACGTATCCGTCAAACGGATATAGTCCAGCGCGTGGTCCTCCCGGAAGCAGGCCAGCAGAGCCGCCTGCCAGGACAGCTCCATGCCGCCCTCTCCGGGGGAAAAGCGCCGGGTCAGCCGGCGGCCTGCAAGGGCCAGCTCCTCCGCGATGGCGCGGTTCATCTGGTCGGAGGCGTTGAACAGAATTTCGGAGATCATATCGTTGAGGATATACCCCTCCAGATAGTCTCCGCCGTTCAGCAGCTCGGTGATGGTGTCCACAATCGCCTCGGAGCAGGAGGAAAGGCAGACCACCTGATGGGAGCAGTCGTCCAGATCCGGAATGGCAAAGGGGCCGACGCCGGAGAGGACGGTATAGCAGTGCACCATGCGGAGCCTGTCGCGAATCAGCTGCTCCAGCCTGGGAAAAATCTCATCCGCATAATCGTATACATGGGTGCCGGGCTCAATTTTCAGCCGGCGAAAATGCGGTTCTTGTCGTACTGAACGTCTACATTTACATATTTTACCATATTTTCAGCACCTCCGTGTCAAAATCATCGCTGAATTACGGCGCGTTCTCCGCGCCGGAGGCCGATGCGTCGACGGCGGGATGCGGCTTGTACTGTTTGGGGACGTGTCCTGTGACCCGCTTGAAAACCTTGGTGAAGTAGCTCTGATCCTCAAAGCCCACCATTCCCGAAATTTCCAGCAGGTTCAGGGAGGTGCTCTGCATCAGGTCGATGCTGTGGTCGATGCGGATTTTGTTCAGGTAATCCGTGAAGTTGGTGCCCAGCTCCTGACGGAACAGCTTGGAGAGGTACGAGTCGCTGACGAACAGCTTGGCGGCCAGATCCCGCAGGGTGAGCTTTTCCATATAGTGGGCGGCGATGTAGTTGACCGCCCGGGCCACCGAGTCGGAGAGGGTCTGCAGGTCGCTGAACACCTCGCCCACGAAGTGATCCACCAGATGCTCGGACCAGCGGGAGAAATCCTCCACCCGCTCCGTTTTGTTCAGGTCGCTGATCAGGTCGAAATCGTCGCCAAAAATTTTCTGCAGCGAGACCCCGGCCTCCGATCCGACGCGGGAAAGGGTGATGTACAGCTCGAACAGACGCAGCTTTACGCTGTCGAAATTGGAGCCCTCCACCAGGATCAGTTCGTTGATCAGCTCGTCCAGACAGGCCAGCGCCGCGCCCTGATCCCGCTTTCGCAGCAGCTGAATCAGACGGTCCTGCAGCTCGGCGCAGGTGAGCGCAGGCGCTGCGGGAGAGGCGGTTGACTGCCCCTCCTTCTGCTTGCGGATGTGCTCGCCCATCTCCAGCGTCTGGTTGTGACGGCTGCGCATCTGGTCGTAATCCACCCAGTTTTTGTGGCTTTGCAGCACGGCGCCGAAGAACAGCGTGGAGAGTTCCTGAACCTGTGTCGGAGTATACACCTTCATTTTTGAAATGAAAAGAGCAATTTTTGCAACCTGAGAAATAGCGGAACTGTCCATGGCGATGGCCTGATTGAGATATCGCTCGTCCACCTCGCCCATGGCGATGGGTCCGGCGATGGCGCATGCGCAGTATTCCTTGTCGAGAATCACGGGCACCGCGATGTGCACCAGCCCCACGGGGCAATAGTAAATATATGGCTCCCCCATCTCGTAGGACAGCTGGGAGGAGAAGAGACGACTCTTCCGGCACTGGCCCGGATTTTTATAGATGTTGAAAAAACGGCAGAACTTCTGGTCCTCCAGAAATTCTTCCAAAATGGCGCCCTCGGGAGTATACAGCGTGGATGGGACGCCGGTACACTCACTGAAGGAGGACAGGCATTCATGCAGCAGCTTGCGATTTAAAGTGGCCAAAAGGAAAACTCACCTCCCTGGTAAACTTGTGCAAAACGGAAAAGAGTGCCGGTTTGGTACTCTCTTTCCACGATAATTTTGGTAAAATAAAAACGGGGAAAACCCCATTTTACCAAATGCACATGAAAAATTTGCGCAAAATCAACAAAAAGGAAGGGAACGGACGTGAAGCATTTATCCCATTATGATAGGATTTCGCCAAAATGTAAAGTCTTAAATGCGAGAAAAAATGGTATAAAGTTTTTATACTTGAAAATGACAGCGGTATAGAAAGGACCAACGTGATGAAACGGTACGATGGAATTTTCCAGAGCATCATGGATGGAGACGAGAAACGGGCTGTCACACTGACGCGGGAACTGGTCGCGCAGGGGGTCGGACCAGTCGAGATTCTGGAGCAGGGCATGATTCCTGCCATGAATCAGCTGGGCGAGCTGCTGACCCGCGAGGAGCGCTTTGTGCCCCAGATTTTGCTCTCCGCCCGCGCCATGCAGAGCGCGGTGACGGTGCTTCAGTCCAGTCTGGCGGAAGAATGGGCCGGCGAGCTGCGGCATGACAAGGTAATCGTTGGAACCGTGCAGGGGGACATCCACACCATTGGCAAAAATCTGGTGGGGATCATGCTCCAGAGCGCGGGCTTTCACGTCATTGATCTGGGCTACGACGTGAGCGCGGCCGACTTTTCCGAGGCAATCCGCTCCAGCGGAGCGCGGATCGTTGCCATGTCCGCCATGCTGACCACCTCCATGACGTCCATGCGCAAGACGATCCAGGCCCTGCAGGGAGAGAACTTCGGCCATTCCCTGTGCATCATTGTGGGCGGCGTGCCCATCACTCCCAACTTTGCGCGTGAACTGCGGGTGCATTACTCCGGCAACATGCTGGAGAGCGTGCGCCTCTCCATCGACGCGGCAAGGAAAGAGAACCCCACCTGAGATCGAGGGCCGTATCCGGTAGCCCTTGACATAAAAACGACATCCATAATCATTTGTGGAAGAAGGAGCGGTAAAAATGTCTATTCTGAACGAAATTTCCGAGCTCGTTATCAAGGGCGACATCGCCGGAACCAAGGCGAAAGTTGCAGCTGCCGTAGAAGCAAAAGAGGACGCGCAGGTCATTCTGAATCAGGGCCTGATGCCCGGCATCAACGAGATCGGTGAACGCTTCGGCAGAGGCGAAATCTTCGTTCCCAACGTGCTGCTGTCCGCCAAGGCCATGAACGCCGGCGTCGAGGTCATCCAGCCTCTGCTGGCTGCCGGCGGCGATACCACCATCGGCACTGCCGTCGTGGCCACCGTGAAGGGCGACCTGCACGATATCGGCAAGAACCTGGTCGCTCTGATGATGAAGAGCGCCAACCTGAAAGTGATTGATCTGGGTGCCAACGTCGGCGCCGAGAAGTTCATCGAAGCCATCAAGGAATATCAACTGAGAGATAATACGGACAAAAAAGAAGATAAGGAGGGGTAAGCTGTGCTGAGCGCAACAACGATTTGGATCGCATTTGCACTTTATATGTGCTTCCTCCTGAGCGTCGCCATCTATGTGACGCGGCAGGAGAAACGTCAGAAGGCGAGCGGCAGCCTGCTGACCACCTCGGTGTCCTGGCCCATTCTGGTTATGACCTACATCGCCTCCCTGATGAGCACATGGGTGTTCTTCGCGGGCCCCGGCGCCTACTATCGCGGCGGCCTGGGCTACTGGCTCTCCGAGATGAGCTACATCGCACTGTTCCCCATCATCGCGCACTTCACCATGAACAAGGTCTGGATCATCAACCAGCAGAAGCAGGGCACCTTTACCACTCCCGCCGACTTCTACTATGAGAGATTCAAGAGCCCCGTGCTGCGCACCATTCTGGGCATCCTGTTTCTGGTCTGCTCCTTCCCGTACATCGCATCCGTTCTGGTGGCAATCGCCCAGGCCGCACAGTATGCGACCGACGGCGCCATCAACTATCGGATGGCCGTGCTGACGGTGGGCATCATCATGACAGTGTTCGTCTGCATCGGCGGCGTGAAATCCGCGGCCACGGCCGATACGATTCAGGGCCTGGTGTTTATCGCCCTGCTGTGGGTCATCGTGATCTGCTGCCTGATCGTCGGCTTCCACGGCTCTCTGCCTGCGGCAGTCAGCACCCTGTGGAACAATCCGGACACCAAGAGCTTCTTCTCTTACCCCGGACCCTCCGGCTGGGCGCCGTATTCCGCCCGGTTCGGCTATCCGTTCTCCTGCGCCATCGGCTGGACCATCATGCTGCCCCACGTGTTCGTCCGTTCCGGCTACTTTGGCGATAACCTGAAGGCCCAGCGCAAGCTGTCCTTCATGACGCCCGTCCTGCAGGCCATCGTCTGGACCGGCACCATGCTCATCGGCCTGGTGGGCCTGGCTCTGGTCAACAACATGACCGCTTCCGAGAGCGAACTGATCATCCCCTACATGGTCAAGAACTTCGTTCTGACCTACAGCACCAGCATGGCAAAGGTCCTGATGGTCGGCTTCTTCGTGGGCTCCGCCGCTGTCGGCCTGTCCACCGCCAACGCCTTCCTGAGCGTGTCCTCCGCCATCGTGTCCTCCGACATTCTGAAGAACACCTTCCACATGAAGATTACCGACAGCAAGGAGCGCATGGCCAGCCGCATCATCATCGCCGTGCTGGGCATCATCTCCATCTGCATCGCCATCAACCCGCCCGACCTGATCTTCACGCTGATTATGTTCTCCATCGCCATGGTCATGCCGCTCTTCCCGATCCTGGTCTTCGGCCTGTATTGGAAACGCGCGACCAAGCAGGCGGCCATTGTGTCCGCCATCGTCGGCACCGCGCTGGTTCTGATGACCTACTTCGTGTGGAACATCGGCGGCACGTGGTACGGCGCCATCGGCCTGCTGGGCGCCACCATCACCATGATTGTGATCAGTCTGGTCACCCATCAGGACGCTGCCGATTCCGAGTCCTTCTACGATGCTCTGGAGTCCGGCATGAAGCGGTTCTACGTAATCAAGGAAAAGTAATACCCCTTACTATCAACAAACAAATGCCGACTGCGGGAGCAGGCTTCCTGCTCCCGTTGTCGGCGGCAATCTGAGAGGAGACCGACCATGGGAAAAGAACTGATTATCAAAACCATGCGGCATGAGCCCACGGACAGAGTGCCCTGGGTGCCGTTTTCCGGCATCCATTCCGGCAAGCTGAAGGGCTATACCGCTGAAGAGGTCCTGCGGGACGGCGACAAGCTCTATGAGTGCCTCATGGAGGTTGCCCGCCTGTACGGCCCCGACGGAATGCCCATCATGTTCGATCTGCAGCTGGAGGCCGAGATTCTGGGCTGCGATCTGATGTGGGCGCAGGATAACCCGCCCTCTGTTGCAAGCCATCCCTTTGAGGGCGACAACAAGGGAATTCCCTGTGCCTGCCGCATGCCGACTCCCGAGTCGGGCCGCGTGCCCGTCATGCTGACGGCAATGCGCAAGCTGAAGGCCTCCGTGGGCGAGGACATCGCTCTGTACGGCCTGATCTGCGGCCCCTTCACCATGGCCTCCCATCTGCGCGGCAGCGAAATCTTTTTGGATATGCTGATGGATGAGCAGTATGTCCGCGATCTGGTGGGCTATTGCTCTCAGGTCTGCATCCGCATGGCGGAGTATTATCTGGACGCCGGCATGGACGTGATCGCCGTGGTTGACCCGCTGGTCAGCCAGATCGCTCCCGAGTCCTTCGACTCGATGCTGGCCGACTCCTTCAAGGCCGTGTTCGATTACATCCGCAGCAAGGGCGCGTATTCCTCCTTCTTCGTCTGCGGCAACGCGACGCCGCAGCTGGAGGTTATGTGCAAGACCAATCCCGATGGCATCGCCGTTGATGAAAACGTCGACATCGTCAAGGGCAAGCAGGTTGCGGACAAGTATCATCTGGCCATCAGCGGCAATATCCCGCTGACCACCGTGATGCTGCACGGCACGCCCAAGGACAACATGAAGTACGTGGTGGATGAGCTGGACAAGATTCAGGATCACCACAACCTCATCGTCAGCCCGGGCTGCGACATGCCCTATGACGTCCCCGTGGAGAACACCATCGCCTGCATGCAGGCCGTGAAGAACACGGAGCAGTGCCGCGAGATGATCAAGGACTACACCGGTCCCGACGACAGCGGCATCGTCATTGAGCTTCCTGACTACGAACATCTGGAGCGTCCCTTCGTCGAAGTGTTTACGCTGGATTCCAGCCAGTGCGCTGCCTGCACCTACATGATGGCGGCAGCCAACGCGGCAAAGGACTACTTCGGCGACAAGATAGACGTGATCGAATATAAGTACACCATCCGGGAAAACGTGGTTCGCTGCAAGAAGATGGGCATTACCAACCTGCCCACCATGTGCATCAACGGACAGATCAAGCACGTTTCCATGATTCCTGACAGCGAGGAGCTTCGCAAGGAAATCGAAGCGCTCCTGTAAGATACCTCCCTTTCTCACAAAAGCAAACACACGAAGCACCCGCCGTTTGGGGGAACGGCAGGTGCTTCGTGTGCTGTTATACATTATATATAATGAGAAGGGGTATCCCTCAGACGCCGGTTTCGCCGGTGCCGTCCCGCAGCAGAGCGATGACGTCGTCCAGTCCGCGGCGGTAGTCGCTCAGCGTGCGCAGCCAGCTGACGCTGCACCGGCGGCCCTCATCCGTCAGAGAAAAGACGCGTTTGCCAAGCCCTGCCTGACTTTCCGGCGTCAGGCGGGACGTGATGAGCCCGCGCTCCTCCATATCGTGAAGGGTGCGGTAAAGGCCGGCGGCGTCCGGCGCGTCCTCGTGCCAGAGACGGCTCTGGCTCAGCTTCTGCAAAAGACCGTATCCGTGGTCCGGCCCCTGCAGCAAAAGCGCAAGGATGCTGGGCTGCAGGAAACGGGTCAGGGTTCCGCCCTGACAGGGACACCGCCTGGCGGCCGTGGTTTTCATGAAATCTCCCCCCGTGCGTTCAGATCAGGCATTTCCCATAGTTTATCACAAAAGCGGCGGTCCCTGCAAGGAGAAATCCGGCAGGGGCCGCCGCGGTTTTGCGGTGGGACGGGAAAGGCCGCCTTGCGGCGGCCGCGGTTCAGAAGCGGGCGATCAGATCCTTCAGGTCGCAGATCTCCGCGCCGTAGACGTCCTTGAGATATTTGAGGCCGGACTCGTAATCCTCCTGCGTGAAGGAGTTGGTGGTCTCCCTGGGGACGATGATGTCGTATCCGTACTCATACGCGTCGGCGCTGGTGTGGCGGCAGCACATATGGGTGTGTACGCCGGTGATGATGACCGTGTCCACGCCCAGCTCCGTCAGCAGCATCTGCAGATCGGTCTGGAAAAAGCCGCTGTACCTGCGCTTGGGCACCACATAGTCGCCCTCCTGCGGGGCCAGCTCGGGAATGACCTCCGCGCCGGGAGTCCCCTTGATGGCGTGATCGCCCCACAGCTTCAGCTCGTGGTCGATGCCCCTGAGGTGGCAGTCGTTGGCGTAGATCACGGGGATTCCGTGCTTCCGGGCGGCGTCGGTCAGCTCGACCAGCGCCGGGATGATGGCCCGCGCCCGCTCGCAGCCGAGGGCGCCGGTGACGAAATCGTTGAGCATATCGACATGAATGACAGCATACTTGCTCATGAAAAATCTCCCTTTCCGCCTGATTTCCGGACTGCTCCGGTACTCTTAGGATACACGCCCCACCGGGGGGGCGGTCAAGAGGAAAAACAGACAAAATCCGCCGCGCAATTTGGGCAGAATGGAGCATGGCCGGTCAGCCCTTTTGCTCCGGCGACGGCTTCATGCGGTAGCCCGCTCCCCAGACGGTCTCGATATACCGGGGGGAGGAGGTGTCGTCGCCCATTTTTTCCCTGAGCCGGTTGATGTGCACGGTGACGGTGGCGGTGTCCCCCAGGGCGTCCAGCCCCCAGACCCGATCCAGCAGCGTGTCCTTGGAAAAGACGATGCCGGGGTTTTCCGCCAGAAACCGCAGCAGCTCAAATTCCTTGTTCACCAGCGGAATCTCCCGCTCTCCCACAAAGACCCGGCGGGTGGCCGGCTCGATCCGCAGGTCGCCCAGCGTGATCTCGCGGGGCTGCGCGCCTTCGGCGGCGGACAGGCGGCTGTGGATGGCGATGTGGGCCTTGACACGGGCCACCATCTCCGAGGGGCTGAAGGGCTTGACCATATAGTCGTCGGCGCCCAGCCCCAGCCCGCGGATCTTGTCGATGTCGTCCCGCCGGGCCGTGACCATCATGATGGGCACGTTCAGCCGGTCCCGCAGGGTCCGGCAGATGGCGAAGCCGTCCAGCTTTGGCAGCATGACGTCCAGCAGGACGAGCTGGTACGCTCCGGTGAGCGCCCGCTTCAGGCCCGTCTCGCCGTCCTCGGCGATCTCCGCGTCAAAGCCTCCGGCCAGAAGGTAATCCCGCTCCAGAGCGGCAATGAGCGGGTCGTCCTCAACAATCAGGATTCTCTGCTTTTCCATGGCTCTCCTTTCCGCAGACGGGCAGGTCCATGATGATGGACAGCCCGCCGTCGTTTTCCGCGCGCACGGTTCCGCCCTGCTGCCCGATCAGCTGCCGGACCACCGCCAGCCCGATGCCGCTGCCGCGGGCGGGGAAGGTGCGGGCGGCGTCACCCCGGTAGAAGCAGGTGAAGATCTTTTCCAGATCCTCCGGCGGCACGCCGGGGCCGTCGTCGCTGACCCGGATCTCCACGCGGCCCTGGGGCCTGACCTCGGCGGCAATCTTCACCAGCGAGCGGTCCTTCGTCCGGTATTTGATGGAGTTGTCGATCAGATTGCGCATGACGCGGTCCATCTCCCGCTGATCCAGCAGGACGGAGACGGCCTGCGGGGGAAGGGTGGTCTCGATGGTTACGCTGTCCTTGATGTATGCCTCCCGCATGGTGTCCGCGCAGCCGCTGAGATACGCGCCGATGTCCGTGGGCTGCATATCCAGATGTGACTGGCCCATCTCCACCCGCGAGAAGTTGGTCAGGTTGTCCACCAGCCCCTCCAGCCCCCGGACGCTGGTTTCGATGGCTTCATAATAGCGGATTTTTTTCTCCGCCGTGTCGGCGATGCCGTCCCGCAGCCCCTCCACGTAGCCCCGGATGGAGGTGAGGGGCGTCCGCAGATCGTGGGAGATGCCGTTGATGAGTTCTTTTCGGTATTGTTCGTATTCCATTCGTTCCTCCACAGAGGTCTGCAGGTGGCTGCGCATTTCGTCGAATCCGCGGATCACCTCACCCATTTCATCCTGCTTGTCGGAGGAGAGCTGAAAGTCCAGACAGCCCTCCTGAATCAGCCGGCTGCACGCGCTCAGCTGCTTCAGCGGCTCCAGAATGTCCCGGGCGATCCAGCAGGACATGACCACGTTCATCAGCGTGACGGAGGCCACGATGATGAGCACCAGAAAGATCACGTACAGGGCGATGTATCGCTCCATATACGAGGCCGCGTCCCGCGCCGCCGGAATGTCCGGCGTGTGGACGGCGATGGCCGTGTATTCGTCCTCGGCGTTGTTGTAGCGGATCACCGACGTATCGCCCTTGGTGATGGCGTAGTTGCTGTCGTCGTCGTACATCGCTCCGATGGCCTGCCGGGCGGCGGAGATGTCGGCCTCCGTCATGTCCGAATACTCCGCCGTGCCGTTCACATAGACGGTGAAATGATAGCCCGCGGCGGTCATCTCCTTCACAGTGTCCTTGATGTCGCCCCGCCACTCCAGCGTCTGCATGAGACTCTGGGCGGTGTAGGCTCCGTTGTCGTCCCGGAACAGATTCTCCATGGTCTCCCATGACTGGGCGCCCGGCCCCATGATGAAGATGAAGAGGGTGATGAGCGCCACCACCAGAGGCACGACGATCATAAAGATGTTGGAGAGGATCAGCTTTTTGCGAATACTCATTGTCTGTGCCCACCCGCCCTTCTGCAAAGAAAGACCACAAGCAGGAAAACGCCTGTGACCAGCAGTCCGAGATAGAAGCTGATGCCCCGGCTGAGCAGCATTCCCGGCATCAGCAGCCTGCCGGAAAAGATGTGGGAGAACATCAGCCTGAACCCGCTCTCCCCGGAGCCGACGGAGCCGGGAAGGGGGATCACCGCGATGGCCGCGGTCAGCACCGCCTGCATGGAAAAGATTCTGGCCCATCCGAAGGCGGCGCCGCCCAGCGCCCGGTATACGAAGAAGGTGATGCTGTACATGGCCGTCAGCTGGAGAAAGGAGGTGGCGATGTTTTTCACCAGCAGACCGGGGTGGCGGCGGATGTAGACGGAGCCGGCCCGGTATTCCTGCAGCTGACTCTCCAGCTTGTCCGCCGCGCCGGGCCTTTTCAGCGCGCGGCACAGGCGCTTCAGCCCGCAGCCCACGGCAGCGGAGGCCCGCTGACGGAAGATCAGCAGCAGAAGCACGGCAAAGACGCCGGCGTTGGCCCCCATGCCCGCGGCGATCAGAACCTGCACGGCGGGCCGCATTCCCCGGAGCTGGGGAAGATTGTAAAAGATGCCAAACAGCGCCAGAGAGAGGTTGGCGGTCTGAAAGCCCAGCAGCTCCACCAGAAGTGAAAGGGAACCGTGGGAGAGGCGGATGTGATCCCGGGCCATATACACCAGCTGCATGGGCTGCCCGCCGGAGGCGGTGGGCGTGATGCCGCTGAAAAAGAAGCCGGAGGCCCCGTAGGTCAGCATCTGAAAAAGACTGACATGGTAGCCGGAGGCCCGGATGACCCGGCCGATGTTCAGGGATTCGCACAGGATGAAGCCGCACATGGCCGCCGCGGCGGGGAGCAGATAGCGCGGGTCGGCGGAGGCAGCGCAGGCCCACACGGTCCGCAGGTCGCAGTGCCGGAACACCAGCCGGAGCATTGCCGCGGCGATCAGGGGGAACAGCACGGCGCTGACGAGGATCCGCCTCCGGCCTTTTTTCTCATCCGTCATGATTCGTCGATCCGCAGAAACCTGTAGCCTTCCTTTTCCCAGACGGGCAGGACGCTGCGCAGCGCTTCGATGGTTCTGGCGGGAGCCCCGTTTTTTCCCCTGCCGTCGTGCAGGCAGACGACGCTGCCACTGCGGACGCGGCGCAGGAGCTTGCCCGCGATGATCTGCGGGGTGGTGTCGCCCCGCCAGTCCTCCGCCATCACGTCCCAGAAAACCGCCTGCATTCCCCGCCGGGCCAGCTCCCCCTGCATGGAGAGATTGACAAGCCCCCACGGAGCCCGGTAATATCCGGCGGAAAGCCCCAGCACCTGCAAAATCTCCGCCGAACGGGCGATGTCTCCGCGGGTGGCTCCGGGGCCCATCAGCAGTGCGCAGCGGTGGCTGCACGAGTGCAGGCCGATCAGGTGCCCCTCGCCGGCGGCTCGCTCCACCAGATCAGGGTACGCCGCCGCGAATTCCCCCACGACGAAGAAGGAGGCGCGGATGTGATGCCCGGCCAGCAGGTCAAGCAGCTGGGGCGTGTACGCGGGATCGGGTCCGTCGTCAAAGGTGAGAAAGAGAACCTTTTCCCCGCCCCCGCGGGGAGGCGACGCCCAGTTTTTCAGCCGCGCCGCTGCCGCGGGCAGAGGCCCGTAGGCCGTATAAACCGCCGCGGACGCGGCCAGAACCGTCCGCATTGCCTGATTCATATGCTATCCCTCCAGACGCGCATCCTGCTGCCGGCGATTGGCCAGCTGATCCAGCACCTCGGGCAGTTCCCCGCCGCGGATGGATTCCTTGAACCTGCGCATATTGTTTTTGATCCGCTGGCGTGCGCACTGATCCAGCAGCAACTCTCCCAGCGCGGGGCCGCAGCTCTGGCCGCGCTCCCAGATCACGCGGCCCAGCCCCTCCTTCTCAATGAAGGCGGCGTTCGCCTTTTCCTGCTCGAAGTAAGGCGCGGGGACAAACAGCGGCACCTCCGCCTCAATGGCCTCAAAGGTTGTCGCGCCGCCGGGCTTGGTCACCAGCACGTCGGCTGCCGCCATGTACGCGGCCACGCGATCCGTATAGCCCAGCACTTCCACCTTGGGGCAGCGATCTTTCAGCGCGGCGTACAGCTTCCTGTTCCGGCCCGCGATGACGGTGACGTGGACGGAGGGGAGGGTGGCGAGAAATCCCAGCAGCTGGCCGGCGTCGGGCAGAAAGCCCAGCCCGCCCCCCATAATCAGGACCTCGCTGGCTTTGGGACGGGCGGGGAGGCACCGCTGGCCGAACCCCTGTCGCACCGGGATGCCGCCGACGTGGACGATGGCGGGATCGATCCCCTTGGCGGCCAGTGCCTGACGGGTATCCTCGCTGCCTACGATATATGCGTCCGTGGCGGGAGAGAGCCATTCATCGAACGCCAGAATGTCCGTGATGCAGGTGATGAAGGGAATGTCGCTGCCCGCCTGCTGCTTGTAGGCTCCGATGTATTTGGACCCGATGAGCCACGTGGAGACGATGGCGTCCGGGCGGAACTGCTCCACCAGATCCCGGATGATGTCGGCGTTTGCCGACTTTCGCTTCAGCGGCAGCCGTGCCAGCTGCCCGTTGAGGCAGATCATGGCGTTGTAAATGCGCGGCGTCTTGTCCACCATGGCGTTGAAGCCGATGTAAATATACGGGTACAGCTTTGGATACAGGGATTCCATCAGGTCCACAATCCTGATCTCAGCGCCGGGATACCGCCGGCGCAGCTGATCTGCCGCCGCTTCGGCCGCCGCAACGTGTCCCATTCCAAATTTTCCCGTCAGAATCAGAATCCTCATCTCAAATCCCCCTTGGCAGCCGCCATTATAAAGGGGAATCATAAACAAAAAATAAAATCGGACTAACAAAACCCTAATCTTTGCAGATTGCGGCACCGGGCAGGAGTTTCTGCCACAATAATGCGAATCGGGAGGATTGTCAATCCCGTCCCCGGCGATTGGATTCTTTTTTTGCCTACCCCAAAAAAATCCGTGCGCTCCCCGAATGAAATAGCATCGGGCAGAGAGCCCGTGAAAACAGCTCCGCGCTGCGGCGCGGGAAAGGAGCGTCCATCCTCATGAAAACAGAAAAAGGCAGAAAGATTCTTTCCGCGGCCATGGCCGCGGCTCTTGCTGTCACTCTCCCGACGCTGGCTCTTGCGGCCACCGTGACGGGGGACGCCGCGGGAGGTACCTACTCCTCGTCCGTATCGGGTGAAAATGCCATCCTCGTCAGCGGAAAAACCGTGAAGCTCAGCGGCATCACCGTAACGAAAACCGGTGATTCCAGCGGAGACAGCGCGGACTTTTACGGAACCAACGCCGCCGTTCTGGCGAAAAACGGCGCTGCGCTCACGCTGACGGGGGCGAAGATCACCTCCGACGGGGCCCACGCAAACGCCGTGTTCAGCTATGGAACGGGCACGACGGTGAACATCTCGGATTCCACCATTGTCACCAGCGGCAACAACTCCGGCGGCATCATGACCACAGGCGGCGCCGTCATGAATGCCGACGGCCTGACCGTCACTACCTCCGGCAACTCATCCGCGGCAATTCGCTCCGACCGGGGCGGCGGCGACGTCAACGTTACCGGCGGCACCTGCCGGACCAGCGGCGTCGGCTCTCCGGCCATCTATTCCACCGCGGACATCGACGTCTCGAACGCCGCGCTGACCTCCGCAGCCTCCGAGGCGGTGGTCATTGAGGGCGGCAACTCGGTCAGCCTGAACGGCTGCACCGTGACCGGCGATCACACCAGGACCAACGGACAGTCCTCCAACCTGCAGAATGTGCTGATTTATCAGTCCGCATCCGGCGACGCGTCGGAGGGCAGCGCCTCCTTTGAAATGACCGGCGGCAGCCTGACGGCCCAGTCCGGCGATCAGTTCCGCGTCACCAACACCACCGCGGCCATCACCCTCAGCGGCGTGACGCTCAGCGGCGGGGACAGCCTGCTGTCCGTGCAGGCCGACGCATGGGGGACCTCCGGCTCCAACGGAGGAAACGCCACGCTGAATGCCGCAGCGCAGACGCTTTCCGGCGCCATCACCGTGGATTCCCTCTCCACCCTGAATCTGATCCTCTCGGACGGCTCCGCTTATACCGGCGCCATCAACGCCGGCGGGGCCGCAGGCAGCGTTTACGCGGCCATCCCGGCCGGCTGCACCTGGACGCTGACCGGCGACAGCTATGTGACCAGCCTGTCCTGCGGCGCATCCGCCATCGTTCTCAACGGCCATACTCTCTATGTGGACGGTACGGCCTATACCGCCGGTACGGTCTCCGCCGGCACCGCGGTTTCCGGCAGCACTGCCGCCTCCGGCCAGACGACCCGGCAGCCCCAGGGCGGCCAGACCGCCGGCGCCCCCTCCGAAAATCAGATGGGGAACGGCCGGCCCGACGGCACCGTGAAGCAGTCCGATCTGGACAAGTACATTGAGGCGGCTCTGCGGCTGGGCATCCTGCCCGCCCCCGACGACGCCCCCGCCGGCGAGGCCGGCGCCGCGCAGAGCAGCGGCGCACCGGCTATGCAGCGGGAAAATCAGCCCTCCGGCCAGCCGGACGGAACGGCGCAGAACAGCGACGCCTCCGCACCGGCGCAGAGCGGGACCTCCGCGGAGAAACCGCCTGAGCGCACGGTTAAAACCGGCGACGTGATCCGCATGGCGGCCGTGCTGCACGATCTGCTCAACGGCGGCAGCCTCGCTGATTTTGACCTGACCTCCGACGATGAGACACAGTTTATGACCTACGCGGTGGCCAAGGGCATCGTGAAGGAGAACGCTTACACCGACATGACCGCGGAGATGAGCGAGAGCGACGCCCTCGCCATTCTGACGGCGGCGGTGCCCGCGGATCAGCTGGAATCCATCGTTTCTGCCGCCATGCCCGCGCGGCAGAGTGCCGCGGACAAAACGGCGCAGCCCGCGCAGCAGACCACGCAGCCGACTCAGAAGGCCGCGCAGCCGACCACGCAGGCCGCGCAGCCGACCACGCAGGCCACGCAGCCGACCCAGCAGACCACGCAGCCGACCGCGCAGGCCACGCAGCCAACCCAGAAGGCCGCGCAGCAGACCCAGAAGACCACGCAGACCACGCAGCCGGCTCAGCAGCCCGCGCAGACCGCATCCGCACAGCAGCAGACGACGCAGCAGAACGGTCAGCAGAATCAGATGATGGGCGGCCGGCAGACCGCCCCGCAGGGCATGAACGGCGGTTCCCGGCAGCCCTCCGGCGGTGCAGGCCAGACGGTCTGACGCACTGAGCGGCACAGAATCGGGGCGATCTCCGGCGGCAGCCGCCGGAGATCGCTTCGGGCTGCCCGGCTCCGCGTTGACCCTGCACTTTTTGGGGCGTATAATGGGCCCAAAGGCGGGGAAAACCGCCGCCCGGCACAGCTGCAATCACAGAAACCGGCAGAACACTCCGGAGAAAGCGGTCTGATGGACAGGACTGACGAACAGGTATTTGCGGCGAAATCCAATCCGGATCGCCTGAACAAGTTGATAGAGGAGAACAGCCGCTTCATCCTCGGCTGCGCGTCCAGAACCGCCCGCCGCTTCGTTACCCGCAGCGACGACGAGTGGTCTGTTGCCCTGCTGGCTTTTTCCGACGCCGTGCGGGACTACGACGGTGAGAAGGGCGGCTTCAGGGCCTTTGCCGCGCTGGTCATCAGGCGCAGGCTGACGGACTACCGCAGATCCGAGGCCCGCCGCCTGCCGGAGCTTTCCGTTTCCCCCGCCGCGCTGGACGGCGCGGGAGAGGACGACGAGGGCGAGGCCGCGCCTTTGGATCTGGAGCTGGCCCGCAGGACGGCGGAAGCGTCCGCGCTGGCGCAGGCGGAATCCCACAGCGCGCGGGATGAGATCGAAGCGGTGCAGTCCCTGCTGGCGGGCTATGGCTTTTCCTTTTTCGATCTGGCCGATGCGTCGCCCAGGGCGGAAAAGACCAGACGCAGCTGCGCGGAGGCGGTGAAGGCCCTTCTGTCAGACCCGGAGCTGACCCGGAGAATGCGGGAGACGAAAACGCTGCCCATCAGGGAAATCTGCGATTCCGGCGGCGTACCCCGAAAAATTCTTGAGCGTCACCGAAGGTATATCATAGCGGCAGCGGAGATTCTTGACGGCGATTATCCCGTGCTGGCCGGCTATCTCAGTTTCATCAGAAAGGCCATGGTCGATATATGAAAGCAGTTGTACTGGAACTTCATAAGGGGACGGCGGCCGTGCTGTGTGAGGATGGGACGGTCCGGAAGGTGCGCCGCAGCTGCGCCGTGGGCGATACCATCGAGCTTGACGGCGGGCGGACGCGGGCCTTTCCGCCGATCGCGCGCTATGCGGCGGCGGCTGTGCTGGCCGTGGCGGTTCTCGGCGGCGCCCACACCTATTTCGCCGCCTCGCCCTACTCCTATGTATCGCTGGACGTGAATCCGTCTGTGGAATATACGCTCAATCGGATGGACAGGGTCATCTCCGTCCGGGCGCTGAACGATGATGCCGTTTCCGTGGTTGACGATCTTGCGGAGACCGTCCGAAACGACACGCTGTCCGAGGCTGTGGAAAAAACCCTGCAGTCCCTGTACGACGGCGGGTATCTGGATGCGGACGCGCAGGAATATGCCATCGCATCCGTGGCCTCCAAAAGCGGAGAGACGGCGGAAAAGCTCTCCGCGCAGCTGAGCGGAGACGTGGACGCCGGAGAGAGCGGGCTGGAGCTCCACGTGTTTACCGCGCCGCTTTCGGATCGCTCCAGCGCCGATGGACAGGGAATCAGCACAGGCAAGTACGAGGTCATCAAAACCATTGCCGCCGCGCAGGACGCCGCGGGCTCCGGCACGGTCAGCTCCGGAGAGATTCAGAAGTACCGGGACGAACCGGTGGACACCCTGCTCCGGCAGGCGGAGCTGATCCCGGAGACGACGCAGTCCTCCGGCGAAAGCGGCTCCGCCGGCGCGGCGCAGGCTCCGGCAGCACCTTCGAAGGACAGGACCCGCAGCGGCGGCAGCGCATCCTCCGCGGAGCAGGGGCAGACGGCCCCCGCGGCCGGGCAGAGCGGCGGCGCAGGCTCCGGCGGGACGGACTCCGGGACTTCCGCACCGGCCGCTTCTCAGCCCGCCGCCCCGGCGCCGGCGGGCTCGGCGGAGGCAGCTCCCGACAGCGGCGCGGCGGCGGCCTCCGGCGGCGGAGAGACGCCCGCTTCCGGCCAGCCCGGCACGGAGCAGACCGCGCCTGACCCTCCGGCGGACGGCACCGCGGCCGAAAAGCCGGCCCCGCAGCCTTGACGACCCATGTCCGCGCTGCGGCATGGGCTTGCGATGTTTCAAGAGGAGCGCACAGGCGATCGCCTGTGCGCTCCTCTTTCTGCCTGCACAAAGGAGTTTGAGATCGGCGGAATCAGACGCGCCGCCGGCTCATCCGATGCCGGACTGGCCGGAGAGGGCGTGAGACGACCCCTCGTCGATGGCGGCCAGACACTGTTCGACCCTGCCGTCCCGCATATTCTCCCAGACCTTCCGCTCCAGACTGGCGTAGTAGGGCAAAATGCCCTCCTTCTCAAAATACCGGGTGAAGATGGAGATGCTGCACGTCCGCCAGGAGGCGAAGATCATGGGGAGCACGTCGTTCCCGGAGAGGGAGGCGATCTCATGGTCCAGATTGGTGGCGATGACGGCGGCGCGGGAGGGGGAGTCCGACGCGGCCGGCTCCTCCACCACCTTGCGCAGGCGGATCAGGTCGTCGGCCTCGGCCCGGCGGCAGACACGCTCCGCCGCCAATTTTTTAAGGGTGCCCCGCAGCTCCACGAAGCTGTAGATCGTGTGCTTGGGCAGCTGGCCGCCGTTGAACCGCATCACCGAGACCATGGTTTCGATGGTGCCGTTGAGGCGGTAGTCCGCCACATAGGTTCCGCTGCGGGCCCGAATCTCCAGAAAGCCCTTGTGGGCCATTTCCACCAGTCCGGAATTCACCACGCTGCGGCTGATGTGCATGGATTCGCACAGCTCCCGCTCCGAGGGAATCTTTTCTCCGATGCGCAGCCGGCCCGAAAGAATCAGGCTTTCCATCTCGTGCACAAACAGTTCCTTCAGGGACGGCGCGTTCAGCGGCTTCAGCTCCAGCATACAAATCTCTCCTTCCATGGCTTCTGGTACGACCAGATACCACTCTGAAAAGTTTACCAGATTTGCCCGGCGTTTGCAATACAAAACAGAGAAATCAAGGGCTTCGGGTTGCGATATTCTGTGAGATATGATAAAAGAAAAGAGAACAATGTCTGTGTTTTAACGACTGGAATGTTCAGATCGGAGGAGAGATGGGGACAAAGATCATCGCGCTGTCCGGCAAGGGCGGCGTGGGAAAGACTTCCATTTCCGCGGCGATCGTCCGGCTTCTCACGGAGGAGCGCCCCGACGCCCGGATTCTTGCCATCGACGCCGACCCGGCGGTGGGACTGGCCACGGCGCTGGGCGTGGAGGTGCGGGAGACGCTGGACGACATCCGTAAGCGGATCGTGGCGGACGTGGAGAGCGGCCAGCCCAAGGAGGCCATTGAGCTTTTGAGCGAGGCGCGCTTCCGCATTTTCGACACCATGGTGGAAAACCAGAAGTTTTCGTTTCTGGCCATCGGGCGGCCGGAGAGCGCCGGCTGCTACTGCAAGGTCAACGCCTATTTAAAGGAGGTCATCAGTCTCCTGTCCGGGGACTTCGACTACGTGGTCATCGACGGCGAGGCGGGCATCGAGCAGATCAACCGCCGGGTGATGGAGAAGGTGACCCACCTGCTGCTGGTGACGGACCCCAGCCGCAAGGGCGTGCAGGTCATCGAGACCATCCTCCGGGTGGCCGACGAGCTGGTGATGTACGAAAAATGCGGCGCGATCATCAACCGCGTCACCGATCCGGCCCTGCTGGAGCACGTGCAGGTGCAGGGCGCGGAGGTGCTGGCCTGCATTCCCGCCGACGAGGCGCAGGCGAAAAACGACATCCTCGGCCAAAGTGTGTTTTCTCTGCCGAAGGACTCCCCGCTGCTGGCCGGCACGCGGGAGGCCCTTTGCAAGCTGGAACTTATTTCATAGGGGAGAGGTGTGGAAATTGAGAGATCTCAAGCATCTGATTTACTTTGAGAATTTACTGCAAACCGCGGACAACGAGCTGATCGAACAGGCCAGAAGCGAGGGGAAGCTGGCCATCGGCTATACCTGCTACCACATGCCGGAGGTGCTGCTGAATCTGGACAACTGCTTTTCCGTCCGGCTCCGGGCGCCCCGGACGGGCTCCGTAGACATCGCCACCTACTATATGTCCAACTATACCTGCGAGTACTGCCGGGCGCTGCTGGAACGCTCCATCGAGGGCGGCATGAATTTCCTGGACGCCATCGCCGGCGTGGACGCCTGCGCCGAGATGAACCGCTGCATGGAAAACATCGAGCTGCTCAAGTGCGTGGACAAGGAAAAGTTTTTCGTCACCCACGCGGACATTCCGTACAAGGTGGAGGGCTACACCGTCCGCCACCACGCCACCCAGATGCAGAACCGTGTGCTGAACCGGCTGCACGAGGTCTACGGCGTGGACATCTCCGAGGACGCCATGCGGGACGCCGTCCGGCGGCACAACGAGGTCTGCGCGATCATGACGGAGATTTCCGAGATGCGCAAGGCCGAGAACCCGGTGATCACCGGCTATGAGTTCCACATTTTGAATCTGGTGACGTATTGCTGCCCCAAGTACCTGATCCTCGACAAGCTGCGGGAGACGCTGGAGGAGCTGCGCACCCGCAAGCCCGACAAAAAGCCCGCCTTCCGGGCCCGCGTGGCCGTGGTCGGCTCCGAGATCGACGACCCGGACCTCACCGCCCTCATCGAGGAGTGCGGCGCGCTGGTGGTGGCGGACCGGTTCTGCTTCGGCTCCACGCCGGGCCGGGAGCCCATCGAGCTCAGCGACGGCGAGCCGGTGCTGGAGCAGATCTGCCGGCACTATCTGGAAACCAGCGAGTGCCCCCGGTTCATGAGCGGCGAAAAGATCCAGCAGCGCCGCGTCACCGCGGACCGTCTGGCGCGGGAGTTCCACGCCGACGGCATCATCTACGAGCAGATCAAGTTCTGCGATTTCTGGGGCTTTGAGCGGGCGCTGGCCAGCCACATCCAGAAGGAGGAGTACGGCCACCCCGTGCTGTCCATCGACCGGCCCTACAACGCCCGCAGCTCCGGTCAGCTGCGGACACGGGTGCAGGCGTTTGTGGAATCGCTGGAGATCAAGCGCATTCAGAACAGGGAGGCGAATTGAACCATGCTGAAAGACAATATTGCCTGGCTGAAGAAAAACTTCAAAAGCGACATGAAGATCTGGAAGGAGCTTGTCTCCGAGGTGGACTGGAAGGACGTCCGCGAGGGCGTGAAAAACGACGCCGCCGCCACCTGCGCCCGCATCGCGGACGAGGCCAAAGAGGTCAGGGAGATGAGCTGGGCGGAGCGCAGGGATTTGCTGCTCAACGGCGAGAAGCACCTGGGCCGCCTGTACCAGAAGGATAAGATCGCCTTTACCCGCCGGGAGTGGAAGGGCGTGGAGAGCACCGCCCGGGACTTCGTCGGCTGGATGAAGCTGTGGGGCACCATGAGCGGCATGGTCATCGCCGACCCGCCCTCCGTGCTGGAGGGGCTGTTCGAGTACCGCTGGCTCAGCTCCTATCTGTCCATTCCCGCATTTGTGGACCGCAACAACTTCGGCCTCCGCGGCCCTCACGTCACCATGGCCCACGACCTGTTCCGCCCCGTCATCCGCAACGGCGGCTACAACATCTCCACGCTGCTGAAGGCCGACCGCCGTCTGGGCAACAACGAGGCCCTGTCCAACAACATGATGCTCTTCGACGAAATGACCATGAGCCAGATGTTCGGGGGCTTCCCCTCCACCGTGGCCATTCCGTACCAGCTGATGCCGGTGTTTCTGGTCAGCGAGATCGACCAGCTGATCTGCATCCCCTACATCGACGCCGTGGAGAGCTACGGCCTGCCCTCCGACACCTGTCCCGTGCCCACCTCCGAGAGCGGCGCCGCCATTCTGGACGCCTATCCCCACTGCGGTCTGGGCTTCATCTCCACCTCCACCCCCTGCGACGGCTCCACCATGGCGACCTCCTATCAGGACCGCCGGTTCAAGATGCCGTCCTACCCGCTGACGCTGCCGGTGCGCTACGACGACCCCGACACCGTGGAGTGCGGCAAGCAGGATGTGGAGCACTGCATCGCGTGGGTGGAGGAGCTCACCGGCAAGACCTTCGACTGGGATCACTACTTCGACTGCATCCGCCGCTTCAACTATCAGACCAAGATGGAGATGCAGAAGTGGGAGGTCAACCGCACCGATTATCCCCAGCTGTTCGGCCCCGCGTCCGAGCTGTTCCGCAAGTGGAACTACGAGATGGACGGCGGCCTTGATCCCCGCGTCAACAAGACCGTGCAGAAGGTCAACCGCCAGATGATGCGCTGCTATGAAAAGCAGATGCAGCCCTACCGCGTGCCCATCCGGCACCGGGCGCTGGTGTGGAGCTGCCCCGCCCACTTCTACGCCAACTTCTCCAACTGGCTGATGAACACATGGGGCGTGGCCGTGCTGGCGGAGATGGAGATGCTGAACTTCACCAAGGAGCTGAACACCGACGACAAGGACGAGGCCATGCGGGATCTTGCCCGCCTGTACGAGCGGATGGTCATGCGCAAGCACACCAACGGCGGCCACCTCCACGTGCTGGAGGAGCTGTGGAAGCAGTGCGAGGAGTTCAACGCCGACATCGTGATTATGTATCAGCACGTGTGCTGCAAGACCATGGCGGGACTGCAGGGCCTGTTCGACGAGCAGGCGCGGGAGCACGGCATCCACCTCATCTGGGTGGAGCACGACCTGATGGACCCCCGCACCGTCTCCCGCAGCGATATGCGCAACAAGGTCAACACCTATATGCGCACCGTGTTCCGGGAGGAGCCGCTGGACGAGTCCCTGCTGGACTTCGACGACGCGGTGACGTGGTAAATCCAAATCAGAAAAGGAGAGAGCGGTATGAATAAGTATTTCGGCGGATGCGACGTAGGCTCCACCTATACCAAGTGCGTGATTCTGGACGAGGCCGGCAGCATCGTCGGTGACACCACCATCCGCAGCAAAATCAACTCCGAGGCCTCTGCCCAGCTTGCCATGGACGAGGTCATCGCCAAAATCCCCGACCTGAACAGCCCGAAGGATCTGGCCTATCTCATCGGCACCGGCTACGGCCGCAACAAGGTCCCCTTTGCGGACGAGAACATCTCGGAGATCTCCTGCCACGCCATGGGCGTCCACATCACGGACCCCACGGTGAAGGCCATCATCGACATCGGCGGCCAGGACGTGAAGGGCATCTCCATCGACACCGACGGCACGGTGAAGAACTTCGCCATGAACGACAAGTGCGCCGCGGGCACCGGCCGGTTTTACGAGGCCATGGCCCGCTCCTTCGAGATGAGTCTGGAGGAATTCTCCCAGCTGTCCCTGACGGCCAGGAACGTCATCCCCATCACCGCCCAGTGCACCGTCTTTGCGGAGAGCGAGGTCATCACGCTGGTGGGCGAGGGCAAGCCCATGGACGAGATCGCCGCGGGCATCCAGATGGCGGTGGCCAAGCGCTGCTTCGTCATGGCCAAGAAGGCCGGCGCCACGGACAGCATCACCCTCACCGGCGGCTGTGCCAAGAACGCCGGACTGAAGCAGGCCATCGAGCACGTGCTGAAGCTGAAGGTCGTGGAGCTGAAAACCGACCCGCAGCTGATGGGCGCGCTGGGCGCCGCGGAATACGCCCGGCAGAAGGGTCTCGCCAAGGTGTGATCGCCGCGTGATCGCCCCTGCGGGCACGATCATGCGCGGATAAAACGAAAGGAATGGTGCGATCATGAAAAAGAACTGCTCCTGTCCGTGGAGAATTCTCGGCAAGCTCCTGCGGATTTTCGCCGCCGTGTTCGGCGTGCTGTTCGTCATCTATATGTGGAATCTGGACATGAAGGGCGTGGGCTTTGTCTACAAGTGGCTCAACAGGTTCCACGACCGCAAGCCCACGGACACCGCGTTCTGATGGAACTCTATCAGGATCTTCTGCGCTCCGCGGAGACGCTGGCCGCGGCTCCCTCCGCGCGGCGCTGGGCGTACGACCCGGCCCGGGCATGGGAGGATACCGGCCGCAGCGAGCTGGTGCTGCAGCGGGACGCCGCCTTTGAGCTGGGCGGCGGCGGGCAGCCCTCAGTGAATCTGGCCTGCATCGCCATGGAGCGGAAGCTCCCGCGGGACGAGGTCGTCCTCGTCGGCCCGGACCTGCCGGAGCTGCGGGCGGACGCGCCCTTCGCCCGCATCGCGGTGCTGGAGCTGGAGCCGCCCGCCGCGGCGGACGGCCTGACCGGGGAGGATCAGCTGTTCCGGGTGATCCGCAGCATGGAGTTTGTGAAGTACCACGTTTACCCCAAGGGGTACATGGTGCGCATCTCATCGGGCAGCTACCGGGAGCAGGTGCGGGTGGACAAAACCGCCCTGCGCCGGGGACTGAGCTTTGAGCGCGTCGGGTGCGGCTACATCCGGCGCTATTTGGAAAATCCCTTTGTCCGCAGGGCGCAGGTGATTTTCATCACCGATCCCGGGGCGCCCTTCGGGGAACTGACGGAACAGGCAAAGCGTGCGGACGACATCGCCCACGCGCTGGACCATATGCAGGAGGGCATGGCCATGGACTGCAGCAGCTGCAATCTCAAGCCCGTCTGCGACGAGGTGGAGGGCCTGCGGGAGCTCCACTTCGGAATTCAAAAAGAAAGCGGGGAAACGACTTGAAGACAGACGCACTGGTACAGGAGCTGTCGGACAGCTTCGGCAGCTGGTTTTTGCCCGACTGCAGGAATCCGGCGGGCGGCGCCGCCAAGATGACCCAGAACCTCTATCCCTATGACTCCATTTTCTCACCCATCCGTGTGAACCGCCTGACCATCAAAAACCGCGTGGTCATGGCGCCCATGGGCAATCTGGAGATGTGCGAGGAGAACGGCCGTCCCAACGGCAAGATGCTGGAATACTTCTTCGCCCGCGCCGAGGGCGGCGTGGGCCTGCTGACCACGGGCCTGATCCCGGTCAGCCACGGCGTCGATCCCACCGTGACGGAGCCGCGGGGCCTGACCTGCATGCCCCGGATCGACGGCTCCCGCTCCAACCTCGTGGGCTGGCGCGATCTGGCCGCCGGCGTGCACGCCCGGGGCAGCCGCATCTTCATTCAGCTGACGCCGGGTCTGGGCCGGGTGGGCCCCCCCATGTGCCTGCTGACGGAGAAGAAGCTGCCGGTGTCGGCCTCCGTCAATCCCAACTTCTACCTGCCGGACGTGCCCTGCCGCCCGCTGCTGGACTGCGAGCTGGACAAGATCATCAAGATGGCGGCGCAGGCCGCCGTGGACGCCAAGACCATGGGGCTGGACGGCGTCTACCTCCACGGACACGAGGGCTATCTGCTGGATCAGCTGACCTCTCCGGCGTTCAACCGCCGCAAGTGCGGCAAGTACACCCAGTGGCAGACCTTCGGCCGGAAGCTGATTCAGGCCATCCGCAAGAAGGTGGGGCCGGACTATCCCATCATGTACCGCATCGACCTGTCTCTGGCCCTGAACGAGACCTACGGCCCCCGGATGAACACGGTCAAGAGCCTGAAAAACTTCCAGAACGGGCGCTCCATCGCCGATACGCTGGACTATATGGCCAATCTGGTGGGAGACGGCGTGGACCTGTTCGACGTGGATCTGGGCTGCTACGACAACTGGTGGCTGCCCCATCCCCCCGCGGGGATGCCGGCGGGCTGCTTCCTCGACGTGTCCAAGATGGCCAAGGATTATTTCGCTGCCCGCAGCATCCGTTCCAACGCCGGCTTGCCGGTGCCCATCGTGGCGGTGGGCAAGCTGGGCTATCCCGACCTCGCCGAGCAGGCGCTGCGGGACGGCAAGTGCGACATGATCATGCTGGGCCGCCCCGTGCTGGCGGACGCCGACTGGTGCAACAAGGCCTACGCCGGACGGGTGAAGGAGATTCGCCCCTGCATCGGCTGTCAGGAGGGCTGCGTCAACGAGTTCGTGGAGGGCGGCCACCCCCAGTGCGCCGTGAATCCCCTCACCGGCTTTGAGGACGTTCTGCCCAAGGTGCCCCCGAAAACCGGCGCGCCCAAGCGCATCGCCGTGGTGGGCGCCGGCCCCGGCGGCATCACCTTTGCCACCACCGCCGCCGCCAGAGGCCACAGGGTGGATCTCTTCGAGGCGGAGGATCACATCGGCGGCAAGGCCGTGCCCGGCAGCGTGCCCATCGTGAAATTCGACTACAGGAACTATCTGGAGTGGCTGCAAAACGAGGTGGAGCGCGCCCAGGCGGGCGGAAACCTGACGCTGCACCTGAACACCCGCGTGGACAACGCATGGCTGAAGGAGCAGGGTTACGACACCGTGGTGTACGCCAACGGCGCCATGCGCGGCGGCAAGCCCCCCATTCCCGGCATCGAGAAGGTGCGCACCGTGGAGGCCACGGACCTGCTGGTGCATCCCGAGGAGCTGCAGGGCGCCCGGAGAGTCGTCGTGGTGGGCGGCGGCGTGGTGGGCTGCGAGACGGCCTACTGGCTGGCCTACGAGCAGAACTGCGACGTCAAGGTGGTGGAGATGCTCAACCATTTCATGGAGGGCGCCTGCACCGCCAACCGCGGCCACCTGATCCACTATCTGGAAAAGAAGGGCGTGGCCCTCATCAACTGCGCCAAGGTCTCCTCCTTTGCGGAGAACAAGGTGCGCATCCAGCGCAACATCTCCGCCGGCGTGCCGGACCCCTACTGCACATGGACGCCGGTGCTGCCCAAGAACATTGCCAACCCGCTGGCCAAAAAGCTGGGGCCGGACACATGGACGGAGGAGCTGGACGCCGATCTGGTGGTGCTGGCCATGGGCCGCCGGGGCGACGACAGCCAATATTACGACGCCCAGAAAAATCGCGTGGCGCCGGAGCTGCATCTCATAGGCGACGCCTATCAGGGCGGCAACTGCCTGACGGCCAACCGCGCCGCGTACCGTCTGGCGCTGCAGGTGTAAAGGAGCAAGGCATGGAACAGCATCACGAGCATGCCCATTCCCACGACCCGCAGGAGACGCTGGCGCTGCTGCGGTATATGCTGGATCACAACCGCCACCACAGCGAGGAGCTGGCTCACATGGCGGAGGGAAAGAACACCCGGTCCGCCGAACTGATCCGCCGGTCCGTGGAGCAGCTGGAGGTGGGCAACGGCCTGCTGGAACAGGCCATCGCCCAGATGGAGGCGGAGATCTGAAATGTGTCTCTCTCTGATCTGCCAGCGGAAGGGAGCGGAGGAAATCCCGCTCTTTGAGAACGTCGCCAGGGTCAGCGTGGACGGGACCCATCTGACGTTCACCGACCTGATGGGCCGGCGCATGGAGTTCTCCGGCTCCGTGATCGACATGGACTTTCTGGAAAATAAAGTGATCGTGGAGGAAAAGTAGGATGAAAAAGAAGCTCTGCATTGCCCTGCGCGTCGCCCTGTGCGTCTCCGCCTGTGCGGCGATCGTGTATCTGGCCGGCGGCCAGTCCGCCCAGCGCCGGATTCTGGCGAAGCTGCTGCCGGAAAAGCAGTAAGCGGCAGACGGTCCGGATTTTGGGCCGGTTCTGCGGCTGACGAAAAAACGCCGGAGCCCCGTGTGCGGGGCTCCGGCGCTTTCTTTGGCCCTGGGGCGGATGCGGGCCGTCAGCTGCCGCGGTTTCCGGGCCCGCGGAGCAGCAGCAGCCCGGAGAGCAGCAGGTATATGCCGAAGGGGCGGCGCAGAAGCGCCGGGTCCACCGCCGTCGCCAGCCATGCGCCGCCGGCGGCGGCCAGCACGGCGGCGGGTACGGCGCAGCGCAGCGTCCGGCGATCCAGATAGCCGCCCCTGCGGTGGCACAGCAGGGCGGAGGCGGCGGTGGGCAGGAAAAAGAGCAGGTTGATGCCCTGCGCGGTCCGCTGATCCACGCCCAGAAGGAGCGTCATCACCAGCAGAAGCAGCGTCCCGCCGCCGACGCCCCACGCGGAGAGGGTGCCGCAGGCCGCCCCGCACAGGAAGGCCGCCGCCCATCTCACAGCAGGTACCTCACGCCGCCGTAGAGCAGGAAGGCCGCGAACAGCCGCCGCAGCCAGAGAGGCGAGACCCTGCCGTACAGGGCGCCGCCCAGAAAGCCTCCGCTCAGGCCGCCCAGCAGATAGGGCAGCGCCTCCGCCGGGGAGATGCTGGCCCGGAGCAGATACACCCCGGCGGAGACGGCGCAGGCCGGAAAGACCACCCCCACGCAGGTGGCAAACAGCTGCCGTCCGGAGAGGGCGCTCCGGGACATCAGAGGCAGAAAGACCATGCCGCCCCCGCCGCCGAAAATTCCGTTGGCCAGCCCGGCCAGCGCCCCCGAGAGCCGCGCCCGCGCATCGTCGCCCATTGCCGCCCCTCCCCGCCGCCCCGAAGGGCGTATGTAAGCCGCGGCGGCGGAACCGCCGCGGCGGAGGAAGGTTACTTCAGCCGGAAGCTGTCGCAGTCCACGCACTGCTTCTCCGTGGGATTGGATTCGTGGGTGCCGATCTGCACGGTGTTCAGGCCGCAGAAATCGTTGTCCTGACAGTGGTTGGCGCAGTTGTTCACCGTACACTTCACGCTGGTGTTGGGGGTGCAGGCGCAGCCGCCGTTGGTACAGTCCTTGGTCATGGAAGAACTCCTCCCGTTGCTTTCAGATTTGGCGCCGGGGCCGCCGCCGGAGACAGCGGACCGCCGCCGCATCATAGTCTGCGCGCCTGCCGCCGGATTATGCAAAAAATTTCGCCGCCGCAAAACAGGAAGCTCCCCGGACGGGGAGCTTCTGCGGATTCAGATGCCCAGAATCAGCGTGGCGAACTCGAAGTAGATCAGCAGCGAGGTGGCGTCCACCACCGTGGTGATCAGCGGCGAGGCCATCACCGCCGGGTCCCAGCCGATCTTTTTGGCCAGCAGGGGCAGCACGCTGCCCACCAGCTTGGAGGTGAACACGTCCAGAATCAGGGTCAGGCATACCACCAGCGCCACCAGCGGCGTCACCGCCGGATTGTGGAACAGCATCCGGTCCACCAGCATCAGCTTGACGAAGTTGGCCGCGGCCAGCGTGATGCCGCACAGGACGGAGACGCGGATCTCCTTCCAGATGACCCGGAAGGTGTCCCGGAACTCGATCTCTCCCAGCGAGATGCCGCGGATGACCGTGACGGCGGACTGGGAGCCGGCGTTGCCGCCGGTGTCCATCAGCATGGGGATATAGGCGGTCAGCACGGTGAAGGCCGCCAGCGCATCCTCAAATTTGGTGATGATCTGGCCGGTGAAGGTGGCGCTGACCATCAGCAGCAGCAGCCACGGCGCCCGCGCCTTGAACATTTCGTAGGCGCTGGTCTTGAGATAGGGCTTGTCCGTGGGGACGATGGCGGCCATCTTTTCAATGTCCTCCGTGGCCTCGTCCTGCAGAACGTCCATGGCGTCGTCCACGGTGACGATGCCCACCAGCCGGTTTTCGGTGTCCACCACCGGCAGGGCCAGAAAGTCGTACTTGCTCAGGGAGCGGGCGGTGAACTCCTGATCGTCCAGCGTGGAGACGGAGACGATGTTCTGCTCCATGATGTCGCCGATCACCGCGTCCTCCTCCGCCAGCAGCAGGGTGCGCAGGGTGACGAGACCGATGAGGTGGCGGTTCGCGTCGATGACGTAGCTGATGTTGATGGTCTCCTTGTCGGGGCCGGTGCGGCGGATGCGCTTGAAGGCGTCCTCCACGGTCATGTCCCGCTTCAGGTCCACGAACTCAGTGGTCATGATGGAGCCGGCGGAATCCTCCGGATACTTGAGGATTTCGTTGATGCTCTTGCGCATATCGGGATCGGAGTGTTTGAGGATGCGCTTGACCACGTTGGCCGGCATCTCCTCCACAATGTCCACGGTGTCGTCCAGATACAGCTCGTCCAGCACTTCCTTCAGCTCGGTGTTGGAGAAGCCCTGAATCAGCAGCTCCTGCTCGTCGGAGTCCAGCTCCACGAAAACCTCTGCGGCCAGCTCCTTCGGCAGCAGCCGGAACACCAGCGGCATGGCCTCCTCGCCCAGATCCTCCAGCAGGAGGGCAATGTCCGCCGCCTCCAGCGGCAGCAGGAGGTCGCGCAGCTCGGCGTACCGTTTTCGTCGGATCAAATCCTCAATTTTTCTGTCAGTTTCCGCTCGTTCGTCCTCATGCTCAAACATACGCGCATCCTCCTTTCCTCCTGATATGATGTCCGTTCGGGCAAAAAAGAAGCCCAACCGTCCCGTCCGGGAACGATTGGGTGGAAAATACGCACCTGCCGGGAACCCTGCTGCGGGTCCCCCTACCGTTCAAGCTTTAGCTTCACAAGGCGGTGTAGTTGCATTAGATGATACCTTGAAATTCGATATCGCCTGTTCAAACCCTCTCATGATGTCTCCATCACTCCGCGGCAGCAACCCGTATCCCTGTGGTAGCCTTACCTACCGGACGCTATGCAGTTGTCTCCTGAATGCATCCCTATGGTATGCTCATTTTCCGGCGATGTCAACCCACATTTTCGGGAATTGAAATTTTGCGGGAAAAGAACTGCTTGTGTATCAAATATAGCCGTGATATAATACAATATTGCCTAAATTTCAGCTGCAGGAATACAAAAAAACGGAGAGGCGGGGGAGACGCAATGGGCATCCACGACGGACACCGGGAAAAAATGCGCGCCCGCTATCTGGAGGCCGGCGGGCTGGACGGCTTCGCCGACCACGAGGCGCTGGAGCTGCTCCTCTTTTACGCCATCCCCCGGCAGGACACCAACGCCCTCGCCCACCGTCTGCTGGAGCGGTACGGCTCGCTGGACGCGGTGCTGTCCGCGCCGGTGGAGGATTTGAAGCGGGTGGAGGGCATGGGTGAGAACGGGGCGATCCTGCTCCATCTGGTGCCCCGCCTCTGTCAGAAGGCCCGGCTGTCGGGCCGGGGCCGGGACATCATCCTCAGCTCCACGGAGCGGGCGGGCGCCTACCTGCTGGAGCGGCTTCGGGGCGAGAAGAACGAGGTGGTCTATCAGCTGTGTCTGGATCGAAAGGGCAAGCTGCTGGCCTGCAAACGGCTGACCGAGGGCGGCGTCGCCGGCGCCGATCTGGATGTGCGCCGGCTGGTGGAAAACGCCCTGCTGTCTTCGGCCAGCAGCGTGATTCTGGCCCACAATCATCCCAGCGGCGTGGCCCTGCCCTCGCAGGAGGATTACGCCGCCACGGACCGGGTGCGCAGTGCGCTGTCCACCGTGGGCGTGCCGCTGGTGGATCACATTATCGTTGCGGACGAGGACTTCGTGTCCATGGCGGACAGCGGGCTCCTCGGCCGGTAGGCGGCGGACGCCGGTTTCAGGAAAGGAACAATATGCCGAAATTTCGCGTAGTATCTCCCTACCAGCCCTCCGGCGACCAGCCGGAGGCCATCGAAAAGCTGGCACAGGGAGTGGAAAACGGTCTGGACGAGCAGGTGCTGCTGGGCGTCACCGGCTCCGGCAAGACCTATACCATGGCCAAGGTCATCGAGAAGGTTCAGCGCCCCACGCTGGTGCTGGCCCACAACAAGACGCTGGCCGCCCAGCTGTGCTCCGAGTTCAAGGAGTTTTTCCCCGACAACGCGGTGGAGTATTTCGTCTCCTACTACGACTATTACCAGCCGGAGGCGTATATTCCCCACACCGACACCTATATCGCCAAGGACGCCTCCACCAACGAGGAGATCGACCGGCTGCGCCTCTCCGCCACCTTTTCCCTGCTGGAGCGCCGGGACGTCATCGTGGTGTCCTCCGTCTCCTGCATTTACGGACTGGGTGAGCCGGAGGACTTTGCGGGCATGGCGGTCTCCCTGCGGGCCGGAAAGGAATACAGCCGGGAGACGCTGCTGAAAAAGCTGGTGGAGAGCCGGTACGAGCGCAACGACGTGGCCTTCGAGCGGAATATGTTCCGCGTCCGGGGCGACACGGTGGAGGTCTACCCCGCCTATTACAAGGATCGGGCCGTGCGGATTGAATTTTTCGGGGACGAGATCGACCGCATCTCCGAATTCAGTCCCGTCACCGGCGTGGCCGAGAAATCTCTCTCCCACGTGGTGATCTACCCCGCCTCCCACTACGTCACCACCCAGGCCAAGATGGACCGGGCTGTGAAGGAGATCCGCCGGGAGCTGGAGGAGCGCGTGGCCTTTTTCGAGGCCAACAATCAGCTGGTGGAGGCCCAGCGCATCCGCCAGCGCACCGAGTACGACATGGAGATGATGACGGAGCTGGGCTACTGCTCCGGTATCGAGAACTATTCCCGGGTGATCTCCGGCCGTCCCGTGGGCAGCGCCCCCATGACGCTGCTGGACTTCTTCCCCAAGGATTTTCTGCTGTTCGTGGACGAATCCCACGTGACGCTGCCCCAGGTGCGGGCCATGTACAACGGCGACCACGCCCGCAAGCAGTCCCTCATCGACTACGGGTTCCGCCTGCCCTGCGCCTACGACAACCGTCCCCTGAAGTTCGAGGAGTTCGAGGGCCGGATCAATCAGGCGGTGTACGTCTCCGCCACCCCCGCGGACTATGAGCGCCAGCGGGCCGGCCAGATCGTGGAGCAGGTCATCCGGCCCACGGGCCTGCTGGACCCCAGAGTGGAGGTTCGGCCGGTGGAGGGGCAGATCGACGACCTCATCACGGAGATCAACCTCCGCTCCGCCAAAAACGAGCGGGTGCTGGTGACCACCCTCACCAAAAAGATGGCCGAGGACCTGACGGATTACTTCAAAAACGCCGGTCTCCGGGTGCGCTATATGCACTCCGACGTGGAGACCATCGAGCGCATGGAGATCATCCGGGACCTGCGGCTGGGCGAGTTCGACGTGCTGGTGGGCATCAACCTGCTGCGCGAGGGGCTGGACCTGCCGGAGGTGTCGCTGGTGGCGGTGCTGGACGCCGACAAGGAGGGCTTCCTCCGCTCCGAGACGTCCCTGATCCAGACCATCGGCCGCGCCGCCCGGAACGCGGAGGGCATGGTCATTCTGTACGCCGACACCGTCACTCCGGCCATGCGGGCCGCCATGGACGAGACCGAGCGCCGCCGCACCATTCAGAACGCGTATAACGAGGCCCATGGCATCGTGCCCCAAACCATCATCAAGGAGGTTCGGGACGTGCTGGAAATCTCCAGGTCCGAGGAAAACGAGCGCAAGAAGCGCCAGCGCCGCACCAGGATGACCGATCAGGAGCGGGAGGCGGAGATCGCCCGGCTGGAGAAGGAGATGAAGGAGGCGGCCAAGCTGCTGGAATTCGAGTATGCCGCCGTCCTCCGCGACCGCATCATCGAGCTGCAGGGCGTGAAGTAGCGCCGAAAACGACGGGAGGGCGCCGTCCTGCTGCCCGTATGTATCGTTTCCGTGCCGGCGGGGCTTCCGGCCCCTCCGGAAAACGGAGCATCCAGAATGAATCAGATACCGGGTGACGTCATCCGGGGAAGAGAGGCAGCGTGATGACAGACGAAACACACCAGCCGGAGGCGCCGGAGCGGAAGTCCTCCGCCAGAGCCTCCGCCTGTATTCTGACGGCGGCGGCCCTGTGGGGGGTCATCGGCCTGTGGAACCGGAATCTGATGGCGGCGGGCATGACCGCCTTCTCCATCGTCCCGGTGCGGAACATCGGCGCGCTGCTGGTGCTGACGGTTTTCTTCGCCATCACAGACCGCAGTGTTTTCCATGTGAAAAAGGAGCATCTGAAGTACTTTTTCGGCACCGGCATCGTCAGCATGGTGCTCTTTACCCTGTGCTATTTCTCCTGCCAGCAGATCTGCTCGCTGGCGGTGGCCTCCATTCTGCTGTACACCGCGCCCTCCATCGTGGTGATCCTGTCCGCGTTCATCTGGAAAACGAGGGTGACGCGGCGGAAGGCCGCGGCGCTGGTGCTGACCTTTCTGGGCTGCGCCTGCGTGACCGGCGTTTTCAGCGGCGGGCTGACCGTCACGGCGGCGGGCATCCTGCTGGGACTGGGCTCCGGCTTTTTCTACGCGCTGTACACCGTGTTCGGCCGCTTCGCGCTGGATCATTACGGCCCCATGACCGTGACCTACTGGACGTACGTGTTCGGCGCGGCGGGCGCGCTGTTCCTGATCCGCCCGGCGGAGCTGGCCGCGGGCCTCTCCCAGCCGCGGGTCTGGTGGCTCAGCGCGTGCATGATCGTCCTGTCCTCGGTCCTGCCGTATATTTTCTACACCAAGGGCCTCTCCCGGGTGGAGCCGGGCAAGGCCTCCATTATGGCCAGCATCGAACCGGTGGTGGCGTCGCTGGTGGGCGTGCTGGCCTTCGGGGAGTCCCTGACGGCCATGACGCTTGCCGGCGTCCTCCTGATTCTTGCCGGCGTGTATATTCTCAAGTGAGGAGCAAACCATGAAAGAAAAAGAGAACAAAACCAACGTCATGCGGACGCTGGCGCAGAAAAAAATCCCCTACACCGCCCATTTTTACGAGGAGACCGAGGGCCCGGAGGGCACCAGCGAGTACGGCGTCCACATCGCGCGGGCGCTGGGGCAGGACCCGGCCCGCGCCTTCAAGACGCTGGTGGCGCGGGGCGCCTCCGGGAGCGTCTGCGTGTTCGAGATCCCCGTGGCGGAGAATCTGGACCTGAAAAAGGCCGCCAAAGCCGTGGGGGAGAAGTCCGTGGAGCTGCTCCACGTGTCCGAGATCAACGCCGTCACCGGCTATATCCGCGGCGGCTGCAGCCCCGTGGGCATGAAGAAGCAGTACCCCACCGTGTTCCATGAGACGGTGCTGGACTATCCCACCGTGTTCGTCTCCGGCGGAAAGATCGGCGCGCAGGTGGAGGTGGAGCCCAGGGCTCTGCTGGAGCTGGTCCGGGGCACTGCCGCGGATCTGATCGTCCGGGAGGAATAAGACCGCATCCCCGCGGCGCGGCGCCGCTGTACCATAAAACAAACGCTCAAAAAAGAAAGTTGAGGATCACCTATGTCAAACATTACGAAAACCGCCATGATTACCGTCTGCGGACGGCCCAACGTGGGCAAATCCAGCCTGACCAACGCGCTGGTGGGCGAGAAGGTCGCCATCGTCTCCAACAAGGCCCAGACCACCCGCAACCGCATCTGCGGCGTCGTCACCAAGGGCGACACCCAGTATGTCCTGATGGATACGCCGGGCCTGCACAAGCCCCGCTCCGCGCTGGGCGACTACATGGTGAAGGTCGTCACCTCCAGCCTCAGCGACGTGGACTGCGCCCTGCTGCTGGTGGAGCCCATCGCCCATGTGGGCGCGCCGGAGGAGGCGCTGGTGCGCCGCATTCAGGAGGAGCATCTGCCCGCCATCCTCTGCATCAACAAGATCGACACCGTCAAGCCCGACGAGCTGCTGCCCGTCATCGCCGCCTACAACGAGTTCTGGGACGGCTTTGAGGCCATCATCCCCATCTCCGCCCACACGGGCAGCGGGCTGGACGACCTGATGCACGAGCTGTCCCGCTTCGCGCAGGAGGGCCCCCAGCTGTTCCCCGACGGCCAGACCAGCGACCAGCCGGAGCGGCAGGTCATGGGCGAGCTGCTGCGGGAGAAGCTGCTGCTGTGTCTGGACAAGGAGATCCCCCACGGCACCGCCGTGGAGATCACCCGCTTTTCCGAGCGGGACAGCGGCGTTATCGACGTGGACGCCACCATCTACTGCGAAAAGACCAGCCACAAGGGCATCATCATCGGCAAGCAGGGCGCCATGCTGAAAAAGATCAGCACGCTGGCCCGGCAGGACATGGAGAAGTTCATGGGCACCAAGGTTTTTCTCCAGACGTGGGTGAAGGTCAAGGAGAACTGGCGGGAAAATGAGCTGTACGTGAAAAATTTCGGCTATCGCGACGAATGAGCAGCATTTCCCAGCCATAATTCGACAAAAAGCGGCCATGCTGAGTCCGAGGTGATGACGCATGAGCGCAGAGGCCTGCTGGGAGCTGTTCCGCCTGACCGGCGCGCCGGCCTTCTATCTGCTGTACGCGGAGCAGTCGGCGGCGGAAAATACCGCGGAATCGGCATAGGGGCCGCCGGAAAGGAGGTGAGGGGCTTGTCCGCAGCATCGTATCAGGTCACGCGGGGCATCGTCCTGCGGGAGACGGAGACCAGGGAGGCGGACAAGATCCTCACCCTTCTGACCCCCGACCACGGCAAGCTCTCCGTCATCGCCCGGGGCGCCCGGCGCAGGACCTGCCGCTTCGCCGCCTGCGCTCAGGCGCTGGCCTGGTCGGAGTGGACGCTTTTCCGCAAGGGCGACTGGTATTACGCCAACGAGGGCGCCACGCTGGAGCTGTTCGACGGCCTGCGCCGGGATCTGAGCCGGCTGGCGCTGGCCTGCTACTTCGCGGAGCTCACCGAGGCGGTGACGGCGGAGGGGGAGCCGGCTCCGGCCCTGACGGCCCATCTGCTGAACGGGCTGTATGCGCTGGACACCCTGCACAAGCCGGAGCCGCTGGTAAAGGCGGCCTTTGAGTTCCGGCTCCTCTGTCTTGCGGGCTATGAACCGCTGGCCGACGCCTGCGCCGACTGCGGCAGACCCGACCCGGAGAACGCCATGCTGGACGTGGTGCAGGGCGTGGTGCGCTGCGGGAGCTGCGGCGCCGGAGAGCGGGGGCTGTCCATGCCGCTGGGCGCGGAGGCCCTGTCCGCCCTGCGCTACATTCTCTACGGGGACCCCCGGCGGCTCTATTCCTTCCGGCTGGAGGGCGCCGCTTTGGCCCGGCTGTCCGGCGCGGCGGAGGCCTTTGCCGCCGCCCAGCTGGAGCGGGGCTTTCGGACGCTGGACTTTTACAAGAGCCTGCAGCCCCCGGAAAAGCTGTCGAAAGAGCCGTAACTTACATACATTTTGTATAATTCTGTCGGGATTATACTAAGAGGATATTTTTATGAGTGAATTATTTGAGAAATCCATCCGGACGCTGGAGCTGCCGCGGGTGCTGGAGCTGCTGGCGGAGCAGGCGGTCAGCGACGAGGCAAAGCGCCGCGCGCTGACCCTCCGGCCGGAGACGGAGCCGGAGGAGGTCCTGCGGCTGCAGGACCAGACCGACGCCGCCCGGACCATGATCGGCCTGCGGGGCAGCCCGGCCTTTTCCGGGCTGAAGCCGGTGGCGGAGAGTCTGGACCGGGCGGACCGGGGCGGCGCGCTGAACACGCACGAGCTGCTGACCGTGGCGGACCTGCTGTCCTGCGCCCGGCGGACGCGGGACTACTGGAACGCGGACGCCGCCGAGAGCACCGCCATCGACCGCCTGTTTCAGTCCCTCCACGGCAACCGCTTCCTGGAGGACCGCATCAAGTCCGCCATCCTTGACGAGAACACCATCGCCGACACCGCCAGCCCCGAGCTGGGGGACATCCGCCGCCATATGCGGGCGGCGCAGGCCAAGAGCCGCCAGATCCTGCAGCGCATCATCTCCTCCCCGGGCTACGCCAAAATTTTGCAGGAGAGCATCATCACCCAGCGGGACGGGCGGTTCGTGGTGCCGGTGAAGTCCGAGCACAAGGGCGACCTGCCCGGTCTGGTTCACGACATCTCCTCCTCCGGCGCCACGCTGTTCGTGGAGCCCATGGGCGTGGTGCAGGCCAACAACGAGCTCATCGAGCTGGAGGCCAGGGAGAAAAAGGAGATCGAGCGGATTCTGGCGGAGCTGTCCGCCGACACCGCCGCTCACCGGGAGGACATCCAGTGGGATTATGACACGCTGGTGCATCTGGACGGAATCTTCGCCAGAGGCCAGCTGAGCTACAAGATGGACGCCTGCCGCCCGGAAATCCGGCGGGACGGCGTCATCGCCCTGCGGCGGGCCCGGCATCCCCTGCTGGACCCGGCCAAGGCCGTGCCCATCGACGTCACGCTGGGGGACACCTTCGATACGCTGGTCATCACCGGCCCCAACACCGGCGGCAAGACCGTCAGCCTGAAAACGCTGGGCCTGCTGTGCCTGATGGCCCAGTGCGGCCTGCACATCCCCGCCGGGGACCGCAGCGCCGTGTCCGTGTTCGACCGGGTGCTGGCCGATGTGGGCGACGAGCAGAGCATTGAGCAGAACCTGTCCACCTTCTCCGCCCACATGACCAACATCGTCCATATTCTGGAGGAGACGGACCGCCGCAGCCTCGTGCTGTTCGACGAGCTGGGCGCCGGCACCGATCCCGTGGAGGGCGCGGCGCTGGCCATCGCCGTGATCCAGCGCGTCCGGCGCAGCGGCGCCAGACTGGCCGCCACCACCCATTACGCGGAGCTCAAGACCTTTGCCATGACCACCGCCGGGGTGGAGAACGCCTCCTGCGAGTTCGACGTGGAGACGCTGCGGCCCACCTACCGGCTGCTCATCGGCATCCCCGGCAAGTCCAACGCCTTCGCCATCTCCCAGCGGCTGGGCCTGCCGGCGGACGTCATCGAGGACGCCAAACGGCAGATGACCGGCGAGAGCGTCCGCTTTGAGGACGTGCTGACGCAGCTGGAGGCCAAGCGGCAGTCGCTGGAGAAGAAGCAGACCGAGATCGACCGCCTCTCCCGTCAGCGGGAGGAGGACGCCCGCAAGGCACGGGAGTTCCGGGAGCAGATGGAGAAGGCCAAGGAGAACGCCCGCAGCCGCGGCGAGGCCGAGGCGAAGCGCATCATCCGGGACGCCCGCGCCGCCGCGGACGAGGCCTTTGCGGAGCTGGCGGAAATGCGCCGCCAGCAGGCCAGAGCCGAGCGGATGGGCAACGTCAACGAGGCGCAGGCGGACCTGCGCCGGAAGCTCAACGAGGCGGAGGACGCCGCCGCTGCCCGGGATCAGAGCCGCGAGCCCATTCCCGCCCCCAGCCGGCCCATCCGCAGGGGCGATCAGGTGGAGCTGCCCGGCGTGCGGACGCCCGCCGACGTGGTGGCTGTCAACAGGGACGGCACCCTGCAGCTGAAGGCCGGCGTCATGAAGATGACCGTCCGGGCCGACGAGGTCCGGCTTATCGAGGAGGCGGAGCGGGCCGCGCGCAAGCCCGCCGCCGCCATCCGCCAGCACGCGGCGCAGGCGCTGCGCACCGCCGCCCCCAGCGAGCTGGACATCCGCGGCATGGAGACGCTGGAGGCCGAGAGCGTGGTGGAAAACTTCCTCTCCGCCGCCGTGATGGGCAAGCTGGAGACCGTGACCATCATCCACGGCAAGGGCACCGGCGCGCTGCGCAAGTCCGTCCACGACATCCTGCGCCGCAGCAGACTGGTGAAAGACTACCGGCTGGGCGTGTACGGCGAGGGCGAGGCGGGCGTCACCGTGGTGACGCTGAAATAGGAGACAGAGGCGGCATCGCCGCACCAAGGAGTAACAGCCAGATATGCAAGATAAAATCGTCATCCGGGGCGCCCGGGAAAACAATCTGAAAAACATAGACGTCACCATCCCGCGGGAGAAGCTGGTGGTGCTGACGGGGCTATCCGGCTCCGGAAAATCCTCTCTGGCCTTCGACACCATCTATGCCGAGGGCCAGCGGCGGTACGTGGAGTCCCTGAGCTCCTATGCCCGAATGTTTCTGGGGCAGATGGACAAGCCGGACGTGGACTACATCGACGGGCTGAGCCCCGCCATCTCCATCGACCAGAAAACCACCTCCAAGAACCCCCGCTCCACCGTGGGCACCGTGACGGAGATTTACGACTATCTGCGCCTGCTGTGGGCGCGGGTGGGCACGCCGCACTGCCCCAAGTGCGGCCGGGAGATCCGCCAGCAGACCATCGACCAGATCATCGATCAGGTGCTGGCGCTGCCGGAGGGCACCCGGATTCAGGTCATGGCGCCGGTGATCCGGGGCAAAAAGGGAGAGTACGCCAAAATCTTTGAAAACGCCCGCAAGTCCGGCTACGTCCGGGTCCGGGTGGACGGGGCGCTCTACGAGCTGGACGAGGAAATCCAGCTGGACAAGAACAAGAAGCACAACATCGAAATCATCATCGACCGCCTCATCATCCGGCCCGACATCCGCCAGCGGCTCACCGACTCGGTGGAGACCGCCTCGGCGCTGGCCGGGGGCATCGTGGTGGTGAACCTTCTGCGGGAGGAGCAGGATCTGCTGTTCTCCCAGAACTACGCCTGCGAGCACTGCGGCATCTCCCTGTCGGAGCTGACGCCCCGGATGTTTTCGTTCAACAATCCCTTCGGCGCCTGCCCCACCTGCACGGGTCTGGGCAGCCAGCTGAAGGTGGACCCCGCGCTGGTGGTGCCGGACGAGAACCTGTCCATTCTGGACGGGGCCATTCAGGCCAGCGGCTGGGCCTCCATCCGGTCGGACGGCATCTCCCGGATGTACTTTGAGGCGCTGTCCAAAAAGTATCACTTTTCGCTGACCACCCCGTGGAAGGAGCTGCCGGAGGAGATCCGCGGCATCATCCTCTACGGCACCGGCGGCGACAAGCTGGAGCTGCACTACGACCAGCCCAGAGGCAAGGGCGTCTTGTACCAGACCTTCGAGGGCATCTGCAGCAATCTGGAGCGCCGCTACCGCGAGACGCAGAGCGACTCCAGCAAGCGGGAGCTGGAGGAGTACATGGCCGACTGCCCCTGTCCCGACTGCGGCGGCAAGCGGCTGCGGAAGGAGTCTCTGGCGGTGACGGTGGGGGAGAAAAACATCTTCGCCTTCACCGAGCTGTCCGTGGTGGACGAGCTGGCCTTTATGGAGCAGCTGACGCTGACGGACCAGCAGATGCTCATCGCGGACCGGATCCTCAAGGAAATCCGCAGCCGGCTGGGCTTCCTTCAGTCCGTGGGACTGGGGTATCTGACGCTGTCCCGCAGCGCGGCCACCCTCTCCGGCGGCGAGAGCCAGCGCATCCGGCTGGCCACCCAGATCGGCTCGTCCCTGATGGGCGTGCTCTACATTCTGGACGAGCCCTCCATCGGCCTGCACCAGCGGGACAACGACAAGCTGCTGGCCACCCTGAAGCACCTGCGGGATTTGGGCAACACCCTCATCGTGGTGGAGCATGACGAGGACACCATGCGGGCGGCGGACTACCTCATCGACATCGGCCCCGGCGCCGGCGAGCACGGCGGCGAGGTGGTGGCCGCGGGGACGCCGGAGGAGGTCATGGCCAATCCCAACTCCCTCACCGGACAGTATCTGTCCGGCAAAAAGAAAATCCCCGTGCCGGCGCAGCGGCGGCCGGGAAACGGCAGCTTTCTGACCGTGGTGGGCGCGCGGGAGAACAACCTCAAGGGCATCGACGTGCGCTTCCCGCTGGGGACGCTGACGGTGGTCACGGGGGTGTCCGGCTCCGGCAAGTCCTCGCTGGTCAACGAGATTTTGTTCAAGCGGCTGGGGGCCGACCTCAACCGCATGAAGACCCGGCCCGGCAGGTGCGACCGCATCGACGGCATCGAGGCGCTGGACAAGGTGGTGGACATCGACCAGAGCCCCATCGGGCGCACGCCCCGGTCCAATCCCGCCACCTACACCGGCGTGTTCAACGACATCCGGGACCTGTTCGCCCAGACGCAGGAGGCCAAGAGCCGGGGCTACACCTCGGGGCGCTTCAGTTTCAACGTCCGGGGCGGACGGTGCGAGGCCTGCGGCGGCGACGGCCTGGTGAAGATCGAGATGCATTTCCTGCCGGACATCTTCGTCCCCTGCGAGGTCTGCAAGGGCAAGCGGTACAACCGCGAGACGCTGGAGGTCCGCTACAAGGGCAAGAACATCGCCGAGGTGCTGGACATGACCGCGGAGCAGGCGGCGGAGTTTTTCCGCAGCATCCCCCGCATCCGGGACAAGATGCAGACCCTGTGCGACGTGGGACTGGGGTATGTCCGGCTGGGGCAGTCCTCCACCACGCTCTCCGGCGGCGAGGCCCAGCGGGTCAAGCTGGCCACGGAGCTGAGCAAAATCGCCACGGGCCGAACCATTTACATTCTGGACGAGCCCACCACCGGCCTCCACACCGACGACGTGAAGAAGCTGCTGGAGGTTTTGCAGCGGCTGGTGGACAGCGGCAACACCGTGGTGGTCATCGAGCACAATCTGGACGTCATCAAGTGCGGCGACTACCTCATTGATCTGGGCCCCGAGGGCGGCGACGGCGGCGGCGCCATCGTTTGCACCGGGACGCCGGAGGAGGTGGCCGCGTGCCCGGAGAGCTACACCGGCCAGTATCTGAAGCGGATGCTGTGAGGCGGCGCAGGCGCGTCGGGCGTCCTGCGGAGCAGGACCCGGAAACGGGCCGGATTCACGCCGGGCCGTTTGCATTGCCGCCGGCGATCTGTTATAATGAACACAATCTGTCCGGCTGCCGTCCGGCAGCCGCCGCCGGGCCTGAGGCCGCGCTCATGCGGGCGTGATCGCGGCCGGTGCGGCGCCTATTTTGAATGAGGTGAAAACGATGCACGACCTTCCGAAACAATATCACATCCACTGCGCCCCCGGCGATGTGGGCCGCTACTGCATCCTGCCCGGCGATCCGGGACGGGTGCCCGCCATCGCCGCCCTGTTTGATGACGCGCATCCCGTGGCCCAGAACCGGGAGTATACCTCCTGGACCGGCACGCTGCTGGGGGAGAAGGTCACCGTCTGCTCCACCGGCATCGGCGGCCCCTCCGCCTCCATCGCCATGGAGGAACTGGTGAAGTGCGGGGCGGACACCTTTATCCGCACCGGCACCTGCGGCGGCATTGATCTGAACGTCAAGGCCGGCGACATCGTGGTGGCCACCGGCGCCGTCCGCTTTGAGCACACCAGTCTGGAATATGCGCCCATCGAGTTCCCCGCCGTGGCGGACTTCGGCGTGACCACCTGTCTGGTGCAGGCCACCAGGGCGCTGGGGCTGCCCCTCCACACCGGCATCGTCCAGTGCAAGGACAGCTTTTACGGCCAGCACGCCCCGGACGCCTCCCCGGTGTACTACGAGCTGAAGCAGAAGTGGGAATCCTGGAAGCGGCTGGGCGTCAAGGCCAGCGAGATGGAGTCCGCCGCCCTGTTCGTGGTGGCCGACGCGCTGCACGTGCGCTGCGGCTCCTGCTTCCACGTGGTGTGGAATCAGGAGCGGGAGGCCGCCGGACTGGATCAGCAGATGACCGAGGACACCACCACCTCCGTCCGCGTGGCGGTGGAGGCGCTGAAGCTGCTCATCGCCGCGGACCGCGGAGAGAAAATCTGAATCAGGCGCGTCCCCCTGCGGGACGGCCGTTTCCAGCCAGAAAAAAGCCGGCGGAGCCACAGGCTCCGCCGGCTTTCAATTTTCCGCAGCGTTATCGGGGCGGGAAAAACCGCCTGCGCAGACGCGTTTCCCAGACGACGGTCATTCGCCCGATGGCCCGGTCCAGCAGCAGGAAGATGACGTTGCCCATGGCCGCCAGCGCACCGATCATCAGCCGGGAGGCTGAGGCGTATTCCTCCGTCAGCGCGTCCAGCTGGAACACGAACAGCAGCAGGGCGTACATCAGGAAGATGGCGGCGTTGCAGAACGCCAGCTTCGCCAGCAGCCGCAGGGGCCGGGAGGGCAGACGCTCCAGCCGGGGGCGCAGCAGGGGATAACAGCCGAAGAACACGTAGACGGCGGCCAGCTCCTTGTCCGGCACCAGCAGCACCGCCAGAATGGCCACCGCGCCGTAGGCGGCGCCGGCCAGCCGCGGCCCGCACTCCGACAGGATGGGCAGCAGCACCAGCATGGCCAGCATGGGGCAGGCGTACAGCGCCGCGGGGATGACCCCGCCCAGCAGCAGAATCACCAGCGCCAAAGCGCACAAAACGCCGCACAGCGCCATTTGACGGCTGGCGCTTCTCATCCCGCCACGTCCTTGTATTTCAGCTTGTAGTAGCTCCAGCGGCGCAGCCTGGCGATCAGGGCCTGCTGGTCGGCGGAGAGGTCGGACTGGGTGACGATGCTGCCGTCGCCGGTTACGCAGGTGTCCCGCTGGAGGACGGGCAGCTCCCGGCGCACCTCGCCCACATACTGGAACCACGGGCTTTCGCCGCCCCGGCCGGTGAGCTCCAGCACCGTCTGGCCCAGATAGCAGGCGCTGATGGTGCCGTCTGCCGGCAGGTGCAGCTGCTGAACGGCGTTCTCCCAGTCCAGCGCGGAGGCGGCGGCGTCGTTGGCCCAGATGACGTAGGGCGTCTCGTAGGAGCGGAGATAGCTCTCCGTCCCGCTGTCCTCCGGCGTCAGACCCATGCCCAGCTCGTCGTAGCAGAGCTGGTTGTCGCCCAGATAGGGCAGGTGGTCGCCCCAGAACACCAGCACCACCGGCTCGTCCCGGGCGGAGAGATCCTGCACCAGCCGGCCCAGCATGGCGTCGGCGTCCCGGACGCCCTCGATATAGACGCTGAGCAGCGTTTTGGCCGTGTCGTCCAGCGCGGCGGAGGTCTGCACCGGCGGGAACTGGTAGCCCGCGCCGTACTTGTCCGCCGTGTAGGACATATGGTTCTGGATGGTGACGGTGAAGTTGAACAGGGGCTTTCCCGCGGCGGAGGCCGCGTCCAGCCGGGCTTCGATCTGATCGGCCATGCAGTCGTCCGTCACCCAGGAGCCCTTGTACTGCAGGCCCTCCATGTCGTCGGCAAACTCAATGTCCTGAGCGCCGAACCACTGATAGACGTTTTCCCGGTTGTAGAACCAGTCGTAGCCGGGGTGGAGGAACTGGGTCTCATAGCCGTCGGAGCCAAAGACGCGGAACAGCGTGTCCAGCTTTCGGTTCACCGCCCGGAAGGCAGAGGTGGTGGAGGCGGACAGGGCGTTGGTCTGCATGCCCGTCAGCACGTCGAACTCCGTGTTGGCGGTGCCGCCGGCAAAGCCGGGCACCACCACGTGGCCGGAGAGGCAGTGGGCGCCGTTCTGCACGGCATGGAGGTTGGTCAGCGGGTCGTCCGCCGCCGCGTAGGTGAAGGCCGGATCGTCCGTCAGGTCGGAGAACGCCTCGTTCTGCACGAAGATCACGTTGACGTTTTTACCCAGCCCGGTCTTGTCCCCCGTCTCCCACGACGCGGCCTCGGACTTGCTGAAGCCCTCCGGCCGGTCCACCGCGTAGGTGGTGAAGTTGTGGCAGAAGCAGTAGGGGAAGCCCAGCTCGTTGAACACGGAGGGGATATAGTAGGGGTTGGAGGTGGTGAAGGAGTTGTAGAGCGGGTTGGAGGCGAACACCGTCGCCACCAGCACGGCCAGCACGCCCACGCAGGCGAGGCAGCCGATGAGGCGGCCCGCCCATCGCTCCAGCAGCGGGACGGGACGGCAGCCGATCAGCCGGGCGCACAGCTTCGTTATCACCCAAAAGGCCACGATCACGGCGATCACGGCCCACGGCCAGTTGATCCTGTAATCGCCCATGGCGTTCAGAGCCTCTTTCAGCAGGCCGAAATCCCGGGGAAAGAGGGGCTCGTCCCGGACGTCCAGCTTGATGCGGTTGGCCAGAGACAAGAAGCCGCAGCAGGTGCCGATCAGGCAGGCGGCGGAGAACACGTTGCGAAAGACGCAGGTGAACGCCAGAATCAGCAGCCCGATGGGCAGGCAGTTCAGCAGGATCAGCAGCGGCTGCGCCCGGAACACGGTCAGCACCGCCCGGAGGCTGTTGGGCTGCACCCACAGACACAGCAGGGTAGAGACGCCCGTCATCACCACGGCCAGCAGCAGCGACGGCAGGAGGCCCCACCGGTATTTCGGCATCCACCGGGATTTTTTCATTCGGCTCAAGAGCAAAAGTCCTTTCCTGGCAGAGTTGCACAATCGGTTCATTCAGTCTGTCGAAGAAGCGCGGAGACGCAGTTTCAACAGTCCCATTATACTGTCTCCCCTCCAAAAAGCAAGGAAAAGCGGCGGAATCCCGCCGCGGGAGGCCCCGGAGAACGGCCCGAGGCCGCCGGGGGGCACGGCCCCTGCGGGCCGCAAAAAGGCGGGTCCGCCGAAAAGACTGTTTCGACAGACTGAGGCGCCCCCTCCGCAGATGCGGAGAGGGCGCCTGCCGCGGCGGAAAAATACGGCTCAGAAGCTGACGACCTCGTCCTTCGGCTTCTCGCAGGGGCCGATGGAGAGAATGTTCATCACCGGGCCCTTGCCCTGATAGGCGGGATGTTCCTCCACGCCCATCCTGGCGGTGACCTCCACCCAGTCCCGGTTCTTGTACTGCTTGAGCCCCTCGCCCCGGGCCAGAATGCCGAAGAACGTCACGTCCTTAGCACAGCAGACCATGGCGAAGCGGCCCGGACAGTCCACGCCGGGATACTTTTTGGAGTGGCACATGATGAGCTTCATCCGCACCAGCTTGCCGTCGTAATGCTCGGGATGGTCCATGGCGTCCACATACCACACGCCATAGTCGTCGTCAGGCACGTCGATGACGTCCTGCGTCAGATCGAAGGGACATTCGTCCCCGGTGAGATAGTCCTCGCTGGTGCCGTCGTCGTTCTCCAGGAAGATGTCGGCCCGGCGGTTCACCATCCGCAGGTTGCGCTTGCGCAGGGAGGCGCGCAGCTCCTCCGTGCAGCGGTTGAACACCACCATGTCCGCGTTGGTGATCTTCTCCATCATCAGCTGGCCCATGTTTTTGGCGTACATGTCGAAGGTGGACGCCTGCACGAGACACATGATCTGATAGAGCACCCAGTTGGCGGGCAGAATGTCCCGGTACAGGGACTCCAGCAGCCACATGCCGTTGTACTCGATGAGCACCTGCTTGGGCTTGTACTTCTTTTCGCACTCCTTCAGGAAGGAGCAGGTCAGGGCCTCCTGACTGTCCACCGTGACCACGGTCACGTTGTCCAGCGCGTTCTTTTCGTATTCCTCCTCGCCCTCCTCGCAGCAGAGCAGGAGGGTGCGGTCCTCACGGGCGAAGCCGTCCTCTAAGATGCCGTTGATGAAATTGGTCTTGCCGCCGTCCAGAAAGCCGACGACGAGATAAACGGGTATATCCATATTGAAACCTGATCTCCTTTAAAACTGATGGGTTCGGCTCAGACGCCGAACAGCTCCCGGAGCCTGGCTTCGTCCAGCTCCGCGCCGATCACGCACAGGCGGCCCGTATAGTCCGCGCTGCCGCGGCGAACCTCATGCTCCTCCGGCACGTAGTCGAAGTGCAGCCACGCGCCGCCGTCCGCGCAGGGGACGATGCCCTTGGCCCGCAGGATCTTGCCGTACTCCCCGGAGTCCAGCTTCTCCAGCAGGTCCGCGATGCCGATCTCGGTGAAGGTCCGGGGCGTCTCCACGCCCCAGGAGGTGAACACCTCGTCGGCGTGGTGGTGATGGTGATGCTCCTCGTGCTCATGGTGGTGATCGTGGCCGCAGCACTCATCGTCGTCGTCATCGTCGTCCTCGGCCTCGTGGGCGGCGCGGATCTTTTCCAGCAGCTCGTCGGCCAGAGAGGTTTTTTCGATGGCGGAGAGGATGGTTTTTCCGTCCAGCTGATCCCACGGGGTGGTCAGAATGGCCGCGCCGGGGTTCTTCTCCCGCAGCAGGGCCACGGCGGCCTCCAGCTTTTCCGGCGTCAGCTTCTGCGTCCGGGAGAGGATGATGGTGCCGGCGCTCTCGATCTGGTTGTTGTAGAACTCGCCGAAGTTCTTCATGTAGACCTTCACCTTGGTGGCGTCGGCCACGGTGACGAAGCTGTTGAGCTGCAGCTCCGGGTCCTCGGCGATGGTGTTCTGCACGGCCACCACCACGTCGCTGAGCTTGCCCACGCCGGACGGCTCAATGAGAATGCGGTCCGGGTTGAACTGCTTCTGTACGTCCTTCAGCGCCCGGCCGAAGTCGCCCACCAGCGAGCAGCAGATGCAGCCGGAGGACATTTCGGAAATCTGAATGCCGGAATCCTTCAGAAAGCCGCCGTCGATGCTGATCTCGCCGAATTCGTTTTCGATCAGCACCAGCTTTTCGCCCTGAAAGGCTTCAGCCAGCAGCTTCTTGATGAGCGTGGTCTTGCCGGCGCCCAGAAAACCGGATACAATGTCAATTTTCGCCATATAATCAAGTCCTTTGCTTAAAATCGGGGCAAAAAGTTGCCCGCATCGAAAATGGAACAAATCTCATCATATCATTTTTCCCGGAAAATGCAACCATTGCGGGAAAAATGGGGCAGGAAAAAGAAAGCGGCTGCGCCTCCGGAGAGGCGCAGCCGGGAAACCGGGCGGGCGCCGGCCTGATCGCGCCGGAAACCGCACGGGAGGGGTCTTCCGCGCGGAGCCGAATCCGACGGACCGCGCCGCACCGCCCCGTTCCTGCGGAAGTCAGACGCGGGCGGCGCGGCTGCGTTTCCACGCCTGCCGCTGCAGGGCGACCTGAGGCTGAAATTCCCGCATTTCCCGCGCCACGGTGCCGGACATCAGCAGCAGGCAGATCAGGTTGGGCACGGCCATCAGGGCGTTGAAGATGTCGGAGATGTTCCACACCACGTCCAGCGTCTGGGTGGCGCCCACGAAGGCGATCAGCGCGTAGACCACGCGGTAGATCATCACCGGCTTCATGCCGAACAGGTACTCGAAGGCCTTTTCCCCGTGGTACTCCCAGCCGAGGATGGTGGAGAAGGCGAACAGCGCGATGCCGATGGTCACCAGCACGGCGCCCAGCTCCCCCAGCACGGTGCGGAAGGCGGCGATGGTCAGCGCCGCGCCGTTGAGAACCGCTCCGCTGCCGTCCAGCGTGCCCAGAACGCCGGAGGAGCAGATGGCGAGACCCGTCACGGAGCAGATCACCGTGGTGTCGAAGAAGGTGCCGGTCATGTTGATGTAGCCCTGCCGCACGGGACTGTCGGTGGTGGCGGAGGCGGCGGTGATGGCCGCCGAGCCCATGCCGGCCTCGTTGGAGAAGCAGCCGCGGGCCACGCCGTAGTGGGCCGCGTTCAGCACGGAGGTGGTGATGGTGCCGGCGAAGCCGCCGGCGGCGGCCTGCGGGGAGAAGGCCATTTTGAACATCACCACGATGGCGGAGGGCACCGCCGTCACGTTGCCGAAAATCACGATCAGCCCTGCCACCAGATAGAACACGGCCATCACGGGCACCACCACGGAGGAGACTTTGGAGATGCTCTTGATGCCGCCGATGACGATCACCAGGGACAGCACCGTGATTACGGCGCCCACCAGCCACTTCTGCACGGCGAAGGTTTCATACACGGATTCCGCGATGGAGTGGGCCTGCGTCATGTCGCCGATGCCGAAGGAGGCGATGACGGCGAACAGGGCGAACAAAAAGGCCAGCACGGTGCCGAAGCCCTTCCGGCGCAGGCCCTTTTTCATGACGTACATGGGGCCGCCGGACATTTCGCCCTTTTCGTTGACCTCCCGGTACTTCACGGCCAGCATGCACTCGGAAAATTTGGAGGTGATGCCGAAGGCGGCGGAAATCTCCATCCAGACCAGGGCGCCGGGGCCGCCGTTGGCCAGCGCCGTGGCCACGCCCACGATGTTGCCGGTGCCGATGGTGGCGGCCAGCGCCGTCATCAGTGCGGAGAAGGGGGACACGTCGCCGGTGCCCCGGCTGCGGGTGCGGGCCTCCTTGCTCATCACGCTTTTCAGCGCGTACCCCAGATTCCGCCAGGGGAGGAAGCCGGTGCGGATGGTCAGGAAGATGCCGGTGCCCACCAGCAAAACCAGCATGACGGGGCCCCAGACCACGCCGTCGATTGATTCAATCCAGTCAGCAAATGTCATTGCGCGCGCTCCTTGCTGTTCGATTTTTTGGGGGCGGATCACCGGACGGCCCTCTGCGCCCGCGGGGCTGATTCTCCTGATTTTGGAAATAATTGCGCTCAGTTTACCGCGTTTTTGCAAAACTTCAAGGCGGATTTTTCACAAAAGGAGCGCCCCGCCGGGACAACTTTTTTGCCCTCTCGGCAAAATGACAAAAAATGGTGGTATGATCTTATGCCGGTTGTATGCTTTTCAGAACAATCCGGTATTTTCTGCCAAAAATGAGACGGACGCATCCTGCCGCAGACTGAACTTTTGTGCGGGATTTCCTCATAAACAGCCCGGAAAACGGATAAATCGCGTGTTTTTGGTTCAAAGTCAAACGGAAACGCAAATGTATTCGAAAAAAAGACAAATGACCGCAGAAAGCAAAACGGCCTGAGCGGAGCGGCTGTGCCGCACTGCTCAGGCCGCCGAAGCTCAGCCCTCCATATGTTTGCCGAGGAACGCTGCGATGGTCTGCGCCAGCTTGTACTCCGTCTCTCCGGAGGCGACGGAGGTGTCCGGGCCGATCAGCAGCACCAGCCCCAGCAGATCGCCCTCCGAGAGAATGGGGGCCGCCACCGCCGCGGTGAGCTGGTCGCTGGAGTCGGAGACGAACAGGGGCGGCGCGTCCGGCGTTTTTTGGTAAACGCTGCGGGATTCCATGACTTTTTCCAGCTCCGGGGTGACGCGGCGGCCCAGCAGCTCCCTGCGTCCGCCGCCGGCCACGGCCACCACGGTGTCCCGGTCCGTCACGGCGCAGATATAGCCGCTGCTCTTGCTCAGGGTTTCGCAGATCTGGGCGGCGAACTCCTCCACTCCGCCCAGCAGGGAATATTTCTTAAAGATGACCTCCCCGTCGCGGCTGGTGTAGATCTCCAGCGGGTCGCCCTCCCGGATGCGCATGGTGCGCCGGATCTCCTTGGGGATCACGACCCTCCCGAGGTCGTCAATGCGTCTGACAATGCCAGTAGCTTTCACGTTTCAGCATCCTTTCCGAATGGTCTCTCCGGACCGCGCCCGGAGAACATCGGGGGCGCGGTTTTCTGGCGTTAGTATCCGCAGACAAAATTTAGTTATACTGGAAAACACCCCGGTGAATTTTGGAAATCTCAGGGAGAGATTCTGCCGCCCGCCCATCGGACGCGGGGGCTGCGGGGCCGCCGCTTTATGAAAAAAATGGCATAATGCACCAAAAGCACAAAAGGATTTCGACAGCAGCGTTCTTGACGGTATTTTCCTGTAAAGGTATAATATATATAATTGGACGGCACTGTACGAGAAATCGATTACCTGATTCCGCGCCAATGAACTCCGGAAAACGCGCACAGCGTGTTCCGGCAGAGAGGAGCCTATGCAAATGGCGGAAAAAACGAGAGATGACAGGTTCCACGGGGGAGAATTGACAGACGGCTGGCGCTGGTTCGGCGCGCACCCGTCGGAACGGGAGGGTCAGCCGGGCTGGACCTTCCGGGTCTGGGCGCCCCATGCCAGCGGCGTTTCCGTCGTCGGCGACTTCAACCACTGGGACAGCGCGGCCAATCCGCTGGAACGCCGCGGCGAGGTCTGGGAGGGGTTTCTTCCCGGCATGGCGGAATACGACGCTTACAAATACGCGGTCACGGGACCGGACGGCGAGACCCATTTCAAGGCGGACCCCTACGGCTTCCATACGGAGACCCGGCCCGCCACCGCCAGCAAGCTCTACGATCTCTCCGGCTTTCGCTGGACGGACGGCAATTTCCGCCGGGAGAAGGCGGCCAACCCGGTGTACAGCGCTCCGCTGAACATTTACGAGGTGCATCTGGGCTCCTGGCGCAAGCGTGAAAACGGCGACTTTTACGACTACCGCGATCTGGCGAAGGAGCTGGCGGAGTACGTCCGGGACATGGGCTACAACGCCGTGGAGCTGCTGCCGGTGACGGAGCACCCGCTGGACGATTCGTGGGGCTATCAGTGCACGGGGTATTTCGCCCCCACCTCCCGGTTCGGTGTGCCCAAGGACTTCATGTGGTTCGTGAACCATCTCCACGAAAACGGCATCTCCGTGATTCTGGACTGGGTTCCCGCCCACTTCTGCAAGGACGAGCAGGGGCTCTACCAGTTTGACGGCACCTGCTGCTATGAGTACAGCGATCCCAACAAGTGGGAGCACGCCTCCTGGGGCACCCGCGTCTTTGACTACGGCCGGCCCGAGGTCGTCAGCTTCCTATACTCCTCCGCCCGCTTCTGGCTGGAGGAATACCACATCGACGGCCTGCGGGTGGACGCGGTGGCCTCCATGCTGTATCTGGACTACGACCGGCAGGGCGGCGCGTGGACGCCCAACATCCACGGCGGACACGAGAATCTGGAGGCCATCGAGTTCCTGAAGGGCCTCAACCGCATGGCCTTCTCCGTGGACCCCGACGTGCTGATGATCGCGGAGGAATCCACTGCGTGGCCGCTGGTGACCAAACCCACCGACATGGGAGGCCTCGGCTTCAACCTGAAGTGGAACATGGGCTGGATGAACGATATGTGCCACTATCTGAAGCTGGACCCCTACTTCCGCCAGCATCACCACCGGGACATCACCTTCTCCATAATGTACGCCTTTTCGGAAAACTTCGTGCTGCCCATCTCCCACGACGAGGTGGTTCACATGAAGGGATCGCTGGTGAACAAGATGCCCGGCGACTACGACAATCAGCTGCGCTGCCTGCGGGGGTTCTACGCCTACCTGCTGGCACATCCGGGGAAGAAGCTGCTGTTCATGGGGCCGGAGATCGGCCAGTGGCACGAGTGGGACTCCGACGGCCAGCTGGACTGGTATCTGCTGGACAACGAGCCCAACCGCCGGACGCAGGCATTTTTCCGGGCCGCCAACGCCTTTTACCGCGGGCAGCCCGCCCTCTGGGAGATCGACTTCGACTGGGCCGGCTTCGAGTGGCTGGTGCCGGACGACAACCAGAACAACGTGGTGGTCTTTCTGCGGAAGGACAGGGCCGGCAACGACCTGCTCTGCGCAGTGAACTTCTCCCCGAATTCCTATGAGGGCTACCGCATGGGCGTGCCCGATCACAGGCGGTATGTGCCGGTGTTCAATACCGACGCGGCGGAGTTCGGCGGCAGCGGCTTCGGAGACGACGGACCCGTGGCGGTGGAAAAGACGGCCTCCCACGGCAGGGAGTACTCCGTGGCCCTGAAGATTCCGCCCTTCGGCGGCGTGTTCTACCGGGGCGAGGGGCGGTATCCCGAGAAGAAGCCCGCCCCGGCTCCTGAGGCGGCAAAGGCCCCCGCAAAGGCTGAGGGCAAGCCCGCCAAGGCCCCCGCAAAGCCGGAGAAACCGGCGGCAAAGGCCGCCGGCAGGCCGGAACAGCCCGCGGGCAAAGCGGAAAAGCCCGCCAAGGCCCCCGCAAAGGCTGAGGGTAAGCCTGCCAAGGCCCCTGCAAAGGCTGCCGGCAGGCCGGAACAGCCCGCGGGCAAAGCGGAAAAGCCCGCCAAGGCCCCTGCGAAGACACCTGAGAGAAAGGCGGGCACGCGAAAACCAACGGACAAGGCTCCGGCGGGAGAGGCAAAGCCCGCCGGGAAGAAGCATCCGAAATCCGGCAGATAAAAGCAGAATAAAGGAGACGGTACCATGAAAAAAGAGTGCATCGCCATGCTGCTGGCCGGCGGTCAGGGCAGCCGGCTGTACGTCCTGACGGGCGATATGGCCAAGCCTGCGGTCCCCTTCGGCGGCAAATACCGTATCATCGACTTTCCCCTGTCCAACTGCTCCAATTCCGGCATCGACACCGTAGGCGTCCTGACCCAGTACCGCCCGCTGGAGCTGAACAGCTACATCGGCAGCGGCCAGCCGTGGGATCTGGACGATTCCACCGGAGGCGTCCATATTCTGCCGCCCTACATGGGCTCCGACGGCGGAACGTGGTACAAGGGCACCGCCAACGCCATCTATCAGAACATCGGCTTCGTGGATCTGTACGACCCCGAGTACGTGGTGATCCTCTCCGGCGACCACATCTATAAAATGGACTACTCCAAAATGCTCCAGCGCCACAAGGAGGCGGGGGCCGTCTGCACCATCTCCGTCATGGAGGTGCCTTGGAGCGAGGCGTCCCGCTTCGGCATCATGAACGTGGACGGGGCGGACACCGTCACCGAGTTTCAGGAGAAGCCCAGGCAGCCCAAGAGCAATCTGGCCTCCATGGGCATCTACGTGTTCTCGTGGCGGATGCTGCGCCGGTATCTGACGGAGGACGAGGCCGATCCCGGTTCCGAGAACGACTTCGGCAAGAACATCATCCCCCGGATGCTGGCCGACGGCCAGAAGCTGGCGGCCTACCGTTTTCAGGGCTACTGGAAGGACGTGGGCACGCTGGAATCCCTGTGGGACGCCAACATGGACATGCTGTCCCCGGAGTCCGGCCTTGACCTGCTGGACGATTCGTGGCCCATCTACGCCCGCACCTTCTCCGCCCCCACCGCGTATCTGGGGCGGAGCGCCAAAGTCACCCACAGCGCCTTCAACCGCGGCAGCGATCTGGAGGGCACCGTGGAGAACTCCGTCCTCTCCGCCGACGTACACGTGGCCGAGGGGGCGCGGGTCAGCTATTCCGTGCTGATGCCCGGCACCCGCGTGGAGGCCGGCGCGGTGGTGGAATACGCCATTCTGGGAGAGAACTGCTGCATCGGGGCAGGCTGCCATGTGGGCGCCGCGCCGGAGAATACGGACCCCGACAAGTGGGGGCTCACGGTTCTGGCGCCCTGCTGCAAACTGGAGGAGGGCCGGACGATCCCGGCCAAAACCATGCTGACGAGACAGGGTGAGGAGGTACCGAGATGAACGGACTGCACGGAATCATCTTTTCCTACGAAAAGCGCAACAACCTGCGGGAGCTGACGGACATCCGCTCCGCCTCCTCCATTCCCTTCGGCGGCCGCTATCGGGCGGTGGACTTTGCCCTGTCCAATCTGGTCAACGCCGGCTGCACCGACGTGGGAGTGGTGCTTCACGGGCGCTACCAGAGCCTGCTGGATCATCTGGGCACCGGCAAGAGCTGGGATCTGAGCCGCAAGCGCGGCGGACTGAAGATTCTGCCCCCCTTCGCCTACCGGCAGGACTGGGGCGAGACGGCCTTCCGGGGCAAAATGGAGGCGCTGGGCGGCGTTCGCTCCTATCTGGACGAGATCCGTCAGGACTATGTGTGCCTGATGGAGGGCGATCTGGTGGTGAACCTGCCTCTGGGCGAAATTCTGGAGCGCCATATCCAGAGCGGAGCCGACATCACCGCCGTCTGCGGCAACGACAGCTTCCGGGTGGAGGACGGCACCTATCTGCAGCTTTCCCCCGAGGGGCGCGTCACCGAGGTGCTGTATCACCTGAACAATCCGCGGGGCTACCGCAGTCTGGAGGTCTATCTGATTTCCCGGTCCCTGCTGCTGTCGCTGGTGGACGAGTGCGCCAGCCACGATCAGTACAGCTGGCGGCGGGACGTGCTGCAGACCAGATGCGGCCAGCTGAACATTCAGGGCTATATCTGGAACGGCTTCGCCGCCCAGATCCGCTCCGTACAGGAGTATTACGACCGCAGCATGCAGCTGCTGGACCCTGCCATCCGGGAGGACCTGTTCTGCGCCGAGCGGCCCATCCGCGCCAAGAGCGCCGACAAGTCCTCCGCCTACATCGGGCCTGAGGGCTGCTGCGTCAACTCCATGGTGGCGGACGGCTGCAGCATCGGCGGCACGGTGGAAAACTCCATTCTCTCCGCCGGCGTCACGGTGGAGGAGGGCGCGGAGGTCCGGAACTGCATTCTCTTCAAGGATACGGTGGTGCGCAGGGACGCCCGCCTGTCCCATGTCATCGCGGACAAATGCGTGGAGATTCTGCCCGGCCACGCCCTGATGGGCCAGCCCTCCTATCCCATCGTCATCGCCAAGGGCAGTCAGGTCTGACGGAACCGGAAACCGATTTTGGCGGGGCCAGGTGCCCGCAGACCAGAAAGGGGACTCTTATGAAAATTTTGTATGCAGCCAGCGAGGCTGTTCCGTTCTGCAAGACCGGCGGTCTTGCGGATGTGGCCGGCTCTCTGCCGCCGGCTCTGGCCGCGGCCGGAGCGGAGACGGCGGTGATCCTGCCCCTCTATCAGCGGATTCGGGAGCGGTTCGGGGATCAGCTGGAGTTCCTCTGCTACGACTACGTGGATCTGGCGTGGCGCCACACCTACTGCGGCCTGTTCCGCATGGTGAGCCGGGGCGTCACCTGGTATTTCGTGGACAACGAGCAGTATTTCCGCCGTCCGGAGCTTTACGGCTATCTGGACGACGGGGAGCGGTTCGGCTTTTTCGCCCGGGCGGTGGTGCAGATGCTGCCCCATCTGGGCTTCTGGCCGGACGTCATCCACTGCAACGACTGGCAGACCGCGCTGGTGCCCGTCTATCTGAAGGACGACGGCGTGCGGGACGAGCGGTACCGCAGTATCCGCACGGTGCTTTCCGTCCATAATATCGAGTATCAGGGCCGGTACGGCAAGGAGACGCTGGGCGATCTGTTCGGACTGGATCACGGCTGGGCGGACGACGGCACCATCCTGATGGACGGGGACGTGAATCTGCTGAAGGCCGCCATCCTCTGCGCCGACGCGGTGAATGCCGTCTCGCCCACCTATGCCGAGGAGCTGAAGTACGCCTACTACGCCCACGGCATGGAATCCATCATGCGCCAGTGCAGCTACAAGCTCTCCGGCGTGCTCAACGGCATCGACACCGTCCGCTACGACCCCGCGTCCGATCCCGGCATCGCCGCCCGCTACTCCGCGGAGGATCTCTCCGGCAAGGCAAAGGACAAGGCGGAGCTGCAGCGGCTGCTGGGCCTGCGGGAAGAGCCGGGCACCCCCATCATCGGCATCGTCTCCCGGCTGGTGTCCCACAAGGGACTGGACCTGATCTGCGACGTGCTTCACGACATGATGGAGCTGGGCGTGCAGGTGGCCGTGCTGGGCAAGGGCGATCAGAAGTACGAGAGCTTCTTCCAGTGGGCCGCCGGACAGTATCCGGGCCGGGTGGCCGTCTGTCTGGGCTACAGCGAGGAGGCGGCCATGGCCATCTACGCCGGCGCCGACCTGTTCCTCATGCCCTCCCGCTCCGAGCCCTGCGGCCTGAGCCAGATGATCGCCATGCGCTACGGCACCGTGCCCATCGTCCGGGAGACCGGCGGCCTGAAGGACACGGTCCATCCCTATGAATCGTGGCGGGACGCCGGCAACGGCTTCACCTTCGCCAGCTACTATTCCGGCGATATGCTGTACGTCATCCGGGAGGCCGTGGGCCTGTACCGCGACTATCCGGACGCCTTCCGCCGTCTCCAGCGCCGGGGCATGGAGGAGGATTTCAGCTGGGGCCGCAGCGCTGACCAGTACCTGCGCATCTACGAGAGCATTACCGGCCTGCCCCGGAAGACGGAAAAAGCCGCACCCCCCGCGGAACCGATCACGCTGGCTGCGGAGACGGCAGCGCCCCCGGAGAAGCCGATCACGCCCCCTGCGGAGCCGGCCGCGTCCCCGGAGGAGCCGATCACGCCCCCCGTGGAGCCGGCCGCGTCCCCAGAGAAGCCGATCACGCCCCCCGTGGAGCCGGCCGCGTCCCCGGAGTCCCGGCCGTCCGCCCACGCAGAGGAACCGACGCCCGCGGCGGAGCCGCCGGCGCACACCATTGTGACTGCGGTACCTGAAAAGACACCAAAGAGCAAAGCGAACAAGAAAGGAACCGCGAAGACGGCCGTGAAGAAAAAGACGCGCCGCGCAACATCCGCGGACAAGGAAAAAGCATGACACCATTTACCACCAAGAGTATGGAAGAAGCGCTGACCGACAAGCTGATGATCCATTTCGGCAAAACGGCGGAGGAAGCCAGCGATCAGGAGATGATGAAAGCCTGCGCGCTGACGCTGCGGGATGTGATGGCCGTCCGGGAGGTGGAATCCCGGAAAAAGACGCTGCAGACCCATAAAAAACAGGTTCACTACCTGTCTCTGGAATTCCTGATGGGCCGCAGCCTGATGAAAAACGCCTACAATCTGGGGGTGCTTCCCCAGCTGCGGCAGGCGCTGGAGCACATGGGCTTCAAGGCCGCGGACATCTTTGAGACGGAGCCGGACGCGGCGCTGGGCAACGGAGGACTGGGCCGTCTGGCGGCCTGCTATCTGGACTCCATGACCACACTGGAGATCCCGGCCACCGGCTACTCCATCTGCTACGAGCTGGGCATCTTCAAGCAGAAGATCGTGGAGGGCCAGCAGGTCGAGCTGCCGGACAACTGGCGCGATCTGGGCGACGCGTGGCTGCTGCCCAAGCCCGAGGAGGCGCAGGAGGTTCTGTTCGGCGGCACGCTGCGGGAATTCTGGGACAATGGCCACCTGCACATCGTGCAGGAGAATGCCACCCGCGTCACCGCAGTGCCCTGTGACATGGTCATCGCCGGTTACGATACCCGCCACACCAACGTTCTGCGGCTGTGGGACGCCCGGTCCAGCAAGCCGGTGGATATGTCCCTCTACTCCAGGGGCGAATACCTGAAGGCCACCGAGGAGCAGGCCATGGCGGAGGTCATTGCCAAGGTCCTCTACCCCGACGACAACCACATAGAGGGGAAGTCCCTGCGGCTTAAGCAGCAGTACTTCTTCGTCTCCGCCACGGTGCAGAGCATCGTGCGGGACCATCTGGAGGCCTGCGGCACCCTGAAAAACTTCCACGAGCGCAACGTTCTGCAGATCAACGACACCCATCCGGCGCTGGTGATCCCGGAGCTGATGCGCATCTTTATGGACGAGGCCGGCATGAGCTGGGACGAGGCGTGGGAGATCACCCGCCAGTCCGTGGCCTATACCAACCACACCGTTCTGGCCGAGGCGCTGGAGCGCTGGCCTCAGACGCTGGTGCAGACGCTGCTGCCCCGCATCTGGCAGATCCTGGTGGAGATTGCCGCCCGCTGGCAGCACCGGTGCGAGGACTTTTACCACGACGAGAGCAAGGTCCGGGACATGGCCGTCATCTGGGACGGCGAGGTGCGGATGGCCAATCTGTGCATCGCCGGCGGCATGGCCGTCAACGGCGTCAGCGCCCTGCACTCCGAGATCCTGCGGCGGGACGTGTTCAAAAACGCCTGCGGCATGGAGCCGGAGAAATTCAAGAACGTCACCAACGGCGTGGATCACCGCCGCTGGCTCAGCGAGATCAATCCCGGACTGGACAGCCTGATCCGCGATCTCGCCGGCGGCGACAGCTATCTGACCCGCCCCGCGGCTCTGAAGCGGCTGGACGATTATGCCGATGACCGGGAGGTTCTGCGCCGGCTGGAGGAGATCAAGCAGAAGAACAAGGAGAACTTCGCCGACAGCATCCGCAGGGTGCAGGGCGTGGAGCTGGACCCCTCCTCCATTTTCGACGTGCAGGTGAAGCGCCTCCACGAGTACAAGCGCCAGCTGCTGAACGTGCTTCATATCATTGCGCTCTACCAGCAGATGCAGGACGATCCCGGCGCCGTGACCCATCCGCATACCTTCCTGTTCGGCGCCAAGGCCGCGCCGGGCTATGTGGTGGCCAAGCGCATCATCCGCCTCATCAACTCTCTGGCGGATCAGATCGACCACGATCCCGCGTGCAGGGGCAAGCTGCAGGTGGTCTTTCTGGAGAACTACCGTGTCTCTCTGGCCGAGCATCTGATGCCCGCGTCCGAGGTGTCCCAGCAGATTTCCACCGCCGGCAAGGAGGCCAGCGGCACCGGCAACATGAAGTTCATGATGAACGGCGCGCTGACCGTGGGCACGCTGGACGGCGCCAACGTGGAGATGCACGACGTGCTGGGCGACGAGAATATGTTCCTGTTCGGCCTCCGGGCCGACGAGGTGGCGGCCCTCCGGCGGGAGGGCTACGTGCCCCATCGGATTTACGCCCACGACGAGAAGCTGCGGCGGGCGATGGACGCCCTGCGCGCCGGCTTCCGGGACGGAGTGTCCTACGAGGATCTGTATGTCCGGCTGCTGGCCGGCTCCGGCGGCAGCCCCGCCGATGAATATTTCCTGCTGGCGGATTTTGAGGCCTACTGCGACGCAGAGCGGCGCATGGCTGCCGCCTATCTGGACCGGGAGGCGTGGAACCGTATGAGCCTGCATAATATTGCACGCTCCGGAATTTTCGCGGCCGACCGCTCCGTGTCGGAGTATGCCGATCAGATCTGGCACGTGCCCCACAAGTAAGCACCCGAGCAAAAAAAGAGGCGGACAGGTATCCCTGTCCGCCTCTTTGTTTCTGTCTTCTCCGCCTCTCAGCGATCCCTTTTCAGCCCAAGAAGGTAATCCGTACTGACGCCGTAATACTTGCTCAGCGTAATCAGATGGTGGATCGGCAGTTCGTTTGCACCCCGCTCATAGCGTGCGTACATTGTCTGTGAAGTGCCCAATACCTCTGCGATCTGTGTCTGCGTCTTGTCCGCATCCTCGCGCAGATCCCGCATGATTCGCACGTAGTCCACTCTTACCACTCCTTTGTCATACCTATCCTCACATTTGCAATGCTAAATGTAGCATAAATTGCAGAGGCCGCGGAAACAAAATACATAATTTTACTACTATTATGCGAAAATTTTACTGAAAATGCAAGTTTTATGTAATTTAAAGTGGAATATTATTGATTATATGGCAAAAAATAACAAATATTCCGGAAGAAATTTTTGCGTTTTGCACAGGCCGGCTCAGGAAAACTTTACAAACAGGAAAAAAGCAGATATAATAAAACAATTAGTGCATATCAATCGCTGTCCGACGGGCGGACGTCCGCCGGAGGAACGAAGGAAGAACGAGGAGAACTATGGAAGTAACACAGGGCGTGCGGTTTGACAGCATGGGGCTGTCGCCTGAGATCATGCGCGCCATTCAGCAGCGTAATATTGAGGAATCCACCCCGGTGCAGGCCGGCTGCATCCCTCCCATGATGGAGTGGAAGGACGTCATCGCCAAGGCTCCCACCGGCACCGGAAAGACCTTTGCATACGGCATCCCCATCGTGGAGCATACCGACCCCGAGGACGAGACGGTGCAGGCCGTCATTCTGGCCCCCACCCGGGAGCTGGCCATCCAGATCACCGACGAGCTGCGGGACCTGTCCGCCTTCAAGCCCGGCGTGCGCAGCGTCTGCCTGTACGGCGGACAGCCCATCGGCAAGCAGATCGACGCGCTGAAAAAGCGGCCCCAGATCGTGGTGGCCACGCCGGGCCGGCTCAGCGACCATATGAAGCGCCGCACCGTCCGGGTGGAGACCGCCCGCACCGTGGTGCTGGACGAGGCCGACCGGATGCTGGACATGGGCTTCATCCACGACGTTACCCGCCTGCTGGACCGGATGAACCAGCGGAAGAATCTGGGAATGTTCTCCGCCACCATCTCCCGCGAGGTCATGGACATCGCGTGGGTTTACCAGCGGGACGCGGTGGAGATCACCGTCCGGGAGGACGAGCAGAACAAGCCCGACATCAAGCAGTTCCGCATGGAGGTCTCCATGAACGAGAAGGCGGACGCCATCGCCCGTATTCTGGAGCAGACGGGCTTCGACCGCTGCATGGCCTTCTGCAACACCAAGGGCTCCACGGAGCGCATCGCCAAGTTCCTGCAGCTGCGGGGCGTGGACGCCGACTGCATCCACGGCGATATTCCCCAGAAGCAGCGGGAGCAGGTGATGAACCGCTTCCGGGAGGGGCAGCTGCGGGTGTTCGTCTCCACGGACGTGGCTGCGCGGGGCATCGACATCGACGACGTGGACATCGTGTTCAACTGCGACGTGCCCGACGAAAATCAGGATTACGTGCATCGCATCGGCAGAACGGGACGGGCCAAGCGGCAGGGCGTGGCCGTGACCCTTGTCTCTGACTATCCCGCGAAGATGCGGATGGACGACATCGCGCTGCACACCCATAACGAGATCACCCCAGTGAAGTTCGACGAGAACGGCAAGCTGACCGTCGTGGAACAAAAGTGAGAGAGCGGCCGTCCAGAAGTCGTCTGGGCGGCTTTTTCATGCCCGCGGAGGGCGGCGCGGAATGTGAACAAACCCTTAATTTTTCCCCGGACAAAGGCAGTTTTTTACCCCTTCTGCTTTACAATTTCGGGGATATTACGTATAATACTACCGTTCTTTTAATACGCGTTTAAAGCCGGGCTCCGGCTTTTCCTGAAAGGAGTTTTTCATGCGACGAACGAAACGGGCGGCGGCGCTGCTGCTGTGCATGGCGCTGTGCGCGGCGCTGATTCTGTCGGGCTGCGGCCAGACGGAGGACGCCGGGCTGTCCCTGTCCGCCAGTCTGGGGGGCGAGCTTACCTCGCTGGACCCGGTCCGGGCTGCCGATACGGAGGATGAGACCGTTCTCAACAGCCTCTACGAGAATCTGATGCGCAAGGCGCTGAACAGCGACGGGACCGTCGATACCGTCAATGCCCTGGCCAAGCGATACGATACGGAAAAAAATTTTGACGGCTCCGTGACCTATACCTTCCGCCTGCGCAGTGCCAAGTGGTCCGACGGGCGGGATGTCACGGCGGAGGACTTTGTCTACGCGTGGCGGCGGCTGGCCGATCCGGCCACCAACTCCCCCCACGCGGAGCTGCTGTCCTGCGTGGTGGGCTACGACAAGGTGCAATCCTCCGGCGATCCCTCCCAGCTGGCGGTCTCCGCCAAGAACGATTCCACGCTGGAGGTCACCGTCACCGGCGAATGTCCGTGGTTTTTGACGGACGTCTGCACCGCCGTCGCCACCGTCCCTCTGCGGGAGGACGTGGTGAAGCGGCTGAAGGAGGCCGCTCAGACGGCAAACAAGAGCGCGGCGGCGGGCGCGGAGCGGGCGACCTGGTGCTCCGATCCCACCAAGCTGGTGACCAACGGCGTCTACGCCGTGGAGGAGTATCAGCCGGGCAGCTATCTGCTGCTGAAGGCCAACAGCCGCTACAGCGGCACCTTCAGCGGCCCCGAGAGCGTGAAGCTGCTGTTTGCCGATACGGCGGAGGACCGCTGGGCGCTCTATGAGGAAAAGACGGCGGACTTTGTCGCGCCGCTGCCGGAGGATCAGCTGAAAAAGCTGGCGGAGGACAAAACGTGGTCGCCCCAGACGGAGCTGAACACGGAGATACTGGCGTTCAACACCGGCTCCGATCTCTTCAGCGACCCCATGGTGCGCAAGGCGTTTTCGCTGGCCATCGACCGCACGGCGCTCAGCGCCGCCGTCAGCCCCGCGGTTCAGCCGGCGGTGGGCCTGATCCCCTACGGCGTGCCGGAGACGGAGGATAAAGATTTCCGTTCCGTGGGCGGAGACCTTGTCAACTGCAATCAGGAGGAGTATGATACCGATCGGCAGTCCGCGCTGTCCCTGCTGTCCGACGGCGGATACGACAGCCTGACCTTCCCCGAGACAGAGCTGCTGTACGCGGCGGAGGACGGGGAGCAGCCGCTGGCGACGGCGCTGGCGGCCATGCTCTCGGACGCTCTGAACATTCGCGTCACCGCCCGCGGCGTCACCGCGGAGGAAAAGCAGGCGGCGCTGGAGAGCGGCGACTATCAGATGGCGGTGACGAATCTGACGGCGGAGGCCAACGACGCCGTGTCCTTCCTTTCCGCGTGGAAGTCGGGCAGCTCCGCCAACGTGGCGGCATACCGCAACAGCGCCTACGATACCCTGCTGGCCGTCATCGCCAGCGCCTCCGACGAGAAGGCGCGGCTGGGCTGCCTCCACGACGCGGAGAGTCTGCTGCTGACGGATTGCCCCCTGACGCCCCTGTATTTCGGCGGAACGGAGTGGAAGCTGCGGGACGGGCTCACCGGCGTGTGCCGCGATCCCCGGGGCTGGTTCAGCTTTGCGTCTGTGACGCAGGTCTCCGGCTGACGGAGAATTGCCCGCGCGGTCAGCGAAAGGAATTTTTTGGAACGGACAAGGCCCCGGACGCCGGGGCCGTGAAGGAGGAACACATAAACGATGAAAAGATGGATGGCCCTGCTCCTGACCGCCGCCGTGGCGGCGGCCCTGCTGGCAGGCTGCAGCAGCGGAGAGAAAGAAGAAAAGACGGAGACGACGCCCGCGGTCTCATCCGGCTCCGGCTCCGGCTCCGCCGTGGCCGAATTTGAGACGCAGACATGGAAATTCGCCACGTCAGGCACGGAAAATTCCAACTGGATGATGGCGGCAAAATACTTCGGCGATCTGGTCAACAAGGAGACCAACGGCGCCGTGACCATTGAGTATTATCCCTCCGACCAGCTGACGGACGGCAATCAGTCCGACGGCGTGCAGGCGCTGATCGAGGGCGATGTGGACATTTCCCTCCACTCCAACCTGATCTACGCGTCCTTCGACCCGCGGTTCAACGTGGTGTCCCTGCCCTTCCTGTTCGACTCCACGGAGGACGCGGACGCCAAGCTGCAGGACGGCGACGGCGGCAAGGAGCTGAAGAACATTCTGGAGGAAAACGGCCTGCACTGCATGGGCATCGGTGAAAACGGCTTCCGCAACGTCACCAACAGCCAGCACGAGATCGCCACGCTGGCGGACATGAAGGGCCTGAAAATGCGGGTGGCGGCCTCCGCCCTGATGAACCGGACGTACGAGCTGTGGGGCGCGGTGCCCGAAAACGCCAACTGGCCGGAGGTGTACACCTCGCTCAAGACGGGCAAGTTCGACGGACAGGAGAACCCCCTGCCCATCGCCAACGCCTCCTCCATTCAGGACACCCAGAAGTATCTGACGTACTGGAACGCTACATATGACTGCCTGTTCTTCTGCATGAACAAGGATCTGTACGACTCCCTCTCCTCCGACCTGCGGAGCATCGTGGACGAGTGCGGCCAGAAGGCCATGGAGTATCAGCGCCAGACCAACCGCGAGGAGGACGCCCAGATTCTTGCCGACTGGCAGAGCAAGGGCATCGTGGTCACGCGGCCCACTGCCGAGGCGCTGCAGCAGTTCAAGGACGCTGCCCAGCCCTGCTGGAGCGAGTTTGAGGACGAGCTGACGCCGAAGCTGGTCTCCGCGTTTACCGGAAAGTGATCGGATCTGGAGGGGAGGGCCCGGAGGGGTGCCTCCCCTTTCCCGTCTCCGGGGAGACGGAGGAGGAGAGAGGAATGGGAAACGAGACGGCGGTGCCGGTGGGCAGGTACGCGCCCTCGCCCAGCGGCCGGCTGCATCTGGGAAACCTGCTGTGCGCGCTGCTGGCGTGGCTCAGCGCCAAAAGCAGGGGCGGGCGGGTGATCCTGCGCATCGAGGATCTGGACACCGCCCGCTGTCGCCGGGAATACGCCGATCAGATGGAGGACGACCTGCGCTGGCTGGGCCTCTCCTGGGACGAGGGCGGCTCTGCCGGCGGGCCCCGCGGGCCCTATCTCCAGAGCCTCCGGGGCGGGCTGTACCGGGAGGCGCTGGAGCGGCTGGAGGCCATGGGGCTGGTCTATCCGTGCTTCTGCACCCGGGCGCAGCTCCACGCGGCCGACGCGCCCCACGGCTCCGACGGGCAGAGCGTCTATCCCGGCACCTGCCGGAATCTGACGGAGGAGGAGATCGCCCGGCGCATCCGGCAGGGGGGCCGCCCGGCCCTTCGGCTTCGGGTGCCGGAGGAGACCGTGGCCTTTGCCGACGGCCATCTGGGGCCGTACCGGGAGTATCTGCCGGAGGCCTGCGGAGATTTTCTGCTGCGCCGGTCCGACGGACTGTACGCCTATCAGCTGGCCGTGGTGGTGGACGATCACGACATGGGGGTGACGGAGGTGGTCCGGGGAGCGGACCTGCTGTCCTCCGTGCCCCGGCAGCTGCTGCTCTACCGTCTGCTGGGCTGGGAGCCTCCGGTGTTCTGCCACCTGCCGCTGCTGCTGGACAGCGTCGGCTGCCGCCTGTCCAAGCGGGACGGGGCGCTGGGGATGGAGACCCTGCGGGCCCGCTGCACGCCGGAGGAGATCGTGGGCAGGCTGGCTTTTCTGGCGGGGCTGAATCCCTCCGCCGCGCCCTGCCGGCCGGAGAGCCTGCTGTCCGGCTTTTCGTGGGATCGCGTCCCGCGGGAGGACATCCGCCTGCCGGACGGGCTGTTCTGAGCGGAGCCCGGAACGCGGCCCCCGGGGGATCGCGGATGGCTGCAAAACAGCAAGAGGTCCGCCTGCATATGCAGGCGGACCTCTTGTTCAGATGCACACATCGCGGCGGAGCCGCGTTCCGGACAGGCGGTATTCAGCGGGCAATCCCCGGGCCGCTCCGCTGCGAACTGAAATTCAGCGTTTCAGAACGTTCGCTTCATTTGCTGGAGATAAAAGGATTTGTTGTCCACCGCCCGCATCGTTGCCAAAATTCCGTCCAGGTGATCGTACTCGTGCTGCAGAAGCTCTGAGTAATCCCCCTCCAGATGCATTTCCCGGGGCTGAAGACCGGCGTCAAGGTATCGGATCACGGCGCGCCTGTATCTCGACACGCGAACCATGAGACCGGGAAAAGACATGCAGTCATCCATGAGCTCATACTTTTCGTCGTCCGGAAATGTCAGCGTGGGGTTGATGAACACATAGGGCCGGTTGTCATACATATAGAGCAGGCGCTTCTGCACGCCGATCTGCGGCGCCGCAACGGCGCGTCCCGCCCCGTAAACCTTCCTGTACTCCATCAGGGTGTCGTGCAGATCTGCGATCCAGCCGGGAATCTGAGGGGCATCTGCCTCCGTGATGTCCGTGCTGATTTCATACAGCTTCGGATCGCCGAGGGTCAGAATTTTTCTCACCATACATATGCTTCTTTCCTGAAAGGCGGATTTCGGCGAACCTTTGTCTCCGCCGTCCGTATAACCATATCATACGCACCGGACAAACAGGGAAACCGCTGCGAATCACGAATCCCTCACAGCGACTCCCGCATCCCCGGACTGTCCCGCGGAGCGCCCTCCCGGACGGCTCAGCGATGTTTGCCGAAGTGGCTGATGCACAGCATGTCGGGGCCGGTGTGGGCGCCGATGATGGGGGACAGCGGCACCAGCGAGATGCTTATGTCCGCGGGGGAGGCGGCCCGAACCATCTCCGTCAGCTCCTGTCCGGCCTCAAGGTTGCCCGAGTATGTGGTAAAGACGATGCGGGCCGCGTCGCCGAAGTCCAGATTGGCCAGATACGACTTCAGCAGGGTCTGCATGGCGGCCTTCTGCCCGCGGGCCTTCTGGGTGACCACCAGACTGCCGTCCTCGCCGATGATGAGCAGGGGCTTGATCTGCAGCTTTCCGCCCAGAAACGCCAGCGTGGGAGAGATGCGGCCGCCCCGCTTCAGAAAATCCAGATCGCCCACGGTGAACCACGTGCACACGTACTTGGAGTGGCTGTTCAGCCAGGCGGCGTTTTCCTCGATGGACATGCCGGCCTCCCGGTTCAGCGCGGCCTGCAGGACGAACACGCCCTCGCCGCCGGCGGCGGTGCGGGAATCCACGCAGCAGAGCTTCTGATTGGGATATTTCTCCGACAGCTCCGCCGCCGTGGCCTGCACATTCTGCCAGGTGGAGGACATTCCGGAGGAGAAGCAGCAGTACAGCACGTTGCGGCCTGCCTTCAGCTCCGGCTCGAAGCAGCTTTCAAAGGTGAACGGGGTGATCTGGGATGTGGAGATGTCGGCGCCGGCGCGCAGCGCGTCGTAAAACCGGGCGCACAGTCCCACAAGGTCCGGATCGCCGGGGGAAAAGGTGCCGCTGACGCCGCCCAGCAGATACTCCATGGGGACGCCGTGAATGTGGTATTTCTCACGGATATCGGCGGAAATATCGGCTCCGCCGTCGACAAAAATGACATAATCCTCCATTGTTTTCTCCTTCCCGGAAATGGGCGAAACTTTTCCGGCGGTGCCGGATTTTTAAACTTAATAGGAATAGAATACCACATAAAGGGATTTTCGTAAACCCTTTTCCCAACAAAAAAATCAAATTCCGCCTGAAGCGGCGGGTCCCGGCAGCATTCCGTCAAATTTTTGCAGACGAAAACGGAGAGAAAAGCGCGCTTTTCGGGAGGAAAACGGAGGATGCGGAAATTTGCAGTTGTGTCCCGGAGGAAATAGGTCTATAATTTGGGACAAGACAGGGGAAAATCCCCAATGAGAGGAGTTAAGGTCAGATGGCTGGTAAAAAGAAGCTCACAAAGGAAGAAATTACGGAGAAGCTGGAGCCGGTGGGCGAGGCTGTCAACAAGACGGTGCAGGCAGTCAGCGAGATGACCCGGGAGACGGCAAAAAAAGCGGCCCCCGCGGTAAAAGCCGCTGCGGATATGGCAAAGCCCGCGGTGAAGGCCGCGGCGGACAAGGCGCGTCCTGCGGTGAAGAAGGCGGGCAATTCGCTGCGCGCCACCGGTAAGAAGGCTGCCTCCGCGCTGGTTCCCGAGGTATATGTTCAGTGGGGCGAACGGGAGCTCCTGTGCGCCGACATTGTGGAGCAGGTAAAAAAGGAGTTCAGGGCCGCGCACAAGGGCGCGATCCATTCCTGCAGAATCTATGTGAAGCCGGAGGACGGCATGGCCTACTACGTCATCAACGACGAGGAGGGCAAGCTGGCCCTGTGATTTCCGATCCGCGCTGAAAGGCTCCCCCGGCCATGGCCGGGGGAGCCTTTTGACGATGTCTCAGGGATTGCAGACGCCGCAGGGGGTGTAGCCCGCCTCCACGGCTGCCTGCCGGCTGGAGAACAGAATCTGGTTCTTCTCCAGCGGCAGGGAGGAGCAGGTGGGGCGGTGAAAGACGTGGGAGTTGACGTTGCCGATGCAGGCGATCTCCTGCGAGTTCTGGCCGGAGCCGTTCACCGCGGTGGGATTGGTCTGGGCGGAGGCGTTCTTTTCCGTGGTGAAGGTCACGGCGCTGCCGTCGCTGGACGCGATGATGGTGCCCTGCAGATCCGTGCGATAGAGGGTGACGCCGGCGTCGCGCAGGCGGCTGAGAACGGCTTCGGTGGGGTGGCCGTACGTGTTGCCGGTCCCCACGGAGATCACGGCGTCCTGAGGGGCCACCGCCCGCAGGAAGGCGTAGGACGTGGCGCTGTCGCTGCCGTGGTGGCCCACCTTCAGCACGGTGCTCTGCAGCGGCAGGCCGGAGGCCAGCATGTCCTTCTCGCTCTCCGTCCCGGCGTCGCCGGTGAACAGGAAGGAGGTGGAGCCGTAGGTCATCCGCAGGACGATGGAGGTGTCGTTGACCTCGGTGTAATCGGTGCGCTGGGGAGCGATGACCTGCAGCTGGGCGCCGCCCAGCGAAAACGTGCTGCCCGCCGTGGGCCGGGTGACGGCGAGCCCCTGCGCCGCGGTGTATTTGAGGAAGCTGCGGAAGGCGGCGGAATCGCAGGAGGCGACGGGGGCGTAGACCGCGCCCGCCATGGCCTGGTTCAGGGCGCCGGACAGGCCGCCCACATGGTCCTCATGGGCGTGGGTGCAGACCACGTCGTCCAGATAGGTGATGTTGTATTTTTTCAGATACGCGACGATGAGGCTGGAATCCTCGGCGTTTCCGCCGTCGATGAGCATGGAGTGGATGCCGCAGCGGATCAGGATGGCGTCGGCCTGTCCCACGTCGATGTAGTGGACCTCGCAGTTCCCGGCTGCGGGCTTTGCGGCGGCGGTATAGCCCGCCCGGAAGAGAATCTCCGCCGCCTGTCCCCGGTTGAGAAGGGCCTGCGGCGCGAAGGAGCCGTCGCTTCCGGAGCCCTTGGTGACGCCGGCGTTGTAGGCCGCCAGAATGGTGTCCCGCGCGTCGGCGCTGATGGAGGTGAAGTCCGGAATGTCCGCCGCCGTATAGCCCAGCGCCTTGTCGGCGGGGCGGAGGCCCTTCATCAGAATGTAGATGGCCGTCTCCCGCGTGATGGGCCGGCTGTACACGGCGGAGGTGACGGCCTGGGTCCGGTAATTCTCCGGCAGCCAGTCCGCGCCCAGCGCGGCCCGGACGGTGCCGCCGCACCAGTAGCCGGTGCTGTCAGCGCCGTAGTCCGTTCCGGCGCAGCGGGCGGCGATGGTGAGAAAGGCGCCCACGGACATGGAGTCTGTGGGACGGAAGGTGCCGTCCTCGTAGCCGCCGATGAGGCCGCCGGCGGCCATGGTGTTCACCGAACCGGCGCACCAGTATGTGTCCGGCACGTCGGGGAAACGGAGACCGGAGGCCAGAGCCCCCACGGAGAGCAGCAGCGCTGCCGCAAGCAGCAGCGCCGCGCATCTGACTGTGTGTTTCATAAAATCCCTCCTGAAAAAATGGAAGAAGCGGCGCGTCTCACGAGCCGCTTCCCAGCAGAAATTCCCGCACCACCTGCGAGTCATGCTCCTGCAGGAGCTGGGTCACGTCCTGACAGACGGTCAGGTACATCTCCTGCCCGTCCCAGCGGATGCGGGAGATGGAGGCGGCCACCCGGCCGCCGAAACGGTCCATCAGCTCGGAGACGGACTGCTCCGTGGAGTCCTCCAGCCGCCGGAGCAGGCAGCCGGGGCAGGGCGTCTCCCTGTTCGCCAGCGCGCGGTAGCAGGATTGCCCCACCGCCAGCCGGGGCGCCAGCCCCTTCATCCGCCGGTTGAAAAAGCGGATGGTGAAGGAGCTGTCCACCAGATAGACGGGCAGAGGGAGCTGATCCATGACCGCGATTTTTTCCTCGTTGGCGCGGTCCACCTGCGCTTGCGCCCGCTGCTTGAGTACAAACACGCCGATGATGCAGGCGCCCAGGCGCAGCGTTTTCAGGTCCTCCTCCGACAGCCGCTCCCGCTCCTGACAGAAATCGTAGCCCACATAGCCCCGGATGGTCCCGTGCTCCATGATGGCCGTCACGGTCAGGGAGACGATGCCCTGAGACGACAGCAGTTTTCTCACGGCGGCGGGATGGATGTCCTCCACCCGGAGATAAAACGTGCCGGTTTTGTCGAACAGACGGTAGAACGCGCCGCAGTCCGAGTGCATATCCACGTTTTGCAGCCGGTCGATCATGGGCTCCACGCCCCGCCCGCACCATTCGTACAGGTTGGAGGAATACCGCCCGTCGGCTGAGCTGCCGAACACGTAGACCCGGCTGGCTCCGGCAAACTGCCCCAGAAATTCCAGAGCCCGCTGAATGCCGGTCTCCACCTCTGCGGAATCGTAGAGCAGGGAAAAGACCTGATCGCGGATGCTCTGGGCGGCATCCTGAGCCAAAAAGTCCGCCGGGTACTGCCTGCCGTTCATGCTGCATCACTCCTTCTGCCAAAAGTATAAAGCACTGCTGCTCCAAATGCAACGGGTACCGGCCGGCGGCCTTTACAATTTCTCCGGTTCCGGCTATAATGCACCGTGAGAATGTGCGGGCCCCGCCCGCCGGAACAAGGAGCAGAGCAATGTTTGTGGAGCGAAACGGCAGGAGTCCCAGCTTTACCGAGGAGGAACTGACGCAGATTTTCGGGGCCATGGAGGCCCATACCACCCGCGCGGCGCAGGAGACGGCCCGCAGGCTGTATCCCGGCCGGGAGGAGGCCGTCTACGAGGGCCTGTACCTCTCCCACGGGCCGGGCCGGGCCTTCCCCGACGGCGCCGGCGGGTATGAGAATCCTCAGTATCTGCTGATGTCGTGGCCGTGCGGCATCGGCATCCTGAAGGACGGGAGCGTCCGCGCCTTTTGAACGGAAAACAGCAGGGAGCCCGGCTCCCTGCTGCTTTTTTCGCGGCTTTATTTCCCGGCGGAGAAGGCCTCGTACTGGGCCTGATACCACTGCTTCAGGGCCTCCACCCCCGCCTCGTCCCACGGGAAGTCCTGCCGGCGGACGTCCTGCGCCAGCTCGTAGCAGATGCCCGAGTAGACCGCGCCCCGCAGGATGTGCTGCCCGTCCTCGGTCTGGGCCTGCTCATAGCGAAAGCGGAAGGACGGCCCCACGGACCCGGTGTAGACGTAGGCCCGGTTGAACCAGCCCACGGTCATCTGTGAAAAAAGCTCCAACATGGCAAAATACTCCCTTTCCCGCGCTCAGGAGACGCCGGTTCCGGCGCTCCGTCCGTAATAAAACAGGTATTGCTGGATCACGCCCTCAAAGCCGGCGTATCGCTCCAGCGGAAAGCTGCCGCCGTACTCCCGGTCGATCACCCGGTTGATCCACACGTCTCTGGGGAAGCCGGAGAGCCGGTGGTAGCCGAACAGCGAGACGCAGCTGGCCACCTTCGGCCCCACGCCGGGGACTGTCAGCAGCGATTCCGTCAGGGCCGCGTCGTCCAGACCGGCCATGAGCGCCGGGGAGAGTGCGCCTTCGGCGGTCATGCGGGCCGCCGCCCGGACGTAGCCGGCCCGGTAGCCCAGCGAGCAGACCCGCAGCGCGTCCTCCTCCAGCTCCGCCAGCCGCGCCGCGGCGGGGAAGGCCCGCGCGCCGTCTCCGATGGGCTCACCGTAGCGGCTGCACAGCTGCTCCACGCAGCAGCGGATGGCCGGAATGTTTTTCCGCTGGGAGATGAGGAAGGTCACCAGCATCTCCCACGGGTCCTGCCGCAGAATACGGATGCCCCGGCCGAACTCCGCGGCGCGGGTGAGATACCCGTCCTCCGGAGGAATCGCCGCCCGATAGGCCGCATAGGAGGCGTCCATATCGAAATAGGCCCGCCAGACGCCGTCGTATTCTGCGGCGGTGCAGTCCAGCGACGCGCCGCCGGGCCGGGGAGCGATCCGCAGCAGCCGTCCGGCGGCGTTGAGCAGATAGGTTCCGTCCCCGGCGGGGGTCAGGCGGAAGCACTGGCCGCTGTCGGCAATCTTTTCAATATCGAAATCCTCGCTGTGCAGGTCGATCATGGTCACCTCGGCTGCCGGAGGTGTCCGGCTGAATGTCAGTATATCACAGCCCGGGCCGTTTGGCGAGGCGGGTTTTTCTCCCGGAGCGGAAAAACGCCGTTCCCCTGCGGCCCGGAATGTGGTATGATAGGGCCGACGACACAGCCGCGTCCGGCCCGGCGCCGGAGACGCGGAAAAAATATGCGGGAGGAACGGATATGGAGATGACTTTGGTGGTGATGGCCGCCGGCATGGGCAGCCGCTACGGCGGCCTGAAGCAGATCGAGCCGGTGGGCCGAAACGGCGAGATCATCATGGAATATGCGGCTTACGACGCGCTGCGGGCCGGCTTCGGCCGGGTGGTGTTCGTCATCAAGCCGGAGATGGAGGCGGACTTCCGCCGCATCGCGGGGGACCGCATTGCGCGGCACATGGACGTGGCCTATGCCTTCCAGCGGCTGGACGGCCTTCTGCCGGAGGGCTTCTCCGTGCCGGAGGGCCGCGTGAAGCCGTGGGGCACGGGTCACGCGCTGCTCACCGCGGCGTCCGAGGTCCGGGGATCCTTCTGCGTGGTGAACGCCGACGACTTCTACGGGCGGGACGCCTTCGCGCAGGTGGGCGCCTTCCTGCGGCGGAGCGGCAGCGGCCGGCCCTATGCCTGCTGCATGGCGGGCTACGCCGTGGAAAACACTCTGACGGACAACGGCACCGTTTCCCGGGGCATCTGCACCACCGACGCGGCGGGGATGCTGACCTCCATCACCGAGCGAACCAAGCTCCGCCGGGAGGGCGGCGCCGTGGCGGATCTGGACAGCGGCGCACGGGTGGAGCTGGGCACGCCGGTGTCCCTGAACCTGTGGGGTTTCCCGCAGGCGGTGCTGGGGGACCTGCAGGAGGCCTTCGCAGACTTCCTGCGGAGCAATCCCGACCCGGTGAAGGGCGAATTTTATCTGCCCTCCTTTGTGGACGGACTGATCCGCTCGGGACGGGCCTCGGCGGCGGTGCTGCCCACGGACACCCGGTGGTACGGCGTTACCTATCACGAGGACCGGCAGGTGCTGGTGGACGCGGTGGGCGCCCTGACGGATCGGGGCGAGTATCCGGAGCCCCTGTTTGCATAAAGACGAAAAGTGTCGAAAATCCCCCGTTCCGAAAAGAACGAGGGATTTTTTTACATAAAATGTAAGTATGATTTACGGGTATTAGTCAAGAGCCACAAAGAAGTCAATCTATTTTCATTAAACTTTTTACCGGAGACCTGAACGGTTTTAGTGAAAATGTAACCGGAGTTGTAACCGCCGTGTGCTATGCTGATCTCAGATGAATACAGAGAGGCCGCAGTCCTGCCTGCGGCGCCAAATTGTCCGCAAGGACAGAAATGAGGGAAAGAGACTATGAAGAAGATGCGAAAGTGGATGGCTCTGGCCGTGTCCCTGTGTCTGACGCTCAGCCTGCTGGGCGTGGCGGCGTATGCCGAGGACGACGCGGCTGACGGATCGTCCGGCACGCCGGCGACGGAGCAGGGCGCGGATGTCCAGCCCTCCGGCGGCGAGAGCGCGGCCCCGGCGGAGACGCCGGCAGCTGCGGCAGAGACTCCGGCGGCTGCGGCGGGAACTCCGGCGGATGCGGCGGGAACGCCTGCGGATGTGACGGGAACGCCTGCGGCCCCGACAGAAACGCAGGCCCCGACAGAAACGCAGGCCCCGACAGAAACGCAGGCCCCGACGGCTCCTGAAAACGGAGCGGTGATCAACGGGAACCTGAACGTCTCCTACGCTACGGTGGTCGAGGCCATCGACGCGGCAAAGGACGGAGATACCATTCAGGTGTACGGCACCATCCTCTGGGGCGGCGAGAGCCAGACTGTGGACAAGACCGTCACCATCACCAGCGGCGCGCCGGGCGACACGCAGGGGCACATTGCGCTGAACGGAGCGAACAAATACAGCTTCCCGACCAATCATGGCAACGACGACACACCCAACGTGACCAACTTTACAACGGGTGTGACATTTGATAACATCCATCTGGAAACAAGCATGGGCATCAATTTCCTCTTTGCCAACGGACACAAGCTGGTCATCAATGAAAATGTGACCGTGGAGAGCAACGGCAGCCTCTGCTCCGGCGAGACCTCCGGCAGCAACATCATCGCCGTAGGCGGCTCCTACCAACAGAAAGTTGCCTCCACTGACATGACGCTGAATGCAGGTTCCTATGAATACGTCATCGGCGGCGGTCTGGGACAGCATGTCACCGGAAATGTGAATCTGGTCACCGGCGCATTCTGCGATGAAGTTTTGGGCGGCGGCTACTGCGGCAATGTGGGCGGCAGCACCAGCGTGGCGGTCAACGGCACAGTCGGCGTTCTGGGCGGCGTTTACGGCGGCTGCTATTACGGCGATGTCGGCGGTGACACCAATGTGACCGTCAACAACACGATTGGCACGCCCGGCTACGGCGTTGTTGCCGGCGGCAGCTGCTACCGCGGCTCCGTTCTGGGCAGCACCCACGTTACGGTGGGCGCAAACGGCAACGTGGGCGGCGGTGTTTACGGCGGCAACAGCGGAACCGTGAACGATCCGCGTCCGCTTGGCTCGGGCAGCAATCAGCGTTATTCCCAGAAGGCCAATGAGCAGACGCTCTATCCTGCGGTACCCTCCATGGAAAAGGGCAGCGTTGCCGGAGATTCCTACGTCACTGTGAATGCCGGCGGCATGTGCAACGAGGCTGTCTACGGCGGCGGCAGCGACACGCCGGTAAAGGGCAGCACCCATGTCATTGTCAACGGCACTGTTTACGGTGAAGGCAACGCCGAGGGCGTTTACGGCGGCGGCGCATACGTTGGCGCGGATGTTCTGGGCAGCACCAACGTCACGATTGGTTCCACTGCCAGCATTCCCATGCGGCAGGTCAATTACAGCTATATGGGCGGCGACACCCGCATCGGCGGCGCGGTGTTCGGCGGCGGCCGGTTCTGCGCGGTGAAGGGCGACACCAACGTGGTCGTCAACGGCAGAGTCGGCAGCGAGGGCCTGGGCGGCCTGATCTTCGGCGGCGGCTACGGCAGAATGAGCACCGGAAACGCAACCGTGGAGGGAACCTCCAACATTACCGTCAACGCGGCGCCCTATTCCTACACCACCGACAAACATCTGGGCTGGCAGCAGTACACCGACGCACACTTGACCGGCGGAAAGACCACCTCCATCTGGGGGCAGACCGGCGTTTACGGCGGCGGCATGAACTGCGACTGCGACGCGACCTCTGTCATCAACATCAATACGGATTTGAACGGCGCGCCGGTGTTTGGCGACGGCCTGTTTGAGTGGGTTACCGGCAAGTGCACCGTCAACGTCAATCCGGGCGGCGTGATTTACAAGGTCTGGGGCTGGCTGGACGATGAGACGGAAATCGAAGAAATTTACAAGGACACTCCGTACGCCTATTCCTATGAGCGCGCCGCAGGCGATTATGCCAAGGTTATTTTCCGCGGCAACACCAGCGCCGCGGTGCAGCTGAACAATCTCGATCTGGTGCAGGTCACCGGCGGCTCCGATGTCACCATTGACAACAACAGGACCGCCGACGCCCAGCTGGTGAACGTGAAGGATCTGACCATCGACGGGAGCGGCAAACTGACGCTGCCCGCCAGCGCCTCCATCTCCGGCAGCTTCACCGGCGACGGCACCGGCACCCTGGCGGTTCCCGCCAACGACGTCACCGATCTGACCAAGGGCAAGGCCCGCCTGACCGCGGGCGGCACCGTCACCGGTGTCACCAAGCTCAGCATCGCGGACAACGGCAGCGTGGTTCCCGCCGTGAACCAGATCTACGTGACGGCGGCCAGGAGCAGCACCGACGCCGCCTCCAGCTACAACTGGACGGATGCCCGCAACAGTGTAAAAATGGACTGGAAGGCGTCCGACGCCCAGTCGGTGTGGTACCTCAGCGCCGCGCCGGTCACGCCCGGCGATCCCTCCGGCCCCAGCGGCCCCAGCGATCCCACCGTGATCCCCAGCCAGCCGGTGCCGGGAACTGAGCAGCCCGCCGTGCCGGGCACCACCATCCCCGAGACCCCGGCGCCCGCCGCGGAGACGCCCGCCGCCGAGATTCCGGAGGAGACGGCTCCCAAGGCCGAGGCGCCCAAGACCGGCGACTCCGGCGCACTGCTGGCGATCCTTGCCGCCGCCTCCGCGGCCGGCATGGCCGGCGTGGCCCTGACGGGCCGGAAGAAGCGGGAGGAGACCCGCTGAGCAAATCCGATCTCACCTGAAAAGCAGCGCCGCGAGCCCGTTTGGGCCCGCGGCGCTTTCCTGTCCGCCGGGAGGCGAATATGAAAAATGTGTAAACATTTCTATAACTCGTTTAAATATTTATATAATATTATTGACAAATTACGCCGAAGGGTCCATGATACAGAAAATGAAGCCGCCGGGGCGAAGGTTCCGGCGACAGAGGAGGCTCCGCATGAAAAAAACACTGTACAGCCTGATGCTGTCCGACGATGTGGTGCAGGCGGTGGACGCCATGGCCCACCGGATGGGCACCAGCCGATCCGGGCTGGTGAACCAGATTCTGGCGGACTACGTCTCGGTTCCCACGCCGGAGCGCCGCGTCAACGACATCTTTCAGGCCATCGAGGAACTCATCGCGCCGTCCCGGGAGCTGGTGCCGTTCTTTGCGCCGGGCTCGCCCACCATGTCCATGAAGTCCAGTCTGGCCTACAAATACCGGCCCACCGTGAAATACGAGGTGGAGCTGGACCCCAGCGGCGAAAAGCTGGGGGAGCTCAGCGTGATCTTCCGCACCCAGTCGGCGGAGCTGATCGCCGCCATGGCGGAGTTCTTCCGCCTGTGGGTCCGCATCGAAAACGACTGTCTTGCGCCGCTGCTGGGGGGACGGCTGGAGTGTGCGCTGTACGACGGCAAGTTTGTCCGTCCCATCGCGGTGCCCCGGAACCGGGACTGCACCGCTCCGGAGCTGGCGGGCGCCATCTCCGACTATGTGCAGCTCTTTGACCGGGAGCTGAAGGAGTATCTGGGCGGCAGCGCGTCTGCCGCCGATGTGGAGCGGGCCTACCGGGACGATCTGAGCCGCCGGGACCTGCTGATCTGAATTTGAATGAGGTGAATCACCATGAACGCTGAAAAATACACGCAGAAAACGCTGGAAGCCTTCCAGACCGCCCAGAAGATGGCGCAGGAGAACGGCAACCAGTACATTACGCCGGAGCATCTGCTCTATGCCCTGCTGGATCAGGACGGCGGCCTGATTCCGTCGCTGATGACCCGGATGGGCGTCAACTGCGACGGCCTGCTCTCCGAGCTGGACACCCTGATCGGCAAGCTGCCCAAGGTGTCCGGCGGCAGCGGAGAGGTCTACGCCTCCCCGGAGACCGGCAAGGTGGTCTCCGCCGCCGAAAAGCTGGCGGAGAAGCTCCGGGACGAGTATGTGTCCGTGGAGCATCTGATGCTGGGCCTCTTTGCCGAGGGAACCCCCGCGGTGAAGCAGCTGCTCCAGAGCCACGGCGTCACCCGCGCCCGCTTCACCGAGGAGCTGAGCAAGGTCAAGACCAATCCCGTCACCTCCGACCAGCCGGAGGACACCTACGACGCGCTGAAAAAGTACGGCTCCGATCTGGTGGAGCGGGCGCGGAAGAACGAGCTGGACCCGGTGATCGGCCGGGACAGCGAGATCCGCAACGTCATCCGCATCCTCTCCCGCAAGACCAAGAACAACCCCGTGCTCATCGGCGAGCCGGGCGTGGGCAAGACCGCCATCGCGGAGGGGCTGGCCCAGCGGATCGTCCGGGGCGACGTGCCGGAGGGCCTGAAGGACCGCACCATCTTCTCCCTGGACATGGGCGCGCTGATCGCCGGCGCCAAGTACCGCGGCGAGTTCGAGGAGCGGCTGAAGGCCGTGCTGAACGAGGTCAAGAAGTCCGAGGGGAAGATCATCCTCTTCATTGACGAGCTGCACACCATCGTGGGCGCCGGCAAGACCGAGGGCTCCATGGATGCGGGCAACCTTCTGAAGCCCATGCTGGCCCGGGGCGAGCTGCACTGCATCGGCGCCACCACGCTGGACGAGTACCGCAAGTACATCGAAAAGGACGCCGCGCTGGAGCGCCGGTTCCAGCCCGTGCAGGTGGACGAGCCCACGGTGGAGGACACCATCTCCATCCTCCGGGGCCTCAAGGAGCGCTACGAAATTTTCCACGGCGTCCGCATCCACGACAATGCGCTGGTGGCGGCGGCCACCCTGTCCGACCGCTACATCACCGACCGTTTCCTGCCCGACAAGGCCATTGATCTGGTGGACGAGGCCTGCGCCATGATCCGCACGGAGATCGACTCCATGCCCGCGGAGCTGGACGACCTGCGCCGCAGGATCATGCAGCAGGAGATCGAGGAGATGGCCCTGAAGAAGGAGGACGACCAGCTCTCCCGGGACCGGCTGAAGGAGTTGGCCAAGGAGCTGGCCAACGAGAAGGAACAGTTCAACGCCATGAAATCCCGCTGGGAGAGCGAGAAGAACGGCGTGGACAGGGTCAAGACCCTCAAGGGCCAGATCGACCAGCTTCACAGCGACATCGAGCAGGCCCAGTCCCGGCTGGAATATGAGAAGGCCGCCAAGCTGAAATACTCCGACCTGCCCGCGCTGGAAAAGCAGCTGAAGGACGCGGAGGCGGAGAGCGAGCAGCACAGCGCCGACAGCACCATGGTTCACGACACCGTGACGGAAAACGAGATCGCGGAGATCGTGGGCAAGTGGACCGGCATCCCCGTGGCCCGGCTGATGGAGGGCGAGCGGGAGAAGCTGCTGCATCTGGACGATTTCATTCACCGCCGGGTGGTGGGGCAGGACGAGGCCGTGCGCCTTGTCAGCGAGGCCATCCAGCGCAGCCGCGCCGGCATTGCAGACCCCAACCGGCCCATCGGCAGCTTCCTCTTCCTGGGCCCCACGGGCGTGGGCAAGACGGAGCTGGCCAAGTCGCTGGCGGACTGCCTGTTCGACGACGAACACAATCTGGTGCGCATCGACATGACGGAGTACATGGAGAAATTCTCCGTGTCCCGGCTCATCGGAGCGCCTCCCGGATACGTGGGCTACGACGAGGGCGGCCAGCTGACGGAGGCCGTCCGCCGCAAGCCGTACAGCGTGGTGCTGTTCGACGAGGTGGAAAAGGCCCACCCGGACGTGTTCAACATTCTGCTGCAAATTCTGGACGACGGCCGGATTACCGACTCCCAGGGGCGGACGGTGGACTTCAAGAACACCATCATCATTCTGACCTCCAATCTGGGCTCTCAGGAGCTGCTGAGCGGCATCAATGACGACGGCACCATCGCCGACAGCGCCCGCGCCGCCGTCATGGAGGAGCTGCGCCGGGCCTTCCGTCCGGAGTTCCTCAACCGGCTGGATGAGATCATCCTGTTCCGGCCTCTGACGCGGGAGAACCTGACGGGCATCATCGACATTCTTATGAAGGGCCTGCGGGCGCGTCTGGCCGACAAGACCCTGAAGCTGGAGGTCACCGACAGCGCCAAGGCGCTGATGATCGACCGGGGCTTCGATCCCGTCTACGGCGCCCGGCCGCTGAAGCGGTATCTCCAGAGCGCGGCGGAGACGCTGATCGCCAGGGAGATTCTCCGGGGCGACCTCGCCGCAGGCAGCACTCTGGTGCTGGACACGGAAAACGGCGAACTGGTCTGCCGGAAAAAGTAATGCCGGAAACGGCAGCAAGAGGGGGCGTCCCGCAGCGGACGCCCCCTCTTTTCGGTTTTCCGGGAAAGCCGATTTTCCCGGCAGGCGGCCGTTCGGCGGCTGCGCCGCGGAACGTGCTTCCCCGGCGCGCGCGGCGGGGAGAACCCGCCGGAGCTTCTCCGCACAGGGCTGTTTGTCCCTATCCCAGCATCACATCCAGCAGCATCATCACGAGAAAGCCCGTCATGACGCTGACGGTGCCCGCGTGGGAATGTTCGCCCAGATGGGCCTCGGGAATCAGCTCCTCCACCACCACATAGATCATGGCCCCGGCGGCAAAGGAGAGGATCCACGGCATCAGCCCCGTGACGCTGCCGGCGGCCAGCACCGTCAGCAGGCCGAACGCCGGCTCCACGATCCCCGACAGGGCGCCGCAGGCAAAGGCCCTGCCGGTGCCCATTCCGTCGGATTTCAGGGGCAGGGAGATGGCCGCGCCCTCGGGGAAGTTCTGCAGGGCCATGCCGATGGCCAGCGCCGCAGCGCCGGCCAAGGCGCCGTCGCGGGCGGCCACCGTGAAGGCGAGGCCCACGGCCATGCCCTCCGGAATGTTGTGCAGCGTCACCGCCAGCACGATCATGGTGGTGCGCTTGAGTTTGGAGGGCAGGCCCTCCGGCTCTGTGCTGCCGATGTGCAGGTGGGGCAGCAGCCGGTCCAGCGTCATCAGAAACAGCCCGCCCAGCGCGAAGCCGCCGCCCACCGGGAGAAAGACGCTCTGCCCGGCGGCGCCGGCCATCTCCATGGCCGGCAGCAGCAGCGACCACACGGACGCCGCGATCATGACGCCGGCGGCGAAGCCCAGAAAAACCTTTTGGGTGACGGGCTTCATGTCCCGCCGGAAGAAAAAGACCATGGCGGCGCCCAGCACCGTGGCCAGAAACGTACAGCCCGTGCCGATGGCCGCGTAAAACAGTTCCCGCTGCAGCATACTGCCTCCTTAGGAGCGGACGGGCCCTCTCCGGCGGGGCCGCCCGTTTGTCGATGGAACCAACATATCACAGGCAGAAACCGCCTGCAAATGGCAAAAGACACATCTGCGGGGCACAAATTTTCGGGCGGGCGGCGGGTTCGGATTTCACAGTTGTGGCAGAAAGGGAAATATCAGGCAGAATCTCCTTTACAGCGGCGGCGAAACGGCATAAAATATGAATTGGGAAAGCCGGCGGAACGGCCCGCCGGGGGAGAAAACGCATCCGCGCACGGCTGCGGGGAGGATGAGAAAATGAGAGAAACAACGGAAGTGGTGGCCGCTCTGCTTCGCAGCGGCGACAGATTTCTGATTTGCCAGCGCCAGAGCGACAAGGCGCGGGGCTCGCTGTGGGAGCTGCCCGGAGGCCGCGCCAAAAGCGGCGAGGACAAGCGCCATGCCCTGTCGCGGGAGTGCCTTGAAAAGCTGCTCCTGCCGGTTCGGGTGGGCGCGGAGCGCGGCGAGGTCAGCTTTCACTATCCCGACATCGCGGTACATATCACGCTGTTCGACGCGTCCGCCGTGGTGGGGCACCCGCACAAGCGGCGGCTGGAACGCGTCTGCTGGATTACGCCGGAGGAGATTCCGCAGTTCGATTTCTGCCCGGCGGACGCCCTGCTGATGGACGATGTCCGGGCGGTCATGGGGCGGAAGGACTGACGCCCCGCAATGGAAACAAAAGGCTCCCGTGCAGTTGCACGGGAGCCTTTTTTGCGGAATCGGGAGATTAGCCCGCGGTCCAGCCGCCGTCCATCGGCACTGTGATGCCGGTGACATAGCTGGATTCCTCCGCGGCCAGAAACAGGATGGTGCTGTCGGCCTCGTTCATATTGCCCTTGCGGCCGACGGGGCAGCGGGTGCGGAAGAACTCCAGATACTTTTCCGAGTCGATCCACGGCGTCATCAGTTCGGTGGGATAATAACCCGGGCTGATGGCGTTCACGGTGATCCCGTACTCGCCCCACTCGCAGGCCAGCGCCTTCGTCATTCCGATCACGCCGCCCTTGGCAGCGCTGTAGGAGGCGGAGCACATGTTTTTCTTGCCCACCAGACCGTACAGGGAGCTGATGTTGATGATGCGGCCGTAGTGGTTCTCGATCATATTCTTGCTGACCTCGCGGCAGAAGTAGTACACGCCGCAAAGATTGGTGGCGATGACGTTCATCCAGTCCTCGTCGCTCATCTCGGAGGCCTTGCCGCGTCCGCCGATGCCGGCGTTGGCAACCAGAATGTCGATCTTTCCATACTCCTTGATGACGGCGGCCACTGTCTTGCGAACCTGCTCGGGATCGCGGACGTCGCACTGCGCCGCAAAGCAGCGCACGCCGTACGTATCCTCGATCACCTTTTTGTTTTCCGCCAGACGGTCGGTGCGGCGCGCCACGATGGCCACATCCGCTCCCTGTCCCGCCAGCGCCTTGGCGTATTCAAAGCCAAGACCGGAGGAACCGCCCGTAACAAGGGCCACTCTGCCATGAAAATCAAACATAGTTACACTCCCTTATCTTTTTTTGAGGATTTTACAGAACCCATGCGTAGTCGTTGCCCATGCGGACCGCCTCGGCGATGGAGCCGCGGGCAACATTGTCTCCTGCGTAGACGACCTTGTCGAAGTTGGCCTCCAGCTCCTGCGCCATATCCCGGTCGGGCTTGCTGCCCATGGCCAGAACAACGGCGTCGGCCTGGCAGGATACGATCTCCTGCTTGTCGGAGTCCATGCATTTCATGGTGATGCCGCCGGCCTCCACGGAGACGATGGCGCGATTGAGCAGAATGTCCACGCCGTTCTCCTTGAGGATGCCCACCAGCGTATTGCGCACGATGGGATACATGGTGGCGCCGGGGACGGACAGCATTTCCACCACGGTGACGCGGCTCTTGTGATCGACGAGGAAGTGGGCGGTTTCCAGTCCCACGTGGCCGCCGCCGATGACGGCGACCTTCTTGCCGGACAGGTCCACCCGGCCCAGCAGAACATCCGCCATTCCGTAGACGTTGGGGCGATCCACGCCCGGAATCCGGGGTACGATCTGGCGGCCGCCGTTGGCTGCCACCACCGCGTAGGGGTTCAAGGCCTTGAGCGTCTCCACCGTGGCCGGCGTGTTCAGCCGGACCTCCACGCCGTACTCCTGCATTTCTGCGGTCAGCGTTTTGATGAATTCTCCCACCATTTCCTTGTGAGGCGGCTTGCTGGCCAGAATAGCCAGTCCGCCCAGGGCGCTGTTCTTTTCAAGCAGAACCGTGTGGAATCCCCGGCGGGCAAGCACGATGGCGGCCTGCATACCGGCGGGGCCGCCGCCGATCACCGCCACGTTGCGGCCCTCTCCGTTGCGGATCAGGGTCTCGTCGTTGTACAGCGTCGCGTAGCCGGTGGCGGGGTTGGCCGCGCACTCCAGATAGCGGTCCTGCACGACGGATTTGTTGCAGTTCATGCAGCGCATGCACTTGCGGATCAGATCCTCCCGGCCGGCCTTGGTCTTGTTCACCCACTCGGGGTCTGCCATCTGGCCGCGGGAAACGCCCACAAAATCGCTGACGCCCTCCTCCAGAAGCTCCTCGGCGGAGGAGGGATAGGTGATGGTGTTGACGGCGATGATGGGGATGGACACGTTCTGGCGGATGGTCTTTGCCAGATACTTTCTCCAGCCCACGTCGAAGTAGTTGGGCTCGATCATCCTGGACACGCTCTCGTAGACGGCGCAGCTGACGTCCAGGGCGTCGGCGCCGGCGGCCTCCAGAACTTTGGCCACCTGCACGGCGTAGTCCAGATCAATGCCGCCGTCCACGAAATCGCTGCCGTTCATGCGCACGATCACGGGGTAGTCTTTTCCGCAGGCGGCCTTGACACCGGCGATGATCTCCGTCACGATCCGGCAGCAGTTTTCCACGCTGCCGCCGTAGCTGTCGGTGCGCTTGTTGGTATAGGGACTGACAAACTCGCTCAGCAGGTAGCCGTGGGCTGCGTGCAGCTCCACGCCGTTGACTCCGGCCTTCTGGCAGTTCACTGCCGCGTTGATGAATTTGCCCTCCATGTTCTTGATGTCGTCCACCGACATCTCGCGGGGGACGATGCCGTTCACCTTATTCAGAACGGCACTGGGGGCCATGGGAACCTGCCCGTCATTCAGTGCGGGAGGGGCCTCCCGGCCGCCGTGATGCAGCTGGACGAACAGCTTGCCGCCGTAACGCTGTACGGCCTGAGCCAGACGCTCCATGCTGCGCACGTGCTTGCGCTCGGCGATGCACAGCTGGTTGGGGTTGCAGGCGCCGCTTGTGAAATCGACGCGGGTGAACTCGGTGAAAATCAGGCCGCATCCGCCGCGGGCGCGATCCTCATAAAAACGGATCAGCTCCGGAGACGCCTCCCCGTTCCAGGAGGCCAGTCCGTTGCCCATGGAGGTCATGACGACGCGGTTGCGGATTGTGACACATCCGATTTTTCCTTGCTGGAAGAGCAGCTTGTAGTTCAAAATATTCATCCTTTCTCAGCGATTGCTCGCTTGTTACTGATGGCGCATACCAATATTGTAGAGAATCGGACGAGCCGAAAGTATGTCCGGGGTGACAAAAGAATCTGGATTTTTGTGCAAAGTGCAACAACTTTCCTTCTGTAAACCTGCACTCATCATGATTTACGCCCAAGACGGGGCTCTGCTGCGGCAGGGGGCGGCAGCGCATCCGGGGCGGCGGATGCCGCCAAAATCGGTGATACGCTCAAAATATACGGAGGTTCCGCCTGTCGTTTTGGGCAAAAACGATAAAAACCGCCCGGTTTTTATCCCGGATGCACATTGTTCCACCCCACCGGTGATTGCTACTATATTCTTAGAAGCTGCCCTGCAAGGGGCGGGACTGGCCGCGTTTCGGGGCCATCCCGCGGCCTGCGGTGGATTCGAATTAAAATATGGAGGCGCAAAATGAAGGAATTCAAAGGTAAGGTTGCGTTGATCACGGGTGCGGCCCACGGAATCGGACACTCCTTCGCTATTGAAGCGGCGAAGCGCGGGATGAAGCTCGCACTGGTGGACGTCGACGCGGAATATCTCGTCAAGGCCAAGGCCGACTGCGAGGCGCTGGGCGCGGAGGTTCTTGCAATCCGCACCGATGTGTCCGTTTACGACGAAGTCCATGCCTCCGTTGAAAAAACGATGGAGCGGTTCGGAGAGATTGACGTTCTCTTTTCCAACGCCGGCATCGCAACGGCGGGAAGCATTCTCAACATCCCCGTGCGGGACTGGGAGTGGGCAGTGGCCGTCAACACGCTGGGACTGGCTTACTACACCCATGACGTGCTGCCCATCATGGAGCGGCAGGGCACGCCGGCGCATTTCATGTGCACGGCATCCGTCGCGGGCCTGCGGGCCGGCATGGCCGTCAATCCTCCGTATTTCTGCAGCAAGCACGGCGCGGTTTCCATTGCCGAGTCGGTGAAGGCGCAGATCCAGACGGACGGAAGCGACATCGGCGTGTCCGTGTTCTGCCCGATGTACGTCGCAACGGACATCGCCAACAGCGAGCGGCACCGTCCGGCGAGATTCTCTGACCCCGATGATCCGTACTACTCCAGCAAGGAATACATCACCGCGCGGGAGACCTTCGTCAAGAACGTCGCGGGAGGAATGCCTGTTGAGAAGATCGGTCCCCGCCTGTTCCGCGCCATCGAGGAGAACCAGATGTACATTGTGACCCATACCGCCACCATTCCCTACATTGAGGAGCGGCACCGCGCCATCGAGGCCGACGCCAAGTACGAGCTGACCATCAAATAAGCGCGCAGGCCGCATTTACGAAAGGAAGGGCCCCATAATGGACATCAAAATGATCGACGTCAAAAATGAGATTCTCTCCACCAATGACGATTTGGCCGAGGAGCTGCGCAGCCGGCTGAAGGCCCATCACGTGTTCATGGTGAATATCATGGCCTCTCCCGGCGCCGGGAAAACCACGCTGCTGCTGGACACCATCCGCCGTCTGAAGGACCGGTTCCGCATCGCGGTGATCGAGGGCGACATCGAGTCCATGGTGGATGCGGAGAAAATCGCGGACAGCGGCGCGAAGGCCGTGCAGATCAGAACCGGCGGAGACTGCCATCTGGACGCACCCATGCTCAAGCCCGCCATTGATTCGCTGGATCTGGACAACGTGGACATTCTGTTCGTCGAAAATATCGGCAATCTGGTCTGCCCGGCGGAATTCGACACCGGCGCCATGCTGAAGGTCATGCTGCTCAGCGTACCGGAGGGCGACGACAAGGCGCTCAAATATCCGCTGATGTTCTCCGTGTGCGACGGGCTGCTGGTGACCAAAACGGACTGCGCCCCTCTGTTCGATTTCGACATGGAGCGGCTGCGGAAGCGGGCGCATATACTGAACCCCAATCTGCACATTCTCCCCGTGTGCGCCAAGACGGGCGAAAACATGGATGAGTGGATCCGCTGGCTGGAGGAGCAGAGAACGCGCTGCATGAACGCGTAGGAGGAGAAAAATGCCGTATATTCAGGTGAGTACCTCCTGCGCCATTACCGACGGGCAGGAGCTGGCCATGAAGACCCAGATCGGCAAGGCCATCGAGCTGATTCCGGGCATGAAGGAAGCCTACATGATGCTGCGCTTTGACGGGAGCAGCCATCTGTATTTCGGAGGGGAGAGCGACTGCGCCTTTTTGGAGGTGCGCCGCTTCGGCCTCGTTCCCGCAGACGCCGCGGAGGCCCTGACGGCCCGCCTGACCGAGATCGTGTCGGAGACCCTGGGGCTCAGTCCCGCGCGTATTTACGTGCAGTACCTGCAGGCACCCTACTGGGGCTGCCGGGGACATAATTTCTGAACGCGCGCCGGGGGCGGCGCAGAAAATCAAAATTATAGAAAAGAGGACAGAGGAATGGCTGGTAAGAGGTTCCATTTTTACGAGAACCCGCATCCCATCGTGGCAGACAAGACCCCGGAGAACAAAGAGGCGTACTTCGGCCACGGCCTGGAGGGCAACAAGGCGTACTGGGACCGGAGACACGACTCCCTGCGCGACGCCTACATGCCTGCGCACAACGGCACGGCGCAGATCGCAACCGAGACGAAGGACATGTTTTACTGCGACATCGCCACTCTGCCTCCCGTGATCCGGATCGAAAGCGGCAAAACCTTCCCGCTGCCGCTGGCCGTGATTACGGAGGTCATCAACCGCTCCACCCACCGCGTCATCACCCGCAACTGCACCTGCCGCACGACCTTTGACTGCCAGAGCTACGACAAGGCCATCGGCTGCGTTCACATCGGCGGCCCCACCGCCGAGGAGCCGGACAGCGTGGCCCGCCACGTCTCCAAGGAGGAGGCCATCGCCCATGTGAAGCACGCCATCGACATCGGCCTGCTGCCCTTTGTGGGCCGCATGGAGGTGGACAACGAGGTGTGGGGCATCTGGTCAGGCGAGCCGATGTTTACCGTCTGCCTGTGCTGCCCCTGCTGCTGCATCCCCCGCCGGGGCTATCAGTATCTGCACCCCGAGCAGAAGAAATGGCAGTTCAATCCCATCAACGACCTGCACTGGAAGCTGGATCACACCATGTGCCTCGAGGAGGAGTGCGGCGCCTGCGTGCGCCAGTGCCCCGCAAAGGCCCTCTCCTTCAAGGACGGCAAGGTCTGCTACGACGAGGAGCAGTGCCTGTACTGCGGACGCTGCCAGCAGCTGTGCCCGCGTCAGGCCATCACCATCGAGACGGACGACCTGAACCGCCTTATCAACAACATTTTCGGGCGGTACGACGGCAAGTGCGGCGACCTCGGATTCAACGGCGAGGATTACGCGGAGGCCGTCATCAAGACGGCAGAAAAGTTCTGAAGCGATATGCATGAAATGAACGTGATCGGCACGCTGGCCGCCCGGGTCGTCAAATGGGGCCGGGAGAACAACGTGGAAAAGATTCTGGAGATCGACATCGTCTGCGGTCAGCTCCGTATGTTCGACAGAGACTTTATGCAGCGCTACTTCGATATTTTTACCCGCGGCACCATTGCCGAGGGGGCCCGGCTGGAGCTGACGGTGCGCCCCATCGGCTACCACTGCAATGCCTGCGGTGCCGAGTATGAAATGACGCCCCGCGAATGGCTGGATATGGACGTCAACCGGGCGGCCTGCATTCACTGCGATTCGGAGGATATTACGCTGATCTCCGGAGGAGAGTATTTTATCAGTGACATTTTGGCGGATGTGCGCGAAGCATAGGCACATCGGATAACCCGTCCCGCGAAGGCCCCGGAATTGTATTCCGGGGCCTTTTTCTGCGCCCTTCGGCCGCCGGCCTGCCCCGGAAAAAGCCCCCCGCGGCCGGCGGAACGGAGCAGCTCCCGCCCGGCCGGCGCTTTTCGGCGTTTGAAGCCCCCAAACGTTCATTTTTCACAAAAATACCCCCAAAAATCAGCAAAAAAGACAGACGCAACCGATTAAAAATGATTGCATTGAGGCGGGCAGACTGTTATAATCTTAACTATGTTGCGCGCAGAGATGAAAAAGCGCAGAAAAAATGCGCCTTATTCCATCTGACCTTCGTAAAAAATCACAAAGTTGTACAGGAGGACCGCTATGACGCAGGATCAGCAGGAAGCGCTATCCATCATTGAGAAATACGGCTGCGACCAGTCCAACCTCATCGCCATTTTGCAGGAGATTCAGTCTGCCTACAAATATCTCAGCGAGGAGAATCTGTCGCTGATCGCGGACAGGCTGGGCATCAGCATCGCCAAGGTGTACAGCGTCGCCACGTTTTACGAGAACTTTTCGCTGGAGGCCAAGGGCCGCCACATCATCAAGGTCTGCACCGGTACGGCCTGCCACGTCCGCAAATCCCAGCCCATCTACGACGCCATCCGCGAATATCTGGCCCTGACCGGGAAGAAAAGGACCTCCGCCGACGGCCTCTTTACGCTGGAGACCGTTGCCTGCCTCGGCGCCTGCGGACTGGCGCCCGTCATGACCATCGACGGCGAGGTTCACGCCAAGATGACGCCCGAGGCTGCGCTGGAGCTGCTGGGGGCCATCCGGAGAGAGGAGGCGGCGCAATGATGAACCGCACCAAGCTGACGAGAGACAGCTTTCACGTCTTTCAGGCCAACGCCCGCAACGCCCTCAAGCAGAGCGAGCAGGTGACCTCCGTGCTCATCTGCGCCGGCACCGGCTGCATCGCCGGCGGCTCTCTGAAAATCTTTGAGAACATCAAGGCCGAGTGCGAGGCCAGAGGCATTGCTGTCTACGTGGGACTGAAGCACGACTCCGACGCGGAGAAGAGCCTCCATGTCAAAATGAGCGGCTGCCACGGCTTCTGCGAGATGGGCCCGCTGGTCCACATCGAGCCCCAGGGCATCATGTATATCCACGTGACGCCGGAGGACTGCCACGAGATCATCGAAAAGACCATTCTGGGCGGGGAGATCATCGACCGTCTGGTCTACCATCTGGACGGCGTGGCCTACCCCAAGCAGCAGGACATCCCGTTCTACAAGAAGCAGCACCGCGTGGTGCTGGAGAACTGCGGCCGCAGCGACGCCGAGGACATCGAGGAATACATCGCCAAGGGCGGCTACGAGGCCTTTGAAAAGGCGCTCTTCGAGATGAGCGACGAGGACATCTGCAAGACCATCATCGACTCCGGCCTGCGGGGCCGGGGCGGCGGCGGCTTCCCCGCCGGCAAGAAGTGGGACAGCGCCCGGCGGCAGAAGGCGTCCCAGAAGTACATCGTCTGCAACGGCGACGAGGGCGACCCCGGCGCCTTCATGGACCGCTCCGTGATGGAGGGCAACCCCCACAGCGTGCTGGAGGGCATGATGATCGCGGGCCTCGCCGCGGGAGCCAACGCGGGCTACATCTACGTCCGCGCGGAATACCCGCTGGCGGTGAGCCGCCTGAAAACCGCCATCGAGAAGGCGGAGCAGTACGGCCTGCTGGGCGAGCGCATCATGGGCTCCGACTTCAGCTTCCGCATCCACGTCAACCGCGGCGCCGGCGCCTTCGTCTGCGGCGAGGGCAGCGCCCTCACCGCCTCCATCGAGGGCAACCGCGGCATGCCGCGGGTCAAGCCGCCCCGGACGGTGGAGCACGGCCTGTGGGAGATGCCCACGGTCCTCAACAATGTGGAGACCTTTGCCAACGTGCCGCTGATCATCCGCAACGGCGTGGAGTGGTATCACTCCATCGGCACCAAAACCAGCCCCGGCACCAAGGCCTTCGCCCTGACGGGCAACGTGGTGAACACCGGCCTCATCGAGGTGCCCATGGGCACCACCATCCGGGAGGTCATCTTTGACATCGGCGGCGGCATCCGGGGCGGCAAGAAGTTCAAGGCCGTCCAGATCGGCGGTCCCTCCGGCGGCGCCACCACCGCCAGCGACGAGCATCTGGACCTGCCGCTGGACTTCGACTCCCTCAAGGGCATCGGGGCCATGATCGGCTCCGGCGGTCTGGTGGTCATGGACGAGGACACCTGCATGGTGGAGGTGGCCCGGTTCTTCATGCGCTTCACCCAGAACGAATCCTGCGGCAAGTGCGTTCCCTGCCGGGAAGGCACCAAGCGGATGCTGGAGATTCTGGACCGGATACTGGACAACAAGGGCACCATGGAGGACCTGAATCTGCTGGAGGAGCTGGCGGACACCATCACCAGCACCTCCCTGTGCGGACTGGGCAAGAGCGCCTGCAAGCCGGTGCAGAGCACCATGAAGTACTTCCGGGACGAGTATCTGGCCCACGTGGTGGATCACCACTGTCCCATCTGCAACCGGGAGAAGCCTCATCCGGTCATCGACGCTTCGGCGTGCAGGGGCTGCGGCAAGTGCCGGAAAAACTGCCCGGTGGAGGCCATCTCCGGCGCGGTGAAAAAGGCCCATGTCATCGACGGGGCGAAGTGCGTCAACTGCGGGGCCTGCGTCCAGAACTGTCCGTTCGGCGCCATCGCCCCGGCGAAGGAGGGTTAAGCCATGGCCAAGGGAATTATGTACATCGACGGCCAGCGCGTGCCGTTTGACGGCGAGAAGAACGTGCTGGCGGTGATCCGGAAGGCGGGCATCGACATGCCGACCTTCTGCTATTATTCCGAGCTGTCCATTTACGGCGCCTGCCGGATGTGCGTGGTGGAGGACGAGAAGGGCCACATCGACGCCTCCTGCTCCATGGAGCCGCGGGACGGCATGAAGATCCGCACCAACACCGCCAAGCTGCTCAAGCACCGGCGGATGATTCTGGAGCTGCTGCTCTCCTCCCACTGCCGGGACTGCACCACCTGCGAAAAGAGCGGAGACTGCCGCCTGCAGGAGCTGGCGCTGCGCTTCGGCGTGCGCCACGTCCGCTTCCCGGACACCCGGCCCCGGTACGAGATCGACGACTCCAGCCCCTCCATCGTCCGGGACCCCAACAAGTGCATTCTCTGCGGCGACTGCATCCGCGTGTGCGAGGAGATGCAGGGCGTGGGCATTCTGAACTTTGCCCACCGGGGCAGCAGCCTGCAGGTGATGCCCGCCTTCGACCGCAAGCTCAGCGAGACCAGCTGCGTGGGCTGCGGCCAGTGCGCCGCGGCGTGCCCCACCGGCGCCATCACCATCTTCAACGAGATCGGCCGGGCATGGCGCGCCCTGCACAACCCGGAAAAGCGGGTGGTGTTCCAGATCGCGCCCGCCGTCCGCGTGGCCGTGGGCGAGGCCTTCGGCCTGCCCTCCGGCGAGAACGTCATCGACCGGCTGGTGGCCGCCCTGAAAATGATGGGCGCGGACGAGGTGTACGACACCACCTTCGGCGCCGACCTCACCGTGATCGAGGAGGCCGCCGAGCTGCTGGACCGGCTGAAGAAGGGCGGACCCTTCCCCATGTTCACCTCCTGCTGCCCGGCGTGGATCAGGTTCGTAGAGAAGGAGCGGCCCCAGTTCACGAAAAACGTCTCCAGCTGCAAATCCCCCATGGAGATGTTCGCCGCCGTGCTGAAGGAGCAGTACGCGGAGAAGGATCGGGCGGACGGCAGGCAGACCTTCCACATCGCCGTGATGCCCTGCACCGCCAAAAAGGGCGAGGCCGCCCGGCCCGAGTTCGCCCGGGACGGCAGGCCCGACGTGGATCTGGTGCTGACCACTCAGGAGATCATCAACATGATTAAGGAATCCGGCATCCGCTTCGCGGAGCTGGAGGGGGAATCCCCCGACCTGCCCTTCGGCATGGGCACCGGCGCGGCCACCATCTTCGGCACCACCGGCGGCGTGGCCGAGGCCGTGGTGCGCCGGGTGGTAGAGGAGAAGTCCAAAAACACGCTTCAGGCCATCCAGTTCTCCGGCCTGCGGGGCAGCGAGCCCATCCGGGCCGTCTCCGTTCCCGTGGGCGACCGGGCGCTGCGCATCGCCGTGGTCAACGGGCTGGTCAACGCCCGGAAGCTGCTGGAGGACATCGAGGCCGGCAACGAGTATTTCGATCTGGTGGAGGTCATGGCCTGCCGGGGCGGCTGCGTGGGCGGCGCCGGCCAGCCCCACGGCCTCACCGTGCAGAAGCAGCAGCGGGCGGCGGGGCTCTATGAGGCGGACCGCAACGCCCTCATCAAGTTCTCCGAGCAGAATCCCATCGTGGGGGAGCTGTACGCCAACGGCCTGCGGGAGAAATCCCACCGGCTGCTGCACGTCAGATACGGCGAGTGATCCGGCGGGAGGGGCGCGAGGTCCCTCCCGCGTTTTTTGCCCGGCGCTTGATTCCCGCCGGGGGGAATGGTATGATGGAAACTGCTGTAAAATGCGGAGAGGAGGCGCGCTGTGAAAAAGCTGACGGTTGGGCTTCTGGCCCATGTGGACGCCGGAAAAACCACGCTCTCCGAGGCGCTGCTGTACCGCGGAGGCGCGCTGCGGCGGCTGGGCCGCGTGGATCATCAGGACGCTTTTCTGGACACCTTCGCGCTGGAGCGGGAGCGGGGCATCACCATCTTTTCCAAGCAGGCGCTGCTTCAGCTGCCGGAGCTGGAGCTTCAGCTGCTGGATACGCCGGGCCACGTGGACTTTTCCTCCGAGATGGAGCGGACGCTGCAGGTGCTGGACTGCGCCGTACTGGTCATCAGCGGCACCGACGGCGTGCAGGGCCACACCGCCACCCTCTGGCGGCTGCTGGAGCGGTACCATATCCCCGTGTTTCTCTTTGTGAACAAGATGGACCTGCCCGGCGCGGACAGGGATGCCCTGCTGGCTGAGCTGCGCAGCCGTCTGGGCGACGGCTGTGTGGACTTCGCCCGTCCGCCGGAGGCGCTGGCCGAGGACGCGGCCATGTGCCGGGAGGACGCCATGGAGGAGTATCTGTCCTCCGGCGCTCTCCGACGGGAGACCCTTGCGGACCTTATCGCGGGCCGCGCGCTCTTCCCCTGCTGGTTCGGCTCCGCCCTGAAGCTGGAGGGCGTGGACGGGCTGCTGGAGGGGCTGGCGGAGTATGCCCGCCCGCCGGTCTGGCCGGAGGCCTTCGGCGCGCGGGTCTATAAGATCAGCCGGGACCCGCAGGGCGCGCGGCTGACGTGGATGAAGATCACCGGCGGGACGCTCCGGGTCAAGACGGCGCTGTCCAGCCGCTCGCCGGAGACGCCGGAGAGCCGCTGGTGGGAGGAGAAGATCGACCAGATACGCCTGTACTCCGGCGAAAAGTACCGCACGGCGGAGAAGGTCCCGGCGGGGACGGTCTGCGCCGTCACGGGGCTGAGCCGCACCTTCCCCGGCCAGGGGCTGGGGGCGGAGCCGCCCAGAGGCGCCCCGGTGCTGGAGCCGGTGATGACGTGTCAGGTGCTGCTGCCCGAGGGCTGCGATCCCCACACGGCGCTGCTGCGCCTGCGGGAGCTGGAGGAGGAGGACCCGCAGCTCCGCCTTGTCTGGAACGAGCAGCTTCGGGAAATCCACATTCAGCTGATGGGCGAGGTGCAGCTGGAGATTCTCCGGCGGCTGGCCAGCCAGCGGTTCGGGCTGGAGCTGGCCTTCGGCCCCGGCAGCATCGTCTACCGGGAGACCATCGCCGACACCGTGGAGGGCATCGGCCACTTCGAGCCCCTGCGCCACTATGCGGAGGTGCATCTGCTGCTCCGTCCCGGCGAGCCGGGCAGCGGCGTGCAGGTGGACGCCGCCTGCCCGGAGGATCAGCTGGACGGCCACTGGCAGCGCCTCATTCTCTCCCATCTGGAGGAGCGGGAATTTCCGGGGGTGTTGACCGGCGCCCCCGTCACCGATCTGCGGATCACGCTGGCGGCGGGCCGGGCCCACGTCAAGCACACCGAGGGCGGCGACTTCCGGCAGGCCACCTACCGGGCCGTCCGGCAGGGGCTGATGCAGGCCCGCAGCGTTCTGCTGGAGCCGTGGTACGACTTCCGGCTGGAGCTTCCGGCGGAGTGCGCGGGCCGCGCCCTGTCCGACATCCAGCGGATGAGCGGCGAGGCCGACCCGCCGGAGACGGCGGACGGCGAGACCGTGCTCACCGGCGGCGCGCCGGCGGCGGGCCTGCAGAGCTACGGCGCGGAGGTGGCGGCCTACACCCGCGGCCGGGGCCGCCTGACCTGCACCCTGCGGGGCTATGCCCCCTGCCACAACGCCGACGAGGTCATCGCCGCCGCCGGCTACGACCCGGAGCGGGACCTGGACAACCCTGCGGATTCCGTTTTCTGCGCCCACGGCGCCGGCTATACCGTGAAATGGGACGAGGTGGCCACCCACGCCCATGTGGACGGCGTCCTGCGTCCCCAACAGCCGGAGGCGGAGCCCGCCGCTCCCGCGCCCGTCCGCCGCAGCGCGCCGGGCGGCTCCATCGAGGAGGACGGCGAGCTGCGGGCCATCTTTGAGCGGACCTACGGCCCCATCCGCCGGAAGGACCTCCTGCCCGCGGAGCAGGTGCGCCGCCGGGAGGAGGCCGCGGCGCGGACAGCCGCCCCGCCCCGGGACAGCGGGCCGGAGTACCTGCTGGTGGACGGCTACAATATCATCTACGCATGGGATGAACTGAAGGCCGTGGCCGCCGACAATCTGGACGCCGCCCGGAAAAACCTGATGGACATTCTGAGCAACTATCAGGGCTTCCGGAACAACGTGGTGATTCTGGTGTTCGACGCCTACAAGGTGCCCCACAGCACCGGCGAGGTGACGCGCTACCACAACATCGACGTGGTCTACACGCGGGAGGCTGAGACGGCGGACGCCTATATCGAGCGGGCCACCTACGAGATCGGCCGGCAGCACCGCGTCCGGGTGGCCACCTCCGACGGCGCGGAGCAGCTCATCATTCTGGGCCACGGGGCGCTGCGCATTCCCGCCTCCGCCTTCCATGAGGAGGTGGAGAGCGCGGAGGGGCAGATCGCCGCCATTCTGGAGCGCAACAACCGCCGGGAGCGCCAGCGCCCGGTGCAGGCCGCGCTGGAGAAGGCCGCCGGCCCGAAGAAATAAAACAAGCGGGGCGCTGACTGCAAGTCAGCGCCCCGCTGCGCGTCCGGGCCCGTCAGCCCTGCGGCGCTTCCGCCGGTGCGGAGGAGGAGAACCAGTCGTCGGGAACCTCGCGGCTCTCCACGGCCTGCGTCCCGTCGGGACGGCAGATCAGCACGTCGATCGTCATTTTCTCACCCCGTAAACCAAAAATTTTGCGCCTGCCTTCAGCGTGTTGGACGTCACGTAGTAATTGACGGACTGCAGCGTTTCCCCTGCGGGCAGGTTGACGCAGCCGCCTCCGCCGTCCATGGAATCGCCGCTGTTGGCGAAGGCCATCTCGCCCAGCAGGGGATTGCTGTCCATCCCGCTGAACGTGATGTGGTGCCGCGTCGTGTAGCTGGCGGAGCCGGAGGCGTACAGAATGTAGTTGATCTGGTTGCTGGCGCCGGAATAGGACGTTCTGGTGGTGAAGGACGTCCGGTTGTTGACCCGGACAAAGACGCTGGCGCCCATGGTCTGCCCGTAGATTTCCAGCGCGGCGTACTGGCTCATGTCGATGCCGGACAGATCCAGATCGACCTGCGCCGCGTCCTGCGTGGTGGTGATCTCCATCAGCTTGGCCAGGGGACTTGCGTCCCGGATGGCCTTCAGGGCGGCGTCGATCCGGGCGTTGTCGGCGTTGAACTCCTCCATCAGAATCCGATCCGATTCCTGCCACTGGTTCAGCTCGTAATTGCCGGTTTTTCCGCTTGCCATTGCGTACCTCCTTTATTTCAGTGCGGGGGCCAAAGTCAGGGCCCTGCACCATGGGGGGCCGGAGGGCAAAACGTGTACGCCGGCGTACACGGTGCAGAAAATAATTTCTCCCGCAAAATCCGGCGCTTTTTGTTGCACCCCCCCGAAAAGCATAGTAGAATAGGGAAAATGAACCTTCAGAGACGGGAGTATGCCATGGATGATAAATCGCTCTTGAATCAGGAGGACGACGAGCTTGCCCTCCGCCGGGCCCGCCGCCGCGAGGAACGAAGGCGGAGAGAACAGGAGCGCCGCCGCCGGCGGCTGAGGCGGGCCATTCCGTGGGCGGCCATGGCGATTGCCGCGGTGGTGCTCATCCCGCTGGGAGTGCGCCAGGCCAGAGGCAAGACCGCCGCGGTCTCCTCCTCCGCGGCCGCGTCCCCGGCGGTTTCCTCCGCCCCGGCGGAGTCCGCAGAGCCCCAGGCGCCCTTCTCCGCGGCGGAGACGTCCGCCACCATCCAGCTGGGCGAGGAGATCGACAGCGACTACGCCGTGGTGATCGACCGGACCAGCGGGGAGATTCTGGCGGAGAAGAACGCGAAAACCATTGTCAATCCCGCCTCCATGACCAAGGTGCTGACGGTGCTGGTGGCCGCCGAGCACGTGACGAATCTGGACGACAGCTTCACCATCCCCGTCGAGATCACCGACTACTGCTTCAGCCACGGGTGCAGCGCGGTGGGCTTCGCGGTGGGGGAGCGCGTCACCGTGCGGGATCTGTTTTACGGCACGGTGCTGCCCTCCGGCGCGGACGCCGCGCTGGGGCTGGCCACCTATGTGGCCGGGTCTCAGGAGGCCTTCGTGAAGCTGATGAACGAAAAGGCCGCCCAGCTGGGCCTGTCGGACGGGGCCAACTTCACCAACTGCATCGGCCTGTACGATGAAAACCACCACTGCTCCGTCTATGACATGGCGCTGATCCTCAACGCCGCGGCGGACAATCCCATCTGCCGGGAGGTTTTGTCGGCCCACACCTATACCACCTCCCGGACCGAGGCCCATCCCGAGGGCATCCCCCTGTCCAACTGGTTTTTGCGCCGGATCGAGGACAAGGACGCCGGCGGCCTCACGGTCCGGTGCGCCAAGACGGGCTATGTGGTGCAGGCCGGCTCCTGCGCCGCCAGCTATGCCGAGGGCAGCGGGACGGAGCTGATCTGCGTCACCGCCAAGGCCGGCAGCGCGTGGCGCTGCATCTACGATCACGCCGCGCTGTACAAGCTGACCGCCGGCGGGGCCGCCGGCTCACAGCCGTGATCGCCGGAAGACAGAAAAAGCGGAGAGACCTGTGTCTCTCCGCTTTTGTTATGTCGTCATGCGCGGGGGGCGGCCCGCCCCTCCAGCCGTTTGGAGAGCCGCAGAAGCCGGCCTCCCATGGGCAGCTCCCGCAGCTGACTGTCGGAAAAGCAGTGGAGCCGCAGGATCAGGAAGGCGTACACCGCCACGGACAGGATCAGCGAGAGCAGCAGTCCCAGCCACCGGGACAGCGGGGATACCAGCGCGTAGCTGCCCCATGTCACGACGCCCATGGCGGCGACGGAGACCAGCGGCACCCCGAAGGTCCGCCCGATGCGCCAGCGATAGCCCAGCTTCCGCCGCAGGGAGCGGCAGTTCAGCGCGGATACCAGCAGGGGGAAGGTCACGTTGCCGATGACCAGCGCGTACACGCCCAGCGGCGTCAGCCATACCAGCGCCGCCACCAGCGCCACATGGATGGCCAGCGAGACGGCGCAGTGCTTCACCGGGGTTTTCATGTAGTCGCAGCCCTGCAGAATGGCGGTGGTGATGGTGGACAGGGCATAAAACACCGCGGCGGAGGACCCCGTCTCCAGCAGGCGGGCGGCCACCGGCTCCATTTTTCCCAGCGAGGTGAAGGGCAGCAGCACTGCGTGGGACAGCAGCGCCAGCCCCACCGCGGAGGGAATGGCGATGGCCATATTCAGCTTCAGCACGGCGGTGATTTTCCGGTGCAGCTCCTTCCGGGTGCCGGCCACCTTGGCGGTGACGATGCTGGGGACGGCGGAGGCGGCCATGGCTGTGGCCACCGACACCGGCAGGTTCACCATCAGGTTGTACTGGGTGTTGAATATGCCCTGCATGGCGCTGATGTCCATGTCGGCGAAGCCCCTGGCGGCCATCAGATTGCTGAACACCAGATCGTCCAGCGTGTAGCCGATCTGATAGATGGTCTGACTGAGGATCACGGGCAGAATGGTCAGCAGCAGCTGGCGGACGATGTCCCGATGGGCCTCCGGCTCCGCGGTCAGACGCTCCCGCCGGGGACGCGTCCGGAAAAAGAGGAACAGCACCAGCCCCAGACCCGCCAGCGCGCCCGCCAGCGTGCCCAGCGTGCCGCCGGCGGCGCCGTAGGCGTCCACCCGGGCGTCGGCGGCGTGAATGCGCATCAGCTGCCATGCGGCCGCCACGCTGACCACGGCGTTGGCGATCTGCTCCAGAATCTGGGAGACGGCGGTGGGCACCATGTTGCCGTGGGCCTGAAACCAGCCCCGGAAGGTGCCCAGCAGAGCCACCACAAAGGAGGTGGGGGCCAGAACCCGCAGCGGCAGCGCCAGTCCCGGCTTGTGATACAGGGCCTCCAGCCCGTCCGCCCCCAGCCAGAGCACCAGCGCCGCGAAAAGTCCCATCAGCAGCGCCATCCGCACGGCGTCCGAAAACACCCGGCGGGCATTGCCCGGATCGTCCCGCGCCACCCGGGCGGAGACGGATTTGGACACCGCCAGCGGCATGGAGCAGGAGGACAGCGTCAGGGCGATGTTGTAGATGCCGAAGGAGACGGAATAGATGCCGTTGCCGGCGTTCCCCAGCAGATTTGCCATGGGAATGCGGTATAGAAAGCCGATGATCTTCGTGATGATTCCGGCCGCGGCCAGAATCGTCCCCTGCATCAGCATATTTTTTTCGCTGTTTTTTGCCATGTGTTCGGCTCCCTGCGCTAAAATTCGAATAGTCTATTGTATACATGATTTTCCGGCAAAGTCAAGGAATCCGCCGGATTTCGCGGAAGAGTTTTGTTATTTGGCCGGAATATGGTACAATCGTGAAAAAGCGACGGAAGGAGAAACGGCGATGCGGGAAATGTTCAGCCGTCTGGCACAGGAGCTGGAGGAGGGCCGTCCGGCGGTGCTTGTGACCATTCTGACGGCGGCGGGGTCCGTGCCCCGGGAGCCGGGCGCCATGATGGCCGTCCGCGCCGACGGCGCACTGGACGGCACCGTGGGCGGCGGCCCCGCGGAGTTCGAGGCCGGGCAGCAGGCGCTGCGGCTGATGAAAAGCGGGCGGAGCTTCCGCTGTTCCTACCGGTTCGTGCAGGGCGGCTCCTCCGGCGGGGACGTGACGCTGCACTTTCAGACGCTGGCCCCCGGCGACGGAGACGCCGCCGCGGTGTTCCGCCGTCTGGCGGAGCTGTCCGCCGGAGGCGGCGGCGCGTGGCTGCTGCGGCGGCTGGACGGCCCCCGGGTGACGGAGATGCGCGCCCTCTCCGGGGCGGACCGGGCGCTGCCCGCGCTGGCGCCCCTGCTCCGGCGGGAGGCGGCGCTCACGGAGGACGGCCTGTTCTGCGTCCCGGTGGAGCGGCCGGGCTGGGTCTATGTGTGCGGCGGCGGCCATGTGGCGCAGGAGCTGGTGCCGGTGCTGGCGCGGGTGGGCTTTCACCCCGTGGTGTGCGACGACCGGCCGGAGTTCGCCGATCCCGCCCTGTTTCCCGGCGCGGCCCGGACGCTCTGCCTCCCCTTTTCGGAGCTGGGGCGGCACCTGACCGTGACGGCGGACGACTGCGTGGTGGTGATGACCCGCAGTCCCGAGGCGGATTACCAGGTGCTGCGGCAGGTGCTGCGCAGCGGCGCCCGGTACATCGGCTGCATCGGCAGCCGGAAGAAGCTGGCCCTGTGCCGGGATCGGCTGCTGGAGGCGGGCTTCGCCGCCGCCGAGTACGACGCGGTTCACGCGCCCATCGGCCTTTCCATCGGGGCGCGGACTCCGGCGGAGATCGCCGTTTCGGTGGCCGCGGAGATGATCGCCGTCCGGGCCGGGGCGGAATCCTGACCGCAGCGCGCACAAAATGCCGAAAGTCGCCGACATTTCTTGCATAATCGGCGGAAAGTGTGTACAATAAGGACAAATCGAGGCGGTCCGCCCCCACGGACCGGGAGACGGAGGAGTTCCATGAGCAGCCGTATCAGCAAGGAAAACTACTATCTGGACATTGCGGAAACCGTGCTGGAGCGGGCGACCTGCCTGCGCCGCACCTACGGCGCCATCATCGTCAACAACGACGAGATCATTTCCACCGGATACAACGGGGCGCCCCGGGGCCGGGCCAACTGCACCGACCTGGGCTATTGCTCGCGGGAGGCCATGAAGGTGCCCAGAGGGGAGCGGTACGAGCTGTGCCGCAGCGTTCACGCCGAGGCCAACGCCATCATCTCCGCCGCCCGGCGGGACATCGTGGGCGGCACGCTGTACCTTGTGGGCCGGGACGCCCGGACCGGCGAGCTGCTGGCGGACGCCACCAGCTGCTCCATGTGCCGCCGTCTGGTCATCAATTCCGGCATCAGCCGGGTGGTCATCCGCCGCACCGCCAAAGAGTTTGAGGTGGTGGACGTGGAGGATTGGGTGGCGGAGGACGACCTGCTGGTTCCCCGGGACCCGGACGCCATTTTGAACGAGCAGTAAGCGCCGCGCCTGCGCGGCGGAAAGGAAGACCGTACTTTGAAGATCGGACTGATTACCTTTTACCACATTCACCATTACGGCGCGGCGCTGCAGGCCTGCGCCACCCAGCACGCCGTCACGGCGCTGGGAGGCGACTGCCAGCTGGTCAACTACTACGTGAATCAGGACAACGACCTGTTCCGCAAGCCCTCCGGTCTGGGCGCAGCGGCGGCGGACGCCCACACCGCCCTGCACTATGGGCCGCTGAAGGCGCGCTACGAGCGGTTCGAGGCGTTTAAAAAGAAGTACCTGAACCTGCCGGAGCATCGCAGCGCCAGCTTTGAGGAGCTGCGGCGGAACCCGCCGGAGTGCGACGTGTTCCTCTCCGGCAGCGATCAGATTTGGAACCCGAAAATCTTTCCCGACGGCCATTTCGACCCCGTCTTTTTCAGCGCCTACACGGACCGCCGCAAGATCGCCTACGCCCCCTCCTTCGGCATCCCCCACATCCCGGACAGCATGGAGGAGGAGCTGCGGGGCTACCTGAAGGGCTTTTCCCACCTCTCCGTGCGGGAGAAGCAGGGGCAGCGCATCGTGCAGGAGATCACCGGGCGCACGGCCCCGGTGGTGCTGGACCCCACCCTCCTGCTGAACCGGGAGGACTGGAGCGATCTGGCGGCGGAGCCGCCCTTCCAGCGGGGCTATATCCTGTGCTACTGCATCAGCAGGCCCGGCGCGCTGACGCCTTACATCGAGCGTCTGGCGGCGGAGACGGGGCTGCCGGTGGTGCAGCTGTGCGGCATCCGGCAGAAGGTGCATCCCAAGGCCCGCTGCGTGCTGGACGCCGGCCCGGCGGAGTTCCTGGGCCTGTTCCGGGGCGCCAGCTACGTGTGCACCAACTCCTTCCACGGCACGGTGTTCTCCGTGCAGTTTCAAAAGCCGTTTTTCACCGCCGTGGCCCCGTCGGAGATGGCCTCGCCGGAGTTTTCCCGGACCTACAGCCTTCTCTCCACGCTGGGCCTGACCCGGCGGATCATCGGCAAGGGCGACACCGCCGGCCTGACCGACGGCGTGGACTGGGACGAGGTGAACCATCGGCTGGAGGAGCAGCGGGCCTATTCGCTGGGCTATCTCCGCTGCGCGCTGGAGGACCGGCCCTTTGAGGAGGAAGCCCCCGCGGGAGATGCTTCCGGGCTGCCCCGCCTGGCCGACCGGGCGGACTGCACGGGCTGCACCGCCTGCGCCCAGGGCTGCCCCAAGAGCGCCATCACCATGAGCCGGGACCGGGAGGGGTTCCTCTACCCCGTGGTCAGCCCTCAGCTGTGCATCCACTGCGGACGGTGCACCGCCGTCTGCCCCATCCTCCACCCGCGGGAGGCCGGGCCGCTGCCCGCCGTCTACGCGGCGTGGAACAAGGACGACACCATCCGCAAGGACTCCACCTCCGGCGGCGTGTTCTCCCTGCTGGCGCAGGATACGCTGGAATCCGGCGGCGTCGTGTTCGGCGCGGCCTTTGACGCGCGGCTCCATCTGCGGCACACCGCCTGCTTCCGGGAGGAGGATCTGCGCCACTTCCGGGGCGCCAAATACGTTCAGAGCGATCTGGGCGACACCTACCGGGAGATCCGGGAGCTGCTGAAATCCCGGCCGGTGCTGTTCTCCGGCACGCCCTGCCAGGTGGACGGCCTGTACCGTTTTCTGGGCGGCCGGCCGGAGAATCTGACCACCTGCGATCTGGTGTGCCACGGCGTGCCGTCCCCCGGCGTGTGGGAGGATTTCGCGGCGGACGTCCAGCACCGCAAAAAGAAACAGCTCCAGACCGTCCGGTTCCGCAACAAGGTCACCGGCTGGCAGGACAGCCACTTCACCCTGCTCTACCGGGACGGGTCCGTGGACTCCGCCCCCCTGTTCCACACGGAGTACGGGCGGGCCTTCGGCCGGGCGCTGTTCCTGCGGCCCGGCTGCTACCGCTGCCGCTATACCTCCATGACCCGGCCCGGCGACTTTACACTGGGCGATTTCTGGGGCCTCCGGCCCGACGAGCTGGCCGATCAGCAGGAGAAGGGCGTGTCCCTGCTGCTGGTGAACACCCCTCACGGCAGCCACATCTTTGACCGGCTGCCGCTGGGCAAAAAGGTCTTTACGCCCGAGCGCGCCATCGCCGGGAACCCCCGGCTGGCTTCGCCCACCGCGTTCTGCGCGGATCGCACGGCCTTCTTTGCGGCCTACGCGCTGGAGCCCTTCGGCGAGGTGCGGAAAAAGTACTTCCGGATGCCGTCCCTGCCGATGCGCATCGCCGCAGGCACCCTGTCGCCGGAGATGAAGGAGAAGCTGAGGAAACGGCTGAAATGACGAGCCGGCCGCCGCATCCCCGGAGCGGGAGGGGCGGCGGAGGAAATCCGCGGCAAAACTGGTAAAATTGTCAAAAATTTATCCAAAGTTTGTAGCAAATGCCACGCGATTTTTAGAAACACTCCTGATACAATAAGCCCATCCACTAAATAAGGTAAGGAGTTGTTTCCATGAAGAAGTACGAGTGCAAAGTTTGCGGTTATATTTACGACGAGGCCGTCGGCATCCCCGAGGACGACATCGCGCCGGGCACCACCTGGGACAGCCTGCCCGCCGACTGGGTCTGCCCGCTGTGCGGCGCAGAAAAGTCCGATTTCGAGGAAATTAAGTGACCCATCGGCGGAGACGGGAGCGTTTTGCCCCGTCTCCGCTGTCTTTTTGTCAACTTTTCCGAAAAGGGAAGGGCTTCCGCCGCGGATTCTTATGGACAATGACGCTTGACGGGAGCCTGCGTAATCGATTAGGATAATGGTATCAGGAAAAAACGGCTGCTTGACCGCCTGAGCCGGGATTCAGACAGCGTGGTCTGCGGAACGGAAGCGTCATTACGGCATCGGAAACGGCCCTGCGGCGGTTTTCGAAAGGCGGAAAGGCTTGCCCCTTCTCCGCGGGGCAATCAAGGGCTTCATCTAAAGAGAAGATGAGGTCCTTTTGTCATATCCGGGCATAAAAAAACAGGCGCCCCGCCGTTTGGCGGGGCGCCTGAATCGGTTTTAGTCGGTCACGTAGGGCAGCAGAGCGATCTGACGGGCACGCTTGATGGCCTCGGTCAGCTGACGCTGATGCATGGCGCAGGTGCCGGTGGTTCTGCGGGGCAGAATCTTGGAACGCTCGGACACGAAACGGCGCAGCTTGGCGGCGTCCTTGTAGTCGATAGACTCGCACTTTTCCGCGCAGAACTGGCAGACCTTACGGCGCTTGCCCCGGTTCATCGGGCGAGAGGGCCGATTTTCACGATCCATAGGCATGGATGAGTTCCTCCTTTATCAAAATGGCGCTTTCGCGCATCAGAACGGCAGCTCGCCGTCCTCCTCGCCGATTTCGGCGAAGTCGGAGTGTCCCTCAGCGGGGGCGGCGCTGTGGCCGCCGGCGGGAGCACTGCCGTAAGAGGGAGCGTAGCCGGAATCCCCGGCGCCGTCCCGTTTGGAATCGCCGAAATAGATATTGTCGGCGACGATTTCGGTGGCAACGCGCTTGCCGCCATCCCGGTCGGTCCAGTCGCGGGTCTGCAGCCGTCCCTCCACAATGGCCATGCGGCCCTTGGTGAAGTACTTGCTGACGAACTCTGCGGTGGCGCGCCATGCGACCACGTCGAAGAAATCGGCCTTCTTCTCGCCGTCCTGAGACTTGAAGTCCCGGTCTACGGCTATACGGAAGGACGTGACGGCGGTGCCGCTCTGGGTCCTGCGGAGTTCGGGATCCTTGACCAGACGTCCCATGAGAATGATCTTGTTCAGCATATTGCGAAAGCCTCCTTACTCGCCCTTGCAGACGATCAGGGAACGCATGATGCCGTCGTTGATCCGGAGCTGACGGTCCAGCTCCTTCGGGAAGGCCGGCTCGCTGCTGAAGCTCATCAGCACGTAATAGCCGTCATTCTTGAAGTTGATGGGATAGGCCAGCTTGCGCTCGCCCCACTCCTCGACTTCCACGTTGGAACCATTCTGCTCGGCCAGAGTCTTGAACTTTGCCACCAGTGCGGCGGTGTTCTCCTCACCCTGTGCAGGGTCGACAATGTAGACGACCTCATAATTGGCAGAAACCTTTGCCATGTTTGCACCTCCTTCTGGACTAATGGCCCTCATTCAAAGATGAGGGCAAGGATTTGCCTGCATACTGCAAGCCTTATCATTATAGCGGAAAATCTTGAATTGTCAAGAAAAACTTTCAAAAACCGGCTGTTTTTCGAAAAAAACGCCGGAAAACCGCCCGCGGCGGCTCTCCGGCGCAAGAAATTCAGGCCAGCCGGCCCGGCGCCATGTAGCGGCGCAGGGAGGCGACGCGGGGCAGCAGCGTCAGCAGCAGGCCGCCCAGCACATAGCAGGCCACGGCCTCGCCGGCGCCCACGGTCAGGGCGTTGTAGGCGAAAACGCCGGGGAAGCCCGCGCCGAAGCCGGTTTCGTAAAAGGCGATGAGCGCGCCCACGATGACCGCGTTGCAGATCACGGGGGGCAGGGGAGCCAGCCACTTGCGGCTGACCCGCCGGGTCCAGAGCGCCGCCAGCAGCGTGGCCAGCGAGCCGAACACGATGTCCAGCGCGCCATAGGGGCTCAGCAGGTTGGCCGCCAGACAGCCGATGAACAGGCCCGGCACCGTCTCGGGAAAGAGGAAGGGCAGGACGCACAGCGCCTCGGAAAAGCGGCACTGGAAGGGCCCGTAGGCCACGCCGAAAATGGCGGAGAAGTAGGACAGCACCGCGTACAGCGCGGCGACTACGCCGGCAATGGCCATCTGGTGAACGGTGAAGCGGGACTTGGACATAAAAAAATACCTCCGTTTTTTGTTCGGAGGCTCTGCGGCGCAGCAAAAAAGCGCAGGAAACGGTCCGCGCAGCCTCCATTTTTTGTTTAGAGAACGGCGGAAAACCGCCGAACGAACGCCCGCAGGCGCTTGGACAGGGTGTGGAAACCTGTCGATGAGCAGAATACCACGGCGGAGCGCCAAAGTCAAGCCCGTCCCGGCCGGAGGGGCGCCTGCGGAAAAAAAGCTGGCCGGCGCACTGCGCCGGCCAAAAAAGACGGAGGGACGGACACCGCGCTCAGCGGATGTCCAGCGAGATGGTTTGGGCGGTCAGGTCCACCGTGTAGTGATAGGTGCCCTGCACATGGTACTCCGAGCTGCTCTGATAGGAGTAGCTGTCAAAGGTGATCTCATAGACGAAAGCATCCCCGTCGAACCACATGGAATCGGGACGGGCCACGCCCTCGCCCGAGGACCACGGCAGGGGCAGATCGGCCTTCGTGCCGTCGGCCAGATAGAGGTACAGTCCGTACTGATCCTGATGGGGCGTGCCCGTCAGCTCCCCGACGAAGGCGATGGCGGAGCCGTTCTCCGTGTGGGAATCGACCCGGAAACCGTTTTCGTCAACTCCGGCGGCGATCTGCGCGTCCAGAGACGCCAGCCGCTCCTCATAGGTGGAGCCGTCGGGCTCCGCGGCTGCGGCCAGCGGCTGATTGCCGAACTCCGGGGAAACGGAGCTGGCCCACGGCTCCTGCCCGGTTCCGCTGGCAGCCGTCAGGCCGGCGGCTTCGCCGGCCGCGGCCGGCAGCTCCTCCGGGGCCTCGGCGGCCTCGTCGGCTGCGGAGCCGGAAACGCTGTCGTTGGCCGGGGCGGGGGGATCCGCCGCGGCGTCCTTCGGGGCGGTGTTCTGGCTGGCGGCGCTGCCCTGCTGACCGGTCCCGGCCTGCGCGGTTTCTCCGCCGGAGGCGGCGCGCTGACTGCCGGAGGTGAGGCGGGGGGCGGACTCCACCTCAGAGGAGCCGGCGGTTCCGCTGCTGCCGGTCAGGGTGTTGTCCGAGGCGGTCCCGGTCTGGGACTGGGCGGGAGCCGCGGCGGTTTCCTTCTCGTCGGAGACGGCTGCGGTGGCGGTTCCGTCGGACACGCTGCCGGATGCGTTCCAGCCGGGGAGTCCGCGGACGGCCACGGCCACCGCAAGGCAGGCGGCCAGCGGCAGCAGGACCTTCATCCACCGGCGGGTGCGGCCCTTCCGGGGCGCGGCGTCCGCCCGGACGGCGGCCATCACGCCGTCGGCAAAGCCGGCGGGAACCTCGGTGTCCTCCGGATCGGGGAAGGCGGCTTTCATTTTCAGTATTTCGTTCAGGTAGGCGCGGCAGCCGGCGCAGCCGGCCAGATGCTCCCGCACGCGGGCGGCCTCCTCAGGGGTGCATTCGCCGTCGGCAAAGGCGTCCAGCAGGGCCGCGTATTCTTCACAGTATTTCATTTGCAGCCCTCCTTTTCTGATGCTTTGGACGAAGGGGGGGCAAAAAGGTTCCCATGCTCGGCCAAAAAATTGCGCAGCTGCCGCCGCCCCCGGCTGATCCGGGATTTGACGGTGCCTACGTCCAGATCCAGCGTTTCGGAAATCTCGTCGTAGGAGAGCTGGTGGATTTCCCGCAGCACCAGCACCGTCCGGTGGTCGGGGGAAAGGGCCTGCAGCCCGGCCTCGATGGTCTCCCGCAGCTCCCGGCGCTCCGCCTCCTCCTGAGGCCCCTCGCCGGGGTCGGGGAGGTCCAGATTCAAATCCTCGTTGTCCAGCGACGGGCCGGCGGCGCCCCGGTGGCGGCTCTCCCGCCGGAGCAGGTCGATGCAGGCGTTGTTGGTCAGGCGGTAGAGCCACGTGGCAAAGCTGGACTCCCCGCGGAAGAAGGGCAGCCCCTGCCACGCGGAGAGAAAGGCCTCCTGCGCGGCCTCCTGCGCGTCGTCGGGATTGCCGCACAGACGCAGGGCCAGCGCATAGACCCGCTTTTCATACAGATGAACCAGAGACTCGAAGGCGTCGGCGTCGCCCCGCCGGGCTCTGTCCACCCACAGGGTCTCCTGCTGGGGAGATAAGTTGGGAGGTTTCATTTCAAATCTCTTTTGATTCCTTTCGTGATTTCCCGGACGTCCTCCAGCGTATTCATGCGGACGATCCGTTCTTTATAATAGCCGGCGTGGGACACGCCCTTCAGGTACCAGCAATACTGCTTGCGGGCCTCCAGCACGGCGATCTTCTCTCCTTTGTACTGCGCGGCCAGCTCGATCTGGCGCACGGCGGTGTCGCACCGCTCCGCCAGCGGCGGCAGCGGGGGAATGGGCAGCCCTGCCAGCGCGGCCTTTGCCCGGGCGAACAGCCACGGGTTGCCGAAGCTGCCCCGGCCGATCATGACGCCGTCGGCCTTGGTGTGCTGCAGGATGCGCACGGCGTCCTCCGGGGCGAACACGTCCCCGTTGGCGAACACCGGGATGGAGACGGCCTCCTTCACGGCGCGGATGCAGGTCCAGTCCGCCTCGCCGCTGTACATCTGGGCGCGGGTGCGGCCGTGAACCGTCACGGCGGAGACGCCCGCCTGCTCCAGCGCGGCGGCCAGCTCCGCACAGTTGCAGCTGCCCCTGTCCCAGCCGCGCCGCATCTTCACCGTCACCGGCACCGGGGAGGCCTTTACCACCGCCTCCGCCACCCGGACGGCCTGCTCCGGGTCGCGCATCAGCGCGGAGCCCTCGCCGTTGTTGACGATCTTGCCCATGGGGCAGCCCATGTTGATGTCCACCACGTCCGCGCCGGAGAGCTCTGCGGCGATCTGCGCGCCCTCCGCCATGCAGACGGGGTCGCTGCCGAAGATCTGCGCGGCGAAGGGATGCTCGCCGGGGAAGGGCACCAGCAGCGTCCGGGTTTTTTGATCCCGGTAGCACAGCGCCTTGGCCGAGACCATCTCCGTGCAGGTGTAGCCCGCCCCCAGCTCGGAGCAGATCCGGCGGAAGGCCGCGTCGGTGACGCCGGCCATGGGGGCCAGCGCCAGCGGGGATTGAATTGTCACGTTTCCGATTTGGATGACGCTCACCGTCCTGTTCCGGGCGCACCCGGTTTAATAATCCTCCATAGTCTATCACAGGGAGACGAAAATGAAAAGAGCGCGGTTTCCGGCCCGGCGGAAAAAATATCCGAAAAATTTGAAAAGCCGGGAACCTTTGCCGGCATCTTTCCGTCATGAGGGATAAAGAGCGAAAAGCTCCGCAGCTGTGAAAGGGGAAAATGTATGAAAAAGAGATGTCTGGCAGCCCTGCTGTGCGTCCTGCTGACCGCGACGCTCTGCGTGCCGGCCTTTGCCGAGGATATGGACAGCGAACTGACCCGCGTGACGCTGGCCGTCAAAAAGACGCTGTCCATCGGGGACACGTACAGCGACTTCGACGGCGAGGTCAGCGATCTGGGAGCCCTGCGCTACTGGAACCTGAGATGGTCCGACGACGCGGGCGGCAGCCTGAGCGTCATGGCCGACGCACAGGGGAAAATCTATACCTATTCCGTTGATTCCCAGGCCGTGCCGGTGAACACCACCGGCGGCTACGCGCCCACCCTGTCCAAGGTGACGGAGGCGCAGGCGCTGAAAAGCGCGGAGAACTTCCTCTCCGCCGTGCTGACCACGGGGGAGACCGCCTCGCTGGAGGCCGCCGGCGGCTATTACGCGCTCTCCGGCTTTTCCGACTACAACTTCAGCGGGACGCTGCGGCTGAACGGCGTGCCCGGCCCCGACACCGTGCAGGTCGAGGTGAACAGGCAGACCGGCAAGGTGCTCTCCTATTCCAGAGGCGACGGGTACAAGGCCTATGTCAACGCCCTGCCCTCCGCCCAGCCCGCCGTTTCCGCCGAGAAGGCCTCCGCCTCCTTCGTCGGCGCGGCAAAGCTGGAGCTGCAGTATGTGGCATCTGACGACGGAACCTCCGCCGAGCTGCGCTATGTGCCCGTCAGCGACGGCGGCAGCTGGTATGTGGACGCCCAGACCGGCAGGCTGACCGACATGAACGACGCGTGGAACAAGCTGCAGCGTGCCTCCGGCAGCACCGCCGAGTCAACCGCCGCGGCGGACGACGGCACGCAGAACAAGCTCTCCGACGCGGAGCAGGCCGCCGTCGAAAAGCTCAAGGGCGTCCAGTCCAAGGACGCGCTGGACGCCGCGGTCCGCAAGGTCACGGCGCTGGGGCTGGGCCGCTACACCCTCTCCTCCGCCTACTATCAGGCGGATGAGGAGGACGTCAGCTGCACGCTGTACTACACCCGGACGCTGTCCGCCGGCGAGCTGAACACCGCCTCCGGCGTGAAGGCGGCCGACGCCGTGCAGACCCGGATCATCACCGTGGACGCCCGCACCGCCGCCCTGCAGAGCGGCTGGACCTATCGCCCGTGGTACGCCAAGGACCTCACCGCCGACCGCGGAACGCTCCGCAGCGGCGCGGACGCCTTCCTGAAATCCGTCTATCCGGCCTACGCCGGGCAGACGGCCCTCACCGACGGCGAGGACAGCACCTTCCAGTATGACCGGCAGGTCAACGGCTACTTCTATCACGGCGACTATGTCAGCATCGACATGGACCCCTCCGACGGCTCCGTGGCCGGCTTCTCCAGCTCGTGGAGCGACGCGATGACCTTCGGCAGCGCCGAGGGCGTCATCTCCGCCGACAAGGCCAAGGCCGCCTACTGCGCCGCCTTCCAGACCCAGCTGTGCTATCTGGGCGAGCCGGTGTCCGTGGACGTCTCCATCCCCGTCTGGAAAACCTATTCCGACTGCTGCGGCTCCGTGGCTTACCGCTACGTGCTGGGCTACACGTGGGAGCAGACCGGCGACGCCGTGCTGGGCGTGGACGCCAAGACCGGCAAGTTGGTGCGGATGAGCGCTGAAACCGCCTCCGCCGGCTATACCGACCTCTCCGGCAGCTTCGCCAAAAAGCAGATCGAGGCCCTCGCCGCCGCGGGCGTCCGCTTCGGCGCCAGCGAATCCTTCCGGCCCAAGGCCCAGCTCACCGAGCAGGACATGCTGGTGCTGCTGCTGAACTCCTGCGGGTACAGCTTCGACGCCGACCAGCTGGACGACGCCTCGCTGGACAATCTCTATCAGGCCGCGTGGAGTCAGGGCTTCCTGACCAAGGGAAGCCGCCATCCCCAGCAGGCCGTGACCCGGCTGGAGCTGGTGAAGGCCATCATCGGCGCCTCGCCCTACGGCCCCGCCGCCCAGCTGAAGGGCATCTTCGTGACCTCCTTCCGGGATGAGAAGTCCATTTCCGCCGCCGATCTGGGCTACGTGGCTGTGGCGGAGGGTCTGGGCATGGTGCGGGGCGACAGCGCCCACCGCTTCAATCCCGACCGGGTGGTGAGCCGTCAGGCCGCCGCCGCCATTCTCTACGCCTACATGGATCGCTGAGGGCTTCGGCCCCGCTCCGGCCCGCTTCTGCGGGCCGGAGCTTTTTTGCGCCGGGACGCCCGGATTTCCCCAAAATCCGACAACTCTCGGTAATATGCAACGGAAATATTACCGGATGAAATCAGAAAACGGCCTCCGGCCGCCGGAGCGGAGCGCAAAACAGCCGGAGGGGAATCCCCTCCAGCTGTCTGATCTGCGGAAAATCCGCCGTCCGCGCCGCGGTTATTTCAGCCGCTCCGCGGCGGCTCTGGCGTCCAGCACCGCCTGATACTGGGCGGAAAGCCGGGAGTAATCCTGATGGCGCAGAGGCTCCACGATGGCGCAGACGGCATCGTACAGCGGCGTCAGCCCCAGATTTCCGGCCACGCCCTTCAGCGTGTGGGCGGCGTTGAAGGCCCCGGTGTAATCCTTCTTTTCCAGAGCCTCGCCCAGTTGGGTAAAGCCGGGGTCCTCCAGAAACATGCCAAAGCATTGCTCGTACAGTGCCTCGTCGCCCACAAACCGCTCCAGCGCGCCGGTCATGTCCGCGCCGTAGGCGCTCAGCCGGTCGGTCAGCTCACTCATTCCCCCCGCCTCCGGATCACTGATCCAGCACGATGAGGGCGATCAGCTCCACCGGGGCGTCGGAGCGGTTTTCCAGTCCGTGGCCCTGTCCGCAGCCGGTGGATGTGATGTCGCCGGCGTGCAGCACGGACTCGGCGCCGTTGTCGCTGAACACGGCCTCGCCCTTGAGAATGTAGTAAAATTCCGTCTCGTGCTCGTGGGTGTGGTAGCCGATGGAGCAGCCGGGATTCACGGTGATGTGGTTGAACAGGCGGGCGTGGCGGTACATCTGGTCGGCCTCGGCCAGAACCTTCGCGTGGACGAGACCGGCGCCGTTGGCCACGCAGATGTCCTTGACGGGGCAGTCCTGAGAACGTGTGATCATTGTCTACTCTCCCCTTTCCGGCGGCGGGCACTTGCGCGGTTTCGCCGCAGGTGTTAAAATCTACCGTATCCGGCGGAAGATTCCGCCGAACCTGCCTGTATTTTAGCAAATCGCGGCGGGCTTGTCCATATTGATTTTGCTCGCCCGGCCTCCGGGCGGAAAGGAAGAATACGATGCGAAAAAGGACCCTGCTTCCGGCAGCCGTGCTGCTGCTGGGACTGCTGGCGGGCTGCGGAAGCGGCGGCGCCTCCTCCTCCGCGGCGGCCTCCGGCTCCGCCGCAGCGGCAGAGCCGCTGCACCTGTCGGAGCTGAACGTGGAGCTGTCCCGGAGAGAGGGCGCGGAGGACGCGCTGATGTCCGCCCTCCGGACGCTTCCCGAGGAGCTGAAAACCGCGCTGGCCCAATACGGCGTGGAGGCGGACGCCGTCCATGTGACGGTGGGCACCTCGCCCTCGGCCACCTGTCAGGCGCTGAAGGACGGCGGCGTGGACGCCGCGTTTCTCAGCGCGGACGCCTTCGCCGAGCTGGGGGGCGGCCGGGCCATTCTGGCGGACACCACGGCCATGCCGGGGCCGGACAGCGACGATCCGGCGGACTGGACGGGCGGCTATGCCGGCATCGTGTGGTCGGTGGGAACCCGGGCGCTGCTGTGCGCCTCGGACACGGACTACGGCCGGAATCTGGCGCAGCGGACCGCCGACGCGGCGGAGCTGACGTGGGACGAGGTCAGCCGCGCCCGCTGGGGCGTGCTGGCTCCGGATTCGCTGGCGGGGTACCGCTGCCTCCAGCTGTGGCTGGAGGACAGCTTCGGGGGGAACACGGTGGGCGACCTGCCCTCCGTGACCGCCTACGCCACCTTCGGGGAGCTGCTGCAGGCCGCCCGGAACGGGGAGATCGACGCCTTCCCCGTCTCCACGGATCTGCGCTCCGACTATGCGGAGGAGTGGCCCGGCATCTGGAAGGAGACGCATCCGCTGGCGCTGACGGAGTACCTGTACTCCGACGTGGCGGCGGTGACGCCCGGCAGGGAGGAGCTGCAGAGCGACCGGTTCGCCTCGGCGCTCTCCTCCGCGGTCTACGAGCTTTGCAGCAAGGATTCCAGCCTGACCGCGGCCTTCGGCGTCAGCGACTACGCCGCCGTGACGGATTCTGCGCTGGACGGAATGCGCCGGCTGTGCGCGGCGGAGGGCTGAGGGATGTGGGGCTGTCTGATCGCGATTCTGCTGCTGGCAATTTTCTTCATCTCCATGCTCCTGCTGCGCAAGGCCATCCTGCGGGCGCCGACGGAGACGCCGGACGCCGAGCTGGACAAATGGGAGCACAAACGGGGCTGGCCCGTGGGGCCGCTGCGGGAGGGCGTCCGGTGGTACCGGACACAGACGATTCAAACCGTTGCCGTGCAGTCCTTTGACGGCCTGCGGCTGGTGGGGGACTACCTGCCCGCCGAGGGGACGGGCCGGGGCCGGGTGATCCTGTTCCACGGCTATCACGGCTGCCTGACGGATTACGCGGCGTCGCTGCGGCTGTTCCATGAGCTGGGCTTCGACCTGCTGCTGCCCGATCAGCGCGCCCACGGCCGCAGCGAGGGCAGATTCATCGGCTTCGGCGTGCTGGAACGGCGGGACTGCCGGACGTGGGCGGAGGAGGCGGACCGCCTCTGGGGCGAAAAGCCCACCTTTCTCGCGGGAGTGTCCATGGGCGCGTCCACCGTGCTGATGGCGTCGGGAGACGTTCTGCCCGCCGACGTGCGGGGGCTGCTGGCCGACTGCGGCTTCACCTCGCCCCGGGAGATCGTGCTGCGGGTGCTGCACCGGGTGATGCACCTGCCCACGTATCCCTTTTACCCCGTGACCAACGGGCTGTGCCGCCTGCTGGCAGGCTACGGCTTCGGCGACTATTCCACGCTGGACGCCATGGCGGTGAACCGCCTGCCGGTGCTGTTTTTCCACGGCGAGGCCGACAGCTTCGTGCCGCCGGAGATGTCCCGCCGGAACTATGAGGCCTGCCGGGCGGAGAAGCGGCTGGTGATGGTGCCCGGCGCAGCCCACTGCCAGAGCTTTGTGCGGGATTACGAGACCTGCAGCCGGGAGACGGCGGCCTTTCTGAACCGCTGGGCCGGCGCCGGGTCTGCGGAATAAACGGAGCGGGCGCCGACGAAAGCCGGCGCCCGCTTCAGCTTGTCAAAGAAGTCCAGGGACTTCTTTGACAAGGGGGGGGGATGCGCTGCGCTCTGCGCCTCGGTTGTCCGCCAAAGGCGGACAATTCGACGCTCGCTCCGGGAGAAGTGTTTTCGCCCACGTACACGCCGCGGGCGAAAACAGATTTTACTTTTTTCGCGCCTGCGGGCGCGAACTCTGCGCCCGCTTATGCTGTCTTTCGATTGTCCGTCAGCGTCCGCAGATGGTGCGGACGAGATCGCGGGTGATGCGGGCGGTCATGCCCCAGATCGCCCAGTCCCCGTACTGCCAGAGGGGAATCTCCACCCGGCCCCGGGACCACGGATACTCCGGCGGAATGCCCACCCGCTGGTAGGGGAACTCCGGCGGCACCCGCGGCTCCAGCGTGTAGACGTACCGCTCCGGCTCCGTCCGGGCGAAGAAGTCCACCGGAACGGTGAACAGCTCCGCCACCTCGTCCGGGGAGGGAACCAGCGTTTCCAGCGTCCCCGGCATCAGCAGGCCCACCACCGGCTGCAGCAGAAAGCCCGCCTGGTTGCAGATGAAATCCGACAGGCCCAGCACTTCCACCGAGGCGGGGGAGAGGGCCAGCTCCTCCTGTGCCTCCCGCAGAGCGCAGACAACGGGGCCCTCGCCCCGCTCGGCGCGGCCGCCGGGAAAGCAGACCTCTCCGGGCTGGCGGCGCAGGGTCGAGGCGCGGACCTCATAGAGCAGGTGCAGCCCGTCCTCCCGCCGGAGCAGCGGACAGAGGACGGCGTAGCTGCGCCGCGCTCCCAGCAGGCCGGGAACGTGGCCGCGCCACAGCGAATCCAGTCCGTCCGTCACAGCAGCATGGTCAGCGCGCCCTGCTGGATGGACAGGTCCACCACCGGCGCGCTGGGGGCGTATTCCCCGTCCAGCGACCAGGGCAGCTCCTCGTCCGGCTCCACGATCACGTGGGAGACGTGGCGGTAGATGATGCCCTCGTCGTGATACCGCTGGTTCATCAGGGCCAGCAGCAGATTCTGCAGGCCCAGCGGCGTCCGGGGATTGGGCACCAGCAGCATCTCGAACTTGCCGTCGTTGAGGACCACGTGCTCCGGGTCGAACTTCATCAGTCCGCCGATGGAGGTGGTGTTGCAGACCGCGCCGAACAGGTAGTCCCCGTCCAGCACGTCGCCGTCGGCGTTGAGCTTGACCTTGTAGGGCCGCAGGGTGCCGATGTCCTTCATGCTTTCCAGTATGTAGGCGAAGTGGCCCAGCGCGTTCTTCGCCGCCTGCGAGACGTTGTAGGAGGTCTTGGTGAACGCGCCGAAGGAGGCCACGTAGGCGAAGTTGCGGTCGTTCCAGCGGCCCACGTCCATGGACTGCGTATGATGCTCCGCGATGGACAGGGCGGCCTTCACCGGGTTGGAGGAGATGTGCAGGCTGCTGGCGAAATCGTTGGTGCTGCCCCGGGGCAGATAGCCCAGCAGGGGCGGATGCTCCAGCTGCATCATCCCGTTGATGGTTTCGTTCAGGGTGCCGTCTCCTCCGGAGCAGACCACCACGTCGTAGCGGGAGCCCTCCTTCACCACGGTCTGGGTGGCGTCGCCCCGCCCATTGGTGTTGTGGATCTTGACCAGATACCCGGCCTCGGAAAAAACGGAGAGCGCGTCAAACAGCGGAGCGCGGGACTGCGTTTTTCCGGCCAGCGGATTGACGATAAATAACAGTTTTTTCATAGAAATGTTCCTTTGATGCTATAGCATTGGCTGAAATTTCCTCTTGCGGGGTACGATGAGTATAGCACGGTAAACACAGGATTGCAATTCTGACTTTGACCGTGTAGAATGAATGGGAAAATACACAGTTTTAAGGGGGTGCGGCGCAGATGATGAAACGGCAGAGCCGTAACTTTAAGATCGGCATGACGGTGTTCCTCACTGTGGCTGCCATCCTGCTTTTTTATGATACGCTGTTTGGCACCCGCGCCATGATCGCCTTCTTCTCCAAGCTGGGCAGCGCCCTGAAGCCCATCTTCTACGGCGCGCTGATCGCCTATCTGCTGGCCCCCGTGGTGGACTTTTTCGAGCGGCGCCTGTTTCCCGCCGCCGTGAAGAAGGCCCGGACGGAGGGGCGCTACTGCGCGGCCCTGCCCCGCGCCGTGAGCCTGCTGATCGTGTGGATCATCATCGGGGTGCTGTTCTACCTGCTGCTCAGCGTGCTGCTGCCGGAGCTCTACAAGAGCGTGATCCAGCTGTTCGACAGTCTGGAGACCTACTACAATACCATCAACAGCTGGCTCACCCGCCTGCTGGACAAGAATCCCGAGCTCAACGCATGGGTCACGGGCAAGTTCTCCGGCTACTACAACGACCTGACGGCGCTGATCTCCCAGAAGGTTCTGCCGCAGGCCCAGCAGATCATGACCGCCGTCTCCGGCGGCATCATGACGGCGCTGGTGTTTCTGAAGGATATGGTCGTGGGCATCATCGCCTCCGTCTACCTGCTGGCCACCAAGGAATCCTGCGCGGCCCACGGCCGCAAGCTGATTTACGGCGTTTTCCGCGACAGCCAGACCAGCTGGATCTTCCGGGGCATCCACAAGGTGGACGCCATCTTCTCCGGCTTCGTCCGGGGCAAGCTGCTGGATTCGCTCATCATCGGCATCCTCTGCTTCATCTGCAGCAGCATCATCAAGTTTCCCTATACGCCGCTGGTGTCGGTCATCGTGGGCGTCACCAACATCATCCCGTTCTTCGGGCCTTTCCTGGGCGCCATACCCAGCCTGTTTTTGATCCTGCTGGTCTCCCCGCTGAAGGCGCTGTACTTCCTGATCTTCATTCTGGTGCTGCAGCAGTTCGACGGCAACATCCTCGGCCCCAAGATCCTGGGCGACAAGACGGGGCTGTCCTCCCTGTGGGTCATCATTGCCATTCTGGTGGGCGGCAGCTTCTTCGGCATCCCCGGCATGTTCTTCGGCGTGCCCGTGTGCGCCTGCCTCTACTCGCTGGGCTCGTTTCTGGTGTCCGCCCGGCTGCGGAGCAAAAACCTGCCCGTGCCCACCTCCGCCTACCAAAGCGATCAGCCCCAGACGCAGGAGAAAAATGAGCAAAAACCCTAAATCCCCTTGCATTCCCGGCAAAAAGCGTGTACAATACAGCCTTGCGGATACGTTATAAAAATAACAATCCGCCGGCTCTCAGCCGAAAAACTGAATAGAGCCGAAAATCTGTTGGGCCGACCCGTCACGGGCGGCCACAAAGGAGAGAAGACATGAAGAAGCGTATCTTGTCATTTCTGCTTCTGATTGCCGTGCTGAGCACTGTACTCTGCGGATGCGGAGACGGCAGCGCAGCAGCGGGATCGGGGAGCGCACAGAGTACCGGCTCTGCCGGAGCGGCTGTCCAGGGCGGCGAAATCACCGTGGGCATCGCTCAAGATTTGGACGACAGTCTTGACCCTCACCTCGCGGTGAAGGCAGGAACTCGAGAGATTCTGTTCAATGTATTTGAAGGGCTGGTCAAACCCACGCCCAACGGAGATCTGGAGCCTGCAGTTGCCGAAAAATACGAGGTATCCCCGGATGGCCTGACGTACACCTTTACCCTGCGGGAAGGCGTCAAGTTTCACAACGGGGCGGCGGTGACTGCGGATGATGTGGTTTATTCCATCAAACGCTGCGCCGATTCATCGGAGGGAGAGCCTCTGGTGGCGGCGTTTTCTGTTATCCAGTCGGTAGAGGCGGCAGATTCCCGCACCGTGGTCATCAAGCTCAGCGAGCCGGACAACGAGTTCCTGTCCTACATGACCACCGCCATCATTCCCAAGGACTACAAGGACGAGGCCACCGCCCCCGTGGGCACCGGCCCGTTTAAATTCGTCTCCCGCACCGCGCAGGATTCCATCGTGCTGGAGAAGTTCGACGGCTACTGGGGCACGCCGGCCTATCTGGACAAGGTGACCTTCAAGATCATCGAGAACGCCGACGCGCTGCTGCTGGCGCTGCAGAGCGGCTCCGTGGACCTGTGCGTCCACCTGACGCCCACCCAGGTCAGCCAGCTCGGCAGCGGCGACTACAACATCGAGGAGGGCACCATGAATCTCGCGCAGGCCCTCTACCTGAACAACGCGCAGGCCCCCTTCGACAACGAGAAGGTCCGTCAGGCGCTGTGCTATGCCGTGGATAAGCAGCAGGTGCTGGATCTGGCCTTTGACGGCTACGGCACGCCCATCGGCTCCAGCATGTACCCGAAGCTGACCAAGTATTTCGACGACAGTCTCACGGATTACTACACCCAGAATATCGACAAGGCCAAGCAGCTGCTGAAGGACGCCGGCTATCCGGACGGCTTCAGCATGACCATCACCGTGCCCTCCAACTATCAGCCCCACGTGGACACCGCCAAGGTGCTGGTGGAGCAGCTGAAGGCCATCGGCGTCACCGCGACGATCCAGCCCGTGGACTGGAACACGTGGGTCAGCGAGGTCTATACCAACCGGAACTTCCAGTCCACCGTGGTGGGCGTGGACGCGTCCTACATGACCGCCCGCGCCATGCTGGAGCGGTTCCAGTCCAGCGCGGACAACAACTTCATCAACTATCAGAACGCGGACTTCGACGCGCTGTTCCAGCAGGCCGCCGCCGCGAAGGACGACGCCCAGCGCATTGATCTTTACAAGCAGCTGGAGAAGAACCTCACCGAGCACGCCGCCAGCGTCTACATTCAGGATCTGGCGGATCTGGTGGCCCTGCGGTCCGATCTGGCCGGGTACCAGTTCTATCCCATCTATGTCATGGACCTTGCGTCCGTGCATTACGTGCAGTGACCGCGCCCGCCGGACGCGGAGCGCGGCACACCGGCGCGTCCGGCCCTGACCGGCGCGCCTGACGAGAGGAGACGATTTGCCATGCGATACGCAGCCCGAAAACTGGGGACGCTGCTGATCACCATGGTGATCGTCTCCCTTTTCGCGTTTCTGGCCTTTTCCCTCATCACCGGCGACCCGGCCACCAAAATGCTGGGCACCGAGGCCACGCCGGAAAAGGTGGCCGCCCTGCGGGAGCAGCTGGGGCTGAACCGCCCGCTGCTGACCCGGTATTTCCTGTGGCTGGGCGGTTTTTTCACCGGCAATCTGGGCACGTCCTACAGCTACAGCATGCCGGTGGCGTCCCTCATCGCCCCCAAGCTGCCGGTGACGCTGACCCTGAGCCTCATGAGCTTCGTGCTGATCGCGGCGATCTCCATTCCGCTGGGCGTCCGCTCCGCCCGCCGGGCCGAGGGGCGGCTGGACGCCGTCTGCACCGCCGTCAACCAGCTGCTGATGGCCGTGCCGCCGTTCTTCTCCGGCATCCTGTTCTCGTGGGTGTTCGGCGTGCTGCTGCGGTGGTTCCAGCCCGGCGGACAGTTCCCATCCTTCTCCAGAGAGCCGGGAAAATTTCTCTGGTATCTGCTGTTTCCGGCGGTCTCCATCGCCATTCCCCGCATCGCCATGACCATCCGGATGCTGCGCAGCACCATCCTCAGGGAGATGAACCGGGAGTACGTGCGCACCGCCATCTCCCGGGGCAACGACCGGGCCGGCGTCCTGCGGCGCCACGTGCTGAAAAACGCCATGGTGCCCGTGGTGGCCTTTCTGGCCCAGACCATGGCGGAGGTGATCGCCGGCAGCGTCGTGGTGGAGCAGGTGTTCGGCGTGGCCGGCCTCGGCCGGCTGCTGCTGGGCAGCATCTCCAACCGGGACTGGCCGGTGGTGCAGGCCATCGTGGTGATTCTGGCCTTCTGGGTGGTGCTGGCCACCACCCTCGGCGATCTGCTGAGCCAGCGCATCGACCCGCGGCTGCGGCTGGGAGGCGCGTCATGAAGAAGAACGGATACCTGCGCGCCGGCCTGATTCTGGCCTGCGCGCTGGCCGCGCTCATTGTGCTGGGCTTTTTCTGGACGCCCTACGACCCCGCGGCCATGTCCGGGGCGGACAAGCTGCTGGCGCCCTCCCTGCGCCACCTGATGGGCACGGACAACTTCGGCCGGGACGTGTTCAGCCGCGTGCTGAAGGGCGCGGGGATCACCCTGCTCATCGCCGTCTGCACCGTGGCCATCGGCGGCGTCTGCGGCACCGTGATCGGCGCGCTCACGGGTTATTTCGGCGGCCGGGTGGACGCCGTGCTGATGCGCTTCAACGACGCCATGACCGCCTTTCCCAGCATCCTGCTGGGTCTTGTGCTGGTCAGTATGCTGGGCCCCGGAACCGCCAACGTGATCGCGGCGCTGGGCCTCGTGTTCATCCCCAGCTTCGCCCGGGTCACCCGCTCCGCCTATGCGTCCCTGCGGGACGAAAACTATGTGAAAAGCGCCCGGCTCATGGGCGCGGGCAGCGGGCGCATCCTGTTCGTCCACATTCTGCCCAATACAATGCAGGTGCTGCTGCCCGCCCTGACCATCGGCTTCAACAACGCCGTGCTGGCGGAGGCGTCCATGAGCTATCTGGGCATCGGCAGCATGACCTCGCTGGGCTACACACTCTCCGAGGCCCAGAGCCTGCTGTACAAGGCGCCGTGGTACGCGCTGGGCACCGGCGGGATGATCGTGCTGATGATCTTCTCCGTGGGCCTGATCGGCGAGGGTTTGCAGCGCCGGAACGGAGGGCAGCGGTATGCTTGAGATCCGGGACCTTCACGTAAAATTCCACAGCCGGGACCGGGAGGCCGTGGGCGGCGTGTCCCTGACCATCCGGGACGGCGAGATTCTGGGGCTGGTGGGCGAATCCGGCTCCGGAAAGTCCGTCACGGCCATGAGCGTGGCCGGCCTGCTGCCCCGCCGCCAGTGCGACTACTCCGGGCAGATCCTGCTGGACGGCACGGAGCTGCTCCACGCGGACCGCGCCCTGCTGCGGACGGTGCAGGGCCGGGACATCGGCGTGGTGTTTCAGGAGCCCATGAGCGCCATGGACCCCCTGATGCGCATCGGCGATCAGGTGGGGGAGGCGCTGCTCATCCACACCGGCCTCAGCCCGGAGGAGCGCCACAGCCGCGTGATCGAGGCCTTGCGGGAGGCGGAGCTGCCCGACCCGGAGGGCATCTGCCGGCAGTACCCCCACCAGCTCTCCGGCGGAATGCTGCAGCGGGCCATGATCGCGGCGGCCGTCGCGTCCCGCCCGAAGCTGCTGCTGCTGGACGAGCCCACCACCGCGCTGGACGTGACGATTCAGGCCCAGATTCTGGAGCTTCTGAAGGAGCTGCGGGAGAAGGAGGGCATGAGCATCATCCTCATCACCCATGATCTGGGCGTGGTGGCCAGCCTTGCGGACCGCATCTCCGTCATGTACGGCGGCAGGATCATGGAGGACGGGCTGGTGGACGAGATTTTCTACCACCCCTGCCATCCCTATACCCGGGCGCTGCTGCGGGCCATTCCCAAGCCCTCCGCCGGCGGGCGGGAGCGGCTGGTGGCCATTCCCGGCATGGCGCCGTCGCTGCTGAATCCGCCCCCCGGCTGCCCGTTTCAGGCGCGCTGCGGCTTCTCCTGCGAAAAATGCGGGGCGGAGATGCCGGCCTTCCGGCAGTACGGCGCCACTCAGCAGGCCATGTGCGTCTTTTCCGACGCGGAGCTGGACCAGATGAACGAGCGGAAAGGAGCGGTGGGCCGTGAGTGATTCCATTCTGCTGCAGGCGCAGGACCTGCAAAAGCATTTTCCGGTGAAGAATTTCTTCGGCGCCGTCACCAACGTGGTCAAGGCTGTGGACGGAGTGAGCTTCGACATCCGCCGGGGCGAGACCTTCGGCCTCGTGGGCGAATCCGGCTGCGGCAAGTCCACGCTGGGCCGCACCCTGATCCGTATGTGGGACCCCACCGGCGGACGGATCGTGTTCAACGGGGAGGACATCACCGACCTGAAGGGGCGGGAGCTGCTGGACATCCACCGCAAAATGCAGATCATCTTTCAGGACCCCTACACGGCGCTGGACCCCCATCAGAACGTGCAGGAGATTCTCTCCGAGCCGCTGAAGGTTCACACCCGGATGTCGCCCGCGGAGATGGACGACTACATCGTGGAGATGCTGGGGAAGGTGGGCCTGGAGCCGGACGCCCTGTGCAAGTATGCCTACGAGTTTTCCGGCGGCCAGCGCCAGCGCATCGGCATCGCCCGGGCGCTGGCCGTGAAGCCGGAGTTCATCATGTGCGACGAGCCCATCTCCGCGCTGGACGTGTCCATTCAGGCGCAGGTGGTGAATATGTTGGAGGATCTGCAGGCCGAGTTCGGCCTGACCTATCTCTTCGTGGCCCACGACCTGTCCATGGTGCGGCACATCTCCAACCGGATCGGCGTCATGTATCTGGGCCGGCTGGTGGAGATCGCGGAGTGCGGCGATCTGTACGACAACCCCCTCCACCCCTATACGCAGGCGCTGCTGTCGGCCATTCCGCTGGCGGACCCGAAGCTGGCCCGGACCGCCACGCGCAAGGGCATCGAGGGCGATTTGCCCAGCCCCATGAACATCCCCTCGGGCTGCCGCTTTCGCACCCGCTGCCCCTATGCCCGCGAGGAGTGCGCCGCGGCCCAGCCGGAGCTGGAGGAGCGCGCCCCCGGCCATTTCGTGGCCTGCTGGAGAAAACAGGCCTTCCATCCTGATTGAAAGAGCCGCCCCCGCATCGCGGGGGCGGCTCTCATTCTCTTTCGGAAGGGACGTATGCAGGCGGGACACACTTTCTGATATGCCTGACTAAAGATGTTTTCGCCCAAGAAACGGACCGAAACCTGACGGCCCGATCTCAGACAACATTTTTTCCGATTTGTCTCAACTGATCGGCCAGCGCATGGAGGTCGAATTTGTTTACCTTCTCAATAACAGGCAGGAAGCGGGGAGGGAGGTTGGAGGGACCATACAGGGCGCCGCCGACGGCGCCAACCATAGTGGCAACCGTGTCAGTGTCGTTTCCAATATTTACTCCCATTTTTACGGCGGAAAACAGATCCTCTGGATTTGCAGCAAGAATGCCAAAAACGCAGGGGACAGATTCTGCGACGGCAAGTCCCGATCCGACAATATCCCGAAGCTCCAGCATGGTTTTTTCCCAGCCTCTGCCGCTCCGGCCAATCTCTACTGCCAGCGCAATCCTTTTTTCTACCGAGGGGACGGCCAATCTGGCTGCTGCTTTTCCGGCGGCGTGGAGGCCCGTCCGGGCACCGTATGCTCCGGCACCAATAACGCTGTCCAGCGTTGCATTGGGACGAAGAGCCTCCGCAACGGCACAGGAAATCGCGCAGGCGCCGGAGATGGCCGCATCATTGGCATGAGTGGGGAGACAGATTGTTACAGTATCACGGATTGCTCCGGCAGGATCACCGGGATGAATCAAGCCGACAGGAAATATTTTCATGCTGGAGCCATTGGTGGCTTTCATATTGTCGCAGGCCAAGACCAAACTGTGCTGCTGCGGCTGTTCCGGAGCTTCACCGCGCATTTTCTGGATGGCCGCCATTGTAGTCGGTCCTGCAAAACGGGTATATTCAGGATGCTCGGCCCAGGCGAGAACGGCCCTTTTGGCCGCGGAATCATCCACCTTTCCGCCGGAAGCGATTATCTCCAGGGCGGTATAGTAGGCCAGCGAAAAATCATCGGTGACGCTGCCGGCAGGGCAACCGTATGCAAAACAGTCGTCGGGAGGCGTCAGCAGCGTGTCGACCCATCCGCCGAAATATTCGCGGATCATTTCCGCACTGCGCGTTTCCGTTGCTGCGCCCATTGCATCACCCACGGCGGCTCCATAAATGCTGCCGAAAATCTGATCCATATTGTACTCCTTTGTCAAATGGTTTGCATATGCAGGTATTGAAGAACCTCTGCCTCGCTGCTTGCCCCGGAGCGGGCACCGTATGCCTGCACACAACGGTTTGCGGCAGCTGTGGCATAATATGCGCAGTCACGCAGACTCATCTTTTGCAGGTAGGCATGAAGAAATGCGGCATTGAAGGTGTCGCCGGCCCCGGTGGTATCCACTACGTGGACAGGGAAACAGGGAACGTCAAACCGACCTGCACTGCTCACAACAGTGCAGCCTCGCGCGCCGCGGGTGATCAGAACAATCTTGTATGTTCCTCTGACAAAACGATCAACGGGAGACTCATCAGTTCCTCCGCAAAATTTGATAATTGCTTCGTCGTTGAAGGAAAGAATGTCCGCCAGATCAAAGAAAAACTTGTCCTCCGGTGAGTCGTACGACGTAAATGTACTGCATTCGGCATCAAACATAAAACGAACGCCGGCCATCTTCATTTCGGTCAACAAGGTCCGGTAATTCGGCAGGGTTTTCAGATCTGAGATGAGACTGTAGACAAAGCCGGCTTGCTTAAGACGCTCAATTTTGGCATCATCCAGCAGAAGGACGGGCTTGTTCACTTCATACAACATAATGGTGCGCTCTTTTCCGTCAGGCTGAAGGAGGATGGCTGTTCGGAAATTTTCATATGAGGGGAGCACATCTGTGTAATCCAAATGTACGTTGCAGGGGTGAAAGGAATCCAATAGGGTCCGAGTATATTTGTCCTCACCCAAAAGGGAAAAAAAGTAGGTGGGGGTTCCCATGGCGCCGAGAACACAGGCGGCATTGGCGACCATTCCGCCGGGAAGCGTTTCCAGATACCGGACGAAAAATTTGTCACCTACGACAATTCCCTGCAGACACTGATAGTACTCATCGGCCGTTACATGGCCGATGGCGGCGACATAATCACCCATAGTTATGCCTTGCTGAACAGGTCCGGGTTATAAATATCGATCTGATCGTTATCCCGGACCTCACGGCCTATATAATGATGCTGAATGTTGTATACGTTGATGTCGCCGCACTCCTCCAGCTTTTCAATGGTTTCCTCCAGTACTTCAATGCTGGGGCATTCCCAGAAGGAGAAATAGCGCCACTCGCTGGACCAGCTGCAATCGTACACGCTGCTCATTACAACGCCCTTGGCAATGGCCTCGCGATTGATTTCATTGACACGATCAATAAAGCGCTGCTTTTTTTCCGGATCCTCCGTATACCACTGTGTGTTGTGCTTCCAGAAGGCAATAAAACCATATTTTCTCATATGTATCTCCTTTTTCATTTCAAACCGGGAACCCAATAGCGTTTTCCGCAGCGGTTTTTTTCCTCATCCATGTCATGCAGATGAGCCAGCCCTTCAAATACGATGTCGGCAGCATGCTCCTGCCCGTCTCCGGGGGTGAAGGGTACGTTTGTTACCAGATTGTTGTCCACTGAACAGACGGCACCGCCCCGACGCCCAAAAAGAGTGCATAGCGAGACAATCCCTGACGATTCGCGGTCCCAGTAGAGGACGCCCGCACGGTTGTAATAGTCGATGATTTCCGTATGGCGAGGCTGGAGATAATTGCCGACTGAAGGACGGCCGCAGCCGACGTGTTCGCTGTCGCAGGAACGTCCGATGCCGATATGATAACGTACACCAAGCTCCTCGGCTGCCTGAGCGAAGGCGATCACCAGCTCATAGCTGCAGACCGCAGGGAAGGACGGAGTCACATATGCCTGAGACATGCCTTCATCCCGGACAACGCCGCTGGCAATGACTACGTCGCCTGATTGCAGATTTTCGTTTAAGGCGGCGCCTCCGCCCAGACGCAGAAAGGTGTTGGCCCTGGTGTGATGCATGAATTCTACCAGAACCAGCTCTGCCTCCGGGGAACCGCTTCCTCCGCTGACAATACTGATGTGCGCGCCTTTGTAAAAGCCGCTGTAGGTGGTAAACATGCCCGAACGACCTGCCAGAACCGGGTTTTCCAGACGGCGGCTCAATACCTCGGCCGGGTCGCCGCCATACTCAAGCAGGGGGTCGCGAACGACCATAATCACATAGTCGCCTACCAGCGCGGGGTCCACCCCGGTCAACGCCGGCTTTCCGTTGATGTTGAACCCGCCGGCGTGCATCCGATCAGAATATTCATACTGATGGTTGATTTTTTCAAAGCAATTCATGGGACGCCTACTTTCCGATAACCTGAATTTGATACTTTCGCTTTCTCGGACCGTCGAATTCAAAGAAAAATACCCCCTGAGAACTGCCCAACTGCAACTGGCCGCCGTCGATAATCAAACTGATGGAAATACCCACCAAAGCACTTTTGATGTGTCCGGCGGCGTCGGAGGGAGTATCAAACTGATGCTTGAAATCAGTTCTGGTAGGGATCAGCCGATTGACCTCGTCCTCAATGTCAAGGAAACCCAACTCGTCCATTCGTGAGATCACGGTCACCGCGGCTGTGGAGTGAGGAACGTTGATCACGACAATGCCCTCTTTTATGCCGCACTTTTCCACTGCACTGCGAATGGAATCGGTGATTTCAAACAGGCCGTTGCCTGTGGTTTCAATGGAACAGATTTCCATACTTACTCCTTAAAATAATTGTATTTGGCTGCTTCGGACATCCGGATATTCTTTTTCGGACCATGGCCCGCTGTGCGCGCGGAAATATGCGCAGTCTGGTCCTCCGTCCACCATGGAGACCAAAAAACCGGAGAGGCAGCTATACACCAACGATACGAACAGGGGGTCAATGGGCTTTGCGGAAATGGACAGGGCACCGTCCTGTGCAGCTCCGTCTGTCAGCATCAGTGTTGGACGCCCCAAAACCTGAAGCGCCTGAAAAACTTCCTTACACCGGCTGAAGGAGGGGTCAGCGGAGGGAGCAAACAGGATTGTGGGCGTCTGCATGGGATCGCGCAGAAAAAGATTCAGGTGAGCAAACTCCTCTGTATCCTGAGCCCAGGCGGAAGTCCCGACAGCCTCTACCATTTTTGCGGCAGCAAAGCCTGCGGAGGCGCGGCAGGGGCCGGAACCGAGAAATTCTGCCTGGCGGGAACCTGACAGGGAAACTGCAAAGGCGCGGAACGGGTCCTCACAGCTTTTGAGCGCGCCCTCAAGCACATCTGCGCAGCACAGCAAAGACTTGCGGAGCGCAGCGGCCTGATTCATTGAAATCGTTCCCAAAACCTCACCGAAGCGAATGGCCAACAAATAGAGTGTCAGCTGGGCTGCCGCATAACCGCGGATTCCGGGAGCCTCACCGGAGAAGGGAGGAGCGGAGACCTCCAGAACAGTCTTTGCCGCGCGGGCCATGGGACTGTCTGTCTTGCCGGTAAGCGCGACGGTACGGGCGCCATGTGCGGACAGGGCGGTCATTGCCTCTATCATCCGGGCGGGCGCCCCGGAGTTGCTTATACCGATAGCAAGGATGCGCTTGGCTGGCTGTGAAAGGGTGGGGGCCAAATAGCGGGATGCCTCCATGGCCGGAACCGCGCGGGTTGGAATGGCCGTTAACCGCGAAAACGTGTACTCCGCGCCCTCGGCCGCTGCAAGAGAATCGCCGCAGCCAAACAGAATCAACTGCCGTGTTTCAAAAATTTCGGGCGTTGATAAAATCAGATGGGTTCGCCGTTCCGCCTCCTGGTACAGTTCGCGGATCAGAGAAGGAATGCTGAGAGCCTGCTCGAGCATGAAATTCTTTTCCATACAAGTCTCCTTTAAAGAGCGGTTACGCAGAGAGCGGCTGCCCGCTTTTCGGCCTCCGCGCGCATAGAATGATCCTGAACGGGGGGGAGGCCCACCTGCTCAATGATAAAGGAGGCCGCAGCACTGGCACAGACGCCTGCGCGGACCAAATCACCGCCGGATTCGGCATAGCCGACCAAAAAGCCGCCGGTAGAGGAATTGCCGCCTCCAGTGACATCTACCACTTTCGCAGGAGTTGCGGGGATATGATAGCTGTGCTTTCCGTCCGATACAAGAGCTCCTTTGGCACCCATTCGCAGGATCACGGTTTTTGCGTTCATACGAAACAGGAATTTGAGGATTTCAGCCGGATTGTCTTCGCCGCTCAGGCGGCGGCCCTCTGTCAAGTTGAGGGAAAACAGATTTACACAATCAAGACAGGCGGCGATTTTTTCTCGGTTTTCAGGGGCCGCGGTGGCACCCAAAATCTCCCATACGGAGAGCATGTTCGGATGTCGGCGAAGGTACAGACTCATATCATTCCAGAAGGATTCCTCACAATCCTTGAAAAGGTACATTCCTTTACAGGGATCATATTCCGAAGGGATTTCAGATACTTTTGGCTGCATCAGCGCATGGCTTCCATAACCCGGGAGAAGCAGTTCCTCGCGCTCTCCATCGGAGAAATAATTCAGGCGTGAATGCGTGCATTTTTCCGAACGGGGAATGCCGGATACCTGTATTCCGTTTCGCAGGAACCACGCGTCGTAGTTTCCTGCAAAATCGGGGCCCACCCCGCTGCAGATTCCCACGTAGTCGGACCAGACCCGCATTCCGGCGACAGTGTAGCAGCCGCCGCCCAACACATTTTTATGAGGCTCCTCATGAGGGAAATACAGATCGTCGATCAGAATTTGGGTTAGGACATAGTAATCCACTCTTTGCATATTTTTCACACTTTCGAAGTTCAGCCAAAATGCGCCACCACAGACATCTGCAAATTGTCCGGATGTACATAAAAGCGTGCAAAACCCACCGGGTAATCCTCAATGTTGCGGATGATTTCTTTCCAGCTGAGCATGGCCGTATCCTCGGGAAGACCCAGCCAGTTTGCAGCAGGAGCATACTTTTTGCACCGCAGTGTCATGGAAACATAGGCGATTGGCTGATAAAGATACTTTTTGCTGAACAGATTCAGATCGTGCACCGTGTCCGCCGGATCAGGCATTACGCGAAAAACATTGAGGGGAAATTCAAAACTGCCGTGGATCATGGGCTTCCCATCGGCACTGTACCTCCATAGCATTGCGTATACCTTTTCCGGGCTGTGGCCGGTGTAGCGGGTGTAGCTTTCGCTGGAGTCCATAATACCCAGATGCTGTACATCGACTTTTACATCGTTATACTGACTCTCCAGCAATTCGGAAAAGTTTGTATGCAGATCAATACGATTTTTTACATCGAATACGGCAGGATGACCGAAAGTACCTCTGCCGTGCGAGGATGTGATATAGCCGTCCCGAATCAGCCTTTTCAGCGCTTCTCGCACTGTGGGCCGGCTGATCCCCATCATTTGGGCTAATTCATCCTCGGAAGGAAGGCGGTTATTAGCCGGGGTCATCTCTCTTACCATATGTTCAATCTGGCTGCATGCCTGATTGACCAAAGACTCTGCAAGCAACTTTTCCATATTGATTTTCCTTTCCTTTTCCTCGCTTATGTGGACTGCGCACGCAGGGAGTTTATCTGGTGCGCAATGTCGTTGATCATGAAAGAACGCAGCTTTTCCCCGGTTGCTGCCGTCGAACGTGATACACCGCCGATGGCGCCGGAATCACTGAGTTCTTTGGCTGTCCAGGAACCGCGATTGGCAGGAATAGGGTTTAAATAATCCGTGACGCCGGCAATTTCTTTTGCCGTCATGGTGGCGTGCCCGGTGTAAAGAAGGATAGATGTCTCAATTTCCCCGCCGTGTATGTCCCTGTTGACGGGAGTCTTCAGCAGGTGAGCAGCCCGCTCAAAAAGACCGCCGCCCCAGAAATCGATATGGTAAATCTCAACGTCGTCCTTTCGATTCCATGTCTGTGCCATTGCGTGAAGCAGGCTGGTATTCCCTCCGTGGGCGTTGAAAAGGATTAGATGGCGAAAGCCATGAACCTTCATGCACTGGATAATATCCTCCACCAGACTGATCATTGTCTGAGGGGAGAGCGTGAAGGTTCCGGTGAAATCCATGTGTTCAGGGCTTAACCCGTAATGGATTGCCGGCAAAGCCAGAACATTCTCCTGAATCAGATCATTATCCGTCAAGGAATCCAGCACCATTTTCATCATAAAATCGTCTGTGCCCACAGGAAGCTGCGGGCCGTGCTGCTCCAATGAACTGATGGGAAGCAAAAGCATGATGTTCTCACGATCCGGAAGATCAGACAACTGCTTCCACGAAAGCGTATTCAGATTATGCAGCATTTTTAAGCCTCCTGATTTGCTAACAGTGATTTTACCTGCTCCGCGGCTTTCACACGAACCTTATCTTCATCGATGCCAAGCAGCCTTCCGTTTTCGACGACCTGCCTGCCGTTGACGACCACCGCTTTGGCGGGACGAGCGTATCCTACTGTGCCAAGCATATTGGCTGGATCCTCACAGGCGCCGACAAAATCCAACGCATCTACATCCAGGAGGAAGAGGTCTGCCGCCTTACCGGGAGCCAGACAGCCGATGTCGGTTCGTCCCAACAGACGGGCACTGCCGCGGGTGGCCATTTTCAAGAGATCGTAGCCGGTGGGGGCGGCTGCACTATAGCGAAGGCGATGGAGCAAATATGCAGCACGAATTTCCGCCAATAGATTTGAGCAGTCATTGGACGCAGAACCGTCCACTGCGAGCCCTACGGGAACGCCCAGACGAAGCATATCGGGAACCCGACACACACCGGAGGCCAATTTCATATTGGAAACCGGGCAGTGGGCAACGCCGGTTCCGGTATCTGCCAACAGCTTCAGTTCTTCATCATTGAAATGGATGCCGTGTGCAAACCAGACGTCGGAGCCGATCCAGCCGCAAGATTCCATGTAGGCCAGAGGGCGCATGCCCACGGCTTCCAGGCAGAAATTTTCCTCATCTTTTGTCTCGCAAAGATGGGTATGCAGGCGAACGCCCAGTTGGCGCGCCAGTATGGCGGACTGCTTGAGCAGATCTGTCGTGACGGAGAACGGGGAACAGGGGGCGAGGGCAACCTGCCTCATAGAGAAAGGAGAGGGGTCATGGTATTTCCTGACCAGCCGTTCACTGTCCTTTAAGATGGCATCCACATCCTGCACCAGATCGTCGGGCGGAAGGCCCCCGTCGCTTTTGCCGCGTGACATACTGCCGCGCGTCGCATGGAAACGAATGCCCAACTCCTCGGCAGCGCGGAACTGCTGGTCGATAAAATGTTCGGAGCCGACTTTTGGAAATACGTAGTGATGATCCATGCAGGTGGTGCAGCCGTACCGGAGCAGCTCGCCCATACCGGTGAGGGAGCTGTAGTAGATGCTGTCCTCGTTCAGTCCCCGCCAGATCTCATACAGGGTAACAAGCCATGGAAAAAGCTCCATTTTCTGAACCTGAGGAAGATTGCGGGTGAAAGTCTGATAGAGGTGATGGTGTGTGTTGACGAGGCCGGGGTATACAAAACAGCCCGAGGCATCAATTATCTGCGCATCCGGCGCAGACAGCTCATGCCCAATCTTCTCGATCTGGTTTCCGCTGATCAAAATATCCGCATTGCGCAGAACGGAGTCGCGATCATCCACCGTTACGATGGCGCGGGCGTTTTTTACCAGTAACTGCGACATAAGAAGTTCCTCTTTCCAATCAAAGTTGAAGCAACAACCGACAAACGCTGCCCCGCCGGAAAAATATTCTGGCAGGGCAGCGTTCATTCAGTCAGTTTTCATAGTGCCTGCCGGGCTGCGGGGGGAAGAACAGATGCTCGGTGATACCGGAGACAAACGCCTTTTCGCCGTTGACCTTGCAGAAACGGGCGGTAGGACGAGAATCCTTTCCGCGATAAGCAATGATTCGTCCATCGACGATAACCATGGAGTTTCCGAAAGGATCGCCTGCCTCAATGGCTTTCAGAGCATCACTGCCGCAGGAACCCGGAGGGCAATCGATAACCTGAAGATCTGCTTCACGGCCCACCTCTACAACGCCCGTATTCAGGCCGTAGATTCTGGCGGTATTGCCGGTGGCCATAGCGATTACCTTCCAGGCCGGAATGTCGTTCAGGGCGGACGCCTTGACGATACAGCGGTTCATGGCACCGGGCATGGAAGCCTGACCCGTGGGAGAATCGCTGCCCATAACCAGACGATGCAGATCATTCTTGGCATCCATGTGACGGAGCATTTTGTTAAAGTTAACGAAGTTTCCGTTTACTACCAGCTCCAGCGGAATGTCGCACTCATCCATCAGACGCTGGATATGAGAGAACTCGACACCGGTGGAACCGCCATTGGTATGGGCGACCTTATTGGGCTTCAGCTTCAAAATTGCATCGGAAGTGACCCAGGAGGAGCCGGGAATGGACGGAGGAGCCAGATGGACAGAGTAGAAGAAGTTGTATTTTCTTGCCCATTCAAGCATTGGCTCTACCTCTGCCGGATCGGACAGTCCGCCGCCGCCGATCTCTGCAATCAGCCAAACGCCGGCATCTGCCATTTCCTTGAAATCCTGCTCGGTCAGACCGTGTACCAGGACCAGTGCTCCGCCATGGAACTTCAGCCCGCCGCCCGGACGGAAGTGGTCGAACACGCGCTTGGAGAGAATCGCCGCGGCTTTGCAGCCGATGGGGTCATCATAAAAGCGCGGCCAGCCCGGGCCCTGTTCACCCTCGGATACCATAGAAGTAGTACCGGAATAAAGAGCGTCGGAATAGCAACCGACAGCTCCGCGCTGAGGAGCGTAATCATCCAGCGTGTTGTGAATATGGCAGTCGATAAAACCAGGACAGACGATCTGGCCATCAACGTCTACTTCCGTTTCAATTCCGCTGCAGTCCAAATCCTTTTCATAACCGACTGCTGCAATTTTCCCATCACGCACGACGATGGTATCGCCGGGGATGATGCCCTTTTCAATATCGCCACTGACAATTTTATCGATGTTTTTCAGCACCAAATTATTCATAGTATACACCTCAGCCATATATAAATCAAATTTGCGGATCGCTATCTGGCGAATATACGCACTTTCCAGACTCGGAGTCAAAAATAGATGCTCGGGCAAAGTTCAGATGGAACCATGCCTTCTGCCCTTGCTCAACGCTGAGACTTAACTCTGTGCGGCAGCAGAAAGCCTTTGCGTTGGAAGAAAAGTAAATCAGAGTTTCTGCCCCGAGATGTTCCACTAAAGTAACGTCGGCAGGCAGGCAGAACGCATCGTCCGGCTGTTTGAGATAGACCATGTCCTCGGGGCGGACTCCCAGATCATAGTGTCCGTCGGGCAGGGAACTTAAATGACCTAACTGCGCCGGAGCAGAAACTGCAACGTTCTGAATCCCTGTTGCGGGGCCGCAGCGATGCAGGTCAAAAAAGTTGATGGACGGTGTGCCTAAAAATCCTGCGACAAATTTATTGGCGGGCTGACGGTACAGCTCCATGGGCTTGCCCAGTTGCTGGATGTGGCCGTCATTCAAAATGGCAATTCGATCGCCCATCGTCATGGCCTCTTCCTGATCGTGGGTGACAATGACGGTAGTGATATTGAGCTTTCGCTGCAGCTCTTTCAACTCTACGCGGACCTGCCGGCGAAGTTTTGCGTCAAGATTGCTGAGAGGCTCATCCAACAGCATGACCTTTGCTCGAATGGCAACCACGCGGGCAATGGCTACGCGCTGCTGCTGGCCGCCGGAAAGCTGCTTCGGAAACCGCGCACCATATTCCTGAAGTCCCACAACACTCAGAGCTTCTTTGACCCGGGCTTTTCGCTCCTCCTGCGGTACTTTATGCATTTTCAGACCGAATTCGACGTTTTGTTCCACAGTCATATGAGGAAACAGGGCGTAATCCTGAAAGACGACGCCGATGTTGCGAAGGTGCGCGGGAATGGTATTGATATTTTTGCCGTCCAGAAGAATTTCACCGTCATTGCCGTCAAGAAAACCTGCGATTAGGCGGAGAATTGTAGTTTTTCCGGAACCGCTGGGTCCCAGAAGGGCGATCATCTCACCGTCGTTAACGGTCAGATTGACATCCTTGAGCACCTGATTTGACTTATAGGATTTTGATATATTTTTTAGTTCAAGCATATAGGATCTCCCCCCCATCAGCTAAAGAATCTTGACCACCGTGCGCACTTCTCACCGATGATCGAAATGACCAACACAACCACAACAATGATAGTGGAATAGGCCAAAACCATGGGGTTCAGACCTTCTGTGCGCATTTCTGAATAGACGCGGACCGGAAAAGTCGTGAAATTGCTGCCGGCGATGAAAAGCGTGATGATCAATTCGGAGAAAGAGATCATGAAACCAAACACCGCGCCAACCACGACGCCGGGACTGATCAGCGGCAGTGTCACCCGCAGGAATGTCTGTGCGGGAGTAGCTCCGAGACTGATGGCAGCATCTTCCAGCGTGAAATTAAATTCGTCCAAGCTGGAACCGACGACGCGGATGAGATATGGTGTGACCAGAACAACATGAGCGGCCACGAGAAGACCAAAAGATCCACGGACATTGGTCTTGCCGAAGAACAGAAGCATACCAACGCCCCATACGATAGCTGGCAGAAAGATCGGTGCCATGAAGATTTTTTTCATGAAGCTGGTCAGTTTTCGGCTGCCTTTTACCAGTGCCAATGAAGCGGGAATGCACAGAACGACGGAAATCAATGTCGCGACAGAAGCGACCTTCAGACTGTGAGCCAAAGAACTCAGATGTTCCTCATTACTGGCTGCCGCCTGATACCAGCGGACACTCCATGTGTCCGGGGGAAAGGAGAAATACCCCTCGCCGTTAAAGGAACCACCGATAACAGCGATAATGGGAGCCAACAGAAATACAAGCACAACGATGGCAGCGAGCGCCAGAAGAAACCTGCTTAGATGCTTTTGCCTTTTCATATTTTCCATCCTCCTATGCGGCATTTGCTGCTTTTCGCTTGGCTTTCAGAGAAGTTGCAACCGCGAGGATCAGCAACAGAACCAACAGGATCATGGAAATCGCGGCAGAAAACGGCCAGTTAAACAGCTGCATGGCCTGCTGATAGACGACGGTACCAATTACCTGCACCTTTCCGCTGCCAAGGATGGAAGGCGTTGTATAAGAACTAAGGCAGGCACCAAAAACAAGCACAAAGCCTGCACCTACGCCACCTAAACTCAGGGGAAATGTGATGCGGAAGAAACGCTGAGCGCCGTTTGCACCTAAATTTTCGGCAGCCTCCAGAACATTTTTCGGAATGACCTGCAAAATATTCATAATCGGCAAAACCATGTACGGGAGAAAACTCTGCACCAGACCAATGACGATGGCGCTGGAGGTACCGAGGAACTGAATGGGGTCGTGAATGATGTGAAGTGCTTTTAGAATGTTGTTTACAGTTCCATAGGCGGCCAGCAAGCCGTACCAGCCCATGGTCTGGACAACTACGCCGCTGATGAGGGGAAGGGTGACCAGCACCAGCAGAATCGTCTTTAAATATCCCTGCGCTCTGGCCATGAAGAAAGCCAGCGGGTATGCCATGATCGTGCAAATCACTGCAGAAAGCAAACTTAGCCATAATGTGCGCCCGATTACCACTGCATAGTAAGAATCTCTAAAGAATTTCAGATAGGAACCCAACGTGAATGGCATACCGGGGGAGACCTGACCGGAGGTATATGTTAGAAAACTGGTGTAAAGAAGATAAAAAAAAGGAATAATGAACATGACGAAGAACAGGGCCGCCAGCGGCAGCAGGAGCATGTTCATTTTGCGCGTGGCTCTATTCAATAGATTTCACTCCCATCTTTTCCGCTTGCAAAAAGGCTGCCCGGGATACGTATGAAAATATCCCGGGCAGTCCCTTGCGCTGCCCTGCTGAAATAAGGACAGCCTATCTTACATGGGGTGTTGCGCGATCAGCCCGCGGCCAGCTGGCGATTCCACATCTCAGTCCAGTTATCCTGCTGAGTGAGGATGTAATCCCAGTCGAGAGAAACCAGTTTTTTCACATTGTCTCCATAAACCAGCTTGGAAGCAACGTCATCGGGAAGAACGACATCCTTGTTGCAGGGGCCAAAGAATATCTTCTCAGCATATGCGGTTTGTGTGTCAACGCTGATGCAGCGATTCACAAATTCCTTTGCCAGGGCGTCGTGCTTGGTTCCCTTTGCGATGACAATGGTATCCTTTGCCAGAATGGCACCCGGATCAGAGGGATACACAAACTGAACAGGATAACCCTGATCGATGTAGTCGTTGGCATAGCTGTTGAACAGAGGCGCCGCCAGGATAGTACCCTGCTTCATTTCCAGGAACAGCTCATCCAGGTTGCTGTAGAAGAGAGGCACGGGCTTCAGCTCTGCCAGCTTGGCGAAAACCTGATCGCTCTGGGTCTTGATATCCAGGCCCCATGCCTGTGCAGTGGCATTGATCAGGCCGTCGCCTTCGAAACCGGGATAGTTGGGGAATGCAACCTTGCCCTTCAGGTCGTCTCTCCACAGATCCTTCCAGGAGGTAATGGGAGTCTTGACAAGATCATTGTTATAAACGATGCCCAAGCCCATAATGGACATTCCGTAGCCGCCGGTCTGTGCAAAGTCATACAGCTGATTGAAGTTGCTCAGCGAGGTATCCACCGGCTCGGCAACGCCGTTGTCGATTGCCTGCTTGGATTCAAAAATATTCAGAAACAGGACGTCCATGGAAGGATTTCCGGCTTCGGCGTACAACTTTGCCTTTCGGTCTGCAGTACCGCCCAAAACCAGTTCAATCTGACAGCCGTATTCATCTTCCATCGGAGTTACAACTGCATCGCGCAGAACTTGTTCAATGGTTCCGCCCCACACGCCGACGACCAGCTTTTCTCCCTTGAAATCATTACTGCCAGCGGAAGAAGTTGCGGAAGAAGCGTTCGCAGAGGTGGTGCCGCCGCTGCTGCCGCAGGAGACAAGAGACAAAGACATAAGCATGGCAAGGAACAGACATAAAGCTTTTTTCATCGTTTTCTCTCCTTTTATTCAGTTTCTTCTTAAAAATTGTGATACGTGCCGGACTTTGAAAGGAGCGTCGCTGGGAGAATTAGAATGGAAAATAGGTAAGACGTCTTTACCTATTTGACAAACTCAGTTTAGTACGGCAAAATTGCTTTGTCAACAGAGAGTTTCTTGTAAAATTATACAGAAATTTCCACAAATTCTGCACATAAGCACCGCTGTAAAGGCATAAGGATAACTAATATTTTTTCAAAGATTAATCACGCATGCAGAACAAAGCCGCACAGAACAAATTTTCCCGCGGATTTGAGCCGGATAGGTGACTTATTAGTTGAAATATAAACATTTTGACTGAATTAAAAGCTCAAATATTGACGAAAAGTTATGGGAAAATATTTAAGCCAAGATGCTGTTTCCGCGGCTCACCGCTCAAAGACGGCGGAGCAGCGGGCGAGGAACCCGTCCTCCGTGGCCGCGGCGTGGGTGCACAGCAGGATGGCGCCCGCCGCCGGGACCCGGTCCAGATTCGT
>Ga0183098_10194_pt1 | contig 197196 bp, 173 predicted proteins | sample BioMet9_FD_128884 | JGI IMG/M metagenome (GOLD analysis project Ga0183098, IMG submission 128884) | Microbial communities from bioreactor (seeded with sewage sludge) at Lawrence Berkeley National Lab, California, USA - Biofuel... | ecosystem: Engineered > Bioreactor > Anaerobic > Unclassified ...
CGGAGACGTTGATCAGGAAGCGTCGCGGGTGGAAGTTTTTGACTTTTATGACGCGCCGGTCAGGGCTTTGGATTTCATATTTGAGGATTCGCCGAGAGCGCTTTTGGAAAGGCTGCCTTTGAACCAGGTACTGGCTATCCGCGATTACGAAACGGGGCAATCAAAAAGCGCGGGCAACGCGAAATTCGGGACTTTTAATGATTTGATGGACGCGGCAAGAAGCGATATCTTGAAGCTGGAAGAAGCAGGAGATGATCTGCCGGACAGGCAGCCGAAGAGTATTCCGGTTACGGACGTATTGGAATATTTTTATGATTTTGGCGATGACTGGCATGTTCGAATCACAGGAAGCCGATATCCGGGCAATCTGATTCGAAGCGGGCGGCTTACCGGAGAAGAGCTGGAGGAAGCCAGGCTTCGCGTATGGGAGACATACAGGCCGGTCTGCGTAGCGATGGACGGTTGTCAGCTTGTGGACGATATGGGAGGCGCTTCCGGGCTGCTTGGCTTTTTAAGGGCTATAAACGATGACACGGGAGGCGGAGATAACGGTCCATATGAAGATAGAGAAAACAGTATTGAGTGGGCGTCCGGTCTGGGATGGTCCGCAAGGAAGGCGAGCCCGGCCAGGCTTTTATAATATGGGGAATATATGAGAGTATGCCAGGCAGTTTAGAATCTATGATCGGGTGGAAGAAATACTGGAGGTTGCTGTAAGTGATTAAAGATAGTGTGATGGCAAACCTGCGGAAGAAAGTTACTTTCGAAAAGCGCTTACGCGGAGAACTTCACTTTAAAAGGTGGCATCCTCATGACTTCACTCCTGGGATTGGTGTCATACCACTGAGATAACCTATAGTCAAAGGAGCCCAACTATATGAATATGACATTCGAGGGATATGTTGGCAAAGATAACGCCAAAGAAAATTTCAACGGAATCGTTTTTTTATTGCGAGAGCCTAATACGGGTGGCGAGGATACGAAGGAATTCTGGTTTCGGGAAGTCACGGAAGATTTTGATGGCTATTATAAAAAACTGAAAAATGATGGAGTATCCAATCAAAAAATAAGCACGAGTAAAAAAGCGGCAAGTCTGTACAAAAAAAGTTTCAATTTGCTTTTAAAGCAGATTGGCTCGTCAAATAAAAAGTTGACCGAGACAGGATACTATAATTTGTTTCCGGGAAGAGGGAATAGTACAGTCAGTCCGGATTATAAGAGCTTTGTGAAAGATGAGGGTAATGTATACCGGAAAGTGGAAGCTATTATCACTGAGATGCCGGCTAAAGAATATACGATCTTTACTGTTAATGATATTTTCGATAAATTGGCAAGCTGTGACCTTCAAGATATGAAAATGTTCGATGATGGAATAAAATATTCAAGAAGCGCGCGGATAGTTACCAAACGAAAACTGTGTTTTAAAATGGGCGCGAAAGATATAACCGTATATGAAATTTTTCATCCGTCTTATACCAGGGCGGAAGTGTGTTAGTGTAACAGAAGAGGCGTTGCTCGCGATATCCAAGCTATAAGGAGAAATGAAAGTGAAACAACCCACCATCCACCCCGACACCCGGATCCAATCTCCGAAAACACGAAGAATCCTCTTCGTACTTTTAATCCTGAATCTTTGCTTCATATGGGGCAATTCACTGATGCCGGCCGACATTTCGGGCGCGTTCAGCGGCTGGGCGAAGGATTTGATCAACTCGATCTTTCATTTTTGGAACGGCAGCGGCGCGGCGCTTAACGGTGATGGCGTGTTGCGGAAGATCGCGCATGCTTCGGAGTTCGCGGCGTTGGGCGCGCTTTTGACGCTGTTGCTGGGGATTCCGGGGAAGCTTTTTCATGTGTTGTTTTATGGGATGACGACGGCGCTGATTGACGAGACGATTCAGCTCTTTTCCGCGGGGAGAGCGGCGAGAGTTACGGATGTGTGGATCGATTTCGGGGGGCTTTGCGTGGGCTTGGCGCTTACCGCGTTGATCCGGGAGCGCGTGAAGCTCATAGATTGAACATTGAAATCTTAATAGCTTGTAAATGTTGTAGGACAGCGCGCGTATTGAAGTAATTTTTTCGAAACTGGATATAATAAAACAAAAAGGAAAACATATTCTGAAAAAATGTTTTGAAGAGGTGAGATAGATGTTATATGATTTTCTTTTAAACGAGTATGGAGAAAACGAACCGATAATTCTTTCGGAGCTTAAGCTTGAAGGAATGAGTGCTGGATGCGCGCGACAACAGATAAAAAAACTGACAGATAGTGGATTGCTGAAAAGATATGATAAAGGCGTTTATTTTATACCCAAGAAGACCGTTTTTAAATCAGGATCCCAGCTTTCCAGGGATCGTGTAATTCAAAAGAAATATTTACAGAAAGATGGAACTCGCTGCGGTTATATTAGTGGAGTATCCTTCGCGAACAAACTTGGTATCACCACACAGGTACCTATGATCTGTGAAGTTGTTACTAATAAGGCAAGTAAAGATTATCGTGAAGCGCGGCTGGCAAGTTCCAGAGTGATTGTGAGGAAACCACGAATTGCCGTAAACGAATCGAATTATTTGATTTTGCAGTTCTTGGATTTGCTGAAAGACATTGATGACTTTTCTGAAATCGCGGGAGATGAATTGAGTGAGCGGTTATTGACCTATATGAGAAAAGTGAACTTGCGATTTAGTGACATGGAAGCGTTTTTACAATATTATCCTGATAAGATTTATAAGAATTTATATAAAACGGGGTTGCTAAATGGAGTTTCCTCGTAATAATCCGGAAGAATTAAAAGAAGCAATTGATTTGGTAGTATACAAAACAGGTATTTCACCAGATACGGATGAACTTAAGCCAGCTGTTCTGGTGGAGACCTCATATACAGCGGTATCTTTTCCTACAGTAACTTTGGCAGTGAACAATTACTTGGATGAGAAGATGGTAGAAGAAGCATTCAAGACATTTATATGATATTTATAAATTGCTGCTTCTCATCCCTCAAAACGAAGAGTTCAAGTAGTTTGTGGTTCGGAGTATTGATCGGATCAGCAGATCCGCGTATGAAACTATGAGTTTTCTGGAAGATCTTCGAAATTCAGGAATCTATGGATGATGAAGACACAGGATGTGGATGTTGAGTAGAAGAGATGTCGGATTGGAAACGCGCTTTAATAATTTAAAATTAAAGCACGAAACGAAGCAACGCGCTTCCAATCGCGCTTTTATTCTGGTATAATAAAGCGTGAAAGGAAGTGCTAAGCATGTCCAATTATGATGTCATACGGAGACTGGCAAGTGAGAACAACGGAGTTGTGACTTCGAAACAAGCCGCGGGTAAAGATATAGATTCATGGTATTTTACGGCGCTGACTCGTTCTGGGAAGCTGGAGCGGGTTGGACGCGGTATTTATTTGGATTCCGGCAGCGTGAACTATGATGAGATGTATTTTTTTCAAATCAAAAACAAAAGATGCGTTTTTTCCTATCAATCCGCGCTTTTTCTTCATGAACTGACAGATCGGGTACCTTACCGTGAAGAAGTAACTGTGCCGCAAGGATATAATAAATCACGAATCAAGGATAAGGTTTCAGTCCATTTTATAGCAAAGAAATGGTACGATATCGGAATTACTAAAGTGAAGACAACTATGGGAAATGAAGTGTTCGTGTATGATATGGAGCGGACGATTTGCGATATCATCCGGGACCGTAAGAACCAGGACCCGGAAGTGTTTTCCAAGGCAATTCACCTTTACCTGAAAAAACAGGACAAGGATATCTGGAGACTGAGAGAGTATGCCAGGCAGTTTAGAATCTATGATCGGGTGGAAGAAATACTGGAGGTAGTTGTAAGTGAATAAAGATAGTGTGATGGCAAACTTGCGGAAGAAAGCAGGTGCTTCAGGAGTGACGTTTAATACAATCCTGAGCCAGTATTTTCATGATGAATTTCTTAAGTTGCTTTCGAAAAGCGCTTACGCGGAGAATTTCACTTTAAAAGGCGGCATCCTCATGACTTCGCTTCTGGGATTGGATAATAGAACAACAAACGATATTGAGATTCAATCATCCAGAATCCAAATTATGAGGATGTGTGGTTTGAACGGTCAGATGAAGGCGAGGCTATACGTGACGATGATGAGTATGGCGGATATCGATTTCATTTGATTGGAAGACTCGCGAATATTCGGGTTCCCTTTGGAATTGATATAGCGACAGGCGATCCGGTATCGCCGGAAGTTCAAGAGATCAGTTATACTATGGTCACCGACGAAGTGATCAGGCTTCACGCGTATCCCTTGGAAACAGTTTTGGCGGAGAAATCGCAAACGATATTAAATGGCGTGAAATCTTAGAACAACCGAAAGGCTACAGAATGGCTCCTGTCATGGGAGTTAAAGAATATGAACGCAAGTTCGGAAAGAAAAGGTAAGACGCGTAATATAAGTGAATATGATAAATGGTGACGAGCGGTAAATTTGGATTCTGCTCGCCGCTTTTTATTTGTAGAGAAAATTAGCGCTTTTTAGCTTGATGTGATTGCGCCGTTGGATATTCCTCTGAACACTCCGCGTTATGTGAATAAGTAGGCGCTTGGCTGGTATTCAGCTTGCGGATGATATGGAAGCGTATATGGAATGCTTGGCTTTTCATGGTTTTATGAACTACTCGCCATGAAATGATACACTTGACAAAATAGTGTATCATTTGTATAATAAAGAAAAAGAAGAAAGGAGATGAAGGACTATTTCTATAGGCGATCTAATTGCTAAAAGAATTCATGATGTAGTGCTGAATGGCGCGCTTGGTGTGGATTATACTTTTGCTGAAGAACGCGATAAGAATAAAGCGTTGCGCAGAAAGTATCAAGTCAACGAAGATAAGATGAAGGAAATTTTTTTAAAACTAAAGGGTTCGCATCATATAAAAAGTGAACCAAGCGCTAATACAGAACATCCTGAAGATGTAGTGCATATTTTCAAAATATGTGAAGACCTTATGCCAAGAGATGAAGAAGAAGCCGATTATATAAATGTTTGTATTTATATAAAAGTGACATGGCCTGATAGTGAAGATCCAATGTTTATTATTTCATTTCATGAAGACGAAGAATAGAAAATTATAACAATCAAATCTAATGATGATAGGGTAAAAAAATCGAAAACAATTTATACTAGTGTTGAAGTTGCTGAATAGCAACTTCAACAGCTAGCATCTTAAAATAATAATAGAAGAATAAGAGAAGAAGAATAAGAGAAGAATCAAAGGGATGAACAAAAGGAGAGATAACATGAATATGGAAAAAGTGGAGCTTTTATGTGGTAAATGCCGTAAAAGAGTTTCATATCATATTTCTAAACGACCCGCTAAAGCAATAATTAAAGATGTGGGAATTGAATATGAAGAGTATTATGGCATATGTGATGAATGCAAGAATGAAATATATGTTCCGGGGCTTGATGACCGGAATGAGGAGACTATCGAAGATAAATATCGTGAAGTAAAGGGATTGATCACTGTTCCGGAGATTACGGCCATATTGACAAAGTATAATATTGATAAAAGGCCGTTATCAAAACTACTTGGATTTGGAGAATTGACGATCACAAGATATCTTGATGGGCAATTGCCTTCAAAAAAATATTCTGATATTTTATTTGAAATTTTGAATGATGAGCAGCGTTTAAAGGAATATGTTATAAAGAATAAAGACATGGTTTCTTCCATAACGATTAATAAGGTAACGCAAGCAATTGAAAATTACGAAGAAGAGAAGAAAGTCAATAATTCAGCTGAAAGAATCGCGCTATATATTATTAACTCAAGAAAAGAGATAACCAATCTTTTGTTACAAAAGGTGCTTTATTATATTAAAGCGATAAGCGTTTTGCTCGAAGGGACTACTATTATTCTTGAACCATGTGAGGCATGGAAATTTGGACCGGTTTTTCCATCGGTATATGAGAAATATAAGGATTTTGGCAAACAAGAAATTTTTATCAATATTTCGGATGAATACGTGGATGGATTACTTTCCGAGAAAGAAAAAATGATTACGAATTTTGTTTTGAATACTTTTGGAATATATAACGCGTGGTTTTTGAAAGATTTGACACATTGTGAAGAACCTTGGCGAGCCGCGAGAGAAGGCCTTGACGATAACGACGCAAGCCGTAATTTAATGGATGAAACGGTTATTAATAATTATTTCGCGAGGATGGATAAATTATATAATCTTAAGACGGCAGAGGGAATTGATTCATATGTAAAAAAGATGAAAGATGACTATATCAATAAGGTATAGATTTTTACATTATTTTGTTTATAAAGCGACTGGTTTTCTATGACAACATAATTTTCATTTGATTTGTAAAGAGCCGCTCTTTGTTTATTTTAGAAGAGCGGTTCCTTTTATTTGTTTTAACGTAATCTATTTTTTAACGTAAAAATATTAATTACGTGGATCATCACCCAAATACGCTTGAGAATCTCCTGATACAGATATACAATGAGGACATAAACCTGTTGATTTAGAGCGCTAGTTTAAGGAGAATAATCACATGGGAACAAAAACAAATCCCGAGATCAGGAAAGAAACGCCGGAAATGAAGCAAGCTTTTTTATCAAGCGCTATTTCGGATATTTCCGCATATATCCAAATGGCGGATACGAAGGTCTCGATTATTATGGCCGCGATGGTCGCGTTAATCGCGATCGCGGCGTCTTGTCATGAAGCTATATTCAGAGCTTTGGCAAATATCAGGCCAATAAGTTGTTTGGGCGTTGCTGTTATTATATTCAGCGTGGCGCTTGTTATAAGTCTGATCGCGGTTTTTGTGTTTGGTATTTTAACGATAGGCGGGCATTCCTCGATGAGGGAGTACAAATCAAAGTGGTTCATTCTTGAGTCGACGGAAGAGTATTCCTTCGACGCGTATAAGAAAGACATTCAGTTGATGAAAGATGAAGATATTATTGAAAATATGGCCGCGGAGCTTTATAAGTTAAACGATATTAATCGTCAGAAGATAAGAACGAACAGATGGGTAATACGTTCTTTTGCGGCGACATTAATTGAGACAGCCATTCTTTGCGCGCTGTTCGCGATATCCGCGCTATAAGGAGAATTGAAAGTGAAACAATCCACCATCCACCCCGACACCCGGATCCAATCTCCGAAAACGCGAAGAATCCTCTTCGTACTTTTAATCCTGAATCTTTGCTTTATATGGGGCAATTCACTGATGCCGGCCGACATTTCGGGCGCGTTCAGCGGCTGGGCGAAGGATTTGATCAACTCGGTCTTTCATTTTTGGAACGGCAGTGGCGCGGCGCTTAACGGTGATGGCGTGTTGCGGAAGATCGCGCACGCTTCGGAGTTCGCGGCGCTGGGCGCGCTTTTGACGCTGCTGCTGGGAATTCCGGGGAAGCTTTTTCATGTGTTGTTCTATGGGATGACGACGGCGCTGATTGACGAAACGATTCAGCTTTTTTCCGCGGGGAGAGCGGCGAGAGTTACGGACGTGTGGATTGATTTCGGAGGGCTTTGCGTGGGCTTGGCGCTTACCGCGCTGATCCGGGGGCGCGTGAAGCTCATAGATTGAACATTGAAATCTTAATAGCTTGTAAATGTTGTATGACGGCGCGCTTATTGAAGTAATTTTTTCGAAACTGGATATAATAAAACAAAAAGGAAAACATATTCTGAAAAAATGTTTTGAAGAGGTGAGATAGATGTTATATGATTTTCTTTTAAACAAGTATGGAGAAAACGAACCGATAATTCTTTCGATAATGGCATTTATTTTATACCCAAGAAGACCGTTTTTAAATCAGGATCCCAGCTTTCCAGAGATCGTGTAATTCAAAAGAAATATTTACAGGAAGATGGAACTCGCTATGGTACGATATCGGAATTACTAAAGTGAAGACAACTATGGGTAATGAAGTGTTCGTGTATGATATGGAACGGACGATTCGCGATATCATCCGGGACCGTAAGAACCAGGACCCGGAAGTGTTTTCCAAGGCAATTCACCTTTATCTGAAAAAACAGGACAAGGATATCTGGAGACTGAGAGAGTATGCCAGGCAGTTTAGAATCTATGATCAGGTGGAAGAAATACTGGAGGTAGTTGTAAGTGAATAAAGATAGTGTGATGGCAAACCCGCGGAAGAAACAATAAACCATCCGCTGTGTGGTCATGATTTTCTCCATCAGTTCGCGCTTCGCGGTTTTCTGTGGTTTTGTTATGGGAAATGCTGATAACATTTGATTCGCGTTTTGTATGATGGTAAAATGAGGATAATTTAAATAATGGGAGGTAGGAAATATGACCAAGGTTAATATTGAGCCGGGAATCTGTGGATTCACCACGGTTGTAACCGCGGAGCTGGATGAGGACGATGAGCAGACCGTTACCGTGAAAGTATACAGTGGATGCCAGTCTGTGAAAAATATGATGGCAGAGCTTGGCGACACCTTCGACAGTTATGAGGTCTGTCTCGCGAAGCCGGGAAAGGGACCATTTTTTGCCTATGCCTCGGAAAAGTTTCCGGTACACGCGGGCTGCCCTATAATCTGTGGCATCACTAAGTGCGTTGAGGCGGAGAGCCACCTTGCCCTTAAAAAAGAAGTGAAAATCGAATTTGTTGATTGAACTAATCAGGATCAGGATAATGGATGCTTCCCTGTATTTTACAGGAGGCATCCATTTTGCTTTCTTTTGAATCTAGAAACGGTAAATCCAGCCGATCCTTTAATAATTATTTTATCATCAACTCCAACCAATGAATCTCCTCCGTAAACGTTCCGGGCGCGGTTTTGTCGCTTCTGCCGTTGAGATTTTTTCGCGTAAAGATTCGCTAAATCAGCTTTATTAAATCGAAATATACGATATAATGGTGAAGATACAGGAAATGTCATTTCATTTCGCAATGAGTTACGTATAGTCTGGAGGGGCATAATGCAAGCAATTATTTTAGCCGCGGGCATGGGAAAGAGATTGAAGGAATTGACGAGGGACAATACCAAGGGTATGGTCGAGGTCAATGGCGAGTCTCTTATGAAGAGGATGCTGGACATTCTGGATCAGGAGAATCTTTCGAAGATTATTATCGTGATCGGGTACAAGGGAGATCGCCTGAAGACGAGTATTGAGTCTTTTCACATCAAGACACCGATTGTGTTCATCAATAATCCCATATACGATAAAACGAATAATATCTATTCGCTGGCGCTGGCCAAGGACTATCTGACGCGGGAAGACACGCTGCTTTTTGAGTCGGATCTGATTTTTCAGAAGGCGATCGTGGACCGATTGATTGAGGATCCGCGGAATACGCTGGCGGTAGTGGACAAGTTCGAGAGCTGGATGGACGGGACTTGCATGAAGCTCGGTTCCGAAGACCAGATCGAGGACTTCATACCGGGCAGGTATCTCAAGTTTTTTGAGAAAGAGGAATATTACAAGACGGTCAACATTTACAAGTTCAGCAGGGAATTCTGCAAGAACACGTATGTGCCGTTTTTGTCCGCTTATGAGCAGGCGATGGGAGAGAACGAGTATTACGAGTCCGTGCTGAAGCTGATCGCCATGTTGGAGGACACGGAGATCCGGGCGCTGCGGCTTCAGGGCGAGACATGGTACGAGATCGATAACGCGCAGGATCTGGATATCGCCGAGTACTTGTTCACGGATGACCCGGTTGAGAAGTACAAGAAGATCTGCGGCCGTTACGGCGGGTTCTGGCGGTTCCCGAAGATGCTGGATTTCTGTTATCTGGTGAATCCGTATTTCCCGAATCAGAAGATGATCGACGAGATTTCGTCCAATTTCGTGCCGCTGATGGGGCAGTATCCGTCCGGGGCGCGCGTGAATTGCCTGCTGGCTTCCGGCGCTTTCGGCGTGAAAGAGGAGCACATTGTTGCCGGCAACGGCGCGGCGGAGCTGATCAAGGAATTGATCGAGAATCACACGCCGGGGAAGATCGGCGTGATCCGGCCGACTTTTGAGGAGTATCCGAACCGGGCGGACGAGGAAGAGGTTGTCGCTTACGTTCCGACGAGCCAGGACTTTTCTTATACGGCGGATGACCTGATGGAGTACTTCGGGAAGAATCCGATCAACAGCCTGGTCCTGATTAATCCGGATAATCCCAGCGGTAATTTTCTGAACCTGGAGGAGGTCATAAGGCTCCTGAACTGGTGTAAGGAGAAGAATATCCGCCTGATTCTGGATGAGAGTTTCGTGGACTTTATCGATATAAAAGCGGGCGATAGCATCGACAATTACTCGCTTTTCAAAGAGGATTTGTTAAAAGAGTACCCGAATCTGGTGGTCGTTAAGAGCATATCCAAGTCGTACGGCGTGCCGGGGTTCCGGCTCGGCGTTCTGGCGAGCGCGAACGAGGAATTGATCGCGGTCATGAAGAAAGAGGTATCGATCTGGAATATTAACTCGTACGGAGAGTTTTTCCTGCAGATTCTCGAGAAATATAAGAAGGCCTATAAAGCCGCGCTTGTTCAGCATAGTAAGGCGAGGAAGATTCTGGTCGAGGGGCTTTCGGAGATCAGCTGGCTGCAAGTGTTCCCGTCGCAGGCCAATTACGTGATGTGCGAGGTGACGGATGGTCGGAGCAGTCTGAAGCTCTGCGCGGATATTTTAAGCGAGTATAACATGCTTCTTAAGGATCTTTCGACGAAGGTCGGGAACGGGAAGCAGTATTTGAGAATCGCGGTCCGGACAGCGGAGGAGAATCGAAGGTTGATTGAGGTTTTGAAGAGGATGTAGTGAGGTGAATTATGCCAAATAGTAATTTCGCGGCGGTCGCCGCGGTTAAGGGAAGCCCGCGGTGGGAGGAGCTGACAAGACGGGCAAGTAGTCTTTACAGTCGGCCGGATGATGTCCGGAGCCCGTTCGACCGGGATTATACCCGGATTTTGCATTCCTGCGCCTACAGGCGTCTGAAGCACAAAACACAGGTATTCTTCAATGTGGACAATGATCACATCTGTACGAGGATGGAGCATGTGGCGCATGTGGAATCCGTGAGCGCCACCATCGCGAAGGCGCTGGGGCTGAATACGGAGCTGACACACGCGATCGCGATCGGGCATGATCTGGGACACGCGCCATTCGGGCATCAGGGCGAGGCGGTGCTGAACCAGATCAGCCAGGAGTACCTGAAGGAGCGCTTTTGGCATGAGAGGAACGGCCTGCGATTCGTGGACGAGGTCGAGCTTCTGGAGGATAATTATAATTGCCCGCGTAATCTGAACCTGACTTACGCTGTTCGTGACGGCATTATTTCTCATTGCGGAGAGGTCGATGAGAATGGCCTGATTCCCAGAGAGGAATGGATGAATCTGGACGAGTTCCGGTCGCCGGGACAGTACGCGCCCGCTACCTGGGAGGGCTGTGTGGTCAAGCTGTCCGACAAGATCGCGTATATCGGGCGCGACATCGAGGACGCGGCGGAGCTGGGTTTCCTGGACGCGGACGCCAGACGGGAGCTTCTCAGGATGGCCAGGACCAACGACGAGAATGTGCTGAACACGACGGTAATCATGCATAATCTGATCATTGATGTCTGCGAGAACAGCAGTCCGGAGAAGGGAATTTGTTTAAGCCCGCCTTTTTACCAGCAGTTGAATGAGCTGAAGCGGTTCAATACGGAGACCATTTACAGGCATAAGAGACTTGAGCCGTTTCTGGCGTACTCGGAATTGATTTTGCGGCAGCTTTTTAAGACGCTTCTGGACGCGTATGACGAGAAATATTTGTGGCGGAATCTTAAGGCGCGGGAGAAATACAGCCCGATTCTGACGCGGTCCTTCGAGGAGTTTTTGGCGAAGTATTGTGACCCGTCGTCTGTGCCGGAGGCCTTTGAAGAGGTCGCGCGGAATTGCAAGAACAAGAAGATCTATGGCAGCCTGAGTACGCGGGAAATTTATATCCGGGCGATTATGGATTATATATCCGGCATGACAGATCGTTTCGCGATAAAGGTGTTTAATGAGTTGATGATGTTTTAGCTGGTACGTGCCCGCGTGACGGATATTTACGCGGAGAGAAAGGAATGCCGCCATGAAGCGAATCAAGCTTGAGGAAATCTGTCAGAGGCATAAATCCTGGACTTATAATCAGATATACGAGTATATTCTGCGGCAGATTTCGGAGAATAAGCTGAAGCCGCTGAAAGCCTCTAAGAAGAACGGAAAGAAGCCGGCGCTTTATAACGAGTACTGGGTCGTGGAGGAGAAACCGGACTACAGCGCGCTGTTGGAAGAACTGCGATACCAGATTCACCCTCGGATCCATACGGATTACTATTCGCGTAATCCGAAGATTTACGCGGAGGACAGGGAGTGGGTCTTGAAACTGAACGCGTTTCTGATGAATGACGCGGATCGTTTGAATACGAAGGTGTCTGTGAACGAGCGTAGTTTTATGATATGGAGAAGAGAGAAGTTCCTGAGCCGGGAGCAAGGAGCGCGAATTCTGAAGCGCTGCGGGATACTTCCCGGGGAACTTAACTATTATGAAACAGCGGAACCGTTTTCGTATTACGCGCGTTCGCGCGCGACGCCGCAGAATTTGCTGATTCTGGAGAATAAGGACACTTTTTACTCGATGAGAAAGTGCCTGCTTGAGAACAGGACGAACGGCGGAATTCTGGGAATGGAGATTGGGACGCTGATCTATGGCGAGGGCAAGGGTATCCTCAGATCTTTTCAAGATTTTTCTTTTAGCGCGGAGCCTTTTATGAACGCGGAGGATAACGTCTTTTACTATTTTGGCGATTTAGATTATGAAGGAATCGGGATTTACGAGAACCTTGCGGAAAGCGTCCGAAACGAAAGGCGGATTCTTCCGTTTAAGGAGGCGTATCTGGCGATGATTGACAAAGCGGGAGAGGATATTACCTCGCTTCCGGAAACGAAGGAGAAGCAAAACAGAGAGATAAAAGAGCTGTTTTTCTCGTTTTTCAGTAGTCGGGAGATAGAGAGAATACGGAGGATTCTGGAGATAGACCGGTATATTCCGCAGGAGATATTGAATATTCAGGATTATGAAGGGGAGTAAGTGGACATGCGGTACGAGTTTCTGAAACAGTTCGATCACCGAATGAAAAACGTGGGTCTGTACTGCGCGCTTTTTCGCAACAGTTTTATGAAAGAGACCTGGACGAAATACGGGGTCGTGAAGAGTGATGAGCAGTTTAATATAATTTTCGCGCTGATGCTGTATTTAATGGAACAGTCTCTGAAGGAAGAAAACTGCACGATGGATGACATCGCGGTTTTTCTGGATAATCTGAATTCTGAGTATTTTCATAAGAAGCTGTCCTACGCGGAATGCAAGGAGCTCGGCGATTTTATCGTGAATACGATTCTTTCGAATGATGGGAAGGTCATGTCCTTTGACGGCTTTTCTTTTGAGCGGAACGCGTATAAGATGATGAATATCAGCTATGTCGCGAACCGGGCTGTGTATGTCAACTCGGATGTCCGGCGCGCGACGTATCATCTGACGGATGATGGGTATGATCTTTTGCTGGGAACGCTTGAAATGGAGAATAATATGAAGCTGACCATTCATGAGATGATTTTTCAGCTTCATCTTGAGAAGCAAAGTTATGACAAGGCGGAGGACGAGATCAAAAATGTCTTTAATCTGTTGCGGATTCAAGTACAGAAAATACAGGAGGCCATGTTGAAAATCCGCCGAAATCCACTACGCTACACGACGGAGGATTATCAGTCGATCTTGCGGGACGATCTGGAAACAATCAGCGACACAAAGCGGAAATTTCAGGATTTTCGCCAGATTGTGAAAGCGAGAGCGAATGAGCTGGAAGAACAAAACATCAATATTCGGAGTCTTTCTTCCGAGGACACGGAAAAGCTGGGGCATTTGAAAGTAATCGGCTCGTTTTTAAGCAGGGTGCTGGATGAGTACCAGAAGATCCTCGGCGAGCATTTTGATTTAAAAACGCTTTATGGCCGCGAGTTGGAAGCGATGACGAGAATGTCTCTTATTAAAAGATTTTCGCTCAGGACGGAGTTGTACGATCCTGTCTTGGAAAACGCGGAAACTTTAAGTCGATTGGATCTTTTTCTGCGTCCCCTTTTCTCGGACGAACTGCCGAAAACATATAACCCGGCTATTTCAATGACACTGCAAAAACCTTCGCGTGTCCGTGGCGAGGAAGAGTCTACGGAGCTGATTGATTTTGACGAGGAAGCGTGGGAAGCGGAACAAGAGCGGCTTCGAGAGAAGAAGGCGCGCGAGTATAAAGGTTGCCTGACGTATATTTTAAAAAGCGCCAGTCTGGAAGAGAATGGAGAGATCACGCTGGAGTCGATCGCCGGGCGGTTCGCGCGGGACAATCAGGGTTGTCAGAAGCTGATTCCAAATGTGGAAGTGTTTAAAGAGGTCATGGTGGAGCTTTTGCGAAATAAGGAAATCAGTCTCGCGCTACTGCGTAAAGAGCGAAGTCAATATATTCAGGAGCGTGTCAGCGGATTTCAGCTGAATGAGACGCTGCTTGAAATCGCGGATTCACTGCCGGAGGAGGAGCGATTCCGGAAAGTGTTTTGTTGTCGTATTGAAAATGGTAAGACTGTTGAGTTTCAGGCTCCGTCAGACACGGGGAGTGTTATAATCCGGTGCTCGGATGTTCTGATTCGGGTTGCCGGCGGGAAATTCGTCAAAAGGGAGGAAAACGAGAATGTCCTATGAATTGGAAGAAATTAGGACGAGCCAGCGGATTTTTGATTATCTGCTGCGATTTCGCGAGATGAATGAGGACTCGGCCGGGCAGCTTTACCGGGCTTACGCGGAGACACAGAATATACAGGATCTGGTGAAATCCCAGGGCGATATCGCGGGATGTGTCATTGAGCGATATGGCGACACGGTTTATTTGATCCCGAACGAGGATAACGATTTTCTGGGCTTTTCTAAAGCGCGGCTTAAGGCTGTTCTGTGCAAGTCCGGTGGCACGGATCGGGATTTTTATCTTTCTCAGTTCGTGATACTAACGATTCTGGTGGAATTCTACGATGGTCAGGGGGCGAGTTCCCGGTCCCGGGAATACATACGTACCGGGGAACTGCAGAATCTGATCGCGGAGCGTCTGAAAGAAGGCGCGTCGAATCTGGACGAGGACCGGCAGGCGGAGGAAGGGATCGCGTTCACGGACATGTCGCGGGCATATGAGGCCTTGAAATCGGAAGAGCGCGGATCCCGCGCGAAAACGACGAAAGAGGGATTTCTCACGGGAATTCTCCGCTTTCTGGAGAAGCAGGGATTAATCGAGTATATCGCTGAGGACGAAATGATTCGGACAACGGAAAAGCTGGATCGTTTTATGGATTGGAATCTGCTGAATCAGAATCATTTTGACCGGATCAGGGAGGTGCTTGGAAATTGAGTAAGATCAACCGAATCAGGCTTGTGAACTTGAATTATAACAATAACGCGATCCGGGTCAGTGACGAAACCCTGAATTTAAACGGCAGGAATACGCTTATTTCTCTTCGAAATGGCGGCGGGAAATCCGTTATGGTACAGATGCTGATCGCGCCGTTCGCGCATAAGCGGTATTGGAATACAGACAGGAGGCCGTTTGAAAGCTTTTTCAACGGCGCGCGGCCAACCTTTATCATGGTAGAATGGGCGCTTGACCGGGGCGCGGGGTATGTTCTGACCGGTATGATGGTCAGAAGAAATCAGAACGCGATCGAGGAAGGGGCGGAGGTCCTAGAAATCGTCAATTTCGTTCATGAGTATAGACAATCTTCCGAAATGGATCTTTCGAGAATTCCGATTGTCGAGTCTACCGGCAAAGAAATAAAACTTAAGAGTTTTAATGTCTGCAGACAGCTTTTTGCCACTTATAAATCGGAGAATCCCACGCGTTTTAACTTCTATGACATGAATAACAGCGCGCAAAGTCGGCAGTATTTTGAGAAATTGCGTGAATACGGTATTTTCTATAAGGAATGGGAAAATATTATCAAGAAGATCAACATGGAGGAATCCGGGCTGTCCAATTTATTCGCGAACTGCCGTGACGAGAAAGGACTTCTTGAAAAATGGTTCATTGACGCGGTTGAAAGCAAGCTGAACAGAGATAAGAACAGGATGAAGGAGTTTCAGTCTCTTACGGGCAAATACGTGGCTTCTTTTAAAGAAAACGAGAGCAAGATCAAGCGGCGTGACACGATTCGTCTTTTTACAGAGCGGTCCGCTGAAATTCAGGAGAAGGGTGAAGCGCTCAGGGAATCGGAAACCGCGGAGGTGGACGCGCGGAACAGGGTGGCTTCTTTTAACAGAAGGATTGGAGAACTGCTTAAAGCCCGCGAGGACGCGGCCGGCATTGAGCGGGAATCCGAGGAGTTGGCGAAAAAACAGATCCAACGTGTTATCTATGAGCGGTATTCGGCGGAGATTCATCAGAAAGACAGTGAAATCAAAAAAAGTCTGGCGAATTTGAAACAGCTTGAGCTGGAACTTGACGACCGTGAAAAAGAGGTCTGTGATACGAAAAAGCAGGTAGCGCTGCAGGAGCTGGCGCTATTATCGCTTGAAAAAAATATAGCCAGAAGAGACGCGCTCGACGAAGAGGAACGCCTGGACGCGCTGGAGCGCGACGAAAGCGAGAAGGAGCCGGAGAGGAAGAAAATCGGTTACACTTTACGGACGCGATATGAGGAACAAGAACGGCGAAACGCCGATTTACAGGGATATAACACGGACGCGTTTTCGGAAATGAGCGCGAAAATAGACGGCTGGAAAGCGGAACAGGACGACAATGAAAACGCGCTTTTGCGGAACACTGCTGAAATCAGCGCGTTGAAGACGAGAATCGATGGGTATGATCAGACGGAGGATCGTTTTAACAGGCGTTGGAATGAGAGTCTGACCAGGAATATTCTCGGCGAGTATGAGCCGGCGGCGCTGGAGATCATGGAAGACGCGCTTGAGAAAACAGGCAGAGAAATCGCGGAGAATCTGAAAACCAGTCGCGCGTCACTTGAAAGTGGGAAAGAGAAGCTTCATGATTTCAACAGGGAGATGGAGGATAAGCGGCAAAGACTCACGGAACAGAAAGTCATTATCCGGCATCAGGAAAACGCGTTGAAGGAGCTGGAGCGGGAGAAATCCGAGCGCGCCAATATTCTGAAATATGTGGAACTCTCGGAGAGCGATCTGTTTGACGCCCCAAAAATTCATCGAGCCCTCGAAAGGAAAAGAGAGCTGATTTCCGCGGCGAAAAGAAAGCTGGAGCGGCGTGAGGATCAGACGCGAAAAGAGCTGAGCCGGCTGCGGAGCGGCGAGACACTGGAGTTGGATCCGGAATTCGCGGAAATGTTGGACAGTCAGGGACTGCGTTACACATATGGCATGGCCTGGCTTAAGAAGAATGGCTTCTCCGAGGAGAAAAACAAAGAGTTCGCCGCAAGGCGCCCATTCCTGCCATATTCGCTGCTGCTTTCAGAACAGGAACTTAAGAAGCTGCGCGAAAAAGCGCCGGAAATTCATACATCCTTCCCTGTGCCAATCATGCTTCGTGAGGATCTGGAGAGCGCCGAGGGAAAATTTGAGGGGCCTTTGTCAGAGGAAGCGGTGTCCGGCGTCCGGTTCTACCTTTCTTTTGACGAAGGATTATTGAATGAAGAAAGCTTTCAGGCGCTTTTACGGGAGAAAGAAGAGGCGCTTTCGCGTCTCGCGGACGATATCAAGAGGCGCGCGGAGGAAGAAAATCATTTCTTTTCCTGCCAGCAGAAGATCGCGGGCCAGAAGCTGACGGAAAAGCTTTGGCAGGATGAGAACGACGCTTTCGCTGAGCTTACGCGGACAATTCAAGAGCTGGAAGAGGCGACCAGACGGGAAGCTGGGGAAAGCGACGAGATGGAGCGGGCGCTGGAAGAATTAAAAGGCTCAATTTCTCAAGGAGAGAAGGATCTGGAAACAAACGGACGTGAGCTCGAGTCGCTCAAGGAGACACGCGCGGCGTACTCATCTTATCTCGAGGACAGAAGCAGTATGAGCGAAGAGAGTATCCTGGAGAAGAAGCTGCGCGCGAAGAAAACGAACTATCGGGAGTGGATCGACGCGGGCCGGGAGAAGCTCAATTCACTTAATGACGAAAAGAGATCTCTCTCGGAACAGCGCCGGGCGCTGGAGAAACGGATCGCCGTCTATGAGCGTTATGAGGAGACAGAATGTCTCATGGAAGACACGGAAACACTGGAAGCAAGATTCAAGGCTCTTACGGAGGGAATCTCCGCGCGGAGGAAGGATATTGAAGAGCGGCTCGAGAAGGCGAATAAGCGCTTACAACGGACAAGCGAAAGGCTGGATCGTAAGGCTGCCGAAGAACGAATGGAGCCATCGGACTGGGAAAACGTAATCTACAGCGCGGAAGAGGAAAGCCATCAGAAGCGTCTGCTTGTCGAAAACGAGGAGAAGCTTAAGGACAAAGAAAGCGCCCGGAACGAAGAGGATAAACACATCGCCGTTCTTAAGAAAGAGTTGGATCACAGCGTAGAACGGATGCGCGAAGAATGCGATATGTCAGAGCCACTGCCGATGACGGAAATACGAGTGGAGGATTTCCAGGGAGAAATCAGCCGTCTGAAATACGGCCTTGATGAAATCCGCTTAAGAATCAACGCGCATGAGAAGAAAATCCGCTCTTATCAGACGATTCTGACAGCTCTCGCGGAATACGCGGAGATTCCGGTAACAAAGCCTGTTGAGTGTCAGGAGGATTTTGATAAAATGCCCGATGGCGCGCTTCTAAGTTTTAAAGGTATGATGATACGCGATCTTAAGAACAGCGAAGACAGCCGCCGTGACGCGCGGGAGAATCTTTCAAAGGCGATGGATCAGATTTTGAGAAATGAGATGTTCCGGGATGATTTTTACCGCGAGCCGCTGGAATCCCTGAATCGCGTGACAGAGCGCGGGACGAGTTTTCTGGAGCAGCTGGATATTATTCTGCGGTCCTATGACGCGCAGATGAAGAAGCTGGACGTGGATATTTCGCTGGTGGAGAAAGAGAAAACACAGCTGACGGAGCTTTTTATGGATTATCTTCGAGAGGTTCACAATAATCTGGGCATGATCGACCACAATTCGACGATTACGGTCCGGGACAGACAGCTGAAAATGCTGCGGCTGACTTTACCTGTCTGGGAAGACAAAGAATCGGAATATCGCTTGAAGCTTCAGGAGTTCATTGATACACTGACACAAGCCGGTCTCACTCTTTATCAGCAGAATCAGAACGCGGAGGAATATTTCGGCACACAGCTTACAACGAAGAACCTGTACGACACGATTGTCGGTTTTTCCAATATTCAGATTCAGCTTTACAAAATCGAAGAGCAGAGAGAATATCCGATCACGTGGGCTGAGGTGGCGAGAAACTCCGGAGGAGAGGGCTTTTTGTCGGCGTTTGTCGTGCTATCCTGTCTGCTGTATTACACCCGGCGGGATGATACCGATTTGTTCGCGGATTACAATGAGGGGAAGGTACTGATTATGGACAATCCCTTCGCGCAGACGAACGCGGCGCATCTTCTGAAGCCGCTTATGGATATGGCGGCGAAGGCCAACACGCAGCTGATTTGTCTTACGGGACTGAGCGGTGACGCGATCTACAGCTGCTTTAACAATATATACGTGCTGAATCTGATTTCCGCGTCGCTTCGAAGCGGTGCCCAGTATCTGAAAGCGGATCATATCAGAGGGAGCGAGGTAAGCGAAATCCTTCCGGCGCGGATTGAAGTGCTGGAACAGGAGACACTGTTCTGACAGTGACGGCGCTTGACTTCTCTAAATTTAACTTGTATAATTATATCTAAATAAACTTACTCATAAGAAAGTATATGTAGAGTAAATAATTTGGAGGCCATAATGTTCTTATGCAGAGAAGAGGAATTATCTAAACTGAATAAAAGATACGCCGGTGATAGATTTGAGTGTGTTGTTATATATGGCCGTCGAAGAGTTGGCAAAACAGCGCTGATTAATAAATTTCGCGAAGACAAACCAACGATTTTTTTCTCCGCGCTGAATTCTACCGCGCTTGACAATCTGGAAGCGCTTTCAAAAGTTATTTATAACTATGAGCATCCGGAATCTATGGATTCTCCGGTTTATCATTCATTTGACGCGGCGTTTGAGGCAATCAGCCGAATTGGAAGAGAAGAAAGAATTGTATTTGTCATAGATGAGTATCCTTACCTCGCGAAAGCGGATTTATCAATATCGTCCCGCCTTCAGCATTTGATGGATCATGTTTGGAACGACAGCCATATTTTTCTGATTCTTTGCGGCTCGTCTATGAGTTTTATGGAGAATCAGGTGCTTGGCTACGAGAGCCCGCTTTATGGAAGGAGAACAGCTCAGTTTAAGGTAGAAGCTCTATCGTATCTGGATTCAGCGAAATTCTATCCGAATTTATCTTTGGAAGATAACGCTCTGATATATGGTATAACCGGAGGAATTCCTCATTATCTTAATAAGCTTGATGTAAAAGGTGATTTGGACACAGCGATACTAATGAACATTATGGATCGTTCCGCGTATCTTTATGAAGAGCCGGAGAATTTGCTGAAGCAGGAATTGAGAGAACCGGCGCTTTATAACGCTATAATTAAAGCTGTCGCGGGAGGGGCCTCCAGACAGAATGAAATCGCGTTAAAATCCGGACTTACAAGCGCGCTTTGCGCGAAATATCTGAATGTTTTAATGGAGCTTGGAATAATATCAAAGGAGACTCCGATATCGGAGAAGCCAGGAAAGAAGACGGTTTATCATGTTTCCGATAACTTTTTTCGCTTTTGGTACAGGTATGTCGCGAACAACATCGCGGCGATCGCGTCAGGCAGAATAAATCGGATTTACGCGAATGCCATTAAACCTTCTTATTCGGATTATATGGGGCTGATCTTCGAGAAAATGTGTAAAGAATATTTACTATTTTACGCGGAGCGGCTTCCTGTTGAAATTAAAAGTGTAGGACAATGGTGGGGAACTGATCCTAAGGCCAGGAAAGAAATTCAAATAGACATAGTCGCGCCATCTTCGGATGAAAATGAGTATATTATAGGCTCATGTAAGTTTAGAAACGCGAAGACAGATTTGGACGAGTACTGGCTATTGCGCGATTACGCGAGTGTTTTCGCGAAAGGGAAGCAATGTTATTTTTATATTTTTTCCAAGAGTGGTTTCACGGAAGAACTGCTTAAAGAAGCGAAACGCGGTGAAGTTAAGCTGTTGTCATTGAATGATTTATACAGCGCGCCCGCTTTATTGACTTCACAGCCATTAATGTTATAATGTCCTTTATATGAGGAGGAGATAAGCATGCGTGTATTATTAGCCGGCGGAGCCGGATTTATCGGAACACATACAGCGGTTGAGCTGTTGAACGCGGGTCATGAGATCGTGATCGCGGATAATTTCAGCAACAGCTGCCCGGAGGCCGTGAAGCGGGTCGAGGAGATTACGGGCAAGAGCGTCCGGCTTTACGAGGCGGATATTAAGGATCATGAGGCGCTTTCCAGGATTTTTAAGGAGAACGCGATTGACTGCGCGATTCATTTCGCGGGGCTGAAGGCGGTCGGAGAGTCGATCGAGCAACCGCTTAAGTATTACCGCAATAACATAGACACGACGCTGACGCTTCTGGAGACGATGAAGGAAGCCGGCGTGAAGAATATCGTGTTCTCGTCCTCCGCGACGGTTTACGGCGCGGAGAATCCCAGTCCCTATCTGGAGACGATGAAACGCGGCAGCTGCACGAACCCGTACGGCTGGACCAAGGTCATGATGGAAGAGATTTTTGAGGATGTGGCCAAGGCGAACCCGGATATGTCGGTAACGCTTCTTCGCTATTTTAACCCGGTCGGGGCGCATGAGTCCGGCAGGATCGGAGAGGACCCGACGGGAATTCCCAACAATCTGATGCCGTATGTCGCGCAGACAGCGGTCGGCAAGAGAGATCATCTGACTATTTTCGGTAATGACTACGACACGCCGGATGGCACCTGCCGTCGGGATTTTATTCATGTAATGGATCTGGCGAACGGGCATCTGAAGGCGATTGAGTATACGGCTGCCCACAAGGGTATCGAGATTTTCAACCTGGGAACGGGTGATCCCTACAGCGTGCTGGATCTGGTCAACGCCTTCGAGAAAGCGAATGGGATCAAGGTGAAGTACGAGTTCGGGGCCAGAAGAGCCGGCGATCTGCAGGATTGTTGGGCGAACGCGGACAAGGCTTACAGGGTTCTTGGCTGGAAGACGACGAGGACGCTGGAGGACATGTGCCGCGATTCCTGGAATTGGCAGAAGAATAACCCGGATGGGTACAGATAACAACCCGGATGGGTATAGATAATGAAATGGGCAGTGGCTTAGGATGGAGCCGCTGCCTTTTTTCGCTTTAAATGTAGTTTGACTATACTTTTGTGTAGGGCGCTTTTTTTTTGATAATGATAAAATAAAAGAAACGTACTTTAAACACAGGAGCGGCGTTATGGGGAATTTTAACGATAAAAGTCAGATACAACGACAGATATGGGCGCGCCATCTGAATGAGGCGAATAAGAAGATCAACGAGGCGGAGATAAGGGCCCGGGGTGAAACCAGAGAGAATAACGAGCGGCTTCAGAAGCTAGAGAGGACTTATCGGGGAGGGATCAACGCGGTGAGCGTGTTGATCGCTTTTGGCATGTTTGTTCTGGCGTGTCTGGGCGCCCGATCGATTGGACGGGCTTTTCTGATCGGGCTGTTCACTTTGATCGTGTGGGAGATTGTCAAGCTCATTATACGCGCCGGCGGCAAAAGCAACACGGAAGCCATGAATCAAAAGATCAACGAGGATCTGGAAGCCGAGAAAAAGCGTCTTACGGAGCAAGCCGAGGCGGAGGCGATGGACGAGATCGGAATTTACAAGGCTAACACGCAAGCGGCCGCGAAGAAGATTTACGCCGGCAGAGATGGAATAAAGAGCGTGGTGGACTTTTTGAAGAGGAACTTCCGGGAGGCGGTTTCGGGCGCGTGTAGTGACGCAGCGAATTATGAGCCGATCGTGAAGGGGCACATGACTTTTATGGTCACGACTCAAATGGTAGAGGCGTCCGGCGCGTATTACACGGCTCAATTTGTTTTTAAGAAGGAGCGGTTTCATGATCTGACGCGCGATTATGAATGTGAGGGCATGGCGGAGGCGCTGTACCGGTTATTGAAGGAAAACGTGGCGAAATCCGTTCCGGCCGCGCAGGGGCTGAAGCTTACGATGGATCATGTTGACGCGAAAGTTACCGTTGGGTTTGAATTGGCCAACAAGAATTTTGTGCCGGCGTCGAATATCTTGTGATGAGGTTGGAATATGCGGAATATCATGGAAGAATTAAACGCGCTGAACGCGGCGGTCGATCAAAGCAAATCGGTTATTGAGCGGATCGACAAGTCGATAAGCGGGCTGGAGGAGAAATATTACGCCCGTTTCGCGAAGATCCGCGCGGGCTTCGACGCGGGCTACGCGGAAGTGGAAGAGCGGCGCGGGGATGTCATGATGTATTATCGGATCGCGAGCGATAATTGTAAGGGCGTTTCCATGAGCTCCGCGAAAGCCGCGATGGTTCCGGATTACGCGCTGCTGCGGGAGCTCGCGGAGAAGATCAACAAGAACGACTATTACTCGGATCGGACGGCGAAGAAGATGATTGAGCTGTGCGGGGCCTATAATCGATATCTGGATCAGCGGAAAGAAGAATATGACGATAAGACGCGGGAAGCGCTCAAAACGGCGGAGCGCGATAAACAGCGGGAACTCGCCCGGCTGAACGCGGAGCGGGCGGAAGAAGGGAATAAGCTCAGAAAACTTTTCACGGGAGAGAAAGCGCGGGCGCTGTCGGAGGCTTTTGGAAATATCCGCGGGACATACGCGCTGGACCGCGGCTTTTATTCCTCGTGGAAGCCGACGGACGCGCCGCGGAATATACCGGTGTTGATCGGCTATGAGAGAGCGAGGCTGAGCCTCCTTCCGGAGATCAAGGATTTGCCGGGGAAGATTTTCGGGGAGTATTTTGACCCGTCGTCCGGGGAGGTGGAGATACCGGCGCTCGCCGCGCTCGACAGCGCGGTCAGGATGGAATACGACGTGTCTTCGCGCGCGGCCGCGGAGGAAGGCGTTCTCGCGTTTCTTCTGCGGATGTGGCGGATCAGCCCGGAGGGCCATTTTAAAGTCGCTGTTCTGGATCGAATTTACTATAACGATCATCTGCTGGGTCCCTTGGCCGGAACGGGCTCTTCTGTTTTTAAGAAGATTCCGGGCACGGAGAAAGAGATTGAAGAAGAGATCCGTTCTCTGGCGGAGTTCTGCAGGAAAAAAGAAAGTAAGGATCATTTCGCAAAGAAGCTGATGCCGCTGATTCTGATTCTTCATGAGAACGAGGATGCCGCGCTGAGCGACCGGGACGGAAACTGGTCTTATCTGGCGAACAATCACGCGAAATTCGGGATCATGGTTCTCAAGCTTGTACGTAAAAGCGCCGGGACAATTTCCCGCGCGTTGGACGATGGCGTCTGGGACACGCGCGTGAGTATCGGAAAAGACGGGCGTCCGTACGGCCAGTCCCGCGGCGGGAATTTCCCGTTCGCCTGGACGCGGTTAACGGATCCTGTGCCGGAGGATTTTATACGGAAACTGAGTAGCGCGTCGGCGAAAACGGTGATCGGCACAAGCTTTTTTAAGCGCTATCCGATGACCGCGCCGCGAAGATCGGCGCGCAGGAGCGCGCCAAGCGCGCGGTTCGCTATTGATGACGCGGACCGTCCTGTTTCGTTCAGCTTCGGGGGAATGGGCTTCGCGTCCTATATAATGGGCGCGTCCGGTTCCGGTAAATCGACGATGCTGCATACGATTATCGCGGATCTGCTTATGAGCTGTCATCCGGACGAGCTGGAATTATATCTGGTTGATTTTAAGATGACGGAGTTCAACAAGTACGCGGGCGTCGTTCCGCCGCATGTGAAATGTGTTCTGCTGGACAATTCGGAGGACTTGCTTTTTGATCTGATCGATCGTCTCACGGCGATTTTGAGCGCGCGAGAGAAAGAATTCGCGGCGCGCGGCTGGAGTCGTATGGAAGACGCGCCGATGAGCGTGTACATGCCTTATATCTGCGTTATCATGGACGAGTTCGCGCAGGTCGCGCAGAAGCTCGCGGACACGATCGGCATGGACAGCAGGAACAATTACGCGCTGAAGCTCGAGAATCTGCTGACGAAGGGACGGGCGTTGGGATTTTTGTTTATTTTCGCCAGCCAGTCTTTTGTGACCGGTGTCCGGGGATTGACGGAAACCGCGAGAAAGCAGATTCAGACACGGTTCGCGATGAGCAATACCAGAGACGAGATTATGGAGACGCTGCGGATTACGGCGGGTCAGATTCCCGCTTCCCTGGACAAGGTCATCTCCAATATGCCGCCGTACGAGACGATTTTTAAGCAGATGGACGAGGATGGGAAGACCGCTGTTTTCTCCAAATTCAGGAATATGTATATTGAGCCGGAGGAGCGGAAGAGCCTTCTGAGGCTGCTGAAGGACAGTTTTTCGCCCTCGGACAGCTTGACGTCGGAACAGAATCGTTACGTGGAGAAATCGCCTGTCATTATTGACGGGATCACGAAGCGTTCTTTTAACAGTCAGATCGCTTATTATCGGGTCGTGACCCGGAACGGAACGCCGGACACGTATTATATTTTTCCGGGTGTTCCCCGGGGCATTGATCCGGCCAGGCATTTTACGCTGGAGGAGGAAAGACGGGAAAACGTACTGGTGACAGGCGGGGAGAATCCGGACGCCGCGGCGGTTTTATTTTCTATTCTGCGAAGTCTTCAGAACCGGAACGGCCCGTCGATTGAGATCTGGACGCGTAAGCGGTATCCGCTTTACGCGCGGTACAGGGATATTTTAAAAAAACATTTTGAGGTCGTTGAGGAACCGGAAGAGGTCATTGAGCGTATTCACGCTTTATATGACGCGGTCAAGGGGAAGACGAACACCCCGAAGGCAGTGCTGATTCCGGGCTTTCCCGGACTTTTGGATGAGATGGAGCTGTTGTTGGAGGACGAGAACGCGTCAGACGCGGAAAATCGCGCCGCGAGTCCCGCGGGTGGCCGGCTGTCCACAAGCGAGTTCCTGGAACAGCTGAAGAGCGCGGGACTCAGTAAGGAAGAGAGGCAGAAGAAAATCGAGGAGTTCAACCGCGGTATTACGGGGAGCGGCGCGGATACCGCGCCGACACCGCGGAAAAGAGACCCGATGGCGGAGCTTTTGTGGCTGATACAGCGAGGGCCGTCCAGAGGCGTTCATTTTATCATGTATTTCAATAGCTTTAAGGACATCGGCGCCTGTCATATCCCGCGGGATGAGTTTACGAGCAAGCTGACTTTCTCGCTTTCCGCGGATGACTCGATCGGGCTGCTTTCTTCCCGAAGGGCGTCGGCGCTTCCCGAGGGCGTGTGCCTCTACACGAATGGAATCGACTCGTTCACGTTCCGGCCGCATGATTACAGTCAGTATGAATAGGAGGGCCGCGAAATGGCGCTATTTCCAATCAGTCAGGAGGGAGCGGACGAGTTCCGCGGTCTCGCGGAGCGGTTACGGTCTTATTACGAGGAAGGAAACGACCTCGGGGAAAAGCTGCTGAGCGCCATCGGGGACGCGTCGGTCAACGAGCTGGGCGAGTTCTATGACCCGATCCGCGCGAACGCCTGCTCGGTCATACTTGCCTGCAATGTCACCGCGGGAGACGGGGTCCGGAAGCTGGCCGCGCGTTTAGTCGAAATGGCGGACCGGATCGAGGAGCTCACGCGGATGGAAGAGTCGGATGGCGCGGGCACCGCGGAAGGCGCGGAGACGCCACCCGCGCCGGAGGAGGCGGAAACCCGGTTCGCCCGGGCGAATGACGCGCTTTACGCCGAATATCTGGAAACGGCCTCCGCGGGCGATTACGAGGAGTCCTCGGATTTTCAATATGTGGACGCGAGGCTTATAAGCGGGGCTTTTTATAACGACGCCCCGGACATGAGCTGGAATTCGTTCTGGGCTCATCATGGATATAACAAGGACATGTTCCTGCGAATGGCGGAACAGGTCCCGAACATTCAGCGAAACATCCTTGACTTGAACGCGTCGTCCAATCTCGAGGTTGTTCTGGAAGAGATCGGGAATCTGCCGGATGACGCGTTCGCGGATTTGAAGGCGTGCGCGGTTAATTATTTCAAACGCGATCGCGCGATACGGGTCCATCAGTACAAGGATCACTATATGTTCGACGGCGAAGGCCGGCACAGGGCGCTGGCGGCGATGCTTTTGGGAATCAGGATTCCGGTTCTGATCACAAGAAAATACAAAAAACGGTAAGCGGGAGGTGGCAAGATGGCGGATAATGTGTCTCCGGAGGCTCTTGAAAGAGTCGCGAAGGCTCTCGGGACGTACGAGGAGAGTCTGCGGGAAATCACGGGCAAGATGAAACAGGCCGCGAAGGATTGCAATGATAATCTGGGTAACGACGCGCTGAGCGCGCAGGCGATCTCCCAGCTGGAATTCAGCGTTCAGAAGCTGTACGCGGCGGCGGTCGAGGCGGCTGAGCTCCGATCCAAAATCAGTAAAAAGGCTTCGGATATTTCCGACCTGCGTCTGTAAACCAAGCGGAAGGAGGAGAAAGATGGCTCAATATCCAATCAGTCAGGAAGGCGTAGAGAAATTTCACGAGCTGGCCGGCGCGCTGGATAGCTGTAATTCCGAGATTACGGGCGCGGGAAACACGCTGCGCGAAGCGGTAAGCGGAGAAGGCGATCTGGGCGAGTTCGAGGAACAGATTCTCGATATGGTCGCGAATGTCAAGCAGATTCAGGCACAGGGCGAAGCGGATATAGCGGTTCTCAGCGCGAAAATCAACGCTTTGGCCAATAATATTGAATCTATGCTGAGCTTATAACAAAGGAGGTTCTATGGGAGCTTTAAAAAGTGGTGACACGCTTCGGTCTGTCTCGGGTATCCATATCGTAATCGAGGATTTACTGGGCGAAGGCGGTCAGGGTTATGTGTACAAGGTCAAATATGGTGGTGTAACAAGAGCGCTGAAGTGGTATAAGGAAGCTTTTCTCAAGGGAATGATCAAAAGAGGCAAAGAAAAACTTTTTTATAAAAATCTTAGCGATAACGCGGATAACGGCGCGCCGACCAAGTCTTTTCTGTGGCCGGAGGATGTTACCGAATGGAGCGGGTCCGCGGAAGACCAGTTCGGCTATATCATGGAGGTCCGTCCGGCCGGGTTTAATGAGCTTACGGATTATTTCATGGCGTGTGACACCGGTAAATCCATATTTGCCTCCGATCAGATCATGGTAAGGGCCTGTATCAATGTTATCGAGGGGTTCCGGGAGCTTCATAACAAAGGGTATAGTTACCAGGACATCAACAATGGAAATTTTTTTATTAACTTCAAAACAGGAGATGTTTTTATCTGCGACAACGATAATGTTTCCTGTAATAAGGAGAATTTCGGAATACAGGGAAAACAGCGGTATATGGCGCCGGAAATCGTGCTCGGCGGCAGTCCGGACAAATACTCGGATCGTTTTTCGCTGGCGGTCATTTTATTCCGGATCCTTTTCTTCCGGCAGCATCCGTTTGAGGGAAAATACACGTGCCAGGCGCCTTGCATGACGCCGGATCTGGAAAAAAGATTCTATGGGGAGGACCCTGTATTCCTCTTTGATCCGGCGGACAAGAGAAACGCGCCGGATCCTTACCTGAATGGGGCGGCCATTCAGCTGTGGCCTCTGTATCCGGATTTTATCAAAGAACTGTTCCTGAAGACATTCTGTAAGGATGGCATACAGAATCCGGCTAAAAGACCGGTCGACAGCGATTGGCTGGAGGCGTTCGTTTTACTGGAGGCGGAGTGCGGCAAATGCCCCAAATGCGGTCAGGAAATCTTCCTGGACGCGGATAAGCCGATTACCTGCTCCAAGTGTGGGACGTCCCTGCGCGCGCCGTATATCGTGAATGTCGGTAAATTCCGGATTCCGATTATCCCGGATTCGCTGATTCCGGAATATCTGGTGAATCCCGCGTCCGGAGACTGTCATGGAAAAATGGCGAAAATCCTCAGAAAGAAAGACCCGAATAACCGGGAGACCGGAATCGGTAATATGTCGGATAAATCATGGAATGTTTTCTATGAGGATGGAACGTCGAAGAACGTGCCTCCCAAAGGAACGGCGGTTATTAATAATAATATGAAAATACAGGCAGGCAGCGTTGAACTGGTTCTGACCAGATCAAAATAGAGTTTAAGAGAGGAGATACAACATGCCCGAATTGGAAAATTTGGCCCCGATGCCAAGAAAAGTAATGACACTCTTTTATGTGGTGGACACCTCCGGAAGTATGTATGGAAGTAAAATTCAGTCGGTCAACGCGGCGATGGAGGAGACCATGGCGCAGCTGGACGCGATTTCAAAAAGCAACGATGACGCGGAAATCCGGATCGCGGTGCTGGCGTTCGATACCAATGTTCGCTGGCTTACGCCGAACGGACCGGTAGAACCTATGAATTTTAAACCGGATCTTTCGGCGGATTGTGGCCTGACATCATTGGGCGCGGCGTACAAGGAGCTGGAATCCAAGCTTTCCCGCAGCGAGTTTCTGGACACGAAGGCGGGCGCGTACGCGCCGGTCATCTTACTATTAAGTGATGGAGCGGCGACTGATAATACGGAAAGCGGACTGGAGAAGCTCAAACACAACAACTGGTTCAAGCGCGCGGTCAAAGTCGCGTTCGCAATTGCTCCTGACGCGAAAGATGAAGAGCTGGAGAAATTCACGGGAAGCAAGGAAGGCGTGCTGAACGTGAGTAAGGCCAGAGAGCTTCAAAGCCTGCTTAATAAAGTCGCGGTCATTACATCAGAGTTCCAGAGCCGAAGCGCCGGTGTGGGGGACGAGAAGGAAAATGTCACGAAAAACACGAAAGCGCTTGTTGAGGAGGCGACACAGGCCGCGAAGGACGAAAATCCGGATATATTCGAAAAAAAGGATGATGACGACGAATGGAAAGGCTGGGACTGATAAAAGGAGAACCGCATGGAACGATATAAGACATTCGCGAAAAGCGAGCGCGGCGCTGACCATGTGAGACGTAATGTCGTTTGCCAGGACGCTTCCGGATATTATGAGGAGGACACCTTCGCCATTGCCGCGGTCGCGGATGGCCATGGCAGCCCGCAGTACTTTCGCTCAGACAGAGGCGCGGGCTTCGCTGTGGAGGTCGCGCTGGACACGATCAAAGAATTCCTGCGTCAAATATCGTTTGAGGATGAGTCGAAGCCGGACGAGCTTTCCGGCCGGGATCTGTTCAACGACGGGCTGAGAGACGCTCACTTCAGACAGCTTGAAATGAGTATCCTGGCGCGCTGGCACGCGCGGATCGCGGAGGATTTTCAACAAAATCCGATAAAGGAAGAGGACACAAAAGATCTGAAGGAAAAATATCAGAAACGTTACGAAAACGGCGAGTATCAGGGAGCGTACGGAACGACGCTGATCGCGCTCGCGGTCACGGAGCGATTCTGGTTCGTTCTGCAGATCGGGGATGGGCTGAGCGTAACGGTCAACGCGGATGATTCCGTGGGAATCCCGTTAGCGCTCGACCCATTATGCCAGGATAACGTGACGACCTCAATTTGTCAGGACAGCGCTCTGAAGCACTTTCATTATTATTTCAGCGACGCGGTTCCCGTGGCGATCTACGCGGCGACGGACGGCGTGGAGGACTCGTTCGACGACGACGAGATGCTTTTTGACTTGTACAGAAGCATTACGATGGTGTTTGACAAGGGCTTTGAAAGCGGCGTGAAAGAGGTCGCGGATTTCCTGCCTATTATCACGAAACGCGGGAAAGGCGACGACACTTCCATGATCGGGATCATCGATATGGATAAAATCGCGGAAACGGCGGCGAGATTCCGGGAGAGGCTGGCGGAGGCGGAAGCCAAGGCAAAAGCGGCCGAAGTTCCCGAGGAAGCCGAAGTTCCCGAGGAAGCCGAAATTCCCGAGGAAACGGAAGTTCCCGAGGAGATCGAAGATTCCGAGGAAGAGGATGACGAATTAACGGAGGATTAGGATTTTGGCAGGTACAGGAAGATGCTGAAGGAATATGTGAAATACTACTATGGCGCGCTTCCGGATGATAAAAAGAAGGTGTATAAGCTGATTTATAACGCGATAAAGGATACCGAGAGGGAAGTCCTGATTCCCGGATCTTTTTCCATCGAGGAAATTCACGAAGTCGCGTGGGCTGTTTATAACGATACACCTTCTTTTTTTTATTATGATCCTTATAAGACCACTTATTACACGCCAGGAAGCGGAACGCTGCTGCAGCTGGATTATTTGTACGGCGCGGATCGGATTCAACATTACAATGAATGGCTGAGTAACGGTCTTGAGGCGTTTGAGCGGAAATACATGAAGCCCGGCATGTCAGAGTATCAGAAAGAGTTGGTCATACATGATTATCTGACTCGTACGATCACGTATGACAGTGAGACGCTTTTGCCTGAAAACGATGGGAAAATAGCCGAGGCGTATAACGTCCTGGGCGCTTTGTTAAAGAAAAAAGCGGTATGCTGGGGCATCGCGTTGGCTTTTAAGTTGTTATGCGATTACTGCCGCGTCAAAAACTTTGTCGTGATCGGGCGCGCGAGCGAAGAGAAAGGCGAGGATAACCATGCCTGGAACATCGTCAAGATCGATAACGAGGAATATCACGTGGACGTGACCTGGGATATCAAAGAGAAGGGTGATATTTCTTTTTGCTATGATTACTTTAATCTGAGCGACAGGATGATCAAATTCAATCACAGCTGGCAGAGCAGTCTGTATCCGACTTGTCACAGTGAGACACTGAATTATTATCGCCTGAATAAGCTTTATGTCAAAAGCCCGGAACAGATCCCGGACTATGTCGCGGAACAGATCCGGCAGGGACATCAGCGTATCGCGGTCAAATACGCGGCCAGAGATATGCCGGGCGAGCCGGAAATTATGGAACAGCTGCGAAAGGGCGTGTATGATAAAGCCGGGAAAACAAGCTTCAGATGCTTTATTTCACCTAAAACTTATAATATTTATCTGGAGATTGAATCATAAATGAAAAAGTTAGAAATCGCTTTTGAGTATTTATCGAAGGAACTTGATACGAACTGCTTCAAAGACGGCGCGAAACTTGTCAACGCTTTGAAAGATATCATGCCCGGTATGACAAAACGCGAGCTGGGGCTTCTGGAAGCGTTCGCGGCATGCGATGGCAGTTCGCTGCTTCTGGAAGCGGCCGAAAAGAATGACGCGGAACGCGCGATAGTCATAAAGCGTCTCGCGGCGCGAATGAAAGAGGAAAGATTCGCTCCCGAAGAATTGTCGCGGGAATTGTGTCTTAGTTTTCTGGCGGGCATTACCCCCGCGCCGAAAGAGACGGAAAAACAGAAAATTACGTATAAGGGCGGAAACATTTACGTCGGGGAAGTCCTAAACGGCGCGCCAAATGGCTATGGCGTGTTCACCTATGGCAACGGGAAAGGCTGCTACGAAGGAACCTGGAAGAACTGCCTTCGGGAAGGCGCGGAATGCAAGGAAACCTATCCGGACGGCAGGCAATATATCGGAAATTTCGTTAATAATAAACGCGCCGGCATCGGTGTGATGACGTATCCCGACGGCGCGAGCTACAATGGAGAATGGTCGGACGACCTGTATAGCGGTGAAGGCGAGTATACCCGGGCCGATGGCTTTAAATATAAAGGCAGCTGGGGAATCGATGGCGGCGCCATTAATAGTATATGGATGTTCCCGGAAGGGGCTTATCAGAAAACATGGGTCAACGAAAGAGCTGAAAAAGTCCACCATCCCCGGGGCATTATAGTAGTTTAAAGGAGATAAGAAGAAGTGAACTCATTAACGGACGCGTTGAAATATATTGTGGAATTAAATGGAACGGATTGTCTGCGAAACGGCGATCTATGCGTGAATATGCTGAAAGACGTCATACCCGGCCTTAAAAAGGAACAGGTGATCTTTGAGTACTTTGTCCGCTGTCAGGGAAACATACAGCTTCTGGACGCCGGAAACAAGAGCGAGGCAGATCTGCGTATTCTGGAAAAGCGGATCGTCGCGCGCATGGAGGATGATTTTTTCGCGCCAAAAGAGATGTCGGAGATGGTCTGCGCCAGCTTTTTGACCGCGCTCGGCCGGACGCCGGTCATCGCGCGGACAAAAGACCCGGCGGAGCGGGAACAAATATTGGATCAGCTATATGATAACTATACGAAAGATATTTTTGAAGCGGTAGAAGCGCTTGGCATTAAGATGAAAAGTTGTGTAGAACTTAAAAACATGGACACGGAAACGCTGGCGCGTATATTAAAAAAGACGCGGGAAAATAATAGCTGAGAAACGGGGTAATATTGTGGACATTCCTAAAGATGACACAGTGGAATCGGACAATCAGGAAGCGGCGTTAAATCAACTCATTTCGAATTATCGCCGCGGGTATCTCACGAAGGAGGAGTTCCTGTCGCGGCGGAATAATCTGTACGCGGACGCGCTTCGCGGCCTGGAGAAAAAGCGGGAGCGGGATCATATAACGGGAGAAGAGTATCAAAGCGCTCTGACAGCTGCCATGCGAACATTTGGCTATTCGCCCGTACGGCTCGCGAAACGACCGGATGACATGGATGTCCCTTTTTTCGGGAGCCTTATGTACACGTGGGTCAGTATACCGCCGATGTTTCTGAAGGCGGAGAATCGCCTTGGACGCGAGTTCGCTTTTGAGCTGAGGGATTCCCGCGGAAAGCCGGAAACTCTGACCGCCTGTTTCGAAAGTGTCTCGGAGGGGCTTTATGAAAGCGCGAAGCCTTGTGACAATTACCGCGGATATGGGAAAATCGCGGGGTACGATCAGGCGGAAATAACCGTAACGATTTTGAGGGAAGACCCGAGGAATGTTTTGATTTTCCAGAAGATGTATATCGATTGCGCGGACCCGAGATGGCGGTCCTACAGCGCGTGGTGTCATCGGATCGAGGAGGAGGCCGCGCCGTATGAGGAGGCGTGGCTCGCGGAACACGTAAGCGGCGGTCCGGTCGGACGGGACCGCGAGGGCAAGGAGGAAGCGTAAAAATGGGACTTGATTTATACTTATTCGCCCGGAAAAGCGAGCGTGATTGTATCGGGCTGATTTTCGAGCGCGCCACAGGAGACACGGATTCGCTGATTCAATATTTTAAGGGGAAAATATCCCCGGAGGACGATAGGACCGGCAGTGACGGGTATCCGGACTTCATCTTAAGGAGAGAAGTATGGGATGGCTTTATCCGGGAGCTGGCGTCTGTTGAGGAAGAGATGACATACCTGAGAGACTGCCTGACAGAAACGAGATTTGACGAGAACTCCTTCGTTACGGCGCTTTTTGTCTGGACACCGAAACTCACGCGGGAAGTGGACCTGGAAAAAGCCCGGAAATTCGACGACTGGTATCGCGAAATATTCAAGACCGGCAGCATGTTCGCTTCCGGGTCAAAGGACGGAAAGCCGGACTATTCCCCGGAAAAACTGGAATTCGCGGCGTTCAACGCGGCTCTCCTGCTGTATTGGAAGACAGAGCTGAACGCGAAAGCGCGGAGGTATATGGACGATGGGTATGAAATGGAAATAGGACTCGCGTTCTGACGCGCGATTAAAAAAACGGGCAGCGGCCTATGATATGGCTACTGCCCGTTTTATAATGCTGTAAAGTCTATTTCGCTGTCTCTGTCAACGTCGCGGAATCAAACCGCAGGGTATAATCAATTTCATGAGGCGTACTCATGGCGACGGTGTCCGCGGTAATCGAGATATCCGTGTCAAAAGCGCTCACAGGGATTTCAAAGGTCGAATTCCCGCTTGTGTTGACCGGCTGATACTCGACGCCGTCAATTTTCATATAATCGTAATTTGAGCTGCTCCATATGATGGTCGCGGTCATCTGCCCGTTCGCGATTGTCAGGGACGCCGGCGTTTCCACGCTGGCGCGGCCGGAGCCGCCGCCCAGCGTGACAGCGATCTGATAAGATCCGTCCTCGCGTGAAGAACTTCCCGTTAAAGCCGCGCTATCGGTCGAGGTTGATTTGACGCTGGTGTCATCGGCGGCAGCGGGATTTGAAACCGTCACTTTGTGATCGTACCAGGTGCCTTTTGTGCCGAGAAGCGCCACGTCGAACTCTGTGTCGATCGCGGGAACCGGTATGTCATAGCCATAGACTTCCTCCGTAGTGCCGTCACTGTAAGTCACGGTATCGGTTGTAGGAGACAGAAGCTTCGCGCCGCTTTTTTTCGCGTTATCGGCTGTTCCCACAAAAAGGTTGATGATATTTTCGGAGGCAAGGCTGACATGAATGGTCATCTTGCCGTCTTTGACGGTCAGGACGCCTTTGCCGTTGTTGGCCTCGCTTACATGGAACATGCTGTTGTCTGTCTTGAAATCCGCGCTGTAGACACCATCGGCCAGAGAAGCTTTTGAGGTCGTTCCACAGCCGGCGATCATAAGGAAAATGAGCAGCGACGCGAGCGCCGCTATTTTTTTACGCATTAAAAGAGACCTCCTTATTCGATTACAGCCTTGGTGTGCGCGACATACATTGCCTGAATATCACTGATTTCCCCAAGACCGGCAATTTGGGTGTCTATGCTGGTGAAGTTACCGGAAGCCGTGAACTGGCTTTTCCAGGACTCCTCCTCAGCGCCGGCCATGTCGTTGTTCGCGTGGTCACCGGCGACGACCATCAGCGGGCGAAGAACGACTTTGGTATAACCGGCCGCTTTGACCGCCTCAATGACAGCCTCACAGGCGGTATCCGCCGGTTTGCCTTCTACTGTGCCGATAAATATGTTCTTGTATCCGAGCTCTTTTGTCTGGGTCTGCATCTGGTCATAAGTAATGCTGGCCTGATGTGACGTGCCGTGGCCCATGAACACAAAAGCGGTCTTGTCCGCGTCAGCGGCGTCCAGATTGTCATAGCCGGCCGTCTTGACGGCCTGAGCCGTAATCGCCTTGGCCACGTTTTCCTTATCCGAGTTTACGGATGTCGTGTCAGAGCCAACCTCGCCAAGCAGGGGCTCCGCGATTTTCACGGACGTGAATTTGTCACTGTATTCTTTTACCGCGTCCATAAGCTCGTCGTATTCAGCGCCGTGCATCAGATGGGTGGGCTGGACGACCAGATTCTTCACGCCGTTCGCGACGGCGCGGTCTAAAGCCTGATCCATATTATCGATCTTCTCGTTGTCACGCGCCTGAATGTGGTTGATGATAATTTGAGCGGTAAACGCTCTTCTTACGGACCAGTCGGGATAGGCTGTCTTCAGAGCCTTTTCGATTCCGCCGATGTCGGCGACCCGGCTGTCGTTAAAAGATGTTCCGAAGCTTACGACCAGAAGCTCGTTGTCTCCGATGTTATCCGCGTTGAGCGGGTCGTCCTTGGAAGCGTCACCGGTATCTCTGCCAAAATAGTCGGGATCGGCGTTCTCTCCGGACACCAAAGCTTTCTGTGTCTCCGTAAGCGCGTCCCAGCCGGCTTTCGCGGCCGCGCATTGGGCGTCGGTATCGGCGGTCCTTTCCTGAACGTAAATAGCGTCGATCAAGGCCGCTGCTTTATCCGCCGCTGCCTGATCGGAATCCGCCGAGTCGGCGCTGGAAGCGGTTTCACCGCCGCTTTTGTCATTTGAGCCGCCTGAGCTTCCGCAGCCGGTCATTAGACCCGCGAGCAGCGTGACCGCCAATAATAAAGCGATTTTCTTCTTCATGTTGTTTCCTCCCTTGTAAAAATGGTTTACGTTGTGTCCCGATGTATATAAAACATGACATCGCGAATCAGGAGGCACGAAAAAGAAAATCCTCTTACCTGACGGTAAAAGGATTGATTAACATAGAATGACCATATAGGTGTCGGCACAATCAATCCCTCGTGATCTGGAAATTTCTTTCCCGTACCAACAGACGGCAGGTTTCCTGGCTTACGGTTTCTGAACATTGCCGCCTTCCCGATTTCTCAGTGGCCGCGTTTCCGCGTGGCAATGTAATTCCGCATACAGTGACGAGATCGCGCGGGCGTTTCACCCGCTTCCCTATTATCCATTGATTCCACTTACAGAGGAATAATGGCACCGACTGCTTTCATTATCTGATTTTTATCAGAATAACACTAATGAGAGAAAATTGCAATAACGGTCGTGATTATGGCTTTAGAATGGGGGCCGAAGCGGACAGCCTATACTGTCGCGAATCCGCCCAAAAACGTGACTTTTAACTCAATCACGGATAATCCGGCCTGGGGAGATGAGCGCCGGTTCATCCGTGTTCAGGATATCAAGACAGGCAAAATTTTCCGGGACGCTATAGAAATAGAGCCGGGCGGGGAATATGAGGTTCAGATTTTTTACGCCAATGACGGGGACGAGAGGCTGAACGCGTCACCGGAAAAAGTCTGGGACAGCGTTCGTCTGGAAACAAACTCCGAGGCCGCGGTCGACCTCGAGTTCCGTCTGGCTTCCGCAATTATTCATAACCAGGGAAAGAAAGACGGCGCTATTCTGGCTACATGGCTTTTTAACCCGGAAAAAGGCGTATCTCTCGGGTTTGATGAGTTGGATGGCGAGCTTCCCGGCGGGGCGCGATTTTCCGGTTATGTCACGTTTCGTTTCATTGCCAGACAGCTGAAAGCGAGAGTCGAGCACCGCGTGTCGCTGGACGAACGGAAATACAGCGCGAGCGTGATCGCCGAACCGGGCCTTTCGCTCGTGCCCGGCACGACTTATCTCTATAACAACGCCAATCCGGGCGGCCTTCTGATGGCGGACATATTGGATAAGAATGGTTTCAACACCCGTTTATATGGCCCGGGAACGTATGCGGAAATACTGTACAGAGTCAAAATACAGGATAATCTCACCACGGAACAGGCCGGAAAGTTGACGAGTATAGTCTTTGTCGACCATGATCATGGCGAGATCAGCGAAGCCATCTCCATTCACCTGCCCGACGCGGACAGGGAAGTCATTCAGGCCGTGAAAGCGGCGGCAGCGCCAAAAGTTCCCGCCGAGGAACAAGTCAGGGTGGGACGCCTCAAGCTGGCGGACGGAACCCTGTACACCGGTGAGATTCAGAACGGGATTCCGCGGGGCCGCGGCGTTCTGATCGACGAAGACGGCATGGTCTATGAGGGTAATTTCGTCGATGGGAAAAAGAACGGAAGATTCCTGCGCAAGTATCCCACGGGTTCTGTTTATGAAGAGTACAAGAACGCGGGGCGCGCGCGGCGGAGAGCGGATTGGTAGAGGCGCGTCTTGCTTCAATGTCCTGGGGCGTACACGTTGAATTTGTCGGCGTTCTTGGGGCGCCGGGAATGAAGGCGTTGGCGCTGTCGGGGTGTCAGTAATGAGGTCGTTAGCGCTGCCGGGGTCTCAGTCTCCAGGGATTCGCGTTTCGGCTCTTCGCTGGAGAATCTTCGTCCGAAATCCATTGAAAAGGGCTGCTTTAGGGCCGTAATCTCCAGGAATACCGGTCCAAGGTTGCTGTTGCCGCGGAAATGCCCGGCATGTCTCCAGGAAAAGCTTCTTGGGGTTGGTTCCTGGAGATTGGTGTTTCGCGGGACATGTCACAAAAATACTTATTATTGAAAATAATAATTCATATGATATAATAAACGTATTATAATGATTATAACACAATGGCCTTCATGAGCATTGACAAAAACTGAAATTTGTTTTAAAATGCAACTATAGAATAGTTGCAATACGTGAGGCGACTATTTATGAGTAAATTTGAGAAAGCAAAAGAACGGATTTTATTATGTCCTAAAGACTATACTTATACAGAAGCTAAGTATTTACTTAGTAATTTAGGCTTTGTGGAAAGTGATAAAGGGAAAACGTCAGGTTCCAGAGTGAAATTTTACAGAGAGCGGGATAAAGCGATTATACTACTTCATAAACCACATCCGGGAGATGTTATGAGCAGAGGCGCGGTAAGGAGTCTCGCGGAGTATTTATGTGAGAAAGGTGATTTGTTATGAGCGATGTATTAGAGTATAAAGGGTATCACGCTAAAATTGAGTATGATTCTGAAGATAAGATCTTACGTGGAAAAATCGAAGGAATCAATGATTTTGTCGATTTTGAGAGTGAGGATCCGCGTGGAATAGAAAAGGAATTTCAAGCGGCCGTGGATGATTATTTGAGATTTTGCGAGGAAGTAGGCAAAACGCCGGACAAAGAATACAAGGGCTCTTTTAACATAAGGATAGCGCCGGAACTACATAAGAAATTATCAATCATCGCGTTAAGAAATGGTGATACGCTGAACGCGTCCGTTGAAAAAGCGATTAAAGAATATGTTTCTGAGGAATATCAAAGTGGTATCGGATTAAAACAAAACAACGCGGACGATCAAATAATGAAAAAGCGTAAAAAAGGGGCGTGACAGACAATGTCAAAGATAAAGCGTAAAGATATTATTGACAACTGGATCTACGAGGAAGCGCGGAAATACGCGAATCAGTTTAAGGGGAGACTCAGCGGTATCTATGAGGACGCGGTTATTGAGGGCGTGTACAAGAGAGCCCGGGAAGAGGGCTTCGGGATTTCCTGTAAAGCCGTGTCAAAGCGTTACGACAAGAAGCGGAAGAAGATTCTGAGGCGGATTCGGAAGGAGAACGCCGAGGAAGTCGTGAGCGAGCGGCTTGAGCGGGTAAATTTCATGAATATGTGCATGATACGCGACAGGAACGGGAATGTGCTGGCGCTTGATAAAGTGGGAGACCGCTATTCCGGCACAACTTTTCCGGGCGGGCATATGGAGCCGGGCGAGACCTTCGCCGACGCCGTGATCCGGGAAGTTAAGGAGGAGACCGGGCTTTTGATCACCGGCCCGAAGCTTAAGGGGATTTATCATTGGTACCGGGACGGCGTTCATAATGTGGGCTTGTTATATCTGGCGGAGAATTTCGAGGGCGGGCTGTCAAGCTCCGAGGAGGGCCGCGTTTACTGGATACCGGAAACGGAATACGCGAAGAAAGATCTGGCTCACGGCATGAATAAAGTGCTTGAGATTATGAACAGCGACTCCGTCAGCGAGTGCTTTTTTAAGGATGGAGTTGAGATTATAAGATGAAGGAACAATACAATCATTGTTTACTCTGCGCGCGCAGGTGCGGCGCGGACAGGAACGCCGGCCGGACGGGTGTTTGCGGGGTGACGGCCGAGACTCGTGTCGCGCGGGCGGCGCTTCATATGTGGGAGGAGCCGTGTATATCAGGACCCGATGGCTCGGGAACGGTCTTTTTCGCGGGATGCTCGCTGGGGTGCGTGTTCTGCCAGAACCGCTCGATATCGAGGGGCGCGGCAGGGCGCGTCGTGACGACGGAAGAGCTCGCGGGGATTTTTCTGGGACTGCGGGAACAGAAAGCGAACAATATCAATCTGGTGACGCCGACGCATTACGCGCCGGCGGTTATCGACGCTGTCCGGATCGCGAGAGATCAGGGGCTCGCGGTTCCGATTGTTTATAACACGGGGACGTATGAGACAGTCGAAACAGTAAGCAGTCTGAAGGAGACGGTCGATGTTTTTATGCCGGATCTGAAGTATTTTGACCCGGCGCTCGCGGAAAAGTACGCGAAGGCGCCGGACTATTTCGCGACCGCTTCGGCGGCGATCGCGGCGATGAGGGAGATCGCCGGTCCGCCGGTTTTTGATGAGCGGGGGATGATGAAGCGGGGCGTGCTGGTACGGCATCTGATAATTCCGGGGCACACGAAGGACTCGAAGAAGGTTCTGGAGTATCTTTCCCGGGAGTATGGGAAAGACATTTATGTCAGTATTATGAATCAGTACACGCCGATGGCGGGCATTGAGAACGCTTTTCCGGAGCTGGGGAGAAAGCTCACGAAACGGGAGTATGACAAGGTTGTGGATTACGCGATCGGACTGGGGATTGAGAACGCTTTTATTCAGGAGGGCGGGGCGGCAAAAGAGAGCTTCATTCCGGAGTTCATGGGCAAAAATCCCCGTTGACTTTCACGCGTTTAGTATTTATTATTAGAGAGGGTATAAAATAAACATTTAAGGGGAAACAATATGAAGGTCTTTTTGGATGAGCATTCCAAGGCGATACGCGTCGCGGGGCTCGTGTTTTGTGATATTCTGATTCTGAATATCGCTTCTTTTCTGGCGCTATGGGTACGATTCGACTGTACCTGGTCTCAGATACCGAGACAGTATTTCGCGTCGATGTACCGCTTCGCGATCATCTACACCATCATGTCTCTTATCGTATTTATGGTATTCAACCTGTATGAGACCTTATGGGAGTACGCGAGTGTCTATGAACTGACATTGATCGCCGCGGCGACGGCGATGGTCGCCTGCCTCCAGTTCGGCATGATGGGGGCGATCGGCTACCAGATGCCGCGATCGTATTTTTTGCTCTGTTTTGTTTTTAATTTCATATTAATCGCGGCGATTCGGTTTGTGTATCGTTTCGCGCGCTTTCTGCGGGCGGAGAAGCGGATCAAGAGTGTTCAGGACACGCGGGCGATGATTATCGGCGCGGGTGACGCGGGAAATATTATTCTGAGGGAGATTCTGAACAGCAACTACCTGAATGGCCGGGTAGAGTGCCTGATTGATGACGACAAGCGGAAACAGGGACGAGTCCTGAACGGCGTCGAGGTATTCGGCGGGCGCGACAAGATACAGGACGCGGTGGATAAGTTTGGAATTACGCATATTATTATCGCGATTCCGTCCGCGGACGCGGCGGATCGCCGGGATATTATCCGGATCTGTCAGAGAACAGGCTGCAAGCTGCGGATACTTCCCGGAATTTATCAGATGGTGAACGGGCAGGTAGCGGTCAGCAAGCTTCGTGATGTCCGGGTAGAGGACCTTCTGGAGCGCGACCCGATCAAGGTGGATCTGGACAAGATCGAGGGTTATGTCACGGGTAAGGTCGTACTGATTACGGGCGGCGGCGGCTCCATCGGCAGCGAGCTTTGCCGGCAGATCGCGCAGTATGAGCCGAAGCAGCTGATTATTTTTGATATTTACGAGAATAACGCTTATGATATACAGCAGGATCTTCGCATTCACCATCCGGAGCTGAATCTGGTGGTGTTGATCGGATCCGTGCGCAACGCGAAGAGGCTGGAATGGATTTTTAAGACATACAGACCGGAGCTTCTGTATCACGCTGCCGCGCACAAGCATGTGCCGTTGATGGAAGACAGCCCGAACGAGGCGATTAAGAATAACGTGATGGGCACGCTGACGACGGCGAGACTGGCCGCGAAATACGGCACAAGCGCGTTTGTGATGATTTCCACGGACAAGGCCGTGAATCCCACGAATATCATGGGCGCGTCGAAGCGTCTGTGTGAGATGATCATCCAGTGCATGGAGCGCAAGTATCCGGGCACGAAGTTCGTGGCGGTGCGTTTCGGAAACGTGCTGGGAAGCAATGGCAGTGTTATTCCGCTGTTCCAGAAGCAGATCGCGGAGGGCGGGCCGGTCACGGTCACGCATCCGGATATTATCCGCTATTTCATGACGATACCCGAGGCGGTGGCGCTTGTTTTACAGGCAGGCGGCTACGCGAAGGGCGGCGAGATTTTTGTCCTCGATATGGGCGAGCCGGTGAAAATTATGGATCTGGCGAAGAATATGATTTCGATGGCGGGCTATACGCTCGGCGAGGATATGGAGATCAAGATCACGGGACTGCGTCCGGGCGAGAAGCTTTACGAGGAGATGCTGATGGACGAGGAGGGGCTTACGGATACGGACAATCACAGGATCCATATCGGCAGGCCGATTCCGCTTGATGACGAGTTGTTCCTGAAGAAGCTTTCGGAGCTGGACGAGGCGTCGTATCAGGAGAGCGCCGATATTCGCCGCCTGGTGAAGGAGCTTGTGCCGGAGTACCAGATGCCGGAGGAACGACAATAGAATGGAATAAGGCGCCGATGGCGTAGCCGAACCGGAGGGAGAGGCCGCGTTTATCGGCGCTTTTTGATAAATTGATTTGGAGGATATATGGATTTTCTTACGCTGATCGGCAAGGAAATGCCGGTGATTTTTATACATCAGGCCGTGATTTACGCGGCTCTTTTCGCTCTACTGCTTTTTATCATGATAAGACGCCACAAGGCGGGGAAACTGGCCGCCTGGCGGATCGTCTGTATCCTGGGAATCTTTTCATGGGTCTTTTTCGTGTATCTTTCAACAGTCTTTTCCAGAGAGGCGTACGCCGGGAACCATCTGGAGCTGAGGCTTTTCTGGTCGTATGAGAGGATTCTGCGCCGACACTCCATCTTCATGCTGGAAGAGGTGCTTATGAATCTCGGTATGCTTGTCCCGATGGCGTTTCTCTCCGGCCTTTTGGTCCGGGAAAAAAGCTCGTACAAGTGGATCGTCCTGGCCGGCTTCCTGATTTCATTCTCGATCGAGTGTCTGCAGCTTATCACGCGCAGAGGGCTGTTCGAGCTGGATGATATTTTTCATAATACGCTTGGCGTAGCGCTGACGTGTTTGATTATGAAGTTCGTACGGTTTCGAAGGAGAAATAATATAGATAAGACATCACAAAAATATGAGCCTTAGGGCTCATTTTTTTGGACTTAAAAAGAAGAATTAATGGAAATCCGTTCGATATAGTGTTGTCTGGGCGTGAAAAAAGCGGCTTACGCGAAATCGCGAATAGATAAATATTGTAATGCTATAATCTCAACATTAGAAGGACTTTTATGGGGTTGAGAAGGGGGAGGTCACAATCTGTGAAAGTAGCGATATGCGGTGATAACAAGAAAGAGATTCAGGAGATCCGGAAGCTTACCAATGCCGCTGCCGTTAAACTCAATGTTTATGTCGAAAATCTGACATTCAGCTCATGTGAGGAATTGTTTTTTTATTATGAGTCGCTTGGTGATTCTCTTCGGCTTGTGTTAATGAACGCGGAAACATCCTCTGGGATGAACGGCATACAGGCCGCGAAGAAGCTGCGCGATCATTATCACTATAGTGGGGAAATCGTTTTTATAGCGAAAAGTAAAAAGTACGTGCTGGACGCTTTTGACGTGCACGCTTATTACTATATCGTGAGAAATGAGATGACCGAGCGAAGGCTGCGAAGTATTTCCGAAGACATCATCTATTTCGCCTCATTGAGCGAGAAAAATCATCTGCTTTGCAAGGGACAGGGGGAGTACCGGCATCTACCGATGGATTGTATTTCCTATTTTGAGGTAAAGCATCATGTGGTGACGGTCTATTACGGGCGAGGTAAGCATTTTGATTTCAGCGCTTCGCTCGGCGCGCTGGAGGAGGAGCTTTCGGAAGAAGGATTCCTGCGAGTACACCGGTCGTTTCTGGTGAATTCAGAAAAGATTGAGCATGTAACACGCTTGGAAATAACGCTGCGGGACAAAGCGGTTATTCCGGTGGGGCGTCATTATCTACCGGAACTGAAAGAGCATTTAGGGAAATTTCAATTAGGGGGGCAGAACAATGAATTGGAAGAATCGTATACGGAAAATAATAATACCGCTGTTGTTGGCGGCAATGATTATTCCTATATTTAATGGGGGGTTGACACCGGTCTCGGCTCTGACAGATACGCCGTCTTCTTCGGACGCGGAAACACAAGACGCGTACTTGGCGAAAAATCAGGTTCTGCTTAGTCTGGCGACCGCGTCGACGGATCAAAAAATTACTGTCAAGGTAAATGGCGCGGGGAGTCAGTCTACAGAAGAGATTGGGCTTGGAAAGTTCGCGGACAAAGTTACTCCGGTTTTGACGGCAGATGGCAAGAACTATCAGTTCGTGGAAGCGCGTTTTAATAACGCGGTAATTAACGCGGTTTATTATGATGAGGGCACAGGTGTTTATTACACGACCACTTCAGATGATAATATTACAGGAACCGTGATTTCCAGCGATGACTTAAAAAATATCACACTTTATTATGAACAGATCGTTAATACATATACGGTAACCTATAAAGTTATGGTCGATGGCGTTGCTGTTACGTCTTATGACGCGATCCTGGAAAAATCAGGGTCTAGTACGGTTAAGGACGGCCATGATTACAGCTTTACGCTGACTCCGGAAAAAGGATACGAGTTATCGGGCGTCACCTATACAATGGGTAGTAATACGACGGCAACATCGTTGACCGGGACAGAAAATCAATACATTATTCAATCGGTAAACGGAAATATTACGATTAATGTCAATTTAACGGAAACGACATCTTATGACATTTCTTTTAGTGGTTCTAATACCGTATACAAGGTGGATGGTACTTATACTAATTCGGGAAGCGCATATTCATATACGAGCGAAAGTGGCGGAACCGGCACAGTAGCTTATAAAGCCGCGAATAAGCTGGAGTTTGTTTTACACGCGGGACAACAGTGGTCAACAAATCAGAAAGTTTTGAATAAGCTCACTTTGACAGTGGATGGAACCGTAACGATGGTTGAAATACCGGATACGGGCGGAGCTTCAGCGACCACTACTTTAAGCGATGGGACGACGGTTGTTGTGACAAAAAGCTCAGGAAGTGAAACATATGGCCCCTATTACACGGTCACGCTTACCGCTCCCGCGGGTCAAAAGGTACGGGGAACGATAGCGGTTGACACAAACTATAAAGATGATGGCACGAGTGAAGTTTGGGCTAAGCAGTTGGAAGGCGTAGAAGCGCTTCCGTATTACGTATCTGGTAAGGGCCTTATTGACGCTGTAGGACAGGGAGATCAGAAAAGCCGTCTGGATCCTTCGATATTTGTGTTCTTTGATCGTACGAATTATACAAGTAAAGTATCCTACTATTTCGTTAAATTGAAGACTGGATACGATTTTTCAAAGCTTAGTCTGGAAGTCAGAAATTATGATGACACGAAGGGGACATATTCAGTGGTGAGCGGGCCGGTTTTGACATCAATCACTTCATTGAGTGATACCGCGATTGGCAAAACGAATAAAACACGATTAGTAAATGAGGGATATGGATACTATTTTACGATTCCCGCTAACTCATCTAGTCAGACTTTAACAGACCTTCGTATTTTTATATCTTACACACCGGATACGGCAACGTATTATACAGCTAATTATAATTACCAGGGAGGAACTTTCAATAGCGACACGCAGGAAACAGACTCGAATCAATATAATGATGGCAACAGTATCGCGATTTCCGATACGGTTCCGGTTAAAGATGGGTATGTTTTTCAAGGGTGGACACTTGATGGCGATACTTCCGGAAAAGTATACCAGGCAGGAGATTTGTTTACGATAAATTCCAGCAGTGAATTACTGGCGGATAGTTCGAAAATCTTTCATTTTAGCGCGAAATGGGTTGAGAAAAGCGCCGCGGTAAACGCTACGTATACGGTTAAGGTGTTTTACGCGGATGATAACGGGGAATATTTAGAAACAGCGAATCTTTCTGTAAAGCAGCTGGGACCGGTCGATCAAACAGTCTATATTATTGACGCGAAGTTTAAAGAGTACTTAGCGTCACACAAAGATAGCATTCCAGATGATTACCTCAGTTACGTAATCGACAAAGAAGATAACAGTACAGTTGTGAAGGCGGATGGCTCGACAGTCGTCAGTGTGTATTACACAAAGCTCCATGATCTTTCCTACGACGCGAATACAGGAACGGGAAACGTTCCAGATACAAAAACCTATAAAAAGGGAACGGTGGTAAGCGTTGATTTTGGCACGCTGCCAACAAAAGAAAATTATTTATTTATCGGATGGGATGTAGACCCAAACGCCACGAACGCGACTTATACCACAGCGAATAACAAGCTGACAATGCCATATAAGAACGTCAAGCTTTACGCGATCTGGCAGAGAAACACGAATAAACTGACAATTAGCAAGAGCGTAACGGGCAACATGGGAGACCATGATCTTGCGTATAATTTCAGCCTGACCATAAAGGATGGAACAGCGTCTTATAATAACAACGCTCTTACTCCGGAAACGGGATCAATGCAGAGCTCGTGGTCTGCCGCAGGTAGCGCGAATGGCGCGTACACTTTCAGTTTAAAGGATGGGCAAAAGATTGTTTTAACACTGCCGCAAGGAGTAACCTACACGGTAAGCGAAACAGCCGCGGAAGGTTACACGACAACATACACAGTCAACAGCGACCCTAAGGTCATCACCGGGACATCATACAATGAAGCAACCGGCCTCAAATCGGACACTACCGTAGCTTTTGATAATGACCGTGAAGTCGTTCCTCCCAGTGGAATCGTCTCGGAAAACACCCCGTACGTCCTGATGACAGGAATCGTGCTGGCGGCGGGAGCCTGGTTTGTGTGGGATCGGCGTCGGAGAAACAGGAAAGCGGCTTAAAAGGTGGTGTCATCGATGGCGGCGCAGAGCATGGAAGATATAGCGGAACAGCTTAAAAAAACGCGGTTCCAGAAGAAATTTTTCGGCGGCGTGGACGAAGAGGATGTCTGGCGGAAGCTGGACGAGCTGCAAAAAGAGTACCAAAGCGCTTTTGACGCGCAGCAGGAGCGGAACAATGCCCTGCTGGAAGAAAGAAGCATCGTGATCAGACAGCTGCGGGCAAGGCTAAGGAAGGAAACCGGATAAGATGGAAGATCATCAGCCGATGACACCGGAAGAGGTTATCCGGCAAAGACGTAAAAAGCTGGCGGATAAAACCGCCGTGACATCTTTTTTCTCGAGACTCGCGGCGTTCCTGATATTGATGTGGCTCCTTTTCGGAGCGGTCTTCGGAATCGCGCCCATGAAAAACGATGACATGAAGCCTCGTCTGAGCGTCGGCGACCTGATGCTTTTTTACAGACTGGAGAACACGTGGCACACGCAGGATATAATCGTTTTTGAAAAAAACGGTGTCCGCTACACGGGACGGATCATCGCGATGGGCGGTGATACAGTCGAGATCACGGATAACGCGGAATTGAAAATCAATAACAGCACAGTCGTGGAAAGTGATATTTACTATTCCACGGGACAATATGAAGACAGTGACGTGACATACCCCGTAACACTGGGGAAAGATCAGTTTTTTGTCCTCTGCGATTACCGCGAGGGGGCGAAGGACAGCCGGTATTTCGGACCGGTGAGCCTGAAGGAAGTAAAAGGCAAGGTCATATCGGTCATACGTCGCTCAAATCTCTAGATTCTTAAATTGCCTGACGGTTCTGCTTGGAGGAGGGGAGTCGAATGGAACCGCGGTCAATTGGGGAATATAAGTAACACGATTAATAAGATGTAGAAATAATCAAATTATGAAAAGTCCAGAAAATCATAAAATGGACAAAAGGAGGAGCAAGATGAAAAATTTGAAACGTTTCGCGGCATTGGTCATGACAGGAGCGATGGTAGCTTCGATCTTCTCGTTTTCGGCTTTCGCGGAGGACACAAAAGCGACGGCTATTAAAACAACAACTTTTAATAAGTCTGTTACTACAGATGGGAACACGTATATGCCGGCGACAACCTTTACTTTTACAGTCGATAATGGAGCCGCGATAGCGGATTATAATGGGCAGCCCGTGTATGAAGGTGTTACAGGTGGCGTATCTGTAAATTCAATAGCGTACCAAGCCTTGGATGGACTGACATCCGGAACGACAAAGCAAGGTACATTGACTTATGACGCTTCAAAATTTACGAAGCCTGGTATTTATCATTATACACTTACAGAAGTTAATGGTGGATACGAAGGCATAAATTACGACACTACAGCAAGGGATTTATACGTTTATGTACAGAACGCGGCTACTGCTGGAACCTATGAAGTATATGCCGGAGAGTTAGCTTTAAATGGAGCTAAAAACGACACATTCACAAATAATTACGGCAACGGAGATAACGATTCAACCCATGATCTTACCGTTACAAAGAGTGTTACCGGCGCGCAAGGTGACGCGAATAAAGAATTTAATTTCACAGTTACTGTAAACGGAGCGGCTGGTGAAAATTACAAATTCGCGGTTAACGGAACAGTTGTAGCTCCGTTGGTTTCCGGAACGCAGGCTTCATTTACTTTGAAATCGGGACAGTCCGCTCAGATTTATGGGCTTTCCGCGACAGATAAATACACAATCACTGAGACAGACGCTAATTCGGATGGTTATACAACAACATTTGATAAATCGAGCGGTTTTGTGACAGCGGATAATACAGCGATTACCTGTGTCAATGACAAACAGGCCGCGACCCCTACCGGCATCGCGCTCAGCGTCGCTCCTTACGTTCTCATGGTCGTACTCGCCGGAGCGTTCGCGTTCTTATTCCTTCGCAAAAGAAATAACGCGAGATAGTTTGACTCAGTAAAGAAAGAAGGTTTTGCCGGTTTGGAAACTGCCGCTAAGATCACCCGCATGGGGGATCGTATCCTGAGTATTCTGGCAGCGATTATGATTGCCATCCTGTTCCTCTACGGAGCGTACTCATTGTGGGATACATGGAGAATATCACACGGAGCGTTTGTGTCCGAGGATCTTCTGAAATATAAGCCGGCGGCGGACAATCCGGCAAACCCCTCGCTTTATGATTTACAGAAATTAAACCCGGATGTCCGGGCGTGGATCACAATTGACGACACACATATCGATTACCCGGTCGTACAGGGTAAAGACGATATGGAATATATCAACAAAGATGTCTATGGGAACTTCGTTCTGTCAGGCGCCATTTTTCTGAGCCACGATAACAGCGGCGATTTTTCCGACAGCTACTCGCTTCTGTATGGACACCATATGGACAACGGGGCGATGTTCGGGGATGTCGAGAAGTTTGAGAAGGAAGACTTTTTTACGAAGCATACTTCCGGGACTCTGTATATTCCGGGCAGCGATTACAAAATCGAGATTTTTGCCTGTGTGACAGCGGACGCGTACGACAACGTGATCTATAACCCGTCTTCTTTTAAGACCGGGGACAATACGAGTCTTTTAAGCTATATCAAAAGTAAGGCGGTACAATACCGCGATATCCAGTTGACGGGCGGTGACCGGATCATCGGTCTTTCAACCTGCGCGGACGCGGAAACGAACGGAAGAATTATTCTGTTTGGAAAGCTGGATAAAACCAATTAAGCAAGAGGGGGTGTCTGAATAATTATGAATCATGGTAATAAACTCATAAATGGGGCGCTTTGCCTTCTGCTGCTTGTGTCTATTCTTATGGTTCCGGCCCGGGTGTCCGCCGCCGACTATTCCTGTACGGCGATGATACCGGTAGAGGTTCAAAATAGCGGGACGAACACGCCGTCAGGGATAAGTAATTCTTTCAAGATCATCGCGGATGATCCGGGAACGCCGATGCCTGCGGTGACGGAAATAAAGATAACGGATTCAGGAGCGGCCGATTTCGGGCCGATCAAGTATACAGTTCCGGGTGACTATACGTATAAGGTCACGCAGAACGCGGGGACGGAGCAATACTTTAGCTACGATAGCACAACCTACAACGTCACGGTTCGCGTGACGAACAGCGATGATTACAAAAGTCTTAAAGCTCAAGTATGGGCGGTTAAAAATGACAAGATAGGAAAGTCGAATACGCTTACGTTTGTGAACAGCTACAATCCGCCGGTGGAGCAGAAAGCGACGATCGAAACCGCGGTCAAATCCACTTCGGTGAAAACAAACGACAGCGCGGCGCCGTTCTTGTGGATCGCTCTGTTGGCCGGGTCCGCCGCTTGCGCGATCGGAATCATCTGTGAAAGAAACCGTAAGAAAAACGTCAAATAACAAAGGCAGCGTAATGATTGAGCTTTCAGAATATAATATTTGTTTTATCAGCGGTAAATCCATTTATACCAGAAAAATTGAGGCAGGTATCGAGAAAGCCGGTAAAAATCTGACCATTGATTTTATCGGCATGGATTTAATCGATTATATTGAGAGCGTGTCGCGGGACCCGAAGACGAGTCACGCGGTCATCTGTGTCCGGAGGATCCGGGATAATCTGTCGACACAAAAAGCGGTTACGTATAAAGGCGCCATACAAAGAATCCTGGATAAGAAAGAAATGTATCTGGCGCTGATCAATATAATAAATGACAGACCGGACGAACGGCGGATGCCGAAGCGCGAAAAAATCGATAAGATCGAGGATTTATATTTATGCCGGTTTGTGGCGGAATGAGGCTGATAGAATGGCGGAAAAGCGTCCTTACGAGAGAAAATCTGTTTTCTTGTATTTGAAAAGCTGTACGAACAAAAAGAAGTTGAACGGATCGCTGAGACTTCTGAACGGGGACGACGCGTACCATTTCGACAACACGGAAGAGCTGCGCGAGGAGATTCGGGAATTGCTGAAGGATCCGAAAACAGAGAGGCCCGCTGAGAGGATGAGCGATTTTGTGGCGAATCCGACAGCGCCGAACAGGGGCGAGAGTTTTTACGCGGTCGATTTTCTGTATCCGGAGCGGCGCGGCTTACGAGGCACGATTCGGGAAGCGGGACGAAGTGATCGGGTTCCTTTTAAACAGGAAAAAGAATTAATTGATTATTTGTTTTACGGAATTTAACAAAATTTGTATATTCCCCAGAAAAAGCCTTTGATATACGCGAATATGTCAAAGGCTTTTCTCGTGTCTCCGTTTATTGCCAACCTTTGGAAAAACACGTATAATAGCAAAGAAAGTTGATATTAAAGGGGGAAAATTCATGAAGCTGATCCATCTTTCGGATCTTCATATAGGGAAATGGGTGAACGGTTTCTCAATGCTGGACGACCAGGCGTTCATCCTGAAGGAAATTCTGTCGGTCATCGAGGAAGAGGAGCCGGACGCCGTGCTGATCGCCGGTGATATCTATGACAAGCCGGTGCCGCCGGCGGAGGCGGTCTCGATGTTCGACTCTTTTCTGACGGAGCTTTCCGCGAGGGGACGGGAGGTCTTTGTCATCAGCGGAAATCACGATTCCTCGGAGCGGGTCGCGTTCGGGGCGAGACTGATGGAACGGGCGGGCATTCACATTTCGCCGGTCTATGACGGCGCGGTCAGGCCGGTAAGCCTCTCGGACGCGGACGGCGAGGTCCGGATCTATATGCTGCCTTTTCTGAAACCCTCGCAGGTACGGCGCTTTTTCCCGGAGGAGGAAATCACGGATTACACGACGGCGATGGAGACGGCGATCCAGGCCATGGCGATCGACACGTCCTGTCGGAATGTTCTGGTCACGCATCAGTTCGTGACCGGCGCGTCTCGGTCGGAGTCGGAGGAGATTTCAGTCGGCGGGACGGACAACGTCGACGCCTCGGTTTTCGAGGGGTTCGACTATGTGTCGCTGGGACATATCCACGGGCCGCAGAACGTCGGCAAGGAGACGATCCGCTACTGCGGCACACCGCTCAAATACTCTTTTTCCGAGGCGAAGCACGTGAAATCGGTCACGATCGTCGAGCTGGGCGCGAAGGGCGATATTTCGGTCCGGATGAAACCGCTTACGCCGTTTCGGGATCTGCGGGAAATCCGCGGCTCCTATATGGAGGTGACGGCCAAAAGCTTCTACGAGGGGACGGAAACGGGTGACTATATCCGCGTGACGCTGACGGACGAGGATGATATTCCGGACGCGATACGGAAGCTTCGGACGATTTACCCCAATATCATGAAGCTGGATTACGATAACAAAAGAACGCGGACGGCGCGGGAGATCGACGGCGACGAGGCGGTCGAGGAGAAGACGCCGCTCGCGCTTTTCGCGGAGTTTTACGAGAAACAGAACAATCAGCCGATGAGCGAGAGCCAGGCTTTGTACGCGGAGAGGCTGATCCGCGGGATTTGGGAGGCTTAAGTCATGAGACCGATTAAACTTACGATATCGGCGTTCGGCCCGTACGCGGGGCGAAGCGTTCTGGAGATGGACCGGCTCGGCAAAGAGGGCCTCTATCTGATCAGCGGCGACACGGGCGCCGGGAAGACGACAATTTTCGACGCGATCACGTACGCGCTGTTCGGGGAGACGAGCGGCTCGGTCCGGGATCCCTCGATGGCGCGGTCGAAATACGCGGACGACGGGACGCCGACGGAGGTGGAGCTTGTTTTCGCCTACGGCGACAAAATCTATGACGTGAAACGCAACCCGGAGTATGAGCGGCCCGCGAAACGGGGCGGCGGCACGACGCTTCAGAAGGCCGGCGCGGAGCTGATCCTGCCCGACGGGCGCGTGATCACCAGAACCAAGGAAGTGACGGACGCGGTCCGGGATATATTAGGCGTCGATTACAGCCAGTTCTCGCGGATCGCGATGATCGCGCAGGGCGATTTTCTGAAGCTGTTGCTGGCACCGACGGAGGAACGGATGAAGATCTTCCGCCAGATTTTTCTGACGGAGCGTTACCAGAAGCTGCAGGACGCGCTGAAGGCGGAATCGCTGGGGCTTGGCAAGCGCCGCGACGAGCTGCGGAGCAGTGTCAGTCAGTATATCAGCGGGATCCGGGAAGGCGATCTTTTTAAGGAGGAAACGGAGCTCGCGAGAGACGGCGGACTTTCAGCGGAGGACTCTCTCGAGTTGATCGCGAGGCTGGTCAGGGCGGACGAGGCCGAGCGTGACCGGCTTCTGACACTGCAGTCAGGGTGGAACGAGAAGCTGACGGAGGTCAACCGGCGGCTGGGTCAGGCGAAGGAGATCGACGCGACGAAAGAAGATCTGAAGCGCGCTTCCGGGGCGCTTTTGGAAAAAGAGCCGCTTCTGGCCGCTAGAAAAGAGGCGCTCGACGCGGAGGAGAGCAAGCGGGAGGAACGCGGGCAACTGGACGCGGCGATCGTGTCGCTTCGGGACAGTCTGTCCCGCTACGATAAGCTGGAAAACGCGGTGACGGAGAGCGCGGTTAATCAGAATGAGCGGACACAGCTAATGAAGGAGCTCGAAGAGGGCAGCCGGTCGCTTGAGAAGATACGGCAGGAGCTTTTGGACTTTAAGACAGAGTCGGATTCCCTGAAGGAAGCGGGCGCGAAGAAAGAGCGCCTCAGCGCCGAAATCGGAAAACAGGAGGAGCGCCTGTCGAAGCTCGCGGGCTTTCGCTCGTCGCTTCGCGCGCACGCCGGGACGATCGCGGAGTATAACAAGGCGATTCGCGCGTATAAGGAAGTCTCAAACACGGCGCGGATACGCGTGGAAGCGTACGAGCGGGCGAATAAGGCTTTTCTGGACGAGCAGGCGGGAATTCTCGCGGAAGGCCTGTCCGAGGGCGTCAAATGTCCCGTGTGCGGCTCGCTGACACACCCGGAGCCTGCTATGAAGGCGGAGGGCGCGCCGACGGAGAGCGAGCTTAAAGACCTGAAGGCGGACAGCGAGAAAGCCTCTCGTGAGGCAGAGGACGCGAGCGGGAAGTCCGGTCAGCTTAAGGGGCGGTTCATTCAGGAAAAGGACGAGATCCGGCGGACCGCGGAGGAGCTGTGGCCGGGCGATTCCGACCGGAGCGAAAAAGCGGGCGGCGAGGACCGGTACATGGCTTCGCTGAAAGAGATGGACTCGCGCGCGGCGTCCGAGAAGAAGACGATTTCGGAGACGATTCAGGCTTTAAAGGAAAAGCTGGAGAGCGAGAAACAGAACGCGGCGCGGAAGACGGAGCTTGAGAGGCTTATTCCGGAAAAAGAAAAGAAACGGGAGACTATTGAGAAGTCGCTTGGCGAAAAGGAGAAAAGACAGGCTTATCTCGAAAGCGCGGTCACGCGGCTGGAACGCGATATCGCTTCCATGAAGAAAGAGCTGGAGTTCGGGAGCAAAGCGGAGGCGGGCGCGCGTCTGAAGGAACTCACGGAGAAAAGCGAAGCGGCGAGGAAGCTTTACGAGCGGACAAGCGCCGCTTATCAGGAAAGTCAGACAGAGGTCAGCGAGCTTCGGGGCCGGATCGGCAGCCTGAAGGCGAGACTCGCGGACGCGCCGGCGATCGACGCGGAGGCGGAGGCGCGGGCAAGCGACAGCATGAACAAAAGCCTGAAGGAGACCAGCGAGACGCTCCGCGTCCTGTCGGCGCGGATTGAGGCGAATAAGACGGCGGGCGAGGGCATTTCACGCAAGTCGTCGGAGCTTTCCGAGACGGAGAAAAAGTGGGCCTGGGTCAAATCGCTTTCGGACACGGCGAACGGGAATCTGAGCGGCAAAGAGAAAATCATGCTGGAGACGTATATTCAGATGACGTATTTTGACCGGATCATCCGCCGGGCCAACACGAGATTCATGATCATGTCGGACGGGCAGTACGAGCTGGCAAGACGGACCGAGGCAATCAATAACCGCTCCCAGAGCGGGCTGGAGCTGGACGTGATCGATCATTACAATGGCTCGCGAAGAAGCGTGCGGACGCTTTCGGGCGGCGAGTCTTTTAAGGCCTCGCTTTCCCTGGCTCTGGGTCTTTCCGACGAGATCCAGTCATCGTCCGGCGGCATCCGTCTGGACACGATGTTCGTGGACGAGGGTTTCGGATCGCTCGATGAGGAGTCGCTCGGGCAGGCGATCCGGGCGCTCATGGGACTTTCGGAGGGCGGAAGGCTCGTGGGCATCATTTCCCATGTCACGGAGCTCAAGGAAAAAATCGATCGTCAGATCGTGGTGACAAAAGACAAAGCCGGCGGCAGCCGGGCGGAAATTGTCTGTTGAGAAACCGGCGGATTTTCCCGCGTTGAAGTGTTTGTATTTACAGAAAGAGTATTGTATAATGATGTGGATTAGGCTGTCGGGAAGACGGCCGCGGATGGGGACGAGAAACGAATGAGCATGATTCGCGCGGAGAAGATGACATATAAATATAAAATCCATGACGACGAAGGTCATGTGATCGGGGCCAAGACGGCGGTCGATGACGTCGACCTGGATATCGCCGAAGGGGATTTTATCGCCATTCTCGGTCATAACGGGTCCGGGAAGTCCACGCTCGCGAAGCATATGAACGCCATGCTGACGCCCACGGAAGGGTCGGTCTGGGTGCGCGGCATGGACACGAAGGACATGAGTAAGCTCTGGGATATCCGGCAGACGGCCGGAATGGTATTCCAGAATCCGGATAATCAGATCATCGGGACCGTGGTCGAGGAGGATGTCGGCTTCGGGCCGGAGAACATCGGGATTCCGACCGATCAGATCTGGCGGCGCGTGAACGAGAGTCTCGAGGCAGTCGGCATGACGAAGTACCGTCACGCCTCACCGAACAAGCTGTCCGGAGGCCAGAAGCAAAGAGTCGCGATCGCCGGTGTTGTGGCGATGCGCCCCCGCTGTATCGTGCTGGACGAGCCGACGGCCATGCTGGACCCGGTCGGGCGCCGGGAGGTCGTGGAGACGGCGAAGAAGCTCAACCGCGACGAGAAGATCACGGTCATTCTGATTACGCATTATATGGAAGAGGTTGTCAGCGCGGACAAGGTGTTCGTGATGGATAAGGGCCGAATCGTCATGAAGGGAACGCCCAGGGAGATTTTCAGCCAGGTTGACGAGCTTCTGGGCTATCGATTGGACGTGCCGCAGGTGACGAAGCTCGCGTATGAGCTGCGGAAGAAGGGGGTCGACGTTCCGGCCGGCATTTTAACAAGAGAGGAATTTGTGGAAGCGATATGTCGATTGATGTGAGAAATCTGAATTACGTGTATGGCGAAGGCACCTCTTTTGAGTCGCGCGCGCTGAACGGCATTTCGTTTACGATACCGGATGGGCAGTTTCTGGGCATCATCGGGCACACCGGGTCCGGAAAGTCGACGCTGATTCAGCATCTGAACGGGTTGATCAAGGCCAGCTCCGGAGATATTCTCTACAACGGGCAGAGCATTTACGCCGAGGGCTACTCGATGAAAACACTGCGGCAGCAGGTGGGCCTGGTGTTCCAGTATCCGGAGCATCAGCTTTTTGAGGAGACGGTCCTCAAGGATGTCTGCTTCGGCCCGAAGAATCAGGGGCTTACGCCGGAGGAATGCCAGGAGAGGGCCAGGGAAGCGCTGGCGCTGACCGGTGTTTCCGAGGATATTTTTGACAGCTCGCCTTTTGAGCTTTCCGGCGGGCAGAAGAGACGGGTCGCGATCGCGGGCGTCATCGCCACGAGGCCGAAGGTATTGATCCTGGACGAGCCGACAGCGGGACTGGACCCGAGAGGCCGCGACGATATTCTGCGGCAGATCCGCAAGCTCCACGAGGACACGGGAATGGCGGTCGTTCTGGTCTCGCATTCGATGGAGGACGTCGCGGAGTACGTGGAGCGGATCATCGTGCTGAGTGACGGGGAGCTGAAGTACGATGGATCGCCCAGAGAGGTTTTCCGTCATTACAAGGAGCTTGAGAAGCTGGGGCTCGGCGCCCCGCAGGTGACGTATGTCGCGAAGGAGCTCTACGAGCGGGGACTTCCGATTGACCCGGATATGACGACGATTGAGGAAGCGACGGAGGAAATTTACCGGGCGCTTACAGAGAAGAAGACAGAGGAGTAAGAGATGCTACGTGATATCACATTAGGACAGTATTATCCGGCCGGCAGCGTAATCCATCGCATGGATCCGCGGGTCAAAATCGTCTGCACCATTCTCTACCTGATTTCCCTGTTTGTTTTCCGCAGTGTTCTCGGTTACCTGATCGCCACGATCTTTCTGATCGTGATGATCCGGATTTCGAAGGTGCCGTTCAAGTTCATGGTCAAGGGGCTCAAAACGATCATCGTGCTGCTTCTGATCACAGTCGTGTTCAATCTTTTCCTGACGCAGGGAACGCCGCTGATCCATTTCTGGAAGCTGACGATCACGGAGGAAGGGCTTCGGACTGCCGTGTTCATGGCAATCCGTCTGATTTATCTGATCATCGGCGCGTCCATCATGACTCTGACGACGACGCCGAACCAGCTGACGGACGGATTGGAATCGCTCTTAAAGCCGCTTTCTCATTTACGGGTGCCGGTGCATGAGATCGCGATGATGATGTCGATCGCGCTTCGGTTCATCCCGATTCTTATGGAAGAGACGGATAAGATCATGAAGGCGCAGATGGCCAGAGGCGCGGATCTGGAGAGCGGGAACGTTCTTCAGAAGGCGAAAGCCATGATTCCGGTGCTGGTGCCACTTTTTGTTTCGGCTTTCCGCCGGGCGAACGATCTGGCGATGGCGATGGAGGCGCGCTGCTATCACGGCGGCGACGGGCGGACGAGGATGAAACCGCTAAAATATCAGACGATGGATTACCAGGCTTATGCCGTGACGGTGTGCTATATGGCGGCGATTATTGTGATCGGCCGGATCATTCCGTTCAAGGTCTGGATTTTTTAAGGGTTGAGCTATGAGAAGAATGAAACTTACGATCGCCTATGATGGCACAGACTTCTGTGGGTGGCAGATCCAGCCGAAGGGCCGGACCGTCGAGGGCGTTCTGAATGAGGCGATATTCAATGTATTCGGGCAGCGCTCGCCCGTGATGGGGGCGAGCCGCACGGACGCGGGCGTTCACGCGTTGGGAAACGTCGCGGTCTTCGATCTGGAGGGACAGATTCCGGCGGAGAAGGTGGCCTTCGCGCTGAACCGGAAGCTTCCCGATGATATTGAGATCGTGAAGTCGGAAGAGGTCGCGGCGGATTTTCACCCGCGCTACCGCCGTACGCGCAAAACATACGAATACGTGATTTATAACGATCGTTTCCGGAATCCGATCCGCTCGAGATACACGAGCTATTTCTACGTCCCGCTGGACGAGACGCTCATGAGAGAGGGCGCGAAGTACCTGCTCGGCCGGCACGATTTCGCGAGCTTTTGCTCCGCCCGGTCGCAGGCGAAGTCCACGATCCGGACGATCGAGTCGATCGATCTGACCCGGAGCGGGAAGGAAATCACGATCCGGATCAGCGGGGATGGTTTCCTCTATAATATGGTGCGTATGATCGCCGGTGTCCTCATGAGGGTCGGAGTCGGCTATTACCCGCCGTCCGAGGTGGCGGAAATTCTGGCGAAGGAACAACGCGGTTACGCCAGGCCGACGGCACCGGCAAGCGGGCTTACGCTGATGTCGGTCGAGTATCTCGAGGACCGCTGCGCCTGGGCGAAATCGGCCTCGGAGATCGCGTACCACGACAGAGAGTGGTGCGTGCCGACGCGCGACGACAGGAAGCTTTTTGAGCTGTTGATTCTGGAAGGGCAGCAGGCGGGCTTAAGCTGGCGGACGATCCTCGACAAAAGAGAGAACATGCGCCGGGCTTTTTCGGGCTTTGACCCGGTCCGGATCGCGGAGTACGGCGAGGCGGATATCGAGCGGCTCATGAAGAATCCGGGCATCATCCGCAACCGCCGCAAGCTGGAGGCGCTGATCGGCAACGCCAAAGCTTTTCTCGCCGTCCAGAAGGAGTTCGGCAGTTTCGGCGATTATATCTGGGGCTTCACGAACGGTCTCAGTATTGACGGGCATCGGAAAAGCGACGAGGAGGTTCCGGCCTCGACCGCGCTTTCGGATGAGATCAGCGCGGACCTGAAGAAACGGGGCTTTCGTTTTGTCGGGACCACGATTTGTTATTCCTACGCGCAGGCGATCGGGCTGGTGAACGATCATACCGTGGACTGCTTCCGCTACGGCGAGGTCAAGCAGCACTGGAAGAGGTGACACGTTGTTATGGCATATGAACAGGATTATATTATGAGACAGATAAAAGACATGGTAAGGGCGATCGCGAAGGTCGCGACAGGCAAGGAAACGCCGGTGGTCACGCTGCCGGCGGACAATAAGTCGGAGGATTCCGCCGCCGGAATTTACGAGAAGCTTCTGCGCATGGCGGACGCGGGCGAGATCAACGAGGCGGAGAATCTTTTGCTCGAGAGTCTCGACACAGGCAACCAGGAGCATCTGCAGATGGCGCTGGCTTTTTATTCTTATCTGAATGAGTTCACGGGAGATTTCCTCGAGGAACATTCCTATACGAGAGAGGAAATCGCGGAGGGTATTGAGTCTGTTTCCGAAAGCTTCGGGCTCAGCGGCTTCGGCGGGATCATGACATACGAATAAGAAAGGAATGGTTCCAGCATGCCGCGAATCACGATTGTAGCCGCCGGTAAAATTAAAGAGAAATATCTCCGTGACGCGGCCGCGGAATACAGCAAGCGTCTCAGCCGTTACTGCCGGCTCGAAATCGAGGAGGTCGAGGACGAGAAAACACCGGACGGGGCGAGCGCGGCGGAAGAGGATCAGATCCGCGCGAAAGAGGGCGAGCGCCTTCTGCGCAAAATTCCGGCGGACGCGTACGTGATCGCGCTGGCGATCGACGGGCGGGAGATGTCCTCGGAGAAGATGGCGGATTGGCTGGACAAGCTGATGATAAAAGGCGCGAGTCATTTTGTCTTCGTGATCGGCGGGTCACTCGGCCTGTCGCCGGAGGTTCTGGCCCGGGCCGACGAGAAGCTCAGTTTCTCGAAGCTGACGTTTCCGCATCAGCTCGCGAGGGTGATTCTGCTTGAGCAAATTTACCGGGATTTCCGGATTATCCGGAATGAGCCTTATCACAAGTAGAGAAGGGCGCGCGGATGGAACTTAGGGAATTAAAGAAAAATGAGATTCAGGCATACACGCGTCTTCTGAAAGACAGTTTTCCGCCAGATGAGAGGCGTGAGGACGCGGAGCAGAGAAGGCTCTTCGAGAGAAGCGCGTTCCACACGCTTGTGCCGGAAAAGCCCGGTGTCGAGTATAATGACTGGCTTTCCGCGTTCGTGTCCTACTGGGAATTCGAGGAGTTCTGCTATCTGGAGCATTTCGCGGTCAGCCCCAGGCTTCGGGGACAGGGTCTGGGACAGACGATTCTGGCCGCGCTGATCGAGCGTTTGAATCAGCCGCTGGCTCTTGAGGCGGAGCCGCCCGGGACCGGTAAAATCGCCGCGAGGCGCGTGGCTTTTTACGAAAGAAGCGGTTTCATCCTGAATCACTGGGACTACATTCAGCCTGCCTATTCCGCGGACAAATCGCCGGTTCCGCTCGTGTTCATGACCTGTCCGTCGGCAATTGACATCGGAACTTTCCGCCGCTACCGGGATGTGATTTACCGCGAGGCGTACGGCGTGATTTGTTAAAAAAACTATTGACAGGAAGTCTGTTTATGGCCTATACTATCTAGGTGCGACAATAGATGAAATCCGGTTACACCAAGCCCCGGAGTAAGCGGTTTCCATAAATCATCGCGGCAGACAAGTAGTTATGGTTCAAGGAGGAATACCACAATGTACACTTATATGGCAAGTCCAGATAAAGTTGATAGAAAATGGTATGTAGTGGACGCTGACGGCATGGTTCTCGGACGTCTCGCTTCTGAAGTGGCGAAGATTTTAAGAGGCAAGAATAAGCCGATCTTCACACCGCATATCGATACAGGCGATAACGTAATCGTTATTAACGCCGACAAGATTAAAGTTACAGGTCGTAAGAAAGATCAGAAGATCTATTACAACCATTCCGAATATGTAGGCGGCATGCGCGAGACGACTCTCGCGGAGTTGATGGCGAAGAAGCCGGAAGCCGTTATTGAACTGGCAGTCAAGGGAATGCTTCCCAAGGGACCTTTAGGAAGAAGCATGATCACGAAGCTTCATGTTTATGCCGGACCTGAGCACAAGCACGCCGCTCAGAAGCCCGAGACACTGACATTTTAAAGGTCTGAAAGGAGGAGAATCAATTGGCTAATACAGCGAAGTATTACGGTACAGGCAGAAGGAAGAAATCTATCGCCAGAGTATATCTGGTACCCGGTAACGGTACGATCACGATCAACAAGAGATCACTTGACGAGTACTTTGGATTGGATACATTGAAGACGATCGTTCGTCAGCCGCTTGAGGCGACAGCTACAGGCGACAAATATGACGTACTTGTAAATGTGCGCGGAGGCGGCTACACAGGACAGGCTGGCGCTATCCGTCACGGAATCTCCAGAGCTCTTCTGCAGGTCGATTCTGACGAGTTCAGACCGATCCTTAAGAAGGCAGGCTTCCTGACAAGAGATCCGAGAATGAAAGAGCGTAAGAAATATGGACTCAAAGCAGCTCGTAGAGCGCCGCAGTTCTCAAAGAGATAGTATAAGATCAGAATATCAAAAACCCCGAAGCCACGCGGCTTTCGGGGTTTTTTTCTTTTTGCTGGGGTCTGGCGCGGGCCGGAAAGAAGGCAAAGCGGACGCGGAGCGTGAAGGAGCCGCGTTGATTATTTACAATCATGTTGCCTTTGTCAACTTGACGAGTTAATATGTATATGAACACATTCAGTTGGATTATTGAGGTAACAAAATGGACTATGAATCGGTAAAAAATGTGATACGGACCTTTTACCATGTGGTCGCGATTTACAGCAAGGAATTTCAGTACGGTGAATACTCATTTACAGAGTCGTATACTCTGGGAGCGATCGGTCGTCACCCGGGTGTCAGTGCTGTCCAAATCACAAAATTTGTTGATATAAACAAAGGATATCTCAGCCGTATCATTAAAAAGCTGGTGTCTAATGGTCTTGTGCGGCGAAAGCGTTACTCCGGGCGGAACGGTTCCGTGGGACTTTATCTGACAGAAAAAGGCATAGCGCTGTATCAGGAAATGAGAAGTAAGGCTGATGAGAGCATCGCCCGGCACATAGCCGACGCGCCGGAGACGGATAAAGCTGAGTTCTTAAGACTCATGGAGCAACTGGACGATAATTTGCGAGTTGTTTGCCCTGAAGTTCATAAGGTGGCTCAAACAGATCAGTGATAAGTCGAGATTTATCGTCCGAAGGAGCGTGGACTATGTGATGGAGTGTATTCCAACGAGAAAAAATGTAATTATACGGGCAATCGCCTTTTGCTGCGCGGTGGCCTTTATTTTGGCGTCAATGCCTTTATTTTGTATCCCTGCTTTCGCCACGGATATGACAGAAAACAGATCCGCGCGGGTCGGCTTTTTCCCGTTCGAGGGCTACTACGCGGTTGACGCCTCCGGGGAAAGAAGCGGCTATGGATATGAGCTGCTGCAGCTAATCGCGCAGCACGCGAATCTTTCCTATACCTATGTGGACAATGTGGCGACATGGGACGAGATGGAGCAAATGCTCCTGGATGGCCGTCTGGACATGCTGACCTCTGTGCAGAAGACGCCGGAACGCGAGGAAAAATTCGCGTTTTCGGAAACGCCGATCAGCACAAGCTCTACAATGATGACGGTAAAGTCGGGAAACACGCGTGTTGTAGCGGGGGACTATTCCACGTATGGCGGCATTCGCGTCGGCGTGATTCGCGATAATTCTCACGCGCGGAAGTACGCGGATTTCGCGCGGAAGATGGGGTTCTCATACTCGGAGGTTCCCTACGACAGTCTAACGGATCTTGAGGCGGCCCTTCAGGAGGGCGCCGATATCGACGCCTGTGTAACCAGCAGCCTCCGCCCGCTGCACAACGAGTGGATCATCGAGCAGTTTGATCCATCCCCTTTTTATATGATGACGCGAAAGGACGATACCGCCCTGATCGACGCGGTCAACAGCGCGCTCAGGCAGCTGACCCTGTACTCGCCGAACTGGCAGACCGATCTTTACAGCAAATATTACGCGCCGGACAACGGAAGCAACCTTCTGCTTTCCACGGATGAACGCTCCTATATCGCGGCACAGGCCGGACGAGTTTTTAAGGCCGCCACGCAGCCGGACAACGCGCCATTTTCCTGGTTTGAGGACGGAAAAGCCCGCGGGATCATCCCGGAGATCTTCGCGGAAATAGCGCGGCGCGCGGGAATTGCTTATGAGGTAGTTGAAACGAAGGACAAGGCCGCCTATCAGGCGCTCGTGGACTCCGGCCAGGTAGATTTTGTCATGGATACGGGCTGGTGTTATTCTCTCGCGGAGAACAATGGCTATAAGCTCACCGTGCCTTATCTCAGCCTGACGATCTCACAAGTGTCCAGAATTGGGGCCGCTTCATCAGATGACAGCAGAATCGCGGTGCCAGACGGGCCGGTGCTGGGAAAACTATCCGGCTCAAGTCATTATGGCGATTGGAACTTTGCCTCCGTGGACACGGAGGCCGACGCGGTCAACGGAGTCGTTTTGGGAGACTATGAACGCGCTGCCGTATACACTGCTTTTGCGCAGCAGTACATACAAAACAATATTCACAGCGATTTGCAAATGTCGCTGATGCCGGACGCGCAGGTGGATCTTTCGGTTGGAGTGCCCGCGGTACAAAATTATCTTTTGCTTTCCGTTCTGAGCAAGAGCGCGGAAAGCGTGAAAATGACCTATTCGCAGGATGTGTTGTTAAAGAGCACCCTTAACACGCAGGAAGATATAAGCTTCCGGGATTATTTTCATCTCCATCCTCTCCAGGCAGCCGCCGCGCTTGCCATTGTGCTGACCATCGCGGCGATCTTTGTCATTCTGCTGTTCAACGGAAGGCGTCAGCGCCGGGCAAATATCGCAATCCAAAAGGCAAAGCACGAGGCGGACGCGGCCAACGAAGCCAAGTCCACCTTCCTCTCGAGCATGAGCCACGATCTGCGCACGCCGCTCAACGGCATCGTTGGTTTCACCGATCTGGCGATCCGGGAGGACAGCGAAGAAAAGCGGCTGGATTATCTGAAAAAAATTCAGGTATCGGGCAATCTGCTGTCCGATCTGGTAGAGGACACTTTGGAGCTTTCCCGTATTGAAAGCGGAAAGATGACGCTGAACCTGGAGCCGATCAAGGGCGGCGAACTGGCAAGGACGGTGGCGATGGCGGTTACGCCTGCCGCGGAATTGAAGCACATTCATCTCATCGCGGATTCTTCCCGTTATCCGCGTGAAGTCATCTACTGCGATCGGCTGAAGCTCCAAAAGGTCATGCTGAACCTGCTTTCCAACGCGATCAAATATACGCCGCGGGGCGGCACGGTATCTATGTTGATCGAGGTCATCGAGCCGCCGCGAAACGGCATGACCCGCAGGCTTGTTGTGGAAGACAACGGCATCGGCATGAGCGAGGAATTTCTGACAAAACTATATGAGCCGTTTTCACAGGAACATCGCGCGGAAGCGGGAAATGTAGCGGGGACCGGCCTGGGTCTTACGATCGTAAAGCGAATTGTCGACCTGATGAACGGGACGATCACAGTAGAAAGCCGGGTAAACAAAGGGACAAAATTTATTGTTGACCTGCCGGTTTCCAGGATTGAGGAGGATGGTGACGATTCTGCTTCAAGCGTTCAGGTCGTTGCCCTGAAGGGGAAAAACATTCTTCTCTGCGAGGACAATGATCTGAACGCGGAAATCGCTGCCCTGCTTCTCAAGGAGCAAGGCGTGGAAGTGACGCGGGCAGAAAACGGACAGGCAGGCGTCGACCTGTTTGCCGCGTCGCCGGAAGGCTTCTTCTTCAGTATTTTAATGGACCTGCGCATGCCAGTATTGGACGGATATGCCGCGGCGAAGGCAATCCGGAAACTGAAGCGTTCCGACGCGCCGGATATACCGATCATAGCCTTATCCGCGGACGCCTTTGAAGAAAACAAAAAAATGGCGTCGGAGGCAGGAATGACGGGTTATCTTACAAAGCCGATTGACCCGGCAAAACTTGTCATGGAGCTATCAAAAAAGTGAAAATCATGATGACTTGAACTTTTAAGAACGGCGGACCACCGTATCTATTCCTCCGCTACTGGGACGATAAAATTTTCAAACGCGTTTCTCATCTTTGGATGGCGAATAACAAAATGAATCGCGGGAGCCTTGTTTTTGGACACAACAACCCACTTACCCTCGTGAATAAGAATCTGTATATTTCTGAACGCGTAAAAATCAACCATTTTAATATTGTAATTTGGATGTTCTTTTTCAAATTGTCGCGTTAAAACCAAATGTTCCAGATATTCTTCATAGGAATACAGAATATCCGTTTCATAGAACAAACCGAACAGTGACAATGACATGGGATGCCGCTCAAAGTCCTCTCTGGTAATTTCAGGCAACTCCTCTGTAATGATACTATGAGTCATTATGTTTTTTACCATCTCGCGCTGCTGACTGACACAAGCGTATATCTGCTTCGCGTCGTCATCTGAAACATGGTTGTTCCGCAATATCTGATTCAACAATGTGTCACTGATTGTGTGTAGAGGTAATGAAGATAAAATCGATCTGCGATTTCCCGATATATTCATATCCGAGCGCATAAAGGCATTATAAGTATTTTCAGAGTCCCTGCGATAGATTTCCATCAGTGGCCTCGCCTTGGACAGTAGTTGCCCGGCGCGCTTTTTATAATAGGCTACTTCATCCTTGTTTTTGGTCAGATAATACTTACCGTCGCTGTGAAATCCTGTTATGGCTTCACCTATAAGCGCGGCTGTGCCTGAAACCTTTATAAAATGGGAGAATACGCCGCCCTGAGAGCTGGTGAGATAATATGGCGAAATCTGCCCAGTCATATACAGTGGAATCCAACTTTCCAGTCCCAACATCATATCTTCATAGGAACGGTCAATACTATGTATCTGATTAAGGCGCAACCCTTTTTTTAGCATCATCGCCATTCCGAACATCCATTTTTTCGGAAACTCCGGGTCTTTTGCCATTTCCTCCATCGGCATATCACTGTACATAATCACGGGTTCGGTCGATTTGGACAGAACGGTAGCTTTCAAAAAATCCAATTCGCTGTTCATCATTTCAGAAAGCCCAAAATAGCTTCTGGAGGTTGGCAGCTGAAACGGAACGGACGGAACCTTTAACTCATTAAAATGGAGTGCCTTAATATATTCATTCAAATCAAACTCGTTAAGCTTTGAAAGAAAGTCAGACATATAGTCCCCGCGCTCTCCTTTATCGTTCGTGAGCCAATCCAAAAGTTTGTTGAAATATTTACTTTCGTTGTCAATATCACTTTTTTCACAACCGATCAGCTTTTCAGCAACAGCTAAATCATTTACTGTATCGTAATGCCGAACAATAAATCTCGCGATTTCTTCTGAAAACTCCCGCGGATTAGCAGGCCGTCTCTGTCCGTTGCGAATACGGGAAAGATAAGAGGAATCATAGTTTAACGCTCGGGATAATTCAGAAATACTAATCGAAAAGACGGAAATGAGCGTATTGAAATTATTGCGCGATTTTTCTGAATCAAAGGGAGAACAGACTTTCTCAAAGGCAGATATAATCACTTCTTTTGTTATATCGGACAAGTCCTTTTTATTCGCGATCTTTTCAATACCTTCCGCTAAACGCTTAAGTTGCTCTCCATCGCCGTCGGGCTTTCGTTCGCCGGAACGGAAACGGCTGATCGTCGCGGCTGACAAGCCGGATTGCTCAGCAAGTTCTTTCGCGGAGCAATCCACCATTTGAATATATTCATTCAATATATCCTTAAATTCCATAACTGTGCCTCTTTCAACTTATTCAGTGTTTAAATAATACCATCAAACATTGACGATAATATGAAATTTCCAAAGGGACACGGCCATTTCGGAAATCTTCCTGTGATTATTATGAGTGTTCTGTATAATAAAATCAAGCGAATAAGATGACAACGAACCAAACCTGGCCATAACAATCTATTGCCACTTACGAAAAGGAGTAAATTCTTATGAAGCAAGCGTTTACAAAGAATTTTTTATCAATTGTATTAGCGTTCTGCGTGGCAGCGGCTAGCGTACCAGCAACTGTCCTTGCTGCAGGTGGGCCAATGCTGGAGGTGAGAAACGCGAGTTCCATGAATGGCGAGGGGTTCATCTTTACTGACAGTACCGGGGAAACAATTGGAAGAGTAAAAGTGAGCCAGAATGGAACCTATAAGACAGCGTCAAATCAGATTCAACTAAATGATTATTTGGAAGGGGAGGATTTTGAACAGGTATTGTTGGAGCTTATCCCCGCGGAAGGTTATGAGGTTGGCGGCAGCGCTACAGTCAACGGCACGCGGCAGATTTTGCCGGGAGCGGAAAGCGATGGAAGTAAGCGCTGGGGAATTGATGTACTCAGAAGCCTCGGCGATGTAATAATTATTGACGGAATCTCATTTCAAAAACCAGGTGAAAATCCCGAGCCGGAACCAAATGAACCTTCAACACCTCCTCCTTTTGCTCAGTATGACATAATCGCGAAATTTGAAGGCCTCGAAGACGACGTTATTTCAGATTCAGCCAGCAACATTTTAATCCCAGATGGTTGGACATCAGGCAACGTAGAATTCTATGCCAGAACATGCGCGGTTGAGGGTGAATTACAGCCATATCATGATGGCGCGCGATGTGACGCGGGCAGTTACGCGGAATTAAGATTGGATATTGAAGGAATCACAAATCGTGATTTCATCAATCGTTCTGTAGGTGTTGAAGGATCTGATGGCGATGAAACGGCAGTCTTTACCTCTGATTTTCGAAACTACGGCAGGACAGGAATACACTTGGTCGCGCCAGACACAGATATTAATCAACTGGTAAATGTTATTACATCAAATCTGATCTTTGTGAAGGCAGAAGCGCGATTGGGCATGTCATACAGCTTAGGCTCGGCAACAATTGATAATGTGATACTGACAAACGCGCGAAGCGGCGCGGTTTCCATTTTCTTTGGCAACACTGAAACTACAATAATAGCAGAAGGCCCTGGCGTTGCCGGAATTACCAATGTTGAGGGAGGAGTTACTTCCGTGATTAACGAAAACGGAACGGCAACCGTTACGCTGCCGCCGCTGAGTACAGAAACAACCACAACGCTTCAGTTGACAATCGGCTTACAGGAAGGTAATTCGGTTGTGAAAGAACTGAGCGTGAGAAGAACGGCCATTGATTTGGGCTTCAATACCGCTGACGGAAACGCTACGCTGGAAGCAGGATATGTAATGAACAAAGCCTATTTGTATAATAATCAGACGCATAGCGATGACATATTCGACGCGTATCTTCAGGTGATTTTATATAAAGATGGTGTGGTTGCCGGATATAAGCAGGTGAAGATTGATGACGAGGAGATTGTGAACAGTCTTTATGATAATGACTCTGGGAGCATAGAGCTGCATGGTGAAAATCCAATTAAACTTTACGGAAAAGATTTGAACGATACCATTGAAGGCGTAAACAGCGCGAGCGTATTTCTTACAAATGGTCCAATAGACTTTAACAATGAAACACTGCCATCTGTGGAGTTTGGAATAGGAAGCGGTATTACCATCCAGTTTGGAGGCGCGATAAATGATTAATGTGAAAAAAATCGTTATGGTCATTCTGACATTCGTGATGGTAACGCTGTTTACTGTTCCGGCTTTGGCTGCCGACCTGAATGAAGTGACATTTGCCGACTCAAAAATAACGGTATCGGGCAGATGTACCACCAGCGATCAAGTACAAGTAATTGTGTTTGATTATAATAACCAACCAATATTTTTTTCAACAGTAGATGTGGTTCAAAATTCCTTTAGTAAAACGCTTGACGCTGTTTTCGATTTAGAAGAAGGAAAAACCTATACGGTTAAGATCGCGGATTATAACGGAAAGAATGTTTCAACCGGTACATTTACTGTAGAATCCGAAAACACAAATCACTGGCGCGAACGCGTCAGTTCTGTTCGCGGGCAAAAAGAAACCGCGGTTATCGCGGCAACTGGAGCTTCGCCACAGACAGGCGACACCGGTAATATGATTATATGGATTTCGCTTCTGTTTTTCTCCGGTTGTACTCTTGCGACACTTGTGAGCAAAGCGAAGCTAAGGAAACAAAATGAACGCTGACCCATGCTCAAAGTGCCGGACGCTAAGACACGGAGCCATAACCCGCGAGGACATCTCGGGGTTATCGGCTCTGTTTTTGCTTATTTTCTTGGCCACTCACAGCAGCGTCTTGCGTTTTATATATATAAATGATACACTAAAAAAAATATAGCAAAGAACGAATTCGAACAAGTTAACTTTTGCTCAATATTTCATATTTTACGAAATACGCATGAATAGAGGCTCATTATGGCTAATGAAATTGTTCGTCAAATGAATATTCAGAATGTCCTTCAGCAGGCTATGAAATTATTTTCTGAAAATGGTATTGAAAACACATCCATGGAAATGATCGCGCGCGCGTCCGGCCTGACACTACGGTCCATACAAAACTACTTTCATACCAGAAACGATCTGTATGTTTCGTTATTAAAGAGAAACTACGCTTTTGAACTTGAAGAAATGCAAGAGCTTTTTGGATCAAAGGGATATCAAAGCAAAACTGGCGCTGAGCGGGTTTTATCTATCATTTCAACAGCTCTCAACGCGGCAATCGAACACGCTGATACAGTATTTTGCGTTGTTCAGATGCAGCATATTCTCAGCCGGACAGAAGATGGAGAGAACCCGGCACAGCTGACCGGGAATTTGTTATATCTGATGGATCGGTTGCAAAGCGCTTTTGACACAGGAATCGCGGATGGTTCCATAAGCCAGTCTATGGAAAATGAATTTGTCGATGTGAATACAATTATGCTGGCCATGATTGGTATCCATGAACAGGTGGCATACGCTTTGACAAACACGACACTGCATAAACTATTTACCCCTGAGGCAGCCGTTAAAAAATATATTCGGCAAATGGAAGCGCTGCTGAATCTCCCAATAGAAAATGACTGAAAGCAGGCTGCTGGTCTTCTTTGAGGCAGAACCTGCTTGTGTCTGCGCAAGATCTGTGTATGGAGGAAGTAGAAATGATTCTAAAAACACTTTCACCCAAGGTCAAGAAGCTCGCGCGAATTCTGACGCCACTTTTGATAACTCTGCTTTTCGCGCTTCCTGTCCACGCGGTTGACAGGACCTCTATCTCGATGTGGGTCTATCCGATCGGCGATTTCAGCGACCCGGATACAGTCAATGGTTTTATACAGGCGTTTGAAAAGCAAAACCCGGAAATTTCTGTAAGCGTGGATTACCTGGACTATCAGGACGGCGACGATCAGGTCAGCGCCGCGCTTTCCGCCGGAACCGCGCCTGACGTGGTGATGGAGGGACCGGAGCGGCTTGTCGCGAACTGGGGCGCGAAAGGGGTCATGGAGGATCTTTCGGACCTGTGGACTGCTTCGGCGCGCGGCGACATCGACGCGAGCGGGAGCTACATCGAGGAGGCCTGCCGCGGCGCGGACGGCAGCTACTATGAATATCCGCTGTGCATGACGGCGCATTGCATGGCTATCAATTACGAGATGTTTGAAAAGGCCGGCGCGCTGCGGTATCTGGACTTAAACCACCGGACATGGACAACGCGGAACTTCTTCCAGGCATGCCAGGCGCTGGCGGATTCCGGACTATGTCAGACGCCGGGCGTTATTTACTGCGGCGGCCAGGGCGGTGACCAGGGCACGCGCGCCTTGGTCACGAACCTTTACGGCGCGCGATTCACCAATGAATCTCATACGGAATATACGATTAACAGCGCGGCCGGAGTGGAGGCGCTTACAGCGTTGCGGACGGCAACAGAACAGGGATTGCTTAGCTATGATACCGGTATGCAGGCCGCGGGTGAGCTGAATCTTTTTACCAGCGGCGACACGGCGATGACCTTTGCCTGGAATCCGTCCAACGCGAGCAGCTACGCGAGCGACGTGGATTTTACCCCTTTCGCGATGACCTTCCCGACCGATCAGGAAAACCCTGCTCTCTGGAGCGGAATCTGGGGCTTCGGCATTTTCAAAAGCGGCGACAGCGCTCGTGTTGAAGCGGCAAAGAAGTGGATTCAGTTCCTGTGTGACGATGAACAGCAGGGGCGCGAAAGCGCGCGGGCCTCGAAGGCGTTTCCGGTCCGCGCCTCCTTCTCGGATGTTTATGACGGGACCCAAGAAGAGCGGCAGATGGCGGTGTACCACGACATGCTGCGTTACGTCAGTAATTATGACAATGTGACTCCTGGCTGGGCGGCGCAGCGAACGGTGTGGTGGAACATGCTGCAGCAAGTCTTCAGCGGGACCGATCCGCGGAAGGCCGCCGACTGGTATACGGATATCGCGAACGGCGCGATCCGCGGAACGACTCGGAAACCGGTGGCAGTCTCTCCGGAAGCAGTAAAAAGAGTCCTTTTTATCAGCTCGTATTCCCTCAACGACGCCACCGTCCGCAAACAGATCGAAGGCATACAAGACGCGCTGGGAAACGACGTCTATCTTCATTTTGAATTCATGGATTCCGAATCGCTTAGCGACGATGACTATGTGGCAAGATTTTATCAGTACATCGTCTATAAATATTCGCGCCTGGATGGCCTTGGGGCGGTCATTGTCGGTGATGACAACGCGCTTCAGCTGGTCATTCGCTATCAAAACGATTTTTTTCACGGCATTCCGGTGATCTATGAGTCGGTATGGAGCCGGACGCTGGCCGAGCTTGCGGATTCTCTCGGCATGACGGGCGTTCTGGGGCGCAATACGATCATGGACAATCTCGACCTTGCCGTGAAAATGAATCCAAACGCGACCCGGATCCTGGCCATATCCGATCAGAGCGCGATCGGCCATGCCATGACCGCGCGTCTGCGGGCCGTTCGAAGCCGGTATGCGCCCATGGATGTGGAGATTCTCGACGCCTCCCAATTGTCCTCTTCGGCAATCGCAGAAAAGCTGGAGGCGGCGGACGGACACACCATCCTTCTTTTCCTGAGCTTCACGCGCGACGCCGCCGGAACGCCTTACACCGAGCAGAAATCCATCGGCTTCGTTGCATCCCGCGCGGGGACTCCGGCCTATACGCTCAACTGGCTTGGGAACGGCAGTCTCGGCGGGGTTGCGGCGGACGCGGCCGAAACCGGCCGGCGGGCCGGCGCGCTGGCCGCTGCTTTTCTGAACGGCTCGGTCCCCTCCGCGCCCCGGCAGTCCTCCGACGACATCCCGACTGTGACCTCGATCGATCTTGCCGTGCTGCACAAGTACGGGATGAACCGGCTCAGGCTGCCGAAGGATGTGGTTTTCTACAACGACCTCAGCAGCCGGACCAGAATCCTGGTGATTATCGCCGTGCTCTGCTGCGGCATTCTGCTCCTTTGCCTGCTGCTGGTGCGTTTCCGGAAGGAGCGCAGCCGCATCCTGAAACGGGAAAATGAGCTTCGGCGAACCAGCGATCTGCTGAAAACAGAGGCGGAGGTCGACGCCCTTACACAGGTCGGCAACCGAAGATTGTTTGGACGGGAGCTGCTGCGCACGATTCAGGCGAAGCGGCCGTTCACGCTTTATATGATCGACCTTGACGATTTCAAGAAAATCAACGACACCTTCGGGCATCCGGCGGGAGACGCCGTCCTGCATGAAACGGGACGCCGTCTGAACGCCCTGAAAACCAGAGCCTTCGTGCCGTACCGCTACGGCGGAGACGAATTTGCGGTCATGGAATTCGCCGAAAATGCGTCCGGTTCCGGCCATGCCGGGCCGGAGATCCAAAAGCTGTTCGTCCCGGAAGTTGTCACGGAGAACAGACGAATTCAGATCCACGTCAGCCTGGGCAGCGCGGATTATCCGGCGGACGCGGCCAGTCCGGAAGAATTGATGCACAATGCGGACCAGGCGCTGTATCTGGCAAAGACCAGCGGGAAAGACAAAGCGGTCAGGCACTGCGAGCGGAACGCGGGCAGGCCGCAGGAGAGGATGACACGATGAGAAGCAGGATACCCGCGTTCAGAATCATCGCCTGTTTTTTGGCGGTGATATGCCTGACGGCGCAGGCGGCTTTTCCGGCCTTTGCCGAGGAGAACGGACGGCAGACGGTCAAGGTCGCCGTTCTGAACCATTCGATCTATGCAAATCAGGACGCCTCCGGGGCCTGGAGCGGACTGGATGTCGAGTGCATGATCAGCATTGCGCAAAAAGCGGGCTTTGATCTGCAGTTTATCGATTCGGCCACCGATCCGGATTACCTTGGCGGCCTGGACGACGGCAGATACGATATTGTCGCGGATGTCGTCGAAACGCCGGAAAGAGCGCGCCAATACCTCTTCACCGAGGAAGCGATCGGCAGCACGAGCTGCACGATGGCGGTGCGCGCCGACGACGACCGATGGGACTATGGGAATATCGAGCAAATCTCGCGGATGCGGGTCGGGGTGATCGCCTCCTATGCCAACAACGCCGCCTTCCGCGCCTGGTGCGCCGAGCACGACGTCGCGCCCGTCATCACGGAATACCGGGATATTGAGCAGATGACCGCCGCCCTGCTGGACAGGCAGATCGACGCGGAGGTGTACACCGCCGCCTACAGCGCCGGTGATTCGGCGGGGCTGCGCACTGTCATGAAGCTTCTCCCGGAAAGCTTCTATTACGCGTTCCGCCTGGATAACACGGCCCTGAAAAACAAGGTGGACGACGCGCTGGCGCAGCTTCTCGCCACAAATCCGAACTTCCTGACAGATATGAAAAACAAATACGAGGAAGCATTCAGCGCGAACGATCTGCCGTTTTCAGCGGCCGAGAAAGAATACATCGCCGCGCATCCGCAGCTGACCGTTGCCATGATAAAGGGCGACGCGCCATATTACGTTGAAAATGCAGACGGAAGCGCCGGCGGGATCTTCCCGGATTATTACGCGCTGGTCGCGGAAAATACCGGTTTCCGGTTCCGGTATGCCGTGTACGATACGCAGCAGGATGCGATCGCGGCCGTAAAAAACGGCGAGGCGGACATTCTGGGCGTTTACAGCAGCGGGCTCATATCGTCCCAGAAGGACGGACTTGTGCTGACGGACAGCATCGCGGCGCTCAACAGCATCCTGCTGACGAAATCCGGCTCCGGTTCGACGCAGATCAAAAGCATCGCCGTCAAGCTGCGCGCGCTCGGCTCTCTTTCCGCGAGCCTTGCCCAAACGTTTCCGGACGCGGAGCTGAAGGAATATGAGAACGCCGAGGCCTGCCGCCGCGCCCTTGAACGCGGCGAGGTGTCCGCCATGCTGATCGGCCTTCCCAGCGCTACCTGGATCATCAATCAGACCAATTCGGGCATTTACGACATTCGCCCCGTGGCAGGCGCCGTTTCCAATATGTGCGGCGCCGTCAGCAGCGGCAATCTGATCCTCTGTTCCATTTTGAACAAGCGCATCGCCATTACCAGAATCAGCTTTTCCGGAATCGTGACAAAGGATACGCTTCCCAAAAACGACCTGAGGACCATGATCGCGCGTGTTCCGCCCACATGGACGATCCTGATCTTTTCCGTGCTGCTGTGTCTGATCCTGTTTCTGGTCTGGACCATGATTCTGCTCCGCCGCCGCCAGAAGGAGCGCACGGCCGTGCTGACCGCGCAGGCGGAAACAGCGCGGCAGAAGCTGCAGGTGGAGACGATCGAAAAAAACGCGGAGGAGCGAAACCGCTTTTTTGCCAACATCAGTCATGATATGCGCACGCCGCTCAACGCCGTGATCGGCTTTTCGAACCTTGCCGAGAGCGAGGAGGCGCCCGGCCGAAAAAACGAGTACATTGCAAAAATCCGGATCGCGGGTCAGCTGCTGAATTCTCTGATCGACGATACGCTGACGCTCTCCAAGGCGAGCAGCGGCAAATTCGTCCTTCATCCGGAGGAGGTCTCTACGGAGAAGGTCGGCAAGGCGATCGTAGAAACGATCCGCTTCGCGGCGGAAAAGAAGAACATCGCGCTTTCTGTCGACAAATCAGGCTATCGCCCGCGCGTGATTTTCGCGGATGCGCTGAACCTTCAGAAGCTTTTCCTGAATATCCTGTCCAACGCCGTCAAGTATACGCCGCCGGGCGGTCACGTATGGGTCGGGATCTGGGACGAGCCCGGCGATTCCGGCGATCCGACGCTGTGCTTTTCGATCAGGGACGACGGGATCGGCATCTCCGCAGAATTCCTCCCGCATATTTTCGAGCCCTTCAGCCAGGAAAAACGACCGGGCTATGAATCCGTGGGAACCGGGCTCGGGCTGTCGATCGTCAAGCAGCTTGTCGATCTGATGGGCGGGACAATCGAAGTTCGCAGCGAGATCAACAAGGGCACGGAATTCATTGTCCGTCTCCAATTCCGGGAGGCTTCGGGCGGCTCCGCAAAAACGGAGGAAACGGCGGCTCTTTCCGCGGCGGACCTGAACGGCAGAAGGATTCTTCTGTGCGAGGACAACGAGCTGAACCGGGAAATTGCGGTCACGCTGCTGACAAAGCACGGCATGACTGTCGAGACCGCCGCGAACGGGCAGGAAGGCGTTCGGATGTTCCTCGCCTCCGCGCAGGGAACATTCGACGCGATCCTGATGGATCTGCGCATGCCCGTGATGGACGGCATCACAGCCGCCAAAACGATCCGCGCGCTCGATCGAACGGACGCGGGGACTGTGCCCATTCTCGCCATGACGGCGGACGCTTTTTCCGATGATGTTCAAAAGTGCCTGGACGCCGGGATGAACGGGCATCTCGCCAAGCCGATCGATCCGAAAAAGCTCTTTCAGACGCTTTTGCGCTGTATGACTGAAAATTAAGGCAATCCCGCACAATGCAGCGTGCGGAATTGCCATCATGACATGGAAGAAGGTTCGGCTTTGAAAAGCCGGACCTTCTTTGGCGCTGATAAGCATCCGAGGGACGCGCAGTCGTAAGTTGAATTCATGCGATCAGAAACGCTCAGGGCATCTGCGCCGGCGGATTACGGCGCGGGCTGTGCGGCGGAGGCGCCGAGGCGCCGGAGGAAGGACGGGTCCGGGCGCAGGCCGGCATGGCGCGCGGCCAGCAGCACCGCGCCGGCGTCGGGCTGCAGCAGCGGGCGCGTGAGCGCGATGCCCGCGGCGGCCAGCCGCCCGCGCAGCGGCGCGAGCAGCCGCTCGCCCATCCGGAACACGCCGCCGGAATACGTGCAGACGGCCGGATGCCGGAGCGCCAGCCGGCGGTCGAGCGCCAGCGCGAGCTGGCTCAGCTCCTCCGCCGCCCGGTCGGCCAGCGCCAGCGCGAACGGGTCCTTTTCCGCGGCGAGCTCTCCCGCCAGCACGGACAGCGCCGCGACCCTGGTGCGGTCCATTCCCCACTGCTCCACGACCCGCGTGATGAGCTCGCTGTCCTCGCCCAGAGACAGGCTGCTGCGGACGCGGCCGTAGAGCGCGGTCCTGGCCGAGCGGCCGTCGCTCTGGCGCGTGAATTCGTGCAGCAGCTCCAGCGCCAGCCAGTAGCCGCTGCCCTCGTCGCTTCCGAGCAGCTGGTGCCAGCCGCCGCAGCGGGCGAAGCGGCCGGCCTCGTCGCGCGCGCAGCCGATGGAGCCGGTCCCGGCGATCAGGTGGATGCCCGCGCCCTCTCCGAGCGCGCCCGCCAGCGCGTTTTCGCAGTCGTTCCCGACCGCCGTCGGAATGCCGCCGGCGGCCAGCGCGACGGCCTGCTCAATGCGCGCGCTGTCCGCCGCGACGTCTCCGTAGCCCGCGCAGGCCGCGAAGGCGGCCAGAATCTGCTCCGGCTCCGCGCCGGCCCCGCGCAGGCAGGCGTCGATCCCTTCCCGGAGCACCTGCGTCACCCCGCCGCAGCCGCACTGGAGGTAGTGGCAGGTCGGGCCCGTGTACGCCGCGGCGATCTGTCCGTCCTGCGCCGCGAGCAGGAAGCGGGTCTTGGTCCCGCCGCCGTCAATTCCCAGAAAATAACGCATGGGCTGTTCACTCCGCCGGCCCTTCCAGGTCCCGGCAATCCGACGGGCAAAGCCCGGTATGTTTTTTGTAAACCTGGCTGAAATACTTGGCGTTTGTGATGCCGACCGCCTCGGCGATCTCATAGACTCTGAGCGGCGTGGTCCGCAGCAGCTCCGCGGCCTTCTCCATCCGGAGCTCCGCCAGCAGCTGCGTGAAATTCCTGCCGGTCTGCCGCTTGATCAGCCGGCTGACATAGCTCGGGTTCATATACACCAGCGCCGCCGCCTGCTCCAGCGTGATTTCAGAGGCATAGTTCTGCGCCATATAGCGCAGGATCACGGCCACGGCGCGGCCGCAGCCGTCCGCCTGCGCGCCGCCGGGCTTCCGGCTGATTTGCCGGGTGAGTCCCTTGGCGGCGGAGCGGATGCCGACCATCCGGCCGCCGAGCTCCGTCTGCGGCGAATCGGGGCTGTTCAGCTCCGCCATCAGCCGCACGGCGAGCGCCACGAACAGCTCGCTGCATTCGCCCGCGGCGCCGCCGGGCGCGCGGAACCGCACGGCGGTCTCGGCTGCCAGCGCGTTCAGATGCGCCAGTGCCTCCGGCGGCAGTCCCCCGATGCCTTCCGGCGGCGCAGACGTGCTGCCGGCGAAAATCATCACGGTGTTCATGCGGTCGGCCTCCTTTCGGTCCTGTCGGCGGCGGCTGTTACAGCGTCAGTCCGGAGACCGGGTACGCGTGCCTGTGCGCATAGCCGGGCAGACCGAGAAAACGCATCAGATTGTCGCGGTAGATGCAGGCCCGGATCTGCTCCGGAACGCCGAGCTGCTCATAGAGGCTGTCGTCCAGCGCCTTCCACGTCCGCACCCAGTCCACGTTGTAGTCCTCGACGGAGCAGTCGCTGCCGAAGAGGATGTTGTGCCCGGTGTCGTAGCCGACGCCGAACAGCTTCTCCATGAGCTCCCGCCGGTAGATCCGGGGCGTGCCGGGCGTCAGGTCCAGGAACATCTCCGCCGTGCAGTCGGGGTTCTGCAGCGCCGCGTTCAGGAATTTTCCGTACAGCGCGATGCACTCGTCGTGCCAGGGCCAGCCGCAGTGGGCGAGGGAGAACCGGAGCGACGGCACCCCGATGAGCGCCTCGAAGCCCAGCGGGCGGTTGTAGCGGCTGCTCACGCCGCCGTCCCACAGGATGCCGGAGTGGAAGATGACCGGGCGGCCGAGCGCCGCGATCGCGTGCAGCAGCTCCATGCAGGCGGGATCGTCCGGGTAAAAGCGGTCGCAGATGATCTTGAAGGCGCGGATGCCCGCGCCGGCGGCCTCCTCCGCCTTTTTGCAGGCGTCCTTTTCCAGCGGGTGGAGCCAGAGCGCGGGGAAGAGCGACGGGCTGTCCTTCGTCAGCGCCAGCACGTTGCGCAGGCGCTCGGGATAGGGCGCGCCCCCCGGAATCACGGCCTCCTCCGGCGGCTGCGAGAGGATCACGCCGCCGGATACGCCGGCGGCGCGGAGCCTGTCCTGCAGGCGCTCGGCCGAGAAGGAACCGCTTTCGAGGTGGATGTGCGTATCATAGATTCCCATGGCGCGCCTCCCCGGTCACAGACGGATGCAGGCGCAGAGGCCCTCGGGGCTGTCGGGATCGGCGCCGCGCGCGTCGGCGGTGAGGCAGGAGAGCAGCTGGCAGGTCAGGATGAGCGGGATGCCCGCGGCGATCCGGCAGAGCGGCCGGCCAAACCCAACGCCCACCGTTCCGGGGAAGCCGTCCGCCGGGCCGCCGCAGACCACGCAGGTGCAGCCCTTCGCGGTCACGTCGGCGATCAGCGCGCGCTCGAGCGCGCTGCTGTCTCCGGTGACGGCCGCGATCACGAGCGTATCGCGGTCAAACAGGACCATCGGTCCGTGGCGGCAGTCCAGCAGATGATAGAAATTGCTCGGGACGCGGCAGATCTCCTTGAACGCCAGCGAGCCCTCCTCGCACAGGCCCGCGATTTCCGCGTCGCCCAGCACGACGGCCTGGCGGTACGGCAGCGCGGCGAGCGGCTCCAGAATGCTCTGCGCGCCGGCGAGAAACGCGTTCACGCCCGCGGCGGCCTCCGCGATGGAGCCGGCCCAGTCGTCCCGCCCGGCGAGCCGCGCGATCAGATACGCGCCCGCCGTGTACATTGCCGTCACGCTGCGTGTCTGGCAGACGCTGTAGTCGAACGCCCACGGCAGCTCGATGCAGAAGTCGCTGCTTCCGGCGAGCGTGCTTCCCGACGCGCAGCAGATGCCGAGCACGCGGAAGTGCGCGCCGCCCGCGCGCAGCGCCTCGAGCGCAAAGCTCATCTCGCTCGTCTCGCCCGATCTGGACAAAACCACGACCAGCGCGCCCTCGCAGACGGACCGGTAGGCGCCGCCGCGCAGCGCGGCGTCTCCCGACGACAGCGCGCAGGCCGCGCCGCCGAAGGCCATGCGGGCGATCTGCGCCAGCGATTTCCCGACGGACAGGCTCGAGCCGGAGCCGAGCATCACGCAGCGCGAGAACGCGTCCGCGCCCAGCTGCGCCCGGATCGGCTCCAGGCAGCGGTCCACCTCGCCGAGCGTTCTGCACAGCGCGTCCTGCGTCGCATGGATTTCCTCATATGTTCTGGACATTTGAATTCCTCCTAATGACATTGTTCTTCCGGGGTGTCCCGCGTCGCGAAGGCGTAGGTCTCCAGGCAGTCGCCGATGCGCGAGAGGATCAGCTCCTCCGGCTCCGGCCGCAGCGTTCCCCGCTGCACGAGGGCCGCCTGGACCGGCATGAACTGGGAGATCAGCGCGAAGGGGATCTCCGTTTTTTCCAGGTTATCGATCAGGCGGCGGATGGCCGCGGCGACCTCGGGGACGCTGAGATAGTACCGGCAGCGGTCCGAGAGCGAATACCGGCGGCAGTAGCTCCGGCGGCTCTCGCTGCCGGTGTAGTAGCCCTCCCAGTACCGGGGGTCGCGCAGCATCGCGCCCTCGAGCGTCTGCGGGAAGCGGGCGGGCTCCAGTCCGCTCTGCGGTCCGAGCAGGATCTGCTCGATGGAGGAGAGCGCGAACAGCGCCTCGCGCAGGTGGAACGTGAGCGCCGGGCCGACCTTCAAAATCGCCACGCCGTCCTCCACCATCTGCCGCAGAGCCCAGGCCGGCTGATAGTCGGTCGAGTGGCCCTCCAGCACGAGCCCCGGATGGCGCGCGGCCTCTTCCGTGAGCGCCGCGGCCGCGGCCCGGTCGTACAGATGCACGCTGTGGTCGCCGAATTCCACGCCGGGCTGCGTGACGACCGCGACGACGCGATCCCACCAGTCGGCCAGACCGGCCGCGCAGAACGCCTGCCGGAACGTGTCGGCGGTCCGGGCGAGGTCCTCCGGGCGCGTGACGCGCATCGGCTCGTCCTCCCCGGCCGTGCCGCCCGGCACGGGCACCTCGCTGCCGATGACCAGCACGGGCAGCAGCCCGCCGGCGGGCAGCGCCTCCCGGAGCGCCAGCACCAGGCGCACCGTGCGCGCGGCCGAGAGCTCCACGGGCAGCGGCGCGGCCGGATCGTCCCCGCCGAGGCGCATGGACGTGTCCAGATGCAGCTTGGCATAGCCCGCCGCCGCGAACCGGCGCACCAGCTCCTCCGCCTTGTGCATGGCCTGCTCCGCCGGCTCGTGCTTCCAGCAGAGCGGGCCGAGGTGGTCGCCGCCCAGCAGCAGCCCGCGTCCGCCGGCGCCCTCGCGGTCGGCCAGCCTCCGCACAAATACGGCAAAGTCGGCGGGCGTCATGCCGGTGTAGCCGCCGAACTGGTTCACCTGATTGGCCGTCGCCTCGATGAGCGCCGGCACGCCGGCGCCCGCCGCGCCGCGCAGCGCCGCGCGGATGACGAAATCGTTCGAGGAACAGACCGAGACGATCCCGGCGCGGCGGCCCTGCCGCCGCCATTGCGGCAGCAGCATGAGTTCATTTTCTTCCATGGACGGGCTTCCTTTCCGCGCCTATTCGCCCGCCGCGGCGACCGCGGCGTCGATCTGCCGCTCGTTCTTGACGCCCACGATCGCCGAAACGACCGCCGGCTGCGCGAGCGTCCACCGGAGCGCGTACTGCGCCATGTCGAGGCCCATGCCGGCCGCCTCCCGCTCAATGGCCTCCAGCCGGTCGAACAGCGGGTCGGTCAGCTCCATCACCCAGTCGGGCTTCTCATCGGCGCGGGAGCCCGCGGGCGCGGCCGTGCCGCGGCGGTATTTCCCGGTCAGCAGGCCGCCCTGATAGATCTGGTAGGGGATGACCGCAATCTGCTCTTTTTTGCACAGGGGCAGGAGCGCGTCCAGCGCCTCGGTTTTGAGCAAGCTCAGCGGCGGCTGGCACACCACCGGCCGGGGCAGGTTGCTGCGGTCCGCGCAGTCGAGCAGCTGCTGCAGCTGCCCGGCGGAATAGTTGCTGACGCCGTAATGGCGCACGCGCCCGGCGCGCATCTGCGCGTCCAGCTCCGCCAGCGTCTGCTCCAGCGGCGAGGCGTCGTCGGGCCGGTGGAGATAGTACAGATCGACGTAGTCCGTCCGCATCCGCCGGAGGCTGGCCTCCAGCTGCTTGCGGATCGCGGCCGCGCTCGTGCCCTCGTCCTCGGGGGCCTGGCCGACCTTCATGCCGACCTTCGTGGCAAGCAGGACGCTGCTGCGGTCGAGCGGCGCGATCGCCTCGCCGACGATCTCCTCCGCCACGCCGCCGGCGCTGCCCGCGTAGCGGGTGTAGCCCTCGTACATGTTGGCGGTGTCGATGAGGTTGATGCCGCGCTCGAGCGCGCAGCGGGTGAGCCGGACCGCGTCGTCGAACGCGACGGGGGAGCCGTAGGTCATGGTTCCGAGCGTGACGGGGAACACGCGCAGGTCGGTATTCGGAATGCAGTTCATATGGTTTCTTCCTTTCCGCAGGCGGTCAGTTCTTCGACCAGCGGCCCGGCCAGCGCGGTGAAGCGCTCGTAAAAGCCGCGGTCGAAGCGGGGCGCGGGGCTGCGGAACACGCGGTCCCAGCGGCCCTGGAAATGGAGGATCGCTTCAAAGGTTTCGAGCAGGCCCAGGCGGAACGCGATGCAGCAGAGCGCGTTCAGCCGGGTCTGCAGCGCGAAGGCGCCGGCGCAGTCTCCGGCGGCCGCGCGGCGATAGATGCCGGCGTAGGCGCCGGGGAACACGTTGGCCCACATGCCGATGCCGCCGTCCGCGCCCTGGATGACGGCCGGCGCCAAATATTCGTCTTTTCCGTTGAACAGGATCTTGCCCTCGGGTTTTCCGGCCATGAGCTGCATGGTGAAGAAAAAGTCGTTGGAGGAGGATTTGATCCCGATCACGCCGGGAAGCTCCAGCGTTTCAAGTACCTCGCTGAGCGGGAGCCGGCAGTCCGGCACGTAGTACAGAACCGTCTGCAGCCCGGACGCCGCGGCGACCGCCTCATAGTACGCCCGCAGGCCCGCGGGCTCCGCGTCGGGCAGCGGGACGGTGGAAATGCCGTCCGCGCCCGCGGCGGCCGCGTGCTCCGCCAGCTCCAGCGCGTCGCGCTCGGAATAGGCGCCGATGTGCGTCAGCACGAGCTTTCCGCGCCGCCTGGCCGCGTCGACCGCGATCTCGCAGGCCAGCTTCCGCTCCTCCAGGCGCATCAGCAGGCCCTCGCCGGTCCCGCCGCAGACATAGACGCCGTCCACCGGCTGCCGCGCCGCGTCCTCCATGGTCTTTGCAAATTCGTCCGGGAGAAAGCGGCCTCTCTCGTCGCAGGGAGAGCAGACCGGAATGAGCACGCCTCCGGTGATCTTTTTCATCGCCCGCGCCTCCCGCCTTACGCCTTCAGATCGGCGACAGCCGAGCGAACGGCGTCCGCGATGGTCTGGAGGACCTCGTCGCTCATGCCGCTCCACATGGGCACGCTGAAGCTGTTGTCCCACCACGCGTCGAGGACGGGGCAGTCGTGTTCGCCGGCGCCCAGCTTCTGGAACAGGGGATAGCGGTACAGGGGATAGTACTGCACGATGCTGCGGATGCCGTATTTTCCGGTCAGCAGGTCGAGCAGGTCGTTGCGGTTCTTCCCGAACGCGCTGCCGTCGAAATGCTGGATATACTGGTGGCGCACATGGCGGTAGCCGGCCGGGATATGGTTGAAGGTGATCTCCGGCACGTCCGCCAGCAGGGCGCGGAGCTTGTCGTTCTGCGCGATGATGATGTCGGAATGGCTCTTCAGGGATTTCAGCTGCACGCTGCCCAGGGCGCACTGCGCCTCGCCGATGCAGAAGTTGTTGGGCCAGAAGCCCTCGATGTCCACGTCCACGTTGCTCATCGCGGGGACCCAGTAGCGCTCGCGCGGGAAGGAGAAGTCGCAGCAGCCGTTGTGGCGGATGCCCGGCACCAGCGCGGCGTCCTCAGCCGAGCGGACGGTCAGCATGCCGCCCTCGCCGAGCGTCGTCATGGTCTTCGCGCCGTGGAAGCTGAAGCAGCCGTAGTCGCCGAAGGTGCCGACGTGCCGGCCGTCGATGCGCGCGTCCAGCGCCTGGGCGCAGTCCTCGACGACCTTCAGGCCGTGCCTGCGCGCGATGTCCAGAATGGCCGGCATGTCGCAGGGCATGCCGAGCAGGTGCACGCAGACGATCGCCTTCGTTCTCGGCGTGATCTTCCGCTCGATGTCCGCGGGGCTGATGGTCCAGGTGTCCGGATCCATGTCGCCCCAGACGATCTTCGCGCCGGCTTTCCCGAACGGGATCGCGGAAGCGCAGAAGGTGTAGGCGGGGATGATGACCTCGTCGCCGGGTCCGACGCGGCAGAGCGTGGCGGCCAGGCTCAGCGCGTCGGTGGCGTTGGCGACGGCGAAGGCGTGCTCTGCGCCTGTAAACGCGGCGAAGTCCCGCTCGAATTGCTCCAGCTTTTCGCCCTGTGTCTGTCCCTCCACGTTGCGCATGACGTCCACGACGGCGGCAATTTCCTCCTCCGTGTAGCCGTGCTGGCGCGCCGGAATGGATACGCGGTAGCCCTCGACCGCGCCGCGGCCGGAAGCGTCGCCCTTGATTGTGTTGCCCATAACTTGATCCTCCTGACAGTGTTCATTGATCGGATGTGCATGGCTTTGGATAGAGCGCTGCACAGTTTTCCTGATCTTATGTTACCGGAAAACCGCGCCGGCATCCATATCAAAACAGGTCATCCGCAGCCGCGGATGCGCAAAACGCAAAACCCGCTCCCGGCGGAAGCGCGCGGCTTCCGGGAGAATGGCCATGGCAGCACCGCACAATTCCAAAGCGCGGAATTGTGCGGTGTTGCCCTTTGACAATCCGCGCCGCTGCGCGTATACTGGTTCCATTCGGGAAAGGAGGCGAGCGCACATGGACGCGTCGGTCGAAAACACGCAGAGGGATCGCCATTTCACCATCGGCGCGGGCGTCGGAAACCTTTTGATCGAGTGCTTTCTCGCCTCCCGGACGTTCACGGAATCCGAGGACGGGGGCCCGGCCTTCACCGAGGAGCATCTCCACTCCAGCTACGAGCTGCTGATCTGCCGGAAGGGCTCCGGCTTCCAGTTCGTCAACGGCCGCGCCTTCCGCTACGCGGACACCTCCGTTTTCGTCTTCGCCCCGTTCGTCAAGCACGCCAACATCTGCGACCCGGACACGCCCAGCCTCCGCCATTCGATCCGCTTCGAGATCCCCGACGACCAGACGGCCGCGGTTCGCGCCGACGCGCACATGAGCGCCGCGCTCCAGCGGCTCCGGCAGGACGGCTGCTTTCTGTTCTCCGCGGACGAGCCGCTGCAGTATCTGATCGGGACGCTGGCGGGGGTTTTGCAGCAGAATCTGCCGAATCCCGAGCTGCTTTTGAGCGGGCTGCTCTCCGCGATCTTCTCGTATGTGTTCTACCGCCTGTTTCTGAGCTGCGACGCAGACGGCGGCGCCCGCTGCGACTGGGTTCTGCGCAACGATTCCAACCAGCGGAAGTTCCTCCTCGACTACTATTTCGACCACCTCATGTACACGGCCGCCGGCACCGAGATCAGGATGGACGACATCTGCGCCCAGCTCCATCTGAGCCCCAGCCAGCTCAACCGGGTCCTGCGCGACACCTACGGGACGACCTTCAAGCAGAAGGGCATCGAGGTCCGGCTGGCCTACATCAAGTACTATCTCAAATACACCCGGCTCTCCATCACCGAGATCGCGTCGCGGACCAATTTCCTGAGCGACAGCGGCTTTTCGCTGTTTTTCAAGAAGCACACCGGCCTGTCCCCCACCCAGTACCGCAAAAACGAAGCGGGGAGCCCGCTTCCGCAGCAGCCGCGCCGGGAAACCCCGGAATAGGGCATGAAAAGACCGGGCCCGCCGCAAAATGCATCGCATTTTGCGGCGGGCCCGGTCTTTTTGTATCCGCGGGGGCCGGCTCACCCCAGGCACAGGTCTCCGAAAAACTCCGGCCTGTGGAAATCCGGCTCTTCCCACACGATGGGGTTCCAGCAGCCGCAGTGCGGGCAGGGCCCCTTCTCCGCGATCTTGTAGAAATTCGCCCGCATCCGCTTTCCGGCGTGCAGCTCGCCGCAGCCGGCGTGGCGGCGCAGATAGGCGAGCGGGATCTCAAACGTCACGCGCCAGCGGTAGCCCTCCGGCACGAGGCAGAGCTCCGAGCGCGCGGCGAACTGCAGCAGGTCCTCCTGCGTCTGCAGGACGTTGTCCTCGCGGCAGGTGCCCGCGCCGAGGTACATCGCGCAGAGCGTGTTGATCTCGAAATTCAGGTAGCGTCCGCCCTCCGCGGGCTCCGGCATCAGGAACAGCTCGACCGCGCTGTCGTCGCAGACGACCGGGCAGATCCCGCGGGCCTCGGCCCGGATCGCCCGTTCCACCGTCTCGTACCGGACCGCGAGGCGGTCCTGCGCCCAGACCATCTGCGCCGACGCGGGCGGGCAGTAGCCCGTCTCGTCCCACGGATAGCAGCCGATCTCCAGCTTCGGCGCGCGCGTCCAGATCTCCCCCGAGGCAAGCGCCTCCGGCTGCGTATGGAGCAGCGTATACTGTTTCACGCGATTTCCTCCCATGTCCGCTGTATTTGTTCTCACGTCCCAGATCATAGCGTCTCCGGACTTCCGTGTCAATGGGGTCCGGCGGCGGCGGAGCGGAACGGCGGCGGTTTTTCGCGCCGGCGCCGCAAACAAGTCAAAATTTCAAACCAAAAGTAAAATTTCTTGGTGTATTGTGAAAAAACATCTCTGTAGAATAGAAGGCGGATAGAGCCGCGCAGTTGAAATTTCGGAAAAAAACATGACGATAAGGAGAGTTTATATGAAAAAGTTCATTGGTGTACTGTTAGCCGTCCTTCTTCTCTGCTCCCTGCTCGCCGGCTGCGCCGCGGGGACCGCGTCCTCCGGCACCGCGTCCGATTCCGCCGCATCCGCTTCCGCCGCCGCATCCGCTTCCGAACCGGCTGCGGCCTCCGCTTCGCAGTCCGCGGAGCCCGTGGAGCTGACCTTCTATGCCTTCGGCTTCCAGGCGCTCGTCAATCTGCCCGGCTATGAGTCCCAGACCCAGAACCTGGGCGACGCCTATCAGCTCATGATCAGCGATTTCGAGAAGCAGTATCCGAACGTCACAATCAATCTCGTCACCATCAACCCCGCCGGCGGCGGCACCGAGCAGCTCGACGTGGACCTCGCCAGCGGCGAGACGCCCAACATCTACTACGACAGCCTGCTCCGCATCTCCAAGTACAACGGCCTCGGCTATCTGCTCAACATGAAGGACTATGTGGACCCCGCCGTCCTCAGCGGCTTTACGCCGGGCTCCGTTGAAACGGACAATCTGTTCTATATGCCGACCGGCAGCAGCCCCATGTGCCTGTGCGTCAACAAGGACCTGTTTGAACAGATCGGCGCGTCCGATCTGCTGCCCGCCGCCGACGACCGCAACTGGACGACAGACCAGTTCCTGGCCGCGCTGCAGGCTGTAAAGGACGCAAAGCTGGACGGCGTGTATCCCACGATCCTCTGGGCGGCCAACCAGTCCGGCGACGCCTGCAACATGAGCTACCTCTGGGGATTCGGCGCGCGCTTCTTCGCCGACGGAGACTACTCCAAGGTCGTGCTCAACTCCCAGGAGGGCTATGACGCGCTGGGCTTCCTCAATCAGATCTCCGCTGACGGCCTTGCCGTCCCCGGCGCGGCCGGCCTCAACGACGACGACATGTGGGCGATGTGGCAGAATGGCCAGGTCGCCGTCACCGGCGGCTACCCCTATCTGGAGGATCTCGCCAACCAGGCCGAGAAGCCGTTCGAGACCTACTTCGTCAACTATCCGCACGTCGAGGGCCAGCCCAATTCCCCCGTCGCGCCCGACACCCATGCCGTCGCGGTCTTCGCCTCCGACAGCGAGGCCGAAAACGAGATGGCCTGCAAATTTGCCGAATTCCTTGTGAGCAGCAAGTGGGCTGTCACGATCAGCCAGGCGCTGGGCGACATGACCGTGCTTTCCTCGCTCGACGGCCAGCTCAAGATGTCCGAGGAGTACACCGCGGCGCAGAAGCTCATGAACGACTGCGGCATCATCAGCTACGGTCCCGCCTGCTCCAAGTGGTCCGACCTGCGGCCGATGTTCGCCTCCGAGATGCAGGCCATGTACGGCGGCACCAAGACGCCGCAGCAGGCCGCCGATGATTTCACCGCCGAAGCCAACCAGGTTCTGTCGGACTGACCGCCCGCATCCGCCCGCGGCGGGGCTGCGCAGCCCGCGCAGTCCCGCCGCGTTTCTGAAAACGCTCGCTGTGAGGAGTACTGTCATGAAACGTCAATCCCCGCTGAAAAAGCGCGGCCTGCTCCATGAGATTGTCAGACAGCGCTGGGCTTATTACTTTTTGCTGCCGGGGCTCGTGCTCTTTCTTGTCTTCAGCATCTATCCCGTGCTGGAGACCATCCGTCTCAGCTTCTTCAACTATACGCTGAAAAAGCAGGAATTTCTCGGCCTTGGCAACTACCTCCGCCTGTTCCAGGACCCGCGCTTCGTCAAGGTGTTCCTGAACGGCTTCCGCTATGCGCTCTACCTCGTTCCCTCGGTGGTGATTCTGGCGCTGTTTGTCGCCAACACCGTCGTCCGCGCGCGGACCTCCATCCAGTCGCTGTTCCGCGGGGCCTTTTATCTGCCCACGGTCGTCGGCGGCGTGGTCATCGCGGCGGTGTGGCTGTGGATGTACCATCCGCTCAACGGTTTGTTCAACTATGTGCTGGAATTTTTCGGCGCGAAGCCGGTCATGTGGCTGGCCGACAGCCGCTACGCCATGGCGTCCGTCTCCCTTGTCGTGCTGACGTGGACGGTCGGGACGCCGATCATCGTTTTCATCGCCGGCCAGCTCGGCATCTCCCCGGAGCTGTATGAAGCGGCGCGGATCGACGGCGCCTCCGGCCGGCAGCTGTATTTCCGGATCACGCTGCCGCTGCTCAAGCCCGTCATCGTCTTTGTCGTCACCATGGAGATCATCGCGGTCTTCCAGCTCTGGGAGGTCGTCTACCTGCTGACGGAGGGCGGGCCGAACTATACAACCATGTCCATGGGCTACCTCATCTACAACACCGCATTCGTCTCCGGCAAATTCGGCCTCGCGGCCGCGCAGGGCGTCATCCTCACGCTGACGATCCTGCTGTTCTCCCTGATCACGCTCAAGGGCTCGCGCGAGATTTGAGGGGGAGACGGCTATGAAAAACAAAAATCCCGACCGCGACGGTCTGTCCTCTGCAATCAAATACCTGATCGTCACGCTGCTGGCGCTCTTTTTCCTCATGCCGCTCTACTGGATGGTGATCGGCTCCCTGCGGGAAATGATCGGCACCATGGCCGCGCCGGAGCTCTGGCCGGCGCATCCGACGCTCAGGAATTACATCGACCTGTTTTCGACCAACTACCCCGTGCTCCGGTGGATGCTCAACAGCTTCCTGATCGCGGGCATCACAACGTTTCTGTCCGTGCTGGTGTGCTGCACGATGGGCTACGCCTTCGGAAAAAAGCAGTTTCCCGGCAAGAATCTTCTCTTTCTGCTGATCCTCGTGACCATGATGCTGCCCAAGCAGGCGTCGCTCATTCCGCTGTTTATCCTGACCAAGAAGCTGGGGCTGATCGACACGATCTGGGGCGTCATCCTGCCCTCGATCAGCTGGCCGTACGGCGTGTTCCTGATGCGGCAGTTTATGCAGGAGGTCCCGGACGATCTCATCGAATGCGCGCGCATCGAGGGCGCGGGCGAGCTCCGGATCTTCAGCCGGATCGTCATGCCGCTCGTCAAGCCCGCGGTCTCCACGCTCTCCATCATCATGTTCATGCAGGCGTGGGGCGACTTCATGTGGCAGCTGATCATCCTGAAGAGCAAGGAGAACTGGACCATGAACGTGGGCCTGTCCGTCCTGATCCAGAACGCCAGCGGCGGCGCGAACGTCATCAACTACGGGCTCGCGATGGCGGGCGGCTGCTTCGCGGCGCTGCCGGTCATCATTATCTTCCTCGCCTGTCAGAAGTATTTCATCCGCGGCGTCACGCTCGGCGCGGTAAAGGGCTGAACGCGGCCCGCCGCACAGAAGACAAATGCCGTTCCGAGGCGCCCTGCGGCGCCCCGGAACGGCATTTGTCTTTTGTCAGATGATGACGAGCGGCTTGATGAGATCCTTGGGCTTGTCCTTCATGAGCATGAGGGCCGGCTCGACGTTCTCAAGGCCGCGGAAGGTGTGGGTGATGAGCCGTTCGGGGTGGATGCGCCCCGTTTGGATCAGGCGCGCCAGACGCTCCGAGCGGAGCCGGCCGCCGGGCATCAGGCCGCCCACGAGCTGCTTGTGGCCCATGCCGCAGCCCCACTCCACGCGGGGAATGCCGATCATGTCGCCCTCGCCCAGGTAGTTGACGTTGCCGATCTTCCCGCCGGGCTTCAGCATCCGGATCGCCTGGTCGAAGGTGTCGTTGTTGCCGCCGGCCACGACGACGCGGTCCACGCCGCGCCCGTGCGTCCGGTCGAGGATCTGCTCGACGATGTCGCCGGTGCGGTAGTTGATGATCTCCGTCGCGCCGAATTCTCTTGCCAGCGCGGCGCAGTCGGGCCGGGAGCCGACCGCGCAGATGTCGGCCGCGCCGCGGATCGCCGCCGCCGCGACAGCCATCAGGCCGACGGGGCCGATGCCGATGACGGCCACGTTGTCGCCAAACTGCACGTCGGCCAGCTCCACGCCGTGGAAGCCGGTCGGCACCATGTCGCTCAGCATGCAGGCCGCGCCGAGGTCCATGCCCTCCGGCAGCAGCGCCAGGTTGCCGTCCGCGTCGTTCACGTGGAAATACTCGGCGAACACGCCGTCTTTGAAGTTGGAGAACTTCCAGCCGGCCAGCATCCCGCCGGAGTGCATGGGATAGCCCTCCTGCGCCTCCAGGGAACTCCAGTCCGGCGTGATCGCGGAGACGAGCACCTTGTCGCCGGGTTTGAATTCCCGGACGAGGCTGCCCACCTCCACAACTTCGCCGACGGCCTCGTGGCCCAGGATCATGTCGTGCCGGTCGCCCAGCGCGCCGGCCCAGACCGTGTGCACGTCGGACGTGCAGGGCGCCAGCGCGATCGGCCTGCAGATCGCGTCGAGCGGGCCGCACTTCGGCGCGTCCTTTTCGATCCAGCCCGTCGCGCCGATTTTCAGCATTGCAAAACCTTTCATTGTTTTGTTTCCTTTCTTGGTTGTTCAGTCGGTTTCTGTTTGTGTGGGCTCCATCATACCATAGCCCGCCGGCGGCTGTATGTTGCGTTTGCAACGGAATCCGGCCTGTCCAGAAGCTGACGCGCCGCCCCATCCGACCGTAGCTTTCCCGCTTTTTTTGCGGGCATCCGGCGCGGAGGAAAACAGGAGAAAATCATTCCTGCGCACGTTCCGAAAACGGAGCGGCTTCACATGCGGCGAATAAAACGAAGGCAATACCGCACAATTCCAAGCACGGAATTGCGCCGTCAGATTTTTCGTCTGAGGCGTTAAAAAGCACGGCGAATCCGCGGAAACAACCCCACCTGTCATTCTGGGCGAAGCGAAGAATCTTGCTGCAGGTTTGCCATAGATTCTTCGCCGCTGCGCTCCTCAGAATGACAGGTGGGGCCGTTTTAAGCGTGATACCCGCCCGACATCGCGCCCGTAGGGGCCGATGCCCACATCGGCCCGTCTGCGCGGTTTCCGGGTTGTTCATTTTTCAGCCCCCGCCGGGGGAACGCCCTCCGGGGGCCGGACCTTTCTGCTCGAGCAGAAAGATCCGGAGGAAAGAGCACGCCAAAGGGAAGGGCTTTTCACAAAGCCGCCCTTCCCTTTGGAATCCCATCCTCCGAAGATTGTTTGCCCGCCGCGCCTTACGGATGCCGTGCGCGCTGCCTCGCTCCGCGCGGGCCGCGCAAGCGCGGTGCGGCGGGAAATGTCGGGGGGAGGGCCTGCGCAGAGCATTGGCCTGTGGATACGCGGAAATCATCCCATCTTGTCATTCTGAGCGAAGCGAAGAATCTCGTTACTAACTTGCTTTAGATTCTTCGTCGCTGGCGCTTCTCAGAATGACAGATGGGGGAGTTTGAAGCGTTGTACCTGCCCGTTGCCGCGCCCATAGGGGCTGATGCCCGACATCGCGCCCGCCTGCGCAGGATTCGCGAAGCTGCCATTCCTCGCTTCGCCCGGAATTCTGCCGCGAAATTGGCGCGGGATTCGGATGCTGCGCTGCATATTCCGGGCAGCCCCGCCCGGTTTGGCGGGGGCTATTCCATCACGCGCTCGGCGGTGCCGAGGCCCAGGGTGACCGTGGTGCCCTCGCCGACGGCGGAGGCGGCCGAGATGGTATGGTTCAGCTTCCGGCACACGCGGCGGCAGAGGTACAGGCCGATGCCCGTGGCCTTCTTGTCGGCCCGGCCGTTGTAGCCCGTGAAGCCGTTGTCGAACACGCGCGGCAGGTCCTCGGGCTCGATGCCGATGCCGGTGTCCGCGATCACGAGCGCGGGGCCGGGCGCCTCGCGGATGGTGATTTTTCCGGTGTTGGTGTACTTGAGGGCGTTGGAGAGCACCTGCTCCACAACGAACAGCAGCCACTTCTCATCCGTCAGCACAAGCGCGGTGCAGGGCTCGTAGTCGAGCGACAGCTTTTTGCGGATGAACTGCGGGGCGTACCGCCGCACGGCCTGCCGCACGATCCCGTCGAGCGAATACCGGCCGATCACATAGTCGCTCTGGTCGCTCTCGAGGCGCAGATACTGGAGCGCCATGTCCACGTACTGCTCCACGCGGAACAGCTCCTGCGACAGCTCCGGGACCTCCGGGGCGCCGGACTGCTGCAGCAGCAGCCGCATCGCCGAGATGGGCGTTTTAATCTGGTGCGCCCAGAGCGTATAGTACGCCTCCCGGTCGCGCAGATGCTGGTCGGAGTCGGACACCGCGCGGGCCTTTTCCGCCTCCAGCGCGCGGGCCAGCGCCTGGTAGTCGGCCTCCGGGAGCGTATCCGGCTCCGGCAGGCCCGTGCAGTCGGCCGGCTTGCGGGCGGCCAGCTCCCGCAGAAGCGCGTGATGCCGCCGGAACCGGAGGTAATCGGGCGCGCCCGCGCACAGCAGGACGAGCGCGCAGAGCAGCCCCGCGTACAGAACGTTCTCCTCCGCCATGCCGCCCAGCCGGGACAGCAGCGCGAAAACCGCGAAAAACGCGGCTGAGATCGCAAGAATGCCCAGCCGCGCCCGCAGGTACGATAAAAATATGTTCATCTATCTCACAATATAGCCGGCGCCCTTTTTGGTGACGATGAAATCCCGCAGCCCGGCGCCCTCGAGCTTTTTGCGGAGCCTGGCGATGTTGACCGTCAGCGTGTTCTCGTCGATGAAGCTGTCGGACTCCCAGAGCCGCTGCATGAGCGCGTCGCGCGGGACGATCCGGCCCGCCTGCTGGAAGAGCACCTGCAGGATGCGGTACTCGTTTTTCGTGAGGTCGAGCGTTTGGCCGCCGTAGCTGAGCGAGGTGTCGCCCGTGGAGAGGATCGCGCCGCCGCGCTCCAGAAGCGGCGCGCTGCCGGAAAACTCGTAGGTGCGGCGCAGCATGGCCTGCACCTTCGCGGTCAGCACGTCCAGGTCGAAGGGCTTGGCGATGAAGTCGTCGCCGCCCATGTTGACGGCCATGACGATGTTCATGTTGTCCGCCGCGGAGGACAGGAAGATGACCGGCACCTTCGAGAGCTTCCGGATCTCCTGGCACCAGTGGTAGCCGTTGAAAAAGGGCAGGGTGATGTCCATCAGAACGAGCTGCGGGTCCCAGGCTGCGAATTCCTGCAGGACCGCGCGGAAATCCTCCGCGCAGCGGCATTCGCAGCCCCAGGTCTCGATGTGCTTCCGGATCGCGCCGGCGATGACGGCGTCATCCTCCACGACGAAAATTCTCATCTCAATATCCGTTCGGATTGTGCTTCTGCCAGTTCCAGGAGTCGCGGCACATGTCGGCCAGGCCGCGCCTGGCCTCCCAGCCGAGGACGTCCTTCGCCTTTTTGGGGTCGGCGTAGACGGTCGCGAGATCGCCCGCGCGGCGCGGCCCGATCTGATAGGGGACGGAGACGCCGTTGACTTCCGAGAAGGTCCGGACCATGTCGAGGACGCTGTAGCCGACGCCGGTGCCGAGGTTGAAAATCTCGCAGCCCAGATGCCCCTCGGCGTAGTCGATGGCGGCCAGATGCCCCTCGGCCAGATCGCAGACGTGGATGTAGTCGCGCACGCCGGTGCCGTCGGGCGTGTCGTAGTCGTCGCCGAAGACGGTCAGCTTCGGGAGCTTGCCGACGGCGACCTGCGTGATATAGGGCATGAGGTTGTTGGGGATGCCGTTGGGATTCTCGCCGATCAGCCCGGACGCGTGCGCGCCCACGGGGTTGAAGTAGCGCAGCAGCACAACGCTGAGGCCGGGATCGGCGCGGCAGGCGCCCATGAGGATCTGCTCGATCATGAATTTCGTCCAGCCGTAGGGGTTCGAGCAGCCGCCGACGGGGGCGGACTCGGTCAGCGGCGCGGGCTGGTCGCCGTAGACGGTGGCGGAGGAGGAGAACACGAACTGCCTGCAGCCGAAGCGCGTCATCGTCTCGAGCACGGTGAGCGCGGAGTCGAGATTCGTCCGGTAGTACCGCAGCGGCTTCGCCACCGATTCGCCCACGGCCTTGAGGCCGGCGAAGTGGATGACGCCCGTGATGTCGTTTTCACGGAAGATGGCCTCCACCGCGGCCCGGTCGCACATGTCGGCCTCGATGCAGCGGGGGCGCTTGCCGGTGATTTTCTCCAGCCGGTCCAGCACGCGGGGAGAGCTGTTGACATAGTTATCGGCCAGAAGCACGTCCCGCCCGGCGGCCATGAGCGCCACGGCGGTATGGCTGCCGATGTACCCGGCGCCGCCGGTCAGCAAAATAGACATACCTGATACCTCCCGATTTCAAAAATCTGCCCAGATTATAGCACCGAATCCGCTTTCGGTCAATCAAAGAGCCCGTTTTGTGGAAAAACGGGAAAATAGTCTTTATTTTCGTGCAAAAAACCGCTATACTATACATACCGGCGGCGCGCCGCCGGACTCCTTCGGCAAGCGAGGTGCAGTATGGCAAAGCTCTATTTCAAATACGGCGCGATGGGAAGCTCCAAAACCGCGACGGCGCTCATCACCAAGTACAACTACGAGGAGCGCGGCATGACGGTCTGGCTGCTGAAGCCCGCCGCCGACTCGCGCGACGGTCTGACGACCATCCGCTCGCGCGTCGGTCTGAGCGCCGAGGCCGAGGTCGTGACGCCCGGGCAGAACCTGCTCGAAGCGTACGCGGCGCACAAAAAGGCGGACGTCGTGATCGCGGACGAGTGCCAGTTTCTGACCGAGAAGCAGATCGACGAGCTGCGCGAGCTGGTGGACCGGAACGATCTGCCGGTGCTCTGCTTCGGCCTGCGCACCGACTTCCAGACGAAGCTCTTCCCCGGCAGCCGGCGGCTTTTCGAGCTGGCCGACTCCATCACCGAGATCAAAACCATCTGCGACTGCGGCCGCAAGGCCACCGTCAACGCCCGCATCGATGAAAACGGCTACGTCATCACCGAGGGCAGCCAGGTGTTCCTGGGCGGCAACGACAGCTACATCGCCATGTGCCACAAATGCTATCAGGACTATATCCGTGAACACAGAAAGGTGGAATTGCTCCATGGACGTGAAAGAAATTCTCAGTAAGGTCGATCACACGCTGCTCTCGCAGACCGCGACGTGGGACGAAATCAAAACGATTCTGGACGACGGGATGAAATACCAGACCGCCTCGGCCTGCATCCCCGCCTCGTACGTGCGCCAGGCGGCGGAGTATGTCAGGGGCCGCCTGCCCATCTGCACCGTCATCGGCTTCCCGAACGGCTACTCCACGACCGCGGCCAAGTGCTTCGAGGCCGCCGACGCCGTGAAGAACGGCGCGGAGGAGATCGACATGGTCATCAACCTCGGCTGGGTCAAGGACCAAAAGTGGGACGCGCTGCTGGACGAGATCAGACAGGTCAAGGCCGCGTGCGCGGGAAAGCTGCTGAAGGTCATCGTCGAAACCTGCCTGCTGACAGACGGCGAGAAGATCGAGATGTGCAGAATCGTCTCCGAATCCGGCGCCGAATTCATCAAGACCTCGACCGGCTTCTCCACCGCCGGCGCGACGTTCCACGACGTGGAGCTGTTCGCGGCCCACGTGGCCCCGCACGTGCGCATCAAGGCGGCGGGCGGCATCTCGTCGCTGGACGACGCCGAAAAGTTCATCCGGCTGGGCGCGTCGCGCCTCGGCACGAGCCGCATCGTGAAAATTGTGAAAAGCGCAAAGTGAAGAACGGCGCCGCCGCTTCATGATGCTTCACTGAAAAAGGAGGTTTTCTCATGGCCAACTATCCGACCCCCCACATCAACGCCAAGCCCGGTGATTTCGGGCAGACCGTGCTCATGCCCGGCGATCCGCTGCGCTCGAAATTTATCGCGGAGACCTTCCTCACCGAGCCTGTGCTCGTCAACAACGTGCGCGGCGTGCAGGGCTATACCGGCACCTACAAGGGCACGCGCGTTTCCGTCATGGCCTCCGGCATGGGCATGCCGTCCATGGGCATCTATTCCTACGAGCTGTTCAACTTCTTCGGCGTGGAGAACATCCTGCGCATCGGCTCGGCCGGCGCGCTGCAGACGTCCATCCATGTCCGCGACATCGTGATCGGGCAGGGCGCCTGCACCGATTCGCGCTGGGCCGAGCAGTACCATCTGGCGGGCACGTTCGCCCCGATCGCCGACTTCACGGCGCTCGAGACGTGCGTCGGCGCCGCGCGCGAGCTGAAGCTGCCGTACCACGTCGGAAATCTCGTCTCCTCCGACCGGTTCTACGGCGACGACGGCGAGCTGCCGGAGGCGCTGAAGGGCACGCACGGCTGGATCAAGATGGGCGTCATGGCCGTCGAGATGGAGGCCGCCGCCCTGTATATGAACGCGGCGCGGGCCGGCAAGCGCGCGCTCGCGATCTGCACGATCTCCGACCACATCCTGACGGGCGAGGCCTGCACCGCCGAGGAGCGGCAGAGCTCCTTCACCCAGATGATGGAGCTGGCCCTCGAGACGGCGAGAAAGCTGGAGAAATAAGATGAAACGGATCTTTTTGATCGTCCTCGACTCCTGCGGCGTCGGCTATGAGCCGGACGCGGCGGACTTCGGGGACGTCGGGGCCGACACGCTGCGCGCGTGCGCCAAAAGCCCCGAATTCGACATGCGCAATCTCGTGTCGATGGGCCTCGGCAATCTCGACGGCATCGACTATCTGCCGAAGGCCGCGCAGCCGGCCGCCGCGCTGGCGCGGCTGCAGGAGCTCTCGCGCGGCAAGGATACCACCATCGGCCACTGGGAGATCGCGGGCATCGTCTCGCCCGAGCCGCTGCCGACGTATCCCAACGGCTTCCCCGAGGAGGTGCTGCAGCCCTTCCGCGAGGCGACCGGGCGCGGCGTGCTGTGCAACAGGCCCTACTCCGGCACCGAGGTCATCAAGGACTACGGCCGGGAGCACGTCAAAACGGGCGACCTCATCGTCTACACCTCCGCCGACTCCGTGTTCCAGATCGCGGCGCACGAGGCGGTCGTTCCGCCCGAAACGCTCTACGAATACTGCCGCGCCGCGCGGAAGATCCTGCGCGGAAAGCACGGCGTGGGCCGGGTCATCGCGCGGCCCTTCGAGGGCGAGTGGCCCTATCAGCGCACGACCCGCCGCCACGACTTCTCCCTCGAGCCGCCGCGCGAGACGATGCTCGACGCCATCGTGAAGGCCGGGCAGGAGATGATCGCCGTCGGCAAGATCCACGACATCTTCGCGGGCGAGGGCATGACCGAGTTCACCTACACCGCCGGCAATACCGACGGCCTGGCCAAAACGCTCGCGCTGGCCGACCGGGACTTCCGCGGCCTGTGCTTCGTGAATCTCGTGGACTTCGATATGCTCTACGGCCACCGGCGCAACCCGGACGGCTATGCCAGGGCGCTGCACGAGTTCGACGCCTGGCTGCCGGGCTTCCTCGCGAAGCTCGGTCCGGACGACCTGGCCATCCTCACCGCCGACCACGGCTGCGACCCGAGCTATCTGAAGCACACCGACCACACGCGCGAATATATCCCCATGATCGCGCTCGGCCCGCGCGTGAAGCCGGTGAATCTCGGCACCCGCCCCGGCTTCTGCGACATCGCCGCGACCGTGACGCAGCTGCTCGGCGTCCCGTACGAGACGCCCGGCAAAAGCTTTGCCGCGGACATTGTAAAGGAGTGAGCGCCATGACGCGCGAAGAGCTGATCGGCCTCGCCAGGGAGGCCATGACGCACGCCTACGTGCCGTATTCCGGCTACAAGGTGGGCGCGGCGCTGCTGACGAAGCAGGGCCGCGTGTACCAGGGCTGCAACATCGAAAACGCCGCCTATTCTCCCACCAACTGCGCCGAGCGCACCGCGTTTTTCAAAGCCGTCTACGAGGGCGAGCGGGATTTCGCGGCCATCGCCGTCGTGGGCGGCAAGGACGGCGCGATCACGGGCTTCTTCCCGCCCTGCGGCGTCTGCCGGCAGGTCATGCTGGAATTCTGCCGCCCGGATTTTCTCATCCACATGGGCGGCGCGGACGGGGAAATCAAAACCGTGACGCTCGCGGAGCTCGCCCCCTGGGGCTTTTCCGCCGGGGATTATATGAAAGAAACGGATTCGGCTGCCCATTCGGGGCAAAAAGGTTGATTTTCCGGCCAAAGTGTGTCATAATGCATTCACAGCATAAGCTGGGATATATTCAGGTATATTCAAATTTAATTATGGAGGAATCATCATGAAAAAGATCCTTGCGCTGCTTCTTGCAATCGTGATGCTCGTGGGCATGGTCGCCTGCGCATCCAACGGCAGCACCTCGACCGCGACGGTCTCGACGCCCGCCGCGTCGGCCAGCACATCCACCACCGAGACCGCGACCTCTTCGGCCGCGACCTCTTCCGCCGCGTCCTCGTCCGCTGCCACCAGCAGCGCGGCTGCGACGTCCGTCATCAAGAAGGTCGCCCTCGTCACCGACGTCGGCACCATCGACGACGAGTCCTTCAACCAGGCCACCTGGCAGGGCGTCAAGGAATACTGCGAGGCCAACGGCGTCGAGTATACCTACTATCAGCCCACCGAGGACTCCACCGACGCGCGCTGCATCTCCATCGACCAGGCCATCGCCGAGGGCGCGAACGTCATCGTCATGCCGGGCTATCTGTTCGGCGCCGCCGTTCTGACCGAGCAGGACAAGTACCCCGACGTCTACTTCCTGGCCATCGACGTGGGCTCCGGCGACCTGACCCTCGACTATAAGACCTTCTCGCAGCCCTCCGCCAACACCACCTGCATCACCTTTGCCGAAGAGCAGGCCGGTTATCTGGCTGGCTACTCCATCGTCGAGGACGGCTACACCAAGCTGGGCTTCCTGGGCGGCATGGCTGTTCCCGCCGTTATCCGCTACGGCTACGGCTATCTGCAGGGCGCGCGCGACGCTGCCAAGGCCATGGGCGTTGACGTGAGCGTCAACTACACCTACGGCGGCCAGTTCTTCGGCGACGACACCATCACCGCCAAGATGGAAGGCTGGTACTCCAACGGCACGCAGGTCGTGTTCGCCTGCGGCGGCGGCATCTACACCTCCGCTGTCGAAGCTGCCAACATGTACAAGGGCAAGGTCATCGGCGTTGACGTTGACCAGAGCAGCATCGATCCGTGCATCATCACCTCCGCGTTCAAGGGCCTGCAGCCGACCGTCGTCGCCACCCTGACGGGTCTGGCCGGCGGCAACTGGGACACCACCTACGGCGGCAAGTTCCTGACCATGGATCTGTCCCAGGGCGACTACGTCGGCCTGCCGACTGCCGACACCGCATGGCGCTTTGCGACCTGGACTGTCGATCAGTACACCGCCGTCAAGAATGACATTCAGAGCGGCAAGATCACCATCGACAACAGCTCCGACAACGCGCAGCCCACCATCGAAGGCATCACCGTCAACTACGTTGACTGAGTTCCCCGCATAAACAAAATCCCCCGCGGGCCTGCAGCCCGCGGGGGATTTTGTCTGTCAGAGGGACTGCGGAGCGGGGCTGCGGCGTTACCGGCCCACGGAATTGCGGCCGTGGATGAGCACGGGCATGCCCTCGTAGATGCTGGCATAGATCTTCGCCATGGACGACTCCGGGATGTTGACGCAGCCGTGCGAGCCGCCGTAGACGTAGTTGGTGCCGCCGAACGAGTAGCGCCAGGAGGCGTCGTGCAGGCCGATCGAATCGCCGATCACGCTGACCCAGTATTTGACGAATACCGAGTAGTCCGCGCCGCTCAGGGTGATGTTGGTCTGCATGTGATGCGCCCAGTACAGGCCGGTCGGCGTCTGGTGGCCGCCCAGCGCGCCCGTGACGATCGGGGTGGTGATGACCACGTTTCCGTTTTTGACCATGGTCAGCTGCTGGTTGTCGATGTCGACCTCCACATGCGAGGCCTCGATGCTGAAGGGCTTGCCCTGCTTGTCGTAGCAGGCGAGGCAGGCCGATACCGTGCCGCTCTCCAGCCCGTACAGCTGCTGGCGCAGCGCCTTGGCCGTCGCCTGCTCATCCACGCGGTAATCGCAGCGGAGAAAGTCGATGGAGATTGGCCCTTTTTTGTAGGACTTGAACTGGTAGGGGACGTTATAGCGGTTCCAGGTCTGGCCCCAGCCCGCGATCAGCGCGGAGAGCGCCTGCTCGTCCACGCGCACATGCCCCTGACCGTCGGAGACCATGAGCGTTTTCAGCGTGTCCGCCGGAACCGTCTGCACGTCGGGAGAGCCCGCGAGCTGCACCGTCAGCGCCAGCGTATCGCAGGCGGAATTCCATGCGCTCTCGTCGAGCGTGACGCCCTCCTGCGAGATGTGCAGGCGCTGGCCGGTTTTGAGCGTCTGCTGCAGGTCCGCCGCGGCCGCCGCGTCGACCGCGCCCTCCGCGATCAGCGTGTCGAGCAGGCTCTTGTCCCCGCCCCGGACGGCGGCCGCGAGCGCGCGCTCGCTCATGAGGGCCAGATCCCCCCGCGTGAACGTGCCGCCGAAGAGCGAGTCGCTGTAGATGCCCGTCTCGGCCGCGAAGGCCTCGGCGGTGTCGTATGTAAAATCAGTCCCGTCGCGGTAGCCCAGCGCGCGCAGCAGAAACACCGCGTAGTCCTTCGCCGTGCAGGTCCTGCCGCCGCCGAAGGTCTGCTGGGAGCTGCCCCTGGTCAGGCCGTTTGTATAGAGCCAGGCGATGCTGCTCTCGGCCCAGCCGGCCGCGTCGGTGAACGGCTGCGTGAGCGTGCCGGCGGCGAACGCGTCCGCCGCCGTCTGCTCCTTGCCGAGCAGACGCACCAGCATGACGGCGGCCTCCGCGCGGGTCGGTTCGCGCGCCAGGTCGAACCCGGAGGCGGTCCCGCGGAAGATTCCCACGGTGGACAGCGCCTGCGCCGCCGTGTCCGCGGAGGAGGCGAACGCCGTTGTGCAGAGCAGTGCGCAGAGCACAGCGGCGGCCAGGATCAGGATGCCGATTCTCTTTTTCATGATTCCGATCTCTTCTCTTTTCAGTTTGCCGCACTATGGCAAATCTCCCCTATCGCGAACGATAAAGGAGATTTTGGAGCAGGGTACGGGAATCGAACCCGCCTTTGTGGCTTGGGAAGCGACCGTTCTACCAATGAACTAACCCTGCGTCGAAAATATTTTAGCATCTGTCCCGTGAAAAAGCAACTGTTTTTCTGCCGGCGCGCGCGCTTTGTGCAGTCCGCCAAACCCTTCGCCCGCTTTCGGCGCGGCGGGACGGGGCAAGACGGGGTTTTGCAGGTTCCGCGCGGGCGTGACAAAAAGCAAGAGAATAAACGACATGGACAAAAAACGGCCGCATCTCTATACTATGAACTACAATTTGAAAACATTTGTGGGGTGATTTTTTGTCGTACCGTACTCGCGGCGTCCTGCCCGTACCCGTTCCGGCCGTCCGCTTCCTGCCGCTGCCGCCGCCGGAGCTGGTCGCCATTCCGCACTGCGGCGAACTGTCTCTCGCGGCGCGCCCGTTCGTCCGGGAGGGCGAGCGCGTGTTCCTCGGCCAGCGGCTGGCGGACGGGGCGGAGGGCTGCGAGCCGGTGTTCGCCTCCGTGTCCGGGCGCGTGCGGACGCTCACGCAGACGCACATCGTCGTGGAAAACGACGGCCTGGACGAGCGCAGGCCCGACGGGAGCGCCTGCGCGACGGCGGACGGGCTCTCGCCCGCCGCGCTGCGGGAGCTCTTCCGCGAGCTTGGCGCGCTGCCGCCGGTGGGGCGGATTGTCGTTGTGAACGCGCTGGTGCCGGAGCCGGGGATGGACGACGGGCTGTTCTGCCGCGAATACGAGCGCGTGTTCAGCGGCCTGCGGCTCTATCTGCGCGCGTACGAGCCGGCGCGCGCCGTCGTGGCGGTGGGCAGACGCCAGCAGACGGCCAGACGCCTGGCCGAGCAGTGCGGCTTTGCCCCGGCGCTGCTTGCAGGCCGCTATCCGCAGGCGATGGAGCCGCTGCTGCTGGAGAGCCTGTTCGGCGGCCGCGTGCCCGAGGGCTGCGCGGTGCTCCGCCCGGAGACGCTGTGCGCCCTCAGCGGCGCGGTGTACGAGGGGCTGCCGCCCGTCTTTCAGACGGTCTCGCTTTCGGTGCCGGACAAGCCCTGGAACCGGCTGCTCCGCGCGCCCGTCGGCACGCCGGTCGAGCACCTTCTGCGCGCGGCGGGGGAGGCGTGGCCCGTGACGCTGTGCGGCGGCGTCATGACGGGCCGGCCGCTGCCCGCGCGCCGGACGCCCGTGACGCGTGGGCTGCGCCAGCTCACCTGCCTCGAGGCGCAGGAGCCGCTGCGTCCGTCGCCGTGCCTGCGCTGCTCGCGCTGCGCCGGCGTCTGCCCGGCGGGGCTCTTTCCCGCCCTGCTGCGCCAGAGCGCGCAGCGGAAGCTGCGGCTCCGGGCGCGGGAGCTGTGCCTGCGCTGCGGCCTGTGCGCGTGGGTCTGCCCGGCGGGACTGCCATGCTGGTATCAGTCCGGCAGAAAGGAGGCCGCCCATGACGTCGGCGCCGTATCTGCGGCGGGGTGAATCCGCCCTTGTCTTCGAGCTGGACGCGCTCTTCGCCCTGACGCCCGCGATGGCCGGCGCGGTCTGCGCCGGCGGCTGGCACGCCTACGGCCTGCTGTTTTTGAGCGCGGGCATCTGCCTTTTGCTCGATTTTCTCGCCGCGCGCCTGCAGAAGCGGGCGCTGCCGGACTACGGCGTGTCGGCGCTCGTCACGGGCGCGGCGCTTGTGCTGCTGCTGCCGGTCCGCGCGCCGTACTGGGCGGTCCCGCTCGGCGCGGCGGCGGCCATGGCGGCCAAGATGCTGCCCGGCGGACTCGGAAAAAACCGCCTGAATCCGGCGGCGCTCGGCTGCCTGCCGGCGCTGCTGCTCCTGCCCGCGGTCCGCTTCGCGCCGGGACTGCCGTGGGGCCAGACCGACGGCTGGGCCGGCGATTTTTCCGGCGTTTTCCTGCTGCTGGGGACGGCGTACCTCGCCGCGCGGGGCTTCCGCCGCTGGATTCTGACTGGCTCCTATCTCGCGGCCTGCCTGGCCGTCCAGACCGCCTTCGGCCTCGGCCCGGCGAGTCTCGGCGGCGGTCTGCTGACGGCCGCGTGCTGCCTGCTCGCCGACCCCGTGACAACGCCCATGACGCCCCTCGGCCAGCTCCTGGCCGGGCTTGCGGGCGGGGCGCTCGCCGGCGCGGCGCGGGGCCTGGGGCAGCCGTATCCGGGCGCCGTGCTTTCGGTGCTGGCCGTCAACCTGCTGCACAGCGCCCCGGACCGGGCCGCGCTTCGCCTCGCGCCCGCGGGCGGGAAAAGCGGGTTCCGCGGCCGTTTTCGACCGTTCATGTTACAGTCAGATTACAAATAAAAAAATCGCTTGACCTCCACACGCGGTTGGAATAAGATGCCATTATGGAGCACGGTGGGGAATTGTCGGCTTTTTTGGGAAGCGGCTGTTTCTCGCCCAAATTTGACAGGAGGAAAACCAAATGAAGAACTTGAGAAAGGTTCTTGCGATTCTGCTGGCGGCGATCATGCTGCTGAGCCTCGTCACCCTGGCGAGCGCCGCCGACAAGGCCTATACCGACGCCGCGGCGATCGAGCAGAACGGCCAGACCGAAGCGGTCGACGTGCTGTCCTATCTCGGCATCCTGAACGGCTACGGCGACGGCGCGTTCCGGCCGAATCAGAGCATCACCCGCGCGGAGGCCGCCAAGATCATCGCGATGTTCAAAAACGGCGCGACGGATATTGACGCCCTCTATACCTCCGCCAATCCCTTTACCGACTGCAAGGGCAGCTGGGCGGAGAGCTATGTCGCCTACTGCTACAAAACCGGCATCATCGGCGGCGTCGGCAACAACCTGTATGCCCCCTCCGCGAAGGTCACCGGTATCCAGTACCTGAAGATGGTCCTGATCGTCCTTGGCTACAGCGCCAAGGAAGAGGGCCTCGAGGGTCCGTCCTGGGCCGTCAACACGCTGGCTCTGGCCAAGCGGGTCGGCCTGCTGGATGGCCTCGGCGACAGCTTCGATGTCTCCGCGAATCTGCTGCGCGGACAGGCTGCGCAGATCATGTTCAACGCCCTGAACGCCCACACCGTCGAATACGGCCAGGCCTACAAGTGGACCGATGCCGACCGCACGCAGCTCGACGAGCTGGGCTACCTGAAGGTCAACGGCTACAACTACCTGACCGTCGCCGGCGCGATCGACACGGGCCGCCAGCTGATGGAGGCCTGGGATCTGTCCGTTGTGTACGCCTACGACGTCTGGGGCGCGCCGAACCACAGCTGGTACAAGGGCACCACAAAGTTTGTCACATACGACGACAAGCCCGTCCTGACCTACACCAAGGAGGTCAAATACTGCGACATTCTGGTCGATCTCGGTGTCGCCAAGACCTCCACCAGCACCAAAACCGTTGACTACGTCGCCCAGAACGGCGCGCTGCTCTACGACACGAATGTCAACAGCTTTGCGGATACGTACAACCGCACCCATCAGGATTCCCATATGATATACGCCGATCTGCTGCTGCGGCACAACGCCAGCGACATGTGCCTCACAGACCGGAGCAAGGTATCCGCCTACAAGACCATCGGCGGCACCGGCGTGCTGACCCGTGTCTTTAAGCTGAACAGCGGCAAATACGCGATCGTGGTCATCGACACCTACTTCGCGCAGGTCACAAAGGTCATCGCCAACGCTCACGCCGTTCCCGCTTCCCTCGACCTGACGGTCTGGATGAACGGCTTCAGCGACGACGCCGACACCGGCGACGAGGGCCAGATCAATGTCAATACCGTCAACTACTCCGGCACATGGGCCAAGTACGACTATGCTCTGGTCTACCGCCTCGGCAACCTGAATGCCGATAAACGCGTTGTTGGCGGGACCGACTTCGGCGGCGATTCCGGCGACGTCTACGTGCAGAGCAAGTCCACCGCCGCGGCCACGGCTGTGCTGAAGAAGTACACCAAGGAAGTCTCCACCACGGTCGGCGACAAGACATATCCGGACAACCGGAACTTTGACCTGGGCTATCCCGGCGAGACCGGCACCACCTATAATGTGTACACCGATTCCTACGGCAACGCGATCGCGCTGATCGTCCCCGCCAAGGTCTACAGCTACGGCGTGATCGACCGCATCGCGTGGGAGCACAAGGATCTGGGCAACCCGCTTGCGCAGGCCAATCTGGTGCTGATGGACACCACCAGGGTCGATGCGGTCACGATGGCCGGCATCGTCGAGGGCACCGAGAAAGCCGGCACGGATTACACGGCCTTCTCCAACTACCCGACCAACAGCAGGCCGGACTTCGCGAACGCGACGGTCTCCTCCAACTGGCCGGACAACACGAAGGAATATGAGAACCGGGTCTATCAGTTTACGAGCACCGAAGCCGGCTATGTGATTACGGCTGTGGGTATCGAGTCCGAGACGACCGACATCACCAAGGGCGTTCCCACCACTGTCGCCCCCGGCATCCGCACGAACGACAGCACGGTCTACCTGGTCAAGACGCTCGACGCTGACGGCAAGGTTGTCTACAAGACCTATACCGGCTACAAGAACATGCCCTCGATCGAGGGCGCGGTCCTCTCCTACTTCGCCGACAACAACTACGTCACCCGCATGGTTGTCGATGCCACCGGCGCGCAGGTCGGTTTTACCTCCACCCTGTACTACATCCCCGACGACGGCCCGGACGGCGCCGACGGCAGCTTCCGCACCTATGACATGTATCTGGGCGACGTGCTCAAGGAGATACCCGCCCTGGCGACCGGCCTGGATAACTATGATGGCCCCGGCCTGTACACGGTCAAGACCAACGAGGCCGGCCAGATCACCGGTATCACGCGGATCGACATGAGAAGCGACAGCACCGGCTACAAGTTTATCCCCTTTGTAAAGGTCTGCGACGGCACGGTCATTGAAAATGCAGCGAACATCGGCATCAATGTCACCCCGGCTGCCGGGATGACGCCGCCGGCGTTCTATCTGGTCGAACACCGCACCATCACGGCCATTGATCCGACGGACGAAGCCTATCAGGGCGGCCGCTACTCGGCGTTCTGCGTACTCAACTCCGCCAAGGAGGCCACGGCCGTCTATTTCACCCCGGCAACCACCTGAGCAGCCGCACAATAAACCAGCTGCCCCGGGCCGAAAGGCCCGGGGCAGCTTTTGTCTGCGCATGTGATATGGAATATCAAAGGCAATCCCGCACAATTCCAAGCGCGGAATTGCGCTGCGATGCGCTATTCCTGCGGGGCCTCCGGGGCCGGACTGCCGCCGGGATTGCCGCTGGGACGGCGGCGGCGGCGACGGCGCGGCTGGTCGGGGCGGGGCCCCTGCTCGTCAGGGCTCCGGCGCTCGCCGGACTGGTTTGCGGCGGGACGGGGCGGCGCGGCGGGCGCGGCCCCTTGCGGCTGGCCATCCTGCGGCGTGCCGGCGGGCCTTCCGCGTCCTCTGGAGCGGCGGCGGCGGCGCGGCGCGCCGGCCTTTTCGCCCGGCTCCGGATCGGCGGCGGGCTCGGGTGCGGCCGCCGGCTGCGGCTCGGTCTTCTGCGCGATCACAGCCACGGAATCCGGATAGATCACCTCCGGCAGCGGCTCGAAGGCCGCCGGTTCCCCGGCCTTGACAGCCGGGCGCGGCTGCGACGAGATCGGCGCGATGTCGCGCGGGATGGGCGGGTCGTTTTTCCGCGCCTTGCCGCTGCGCAGCACGCAGATGTCGCAGTTCTGGTAGCAGCCGACTGTTTCGGGATGGTCCTCCATGCGCACCTTGACGCTCTGGCGGAGCAGGTTTACCTCCGTCACGGTGCCGCGCCCGTCGGGCGTATCCACGAACGATTCGTTTTTCGGGGAGGTGCGCAGCAGATCCTCATAGGCGTCCTGCTCGTATTTGAGACAGCACATCAGCCGCCCGCAGGTGCCGGAAATTTTCGTGGGGTTGAGGCTCAGATTCTGCGTCTTTGCCATTTTGATGGACACGGGCTGGAAATCGTCGAGGAATTCCCGGCAGCAGAAGGGCCTGCCGCAGATGCCGAGGCCGCCCACCATCTTGGCCTTGTCGCGCACGCCGATCTGGCGCAGCTCGATGCGCGTGCGGAAGACCGACGCCAGATCCTTCACCAGCTCGCGGAAATCCACGCGGCCCTCGGCGGTGAAGAAGAACAGAATCTTGCTGCCGTCGAACGCACACTCCGCCGAAACAAGCTGCATGTCCAGCTTGTGATCGGTGATTTTCTGCATGCAGACGTCGAACGCGCGTTTTTCGCGCTCCTGGTTGTCGGCGTTGACGCGCTCGTCCTGCGGCGTCGCCATCCGCAGCACCTTCCGCAGCGGCGGCACGGTGTCGGCCTCCGGAACCCGGTGGTTGCCGACGATGCAGCAGCCGTATTCGCTGCCGCGCGCAGTGTCGATGATGACGTGGCCGCCCGCGGGGATCGTCAGCCCGTCGGGATCGAAAAAGTAGGTTTTGTCGTTGTTGCGGAAGCGGATGTCCACCACGGTCACGAGCACGGGCGCCGGCTCGGCGGGCGCGGCGGGCTCCTGCCGCTCGGCCTGCTCGATCGCGCTCTCGGCTTCGATGAGCTCCTTTTCTGCCTGCGCCGGCGTCGGCGCCGGCGCGGGCGCGGCCTCCGGCGCGGTCTCGGCTTCCGGCGCCGCTTCGGTCTCGGGCGCGGCTTCTGTCGCTGCCGCGGCCTCGGTCTCCGGCACGGCCTCCGGTTCTGTCTCCGGCGCGGATTCCGGCTGCGGAGTCAGAATATCTTGTTCGTCCATGCGGTTTCTCCTATCTGCCGCCGTCCGGCGGCGAAAGCATGTTGCGGGAAGGCAGCCTCGCACGATTCGCGGCCTGTGCCGGAAGCGCGCCTGCCTGCATTGATTGCGTCATACGCTGCCGAAATGCCCGCGGATACCCCCGGTATCCGCCGCGCCTTACAGCTGCGTGGTCAGCCAGCCGATGACCGAGCCGACGCCTACGTTGGCGTCCAGATCGTCCAGGGCGGTCTGCAGGGCGTTCGCGGCGGCGAGCAGCTCGGAGCCGGTGCGGCTCCGGCAGATCGCGGCGCACTGCGGACTCGGCGAGGCGAGCCCCGCGCGCGCGGCGAGCGCGTCGCATAAAAGGCGCTTCCACTGCGCAAAAAGCGGCGAAAGCTGCTCGCGCTTCCGCTTTTCCAGCGGCAGCAGCACCTCCAGCAGTCCCAGCGGGCTGCGCGCCGCATAGCAGTCGGCAAAGGCGGCGGTCTCCGGCGCGAGCAGGCCGTCGTCCAGATGCGCCAGCGCCTGGCCCAGAAAGCCGCCCGCGCGCAGATACGCCGCGCGCAGCGCCTCGTCCGTCCGTCCGGGGCTGCGGCGGGCCAAAAAGTCCAGCGCCGTGCGCTCGTCCACGGGACAGAGCCGGAGCTCGGCGCAGCGGCTGCGGATCGTGGGCAGCAGCTTCTCCGCGTTGGTCGTGAGCAGCAGAAACGCGGCATAGTCGGGCGGCTCCTCCAGTATCTTGAGCAGCGCGTTCTGCCCCGCCAGGCCCAGATCCTGCGCGCGCGGAATGAGATAGATCTTCCGGCGCCCCTCGTTCGGCCGGAGAAAGACGTCTGCGCGCGCGCCGCGGATCAGCTCGACGGAGAGATTCTTCTTCGCCTCGTCGTCCACGGTGATCACGTCCGGGTGCTGGCCGGAAAAGACCTTCCGGCAGGCCGGGCAGACGCCGCAGGGCGTTTCCCCGCCCCCGGTGCACTGCATCGCGGCGGCCAGCAGCCGGGCGAGCGTGCGCTTCCCGGAGCCCTCCGGCCCGCAGATGAGGTACCCGTGCGAGAGCTTGCCGGCCGCGGCTGCGGCGCTCAGGCGCGCCTTCAGTTCTTCGTTGCCCAGGAAATCGCCAAAATTCATGCCGCGCCTCTCCATTCCATACCTTAATTATACAGTATACCAGATGTTTTGCCAATCGGCTACTGTTTTTTTCCGTCCGGATAGGAAAACAGCGCGGCGCGCGGAGAAAGCCGTCCCGCGCGCCGCCATCTGCCGCAAAACAGCGCCGCGGGCCCGAACCGGGCGCCATTCCGGCAGAAAAAACGTGAAAAGGGAAGCCCTGGGCCCTTTTCACGTTCCATCACCAGCCTGCAGACGGCAAACCCGCAAAAATCCACCGATTTTTGCGGGTTTGCGATTGCTGAAAAAGCCTCGCAGCGCTTGCGCCCACAGGCGCGAACAGCTCGTCAGGTTCGGCTTTCCGGCAGACCGGCGGCGGCTGCTGCGTCAGCTCTCCATCTGCTTGCCGAGAAATCCGGCGACCGTCTGCACGAGCCTGAGCTCCCCCTCGCCCAGCGGCGCGTCGCCCTCCTCGAGCAGCAGCAGCACGCAGCCCATGAGGTCGCCCTCGGAGAGAATGGGGGCCGCGGCGCCAACGTGGTACTGTTCCACCGTGTCCGAGACGCGCAGCTTGCTGCCGCCCTCGAGAAAGCGGTAGGCCTTGCGCGCCTCCATGAGCCGCTCCAGCTCCTGCGAGCTGCGCTTGTCCACAAGATCGCGCCGGGGCGCGCCGGATACGGCGATGACCGTGTCCCGGTCCGCCACCGCGGCGATCCGCCCGGTATTTTTGCCGATCGAATCGCAGATCTGCGCGGCAAATTCCGCCAGATCCCCCATCGGCGAGTATTTCTTGAATATAACCTCTCCGTCCTTCTCCGTGTAAATCTCCAGCGGGTCGCCCTCGCGGATGCGGAGGGTGCGGCGGATCTCCTTGGGAATGACGACCCGGCCGAGGTCGTCGATGCGGCGGACAATTCCAGTTGCTTTCATACTTCTATCGTACCTTTCATTCGCTTTTTATTGAATTCTCTCTGGGTTCCAAACTTTTTCGGACGTTTATTGTTTGAGCACTGTGGATATACTGTATCATGCCATACAATCAGGCCGCCCGTAATTGTCTGGAAAACGGTTGAAATTGCAGCGTTTTCAGCATTTTCCCACGGCAATGTGCAACGAATTGGCCCAAATCCTGCCATGTGTCAGGAAGCAAAAGTGCCGCTTCTGACAACTTCATGTCTTTGCTCCATTATTATCCGCAGTTGGCACGAAGTTATTCCAAGGAAATTTCAAGGTCGGTTTTTGAAATGAACAGCGCCGGCTTGACGAGCCATGTCAAGCCGGCGCCGTGTACGTTATTCTTCCGATTTTGGCGGTGAGTTATTTATATTTAAGTGATAATGAATGTTTTTGTTTATACACGAACCCATTTCCTGATAAAAATTGTTCTGCCGGAGGAATATTTAATGTTTATTTGGACGAAGCCGCGAATTTCATCGCCGAAGGCTGCAGCGTGATGTTCTACAGCCACCGGCAGCGCAAAAAGGCCGACGAATATTTTTCGTCGTTCCGGCAGCGCTTCGCGGCGGAGAAGGACATCGGCGGAAAGCCGGTTTTCGCGCTCACGTTTCCGAAATGCTCCGTCCGCGACTACTTTTTGATCGCGGCTTCAGACGAACACCGGCAGAAAATCGGGCGCGCAATCTGCGGCCTGCTCACCGGTCCATTCGGCAAAGAAGGCATCTGCAAATTCCGTTCCGGCTTTGCCGGGATCGGCATTACCGTCTGCCCCTTCTGCGGCTATGGCCACCCCATGGAAATCGTGTACGGGATGCCTGCACATGAGGCTGAGCAGGAGGCAGAGAGGGGAGAGATCATGCTGGGCGGCTGCTGTGTGACGGACAGCGATCCAAAGTGGTATTGTCCGAGCTGCAGACGAAAGTTTTAACGGGGACGGAGGTTATATGCCCTTGCCCTTTTTCCGATTGGGCAGCGGCGTGATCGGCTCAAGAATCCCGACGACCGTCTGAACCAGCTCCCGGTTTTCCATGTCCAGAATATAATGGAGCTTGCCGCCCTCGTAGGGCAGGGCAATCTCCGCGCCGGCCAGCACCTCCGCCAGCTCCGGCAGCATTTTCACGAAGGCGGTACTTTCGCATACCGGCAGAAATGCAAAGGCCGCCGGCCAGCATGCTCCGGCGGCCTTGTCCCGGCAATGGAAACTCTGCAAAAGCCCGCGGAAGAGAAATGATTGATAAACTGGGAAAAACAACTTCGAATGGATTGACAGATTTTGTATGGCCGTTATAATGGTATTATGAATATTTTGGCAAAACCGTCGAAAGGCGGCGACGCAAAGCTATAGGGCCTGTCCGTAACCGGTGGCCGCCAGCTGCAAGCGGATTCAGAGCCCTGTAGAAATACAGGGCTCTTTTTTGCCTGGAGGCAGGGAAAATAAGAAATTTTGGAAAACAGAGCGATGCGTACAAGATATGGGACAGATGAGATGTTAGAATGTGGCGTGTTGGAAGGTTGATTGCAAGAGTGAAACTGCTTTTTACCGGAAGAATGCAGTGAAACTCTGACTGCTCATGCAATAATGACGTACTTATATAAGCTTTATAAAAGGAAATCAATTATAAAAAATCATGAATTGCAGGGGATGAGGCAATGAGACCAGAAGAAGCAAAGTATATCGCTCATATCAGAAGCTCAGACAAACATGAGCAGACAGTTGCAGAGCATAACAGTGGCACTGCGGCTTTGGCCGGGCTAATAGGTGCTGAATATGGAATGAAGCATTTATCATCACTGTCCGGAGGTCATCACGATGATGGGAAAAATACGCCGGAGTATTACGCGTATATAAAAGCGGTTTCAGAAGGCGAAAAGGTTGTCCGCGGGTCTGTGATACATTCAACATATGGGGCACGTATTGCAAATGAGCTGACGAAAGAGTCCGATATTTCGTCAAGACTGGCCGCCGAAATGATTCGCATCGCGATCATGAGCCATCATGGCCTGAGGGACGCGATTTCAAAAGATGGCGTACTGATATATCAGCAGGCTACGGAGCATATTGAGCATTCATATGAAGCTGTTGAGCGCATCGTATACGAGAATCACAGCAGAGAGGATACGGAAAAAGAGTTTTTGCAGGCTCGTACAGAGGCAGAACAAATTCAGTCCCGAATCAAAGAACTCAATTCAAAGAAGAGCGGGCTTGGCTCCGCCCATATCTATTTGGCTTTCTATGTGAGACTGCTTACATCCATACTGATAGACGCTGACCGTACGGATACCGCCTGTTTTGAGGACAATATCAAACCGGCGAAGCGGCTGGATGCAAGAGAGCTGCGTAAGCTTTGGCATGGCTATCGCAATTATTGCGACGGACAGATTCAAAAAATGCAATTGGAAAAGGAACCATCACCGCTGGACAAGTATCGGGCGGAGATTTCCGAGGCATGCGCCCGGTTTGACGGCGGGGCAAGCGGAATTTTCCGGCTTGTTGTTCCCTGCGGGGCTGGGAAAACGCTGTCTGCATTGCGTTACGCACTGCAGACAGCGGAACGCTATGGAAAACGCCATATTTTTTATATTGCTCCGTACAACTCGATTCTTGAGCAAAACGCCGGTGAGATTGCAAAGTATATCGGCGATGATGAGGCGGTGCTGCGCCACCACTCGAATATTGTGTTTGATGAAGACGACGGGGATGAATTGAAGAGATACCAGCTGCTTGCAGAAAACTGGGCGCGATCTCCGATCATTGCCACGTCGGCAGTTCAATTCCTGAATACGCTGTTCGCCGCAAAGACCTCGGCGGTACGGCGCATGCAGGCACTTGGCGAATCCGTCGTCATCGTTGATGAGATTCAGGCTTTTCCCATAAAGACGCTGAAACTCTTCAATGCCGCAATGAATTTTCTGGCCGGCTTCTGCGGCACCTCCATCCTCCTCTGCTCTGCGACGCAGCCGCTGCTGGATGAGATAAAAGAGTATAAGATCATTGCGCCGTCAAATTTAATTCAGGATGAAGATCGATACCGGGAGGTCTTCCGGCGAGTTGTGATCGAGGATGATACAAAAGGAAATGGTTACACATACGCCGAGGCGGCCGACTGCATATTTATGAAGGCGCAGGCAGTAAAGTCGCTGCTTGCTGTCGTCAATACAAAGGCGGCTGCGCGGGCGATTGCAAAGCGCATAAAAGAAATCGCAGGCACAGATGATGGATATCAGATCTATCATCTTTCCACGAACATGTGCCAGGCGCATCGGGAAGCTGTTATTCATGAGATGCGCGCTTCTCTGTCAGATAAGAATAATAAGTGTAAAATCATCTGTATCAGCACAAATTTGATCGAAGCGGGCGTCGATATATCCTTCGAGCGCGTTGTTCGTTCTTTGACAGGCTTGGACAGCATCATACAGGCTGCGGGACGATGCAATAGAAACCACGAGACAGCATGCGGCACAGTATCCGTCATCTATATCCGGGACGAAAGAACAGAGGCCCTTTCAAACATCAAAGACGCGCAGGAAGCCACGCGGGAGGTCTTGTACAGCATCCAGTGCAAGCCGGAGATTTATCCCGAAGGCGCGCTCTCAAAGCGGGCGATGGATGCGTTTTATACTAAGTACTATATCAGACTTCAGAACGAAATGGCGTTTCCCCTGAAAAATGATCCGGAGCGTACGATCATCGACTTGCTGACAACAAATAGCAGTGAGAGTAAGCGATGCAAGGCCTCAGGCAATATCCTTCTGAAGCAAGCATTCAAAGAAGCCGGCGATGCCTTTGCGGTCATTGAGGATATCGGCAAGAAGGATGTTATTGTTGCATTCAATGATGACGCGCGCAAACATATCAAAGCATTGCTGAACTGCCGCTTGGTTTCAGAGCAGAAAAAAGAGCTGCGGTATCTGCAGCAATACACGGTGCAGCTTCTGCCTTATACCATAGAAAGAATTGGCGCCGGCATACAGACCGAAGATGAAATTGGCGTAATGCTCTTGTCGGGGGACTGGTATGACGACAGTTACGGCGTGGAGGATGAGCATGTACATTGATTTATTAAGGAGGTGTGACCATGGAGGAAAAACGCAATACGGTCGAATTTGAGGTGCAGGGCGGCAGGGCACTTTTTTCCGACCCAATCACACGCGTGGGAGGTGAGAAAACGAGCTATTACGTGCCTACATACGAAGCGCTGAAGGGCATTCTCTCCTCGGTCTATTGGAAGCCAACGATTATCTGGATCATAGACGCGGTTCGAGTTATGAACCCCATCCAAACGGTGTCGGAGGGTGTACGAACCAGGAATTATGACGGCGGAAACGATCTCTCAATTTATACTTACCTAAAAGACGTGCGTTATCAGGTTCGTGCACATTTCATCCGCAACGACAACAGGCCGGAGCTCTATCATGATTACATTGAAAGCAAGCATTATCACATTGCCAAGCGCATGATAGAACGCGGCGGCAGACGCGATGTTTTCCTGGGGACGCGCGAATGCCATGGCGACATTTCCCCGTGCGTATTTGGCGAAGGTACGAGCGCGTATGGTGACATCGCCGAGCTTTCGTTCGGATATATGCTGCATGGTTTTACGTATGCCGACGAAGCAGTCAGGGAAGACGAAAAGGGCCGAATGAGCGTCCGATTCCATCATGTCGTGATGAAAAATGGAAAAATTGAATATCCCACGCCGGAAGAGATACCAAGTAAGGACAGAAGAATCCTGCATAAAATGCCCATAAAAAAGTTCGGAGAGGATATAGAGAACTTTGTCGGTCTTAAGGAATTTACCAACGAGGAGGTGGGGCTATGAGTTGGGTGGCTGCGCTGCGGGATTTATATGACAGAAACGCGTGGCGAGCGGGCGAAGTTGAAATTTGGAACGGGAAGCCGCTTGTACTGATTCCGCTCGGATACGATACCATGAAGGCTCAAATAGAGATCACAATAAACAAGGACGGTGATTTCCTTAACGCCCGTACGCTTGATAAGTCGGAATCCGAAACCATTGTTCCCTATCCGGATAGACGAACCAGTGGGGTGAAGGCGCTGCCGCTGTGTGACAGCCTTGAATATATAGCGGGTGATTTTATTGACTGCGCAGACCGCCTTCTTGATGATGTCCCAGAAAAGAAGAGAGCCCGCACGCTCAGCGATATTAAAAAATGTTACCCATCCTACATCAGCGGCTTGAAGGCATGGCAAGAATTTGATCCCAACAATGTTCAAGTAGCGGCAGTTTTCAGATATGTGACAAAGCAGTCGGTGATCGCAGATTTGAAAAGCGCAGGAATCCTGATATCAGATGAGCGCGGTATGCTTACCGGTAAGCAGAAAATACAAGGTGTTGAAATCAGAAAAGCCTTTGTCCGATTCCGGATCTACACCTCAGACGCATCCCAGTGCGAGACGGCCGTCTGGCTTAATAAAAATCTGCAGCGTTCGTTTTTCGATTACTACTTGTCAACAGCAAAAAATAGGGATCTCTGCTATATGACCGGGGATCTTGAACTGTGTGCAAAAACGAATCCCGTAAAAATTCGCGGAACATGGGATGTAAAGGCAAGTCTCATCTCGTCCGACGATAAAACGAATTTTACCTATCGCGGACGGTTCAAGACAAAAGATGAGGACAGCGGATATAACGAAGCAATGTCGGTCGGGTATGAGACGTCACAAAAAATCCACAATGCACTCAAGTGGATCATCCGCCGCCAGGGATACACACGGGACGGTGTATGCATCGTCACATGGGAGAGCGACTTGAAGCCGCTGCCGCAGTTTTACGGAAGTTCTCCAGAAATCATCGGGACAATCTCAGAGCAGGATGAAAATGATGCCGCGTCCAAAGATGAGCTCTTCGGAGAAGAAGAGGAGAACACAGATACGGGATATATGACAGCAGCCGAGTTCAACATGGCGCTCGATGGTTATTCGGAGGGACTGAATAACACTTCACGAATGTTTGTCCTCGCGCTGGACAGCATTTCGCCCGGCCGGCTGGCACTGACGTATTTTAAGGAACTCTCATCTTCCCGATACCTGAACAGGATCCGGTCCTGGCAGGAAAGCTGCTGCTGGAGGCAGGAATACTTCGATCAAGAGAAGAAACTTTGCCATTACGAGGGCGTTGGTTCCATACATGAAATTGCTGTCGGCGTCTATGGAACAGAGCAAAACAAACGGTTGACTCTGCGCAAGAACAGCGACGGAAAAGTCCCGATGCTGACCGCTGCATTTGACCGCCTGAAGCCCTGTATTTTAGACGGATCGCCAATTCCGTCGGACATTGTTCAGGCAGCTGTTGTGAAGGCCTCCAAACCAGTTTCCTATGAAAGCGGCTTTCATTATCTTCGCGTGCTGCATACGGCCTGTGCGCTGACGAAGAAATACTATTGGGATAAAGGAGTGAAATATGATATGAAGCTTGATGAAAATTGTTCCGAAAGAAGTTACCTTTTCGGCCGGCTGCTTGCCGTTGCGGAAAAGATTGAGCGCAGCACCTATAAAAAAGATGAAACACGCACAACAAACGCAGAGCGGTATATGCCGCAGCTTTCCCGAACACCCTTGCGGACATGGGAAATCATTCGCAGAAATACGCAGCCCTACCTGAACCAGCTGACACCTGCCAGCCGCGAGTATTATAAGAACCTCTACGGCACGATTTGTAATCTGTTTGAAGCCGGAGCATATGATTCAAAAGCCGCACTGGACGGAAGATATTTGCTCGGATATGACTGCCAGCGCGAAGCATTGAAATACAGAAAAAATGATGCTGCCAATATGGATCCTGACACGGCAGCAGCGGACAGCATCAATAAGGAGGAAAATTAAATGGGTACGCTTCAGAAAAAAATCGATTTTGCGGCAATCATTTCAGTCACGCGCGCCAATGTCAACGGCGATCCGCTGAACGGGAACCGTCCCCGTGAGGACAGCGACGGATATGGCATTTTCTCAGACGTCGCAATTAAACGCAAGATTCGCAATCGCCTGCAGGATATGGGGGAATACATATTCGTGCAGTCAGACGGCCGGGAAAACGACATGGCCTTCAATCCTTCGCTCAAGGGAAACTATCATAATCTGCGCGACCGTGCCGCAGGTGAGCCGCAGCTCGCAGCCGAACTGAAAAAGGGGAAAGATGCTGACGCTGACCTCTTTGCAAAAATCGCATGCAGCAAGTGGACAGACGTCAGAACATTTGGCCAGGTCTTTGCATTTAAGAAAGATAAGAAAAAGGGTAAGAGCGAGGAAGACGATACCGGCAGCGAGCTTTCTGTGGGAGTACGCGGCCCGGTGTCCGTTCAGCAGGCAGTCAGCGTTACCCCAGTTGAGATCGTGGACATGCAGATCACAAAAAGCGTGAACGCAGAAGGCGGAAAGGCTGGCAAGGCGTCTGACACCATGGGCATGAAGCACTTTGTCAATTTCGGGCTGTACGTGATTCGCGGCAGCATCAACTGCCAGCTTGCCGAGAAGACAGGCTTCACCGACGAGGACGCGGAAAAGGTGAAAGCTGCGCTCTGCACACTGTTTGAAAATGACGAATCCTCTGCCCGCCCGGCGGGAACTTGCGAAGTCTGCCGCGTCTATTGGTGGAAGCACGGCGAAAAAACGCCAAAGGAAACATCCGCCATGGTCCAGCGTTCTTTGAAAATTACGGCAAAAGCTGAAACGCCTCACTCGTTTGCAGACTTTGAAATCCCGGTTCCGCAAACGATCTGCATACCGGAAATTATTGACTTGATTTAACCATTAAAAACTGAGTATGGTGGGCATATGCCTAACATTGACCGGTTTGCTCGCTGACGTTTCATAATACGTACAGACTAATTTATATAGCGCATATATATTTTCAGTCAATTCGCGGACACCTATCTGGCCCTGGAGGGCGAAAACGTGCTGGTTTTGCAGGACGAAACCACCCTGGGCCGCTTTCCGCTGCACACGCTCGAGGGCATTCTCTATTTCGGCTACAAGGGCGCAAGCCCCGCGCTGATGGGGGCCTGCGCGGAAAACGGCATCAGTCTCTGCTTTCTGACGCCGAACGGGCGATTTTTGGCCCGCGTCTGCGGCGAAACGCGCGGCAACGTGCTGCTGCGGAAAAAGCAGTACGCTGCCGCGGAAAATGAACTGGAGAGCTGCCGGATTGCCGGGAACATGATCGCGGGCAAGCTCCTGAACGCCCGCTGGGTGCTCGAGCGCGCCACACGCGACCACCCCCTGCAGCTCGACGCGGAAAAACTGAAGGGCGTCAGCGCGGCGCTCGCCGACTTCGCCAGACTTGCCGCCGAAGCCGTGCAGCCGGACGTTCTGCGCGGCATCGAGGGCGAGGGCGCGAAGCGCTATTTCGGCGTTCTGGACGAGCTGATTCTGCAGAGCAGGAACGATTTCTTCTTCCACACCAGAAACCGCCGCCCGCCGCTCGACAACATGAACGCGATTCTATCCTTCGCCTACTCCATTCTGGCGCACGACTGCGCCGCCGCACTGGAATCGGTAGGGCTGGACCCCTATGTGGGCTTTCTGCACGGCGAGCGGCCGGGGCGGACTTCTCTCGCATTCGATCTGATGGAGGAACTGCGCCCCTGCTTTGCGGACCGGTTTGCGCTCTCCTGCGTCAACACGCGGCTTCTGCGTCCGGAGCATTTTGAAAAGAGCGAGAGCGGGGCTGTGTGGCTGACGGACGCCGGCAGGCGGGCGTTTCTCACCGCGTATCAGGAGAAAAAGCGCGAAGAGCTGACGCACCCGTTCCTCGGTGAAAGACTGCCCTGGGGGCTTGTGCCTTATGTCCAGGCGCTGCTGCTGGCAAGATATCTGCGCGGCGATCTGGACGCCTATCCGCCGTTCATCTGGAAATGACCCGAAGGAGGCCGCCATGCTCGTCCTCATCACCTACGACGTGAATACCGAAACGGCCTCCGGCCGCAAACGCCTGCGCCAGGTGGCCAAGCGCTGCGTCGACTATGGCCAGCGGGTGCAGAATTCGGTCTTTGAGTGCGATCTGGACGCCGCGCAGTATAAAATCGTGCAGGCCAAACTTCTCAAGCTGATTGACCCGGAGACGGACAGCCTGCGCTTTTACAACCTCGGCGACCGCTATGCCGGCCGCATCGAGCACTTCGGCATCCGCCCCGGCTACGACCCCGAGGGAACGCTCCTGCTGTAGTGCGAACCGCCAGCGCACACCGTTTTCCCGCGCGCTTCGCACCGGAAAAAGAGCGGAATTCAGAACATTCGGTCGAGAAAAACAGCGCAGACTTTTCCAACAAACGTATGAAAAGCATCCCTTTTATGCAGAACGCACAGAAAGAAATCCTTTTCTTGTGCTCTTTTGCCGTCGCTCCCCGCACGGGGAGCGTGGATTGAAATCAAACCGCGCGGTCAGTATAATAGGTCCGGAGGTGGTCGCTCCCCGCACGGGGAGCGTGGATTGAAATCATCGCTCCTCGGAGATCGAGCGAATCGGTCTCCGTCGCTCCCCGCACGGGGAGCGTGGATTGAAATTGGACGGCTGGCTCGCCTGGGTCGCGGCCGGGAGCGTCGCTCCCCGCACGGGGAGCGTGGATTGAAATAATTTCTCCGACTATGTGCTCAACACCAACATGGTCGCTCCCCGCACGGGGAGCGTGGATTGAAATTTGTCTCCCGGATGACTTCTGGCAGCTCTGCACGTCGCTCCCCGCACGGGGAGCGTGGATTGAAATATCGAAAATCTTGAAATTCTGATTTACCGTATTGTCGCTCCCCGCACGGGGAGCGTGGATTGAAATATTGAAAAATCCGTAAACGACTTTATTGAGACATAGTCGCTCCCCGCACGGGGAGCGTGGATTGAAATGCATTGGTAAGCGCGATGGAGATGGCCTGCACAGGTCGCTCCCCGCACGGGGAGCGTGGATTGAAATTTGAGCTGGCGCAGGCCGACCGGGAGGGGCGCGTGTCGCTCCCCGCACGGGGAGCGTGGATTGAAATCAGTCCTCCGGCGCCGGTGCGGCGGCCTCTGCGGGTCGCTCCCCGCACGGGGAGCGTGGATTGAAATCCATCTCTCGGACTGCCCCTGGTAGTTGTAGATAGTCGCTCCCCGCACGGGGAGCGTGGATTGAAATGCTGGGGCTGCGATGTCTGGCTGGTCGACAACGAAGTCGCTCCCCGCACGGGGAGCGTGGATTGAAATACGAGCCGCCGGGCGAACTTCCCGCCGGTCATGCCGTCGCTCCCCGCACGGGGAGCGTGGATTGAAATTAATCGCATCGAAATCGAGGGGGTTATACCCGATGTCGCTCCCCGCACGGGGAGCGTGGATTGAAATCATTTTCATCTGAAACAACCTTGGCATCGCTCCGTCGCTCCCCGCACGGGGAGCGTGGATTGAAATCACAACATCGCTCCCAGTGTGGAAGCAGCCATCAGGTCGCTCCCCGCACGGGGAGCGTGGATTGAAATTGTCATAGCGCATCACAACTAACTACGATATATTGTCGCTCCCCGCACGGGGAGCGTGGATTGAAATATCTGCTGCCTCCTGGATCTGCGTGGCTGTCTCCGTCGCTCCCCGCACGGGGAGCGTGGATTGAAATGCAGCTCGTCCATGCAGATCGGAAGCGAATTGCAGAAGTCGCTCCCCGCACGGGGAGCGTGGATTGAAATGCGCTGTCTGCGGTGACCGGCACGGAAACGCCATTGTCGCTCCCCGCACGGGGAGCGTGGATTGAAATTCTTGTCATCCTCTTGGACGGGCTGTCGCTTATCGTCGCTCCCCGCACGGGGAGCGTGGATTGAAATTCGGGGAGACGATACGGGACAGCGGAAAAGCTACGGTCGCTCCCCGCACGGGGAGCGTGGATTGAAATTGCGATGCATATGCCGCTGCATACAACCCGTCATAGTCGCTCCCCGCACGGGGAGCGTGGATTGAAATCATCGATCCTCATGGACTGCGTCACCGTGCCGAGGTCGCTCCCCGCACGGGGAGCGTGGATTGAAATCCGAACTGGTGTGATCTGCCGCGTATGCACTGCCGTCGCTCCCCGCACGGGGAGCGTGGATTGAAATTCCATCCTGCTCGTTAAGTTCACGCTGGTAGCTCGTCGCTCCCCGCACGGGGAGCGTGGATTGAAATGAGCGCTTGTTATAGACCTAACAGATCGACCACCGGTCGCTCCCCGCACGGGGAGCGTGGATTGAAATTAAAGCTCGATGTGCGCAGGCGTAAAGCTGTAAAGTCGCTCCCCGCACGGGGAGCGTGGATTGAAATAACGATCTGTATATTGATCCAACTAGCACAAACAGTCGCTCCCCGCACGGGGAGCGTGGATTGAAATTTGCAAGGTTAAGCAGCAAAGCATCCCAATATCCAAGTCGCTCCCCGCACGGGGAGCGTGGATTGAAATTAGAAAAAATCAGCGAAGAGGAAAACGAAAATTGGTCGCTCCCCGCACGGGGAGCGTGGATTGAAATTACAGGGCGGGTCAATTACTAACAGCCAAGACTTCGTCGCTCCCCGCACGGGGAGCGTGGATTGAAATACCTGCAATGCCAGCATGACGCGCAACCGTCTTAATGTCGCTCCCCGCACGGGGAGCGTGGATTGAAATTGGAAAGACAATCCGGTGTGTCTTGTCACCAGCGAGTCGCTCCCCGCACGGGGAGCGTGGATTGAAATTTTAGGCTGCCTGTGATGGTGTCAACGCTGACGCGTCGCTCCCCGCACGGGGAGCGTGGATTGAAATATAATTGGCATACCCGGCCGCATTGTAAGAAATTGTCGCTCCCCGCACGGGGAGCGTGGATTGAAATAACAGCAGCATCAGCAGCTCCCCGCCGAACGCCGCGTCGCTCCCCGCACGGGGAGTGGAATTGTCAAAAATGTGCAGTCGGAAAACACCCAAAACTGAGAACGAGCTATGCGGCGATGGGTTTCGCAGCGGAGCGTAGCGGAACCGCGAAACCCATCACCCCGGCCGTCAGGCGGCCGGGGCGGCTTTCTCGACGAGACGGTCATCGCCGCGGTCATGACCTGCGCCTCTCGGATGATCTGCGGGGGCCCGGAGGGGCTGACCGACACGCAGTATCAGGACCTGGTCAACCGGCGGATATGCGGGATGCTCCGCTGCGCGGCCTTCCTCGGGTACCGGGATCTGGTGCTCGGAGCCTTCGGCTGTGGGGCGTTCGGCAGCGACGCCAAAACGATTTCAGATCTGTTTTACAGAGCGCTGGAGGAATTTTCGTTCGGCGGGATGCGGGAAGACGACCTTTTCCGCCGGGTCGAATTTGCCGTTCTCTCCAGAGGAAACGAACAGTACAACTTCAGGGAGTTCTATCGCAATTTCGGAGACGGCAATTTCAATCGGGAAGCCCGATAAAGAGGGCGCGATCCGTTCCGCGGTCCCCCGCAGCCGTTCGCCCCGATTATACTCCCGCGGCGCCTGCGCGTTTTCCAGGCCGTATGACCGGTCCGGCCCGAACGCGGCGGCCTCAAAAGGAAATCACGGCGGGACCGAGTGCAAGCGAGGCGCGGTATATTTCGAAAGGAGAAAAAAACGATGTGGGACAAACCGAATCGTCAAAACGTGCTCTGGTATACAAAGAGCTCCGCCGGAGAGATGGTTCTTGCGAAGCCGGACGGAACACGAAAAGCCATTGGCGCGAAGCCAAATGATCCGATGTTCTCCACAAGGCAAGCCATTGAGGGCTGGCAGCGCGCCGTCCTGTTCATGGAGCATTATGGCGGCAGGGACGCGACCTCGTTCGCGTGCTCCATGGAAACCATATTCTGCTGGCCGCTGTATGAGCCGGAAAACGGTATCGGCGCGCTGGTCCTGGCGACGCCGCAGACCGCGGAGGAGCATGTCTATCCGTACCTGACGGAGGAACAGGTCCGCCTTTGCCGGGAGAACGTCGACGATTTCTACGCAGACCCCAATCTGCAGGCCGACTGGAGCGACTGGGTTCTGTACGGCGTCAGCCTCGTGTACCGTCTGGAGGATCGCAGCTTCCGGCCGGTCAGTTTCCGAAAAATACCCGAGCTTCGGCTCGAATGGGACGATGCCGACGAGTTCATTGACAATCTGCAGGATAAAGCGCTGCCCGCGTTTCTGGAGCGTCTGCGCCGTGAAAGGGAGTGCTGCCCCTTCGAGCTTTATACCAGGGACTGGCTCCGGTGGCTCTCGGAGCGGACGCCAGCTCTGAAAGCCGTGACGTTCTGGCATGAGGACGAAGAAAACGGCTGCTTTTCGCAATGGTATCGGGCGCCGTTCACAGTAGAGGGAATCCGCTACGAGACCTGCGAGCAGTACATGATGTCCCGGAAGGCTCTGCTGTTCGGCGACATGAATACATACCGGCGGATTCTGGCGGAACCGAATCCGGGGAAATGCAAACGTCTCGGCGGGCAGGTGACGCCCTTCCGTGCCGGGGATTGGGAAGACGCGAAGCGGGAGATCGTTTACCGCGGAAATCTGGAGAAATTCAGTCAGAATTTGGCGCTGCGCCGCGCGCTTCTCGATACCGCCGACGCTGTTTTGATCGAGGCCAGTCCGCTCGACCGAATCTGGGGCGCAGGCATGTCAAAAGAGCAACTTGTAGAGGACGACGGCACGCTGCTCACCATGCCGCCGCAGTGGGGCGGCGAAAATCTGCTGGGGCTGGCGCTGATGCGCGTTCGGGCTGCCTTCCTCGGCAGATGACGCGGCTTCTCCATTCTCTCAACAAATAGTCGATAACGCGGAATAGCAATGCAGCGAAAGGAAAACGAAGATGGATGTTTTGGATCATGCAATCAGATTTGCAGCGGAAGCGCACAGCGGAATGACGCGGAAGGGCACCGACGTCCCCTATATCCTCCATCCGATGGAAACAGCCGCCATCGTCGGAACCATGACCGCCGACCGTGAAATTCTTGCCGCTGCCGTCCTGCACGACGTTGTGGAAGATACGGGCCATACCATACAGGAGATCAGAGAAAAATTTGGGGACAGAGTGGCCGGCCTTGTGGCATCAGAAAGCGAGGACAAACGTGAAAATCTTCCCGCAAAGGATACCTGGCGGATCCGGAAAGAGGAAACGATTGCCCATTTGCGCCTGACGCGCGACCCTGCGGTCAAGATGATCACCTTAGGAGACAAACTTTCCAATATACGCGCGATATCGAGGGATTACGCTGCCATAGGGGACCGGCTATGGGCCCGTTTCAATCAGAAGGACAAGGCGGAGCAAGGCTGGTATTATGTGTCGATTGCCGGGCAACTGAAGGAGCTGCGCGATTTCCCGGCCTGGCAGGAGTACAACAGCCTGATTCGGCGCGTGTTTTCCGGGACGGCGGAGTCCGGCCCGCGGAATACTTAAATATTTATGAAAGGTCTCAAAGCAATCGGGCCGCGTTATAAGAGCAGGCGGCCTGGGCTTAGGAATGAGGAGCGAAAGAAAACCGCCTTTTCGGAGCATGAAGTGACCCCAAAAAGTTAGATAAATAAAAGAATCAAGCAGCCGCAAGGGCTTGCTGCCTGTGAAGAGCGGGCGGCAAGTCCTTTAACTTTGCCTTGCTGCGTCGGTTATTGTAATAGTCAAGGTGGTCAATCAGTTCCTGCTTAAAGTGCTCCATGGAGGCAAATTCCTGCAAATACAGCAGTTCACTCTTGAGCAGGCCAAAGAAATTTTCAATCACAGCATTGTCCAGACAGTTACCCTTACGGCTCATACTTTGCCGGATGTCCTTGGCCTTGATCATTCTCTGATACTGTTTATGTTGGTACTGCCAGCCTTGGTCAGAATGTAAAATGAGGTTCGTCTCATCCGGAATCATTGCAAAGGCCCCGTCCAGCATCTGCGCCACCATGGGGGCACCGGCCGGTCTGAGATGGAGCAGCTGACAATATCCCGACTGCAAAGATCCGGGATCGGAGACAAATAGAGCTTCTACCCAAACAGGCTGAACTCCGTGACGTCAGCCACCTACTTTTGGTTTGACCTCTCAACTTCAAAGTTGCGGTGCAGCAGATTGAGCGCAATTTTGCCCACGTCGCCGGTGGTCGGGGCGTCCAGAAAGACCTGCGCAAAGCCCGCGAAGATGACCCGGGAGAGGAAATAGGGGAGATAGACCGCCGTCTGCACCGCGCTTTTGAATTTCCGGCATTGGATCTCGTTAATCATGAGGGCCAGAAACACGTTGAAGGGAAAGCCGAAGATCAGATGGTAGACGTTGATGATGACGGTGTTCCAGAAAGCCTGCAGGAACGCGGAGTCCAGGAACATCTCCAGGAAGTGCTTGACCCGGGGAGAGTCCCAGATCCCGAGATTTGAAGGCCAGCTGAATGCTGTACATCGGCGCATCGTCGAAGACAAGCATGAACGCGACGCCGGGCAGCGCCAGCATGTAGATAAACCAGTATTTCCGGAGAATTAACAGGAATCGCGGACCTGCGTTCAGGCGTTCTCCCGCTGTTTTTGCGCTGTGTTTCGTTCGCTTTTGCATCTTTTTGATGCTTGCGGAACGCGTTTCCCGGACCGGCGATTCCGCAAAATCCACAATAACCGGCCGCCATCCAAACATTATTACTATTTTTAATTGGGAACGAATCCTCTCTTTATCAATTAGAACGATATTTCCCGCGATTTCAACCGGATTTATTCACAAAAAGCGGATTATCTATTTAGCAATAGTATCCAATAATGGAATAATTATTAACACGATTGTTAGCGAACTCCCGCCGCACAGCAAAGAGCCGGAAGACAGAGGGACGGGGAAGAGCTTTCACCGCGAGCAGCCGAAATCCTTTTTCGCAGTCTGCCCGGCCAGACAGAAAGCGGGGCGCGCATAAACTTTCCAAATGACAATCAACAGCCATCAAAGGCGATCCTAACAGCGCATGAAAAAATCAAAACAAGTAAATATGGATGCGGTTCCCTTCATAATCCGGCAGGAAAACAGCCGCTTTGGGCGAAGAAAAGATGAATCAGCTGCTGGAAAGCAAAGCGGCGGGAAGCTCGGGAGGAGGAAATCAAGAAGATTATGATAAAATATCGATCATGAACGATCAAAAACACCTGACAATATATTGACAAAGGATAATAAGACAGATACAATATAGTAAAATAATGATAGGAATTGCCGACCACCGGCAATATGGTGTTCAATATGAGCATTGATGAGCGTCGCCAGCAAATTATTCACATATTGCAGGACAAGGGAACGGTCTCCGTGAATAGCTTGATCGCCGCGATGGCGGAGTCGCCGGCGACCATTCGCCGCGATCTGACATTCTTGGAGGAAAACGGCGTTATCCAGCGCAGCCGCGGTTACGCTAAATACATTCAGCCCGAGGTGGTGCATCAGATCCAGATCTCGGAGGAGAAGGTAGCCGTCGCCCAGGCGGCGGCAAAGCTGATCCCGGAGGGGGCTACGATCTGCCTCGATTCCGGCGTTTCCTCTCTCGCGCTTGCCTATCAGCTCACGAACCGCGACGACATTACCGTCGTCACGAACTCGCTTTCGGCAGCCAACGTCTTCGCGGCATCCAAGGTCAACACCTATATGATCTGCGGTCATCTCGAGGGACGGCAGGAAGCCATCGTGGGGAACGACGCAGAGAGTTTCGTCCGCACGATGCACTTTCCCCTTCTGTTCCTGACCACCACGGGCATCCGCGGCGCGCAGGGACTGGTGTGCGTAACGCCTGCTCAATGCAGTCTCAAGCACGCGTTCATCGAATCTTCGGAAAAAGTCGTCCTGCTGACAGAGGCAAAAAAATTCGAGACCGATTCGGTCCGTATGTTTGCAACGTTCGATGAAATCGACGTTGTGATCGTGGAACGGCACATCGATCCCGCGATCGAGGCTGCGCTCCGGGAAAAGGGCGTGGAACTCATTGTGGCGGGAAAATAGACAGAGTATTTCGGTCGGGTTTTACGGATCGTAGGGGCTGCTGCAAAACGCGGAGCATTTTGCGGCAGCGCTTTTTTTACAGGCCGTCCGGCGATTACGTCCGGTCTCGAAGAAAAAAATGGAAACAGACAATCGCGAGTGATGCCTTTTTGGACGTATCGTCTGTGATTGTAGAACTGGCGGCAGAGGCTATCGGAATACGATCAAAATGCGCCGCAGCGGACGGGAGAACAGAGATGGAAACAAGGAAAGTGACAAATAAAATGATTATAACATGAAAAGCGAGAAAGAAATAATCAGAATTTGTGAGTATTAACAAAATATTCAGATACTAATTTGGGAGATACGAACATTGACAGTCCCAAAACGGCGTGATAGTATTGATAAGTAAAGACCGGAAACAGATTGCAATAAATCATAAGTGATTAATAAATGATTATTCTGGTCAATCCAAATTTTTGAGGAGGACATATGAAAAAGACAGCTGCGATCTTGTTGACATTGTGCCTGGTATTTGCCCTGGCGTCGTGCGCTGCAAAGAGCGCCACGGCTTCGACCTCTGCTGCATCGGCCGCCAAGAGTTCTGCGGCAAGTGCGTCCGCATCCTCTTCCACTGCGTCGGCGTCTTCCGCATCCTCGAGCGCAGCGGCCTCTGCGGCGGCTGCTTCTTCCGCGACATCTTCCGCATCCTCGTCCGCCGACGGCACGTTCGGCAATATAAAAAACGGCGTTCCGACCGACCCGACGGTCGCGCCAAAGGATCTGAAGGTTGCCGTCGTCATGGGCAACGCCTCCATGTCCGGTTCCAGCGTTCCCTGCGCGGCGATCGAGGAGATCTGCAAGCACTTCAGCTGGACGATTCAGACCTGGGATGGCGAAGGCGATCCCAGCAAGGAGAACGACGCGATCATGAGCGCGATCTCTTGGGGCGCCCAGTGCATTATCACCTGCAGCGTGCAGGCCAGCAACGTCCAGTCTTCTCTGCAGGCGGCCGACGAGGCGGGTATTCCCTGCGGCTCGCTGTCCTGCGGCAACGACACGCCGAACAAGGTGACGAAGGCGGAAGGCTACAACTATAAATACGATATCGGGACAGACTATCACGGACTCGGCTATTCGCTTGGACAGTGGATTCACGCCAACACAAGCGGCTCCGGTAAGGTGGCCTGCTGGGACTTCGCAGGCGAGTATTCGATCGATTATACCCGCGAAGGGCTCTATGATGCGTTCAAGGATCTCGGCATTGCGTATGTTGACAACGGCTGCTTTACCTTCGACCAGTTGGGCGACGTACTCAACCGCACGGTTTCCACTTATCTGGCGAACAACCCCGACACCGAGTTCATCTATTTCCCGTTTGACCCGGCAGCGCAGCCCGTTGCGGAATTCCTCGATCTGAACGGTTATACGGACGTCAAAGTCATCGGCGTTCTGGGCAACAGCGAAATGGTTTCGCTTATCAAGCAGGGCTCCACTGCCGCGGCGACCGCCGCGTATGACAATTCCTATCTCGGCTATGCCGCGATGGACCAGATGCTCCGCGTGCTCAATGGTGATTCGCTCATCGATCCGCACGGCGAAAACTGCCCGTATCTCGTTTTGGATAAGACGAATGCACCGGATGGCGACAGCGGATGGACAGCGCCCTTCGATTACGCAAGCTCCTACTATGCGGTGTGGGTGCAGAAATAACCGCTAAAGCGTCACGTAAGCTTCGCCGGTGAGAGAGTAAGAGGAAAAGCGCGGGCTTTTCCTCTTACTATTATCCGGAAAACTCTAGGAGGAACGAATCATGGCGAGATTCAAAGCAACGGTCAGCAAATTCTCCCTTCTGCTGGTTTTAGCGGCAGTTGTCGTGATTTTCGGCTGTATTTCCCCACAGTTTTTATCGATTTCCAACATCAGCAACATGTTCCTGGGCGGTATGGCAAGCGCCTTCTTGGCGTATGGCGGCATCTTCATTCTCGTCTCGAACGAATTTGATCTGTCGCTCGGCTATAACCTGTGCCTGTCCATGTGTACGGCAGCCTGGCTGGCTACGCTGGGGCTTCCGGGGGTGGTCGTGGTACTGGTCCCGCTGATTCTGGGGACTGCCTATGGCTGGCTGAACGGCCTAATAGTAGTCAAATGCAAGATCAGCTCTTTTATTGTGACGCTTGCGGTCGGCTTGACCCTTTCGGGTATCGCGCAGGTTATCACAGGCGGCGGCAATCTGTACCTGACATATCCGGCGTGGCTTTTGTACGTCACGAGGAAAAGTGTGTTCAACATCGGCATCTGCATTCTGATCTGGCTGGCGCTGGGCGTTTTGATCGACTTCTTCCTGACGCAGATTCCGGTCGGCAGGCAGATGTTCGCCGTCGGCAATTCGGAACGTGTCGCCTACATGGCCGGTATCAAGACCGCTCGCATCCGTATCCTCGCGTTTTCCCTGGCGGGCTTTTTTGCAGCGCTGGGCGGGCTCGTCATGGTCGGGCAGCTGGGTTCGGCGAGCTCGTCCTATGGCGTTTCGCTTCTGCTGCCGGCCTATGCGGTGGTCTTCCTGAGCAAAGCGGCCTTTAAGCCCGGGTATATCAATGTGCCCGGTGTCATCACCTCTGTCGCCCTGATTATTCTCGGCACAAGAGGACTGGAACTGATTGGATCCCCGACCTGGTGTGAATATATGTTCCAGGGCGTGGCACTGATGTTCTCCATGTGGCTTTCCGCCAGAACCTCTCCGATCGAAATCAAATAACGGGATACCAGTGGGGAATTTATCGGAAGGAGATAGAAACGTGGCAATTACGGCAAAAAACATATCGGTGACGTTTCCGGGAGTCAAGGCGCTGGACAGCGCGAACTTCGGATTCTGCGAAGGCAGGATCCATGCGGTTTTGGGAGCCAACGGCAGCGGCAAGTCTACGCTCGTCAAGGTCCTGACCGGCATCTATCACGCGGACAGAGACTGCGGCGCGGAGATCACCATTGACGGCCAGACAGTCCGGGACATCGTTTCCCCAAAGCAGGCGCACGATCTTGGCATTCGCGTCGTGCACCAGGAGAGTCCGCTGATTTTTTCCTTTTCCGTGGCTGAGTGCATTGCGCTTTTCAAGGGCTATCCCACAAACGGAATCAAGGTCAAGTGGGACGCGGTCAGGCAATACGCGCAGAAACTTCTGACGCTCTACCATATCAATGTCTCTCCGGAAACACTGACGGACAACCTCTCCGCGGCCGACCGGAACATGATCGCCATGGCCATGGCGATGGGTGACGAGGAGGAATCCAGGCAGACGCGGATCCTGATTCTCGACGAAGCAGACGCCTCCATCCCGGAGGCGGAAACAGAGGAGTTTCTTGCCCATGTGCGCCATGTCGCGGACATGGGGATTCCGGTCCTCATGGTCACGCACAGAATGAAGGAGGTCATCGGCTACTGCGACGACGTCACCATACTCAACGGCGGCCGCGTCGTATACAGCGGATTGAAAAGCAATATCAACGAGGATTTCATTGTCTCCAGGATGATCCGCCAGACGGACGAGACCCTGAGCGCAAAGGCGGAGCAGGCGAGCTGCAGGATCACGGATCTCTGGCGCGTGCTGGGCCGTCAACAGAACGGCGCGAACGAACGGCCGGTTTTGTCGGTGGAGGAACTGACGGCAAAAAATCTGAACGGCATCACCTTTTCCGTCAGATCCGGCGAAATCCTGGGTGTGATCGGCAACCCAGACAGCGGTGTGCGCGAGCTGCCGATGGTCCTTGGCGGGGACATGCCCATCCAGTCCGGCAGATACGTCGTGGACGGCCGGGAAATGGAGAGGCGGCTCACTCCGCGCAAGTGTTACCAGGCCGGCGTCAACGTACTGCCCTGCGACCGGCCCGTACGCGGCGGCATCATGAGCTGCACGCTCTGCGAAAATGTGCTGATGCCAAATCAGAAGCAGTTCTGGAATAAACCCGGCCTCGTGAAAAAGACCATGAATATGAGCATGGAGATTTTCGACATCCAACCCCGCAATTCAAGCGCGACGCTGTTCGGTAAGTTCTCGGGAGGAAATCAGCAGAAGGCGATCATGGCAAAATGGCTGTGCACCTGCCCGAAGGTGTTTGTGCTGGACGATCCGACCTATGGTGTGGACCCTGCCTCCAGAATCCGTATTTTTACGGCCATGCGCGAGGCGGCTGCCGCCAATGTGGCGATGATCGTTTTCTCGACGGAGCCGGAACAGCTCGCCGGCCTCTGCTCGCGTGTTCTCGCCCTGCACAGCGGACGGATTGTCGCGGAGCTGAAAGAATCCGACGGTACGCTGGATCGGAACTCTATTGCAAAGTGGTGCTACACATGATGAAGAAATTAAAGAACAGCTTTCTCTCCCATTATGTTCTGCTGTGGGTGCTGATCGTGCTTGTGATCGGCGGAGCAATCTGGAACCCGACCGTGCTGAATCCGTCGAATCTCAGCTCGATGATTACAGGCCGGGTTACAGTCGGAATTATGGCGGTCGCCATGACCATCTGTATGGCGGCGGGTGAGATGGATATCTCGCTTGGCTATATGCTGGGTACCAGTATCATGGTATCCGCGTTTGCAGGCATGCGCGGGGCGTCCCCGGCTGTCGTGCTGCTGGTCGCTCTGCTGACGGGGACACTGTTCGGCGCGCTCAACGGTTTTTTGGTTGTGGTTATCAAGATCCCATCTACGATCGTCACGCTCGGTTCCGGCATGATTATGTATTCCATCAGCATGGGCATGAACAATTCCAAGAGTATTACAGCCGTTCTGCCCGGCACGGTGACGGCAATTTTCAAAACGAGAATCCTGGGTTTCCTGCCGTGTGTATGGGCAATGCTGCTGCTGTTCATTCTGGCCTATTGGATGCTGGAACACACGCCGTTCGGCAAGCAGATCTATGCGGTCGGTTTTTCCCCGCGTGTGGCGCATCTCGCCGGTATCCCCACAAATCTTGTCAAATTCCTTTCCTTCACGCTCTGCGGCGCCATCGTGGGTGTTGCCGCGGCGTTCAACATCGGTCAGACGGGCAACGCTTACGTCAGTACGGGACCGAGCTATCTGATGCCGTGCCTCGCGGTCGTGTTTTTGTCGATCACAACACATAAAATAGGGCGCTACAACATTGTCGGCACTTTTATTGCGCTCTTTACGCTCGCGGTGGCTTACAACATCGCCGGTATGGCCGGCGCTCCGTTCTGGTTTGAAAACATCGCAAACGGTATCATCCTGCTGGGCGTCGTTCTCGCCAATGGCGAGGATTCCCGCTCGGCGCATAAGGGATGAAGATACAAGGTGCTGCGGAAGGAGCGACAGAGCAGTGAAAACGGTTGAAACAGTGCTGGGGCCGATCGGTACGGACGAAATTGGCGGCGCGCTCGTGCATGAGCATATTCTGGCGTCCGCGCCCGGTATTCCCGAGAATTATCCCCAGCTGTACGGCGCAGATTTCATGGAACGGGCACGCGCGGCGCTGTCGGCGCTAAAAAACAGCGGCATCAACACGGTCGTGGATGCGAGCACCTATGATATCGGCCGTGATCCCGTGAGGCTCCGGCGGCTTTCCGAACAAACTGGCATCCATATTGTGTGCACGACCGGTTTCTTTTCCAGTCTTGACCATTCCTTCGGAAATTTCAGCGAGGATCAGATCACACGCATCTATGTGGACGATCTGACGAAGGGCATGGCGGGAACGGCAATCAAAGCGGGAATCATCAAGGCGGTCATGGACCGGGAGTGCTGCACGCCCGGACGGATCCTGCAGCACCGCGCCGCGGCGGCCGCTTCAAACGAGACCGGCTGCCCGATCTTCCTGCACTCAACGTCCGAACTGGAGACGGGCCGGTATCAGCTGGCGCTGCTGAAACAGGCCGGCGCGAGGATGGACCGCGTCCGGATCGACCACATCCTCGACACGACGAATATGGAGTACATCCGCTGGCTGTATGACCAGGGAGTCTGGCTGGGCGCGGACCGGCTGCCGAGAGTGCGTTTTGAAGACGAGTATTTCGTTTCCACCGAGGCGAGGCTTCGCACGGTAAAGGCTATGATCGATGACGGCATGGCCGACCGAATGCTCTTCAGCCACGATGCATCGGCGGTCTCCACGCTCTGGGATACTGTCGATGAGAAGACGCTGCGCTTTGTACGGGAATCGGTCATCCCCGACGGGTGGCTGTTCATTCAGAAACACGCGTTTCCGCGGCTGCTCGAGATGGGCGCGGAGGAACAGACGCTGCGCCGGATCTTGTTTGAAAACCCGCGCCTTTTTTTTGAAACGGCGTGAAAAAGCGGATAGGACGCTGTCTTCGCGGCCGAATATCCGCCGGCAAACAGCAAAACCCGCAAAAATCCATTGATTTTTGCGGGTTTTAAGAGACGCTTCGAAATGCGCCGTATTTTGACGGCGCCGGGCGTCATTCGTTCGGATGGATAATCACTTTCATTACGGTATTGTCGTTCATCACCGCGTCGAGCGCCTCAAAGTAATTGTCGAGCGGGTATGCGCGGGAAATCACGAGGCTGCTGTCTACCTTTCCGTTTTCCAGCGCGTCGAGGCAAGCCTGAAAGCGGAACATCTGGAACGGAGATCCGGTGATCTTCAGATCCTTTCGGATGAGCAGGCCCGGATCGAGTCGGACAGTCTTCGGCTCAAAATAAAAGAAGGAGTACAGCACATAGCGCCCTCTGGGCGCAAGCAGGCGGATGCTGCTCTCGAACATGGGCCCGTCGTCGCCGGCGGCGTCGATGATGACGTCAAGCCCGTCCGGAAAGTGCTCGCGCAGGACGGATTCGTGGCGCGTCAAATCATTCGGATCAACCAGCACGGTTTCCACGCCGGCCTTTGCGATCCGCTCCAGCTTGGACGGTTCCCGGTCGAGCGCGACTACCCGACCGGCACAGGAATGGCGGAGAAGCTGCGCGATGATGCTGCCGCTCGAGCCGCAGCCAATGACCGCCACGTTGTCTCCGTAGCGCAGCTCGGCCCGGTCGACACAGTTGAGCGCGCAGCCGATCAGCTCGCACAGACTGGCGCTGTCGAAGCTCACGCTGTCCGGGATGCGGTAGACCTTGTCGCCGCGGCAGAGCAGGAACTGTGAAAATCCGCCGGGCAGATTGTGACCCTGCGAGAGAAAATGCTCGCAGGAAGTGAACTGCCCCTTCTGACAGTAGCGACAGCTGCCGCAGGGAATGCCGTTGTCGGCGGTGATCCGGTCGCCGGGCTGGATATGCGTCACGTTTTTGCCGACCGTCTCGGCGACGCCGGAAAATTCGTGCCCGGGCGTTGCTGGATACCGGCCCATGAGAGAGCCCTTGCGATCATGGCTGCTTTCGGCAGGCTTGCAGATGCCGCAGGACATGACCTTCATCAGCACCTGATCGTCCCCGCAGACGGGAACTGGGATCTCCCGCACGCGGCCGTTTGCCCGGCCCGGTTTTTCATAGACGACTGCTTTCATGAAATCCTACCTCGCTTCCCCAAAAATCTCTTTGATTAAAATATCACACAGATGATTATATGTCAACTTAAATTGATTGATATAGAATATAATAATCGGACATAAAGACGAGGATATTTCATGAAACGCACGGATTTGGGATAATGTTCGTGAGTACTGGATATAAAGTGAAATATTAAAGACCATAGATGAATTTTAATGATTATTATGTTGACATTTGTATGCAGAAAGGATTAAGATATAAGCAAGATCAACAGCGGACAGAAGACAGCCCCGCACGCTTCGCCGCGGGGAAGACCGGCTGAAATAATAAAAAGGAGCAAGCAGCATGAGAATGATGAAGGCGCTGGTACACGAAAAAGCGGGACGTCCGAACGCATCGATCAGAATGGTGCCGTATCCCACCTGTGCGGACGACGAGGTTATTATCAAGATCATGGCCTGCAGCATCTGCAAGTGGGCGGAGATCGGCCACGATACAGTCGGCGGCGGCGGCACGCTGGCAAAATACCCGGTCATCACCGGCCACGAGTTTGCGGGCTATATCGAGGAGGTCGGCAAAGATGTGACCGATCTCCGCGCCGGCGACCGCGTGACGGCGGACAACGCCGTACCCTGCGGGCAGTGCTGGTACTGCAAAAACGGAAAGCCGCTCTTCTGCGAGCATTTCGGCTCCCACGGCCACAACCTCAACGGAGGCTTCGCACAGTACATGAACATCATCGCGCGCAACGTTGTGAAGCTTCCGGATTTCCTGCCCTTCGACCAGGCCTGTCTCACGGAGCCCGTGGCCTGCGCGCTCGAGGCGCTCGACCGGGCGGACATCAAGCCCGGTGAGGAAGTGCTCGTGAGCGGCATGGGCCCGCACGGCCTGATCCTTGCGCAGCTGTGCCATTTCTCCAGCGCGCAGCATTCCGTGGCCATCGGCCTTGTACAATCGAGACTGGACACACTGGCCAGCTACGGCGTTCCGACCATCCTGGCCGACCGGAACGATCCGTCCGTCCACGAGGCTGCCATTGCAAATATGTTTCCGACCGGCGTGGACTGCATTATCGATACCTCCGGCTCGTTTACGATGGTGCGCAGCCTCATGAAGTTCCTGCGCAAGGGCGGCCGTTTCGTGCAGTACGGCAGTTACCACAGAGCCATTGAGCTGGATGATCCGGCGCAGTTCTTCAATGATCTGCACTTTAAAAACCAGAGCTATATCGGCGTGAGCTGCCAGGTGTACAACTTCCCGCGCGCGGTAGAGTACATGGCGAACGGGAAATGCAACGTCTCTTCGCTCGTGACGCACACCTTTGCGCTGGACGATTATTTCCAGGCTCTCGATCTCAACAAGACCGACAAATCCGCGCTGAAGGTCGTCATTCATCCGAACGGAGATCCGGAACAGAGATAAAACAGCCGCCGCGGCAAAGCGGCAGAGAAAGGACGTCATTCATGGAAAAGATGGATATCGATCTGGTATTTCAGGTCAGCGTCTGCGTCAGCAACGCGAAGGAAGTTCTGGAAAACTGGAAAAAGCTCTTCAATATCGACGAGAGCAAGATCATTCACCGCAACCTCAAGGAACTCTACGACGCGGGACAGTATCATTGCGGCAACTACAACGGCAAGCCCTGCGATTACTACCATGAGCTCTACCGGTTCGACTTGGGCGGAATCGACTTCGAGATCATCGAGCCGCTTTCCAAGGAACCGGGCAACCCCTATTCCGATTTCCTCATCCAGAACGGCGGAAACGGCATACACCACATCGCGGTGAAGTTCCGCAACCGCGACCAGATGGTGCAGAATATGGCAGAAATGGGCATTCCCATTTATACCTACGGCTATCAGGGAGAACCCATGGCAAACGGAAAACTGAAGGACTGCTATTTCTATGATCTGCGGAAGATGCTGGGCGTGATCTTTGAATGCGGGGACATCGTCGTCGGACCCCTGGCCAACGATCCGAGGGCGAACAATCCGTCCGACTATGACGACCGCAAGCTCACGACGCCGATGAAATAGAAGGGAAGCAAAGCACAATGAAATTTGTGGAAACGGTTCTGGGCCCTGTCCCGACAGACAAACTGGGCTTCACCCTGATGCACGAGCACGTCATGGCCTCCAACGCGGGCATTCCCGAAAACTACCCGCAGATGTACCGCCCCGATTATAAAGAGCAGCTCATCCGCGATTTCCGCGCGCTGAAGGAAAACGGGATCGATTCGATCGTGGACGCCAGCACTTACGATCTGGGGCGCGACCCGAAACGGGTGCGCGAGGCTGCGGCGGCAGCCGGGATGAACGTCATCAGCTGCACCGGCTTCTTCTTTCAGCTTAACCCGAGCTTCGGCGCCTGGACGGAGGAGCAGATCGCGCAGATGCAGATCGACGATCTCACCAAGGGCATGGCGGGCACGGCGATCCGGGCAGGACTCATCAAGGCCGTCATGGACGCTGAGGGTCTCACGCCCTGCCGCCGTCTTCTTCACCATGCGGCAGGCATCGCCTCGAACGAGACCGGCGTACCGGTTTTCATGCACTCCAATCCGCTCTACGAGACGGGCCGCTACCAGATCGCGCTGCTGCGGGAGGTCGGTGTGGAGCCGGAACGCATCAAACTGGACCACATGCTGGAGACGACCAACATGGACTACATCAAATGGGCCTACGATCAGGGTGTCTGGCTCGGATGCGAGCGGATTCCGCGCGTCACGGTGGACGGCGATCCCTATGCCGTACAGATCGACGCCCGCGTGAAAACAATCAAGGCGATGATCGACGCCGGTATGGCGGACCGCATGATGTTCGGCCACGATTTTTCCGGCGTGACGCCTGTTTTCGATACGCTCAGCCCGGAAAAACGCCGAGCGTTCGACGCGCAGATTCCGGGACGCTGGCTGTATATCAAGAACGTGCTCTTCCCGCGTCTCGTCGGCATGGGCGTAGACCCCGACGTGCTGATGAAGATCAACACGGAGAATCCCCACCGGTTCTTTGAAGGCGCTCATCCAAAGAAATGATTATTAAATGATTATTAAAGATTATTTATTGACATTAATAGATTTAAATGCTATAATAATGACGATAAAACAATCAATGGGGGGAAAATAAGATATGAAAATCGCATTCGGTGTGGATCCCGGCGGATTTTGCCTTCGGGAGGGCGTTCTCGCGCATTTGAAGGAAAAGGGCTGGGAGGTTTCCGACCTCGGCACGCAGGACATGGATCACGCGGTGCCCTATATGCTTGTGGGCGAGCGCGTCGCGCAGGAGGTCACTTCCGGGAAAGCCGATTTCGGTGTCGTTATGTGCGCCACCGGCATGGGGATCAGTATCGCCACCAATAAAAACAAGGGCGCGCGCTGCGCGCTCTGCGAAAGCTATTACACGGCGCGAGAGAGCCGCATCATCAACGACGCCAATATCCTCGCGCTCGGCGGCACGACGGCGAGCCTCCGAATGGCCTGCGAGATGATTGACGTGTTCGTGGAGACGCCGTTCGGGCAAGGACTGCCGGAGTTCCGCGTGGCTCGCATCCGGAGCGGGGCGGCCAATCTGGCTGCGTTTGAGGACAGAAAATTCAAGTAGACGGAGGAACCGGGAGCTGGGCGGATGAGACTCTATGTAATCGACTGCGGACGGATCGAGATGCGCGTGTCCAATCAGGTCACGTCCGGCGCGCCAGACGCGCGGAACGCGCCGGCGATCCCGGTGCCGTGCTGGCTCTTTCAGACAGAGCAGGGCTGGATGCTGTTCGACACGGGCTGCGACCCGGAGGGAATGACGAAAAACTGGCCGCCGGCGAGGCAGGAAAATCCCTATGTTTGTCCGCCGGAGCAGGAACTGACCGCACAGCTTGCCCTGCTGGGTATCCGGCCGTCCGACATCCGCTGCGTGGTGCTCTCGCACCTGCATCTGGACCATGCCGGCGGGCTGAAATTTTTCCCAAACGCCCGCGTGATTGTGAGCGGCGAGGAATTTGTGAAAACCATGCACGCCTATGCCGACCGGGATTTTTCCGGCTTCCACCTGCAGTCGGATATCGAGAGCTGGCTGCGTGCGGAGATCCGCTGGGAGCTTCTGAGCGAGCGGCGGCTGTCTTTGAGCGAGGAGCTGACGGTGCTGAACCTCGGCCCCGGGCACTCCTACGGGATGCTGGCGGTACTGGCGCGGACGCGCGGCCATGGCGCGATCCTTCTGACGGCGGACGCGGTCTATACGCGGGCGCATTTTGAAAATCCGGCCATGACGGCGGGGATCATCTATGACGCGGCGGGCTATCGGCAAAGCGTGGAACACCTCCGCCGAATCGCAGAGCAGACGCGCGCGGAAACGTGGTTCGGCCACGACCCGGAGCAGTTCCGGACGCTCGTCAAACTGCCGGACGGCTGTTATGAGTAAGGGGAGAGAAAACATGAAGAATCAGGCGATGGTCATGACCGATGTGCGGAAGTTCGAGCTTTGGGACATCGAGATGCCCGCGGTCGGCCCGGATGAGATCGGCCTCGCGGTAAAAAGCGTCGGCATCTGCGGCTCCGATATGGGTTTTTACGAGGGCAAGGCCTTTTCGATCTTTCCCGACTCGCTGCCCTTCGTGCTGGGCCATGAGGCGGCGGGCGTCGTCTACGCGGCCGGCGCAAACGTCAAAAACCTGAAGGTCGGAGACCGCGCGGCGATCGAGCCCGGCGTTCCCTGCGGCAAATGTAAATACTGTCGGAGCGGGCGCTATAACCTCTGTCCGAATGTCGTGTTTCTTGCGACACCGCCCGTCGAGGGCGCGCTCAAAAGATATATCCGCTTTCCCGCCTATATGGCGTACAGGCTGCCGGACAACATGAGTCTTACGGAGGGCGCGCTCATCGAGCCGTTGTCCGTGGGCATCCATGCCGTGCAGCGGGGCGAGGTAAGCGTCGGAAAAACGGTGGCGATCCTGGGCGGCGGCTGCATCGGCCTGTGCACGCTGCTCGCGGCGAAAGCCTGGGGAGCGTCGCGGATCATTGTGTGCGACCTGTTTGAAAGCCGCCTGCAAAAGGCGCTCGAGCTCGGCGCGACAGACCTTGTGAATTCCAAAGAGCACGACGCGGCTGAGGAGATCGCCCGTCTTACGGACGGCGAGGGCGCCGACGTCGTCTTTGAAACGGCGGGCAGCCCGGTCACGGCCGGACAGACAAGCTATATTGTCGCGCGGGGCGGCACGATCGTGATGGTCGGCAACATCCTGAAGGAAGTGCCGTTCAGCTTTCGAAACCTCTATAAAAAAGAGGCGCAGGTACGCGCGGTATTCCGCTACAACAATACGTATCCCATTGCGATTCAGGCGGTTTCCACCGGCCGCATTGACGTGAAGAAGATCGTCTCGGCGGTGTTCCCGTTTGAACAGTCCCAGGCCGCGTTCGACAAGGCCGTGGACGACAAGCTGAACTGCGTCAAGGCTGTGATCCGGATGGAAGACTGATCCACGATCTGAAGGAGGGAAACATTGTGAACAAACAGCAGGAACTGAAGACCAAAAAACTGGCGCTGGAGATCCGGATCGAGACGCTGAACATGCTGTCCAAACACGGCTTCGGCCACGTGGGCGGATCGCTGTCCGTTGCAGACGCGATCGCGGTGCTGTACGGCAGCCAGATGAAATACGATCCGAAGAATCCCAAATGGGACGGTCGGGATTATTTCGTGTTGTCCAAGGGCCACTGTGGCCCGGCGCTTTACTCTGCTCTGGCGATTGAGGGTTTCTTTCCGCGCGAAGAGCTGCTCACGATCAACAACGTCGGAACGCGGCTGCCCAGCCACGCCGACAAGAATCTGACGCCCGGCATCGATATGACGACTGGCTCGCTCGGCCAGGGCGTGTCCTGCGCACTCGGCATGGCGATGGCTCTTAAACTGCAGGGTAAACCCAATATGGTATACTCGATCATCGGAGACGGCGAGGCGCAGGAAGGCCAGGTCTGGGAGACGATGTTGATCGCGCCGAACAAGGGAGTGAAGAATTTCATCGTTCTGCTCGACAATAACCGCCAGCAGCTCGACGACTTCACTGATAAAATTTCGTCTCTTGGCGATGTACGGAAAAAAGCGGAGGACTTCGGCTGGTACGCGCTTGACGTCGACGGACACGACGTGGCGGCCATCGACGACGCGATCGAGGCCTGCAAGGCGTCCGACAAGCCGGGCTTCATTAATATGCATACGATCAAGGGTAAGGGCTGGCCCGCAAAAGAGGCGGTCAACGGCAACCATGCCTTCCGCGGCGCGGCTTTCGCCGGGGTGGACGAGGTCATCGAGAACCTGCGCAGGGAACTGGCGGCCCTGAACTGAGGGGAGAGGTACATATATGGTAAAGCTTGTGAAAGAAAAGATCGAGGATATCGAGCTCACAAAGGCCTACAGCCAGCAGCTTATTGCCCTGGCCAGGGAAAATGGCAGGATCGTGGACGTGGAAGCCGACGTCGGCAACTGCATCTACGGGCCGGATTTTAAAAAGGAATTTCCGGACCGCTATATCGATCTCGGCATCTGCGAACAGTCGCTTTCCAGCGTATCCGCTGGCATGTCCGCCGTGGGCATGGTGCCGTTCTGCCATTCCTTCGCGGTCTTTGCGTCGAGAAGAATGTGCGACCAGAACTATATTTCCTGCGCTTATGCCAAAAACAACGTGAAAATCGTTGCCTCCGCGCCCGGCATCTCGTCCGGTGAAAACGGCGGCACGCACCATGCGAACGAAGATATCGCGCTGGTACGGCCTATTACGAACATCACGATTATGGAGCCGGCGGACAGCGCCGCCATGCGCTGGGCGGTCAGAAACGCGGCCGCGAACTTCGGCGTCTACTACATCCGCGCCGAGCGGCTGAAGAGCTGCAAAATTTACGAGGACGACTCGGAATTTGCACTCGGGAAAGCAAACGTGATCCGCGGAGGAGCCGATGTTACGCTCATTGCCGAGGGCAGCCTGATGGTAAACACCTGCCTGCAGGCTGCCGATATTCTGGAAAAAGAAGGTATTTCGGCCCGCGTCGTGGATATTTTTACGATCAAGCCCATCGACGTCGGAACCATTGTCCGCTGCGCCAAAGAGACCGGCGCGATCGTCACGGCCGAAAACCATTCCATTACGGGCGGTCTTGGCAGCGCCGTCTCGGAGGTCCTGTGCGATCAGTTCTGCGCCGTACCGGTGAAACGGATCGGCGTTCCAAACCGCTTTGGTGAGGTCGGCACGCCCGCGGAGATCCAGAAGGTCATGCACATGATGCCCGAGGATGTCGTTCAGGCGGCAAAAACGGTCATCGCGGGGAAAAAATAAATGAACCTTCTCCATCCCGGCCGCGCGGCTGGGATGGAGAAATTTCAAAACGGAGGTTTTGTCATGCAGTTGTTCAGCGTGAACCCGAAAATCCATTTGTTTGATACCTTCACCCAGTTCGCTGGAGAATTTTCGCTCGGGGAAGACGATCTGGTCTTTACGGAAGCGGTCATTTACAATCATTATATTGAGAAGCTGTGTCTGCCGTGCCATATCGTGATCCGCGATAAATATGAGACGGGGGAGCCTTCCGAAGAGGCGATCGACGCGATTCTGCGGGATCTCAAAGACATATCCTACCGCCGTATGATCGCCGTCGGCGGCGGCAGCGTCATGGACACGGCAAAGGCGCTCGTGCTGACGGATGCCTATCCATTTGCGCACTTGACCGGCAAGACTGAACCGAATACGGCAGATCATGAGCTCATCAACATTCCGACGACCTGCGGTACCGGCGCGGAAATTTCATCGGGCGGCATCTATTTTATGAAGTCGACCGGGCTTAAAACAGCGGTTCTCGGCCAGGGCGTGGATCATGCAGTTCTGATTCCGGAGCTTGTGGAGAAGCTTCCGTTTAAAATATTCTTTCTCTCGTCCATGGACGCGCTCAGCCACGCGGTCGAGGGCTATCTCTACAGCGAGAGCTGCGTGAACGAATTTGGCCTTGCCATTGCGCGCGCAGCCATTACGACGATCGCCGGCTGTCACGCGGAGCTGTGCGTGAACGGGATCGAATACCGGACGAAGCTCTGCCGAAAGTTCCTGATCGCCAGCACGATGGGCAACATGTCTCTGACAGCAGCCGGAGCGAACCTTGTGCACGCGCTGGCTTATCCGGTCGCGGAAAAATTCCATATGGCACACGGCGAGTCCGTCTACCAGTTCCTCATTCCGGTACTCAAGATTTACGAGCGCGAACACGGGAACGGCAGACGGCTGTGCGAACTGAAGGAAATGCTCGCTCCGGCGTTGGAACGGGCTGGTTTCCCAGCGCACGGATCCGACACCTTCGATCAGCTCCAGGCAATGCTCAATTCGCTCTATCCGCTGCGGACGATGAGCGAAGCCGGCATGACTGAGGCGGACATCGCGCCATTCACGCAGAATATCATCGAAACGAAGCAGCGTCTTCTGACGAAAGCCTATATTCCATTCCGGGAGGAATGGGCGGTTGAGCTGTACCGGGCAAGACTGTAGCGGACGGATAGAAAGGTAAAGGACGTGCTGGTATGGAAAAAATGAGTATTCACGAACTGCAGCTGACGGCAGAATTATGCCGTCAGAAGATCCTTCGGATGTGCAAGGCACACAATGCCGGGCACTTGGGCGGCGCGAACTCCTGCATCGACATCGTCACAGCGCTCTATTTCCGCGTGATGAAAAACGACCCGAAGAATCCGAAGCTGCCCGACCGCGACCGTTTTCTGCTCTCGGCAGGCCATAAGTGCCTGGCGCAGTATTCTGCGCTGTGCCAGAGAGGCTACTTCCCGGAGGAGCTTTTGGACACCTACGGCTGCCTGGGCTGCAGGATGCCGGGCCATCCGGATATGAAGAAGCTGCCGGGGATCGAAGCCAATACCGGCGCGCTGGGACACGGCCTGTCCATCGCCTGCGGCATGGCGCTGGGCCTGCGCGCGCAAAAAATCGGCGCGAAGGTCTACGTCATCATGGGTGACGGTGAGCTCGCCGAGGGCTCCAACTGGGAAGCTGCCGCGGCGGCGTCCCACTATCATCTGGACAATCTTGTCCTCGTGGTCGACAACAACGGCCTGCAGATTGGCGGCGACGTCACGAAGGTCATGGATTTCACCCCGATCGGCGGTCACTTCCGTGGTTTCGGCTGGGGCGTGCGCGAGATCGACGGCCACAATATGGATGAGATCGTCTCCATGCTGGAATCGATCCCCGCGGAGCATGGAAAGCCGACGGTCATCATTGCGAAGACCATCAAGAGCAAGGGATTTTCCAAGGCGGAGGGCGTAGCTTCCTATCACTTCTGGCTGCCGACACCCGAGGAAATGGCGCAGGCGGAACGTGAAAATCTGGAACGGATTGAGAGGTTGCAGAAAAATGGCTGACGAAAAAAGAAACTCCAAAAAAGTGCTGGGCGCGAGCCTTCTCAAGGCGGCGGAGAAATATCCCGAGCTTGTTCTGGTTTCTGCTGACAGCGGCCCAAACTCCGGTTTCGGGGACTTTATCCGGCAGTATCCCGAGCGCTTCTATGAGTTTGGAATCATGGAACAGGGCGTCATGGGCGTCGCTTCCGGCATGGCCACGACAGGTCTCATGCCTGTCTTCTGCGCACCCGCGCCCTTTGTGACGGGCCGGCCCTACGAAATGTTCCGCATCGACGTGGGATATATGCACCAAAATGTGAAAATCATTGGGCGCAACGCCGGCTTCAGCTATTCTGACCTTGGCCCGACACATTATGGTCTCGATGACATCGCGCTTGTGCGGATGATCCCGGACGTCGTGATTCTGGCGCCGCAGTTTGCCGACGAGCTGGAGGCCGCCTTCGACGCGATGCTGCGCTACAAGGGCCCGGTTTATATGCGCGTGCACAACAGCGCGCTGCCTGTGCGGGGAAACAGCGTGCCTTTCGAGATCGGAAAGGGCAGCATCCTTTCCGAGGGCAATGATCTTGCCGTTATCACGACCGGAAATCTGACGCAGAATGTGCTCGAGGCACTTCCCATCATGGCTGCGAAGGGCGTCCGGCCGCTTGTGATCGGGATGCCGACCATCCGTCCGATCGATGAGGAGCTGGTCCGCCGTGCTGCGGCGGCCGGACGCATCATGACGGTCGAGGAACATTTTGCCGACGGCGGCCTCGGTACCATCGTATCCGATTTCTGCGCGAAGGAATGCCCGGTTCCGGTGAAAAAGCTCGGCGTTCCGAATCTCTACGCCACCTCGGGCGATTACGGTGAAATGGCGCATTTCTATGGTCTGGATGCAGAAGGGATCGCTGCGTCTGCGGCAGAATTCCTGGCCTGACCGGTTTTCATAGCTTTGCTGTTTTGCAGATCAGAGAGCTGCGGGCGCGCGATGACAGCAGTTCATCAGGAGGTCGTACATTTCCCCGATGGAGGCGAGGCGCGGGTTGTTTTTTGGAATTGTCAAGAAATGTGCAGTCGGAAAACGCCCAAAACTGAGAACGAGCTGTGCGGCGCGGTTTTCTTTGCCCATAGCCGATACTGCGTCGGCGGCAGACCCATCGGATTTCTCATGTAGACCCGGACGCGGTTATCGTAAGCGAAGATGCAGCGGAAGACAATGCTCTTCACTTCGCTCTGCGGCAGCTTATAGGCCGCGGCCTGGTAGATCTTTTCCTTTTTCTGCGTTGCGAAGAAGCTCTCCATCCGGGCGTTGTCAAAGCAGTGTCCGGTGCTGCTGAGGCTCTGACGCAGCTGGCATTTCTGCAGTTCAGCCCGGAAAACGGCACTTGTATACTGGCTGCCGCGGTCGCTGTGAAGAATGGCGCCTTTGACGGCGCGCCCGGAGGCGGCCAGCTGCCGAAGCGTGTCCACGCACAGTTCTTTTTTCATGTTGTCGCGCATGACCAAAGCGACGATTTCATCTGAAAAGCAATCTATGATCGGAGAAACATACAGTTTTCCATCTATACACTGAATTTCTGTAATATCCGTGAGGTATTTCCTGCCCGGCTCCGCCGCGCTGAAATCACGCCGGATCAGATTCTCTTCCTCCTGTATCTCGGTGCTCGCCTTCGTGATTCCGTGCGGTGTACGGCGTCTGTGCAGCAGACCGGCCTCTTTCATGGCCCGGTAGACCGTTCTGCGGCTGACCGCAATCCCCGCCTGCTGCAGCGCAAGCCGGATCCGGTCGACTCCGTAATTGGAATTGTCGGGGTGCTGCGCTATGATCGCCTTGATTTTTACCGAAAGAAGCTGCCTCGCGGACGCCCGTGCGCGGTTTTTCCGCCATCTGTAGTAGCCGGATTCGCTGATCTTCAGCGCCCGGCACATAGCTTTCACGGTGCATCTTTCCTTGTAAGCCTCAAGAAACAGATGCCGTTGGGAGGTCTTTACTTCTTCCGGCCTTTTGCGAAAAAACCGAGCGCGTCCTTCAGAATGTCGTTCGCCTCCTCAAGCTCGCGGTTCTTTCGCTCCAGTTCCCGGATCCGCGCCGCCTGCTCCGCAGCCGTCTTGGGCATGGATGCCTCCAGCTCTATGTGCCGTCGGCTGCTTCGCCAGTCCGCCAGCGTGTAGTACGGTATCCCCAGCTGCGCTGCTGCCGCCTTTACCCCAACTTCATTCGACAGCTTCAGCGCCTCTTCCTTGAACTCTTTGCTGTATGTCGCCATTCTTTTTCCCTCCATCTGTTTTTTTTCATTATATCAGATTTTGGGGCTTTTTCGACTCTACTTACAGGGTAACACTCCAGCAGGCTTTCCCTCGACATTTCCCGCTGCACCGCGATTGCGCGGGCCGAGCGGAGCGAGGCGTCGCGCACGCGCATCCGTAAGACGCGGCGGGCAAACAAACTTCGGAGGAAGGGATTCCAAAGGGAAGGGCGGCTTTGCAAAAAGCCCTTCCCTTTGGCGTGCCTTTCTTCCTCTTCTTTCCGCACGAGCGGAAAGAAGAGGCCCCCGGAGGGCGTAACCCCAGCGGAGGCTGAAAAAGAAGATATGTTAGGAACAACGCTCTAAACCATCCCATCCGTTATTCTGAGGAGCGCAGCGACGAAGAATCTAAAGCAAGTTCGCAGCGAGATTCGGAGCAAAACAAGGAATGCCCTTACGGTATAATTACGACAAACCGGAAAAGACCGATATATCAAGGGTTTGAGGGTTTCCTGTCTGCTTTTTTATCCTTTTCCAAAATAAAAAAGAAGCTCATAAAAATCGTAAAACCGAGGAGGTGTTACATTAGCGACAAAACCGAATACCACGTGAACAGTCTCATAAGCACATGAAAGACAATTCATAAGTGAGGGCGAGATGAAACGTCTTTTTGTATGTCCAAACTTAAAAACAAACTTTAAGGAGGCAACCCCATGCCGAGAATAATCACACCGCCTAAGGTGTCCTTGTCAGCATTCTCCGGCTGCGAAGACGGTAGATACCTCACCTTTTACTGGGACTGATGTATGATCTTGTCCATTTTGGGTAGAAATTGCGAACCCATGATGACACCTATCCGGTGATCGTGTCAAAACCTGTCCAAAATGATTTTTAAACGTAAGAGGAAACCGCCATGAAAAAGCCAGAAAAGCACGGAATTGCCCTGTGCTACATCATTGTCCGGGAGAGCGCGAGAATGGCATTCAAGAGGCCTTTTGACGTTGATAAAGACACTCCCCGTGAAATTGCAGACGGATATCGCAAACATTCAATATTATAACTATCGGATCGAGCCGGTTCATCTATGTGGGGGTATAGCTCAGCCGGGAGAGCGTCTGACTGGCAGTCAGAAGGTCAGCGGTTCTATCCCGCTTATCTCCACCAATCGCCGTAAACAGTAATGTTTGCGGCGATTTTTCTTTGGGTTTCCCCCGTATTCTTTTGGGATCCGAACATTTTCCCGGTCGTGCAATGTCACGAACAGTTTGCTTTTCCGCCCGCTCCACTGGAAGCAGGCTTTTTTCTGCGCTTTCCGGTACGGCGTCCAGTCCCGCTCCGAACTGCTCCAGATCGAGATTGAACAGCTCAAGCATCAAAACTATTTGCTGGCGATGGAGCATGATTTGCTAAAAAATGGACGCGGCGGAGAGGAGAGATGCCTCTCACAAGTGAGAAAGAGCCGTGTCTGCGTCTCCATCAGGGAGTGCCATTGCAATAATGGATATCCCGTGGAGGCAGAGTGCGGCCTGCTCCATGTGTCTCGCAGCGCCTGCAACTGGTGGGCCTCCGGCAAGTCCAGCCGCTATGCAAATCGCGGCTGTACCAGGCAGGCAAAAGAACCGCAATACCTGGCCGAGAACCTGCTGAACCGTCAGTTCTATGCCGAAATGCCGAATGAAAAATGGCTCACCGACGTAACAGGGTTCAAGTGGTATGAAGGAACGGAAGCTCACAAGGTCTGTCTCAGCGCCAGCCTCGACCTCTGTGACAGACGCATTGTGGCATACAGCTTGCTATACTCGACACGATGAAGCCAAGCGACTATAAATTTTTAGCAACCATGCGTATAGTGGCCAGTTCCATTCAGAAAATGAGCATTTCAAAATCTGATCAGCAAAAACGATTTTTGTATCAGACTTGGTCCTGCTTCAACCGGGCTATATGGACTGCTTCTTCATAAATCTTGTTGTACAGGATTCGTTTTGAGGTGGCCCAGAGCGCCTCAAAATCGGCCAGATATTCTCCGCTGTAAAGCGAAAGAAAAGCGGCGGCCATACCGGCGCTGACCGGTGCCTTTTGTTCCGCAGCCCGCTCGAAACGCTCAAAATCGCAGGCAACCTCATCCCGGCAAACGCAATAGCGCCTGCTGTGACACTGAATCAGCCCGTCGATGCCAAGCGGCGCAAGGTCCTTCTTCAGCTGTGCCAGCGTTACGCCTATCAGGCCCTTGACGTTCTGAGACTCTGATTCCGACCACAGCGCCTCACAAAGCTGTTCTTTTGTGGCCCCCTGCGCTCCGGCATCAAGGAGAAAGGCAAAGAGCTCGCGTTCCTTTTTTGACCTTGTTTTGACCGGCGTGTTCCTGTCGTCGAATGGGAAAATGGAAAATTCTCCAAAGGTCTTGATATACACTTTTTTTGCCTTGTAGCCCGCGAAGTCCATGAGCTGCCTTGTGTAAACCGGCTCTATCCCGTTATCGCAGGCAAGCTGAAGAACCGGGCCGTAATCATTCTTTGCCCGGAAGTACTCCAGAATCCCGTTTTCCGCGCAGCTGCGGACGCACAGTGCCGTATAGATCCGCGCATTCTCCCACTGTTCGTCGGCGAGAGCACAGCGCGCCAGAATGCCGTAGGCCAGCGTAGAATGGAGCCGCAGCCCTGTCTCTTCTCCCACGGCAATGCACTGCTCAGCGCATCGGACCGCCTTGGTTAAATCTCCTGTGGCAGCGAAATATCCCATCAGTCTTGCCAGTATAATGGATCTGAAATAGTCGTTGCATTCGCCTAAAGAACGAAAGATTTCTGCAATCGTCTCCTCTTTTTGGCCGTCCTCAAATATGACGCTATAGCTCAGCCTCTGCAGGCGTGCCCAACGCTGCTGGTAGGTGGTTTTTCGGTACAATGGTGCATATTCATCCGCCAGCGCGAAATATTTTTTTGTCTTTTCATAGGATGCCTCAATGCCGTTGGAGCGGTCGATAAAATCATTCTGAAAATGGATTTCCGCGGCGAAAAGAAAACCAGCCCACATCTCGTCATACTTGCCCCTGTGCTTCATCTGCTCCAGCGCGTCATCGAGAACCGTCAGCGAGCGCTCTCTGTCCCCCAGCATCTGATAGGCCTTGGCCGCATAGATGGCCACTCCGTGCATATCCAGATATGCGCTGTCCTCCTCCGGGATGGCAAGACTTTTTTCATAGCAGGTCACCGTCTCCCGCATATCGCCGGCAAAGAAGCGCACAGCGGTCAGATACCGCTCCAGCCAGGCCTTGATCCTCAGATTTCCGATCCTCGCACAGCGTTCGATCTCCCGGTCCGCAAGGTCGCAGGCATCCTTTATGCGGGAATTCCAGCAGAGATTATAGAGCTTTTCAACAACGATCAAATACCCCGTCTCAGGCTCGCACTGCGGGAGCTCCGGCATGAGACGATCCAGCAACTCGTTTGAAGCTTCGAATGAGACGGCGTTGCGGAGCACCCGTGCCTTGTGGAGCATGGCCTCCAGATACAGCGGGCGGTTTTCCTGATCCAGCATCGGGATGGCCCGGTCAAGGGACTCCTGCGCACCCGTGAAATTCCCGATGCAGGAAAAAAGCACGCCCTTCGCCGTGAGAAGCTCGGGACTCAGCGATGCGTCGTCCCCCATGCACTGAAACCACTGCAGCAGCTCGCTGAAGGAACCGGAGCGAATGAGCGTCCGATAGCTTTTCAGAATGATTTTTCCCAGCAGCGTCCGGTCTTCAAGTTCGATCGCGCAGCGGGCGGCCGAAAGGAAGTCCCGGCGTTCAAAATAATACTCTGCGGCGCCTCGCCGCAGTCTGGTCCTTTCCTCCGGTTCCAACATCTCCTGCAGGCAGCTTTTGAACAGTGCGTGATAGCGGAATCGTCCCTCACCGCTCTTTACGGTAAAGAGGTTTCGCGCGGCAAGGCTGTTCAGGATCAGCGCGGAATGTTTCCGTGACAGCACTGAGTCGAGCATATCGGCATCCAGACTGTCAAAGCAGGAGGACTGCTTTAAAAAATCCACCGTTTCCGCTGAAAGACGGCTGATGCACTCACAAAGAAGATAGGAGGAAAGGACGTCGGCTCCCTGCGCAGGGATGTCAGCAGGCGAGACGCCGCTTTCCGCCAAAAGCCGAAAAGAACCGACAGCCAACGGCCAGCCCTCGGTGACGCGGTAAACGTCTTCATCGGCAAATCCCAATACCTCCGCCGATTCCTGCCTTGTGAAGGCCAGCTCCGCCTGTCCGAGTTCCAGGATGTTCCCCCGCAGGCTCAGCGGCGTCAGCTCCGGCCAGAGTGATTCCCGGCTGCCCAGCAGGACGCGCATGTGTTCCGGGGAGAAGCGGAGAAAGCAGGCAAGGAAGTTCCGGATTTCGGGATCGCGAATGGTATGGAGATCGTCGAGTACAAGCAGGAGCCTGTCAGACAGCCGTTCCGTGCCACCAATGATCGCGTTGGCCAGAATAGAGGCGAAATTCTCCTTTTCCCGAAACGGCAGGCACTCGGACGGCTGAAAGCTGTAGGCCGGGAAGGCTTGCCGAATCGCACCGCACAGGGCACTGGCAAACGCAAGAACATCCGATTCCCCCGTCAGTGAAAGCCAGATCGGATGCGCTTCGCCCCTCGTCAGCTGCGCCAGAAGCGTTGTCTTCCCGTAGCCCGCGCCGGCGTGCACAAAGAGGATCCTCCGTCCGCTGGCTTCAAACGGGGCAGTCAGTCTGCTCCGAAGCATTTCGCCCGGCGCAGCCTTTGGTACCGTCAGGAGTGCGCTTGCCACTTTCATAAGGGTTCTCCCCCTTCGTTTTACACGCTTGCGTTATCTTTGCGATCATTATAGCACGGGTGCCTTAACGTCGCAAAAAAAAATAAGAAAGCTGAAAGGCGTCGTTTTCGTTAACGGTTTCGTTAATGGCGCCTGTTTTATAATAGGGACAAACCGAGAGGAGGCCGACGCATGAAAGAGAGCGCAGACTGCGGCGTAAGCGAAGAACAGTTTCCCTGTCTGGGGGTCTGCTGTGAAGCGCGGGAGGGCGCGTTTGGGCCGGAGTACCGGCATATCTGTCCCCGCTGCTCGGCTGTGACACTTCCCCCTGACAGCTCGACCCTGCAAATTGCGACGCTATTTGAATGCACCTGCCTCGGCTTTGGCAGGCGGATGACGGATGCCAGGCCGCCGGAGAAGAAAAGCATAAAGAAAACGGAGGGAGAATCGAAATGAAACATACCAGAATCGGGGAAAAGACGCTGAGCCTTATTTTGGCATTCTGCATGGTTCTCGGCCTGCTGCCCACGCTGAGTCCGTCGGCAAGCGCGGCGTGGGACGGCTCCACGGCGGATTATACCTGGTACGGCGACGGCAGCGCCGACACGTTTTACATCGGTACGGCGGCGGAATTGAAGGGGCTTTCAAATATCGTGAACGGACTGGACGGAAAAGCCGGTGATGAGTTCAGCGAAAAAACGATTATCCTGACCTCGGACATCGATTTGAATTCACAGGAGTGGACGCCGATCGGCGAAGATCCAGGTCAAGATTCAGGCTCTTTTTTAGGCAGTTTCAACGGAAATTTTCACACGATCTCAAACCTGTCCATTACAACGGTTCAGACCCTGGCGGGCCTTTTCGGTTTTACATACGGCGTGATTGCAAATTTGAAGGTGACTGGCAGCATCACGGTTTCCGACAACTCGTCCTGCACGAACGGATCGTATGGAGGGTATGCCGGCGGGCTGGCGGCAATTTGTCAAGGGACGATTCTCAATTGCGGGAGCAATATTTCAATCAATGTGTCGGGTACGAACAGCAGCGGGACGTATGTCGGAGAACTGACAGGCCAGAGCATCGCTGTCTTCAATTCCCGCGCCGACGGAGCGATCACGATAGCCGATCCGCTCTCCGCCGATTCCCTATACATCGGCGGACTGAGCGGAAAGTCACTCGAATCCTCTTACTTTGTGAATAACTGCTCTACCGTCAGCCTGCCGGCCAACGGCGGAGCGGGCATAGGCGAGGCCGTCGGGACCGACGGTCTCGACAATTACGACGATCCCGACAGCAGTGTGTTCTTGACAATCAATAATTTCTACTATAAGGGCGAGCACGAACCCTGCGGCGTCCATAACGATAATTTAGCGATGGCAGACGTCTTCTATCTCTCCGATGAGATTCTGAAAGGCGGGGCCAGCGATTCGGATTTGTACTACTGCACGGACACGTCATACTATGAGAAAATCCCGGCCTACGAGACGAACGCCGTCATCAAGGCGCTCAATAACGGGCGCACCGCGATAAGCGAGCTGCCCGACGGGTATGCGGCAAAGGACTGGGCCTCCGATGCGGACGGATACCCGACGCTGAATTTTACATCCGCCGAGGACAACGCCGCGCCGCTCGTCTACGGGGCGTCCACCGCCGTCGTTCTTGGCGGGGCTGTCAGCGCGGCCTGCAATAAGGACGGGACACTCTATCTTGTACCGAAGCCGGCATCGGCTTATTCGCAGAAATCGGCGCTTGTTTCTGCCGCCGCGGGTGGTATGACGATGTTCTGTACGGCGGGGGTTTTTCGCTCCTTCCAGACCGGCGGGCTCACCGCGGGAACCTATCAAATATACGCGGTGGATAAGCTGGGGCAGATCTCGTCGCCCTCCTCCGATATCAAGCTTTACGCCGGCAGCGAATGGGACGGCACGAGCGCGTCCTACGACTGGTATGGAACGGGCAAGCAGAGTACGTTCTATCTCAGTACGGCTGCCGACCTGAAAGGATTTGCAAACATCGTGAATGGTGACGATGGTAAAAGTGCGAGAGATCTTTATGGAAAAACCCTGATTCTTACCCGTGACATCGACCTTGGAGATCACGAATGGACGCCGATCGGTGTTACTTACATCGCCTTCAGAGGTATGTTTGACGGGCAGGGCCATACGATTTCCAATATGCATATTTCTTCAGGCCGGAACACAGGCCTGTTTGGCTCCCTGTCTGCCACAGTGATAAAAAACCTGAATGTCAGTGGGAATATCGCGGTCACACTGACCAATCACTATGTCGAATACTCACAGGAAGGCTCCGGTGCCGGGGGACTTGCAAGCTATAGCTGTGGCTGCAGGTTTATCAACTGCTCGACCGATGTCAACATGAATGTCACGGTTGCGAATATTCAGAACAATAGGAACACCCTGTGCGCTTTCTATATTGGGGGACTTGTGGGCTGTCTGACCGCGCCGACAAACGACAATGGAAATGGCATTGTCAACTGCTACAGCCGGGGAAGCGTCACCGTGACCGCGAATAATGACCTTGGTTATCTCTATGTCGGCGGGCTGGTCGGCGGACTCTCAAAGCCGCAGAACAGTACTTATATCAGCGTGTGCGAGAACTGTTACGCGGCCTGTCCGGTGACGATTTCCGATGACTCCGTCGGAAAGTCGCAAAACAAATGGATCGGCGCGGTGATCGGAGGAAAAGTCGACGAATGTACAGCGGACAACTGCTTTTGGAGTACCGACAAGACAATCTGCAGCGGGATCGGTTCCGGAGTGACTTATGAAGGGACAAACGAAGCGCTTGTAAGTCCTGGAAATTGCAGCGGATTTTCGGACGCCGTGCTCAGGGGGACGGAGAGCGGTACTGTTTCATACACAGGCTCAGACGGAACCACCTCGGCCACAGCCTTTCTGGATGCGCTGAACGGCGGGAGAAGCGCGATCACCTGCCTGTCCGACACCGCAAAAGCGAAGAAATGGAAATATGAAAGCAGCGTCAACGACGGCTATCCCGTGTTCGACGATACCGCGCCCACGGTCGTTTCCTGTTCGCCTGAATCGAACTCCGAAAATATTTCGACCAATCCTCAGCTCACGGTGAGTTTTGATGCGCCTGTAACAGGAGTCTCCGGCAAATACCTGTATGTTGTCAAGGTGAAGGATGGGGCTGTCGCGGGCGCGGTCGATCTGGGCGGCTCGCAGGTGAGCTGCTCCGGCACTACCGCAACCATTACACTGCCGTTCTTGCTGGAAAACAGTACGGAGTACTATATAGCTGTGGACGACGGCTCATTTGAGAGCGACGCGGGCGTCTCGTTCGGCGGCATCAGCAACAGCCGCGATTGGACTTTCACTACCGTGCCCGCCGCCCCGCTGACCGTTTCAAGCTTCGCACCGGCGAATGGAGCCACCGGCGTTCCGATCAGTACAAATCCGGCAATCACCTTCAGCGAGAACGTGACGGCAGTGCCCGGCAAGAATATTTACCTCAAGAAAACTTCAGACGGTTCGACGGTTCAGACAATAACGGCTTCCGATACGACACATGTAGGCATCAGCGGTAATACTGTTACAATTACGCTGCCGGACAGCCTCGAAAACGGAACCGGTTACTATATCACGATAGACGATGGAGCATTTCAGAACGCGGCAGGCAGCGTCTTCGCGGGCTTCGACGACAGCTCCACGTGGCGCTTTGCGACAGCCGCAGCGAATACCTACAGCGTCAGCGGCACGGTGGAATGCAGCGGCTCCGCCGTTTCCGGCGCGACGGTCAAAGCAGTGCAGGGCAATACCCAGTTCGGCAGTACCGCGACAACCGCGGCAGACGGAACATTCACGATTTACAGCGTGCCGAATGGGGAATATGACCTTGTGGTCACAAAGGACAGTCATATCGTCACACGGATTATTTCGGTGAGCGGTGCTGATCTAACCCTTACAGGCGTTATCACTCTGCCGGCAGGCTGCAAGAACAGCACGCTGGTTGTTGGCTCGGATACGCCGAATGTGGTCGTGGGTTATCTGGACGAGCAGTTTGACAGCGCAGACGACACCTATGCCAATACCGACGGCAATACCGTAAAAATTGAGCTGAACGTGACCGCGAAGGACGCTGCGTCCGCCGCCGGAGTATCAGAAATCAGCAATCTTACCTCAGGTAAAACGGTAGATCTGTATCTTGATATGGCGCTGACAAAATACATGACAGGTTCAACGACTTCGAACAGCGCACTCACAGAGACGGACAGCCTTCTGAAAATCATCGTTCCTTACGACCTGTCCGGCAAAACCAACGTAACTGTTTATCGCTATCATGTGGATAATACCGGCACGGCATCCACGCAAGCCATGACACAGCAAAGCTATTCCTTGACGAAGCCGTCAAGTGAGTGCTATATGCTCGATACAACGGGCAATCAGATCATTATATGGGCGCAGAAATTTTCCACCTATGCCATCGGCTACAGCAGCAATTCCGGCGGCTTACCTTCTAATGGCGGCTCCGGCGTCAGTTATTATACCATGACGGCATCGGCAGGCGACGGCGGAAGCATCAGCCCCAGCGGTTCAGCAAGTGTCGCATACGGCGGCAGGATAACCTATACGGTAACGCCGGACAGCGGTTATTCGATTTCCGATGTATTGGTGGATGGGAAGAGCGCAGGCGCGGTAAGCAGTTATACTTTTGCGGATATTACACAAGCGCATACAATCCAAGCTGCGTTCGCAAAAATCTCCGGCCTGCCATACTACCTCGACGACAGTGGTAATAAGGTGTTTATAGGCTTTGCCTCGGATAAAGGCGGCGCGATTAAATATATTGCGCCGAAGGACAAAACGGTGCTGTTCGCAAGCAATCCAAAAGATTTCACCGATATTTCCGGCCATTGGGCGAAACCCTATATTGACTTTGTCACACAGCGTGAACTTTTTGTCGGCACCGATTCCAATATTTTTTCCCCCAATCAGGGGATGACGCGGGCCATGTTCGCGGCGGTGATTGGACGGCTCTGCGAACGGTCATACGGAATTACTGCGAGCAGCTCGGAGCATGCCTTCACAGACGTTGATTACGACGGCTATTACGGCGAATATGTTGATTGGGCGTCTCAGAATGGGATTATCAAGGGAACAGGCAAAGGAGTCTTTGAGCCAGACCGCGAGATCACCCGTGAGGAGATGGCTGCTATTCTATATCGTTTTGCAGGCTTTTTGAAGATTTCAGGGACGCCGGGCGGCATTGCGCTAAACTATTCGGACGCGTCAAGCATTGACGCTTGGGCACAGGAGGCCGCGCTCTACTGCCAGGAAGCCGGTATCATTACGGGCCGGGAAAACGGCAGCTTTGCGCCGAAGGAAACGGCGACCCGCGCGGAAGTCGCAGCCATTTTGCAGCGGTTTATTGAAACGGCGGTGTAAACGCAAAATAATAAGCAACGATATTGCAAGTCAATGAATAGTCAGGATACAAATTGAGCACAGCGTACTCCGCGTCGACTGGACGACGAGCGGCAGTTTTGGCAAGGGCATCGGTTTTGGAAGCGGCACCGCGAGCAGCACGGGATTATTCTTGTGCCAGAAGGGAAAGCCATTACGCTCGACCTCAACGGCAAAACGATCGATCGCGGCGAGGTCATCCGCATCGGCAGCGATATCAGCGGCAGTACCACATCCTTTACACTGGTCCGAGTGTTCTTACGGCATTTATTCAAGAAAGTCAGTAATATCAAGGGTTTACTGGCAGTTAAGAAGCAGTATTTTACTAAAATGAAAAAGAAGCTCACGAAAGTCGTAAAAATAAGGGGGTGTTACGTTAGCGACAAAAATTGAATATCGTCAGCAGCGGCATCAAGCGTTTTGTTTGCCGCTGCGCCTGAGGGCGTTTCTTCTTGAAAAAGATGGAACGCCCTTTTTTCATATCCAAAATCAGGAGGTATTTTATGGCAGACAGTGCCGCCCCGGAGAAAGGGGCAAGAAAGCGACGCAGAACAAACCGCCTGCCGCCCATGCTGCGGAGGAACGGATCGTGTCGCTCCCGTCGGCCGAGCTTCACCCCTTCCCCAATCACCCCTTCAAGGTGCGGGATGATGAAACCATGCAGGAGACCACCGAGAGCATCAGGCAGTACGGCGTTCTCGTTCCGGCCATTGTCCGTCCGCGTGAGGAGGGCGGCTATGAAATCGTCGCCGGGCATCGGCGTAAACACGCCTGTGAGCTGGCGGGGCTGGAAACCATGCCCGTCATCGTCCGCAATCTCGATGCGGATGCCGCTGCGATCATCATGGTGGATTCCAATTTGCAGCGCGAAAACATTTTGCCCAGCGAACGCGCACAGGCTTACGGGTGCCGAAAGGCGTGGAGCGGCGCGGCGCTCCGGAGGGGGCGGGGGAGAATCGAAAAACCGGGGGACGGGCTGGCGCCCGTCTCCCGGTTTTCATATGCCAGCAGCTCTGCGCGTGAAAAGAGAAGCAGGGTTCGGAGCGGCGGTTTTCCGCTGCGGGGCTCCGAACGGGGGATCAGGGCTTGATTTCCTCCGCGGTTTTGGCGGTGTCGATGCCGGCGGCGTTTTCAAGGCCGAGGCGGCGGACGGCGTCCTCGCGCATTTTGTACTTCTGCACTTTGCCGGCCGCGTTCATCGGGAAGGAATCGACGAACTCGATGTACTTCGGGACCTTGTGGCGGGCCAGCCGGGCCTTTGTGTAGGCCATGAGCTCATCCACGGTGACGCTGCCAGGCTCCTTGAGGATGACACAGGCCATGGCCTCCTCGCCGTATTTTTTATCCGGCACGCCGATGACCTGCACGTCCCTGACGGCGGGGTGCGTGTAGAGGAATTCCTCGATCTCCTTGGGGTAGATGTTCTCGCCGCCGCGGATGATCATGTCCTTGAGCCGGCCCGTGATGCGGTAGCAGCCGTCGTGGTCGCGGCAGGCGAGGTCGCCGGAGTGGAGCCAGCCGTCGGCGTCCACGGTCTGCGCGGTCGCGTCGGGCATTTTGTAGTAGCCCTTCATCGTGTTGTAGCCGCGCGAGCAGAATTCGCCGTTCACGCCGTCCGGGACCTCCGCGCCGGTTTCGGGGTCGATGACCTTGCACTGGACGTGGGGGAAGGCATAGCCGACCGTGTTGCACCGGAGCTCGAGAGAGTCGCCGCAGGCGGACATCGTGCTGCCGGGGGCGGATTCGGTCTGGCCGTAGACGCTCACAATGCCGGTCATGTGCATCTCGTCCGGCTGCGCGGCGCGGCGCATCAGCTCGGGCGGGCAGCCGGAGCCGGCCATGATGCCGGTGCGCATGTAGGAGAAATCGGTCTTGCGGTAGTCCGGGTGGCTGAACATGGCGATGAACATCGTCGGCACGCCGTGGAAGCAGGTGATGCGCTCGCGGTTGATGCAGGCGAGCGACGACTTGGCCGAGAAGTAGGGCAGCGGGCACAGCGTCGTGCCGTGCGTCATGGAGGAAGTCATGGCGAGCACCATGCCGAAGCAGTGGAACATCGGCACGTGGATCATCATGCGGTCGGCGGTGGACAGATCCATGCGGTCGCCGATGCACTTGCCGTCGTTGACGACGTTGTAGTGGGTCAGCATGACGCCCTTGGGGAAGCCCGTCGTGCCGGAGGTGTACTGCATGTTGCACACGTCGTCCGGGCGGACGCGCGCGGCCATACGGAGGATTTCCTCCTGCGGAACGAGATCGGCGCGGGCCATGGCCTCGTCGAAGCGCAGGCAGCCCGGCTGGCGGAAGCCGACGGTGATGACGTTGCGCAGGAACGGGAGCCGCTTGCAGTGCAGCGGCTTTCCCGGCTCGGACGCCGCGATCTCGGGGCAGAGCTCCGCCATGATGGCGGCGTAGTTGGAGTCGAGGCAGGAGTCGATCATGACAAGCGTGTGCGTGTCGGACTGCGAGAGCAGATACTCCGCCTCGTGAATCTTGTAGGCCGTGTTCACCGTGACGAGCACCGCGCCGATCTTCGTCGAGGCCCAGAAGGTGATGTACCACGCGGGCACGTTCGTGGCCCAGATGGCGACCTTGCTGCCGGCCTTCACACCGAGCGAGACGAGCGCGCGCGCGAAATTGTCCACGTCCTCGCGGAACTGCTCGTAGGTGCGCGTGTAGTCGAGCGTCGTGTATTTAAAGGCGTACTGGTCGGGGAATTCGTCCACCATGCGGTCGAGCACCTGCGGGAACGTCTCCTCGATCAGCTCGTCCTTTTTCCAGACGTACTGGCCGGTGTGGGCCTCGTTCCAGTAGAGCGACTTCTTCTGCCCGCGGGGGCTGGTGAAGCGGTTCATGTAGTTGACGAAGTGCGGGAAGATGACCTCGCGGTCGGGAAGGTCGGGCATCCACTCCGGCTTCCATTCGAGCGAGATGAAGCCGTCGTAGTTGATGGACGACAGCGCCCGCATCATGTCCGCGACGGGGAGCGTGCCCTCGCCGATGAGGTTGTAGGTGTCCTTGTCGTCGGAGTCGCGCAGATGGACGTGCCGCACGTAGGCGCCGAGATTGCGGATGGTCTGGTCGGCGCTCTCCCGGTTGTCGCGGTAGGGGTGGTGGATGTCCCACAGCGCCGCGAGCTGGTCGCAGGCGAAGCTGTCCATCAGCGCGCGCAGGCGTGCGGTGTCGGCGTAGATGCCGCTTGTTTTGAGAAGCAGGGTCAGGCCCTTTTCCTCCGCCGCGGGCAGCAGCGCCGCCATCGCGGCGCGCACGGCGTCCTCGTTTTCGGTGAGCGCGCAGGCCGCGACGTAAGGCACCTGCAGGTCGCGGGCCAGCTCGAACAGGGACAGCAGCGCCGGGACGGCCGCCTCGTCGGACGAGAGGTCGCAGGAGGTGTCGAGGCAGGGAATCTTCAGCTTCCGGTCGCGCAGCAGGCGCGCCGTGGCGGCGGCGCTGTACCTGTGCAGCGGGCTGCCCCTGTCCGTGAGTTCCGGCCGCTTCTGCACGTTGTAGAGCTCGATCCCGCCGAAGCGCATCTCTTCGGCGTCCTCGAGATAATCCTCCCAGGAAAGAGTCTCCCAGCCGCGGGTGGAAAAGGAGAGATTCATACCGTTTCCTCCTCATAGACGATTTTGTTGAGCGCGTTCACGTACGCGAGGATGCTCGCGCCGATGATGTCGGTCGAGATGCCGCGCCCGGAGTAGAGCTTGCCGTTCGAGCGGAGCTTCACGACGGTCTGGCCCATGGCCTCGCGGCCCTCGGTGACGGCCTGAATCTGGAAATCGTCCAGCTCGTAGTGGCAGCCCACGATGCCGTCGAGCGCGAGGAACGACGCGTCGATGGGGCCGTCGCCGACCGACACGCCCTCGAGCGGCTTGTCGTGCTTCGTGAGCTTCAGGTGGGCGGTCGCGCCGATCGTGTTGCCGGCGTTGATGACATAGCTCTGGAGCTTGTACGCGGGCGGCACCTGCAGAGCCGCCGCCGCGACGATGGCGTCGAGCTCCTTGGAGCCGACGGACCCCTTGTGCGCGGCGATGCGCTGGAACGCCTCGTAGACCTTGGCGCCGTCCTCCTCGGACAGGTCGTAGCCCAGCCGCCGCGCCGCGTCCAGGACGGCGGGCATGCCGTCGGCGCTCGTGAGGCTCAGGCTGCCGTCGGCCTCCTGCACGCCGTTGTCGAAGGGGGAATTCTTGCTCCGGTTCGTCTGGCAGAGCCAGACGATCTGGCGGGTGATGCGCGAGATCTGCACCATGCGCACGCCCGCGCGCGCGTCGAAGGCGCTGCCCTTGGCGTCGAGGATGCGGGCGAGGTTCGGCAGAGACACGACGCCGCAGGGGTACGCCGCAGCCTTGACCTCCGCCGCGCCGCACCGCACCGCCGCAACGGCGCAGGAGTCAGCCATGGACAGCTCGTCCGAGCAGCTGACGCCGAGCCGGACGCCGTCCAGCTCCGGCACGCCTGCGCGCAGGGCTTCCAGAAACGCGGAGAATTCGTCCGGCAGCATCGAGCCTGCCGTGTCGCAGACGGTGACGGTCTGCGCGCCGGCCTCGATGGCGGCGCGCACGGCGTCGCAGAGGAAGGCGGCGTCGCTTCGCGTGGCGTCGTCGGCCACGAACTCCACGTCGCGGCAGACCGCGCGGCAGGCCGCGACGGTCTCGCGGATGGCGGCGAGCATGGCCTCCGGCTTTTTGCGGCAGAGATACTCCATCTGCACGGGGCTGACGGGGGCCTCCACCTGCAGGCGCGGCGATCTGGCCTCCCGGAGCGCGTTCCAGGTCGTGCGGACGCTCTCGGCGTCCAGTGCCACCGGCACGGCCACGACGCTCGTTTTGACGGCCGCGGCGACGGATTTGACGAGCAGGCTGTCGATCTTCTCGCTGCGGATGGGGTGCAGCTCGATGGCGGAGACCTCCAGCTTGTCCAGGAGCTTGGAGAGCTCGATCTTTTCGCGGAAGCTCAGCGTGAAATCGGCGCTCCCGGCTTTTTTCATGGTGACGTCGCTGATGGCAATGGTTCTCATAGTGAAACCTCCTGTAAAAAAAAGTCCCTGAGACCCGTAGGTCTCAGGGACGAATCGACGATTCGCGGTACCACCCTGCTTCTCTCCGCCAGGCGAAGAGCACTCTCGGACTCCAACAAGTCCACAGCCTGTAACGGGGCCGGACGGGTTTCGCTACTCGATCGCTCTTTCGCGGAACCGACTCGGGAATCAGAATGCAGCTGCTTCGGTACCGGCTCGCACCAGCCGCCGGCTCTCTTGGACGCTCCGCAGAAGCAAATTTCCGTCATCGTCATTGTGTGCATTGACTTGATTGAGATTAAACCACATCCGGGCCGATTTGTCAACGGTCGATTTTCACAAATTTGTACGGGAAACCGGCGCGGGCGCGGATGAAACGCGCAGGCGGCCGCCGCCGCGGATTATCGGACCGCTTCGGCCTGCTCGTACTTGCCGAGGCGGCGGAGCATGGTTTTTTTGACGGCGCGGAAGATGTTCTGGTAGCCCGTGCAGCGGCACAGGTGGCCGGAGAGCAGCTTGCGCAGCTCGTCGTCGGAATATTCGACGCCTGCGTTCAGAATCTCGGTCGCGGTCATGATGAAGCCCGGCGTGCAGAAGCCGCACTGGACAGCGGTTTCGTCCATGAACGCCCTCTGGATGTCGGAGATCTCGCCGTCGGGGCCCATGAGGCCCTCGAGCGTCAGGATGGTCTTCCCGTCGGCCCACGCGGCGAGGTACAGGCAGGAGTTGACGGCCTCGCCGTCGATGAGCACGTTGCACGCGCCGCATTCGCCGACCTCGCAGCCCTTTTTGACGGACGTGAGGCGGAAGTCGTTGCGCAGCAGGTCCGTGAGACTCGCGCGCACGTCGACCATCTTTTCCGCGTCCTTGCCGTTGATATTGCATCTGATCAGCTTGTACTGTGCCATTACACGTCACCTCCGCAGCGCCGGACGGATTCCTGCAGGCAGCGCCTGGCCATTTCCGACGCGATGTGCTGCCGGAACGCCTTGGACGCGCGCCAGGAGTCGCGCGGGTGGATGTCCTCGAGGACGGCTCCCGCAAACGCGTCGATCGTCTCCGCGGTGACGGGCTTCCCGTTCGCGGCGGCCTCGGCGGACGGCGCGCGCATCGGGATCGGGCCCGCGACGCCGTAGGCGATGCGCACGCGCTCGAACGTCTTTTTGTCCGGGGACAGCCGGCAGTTGACCGAGCAGCCCGTCGTGGCGATGTCCATCGCGTTGCGCATGGCGTATTTGATGTAGAAGCCCGCCGTGCGGTCGTAGGATTCCTTCGGAATGAGGATCGCCGTTTCGATTTCGCCCTCGGCGGCGTTCAGATCGACGACGCCGGCCTTGATATAGAAGCTCCGGATCGGCACCAGCCGCACGCCGTGTACGCCGGTCAGCTCGACGACGGCGTCCCACGCGAACAGGGTGGAGGCGGAGTCGGCGGAGGTCACGCCGTTGCAGGTGTTGCCGCCGATGGTGGCCGCGTTGCGGATCTGCGGGCCGCCGACCATGTCCACGGCCTCGCCGAGGACGTTGATATACTGCTGAATGAGCGGGTCGCGCGTGATGTGGGAGAACGTGGTGCCGGAGCCGATGCGGATGGCCCCGTTCTCGTCGAGGCGCACGCCCTTGAGCTCGGCGAGGCCCTGAATGGAGATCAGCTCCTTGCCCGCGCGCTTGCCCTCGCGCATCTGCACGAGCACGTCGGTGCCGCCCGCGACGATCTGGGCCTCGGGGTGCTCGAGGCGGAGCCGGCAGGCGTCCGCCGCGCTCTGCGCCTCGTAGAGTGCTTTCAAATCATACATCTTCGGTTCCTCCTATTCCTGCGGCTCGAGCAGGCCCGCCTCGACGAACCGCGCGTACAGCACGTGCGGCGTGATCGGGATCTGGTCGATGGCGACGCCGGTCGCCTGGTAGATGGCGTTGCGGATGGCCGGCGCGCCGGAGCACGCGGGCGGCTCGCCGAGCGCCTTGGTGCCGAACGCGGAGGTCGGCTCGTAGTTCTCGACGAACGCGGCCTGCAGCGTCGGGTGATCCATAAAGGTGGAGAGCTTGTAGTCGAGCAGGTTGTTGTTGAGCGGCTTGCCCGTCTTTTCGTCGAACAGCAGCTGCTCGGACAGGCCGTAGCCGATCGCCATGGACATGCCGCCGTGCACCTGCGCCTCGGCCAGCGCGGGATTGATGAGCTGGCCGCAGTCGTGGACGTTCACCATGTTCAGCAGCTTCACCTTGCACATGGGGATGTCCACCTCGACCTCGGCGAACGTGCAGCCGAAGGAATAGGCGTTGTTGCGGATGGTATAGGTGGCCTCGGCGGTGATGTGCTCGGAGTGGACGGGGTTGTACTGCGCCGTCATGGCGAGCTCCGAGAGGCTCATGAGCACCTTGCCGTCGGTCACGCGGACGATGCTGCCGTTCTCGACGTCCATGTTGTAGGGGGCCTGGCGGGTCAGCTCGCTGGCGTACCGGAGGATCTTTTCCTTCAGAAGCTCGCCCGTCTGCCGGATGGAGAAGCCCGCAACGTAGGTCTGGCGCGAGGCGTACGCGCCGAGGCCGGTCGGCGTGATGTCGGTGTCCTGGCAGGAGACGACGTGCACGTCGCGGTAGCTCCTGAGGCCGACGATGTCGGCGGCCATCTGGGAATAGGCGGTGTCCGCGCCCTGGCCGATCTCGGTTTCGCCGCACTGCATGGTGACGGTGCCGTCGAGATTGAGCTGCATGCGGTTGGACGAGGTCTCGAGCGAGATGGGGAACACGGCGGTATTGTACCAGAACGTGGCCAGGCCGACGCCCCGGCGCACGGGGCCGGTCTGATTGGCGTACTCGCGGTATTTGCGCGCGTAGTCGATGAGCGCGGCGCCCTTGTCCATGCACTGGTTGTAGGTGTCGAAGTAGTTGCAGTTTTTGGAGAAGCCGTCGGTGAAGCCGACCGGCATGAGATTCTTGCGGCGGAACTCCATCGGCGACAGGCCGACGGCCTTCGCGCACTCGTCGATGTGGGCCTCGTTGCAGAACATGGCCTGCGGGATGCCGTAGCCGCGCATCGCGCCCGCGGCGGGCTTGTTGGTAAAGACGGTGTAGCAGTCGCATTCCACGTTCGGGCAGGGATACTGCTGCGGGAACGCGCCCATGCCCTTGGCGACGATGCCGTGGCCGTGCGAGGCGTACGCGCCCTGGTTGGAGAACGCCTCGAGCTTCCGCGCGGCAAACGTGCCGTCGGGGCGCAGATACGAGACGATGTGGCTGCGGATGGCGTGGCGCACGCGGTTGGAGACGAACGTCTCCTCGCGCGAGCAGTCGAGCTTGACGCAGCGCCCGCCCACCTGCGTGCAGCAGTAGGCGCAGAGCGGCTCGTACAGCGCGTCCTGCTTGTTGCCGAAGCCGCCGCCGATATAGGGCTTTATGATGCGGATGTCGCCCCAGGGCCTGCCCAGCGCCTGGCCGACGACGCGGCGGACGATGTGCGGGATCTGCGTGGACGACGTGACCACGAGCCGCCCGCCCTCTTCATAGGCGAAGCAGCCGTGGTTTTCGATGTGGCAGTGCTGCACCGTCGGCGTGTCGTACCAGCCCTCGACCTTGATAAGGCCGGGCTCGAGGCTCGCGGCCCCGTAGTCGCCGTTGCGGATGGAGGTGTGGTTGAGGATGTTGTTTTTGTACTTCTCATGGAGCTGCGGCGCGCCGTCCTCCATGGCCCTCTGCACGTCGAGCACGAACGGCAGCTCCTCGTACGTCACCTGGATGGCCCGCACGGCCTGCATCGCGGCGACCTCGTCCTCCGCGATGACCGCGCAGACGTCGTCGCCGTAGTAGCGCACATGCCGGTTGAGCAGCAGCCGGTCGGCCACGTCCTGGTGGTTGGGGTCCATCGACCACGGATGGCCCGCCGTGGGGAAGGGGATGTCCGGCACGTCGAAGCAGGTGAGGATCTTCACGACGCCGGGGATCTGCTCCGCGGCAGCCTTGTCGATGGACTTCACGAACCCGTGCGCGATGGTGGAATGCTTGATCTTGACGATCAGCGCGTCCTTCGGAGCCAGATCGTCATAGTATTTTGTCCGCCCGGTCACCTTGTCAAAGGCGTCCACGCGGACCTCGCTTTTGCCTACGCAGCCCATATCTGTCAACCTCCACGAATCGGATGCCGAAGCCCCGGAAAAGCGGACTTTGCCGGGATTTCCTGCAGTTTTTCGCTTTTTATTTGACATAATTATAGCATGCGGCTCTGAAAATTGATAGGAATTTCATGATCCTAATTTGGGAATAACGCGCTTTTTCGCGCTTGTCGAACGGTCCGGGTTTCCCTTGACTTATATATCCAAAAACGGGTATACTGATTTGTAGAAAATCACGGGAGGGTGCAGGATGGAGGACAAAAAAATCGGCTGCCTCGTCATGGCGGCGGGCAGCGGTCTGCGGTTCGGCGGCGGAAAGCTCACGGCGGAGCTGGAGGGCAAGCCGCTCATCCGGCGGGCGCTGGAGGCCGTTCCGGAGGGCGTGTTCGCCTCCGTGCTCGTCGCGGCGCAGGAGCCGTCGTTTGAAGAGCTGGCGGCTTCGTTCGGCTTCCGGTTCCTCCTCAACAATCACCCCGACCGGGGCGTGGGCTACACAATCCGCCTCGGCACCGAGGCGCTTTCCGACTGTGCGGCGATTTTGTATATGGTGGCCGACCAGCCGCTTCTGACCCGGGACACGGTCGCGCGGGTCGCGGGGGCGTGGCTGCGCGCGCCGGCGTGCATCGCGGGCGCGTGCTGCGGCGGCCGGCGCGGGAACCCGAACATCTTCCCGGCCAGATTCTTCCCGGAGCTTCTGGCCCTCGAGGGCGACCGCGGCGGCAGCCGCGTCATCCGCGCGCACGAGGACTGCTTTCTGCCCGTCGAGGTCCCGGAGCGGGAGCTCGCGGACTGCGACACCCGCGAAAGCCTGAACGCCCTGCGATAGGAAACCGCCTGACAAGACGGAGGATCTGATCCTGCGCTCAGATCAGGGCTGGCTCTACCAGATTAAGCCGTACCAACACATTCTGCAAAGCAACGGCATTTCGCAAAGCATGTCCCGCAAGGCGACTTGTCTTGATAACGCTGTTGTCGAATAATTTTTTGGCGTCCTCAAAACAGAACTGCTTTACTTGCAGGATTTCACCGCCATGGAGCAGTTCAAGTCTGCATTGATAGAATATCTTGACTATGATAACAACCGCAGGATTAAGACAAAGCGAAACGGCCTGAGCCCTGTGGAATACAGGATTCAGACCGTTCAGGCCGCTTAATTCATATATTTGTCTAAGGCAACACCGCACAATTCGCGGCTGACGCCTCAAGCACGGTCTTGCCAGCATCTTTCCCGTCATATACGCCAACCATGCTCGCGAATCCATAAAGGATTCGCTGCGCTTTTTGACACCTCTGACGAAAAATCTGACGGCGCAATACCGCGCTTGGAATTGTGCGGTGCTGCCCTAACGTTTGGGGTTCACTTCAGAACGCCCTCCGGGGACCTCTTCTTTCCGCTCGTGCGGAAAGAAGAGGAAGAAAGGCACGCCAAAGGAAAGGGCTTTTTACAAAGCCGCCCTTCCCTTTGGAATCCCATCCTCCGAAGCTTGCTTTCCCGCCGCGCCTTACGCTGCCGTGCGCGTTGCCTCGCTCCGCTCGGCCCGCGCAATCGCGGTGCGGCGGGAAATGCCGGAGGATGGCCTGCATAGAGAATTGGCCTGTGGATATGCGGAAGCAACCCCACCTGTCATTCTGAGCGTAGCGAAGAATCTCGCTGTAAAATTGCTTTAGATTCTTCGTCGCTGCGCTCCTCAGAATGACAAATGGGGGAGTTTGAAGCGTTGTACCGGCCCGATGCCGCGCCCGTAGGAGCCGATGCCCACATCGGCCCGTCTGCGCGTTTTCCGGTTTGTTGGTTTTTCAGCCTCCGCAGGGGGTTACGCCCTCCGGGGGCCTCTTCTTTCCGCTCGTGCGGAAAGAAGAGGAAGAAAGGCACGCCAAAGGGAAGGGCTTTTTACAAAGCCGCCCTTCCCTTTGGAATCCTTTCCTCCGAAGCTTGCTTTCCCGCCGCGCCTTACGCTGCCGTGCGCGCTGCCTCGCTCTGCTCGGCCCGCGCAATCGCGGCGCAGCGGGAATGTCGGGTGAGGGCCTGCGCAGAGCATTGGCCTGTGGATATGCGGAAGCAACCCCACCTGTCATTCTGAGCGCAGCGAAGAATCTCGCTGCAAACTTGCTTTAGATTCTTCATCGCTGCGCTCCTCAGAATGACAGATGGGGCAGCGGGAAGCGCTTTCCGACATTCCCCCCGCACGGCCCTGCGCGGGCCGAGCGGAGCGAGGCGGCGCGCACGCGCATCCGTATGGCGCGCATTGGTCACAATCTTCGGAGGATGAGGGTCCAGGGAGAAGGGCGGCTTTGTGAAAAGCCCTTCTCTCTGGCGTGCTCTTTCTTCACCGTCTTTCTGCACGGGCAGAAAGACGGTGCCCCGCAGGGCGCATCCCACGTCCAAAACAAATCTGTACGCAGTACGTATGAGATTCTTCGCCGCTGACGCTCCTCAGAACGGCAAATGGGGAAAGAAGATGCGCTGCGGGCTACGTCCCTGGAGAGGACGGCGGGCGGACGCAGGCTGATTCGGCGGGGGCGGCGGGGCGGCGCTGGCTGAGGTAGGCGGCGGCGCCGGCGGCCAGGAGGGCCGCGCCGGCGTACCAGTAGACGCACACCAGCGGGGCCGTCGAGCCGTAGATTTCAAACACGCCCGTCAGGCAGCTGCCCACCGTCAGGGTCGCCACGCCGGCGCCCCAGAAATTCCGCGCGGCCCGCTGCGGGAAGGTGCGCAGCAGCAGGCACGGCAGCGCCCCAAGGAGCGGCCAGGCGAACAGGTATACCATGAAGCCGGAGACGACGCCGTGGCTGAAATGCTCATAGACGGCGGCAAAGAAGCCGCAGAAGGCGGAAACCGCCAGATACGTCAGCGCCGCGCGGCGCTGCTTTTTATTATCCGATATAGACAATGTCGCTCACCTTTCTTTCACCGATGCGGCCGTTCGTCGTCGGCTGGTTGACGACTGTGCCGTTGAAGACCATTGTGGAGGAGCCGCCGCCGTCGAGGTTGTACGCCGTCCGGACGCCGAGCGTCTGCATGAATTCCGCGAGCTGGTACAAGGACAGGCCCGCGCTCTCGTCGGTCCGGCCGTCGGAGACGACGAACACATAGTGCAGCGCGTCGATCACGCCGATGGCTGTGCGGGGATTGCTCGTCTTGGCCCGGTCCACCTCTTCGTTTTCGCTCACGGAGATCTCGCCGCTCTCCAGCAGCGCCGGGCCGAACGAGAGCACCTGCTGCGCGCCGGCGTCCAGAAGCGCCTGCCCGGTCGTGTCGCCCTCGTTCACAATCGCGAACGAGCCGTCGGCGTAGATCACCAGATCCTGCTGGCTCGAATCCCCGGAGGTGTCACGGTAGAGCACGCCGTTGCGGATTACGCAGCCGGAGCGCCCGCTGTAGTAGTCGCCGTTGATCGCGAGGATCGCGCCCGCCTCCGAGGCGATCGCCGAGGTCGCCGCGGTGATGTTTTTGCCGTAGGTGCCCTGCGCGAACGCGGTTTTCAAGCTGTCCGCGCTCGCGAGCGTCACGTCCGCGACGTAGATCGCCGTGTCGTACTCGCGGTACTGCGTGATCGTGATGGAGACGCCGCTGCCGGAATAGGACGTGTCCGTGACGGTGGCCTGCGAGGTTTGCGCGGTCTGCGAGGTCTGCGTGCCGGAGGTTTCGGAGACCGCCGACACCGCGGCCGCGGCGGTCTGCGTCTGGCTCGTCTGCGTGCCTGCGAGCGCATCGGTCTGCGCCGCGTAGGAACGGGGAATGACGAACGCGTCGAGAAGCACGTAGGCGGTAAAGAGCGTCAGGACGAGGCCGTACAGAAGCGGCCAGAGATTTTTTCGCTGTTTCATGTGCGCTGTTCCTTCTTTCGGAAGATCCAGAACCGCTGGCCGAGAAAGCTCAGCGTGAAAAAGGTGACCTCGGTCACGAGCTTGGCGGCAAATTTGTTGCAGCCCAGGCCGTTGACCAGAAAGCTCAGCAGCAGCGTGTTGCCCGCGAGAATGCACGCGGCGAGGAGGAAGTACTCCGAGCCGGTTTTGGCCACGCTGTCGCGGTTCTGAAAGACAAAGTGTTTGTTGATGGCGAAATTCGAGGCGGCGCTCACGACGCGCGCCGTGACGTTGGAGACGGGGACACTCGCCGCGCCGAGACCGGAGAGCCCGACGACGAGCAGGCTGTACAGGCCGTAGTCGATCAGAAAGCCGGTGAAGGACGAGGCGGCGAATTTGACGAAGTTGCCGTAGACCAGCCAGGAATCCCGGAAGGTGCGGAAGTGCGAGCCCCGGTTGTTGTCTGTGTAGATCGTCTCGATCGGCACCTCGCGGATGGGGATCCGCCAGTGCGGACAGGCCAGCAGGACGTTCATCTCATATTCGTAGCGGTCGCCGTCCACGTTGGCCAGAAACGGCAGCAGGCCCAGATAAAACGCCCGCAGACCCGTCTGCGTGTCGCTCACGCGCTGGTGTGTGGAGAGCCGGTAGACGAGGCGCGTGACGGTGTTGCCGAAGCGGCTGCGCGCGGGCGTGCTTTTCCCGAACGAGCGCACGCCCAGCACCAGCGCGTCCCGGTGCGCGTCGGCCTCCTGCCAGACGCGCGCGGCGTCCTGCACGCTGTGCTGCCCGTCCGAGTCCAGCGTGACGACCGTCGCGTCGGGGCCGAAGCGCTCGGCCAGCAGGGAGAAGCCCTTTTTGAGCGCGAAGCCCTTGCCCCGGTTGGGCAGATAGCTGTAAACGTCGGCGTATTCCCGCGCCGCGTCGAAAAGATTCTGATAAGCCGCGCCGCTCCCGTCGTCCACCACCAGGGTGGCAAAGCCGGCCTCGCGGAGCTGGCGGAGCAGCGGCAGCAGCGTATCGCCCGGCTCGTATGCCGGGACGAGCGCGATTTTTTTGTCCGCCATGGAGAACGCCTCCCGTCTTGTTTCATCTGATGGCACCACAATAGACGAAAAACCTTAAAAGCACCTAAAGACGCGGCGGGAGCTGAAAATTTCCTCTCCGCTCCGGCCGCGTCCGCGCGAACGCAGAAGAATAACCCCCGGGGAGGCTTCCGCCGCGGGCAAATCTCTGATAGGATGGACACAGCAGAACCGTATCCCAAAAAATCGCTCCTATGGACGCAGTGAGCCGCCATGCTTTTGGGGAAAAGCATGGCGGCTCAGGCTGTCGAAAAAGGCCAGCGGGGCGATGGGAGCGGACGCGCGGCGCTCAGAGCTCGAAGTCGACCGCGGCGCGCTCGAGGCGGATGGACTTGCACAGCGACGACACGGCCACGTGGCGCGGATCGTTCTGGTACGCGGCCAGAGCCTCCAGGCTCTCAAAGTCCGCGATCAGGCAGGCGTCGAAGTTGTTTTTATCGCTGCAGCTGACGCCCACCTCCATGTGCAGAATCTGGGGGATCTGCCCGTCGAGCGCCTTGAGGCCCTCCAGAAAGCGGTGCATGGACTCCTCTTCGCCGGGACGGAATTTCCACATGATGACATGACGGATCATGGCGTGTTCTCCTTTATACGATATTTGCTACAGTATAGCATGTGCGGGGCCCGCTGTGAAGTTTCCGATTGTATTTTTTCCGCGCGTGAAGTATAATATAGAAAAGGAAAGGGGGGCTTCTCCATGACCAGCAAGGTGATCACCATCAGCCGCCAGTTCGGCAGCGGCGGCAGAACCATCGGCAAGGAAGTCGCCGAGCGCCTCGGCATCCCCTACTACGACAAGGAGCTTGTCGACCGCGTGGCGAAGGAGAGCGGCTTCTCCCACGAATTCATCGAGGAAATCGGGGAATATGCCTCCGTGACCAGCAGTTTCCTGTTCAACATCGCGGTATCTTCGCGCCCAATGGGCCTGGTGGACAGCATGTCCGTCTCCGACAAGCTGTACGTATGCCAGACGAACGTCATCCGCGACCTGGCCGACAAGGGCCCCTGCGTCATCGTCGGCCGCTGCTCCGACTTCATCCTCAAGGACCGGCCCGACTGCCTGCACATTTTTATCCACTCCGATCTGCAGCACCGCGTCGAGCGCATCGTCCGCCTCTACGGCGAGACGAAGCAGACGCCGGAAAAACGTCTGCAGGACAAGGACAGCAAACGCAAGGTCTACTACAAGCACTACACCAACCGCAACTGGGGCGACGCGGAGAATTACCATCTCTGCCTCAACAGCGGCCTCATCGGCGTGGAAAAGTGCGTCGACATTATCTGTGACATTGCTCAAATGAAGTAACCTGCGGATATCCACGCCCTTCCGGGCTCCTCCCGGAAGAGCGCGGGTTTTTTTACCGCGTTTCCTGCCGCACCCGAAAACGCGCTTGCTTTTTAGAAACGAAGCCGCTATAATTGGAAACTATATAAAATGTATGGCGCGCGAACAACTGTACGCGTGACATGGACATTTTGTATAAAAAACAACAACGGGAGGAAAAAACATGAAAAAGATCATCGCCCTGGCGCTGGCCGCAGTCCTGGTAATCGGCCTGCTGGCGGGCTGCGCATCCGGCAGCTCGAAGACCATCAAGATCGGCGTTTTTGAACCGCAGTCCGGCGACAACGGCGCCGGCGGCAAGCAGGAGACCCTCGGCATCCAGTATGCCAACTCCGTCAAGCCCACCGTGACCGTCAATGGCACCGAGTACAAGATCGAACTCGACATCCAGGACAACCAGTCCTCGACCGACAAGGCCGTCTCCGCCGCGCAGCAGCTCGTCTCCGACAAGTGCTCCGTGGTGCTCGGTTCCTACGGCTCCGGCGTGTCCATCGCCGCCGGCACCTATTTCGCCACCGCGCAGATCCCGGCCATCGGCTGCTCCTGCACGAACGCGGCCGTGACCGCGGGCAACGACTACTATTTCCGCGTCTGCTTCCTCGATCCGTTCCAGGGCTCCGTCATGTCCTCCTTCGCCATGGAGGAGTGCGGCGCGAAGAAGGCCTACGTGCTCTCGATGCTCGGCGACGACTACACCGTCGGCCTGGCCAAGAACTTTGTGAGCGCGTTTGAGGCTGCGGGCGGCACCGTTGTCGGCAACGAGACCTTCACCGAGGGCACCGCCGACTTCTCCGCCTACCTCAACAATGCCGTCGCCGCGGGCGCCGACGTCATCTTCAGCCCGTCTGCCACGACCTATGCCGCGCAGATCATCAAGCAGGCCGCCTCCCTCGGCCTGAAGCTCCCGATCCTCGCGGGCGACACCTGGGAGAACTCCGCGATCTCCGACGCCCAGAAGGGCACGGACATCAAGGTCTACTGCTCCACCTTCTTTGACGAGAACGACGACTCCGGCCTCGCCAAGGAATTCGTCACCGGCTACAAGAAGTGGCTCAACGCCGACAAGCAGAACCTCACGAACAACGGCGGCAACGACGTGGTCGCGGCTGTCTCGGCGCTCGGCTATGACGCCTACATGACGGCCGTCGCCGCCATCGAGGCCGCGAAGTCCACCAAGGGCGCCGACATCCAGGCCGCGCTCAAGACGCTCAAGACCGACGGCGTCACCGGCGCCATCAGCTTCGACGAGAACGGCGACGCGATCAAGGACACCGCCTACATCAAGCAGGCCGTGGACGGCGCGTTCCAGTTCGTCAAGGTCCAGACCGCGGGATAACGGCCCAAAAGCCTGAAAATCCGTACCGGCAGAGGCAGCGGCCTGCCGCGCGGGACGGGAACGCCGGCGGCGTTTCCGCTCCGCGCCCGCAGGCTGCGGGGCCCCGGCGCCCGAATTGCTGTCATTCTGAGGAGCGCGGCGGCGAAGAGGCCCCTGCCGCATGGCCGGCGGGACCCTTCGCCGCGCTCAGAATGACTTTTCCGTTTTTCGCGCGTTTTCCGCTTCCATCAAGGAGGACATACCTCCGGTTTTAGGAGGAACCATCCATGGCCTTTGTTCATCAGTGGCTGCCGTATATCCTTTCGGGTATTTCGGTCGGCGGCCAATACGCGCTCATTGCCATCGGCTACACGATGGTCTACGGCATTCTGCGGCTTATCAACTTCGCCCACGGCGACATCTTTATGGTTGCGGGCCTGATGATGGTCTATTTCGCCGCCACGATGCCGCTCTATATTTCCATTCCGCTGGTGATCGTTCTGACGATCCTGCTCGGCTTTCTTATCGAGCGCACGGCGTACAAGCCGCTGCGCTCCGCGCCGCGCATGTCGGTCATGATCTCCGCCATCGGCGTGAGCTACCTGCTGCAAAACCTGGCCTACTACATCACGGGCGGCCTGCCCAAGCAGTACCCGACGCTGCCGTGGATCTCGGACACCATCTCCCTCTGGGGCGTCAGCACCAAGCGGGTCACGGTCATCACCCCGATTCTGACGCTGGTGCTCGTGGTGGCGCTCGTGCTGCTCATCCGCAAGACGAAGGTCGGCATGGCCATGCGCGCGGCCTCGCGCGACTTTGAAACGGCCCAGCTCATGGGCGTGCGCATCAATTCAGTCATCTCCTTCGCGTTCGTGATCGGCTCCGGCCTCGCGGCCGTGGGCTCGCTGCTCTATTTCACCAACTATACGGCCGTCGCGCCGTCCTCCGGCGCGATGCCGGGGCTCAAGGCCTTTGTGGCCGCGGTCTTCGGCGGGATCGGCTCGATCCCCGGCGCGGTCATCGGCGCGTTTATCATCGGTATCTGCGAAACGCTGCTCAAGGGCATGGGCCTGACCGCGTTCTCCGACGCGTTCACGTTCGCCCTGCTCATCATCATCCTCACTGTGAAGCCGACCGGCCTCTTCGGCGAGAAGCTGGCCGAGAAAGTCTGAGGTGGAGGAAATGACAATGCAAAAGAAAAAAATCTCCGCCCAGAGCTGGCTTTCCATCGGCGCGATCGTGCTGATCTACGTTTTGGCCTTCGTGCTCGACCACATCCCCGGCGTGTCGGGCATGCTGACGACGGTGCTCAAAAAGGGCGCGATCTATTCGCTCGTGGCGGTGTCCATGAACCTGCTCAACGGCTTCACGGGCCTGTTCTCGCTGGGCCAGGCGGGCTTCATGCTGGTCGGCGCGTACACCTACGCGGCCATCAACATCGCCTCCGGCATCCGCTCGACCGTCTACCAGTACTACGACCCGCTGCTCAAGTTCTCCCTGGTCGAGACGCTGCAGGGCGCGCTGGGCCAGTCGTTCGGCCTCGTCCTGGGCGTGTTCGTCTCCCTGATCCTGGCCGGCCTGCTCGCGGGGCTGATCGCATGGCTGATCGGCCTGCCGGTGCTGAAGCTCAAGTCCGACTACCTCGCGATCGCGACGCTCGGCTTTGCCGAGATCATCCGCGCGATCCTCCAGCTGGAGGCGCTCGCGCCGGTGACGAACGGCTCGCAGCTGCTGCGCGGGTTCCCGTACTTCACGAACGTGACGGCGCCGTTCATCATCGTCGGCATCTGCATCGCGATCATCGTGCTGCTCATCAACTCGACCTACGGCCGCGCGTTCAAGGCCATCCGCGACGACGAGATCGCCGCCGAGGCCATGGGCATCAACCTCGCGCACCACAAGCGGATGGCGTTCGTCATCTCGTCGTTCTTCGCGGGCATCTCCGGCGCGCTGCTGGCCATGTACCAGACGACCGTGCAGGCCAATACCTTCAAATCGACCATGACCTATGAGATCCTGCTCATCGTCGTCATCGGCGGCATCGGCTCCGTCTCGGGCAGCTGCATCGGCTCGTTCCTGTTCATCGCCTGCTCGGAGTGGTGGCTGCGCTTCCTCGACGCCGACACCTACATCGGGGCCTTCAAGGTGCCGCTGCTGCGCACGGGTTTCCGGATGGTCGTGTTCTCCGTCGTCATCATGATCGTGGTGCTCTTCTTCCGCCGGGGCATCATGGGCGACCGCGAGATTTCGCTCGCAGGCCTCGCCAAACGAATAACGGGCCGCCCGGGGAAGGGAGGCGCGAAGAATGGCCAATAACGTTCTGCACGTGGAAAACGTGACCATGCAGTTCGGCGGCGTCGTCGCCGTGTCGAACCTGTCCATGGACGTGAACGAGGGCGAGATCGTCGCCCTGATCGGCCCGAACGGCGCGGGCAAAACCACCGCGTTCAACTGCATCACGGGCGTCTACGAGCCGACGAACGGCCTCGTGAGCTTCCGCGGCCAGGTGATCGTGGAAAACCGGCCGCGCGGCCGCATGAAAAAGCTCTACGCGGGCGAAAACAGGGGCCTGTACAAAAAGACCGTCTCGCACACCCCGGACTACATCACAAAGCTCGGCATCGCGCGCACGTTCCAGAACATCCGCCTCTTCAAATCCATGACGGTGTTCGACAACGTGCTCACGGCCATGCACCTGCGGCGCACGAGCAATCTCTTCACCGCCACCTTCCGCCTCAACCGGAAGGAGGAGGCCCAGATGCGGGAGCGGACGCTCGAGCTTTTGAAAATCGTCGGTCTGGACGGCGTGAAGGACGAGCTCGCGACAAGCCTGCCCTACGGCAAGCAGCGCCGGCTCGAGATCGCGCGGGCCCTGGCCACGAAGCCGAGCCTTCTGCTGCTCGACGAACCGGCCGCCGGCATGAACCCGCAGGAGACCGAGGAGCTGACCGCGTTTATCCGCGAGGTGCGCGAGCAGTTCCATCTCACCGTGTTTCTCATCGAGCACCACATGAATCTGGTCATGGACATCTCCGACCGGATCTATGTCATCGACTTCGGCAAGCTGATCGCCGCGGGCAATCCCGCCGATATTCAGAACAATCCGCGCGTCATTGAGGCGTATCTGGGGGTGGACGAAGATGGCTGATATTCTGGAAATTCAGGACCTCGTCGTCTCCTACGGCGGCATCGAGGCCGTCAAGGGCATCTCCATAAACGTCGAGGAGGGCAAGATCGTCACGCTGATCGGCTCGAACGGCGCGGGCAAGTCCACGACGCTCAAGACGATTGCCGGCCTCGTCAAGGCCAAGAGCGGCAAGATCCTCTTCAATGGCCACGACATCCTCGGCAAATCGACCGACGAGATCGTCACGCGCGGCGTCACGCTCGTGCCCGAGGGCCGGCGCGTGTTCCCCAACCTCACGGTGGAGGAGAACCTCCGCATCGGCGCGTACCTGCGCAAGGACAACATCCGCCCCGATATGGACAGGGTGTACGAGCTGTTCCCGCGCCTGCATGAACGGGCCTGGCAGCTGGCCGGCACGCTCTCCGGCGGCGAGCAGCAGATGCTGGCCGTGGGCCGGTCGCTCATGGCGAAGCCGAAGCTCATCATGATGGACGAGCCGTCGCTCGGCCTCGCGCCGCTTGTGGTGCGCGACATTTTCGCCATCATCCGCACGATCAACCGCCAGGGCATCACCGTGCTGCTGATCGAGCAGAACGCCAACATGGCGCTCAAGACCGCCGACTGGGCCTACGTCATGCAGACGGGCGTCATCCTCATGCAGGGCGAGGGCCGCGCGCTGCTGGAAAACGAAGAGGTCAAGGCGGCCTATCTCGGCAAGGCAAAATAACGAAAAGAGAGTTTCCATGTATTTTGAGGACTTAAAAATCGGGGACGCCGTCCATACGGACGGCGTTCCGATCTGCAGGGCGGATATGGTCGCCTTCGCGGAAAAATACGACCCGCTGCCGCTGCATATGGACGAGGACTTCGCCAAAACGACGCGCTTCGGCACGCTGATCGCGCCGGGCGTCATGGCCTTTATGAGCGTGTGGGCCGCCTATCTGCGCAAGGGCGATTTCTGCGGGGAGCAGGTCATCGCCGGAAAGAGTACGCGGGTCGAGTGGTTCCTGCCCGTCTTTGACGGCGACGTGCTGACGGGCGACGTCCGCATCACCGGGCTCACGCCGCGCAACGCCTACAACGGCGCCGTGGAGATCACGGTGGACATCCGCAACCAGAAGGGCGAGCTCGTCATGTGCGACGTCACCGAAGCCATCGTCGCGCGAAGAGGCGCCGAGGAGCCGTAGAGGCGGCGCCCAAACAGGCGCCTGTGCAAAAAATCTGCCATTCCGTTCGGCTGAGGCCGCTTTCCCACACGGATACATCCGGGAAAGCACCCTCGCCGGCGCTCGGAATGGCAGATTTTTTGATTGTGCCGCCTGCTCTGACAGGCGCTTTTTTATGACAGCCGGAGATTTTTGACGGAGCTGCGGGAGACGAGGTGGGTCGGAATGAGGATCACCGGCTCGAAGACCTGGCCGTTCATGATGCGGAACAGCGTCTCCACCGCCCGCTTGCCCAGGGCCTCCTTGTCGAAGCCGACGCTGCTCAGCGGGGGCTCGAGATACTGCGAGACGAACAGATCGTCCAGACCGATGATCGACAGGTCCTCCGGCACGCGCAGGCCGTGCTTCTTGGCGCTGCGGATCACGTCGATGGCAAAGGAGTCGCCCGCGCAGAGGAATGCGCTCGGCAGCTCCGGACACTGCAGAACCTGGCTGATCGCGGCCTCCGCCGACGCCTCGCTGAAGGAAACGTCCGGCATCCAGGCCGGGTTGCAGACAAGACCGTGCTCCTTCAGCGCGGCGGCATACCCGCCGAAGGTGCTGACATAGTATTCTGTGGGCGTCTCCGGGCCGATATAGCCGATCTCCCGGTGGCCGTTGTCGTAGAGGAACTCCGCGGCCTGGTGAGCGGCCTGCCAGTAGTCCACCTCGACGATCGGCACGGAGCCGTCCTTCTTCATGTGCGAGTCCACGCAGACAAAGGGGATGGCCTCCTGCTGCAGAAGCGAGATGAGCGACGGGTCCGACACCTGGTTGAGGATGACGCCGTCGCAGTCCTTGCTGCGGACGGACTCCAGCAGCTGCCCGCAGTCCGTCCCGCTGTCCACAAAGGTGAAAATGACGCTGTAGCCCAGCGGCTTGCAGGCCGTGAAGATGCCGCTGAGCGTTTCGAGCGCGAACTGGTTGAACAGATTGTAGGGGTACTGCCGCAGCACCACGTGGATGGTGAAGCTCTTGCCGAGATTCAGCCGGCGCGTGTGCACGTTCGGCGTAAAGCCGGTGCGGCGGATGATCTCCTGCACCTTCTCCCGCGTCGCCTCGCTGACGCCCTCGCGGTTGTTCAGGACAAAGGACACGGCGGTGGTGGAAACACCGGCCATTTTTGCAATATCGCGGATGGTCAGATTCGACATACGGCACCTCCTGCGCCGGGCCTCCGCAAAGCGGCGGCTTCGGCAGAAACCATCATAAAGCCCGGCGGATGAAAAGGCAAGAGAAACCTTGCGGATTTCTTTTGGAACGGGCAATCAATAAACCTTTATCTATAAACCATTTTAGCACATGTTTATCAAAAAACAACCACGCCGGATATGAGCAAAGTACACAATATAATATTATTTAATCCGGACATTATAGACAAATCAATGAAAATTACCCAGAATACGGGCGGAAACGATTGACAAGGCAAAAAAAGAGGACTATGATTGCTTTACTGGTTAAGTTGCGCGCGGGAAAGACGACTGTCTTCTTTGTGCGGCCAGATCGAATTTTTTTGTACCGATTGTCAAGGAGGAAACCGCATATGTCTGAAAAACTTGCCATTCACGGAGGCCCGAAGGCCAAAACCACGCCCAACTATCCCATGTACCCCGGCGGCCTGGAGATCGGCGACGAGGAGAAGAAGCAGGTTTTGGAGGTCCTGGATACCAAGTATCTGTTCCGCTATTATGGGCCGGAGGGCGTGGAGTCCAAGGTAAGGCTCTTCGAAAACGCATTTAAAAAGGAAATGGGCGCGAAATACGCGCTGGCCACGAGCTCCTGCACGGGCGCGCTCATCTCGTCGCTGGTGGCCTGCGGCATCGGCCCGGGCGACGAGGTCATCGTCACCGGCTACACGTTCTTCGCCTCCTGCGCGGCGATCGTGGCGGCGAAGGCCATCCCGGTCATCGCCGAGATCGACGAGACGCTGACGATCGACGCGGCCGACATCGAAAAGAAGATCACGCCTGCCACCAAGGGCATCGTGTGCGTGCACATGCGCGGCATGCCGTGCAACATGGACGCGGTCATGGGCGTGGCTAAAAAGCACGGCCTGCGGGTCGTCGAGGACTGCGCGCAGGCCTGCGGCGCAACCTACAAGGGCCAGTTCGTCGGCACCTTCGGCGACTGCGGCTGCTTCTCGTTCCAGTACCACAAGACGATCACCGCCGGCGAGGGCGGCATGATTCTGACGAACGACCTGCGGCTGTATGACCGCTGCTGCAGCTACCACGACACGGCGGCCTGCTGGCGGCCCGACCGCTTCGCCGAGCAGCGCTTCGAGGGCGAGCTGTTCTGCGGCTCCAACTTCCGCATGAGCGAGCTGACAGGCGCGGTGATGCTGGCCCAGTTCGGCAGGCTCGACCGGCTGAACGCGCGGATGCGCAGCCATCAGCACCGCATCATCGACCAGATCAGAGACACCAAAGGCATCCGCGTCCGTCCGTCCAACGACGCCGACGGAGACACCGGCATCTGCATCATGTTCTTCCTGGACGAAAAGGAAAAGGTCGGCCCGTTCGTGGACGCGCTGAAGGCCGAGGGCGTTTCGGCGGGCGGCATCTTCAACGCCGGCATTCCCGACTGGCACATCTACGCGCACTGGAAGCACGTGATCGAGGAAAAGGCCCCGACGCCGGTCAAGTGCCCGTGGGACTGCCCGTATCACGACAAGGCGCCGGCGGTGAAGTACGCCGCCGACATGTGCCCGAAGACGCTGGACTACCTCGGCCGCGTCGTGCACCTGGATATTCCGCCCCAGATGTCCGACGAGGACTGCGACATGATCGCCAAGGCCATCAACAAGGTGGCGGCGGAGCTGGCGTAGGAGGGCGGAAGATGAAATATTCCCTCTGCATCGAGCCGGTCTTCGAGAACCTCCCGTTCTATGACCGCATCCAGAAGGCGAAGGACTGCGGCTGCGACGCCGTGGAATTCTGGGACCCGTCGGTCTACGACGTCAAAAAAATCGGCAGCATCGCGGCCAACGCCGGCATCCCCATCGCGGCGTGCTGCCTCAACCAGGCGTGGACGTACCGGATGAGCTTCCCCTGGAGCGTTGTGCGCCGGAATCTCGAAACCTCCTTCCAGTACGGCAGGGACCTGGGCTGTACGACCTTCATCGGCCTGTCCGGCGACCTCCACGGCCAGCGGGACAGCGAAAAGCTCCTGCTGCTCGAGAACCTGAAACGGACCGCCGAGCTGGCCGGGAAGGCGGGCGTCACGGTGGTGGTGGAGGCGCTCAACTCGATCTACGACCACAAGGGCTACTACCTCGATTCCGCCTACGTGGGCTTCGAGCTCATCCGCGCCGTCGATTCCCCGGCGGTGAAGCTGCTCTTCGACTGCTACCACATGCAGCTCATGCAGGGCAACCTCGTCAACTGCATCCGCGACAACATCGATTTCATCGGCCATTTCCACTCCGCGGGCGTGCCGGGCCGGCACGAGCTGCAGAACGGCGAGATCAACTATCCCTTTGTGATCGAGGCCGCCGAAAAGGCCGGCTACGACCGCTACTTCGGCTTTGAATACTGGCCGACCTGCGACAACGAGCAATCCCTGCGCGATATTCTCCGCTATGTCAGAGGCTGAACCTCCCCCGCACGGCGTTCTTCATCCCCCCGAGCTGTGTTATCCCTTGGCAGATATTCGCCAATCGACCATAAATATAAGGAGGAAATAAAATGAAGAGAATCATCGCAATCGTACTGGTTCTGACAATGGCGCTCGCGCTGCTCAGCGCCTGCGCCAAGACAGCGACCGCCACCGCGGCATCTGGCACGTCGGCCGCCGCGTCGAACGGCAAAACCGTCGGCATCTGCATGCCGACGAAGGAACAGACGATCTGGTCCATCCAGGGCGAGCGGCTGACCGAGGCGTTCCAGGCGGCCGGCTATGCGACGCAGATCGAGTACGCCGAGGACGACTCGGCCAAGCAGGTCATGCAGATCGAAAACATGATCACCAAGGGCGTCAATGTTCTCGTCATCGTTGCCGTGGACTGCGCGTCGCTGACCGACGCCGTGGAAAAGGCGAAGGCCGCCGGCATCCTCGTCATCGCCGACGACCGGCTCATCACGAACACCGAGGCGGTGGACTACTACGTCACCTTCGACCTCGTCCGCATGGGCGAGATCCAGGGCCAGTACATCGCCGACTCGCTGGATCTGAAAAACCAGGCCGGCCCCTTCACGCTGGAGATCTTCTCCGGCTCGCAGGACGACACGAACTCCATTTCCTTCTACAACGGCGCCATGAGCATCCTCCAGCCCTACATCGACAGCGGCAAGCTGGTCGTGGAATCCGGGCAGGTGTCGTTCGCGGAGACCGCCATCCAGTCCTGGGACTCCTCCAAGGCGCAGGCCCGTATGGATAACCTGCTCTCCGGCTTCTATGCCGACAAGCATCTCGACGCGGTCCTCGTCGCGGCCGACTGCCTGGCGCTGGGCGTCATCTCGTCGCTCGAGTCCATGGGCTACGGCGGCAGCGGGCAGGCGTTCCCGATCGTGACCGGGCAGGACACCGAGCTGGCGGCCGTCAAGAACATCCTCGCGGGCAAGCAGTCCATGACGGTGTTCCTCGACGCCAAGAAGCTCGCCGCAATCGTGGTGCCCCTGGTGGACGACCTGCTGGCCGGCAAGACCGTCAGCCCCGATACCACCTATGACAACGGCACCAAGAAAGTGCCCACCAAGACCTATGACCCGTACCTGATCGACAAGAGCAATGTGGACTACCTCGTGGAGGTCGGCTTCTACACGCACGACGAAATTTACGGCTAAACGCGCTTTTGGAAACGGTGTCCGGGCCCGGACACCGTTTCCAAAGATTTTCGCACGGATTCAAATGCATCGGTAAAGGAGCTGGACGAATGGAAGAGAACATACTGGAAATGCGAAAGATCACAAAGGAATTTCCCGGTGTGAAGGCGCTGGACCAGGTGAGCTTTCAGGTCAGACGAGGGGAGATCAAGGGGCTTGTCGGCGAGAACGGCGCCGGAAAATCGACCCTCATGAACGTACTCAGCGGCATCCATCCCTATGGCAGCTATACGGGCGACATCGTCGTCAACGGCGAGACGTGCCAGTTCAGGGGCATCGAGCAGTCGGAGAAGGCGGGCATCGCCATCATCCACCAGGAGCTGGCGCTCATCCCGCTGCTGTCGATCGCGGAGAACGTGTTCATCAGCAACCCGCAGTGCCGGCACGGCGTGATCGACTGGAACCTGACCCGCGCGAAGGCCATCCCGCTGCTGGCGCGCGTGGGGCTGAAGGAAGACCCCGACACGCCGATCAACCAGCTCGGCGTGGGCAAGCAGCAGCTTGTGGAGATCGCCAAGGCGCTCTCGAAGGACTGCAAGCTGCTGATCCTCGACGAGCCGACGGCGGCGCTCAACGAGCAGGACAGCCGAAATCTGCTGGATCTGCTCAAAACGCTGCAGAAGGACGGCATCACCTGCATCATGATCTCGCACAAGCTCAACGAGATCTGCTATGTATCAAACTCCATCACCGTGCTGCGCGACGGCAGGACCGTGGCGGACTACCCCGACGCCTCGAAGGTGACCGAGGATGAGATCATCCGCCACATGGTCGGGCGGGAGCTCAGCAACCGCTATCCCAGGCGCGAAAACGTCCAGATCGGCGAGACCTTCTTCGAGGTCAAAAACTGGACGGTGCACCATCCGGAATTCCCCGAAAAGACCGTCATCCACGACGTCAACCTCCAGCTGCGGAAGGGCGAGGTCGTGGGCCTGGCGGGCCTGATGGGCGCGGGCCGGACGGAATTCTCCATGAGCCTGTTCGGCAAGAGCTACGGCTGCGGCATCACGGGCGAGGTGTACAAGGGCGGCAAACGGATCGACACGAGCACCGTCCCGAAGGCCATCGACAACGGCGTGGCCTATCTCACCGAGGACCGCAAGACCTACGGCCTGGTCCTGATGGACAGCATCAGCCAGAACATCTCCATGTCCAACCTGAAGCGCGTCTCCAAACGCGGCGTGATCGATCTGGACCGGGAGATCAAAGAGACCGGCGAGAACGCGAAGCAATTCGGCGTGAAATGCTCCAGTATTTTCCAGTCCGCGGGCAACCTCTCCGGCGGCAACCAGCAGAAGACGGTCCTGGCCAAGTGGATGTTCAACTGGCCGGACGTTCTGATCCTGGACGAGCCGACCAGAGGCATCGACGTCGGCGCGAAGTACGACATCTACTGCATCATCAACCAGCTTGCCGCGGACGGCAAATGCGTTCTGGTGATTTCCTCGGAGCTTGATGAACTGCTCGGCATCTGCGACCGCATCTACATCATGAATCAGGGCACCATCAAGGGCGAGAAGCTGCGGTCAGAGGCCACCCAGGAAAACATCATGAAGCTGCTTATATAGTACACGTATTGGAGTGAATGCTATGAAAAAAGTGAGTCTTTCCAGAAATCTCCGCGCCTACAGCATGGTCATCGTCCTGGTATTCATCGCGGTGCTGTTCCACTTCCTGACGAACGGGCTGATCTTCACCTCGATGAACCTGACAAACATCATTCTGCAGAACTCCTACGTCGTCATCCTGATCCTCGGCATGCTGCCCATCATTCTGACCGGCAACATCGATCTTTCCGTCGGCTCCGTGCTGGCGTTCGTCGGCGCGATTGCCGCGATCATGCAGGTCAACTACGGCTGCGGCGTGTTTGTAACGCTGATCGTCTCCCTGGCCGTCGGCGTCCTGATCGGCGCCTGGCAGGGCTTCTGGATCACCCGGTTCGACATCCCGGCCTTTATCGTCACGCTGTCCGGCGAGCTCGTCTTCCGCGGGCTCACGCAGGTCATCCTGGACGGCGCGTCCATCGGCCCGTTCTCCAGCGCGTTCCGGGCCATGGCCTCGAGCTTCATCCCCGACCTGTTCGGGGGCAGCGGGCTGCACATCACGACGATGGTGCTCGCGGTCATCGCCTGCGTGGCCTTTGTGCTCACGCAGCTCCGCGGCCGCCGCAGCAAAATCGCCAACGGCGTGCCCGTCGGGAGCCCGACCGGCATGATCGTCCGGTGCGTGCTCATCAGCCTCGTGATTCTGGTGCTGTCCTATGAGATGGCTGCCTATCAGGGCTATCCCACGGTGCTCATCATCATGGTCGTGCTGGCGTTCATCTACGATTTCATCTGCTCGCGCACGGTATTCGGCCGCGGCCTGTACGCCATCGGCGGCAACCGCAAGGCGGCGGCCCTGTCGGGCGTCAAGGACCGGCTGTACCTGTTCATGGCCTTCGTCAACATGGGCCTGATGGCCGCCGTCGCGGCGATTGTATACGCAGCGCGGCTGAACGCGGCGACGCCGAAGGCGGGCGTCAACTTCGAGCTCGACGCCATCGCGGCCTGCTTCGTGGGCGGCGCGTCCGTCACGGGCGGCGCGGGCAACATCATCGGCGCGCTCGTCGGCTGCTTCGTCATCGGCATCCTCAACAACGGCATGTCCATGATGGGCATTTCCGCCGACTGGCAGCAGACGGTCAAGGGCCTCGTCATCCTGGCCGCCGTCGCCTTCGACCTCATCCCCAAGCGCAAAAAGAAGTAAGTCCCCGGCAAGCCCCGCCGAGAAGCGGGGCTGCCTGCGGACAGACACGGAAAAGCGGTCATCCCGCGCCCCGGGGCGCAGGATGACCGCTTTTTGCAGCTTTTATTTTCGGAAGCGGCGGGCGCTCAGCTCCGCGCGGCGGGAGGCGCGGTGCTTTCGCGGAGCACCAGGTCGGACGAGGGGATTACGATGCTCTGCTGCGGGCGGCCCGCGAGCAGTTCGCCGAGCGCCTCGAAGCCCCGCCGGGCGAGCGCCTCGCGGTCGATGCGCACGGTGGTGAGGGCCGGGACCGTGAAGCGGGAGATGATGGTGTCGTCGATGCCGATGACCGACACGTCCTCCGGCACGCGGAGCCCCGCCAGATGCAGCCGTTCGATGGTGTGGACCGCGTAGAGGTCGGTCGCGCAGAAGAACGCGGTGGGCAGCGTGCTGCTGCGGATGAGCCCGTCCACGGCGTCGTGGAGCGTCTGCTCGTCGCGGATGCCGAACTGGATGCGGCTCATGTCCAGGCTGAGCCCGGCCTCCATCGCGGCCTTCTGGAAGCCTGCGAAGGTCTGCAGATAGAAATCGTGCATCTCGTTGTTGCCGATGTAGGCGATGTCCTTGTGACCCAGCGACAGCAGGTGGCACACGGCGGTGTAGGCCGCGGTGCTGTAGTCCGCGCTGACGGAGACCTGGCCGGGATAGCGGCGGCTGCTGTCGAGCTCGACGACGGGGAAATTCATGGCGTGGAGCCGCCGCGTGACCTCGGAATGGATGTTGCCGAAGACGAGCACGCCGTCTACCGCGTGCGAAAGGATGATCTCCGGCATCTGCACCTTGCCGTCCTTCATGGACAGATGCGTAAAGAACAGATCGAAGCCGCCGCTGGCCAGCATGACGCAGGAGTTCAGCTCCATATAGAAAAGCTGGTCGATGGGGCGGAGGCTCTCGGGATACACGACCGCGATCCGCCTGGGACGCGACGCGTCCCGCATGGCCGGCGCGCGGCCAATGGGCACATAGCCGGTCGTCTCCGCCAGCTTCAGGATATGCTCCCGCGTTTCGTCGCTGATGCCGGGCTTTCCGTTGAGCGCAAAGGAAACGGCGGTGGGGGAGACGCCCGCAAGTCTGGCGAGTTCGCGTGTGGTCAGCTTAGCCATGAGAATACCCCCGGTGTTTAGTTATTGATTATATTATATCGAATCAGGCAGGAAATAACAAGCGGATTTGCGGTGGAAACAGCACAAAAAACAGCGGCGAAAGTTGGAGAATATACACAATAATAGGAGAAAAATTGCGATTATTCGAAAAAAGCGGGGAATGACGCGGCGGGAAAGGAATCAAACAAAAACTAAACTTGATTAGTAAGTAAACACAGCGGATCGTTGGACAAACCGCCGAATCGGTCTAAATATACGGAATAGAAATTAGACATAATTTATAAAATACCAGGCTGATATTTGTAAAAAATTAAGCTTGCAAGCGAAAAGCCTCGGTGCTAAAATCAGACTATCAAAGCGATTATATAAACAGCTAAACATTTAGTACCTCCCCAAGCGGCACGGCGTATCTGCCGATCGTGTCTGTGAGTACCCGGAACGATCTGTCCCGGCTCAAATAATGACTGGAGGAAGAAAAATGAAAAAGCTCATAGCCCTGCTTCTGGCAGCTGTCATGCTCCTCGGCCTGGCAGCCTGCGCGAAAACCGCGACACAAACCGCCACCTCAACCACCGCCTCGGCGCCCGCAGCCAGCGCGGCTGCCAGCACGCCGGCGGCTTCGGCCTCTGCTGCGGCCAGCGCCGCCGCTTCGTCGATCGCCTCCTCTGCGTCGTCGTCTGCCCCCACCTCGGGCAAAGCGCTGAAGGTCGCCATCTCCCTTGCAGAGTACAACGAGTGGAACAAGCTGTATGAAAAGGTCATCAAGGAGAAGTGCGACGAGTGGGGCTGGACCTATGAAATCTTCGACTCCAAGCAGGACGCCAACACCCAGATCGACCAGGTCCGTTCGATCATCGCCCAGGGCTTTGACGCCATGACCATCCAGGCCGTTGACAACGCCGCTCTGGCGCCTGTCGTCGGCGAGGCCGCCGACGCCGGCATCATCGTCGTTGACCACTATGGCTTTGCCGACGATCTGGGCATCTCCGACAAGATCTACAAGGTCCTGTTCGGCCAGAAGGAATCCGGCATTATGGAAGCGGAAGAGTACGTCAAGGAATGCGGCGATTCCGGCAAGGTCGCGATCATTGCCGGTCTGACCGGCGCCGACAACGCCATGGCCCGTACCGCCGGCTTCGAGGAAGTTCTGGCGAAGTACCCCAACATCGAGATCGTCGATACGCAGTACTGCGACTGGGATACCCAGAAGGCACAGACCGCGGCCGAGAACATCCTGACGGCCCATCCCGACCTGAAGGCGTTCCTGGTTCAGGACGACGGCATGTCCAAGGGCGTCTGGAACGCAATCGAGGCGGCCGGCCTGCAGAAGTCCTGCGTCATCGCCTCCCAGGGCTTCTATGACTGGTCCATCGACTATCTGAAGAGCGACAAGTTCCTGTTCACCATCACCTATCCGGCCGGCTTCTTCTCCCGTGACGCCATGAACGTCATCAAGGACGTCAGCGACGGCAAGGAAGTCAAGCGCGTGCAGTATCTGGGCATGGAGCTCGTCACCAAGGAAAATGCGGATACCGCGCCGCACGATTAATCTCCGGAAATGCCCCTTAGCCGCAACATGGAATACTATGGAAGCCGGGTGCCTGCGCCCGGCTTCCTTTGAAAGAAAGGGACAGGCAAAGTGGATCAGAAAACATTCTTTGAAATGCGCGGCATCAGCAAATCCTTTCCCGGCGTGAAAGCGCTCGACAATGTCGGGTTTTCCGTGGCGGAAGGAGAGATTCGCGCGCTTGTCGGCGAAAACGGCGCAGGGAAATCCACCCTGATGAAGATCCTGAACGGCAACTATAAGAAGGACAGCGGAGAGATCCTGATCGACGGCGTGCCCGTCAACATCACGGACCCCCAGGTCGCGGGCGCCCACGGCATCACGATCATATTCCAGGAGCTGAATCTGGTTGACGAGCTGTCCGTCGCGGAAAACATCTTTGCGGGCCGCCTGTCCGAAAAAGGCAAGCTGGTCAACTGGAAGGAAATCAATCAGAAGGCGCGGCAGCTGCTTGAACGGATTGGCTTTGACGCGGATCCGACAAGGCTGGTCGGCTCGCTGACCGTCGCCGAAAAGCAGATGGTGGAGATCGCGAAGGCGTTGAGCCGAAACTCCAGAATCATCCTGATGGATGAGCCCTCCGCGACACTGACGAAGAATGAACTCGATGCGCTGTTTGACATCATTCGTGATCTGAAGAAAAGCGGCATTGCGGTTATATACATCTCCCACCGGATGGAGGAGATCTTTGAAATCTGCGAGACCGTCACGGTGATGCGCGACGGTCAGATCATCGGCACGCGCGACGTGGCGTCCGTCACCTCCGCCGAGCTCGTGGAGATGATGGTCGGTCGGGAAATGAGCAGCGCCTATCCCACGCGGAACGCGGTCATCGGCGACGAGGTCCTGCGCGTGGAGCATCTGTGCCGCAGAGACAGAAAACAGGACGTGTCCTTCAGCCTGCACAGCGGCGAGGTGCTGGGGATCGCGGGCCTGGTCGGCGCGGGCAGAACCGAGATCATGCGCGCGGTTTTCGGCGTGGACTATATCAAAAGCTGCGACGTGTATGTCCGCGGGCAGAAGGTGAAGATCAACAACCCCGCGCAGGCCAAGAAGCACGGCATCGCGTTTTTGACGGAGGACCGCAGGGCGGAGGGCCTGACGCTCGATTTCACCGTCAAGGCCAACATCGTGGCGGCGAACCTGCCGTCCATCTGCAGGGGCCCGTTCACCAGCGGCAAGCGGGAAAACGAGCTGGCCGACGAGTACATTCAGAAAATCCGCATCAAGACGCCCTCCCGCAGCCAGAAGGCCGGAAACCTGTCCGGCGGCAACCAGCAGAAGGTCGTCGTGAGCAAGTGGCTCAACGCGGACTCCGACATTCTGATTATGGATGAACCGACCCGCGGCATCGACGTGGGCGCCAAGCGCGAAATCTACGAGATCATCAACGATCTGGCGTCGCAGGGCAAGTCCGTGATCCTGATCTCCTCCGAGCTTCCGGAGGTTCTGGCGATGAGCGACCGCGTCCTGGTGGTGAAGGACGACGCGATCGCGGCGGAGCTGACCGGCAGCGACATCAGCGCCGTAGAAGTCATGCGGTATGCTCTTTAAGGGCGGCGGCGCGCAGAAAATTGCGCGCGGCGGTCCAACTCCGGCAAGACGAACATAAGGAGGATATATGAACTGCGAAGCGATAAAACGCCTGAAACCGCAGAGCGTCGGTGACTGGGTTAAAAACAACACCAACATTCTGCTGATGCTGCTGCTGATCGTGGTGGGCGCCCTGACGACGGAGAATTTCTTCAGCGCGGGGAACCTGTTCAACGTCCTGCGGCAGGTCACCATCAACGGGATGCTGGCCGTGGCCTGCACCATGACGCTGCTTGTAAACGGCTTCGATCTGTCCATCGGCCATACCATGGCGCTGGGCGCCGTTTTGTGCATCGGCTTTGAAAAGAGCACCGGCTCCGGTGTGATCGGCATTCTGGTGGCGCTGGGGGCCGGCCTTCTCATGGGCCTGCTGAACGGCTTCCTGATGAAAATTACCCGCGGCGGCTCCGGCGAGGGCTTTATGATTACGCTTGCGACCGGCATGATGGCGCAGGCGCTGGCCAAATGGTACTGCGACGGCAGCGAGATCATCCGCATGCAGATCCCCGAGAATCAGGACTGGCTCCGCTTTTTGGGGCAGGGAAGCGCCCTGGGCGGCTTCCCGGTCTGCGCGATCATCTGGATCGTCATCATGGTGATTCTGCAGATCGTTATCAAAAAGACGATATTCGGCCGGCAGATGCTGCTGTCCGGCGCAAATAAAAAATCGGCGTTCCTCGCCGGCATCGACGTGGGAAAAGTCAAGCTCATCTCGTACGCCGTGGCGGGCACCTGCTGCGGCATCGCGGCGGTGATCTATTCGGCGCGCTTCAACAGCGCCTCGGACGGCGCGGGCGTCGGCGGCGACTTCAACGGCGCGGTCTGCTCCATCATCGGCGGCAACGCGCTCTACGGCGGTCACGGCGGCATGGTGCAGGTGTTCATCGGTTCGATTACCTTCGGACTGATTACGAACATCCTGCAGCTGATGGGCGTCACCTCGGCGGTGCAGTATATCGTGCAGGGCGCCGTGCTGCTGCTGGCGATCAACCTCGACCGCCTGAAGAAGAGGTGACCGGCATGAAAGTATTGAAAAAAGCCACGACGGATTATCGTATCCCGCTTCTGGCCGTGATCCTGTTTCTGATCATGGCCCTGCTCAAGTCCAACTTCGCGTCGGCCTACAACGTCTACTCCATCGCGGACTCGGCGGCCGGCTACGGCATCGCTGCGATCGGCTTTACCTTCATCCTGCTGGTGGGCCAGCTGGATATTTCCTTTGGCTCCGTCATCGCGCTGACGGCGTGCGTGCTGATGATGATGCTAAAGGCGGGGATGAGCTTCGCGCTTGCGCTGGCGGCCGCGCTGGTGCTCGGCTGCGTCTGCGGCGCGATCACCGGATTCTTCGTGGCGAAGTTCCGCCTGTCTCCGTTCATCGTCACCATGACCATGCAGCTGGTCTATAAGGGCATCGCCCTGACCATTACGGATTCCACGCCTGTCGCCATGCAGCACCCCGCGCTCAAGGCGATCTACAACGTGAAGCTCTTCAACATGATCCCGCTGACGTTCCTGTTCTTCATCGCGCTGGCGCTGCTGATGGAATTTGTGCTCCGCAGGACGCAGTACGGCCGGAACCTGTACCTCGTGGGCGGCAACATCAACGCGGCCGACAACCTCGGCATCAAGTCCGGCCTGTACATCTGGAGCGCGTACGCCATCCAGGGACTGTTCGCGGCCATCGCGGGCGTCGCGATGATGACGCGCCAGTTCTCCGCCTCCGGCAACCTCGCGCTGCAGGGGCCGATGAACGTGATCCCCATGGTCATCGTGGGCGGCACGTCCATGGCCGGCGGCAAGGGCGGCGTCATCAAGACGGTCTGGGGCGTTCTGCTGATGAACATTGTCTTCAACGCGATGAACATGTTCTCGATCCCCGCGCCGCTGCAGCCCTTCGTCAAGGGCCTGATCCTGCTGATCGTCATTGTCAGCGACAAATATATGGAACACCGTCACGAAAAGGTCTGACGGTCAGGAAAGGAAGCTGCTATGAACATACTGGCAATCGGCGCGCATCCCGACGATGTGGAGACCATGTGCGCCGGCACGCTGGCCAAGTACGCCGCGCAGGGACACAAGGTCTTTATCGCGACGGCCACCAACGGCAACATCGGCTCCGCGCACCACACCATGGAGGAAATCGCCCGCATCCGCAAGCGGGAGGCCGCCAACTCCGCCGCAATCATCGGCGCGGAGTACATCTGCCTGGATTACAACGACGAGATGTTCTTTGAGGACAAGGCCGCGCGCATGGCGTTCATCAATCTGATCCGGCACTGCCGCGCGGACGTGATCCTGACGCACAATCCGCACGACTACAACCCCGACCACGAGCTGACGAGCAAGATCGTGAACGACGTGGCCGTGATGATCCCCATTGCGCACCTGAAAACCGAGGAGCCGCCGTATCCGGTCATCCCGTCCATCTGGTATTTTGAAACGGCCAATTCGATGGGCTTCGTTCCGACGGACTATGTGGACATCACGGACTATTACGAGACCAAGATGAAGATGCTCGGCTGCATGGAGAGCCAGAAGCAGTGGATGGTGGACAACTACGCCACGCTGGACGGCGACACGAGCCGCTTCTTCGATACCATCCGCATCACCTCGGAATTCCGGGGGATGCAGGCCGGCTGCAAGTACGCCGAGGGCTTTGTGCGGGCACTGGACGGCTACCGCGGCATGCTGACGCAGCGCGTGCTGCCGTAAACAGGAAGAAAGAAAAATAAACCGCGGCAAGGCCGCGGCAACAGGAGGTATATATCATGGCAGGAGGACCTGGCTCCTATGTATTCGGAGCGGAAGAGAAGAAAGAACTCATGGACGTCATCGAATCGGGCTGCTTGTTCCGGTACGGCACGCCCGGCGTGGACGGCTTTCAGGCGAAGGTCGTAACGTTTGAACAGGAGATGGCGGAGCGGCTCGGCCACAAGCATGTGGTCGCGACCACCTCCGGCACGGGGTCGCTGCTGTGCTGCCTGGCGGCGCTCGGCATCGGCGCGGGCGACGAGGTCATCGTGCCCGGCTATACGTTCATCGCGACCATTTCCACGGTGATCCTGGCCAACGCGGTGCCCGTGCTGGCGGAGATCGACGAATCCCTGACGCTCGACCCCACGAAGCTCGAGGCGCTCATCACCCCGCGCACAAAGGCGATCATCCCCGTGCACATGCTCGGCAATCCGTGCGATATGGACCCCATCATGGCCATCGCCAAGAAGCACGGCCTGTTCGTCATCGAGGACTGCTGCCAGGCCGTCGGCGCGAGCTACAAAGGCCGCCGCGTCGGCACCATCGGCGATATGGGCGCGTATTCCCTCAACGTATTTAAAACGATCACCACCGGCGACGGCGGCTTCGTCGGCACGTCGGACGACGAGCTCTACGAGCGCGCGTTCGGCTACCACGACCAGGGTCACAAGCCCTGCCGCATGGGCGTCGAGGTGGGCAACCGCTCGATCGTCGGCATGAACCTGCGCATGAACGAGCTCTCCGGCGCGGTCGCCGTGGCGCAGGGCCGCAAGCTCGACGGCATCCTCGAAACGCTGCGCACGAAGAAGGCGCTTCTGAAGGATCAGCTCCAGGGCCTGCCCGGCCTGGGCTTCCGCACGATCAACGATCCGGGCGAATGCGGCACGCTGCTGACGCTGCTGTTCGACACGGCCGACCGCGCGAACAAGTTCTGCCAGGCGATGGGGACCGTGCCCATTGCGAAATCCGGCTGGCACGTCTATAATAACATGGAGCAGATTCTCAACAAGGTGACCGCGACAAAGGCCAACTGCCCGTACGACTGCCCGCGCTTTGAGACGAAGGTGGAGTATCACAAGCACATGCTCCCGCAGACCGATGACATCCTCGACAGAGCGGTCAACATCTCGGTCGGCGTGGTGGACAAGGGCCTCGGCTCCGGCTGCGGCATCAACATCAAATCCGATACGGAGGAGATCAACGCGGTCGCGAAGCACATCCGCGAGGTCGTGCTCAGTCTGTAAGCACGGGAGGAAACAACATGCGAAAAATCAGAGCTGCCGTGGTCGGCTGCGGCAGCATCAGCGACATCTACATGACCAATATCAAGGCGGGCCGGTTCCAGATCCTGGAGCTGGCTGCGTGCAGCGACCTGATGACCGACCGTATGCAGGCCAGCGCCGAGAAATTCGGCATCCGGGCCATGACGCTCGAGCAGATCTGCGCCGACCCGGAGATCGAGCTGGTCATCAACCTTACGACGCCGGCCGCGCACTATCCCATCATCAAGCAGTGCCTGCTCGCGGGCAAGCACGTCTGGTCGGAGAAGATGATCGCGGTCGAGCTCGAGCAGGGCAGAGAGCTGGTCAGAATCGCCAATGAAAAGGGCGTGCATCTGGGCGTCGCGCCGGATACGTTTTTGGGCGCGAGCGTGCAGACGGCCAAGTATCTCGTGGACGCAGGACTCATCGGCGAGCCGCTGTCCTGCAGGGCGTCCATCAGCCGCAACTACGCAATCTACGGCGAATTTCTGACGCACCTGTATAAAAAGGGCGCGGGCATCGGCTTCGATATGGGCGGCTACTATCTGACGGCGCTGGCCGCCATCCTCGGCCCCGCCAAATCGATCAGCGCCTATACCGCCGTCCACAATCCCACCCGCGTCAACACGCGCGTCGGCGCGCCGCAGTTCGGCCAGGAATACACCATCGAGGTGCCGAATGTCCTCACGGCGGCCATCCAGTACCAGAACGGCGTGCTCGGCACGCTGCACATGAACTCCGACTGCATTCTCGACGAAAAGACGAACCTCGAGATCTACGGCACCGAGGGCATCCTGACGATGGGCGACCCCAACCAGTTCGGCGCGCCGGTCTATCTGCAGAAGACGCTCGGCCAGCCGGTCCAGGTGCCGTTCACGCACGGCTACGCGGAGAACTCCCGCGGCCTCGGCGCGGCGGAGATGGCCTGGTCCATTGCGGCCGGCCGGAACCACCGGGCCAGCAAGGAAATGGCCTTCCACGTGTTCGAGATGATGCACGGCGTCATGAGAAGCGCCGCCGCCGGAGAAACCTACCATCTGCAATCCACCTTTGAGATCCCGAAGGCCCTGCCTGCCGGCTATATGGGCGACGGCGGCTGGACGCGCAAGGAAGAAAGCGCGCTGATTTGAACAAGGAAACTGCATTGAGAACCGTACAAATGGAATTCCTGCGGCCCGGCGAGATCCTCGCCGAGCAGAAGCGCTGCTCCATCGTCTATCTGCCGGTGGGGCCGCTGGAATGGCACGGGCCCGCCATGCCCTTCGGCACCGACCCGCTGGCGGCGCAGGCGCTGGCGCGCGAGGCCGCGCTGCGCACGGGCGGCGTCGTGGCGCCCACGCTGTTCTTCGGGACCGAGCGCGAGCGCCCGGCCTGGATTCTGGAGACGAAGGGCTTTGAACACGCGGACGAGATGTACGTGCTGGGCATGGACGTGCCGAAGAACAGCCTGAAGAGCTTCTACGCCCGCGAGGAGATTTTTGCCCTGATGATTCGCGAGCAGCTGCGTTTCCTGACCGAGCACGGCTACCGCCTCGTCGTGATCCTCAACGGCCACGGCGCGTGGGGCCAGAAATCCTCGCTGGACAGGCTCGCAATCGAATTTTCCCACGAGACGGCCAGCCGCGTCATCGTCTGCTTCCCCGACATCAACGGACCGGACGAGCAGGTGGACTTCGGCCACGGCACGATGGCGGAGACGTCGATCATGCGCTATGTGGACGACCGGAACGTGGCGCTCTCCGAGCTGCCGGCGCGCGAGGTACCGCTCAAATACACCGACTGGGGCATTGCCGACGACAGCGTGTTTGAGGGCAAGCGCTCTCCGGGCGACAGCGTGATCGTCGATCCGCGCGACGCCACGCCCGAAAAGGGCGAGCACTACTTCAAGAACGCACTCGAGCGCATCTGCGGCGAGGTCAGCAAGGCCTATTCGGCCCTGTAAATCAAGTACCGCATCCGCGGGAGCCGGGTTTCCCGGCCCCCGCATTTACTTTTTACAAAAAGAGGGAACGCCATGGAGCATTGGATCGCCGAAACGGAGCGCCTCGGGCGCTGCCTGTGGCTGTCGGACGGAAAAACGGAGCTGGCCGCTTCGCTGGACTACGGCATCCGCATCGTTCACCTGTCCTGCCGCGGAATGAACAATCTGTTCTACGAGCAGCCCTCGCCGCAGCCGGGGCTGAGCACGCCGGAGGGCTGGAGCGTGCATGCCGGCCAGCGGCTGTGGCTGGCCCCGGAGAGCGGCTGGGACTATCACCCGGACAACGACCCCGTCGAATTCGACTGCCTGCCCGACGGCGCCGAGCTGCGCCAGCGGGAGGATCCGCGGCTGGGCGCGGAAAAACGCGCGCACGTCCGGTTTTTGCCCGACGGCGGCGTCGAGATGACGTACACGGTCAAAAATACGGCGGAAAAGCCGCTCCGGTGCGCGCTGTGGGTAATCCGCGCCACCGCGCCCGGCGGGCGGCTGCGCGTCCCGTTCGACTGTGAGACGGGGACGGACGAGCTGGACTTTCGGCCGGGCAGGTCCGTCATGCTCTGGAGCAGCACGAGCCTGGGCGACGAGCGGCTGCGCTTCACAGCCGACAGCCTGCTTGCCGAGCAGAAGCCGCTGGACGCCTACTGCAAGCTCGGCTTCTGGTGCCGGAAGGGGACGGCCGCGCTGGAAAACCGCGGCCAGCGCCTGACCCTCCGCTATCCCGCCGACCCCGGCCCCGCCTACCCCGACGGCGGCTGCAATTTTGAACTCTTCCTCTGCCGGCAGATGATGGAGGTGGAAACGCTCGGACCCCTTGTGTCCATCCTGCCCGGCCAGAGCGCGTCCCACCGCGAAACCTGGCGTGTGGAGCCGCTCGGGTGACCCGGCCAAGCAGATAAAAAAAGCCTGCTGTCAGGCGGCGGCCACGATTCGGCCGGAGACCTGCAGCAGGCTTTTTTTATGCCGGCTGATCGCGGAGCCGGTCGAGCCACTCGCCGGCGGATTTGCCGCTGGACGCGATCACGTCCCGCAGCTCGCGCAGAGCGGCCTCCTCCTGCTCCCGGTGGATGCCGGCGAGCTCTTTTCTGAGCGCCGACAGCTTCTGCTTCGCGGCGGCGAGCTCCGCCTCGGCGGCCTCCGCCTTTTTGCTGACGGCGCTCTCGCGTTCGGCGAGCGTCACGGGCAGGGGAATTTTGCGCGGTCTTGCCATATTTCATCACTCCATCCTTTTTTTGCTTTGCTTTCCAGTATAACCGCAAAATCGGAAAAAATACCGCGAAGCCGGTCGGAGCCAACAATCCGTCCGCCGCCGGAAAAGTGTCGGGCGGCGCGCGCACGTTCTCCCCATCTGTCATTCTGAGGAGCGGAAGCGACGAAGAATCTCATGTACGTACCGTGTGCGAGTTGTTTTTCCGGAGACGTGGGATGCGCCCTGCGGGGCACCGTCTTTCTGCCCGTGCAGAAAGACGGTGAAGAAAGAGCACGCCAGGGAGAAGGGCTTTTTACAAAGCCGCCCTTCTCCCTGGACCCTCATCCTCCGAAGC